>Ga0209172_10000035_pt1 | contig 391758 bp, 321 predicted proteins | sample LarsenN4metaG_FD_184113 | JGI IMG/M metagenome (GOLD analysis project Ga0209172, IMG submission 184113) | Hot spring sediment bacterial and archeal communities from British Columbia, Canada, to study Microbial Dark Matter (Phase II) - Larsen... ... | reverse complement strand
GCCGCTCGTGCGCGCTGGCGTGCGCTTCATCGACGGCGCGCAGGAGACACCGAAGACCGCTGTTGGAGAGGCGAAGGAGAACGCCGCCTAACTCACGCGGCCGATCCACAACATTTGACAATTTCTCGGGACGAGCACGTCGTCTCTTTTGCGTGGAGTGACTTTCTCCACGTTGCGAAGGTCGAGGACGTCGAGGTAGTTGTCCGCCAGAACCAGCCTCCCAAGCTTCACCGCTCTGGAACGAGAATCGTCGTGACCGAGTTGTTTGATGCAGCGACGTGGCGCGATCGAGTCGCACAACAACGTCTCCAAGACGAACTGTCGCAAATGATCTCGCCGTATGCCGAGATCTCAAACTTCCGAGCTGTTGTCACGATTAACGGAGGCCGCGTCGATCTCGCCGAGATCACCAAGGGCGTAAGGGACACTGCCCGTGTGCACTACGACATCTCGTTTGATGGCGACGTGCTGAAGGTAACGGGGAAAGCGAAATTGGCCTTCTTCCGGCCACCGGGTGGCGAGGAACGTCAACAGTTTGCTGAGCTTCTTGAGCGCGACAACGGATCTCGGTTTTTTGAACATCTGGAACGCCGACTGCGTGAACGCGGTGACGACAGCTATGCACTCCGTTTGGCGGATAGCCCGAAGTGGTACATCACATTTGGGACGACCCGTCGCTTCGGAGACATTCCTAGACTCGCTACGCAAGGCGGTCGCCCGGCCAGCCCTGGCCCCTTCAGAGCCGAAATCGACTCGTTCGATTTCGGTGCGGAGGCTACACGCGAACAACACATCTTTTCAAAGGCTGCAGAGTACAAGAAGTACTTGCAATCATTAAGCGGCGTCCGCGTCTACCGCGATGGATTCGGCATTCGAGTTGACAAGGATTGGCTCGGATTGTCAAAAGCGTCCACGTCCGGGTCGTCATACTACGGTTTGAGACCCGCGAATACGATCGGGTACGTTGCGCTTACGGCAAGACACAACCCTCAGCTCGAGGAGAAGACGGATCGCGAAGGGTTTAAGCAGACACCCGCGTACGAGAACTTTAGGCTCTTGATGGATGAGGCCGTCGGATTCACGGCTGTCGTGCAAGATTTTCTCAGGCGAGAGTACATAGCCTTTCGGAACCTTCACGAGGCCGAGGTCGCAAATGTCGTTCACGACGCCAGTCCAGAAGAACTGGTCGCACAAATCAGAGCCGGTCTCGGGTCCGCAAAGAGGGGCAACGTCCTCGTCAACCGCGTAGCCCAGAGCCTGGAACGAGTCGGCGCTGAACCACCGGCCCTGCGGGAGTTAGCAAATACCGACTTGAGAGGTGACGCTCGACGACTCGTGGACCAGCTCGCATCGCACTGGTCATCGATGTCGAAGACCGTCTCCACCGCACGAGAAACACTGGAACAAATCGACGAGGTACTCCAGACGATGTCGAGGCTCGCTCCGACGAGCAATGTCCTTGCGAACCGCGTCGTGGGTTTTCGTGAGCAGCTGCAAGATGTTTACGAGCTCGCTAGTCTAGGCTTGACGACGGAAGCTTTGACGCACGAAATATCGAATATCGCCGAGCATTTGAAGGGTCGAACAAATCAAGCACAAACGTACCTTCGTCGCAAACAATCTCGAGATGCTGAACTCATCAGCTTTGTGGACGCTGTCTCCAGTGCGGTTACGGCCCTTCGAAAGCAACTGGGCCACCTCGATCCCTCATTGCGATTCGCGAGAGACAAACGCGAGGTGATCGATCTTCGCACATTTTTCGACGGAGTTGGATCCTTCTACAAAGAACGTTTAGCCGCAAATGGCATTTCGTACGCGGTCTCTGAACGGGCCGGCGGAAACTTCACAGTTCGTATGAGTCGCGGCCGTCTGACGCAGGTCGCCGACAATATCATCCTAAACAGTGAGTACTGGCTGTCGTCGGACCTGGAGGCAGGCCACATTTCACTCGCATCAATCAGGGTCGAACTGAGTGCGCCTTATGTCCATATTTCAGATACCGGTCGGGGAGTCATCCCAGAGCTCGAGGGGACGCTCTTTGAGCCGTTCGTGACGGGAAAGGGCCGGAGCCGTGGACGCGGTCTCGGGTTGTTTATCGTCGCGCAGCTTCTTGATGCGGACGACTGCAGCATCGCGTTGTCTCACGAACGCAACCAGTTCGGTCGACGCTATGTTTTCGATCTGGACCTGAGTGGCGCTAGGTATGACGAAGCCTGACGTATTGGAAGAAGGCAATCCAGGCCAGGACCGCGACGCTCACTCCATCCCTCGAGGCACCCAAGAGGACGCCGCTACCACCCCGTCACAGCCGGAAGCTGCCTCGCAGGGGCCGCCGCACGTCGCCCAGTTGGATATTCCATCCGACGGCGCTCCACGTGGCGAAACCGAGCAGCCCACCTATCAGCGTGGAGTGGCAAGCGACGGCCCCAGCGTGGACGAAGCGAATGATGACACCGCGGCTCCGATCGTCGCCCCAACCCATGAGCCGTCGCCCGCTGAACAGGTGAGTGTCGACGCGCCCAAGGACGCCTCACAAGCGGATGCGGAAAGAGCTGCGTTGAAGGAGCTCCTGGAACGATACGGCATTGAGAAGGCCGTTATTGTTGACGATGAAGCGTATGACGTCGATTTTTCTGATGTCGTCGCCCTTGTCGCGATACACAAGGAAGGTGTCCGCGAAGCGCTGGGGGCCGCCGGCGCGGAGCTGAACTTCGAAGCGCCTGAGCTGTGGCGCGATCCGCTTGAAGCTGAATGGACTCGCCTCAGTCGCGAGGAGCAAACGGCGCTCTACGACAGGCTCGCAGCTATTGACGGCGATGTGACGCGTACGCACGCTCGCTTCGCTTCAAACATACGCGACTTCCTTCCAGTGCCGTGCATCGTTCTGCGGCCGACCGACTGGAAGGCAAGAGAGGACGAGTTCGTCACGGACGCGATCGTAGAGAGGGATGGCGCAAAGTGGTGCACCACCTTGCTGCTCTTCGATCTCGACCTTAACAAGGCAGGTCTTGGAACGAATGGTGGCGCCACTCTCGTTATCGAATTGCTCGAAAAGCATAAAGACGTCGACATCTTGTGTGGCATCGTCAGCAGTCTGGTCCGTGCAGATGACGAAGGGGCTGCTTTGGCCGACGCGCCGGCTGGCTTTGATCATGAGCGCGTCGTGCGGATTTCAAAGGGCGATCTTCCGGACAGGCCAAATCAGTTTGTATATGGTGTCAAACGTTCTCTCTTGGCTCCCAATGTGATGCGGCTTCGTGAGAGAGCGGGCGAAATCATCGCCGCCTCACATGCTGCCGCCAGCGAGAAACTGAAGCAGCTTGAGATCTACGACGTCGTGCACGCTGTCATCACACGATCTGACGAGGAGGGAGTTCGGGATTTTGACACGTTCTTTAGAGTACACGACGTGTTCTACAAGGACGAACTCCGTCGCCGAGCGCACGCTAGCGAGCATCTCGCAAAGATCGCGGCGGAACTCCGAGCGGTCAGCATTCTGGCGCCGTCTGCGTCCAAGCCGACGGATAGAAAGACATGGGAGCTCCAGCGGCGCGAGATCTATGATGACCCTGGAGATCTCAACGGACTTCATTTGCCTATCGAGTTAGGCGACGTCATCGCGTGCGATGGGCGTGATGGCTCCACGGTTGAGTACATCGTCCTCGGTCAGCCGTGCGATCTCATGATTAGGACCAAGGATGGTAAGCGGAGAGCCGAGCATGTTTTGGTTGCAAAGATTAGTCGCAATGCACCGGCCAAGGAGGAGGGCGAATCGCTAGCGTCGTTTAGGTTGCCGTATTACCATGAGCGCGGCGAGGACGCGTGGGTCAAGTGTGCCAATCACTACACGGTCCCGGTGTGGGTGCTGGATCTTTGTGTTTACAACGATGATGGCCGGGCGAGGTTCCGAGATGATGCGGAGAACATTCGAGGGCTGACTGCAGCGTGGGTCAAGCGAGCGACATTGCTGAAAGCGGACGTTCAGAAGGCACTCAGGCGCATCTTGCCTCAGCAACCGCAGCAGGCCAAGAAGGACGGAGGGGCCAAGGAACCACCGCCGCTTAGCCCCATAGCCGAGCGAGCATTAGGCCATCCATTTGTGCTTGCCTCGGGCCGTGTGGCGCCTCTCGCCATCGAAATCGGGTGTAGGCGGGTGCAGCGAGTATTGGTGCCTTACGCCGCTGACATGCTCACAAAGTTTGGCCACTACCTCTCAAGGACGGCTTTCGAGGTGGATCTCGGCCATGGAACCCTCGAATTGAATTGAGGCTGGGAGACCGGGTCACTGCGACATGACGTCAGCCCTCCAGCTGCGGACCCTCGTGGACGACATCGCCGATTCGATCGTGGCTGTCGATCAGTCAAAGGTGTCATTTAAGCAGTTTCAACCTGGAGTCGGTCCATACGGCGAGCCTCAGCTCGTTCGAGCGATCGTCGAAAGGTTGAACCGGAAGGCGCTCTACGCTGGACGAACCAAGACCAAACGTTGCCCAGACTTGCTGATCGAGGGCGCATGGGCGCTTGAGGTCAAGTTGGCCAGGCCCTTTGGGGACAACGGGAAGGAGGCAGAGAATTGGTCAGTCAACCTCCTGCACCCGTATGAGGGCAACGTGAGTGTGATTGGCGACTGTTTGAAGCTTCGCGCGATGGGCAGTGGCGAGCGAAAGGCCGTTGTTGTGATCGGTTATGAGCACACGCCGCCTCGCATTCACTTGGAGCCCTTGATGGCTGCATTCGAGTCAATAGCGAAGCACGTGTGCGCGATTCGCCTTGGCAATCGTACTCAGACCATGCGTACAGGCCTCATCCACCCTGTGCACCAGCAGGTGCTAGTTGCAGCCTGGGAGGTGGAGCCGCCAGTCGCCATGGAGTAAGGGTTCGCGATCAGGCAACGAAGAAGTCATCGACGTCCCGCTGGTCCCGTTGTGTCGATCGTCAGCTCGCGCTCCGCACACGTCGGGGGGCCGGCCTGAATTCGTAGACGTTGTTCTGCCCGTGCCTTCGCCTGGCGTTCGTTGCCGTCGGCACTGGCTTTACGTCCACGATGTCCGCCAGCACTTCGGCCCACTTCTCGAGAGCTGCGCGCTTCTCCTTGTCGTAGCGGTAGCGATCGTAGACGGCAGTGACGGTGCTGTGTGTGACGCTGCGGTGGTTCAGAACGTGGGCAATATGGAAACGATCAACGCCGGCCTCGCCCATGTAGGATGCGGCCGTCCGTCGCAGGTCGTGCGTCCGAAAGTGAAACGATAGCCCGCCGTTGCATAGGACTGAAGCCGCCTTTTTCGCCCGATCGACCACGCAGGTCGACCGATGGTTTGAGAAGACGTAGCGTTCATCGCGGTTCGTGGCTTCCGCACGACGGTTCAGAATCCTCAAGACGGGAGAAGTCAACGGCACCCGATGCGGGTCAGCGTTCTTGGAGGACTCGGCGGGAATCGTCCACCAGCCAGTGGCCAAATCCACGTCCTGCCATCGCATTCTGCACACTTCACCGCGGCGCTGCGCCGTTAACAGCATCACAACAAGCATGTCATTCAGCGTCTGCGAGAGTCGTGGCCGTGGCGTGCCGTCAGGATTCGTCGCGTGGGTCTCGTGTAATCCCGCCCAGAGCTCGCGAAGTTCCTCGCGCGTGAGCACGCGATCGCGACTCCGTTCGCGCCCGGGCTTCTTGATTCGCCATGCAGGATTCGACTCGATCCAATCCTGGTCCACCGCAAACGTGAGCATCGCGGAGATCCGTTGCAGGATTCGATTGGCCTGAATAGGCGCCGTGCGTGCTTTTCGCTCCACGAGCTCGCGAATGTCCCGCCGCCGGAGATCGACGACGCGGCGATGACGCCAGACCGGCAGCACTTCGCGCTCCATGATGCGGCGCACTTCTGACCAACTCCGAAGCGTTTTCTCGTGCTGGGCGCGATAGAGGTCGTAGAGTGCCTGCACGGTCTGGGCATTGTGCGACTGCTCGGCCTGCTTCTCGGCGGCGGGATCGGCGCCGTCGAAGATGCGGCCGCGATGCTGCGTCGCGGCCTTCCGGGCTTCGGCGAGAAGCACGTCCGGATAGCGACCGAGCCCGAGACGCCGCATGCGCCCCTGGTGCCGGTAGTACAACGTGAACGACTTGCGGCCCGACGCCGACACCCGAACCGCGAGTCCTGGCACGAGCGCGTCGAACACCTCAAAGCGCTTGCCGTGAGACGTGAGCTGATCGAGATACCGAGCGGTCAGCGTGACGGTGGCCATGGCGTGTTGCTCCTCGTTGTTTTGTGCACAGGAGGCCAACCTGGGGTGAACCAGGGGTGACGCCGCGACGGCGCTTCCGCGCGACGTCGATCGGCCACCTGCACGCACAACCGTAACATTCACAAGGGGTTACGGCGCAACTCGGAGATTGCAGAAAAACGCCGGAAATCGCGATTGTGACGACTTGGGCGCAGGGGGTCGCTGGTTCGAATCCAGTCGCCCCGACCACTTCCAGTTGTAAGTCCTCGTAAACATCGCGCAAGCGGAGCCTGCCTGCGCAACTTCGGCGCCGAAGACTGGAGAGCGCACTGCGTCAGCGCGTGCCCCTGCGCGTCTTCTTGCCCGCGCGTGCATTGACGTTGAGCGCCACGGCCTCGCGCACGAGCGCCTTCAGCGCACGTTCGTCGATCCTGTCGCCTTCACGGATATCGATCGCGCGCCGCGTGTTGCCCTCGAGGCTGGCGTTGAACAGCCCCGACGGGTCCTTCAGCGCGGCGCCCTTTGCGAAGGTCAGCTTCACAACCTCCTTGTACGCCTCGCCGGTGCAGACGATGCCGTCGTGCGAGAACACGGGGGTGCCCGGGCTGGTGGCCTTCACCCACTGCCACTCTTCCTCGATCCCCGGATCGGCGTCGTGAATGATCGACCTGACCCTCGCCAGCACCTTCCCGCGCCAGTCGCCGAGTTCCTCGATTCTCCTGTCGATCTTCGTCGATGCGGACGCCGCAGCAGCTTTGGCCATGATGAACCACTGTCGCACACTCGCCGGCCGGTCCGGTGAACAGCGCATCAGCTGCGGCATGAACATCGCCCGCCGCGGCAGACAGCGACTCCTGCCGCCGCACCGCATCTCTCGATGAGCTCTCGTGCGCTCTCTCCGGGGCACGCCGCTTGCTCCACGCCGGGCGTCCGGAAGTGGGCGATGACAATGGAGACCTATCACTGGGAGCGGAAGCATCAGTCGGATCCGCCGATCACGGTGTCGATCACACGCACGCTGCCCGAGGGCAACTGGACGGTTCGATCGGAAGAGACGAACCTGCCACCGGAGTTCCCGACCCGATACGACACCCCCAGGGAAGCCATGGCGGCCGCCGACGAAATGGCGAAGACCCACTTCCGCCACGACTGCGCGCCGCGCGGCTGCGGCGACTGGCTGCCGGTGCCGCCGACACACAACGTCAGCCCGGAGACGATGGAATATCGCGGCCCTGAAGGGGAGCATTGGACGCGATCCGCGCCGGCAAACGGCTGGACGCGCCCGCTTGCCAGCGGCGTCGTCGGCGCCCTGACCCTCACCGCCGTGCACGAACTGGCGCGCCGCAAGTTCGAACACGCGCCGCGAATGGATCAGGTCGCGATGAAAGGCCTGCGCCGGATCCTGTCCGGCGACCAACGCGATCCGAGCCGCCTGCATCAGGTGGCACTGGCCGGCGACCTGGTCGCGAACTCGTTGTATTACGCCGCGATTCCGGCCGCTACGCGAAAGGAAACGTGGATTCGCGCCGCGGTGCTTGGGACCGCCGCCGGTCTCGGCGCCCTGCTGCTGCCGCAGCGCATGGGTCTCGGCGCCCCGCAGCAGAGCGACCGCCGCCCCAATCAGTTCATGACCGTCGGATGGTATCTGGCCGGCGCAATGGCTGCCGCTCTCGTGGCGACACGGATGCGGGCTTAAACAGGAATCAGGGATCAGGGATCAGGAATCAGGAGGAATCAGGAAGCAGGAATCAGGAGGAGGGGAATCAGTGATCAGGAAGCAGGATCAGCAGGGAACAGGAAGCAGGAATCACAGGAATCAGTCCTAAAATCCAGTCTGAATCCTGATTCCTCATCCCTGACTCCTCTGATTCCTGATTCCTGATTCCTCTCAGTCCTGTATCCTGACCCCTGATTCCTGATTCCTCTGAATCCTGACCCCTGATTCCTGATTCCTCTGGATCCTGATCCCTGATTCCTGATTCCTCTTTTTTGATGCTCCTTGAGGACTACGCGCTCATCGGCGACTGCGAAACCGCCGCGCTGGTGTCGCGCGCGGGGTCGATCGACTGGCTGTGCTGGCCCCGCTTCGACTCGCACGCCTGCTTCGCCGCGCTGCTCGGCGGGCCGGAGCACGGCCGCTGGCTGCTGGCCGCGCGCGATGACGATGCGCGCATCACGCGCCGGTATCGCGGCGAGACGCTGATCCTCGAAACCCGAATCGAAACCGCGGAGGGCGTCGCCCTGGTGATCGACTTCATGCCCCCGCGCGGGCGCAACTCCGATGTCGTCCGCATCGTCCGCGGCGAGCAGGGGCGCGTGCGGATGCGCATGGAGCTGGTCCTCCGCTTCAACTACGGCCGCACCGTCCCATGGGTCACGCGCCTGGACGGCGGTCTGCTGCGCGCGATTGCCGGACCGGACCAGGTCGTCCTGCAGACAACGGTGCCGACTCACGGCGAGGATCTGAGGACGGCGGCGGACTTCGAGGTCGGCGCGGGGGAGACGGTTCCATTCGTGCTCACCCACGGTGCATCGCACCTCCCTCCGCCGAAGTGCATCGACCCGGTGACGGCCCTGCGCCAGACCGAGGAGTTCTGGACGGAATGGTCGGCCAGGGATCAGTCGCGAGGCGAGTGGGACGAAGCCGTCATCCGCTCGCTCATCGTCCTCAAGGCACTGACCTACGCGCCGACGGGCGGCCTCGTCGCCGCGCCGACGGCGTCGCTGCCCGAGATGATCGGCGGGACGCGGAACTGGGACTACCGCTACTGCTGGCTGCGCGACGCGACGCTCACGCTGCTCGCGCTGATGAACGCCGGCTACTACGACGAGGCGCGCGACTGGACGCAGTGGCTGCTGCGCGCCGCCGCCGGTGCGCCGGCGCAGCTGCAGATCATGTACGGGCTGGCCGGCGAGCACTGGCTGCCCGAGCTCGAAATCGACTGGCTGCCAGGCTACGAGAGCTCGAAGCCGGTGCGCGTCGGCAACGCTGCGAGCGGTCAGCTGCAGCTCGATGTCTACGGCGAGGTCATGGACGCGCTGCACCAGGCGCGGATCGGCGGACTGGTCACCACCGAAGCGGACTGGGCGTTCCAGCGCGCGCTGCTCGGACATCTGGAAGAGGTCTGGCAGAGACCGGATTCGGGCCTGTGGGAGATGCGTGGCGCCCCGCGGCACTTCGTGCACTCGAAGGTGATGTGCTGGGTGGCCTTCGATCGCGCCGTGCGCGCTGTCGAGGAATGCGGCCTCGACGGGCCGGTCCACCACTGGCGCCGCCTGCGGCAGATGATTCACAACGAGGTCTGCGAGCACGGCTTCGATCGCCGGCTGGGATCGTTTGTGCAGTCGTACGGCTCGAAGGAGCTCGATGCGAGCCTGCTGCTCCTGCCCACGGTCGGGTTTCTGCCTCCGGAGGATCCGCGCATCAAAGGCACGATCGCCGCTATCGAGAAGCGGCTGCTCGTCGACGGCTTCGTGCTGCGCTACGACACGGAGCGCGTGAACGATGGCCTGCCGTCGGGCGAAGGCGCATTCCTGGCGTGCACGTTCTGGCTGGCCGACGCCTACGTCATGGCCGGCCGCCTCGACGATGCGCGGGCGCTGTTCGAGCGATTGCTCGCGCTGAGAAACGACGTCGGACTCCTCCCCGAGGAGTGCGATACGAAGCGCGGCCGGATGGTGGGCAATTTCCCGCAGGCGTTCTCCCACGTCGCGCTCGTCAACACCGCCCACAACCTCTCGCGCGCGACGAAGCCTGCTGAGCAGCGCTCCGCCTCATGAGCTCGAGCGGGTCGATGCGTTCCGGCGCGCCGCTTGAATGTGAATCGCCCGAGGACGCTGCCGTGAAATCAGAACTCGACAAGCTCTACGACCACATCGCCGACATCGAGGTTGCCATGATGACCACGCGGCGCATGGACGGACACCTGCAGTCGCGGGCAATGGCCACCCAGAAACGCGCGCTTGGCGCCGACCTCTGGTTCGTCACGCTCGAGGGCGCCCGGAAGCCGCGCGACCTCGACGCGGACCCGCACGTCAACCTCGCCTATTACAAGGAGCGCACGCGCGAGTGGGTGTCGGTGTCGGGTCTCGCCCACGTGACCCGCGACCGGGCCAGAATTCACGAGCTGTACGAACCGGACTGGGCGGTATGGTTTCCCAAGGAGGGCGACCCGCGCCACGGCACGAAGGACGACCCCCGCATGGTGCTGATCGGCGTCGACGTGCACGCGGCGGTCTTCACCGAGGTCAACAAGCCCCGGCCGGTGGTTCTGTACGAGATCGTGAAAGGCTGGCTCACCCGCTCTACTCCGGACGTCGGCGAGACGCATACCATTACCAAGTAGCCGCGGCGGCCGACGGCCGGGCCGCGAGGGCCGAGGTAATTGCCACGGGCATTCAGGACTTCCTGCGCGGTTCGAAAGATGCGGCAATCGCCGCCGGCATACGCAGCTTCTTCAACGCGAGGTACAGCCGGATCGGCCAGATCAGCGATGTGTCGATCGACACGGCCAAGCGTGAAATTCGCGTCCGCCTCGAACTGGCGGGCGAGAGCGTCCCGGTCGACATTCACGTCACTGACTACCGGATCGAGCAGCACGACACGCGCACGACGGTGACGATCGGCGATGCGACCGCGTCGCGCGAATGGCTGACGGCGCTGCTGCGCGAAACGGTGGTCGGCCGCACGTTCGAGATCCCCGAGCGCGCCGCCGCGATGGTCAGGCTGCTGATGTGACGGGCACCGGGTCCCACAGCGCGGCCCCGGCACCTTCGACGTTATTCCTTGTCGGTGGCTTTCGCCGAGGCCTTCGACCGTTTCGGCTCCTTCGTCAACCCGGTCCGCGCCTCCGACATCAGCTCACGCGCGAGCTGCGTCATGAGGTTGTCGGCGATTTCCTCCTCGGCAAGCGTTCGATTCAGCAGCGTCGCAACCGCCGGCAGCCCGATCTGGCCGGCCATCGTCCGGGCCGTGCCGTAGGCCGAGATCTCGTAGTGCTCGATCCGCTGCGCCGCGGCAATCAACGCCAGGTCGGCGGCGGGATCGTCCAGCTCGGCGCTTTCCTCGATGACCTCTTCGCCTTCTTCGATGAGGCCTTCCATGCCCTTGCACGGCTTGCCGCGGGCTTGTTCGCCGATCAGGGCGAAGTAGTGAAGTTGATGAGCCGCTCGTAGACGATCTTGGCGCGCGCCTCGGCGGCAATGTCGCTGCGCAGGTCGACGTCCAGCTCACCGGTGATCTTCAGGTAATCGGCCGTCCAGGGATTGCCCTGCGAGTTGAACAGGTTGACGCCGCCGCCGCCCGCGATCGCAATCAGGGGGTCGGTCTCGGCCCACTCGCGATCGAACTTCAACGGCTTCAGATGGAGACGCGCCAGCGCGCCGACGATCTCGAGGTGGCTGAGCTCCTCGGTGCCGATGTCCATCAGCAGGTCCTTCCGCTCGGGATCCTCGCAATTCAGGCCCTGCACCGAGTACTGCAACGCCGCGGCAAGCTCGCCGTTCGCGCCGCCGAACTGCTCCAGCAGCATGTTGCCGAACTTCGGATCCGGCGTGTCGACGCGCACGGTATACATCAGCTTTTTGACATGGTGATACACGCATTTCCCCCACTTCCGGCGATCGAACGCCAGTGCGGGGCGTGGCGGAGCACGCACCGTGCCGCGTCCGCGCGCACGCGCCGGACACCCGCCGCGTATCCTGCGAATTGCGGCGGAATCCGGGGAAAGCAGGCGGTGTGAACGGTGCGCGCGCCAAGTCTGCAGAACGAGACGCCGGGCGGCCAGGATCTCGCAGTTGCCGTTCGTGCCATTTGTAAGGTGGCGCCGCCACAGAAGTGGTCATCGCGTTGATGAGCGGGCGCCTCGTGCGCACGCGGCGCTCAGATACGGCGGAACGACAGGCGTGCCGGGATGGAGACAATCATCGTGACAGGAGGTCTGATGAAAGCGGCGCACATCTCGATCGAGCCCTCCGGTGGCCCCGTTTACCGCGTTGTCGTCACGCAGGGATCCACGAAGACGACGCACGACGTGAAGGTATCGCCCGAGGACGTGGCGCGCTACGCGCCGGGGACGACGCCGGAGCGGCTGCTCGAGGCGTCGTTCGAGTTCCTGCTCGAACGCGAGCCGGCCTCGTCGATCCTGTCGCGATTCGACCTGCCGGTGATCGAACGATACTTCCCCGAATATCCCCGCGTCATCAGGCGCGCGGTCGGCGGCGCCTGACGGCCTGCTCCGCGATCGCGCGGGCCCTTTGATAGCATTCGCAGCAGCCATGGCCGTCTCCGTGTTCATCAAGCGTTCGCTGATCTTCGTCCACCGCTGGCTGGGAATCGCGCTGTGCGTGGTGTTCCTGCTCTGGTTCCCCTCCGGCATCGCGATGATGTATTGGGGGTTCCCCAGCGTGACCCGCGCCGATCGGCTGCAGCGCTCGCCCGCGCTCGATCCATCCACAGTCAAGCTGTCGCCGGCCGAGGCGCTGAAGGTGCTCGGCTTCGAGGACGATGCAGGGGCGATCCGGCTGAACACGTTCGACGGCCGCCCCGTGTATCGCGTCGGCGGATTCGGCGGCGAAGCGATCGTGTATGCCGATACCGGCGAAGAGCAGCTTGCGGTGCCGATGGAGATGGTGCATCGCGCGGCGGCCGCGTGGACGGGGCAGCCGGTCGAGACGGCACGGATGGAGGAGATCACCGAGGTCGATCAGTGGACGGTGCAGACGCGGCTGCTCGATCTGCGTCCGCTCTACAAGTTCTCGTTCCCCGACGGTCAGCAGGTCTACATCTCCGTGAACACCGGCGAAGTGGAGCAGTACACGACGACGGCCTCGCGCTGGGGCGCGTATCTCGGCGCGATCCCGCACTGGCTGTATTTCACGCCGCTGCGGAAGCACGGCGCCGAGTGGAGCAGGATCGTCATCTGGTCGTCGGGCATCGGCACCGGCGCCGCCATCCTCGGCATCATCGTCGGCGTGTGGATGTACTCGCCGTCGAAGAAGTACCGCCACGCGGGAGCACCGACCAGCATCCCGTATCGCGGACAGAAGCGCTGGCACACGATCCTCGGGCTGATCTTCGGCGTGGCGACGGCGACGTGGGCCTTCAGCGGCATGCTGTCGATGGATCCGTTCCCGCGCCGCGGCGGCCGGGCGGATCGCGGGGGAGAGAGCGCACGCGGCGCCACGGTGAGTCCCGGCACCATCCGCCAGGCGCTGCGCGGCGACGTGTCCGCCGCTTCCTTCGAGCGCAAGCCGCCGGCGGCTGCGCTCGCGGAGCTTGCGGGACTCCAGGTGAAGGAGCTTCAGCTCACGTCGTTCATGGGCGAGCCGGGCTACCTGGCGACGCTGGGCGACGGGACGACGAGGATCGTCCCCATCGATGGCGAGCCGATGACGGGATTCACCGCCGAGCGCATCATCGACGTCGTCAGGAGAGCCGCGGGAGAAAGCGGGCTGGCCGAGATCAAGGTTATCGATCAGTACGACATGTACTACCTCGATCGACGCCGCCAGCGGCCGCTGCCGGTGGTGCTCGCGCGGCTGAACGACGCCGACGGCACGCGCCTGTACATCGATCCCAGGACCGCGCGCGTCGTCGGCACGTACGGTGCGAGCAACTGGACGACGCGCTGGCTGTATCACGGGCTCCACTCGCTCGACTTCCCCTGGCTCTACAACTACCGGCCGCTCTGGGACATCGTCGTCATCACGTTCATGCTCGGCGGCACGGCGCTGTGCGTGACCTCGCTCGTGCTGGCGTGGCGCGTGCTGGGCAGGAAGGTGCGCGCGCTGATTCCGGCGTCGCGAGTCAGTTCCGACTGGAGCGAGGACCCGGCGTAGAGCCGGGCCCGGCTGCGCAGTCGCACGCTAGACGGGCTTGCGATTGCCGATCAACACGTCCCACCACCCGAAGTAGGTGGCGAGCAGATGATCGAGCTCGCGCGTGTCGGTTGTCGGCTCTGACTGGTCCGGGAGGGGCATGCAGTAGGCGGCGTGCGGCGAGGCTTCGAGCATGTAGCGCACGCCTTCGGAGAAGCCTGTTCCCGCGTAGGCGATGCAGCCGGCCATCGGCAGCGCGCGCAGATCGTCCAGCGCGTAGGGGATCTTCTCGTCGACGGTGCCCTCGCTGTCCTGGAACTTGCATTCGATGGCGAACGCCTGGTTCGTGGGCTCGTGGAGGACGAAGACGTCCACGCGGCGGTTCTTGCCGATGATGGTCTTGCCGACGTTGACCTCGCGGTAGACCTTGATGCCGCGCGCGCCGAAGCGCCGGGCGACGTAGCCGCTGACCAGGTTCGCGTATTCTCCGCCGGTCATGTCTCCGAGGCGATCATGGCCAGCAGGCTGGCCTGGTCAGACGCCGGCGGCAGGCCGTCGGGCACACGTCCCGCGCCGTACTCCTTCAATCGATCCGCAGTGTGCCGGACCGCGGACCGATTCAGATCCGTGCCGAGGAACCGGCGGCCGTTCCTCACCGCCGCCACGCCGACGCTTCCCGAGCCCATGAACGGATCGGCGACGACCTCGCCGGGCCGCGAGCTCTGCAGGATCACCACCTCGGAGACGCGGACCGGTTTCTCGGCGGGGTAGCCACGATGGATGCGCGGCTCCACGATGATGTCGGGGATGCCGAGATCGTTGAGCCGGCGCTTGCCCTTCTCGAAGAACAGGATGAACTCGTAGCGGGCGCGGTAGTGATAGCCCATGCCGATCGTGCGCTTGTCCCAGACGAGGGGCTTCCAGAATTTGAAGCCCGCTTCCTCGGCCCTCGGCTTGGCGATGAACATCGTTTCCGCGTCGCAGAACAGATAGAAATGCGTGTCCGGCTTGAGGACGCGAAACACTTCGGCGAACAGCTCCCCGAACCGTTCGTTCGGGAACACCCGGAACCAGTCGTTGCTCGAGGCCTTGCTGTGCTTCAGCCGCGTCGTGGTGCCGACCGCGCGGTGCTTTTCGAGCGATTCGTAGGCCGGGTCGGTCACGACTAGGTCCACCGATGCAGCCGGCAGCCCGCGCAGCCAGGTGACGGCGTCGGCGTCGGACAGCTCGTACAGGGGAGGATTCACGAAATGGCGTCCGGTTGCAGTGGGTGGAGTCGGTGGCGTCATTCTACGCGACCATTCTGCGGGCGCCCACTGACAGCCCAGGTCACAGCGGGACCGGTCAGATTCCTCAGGAAAAACGCACAGTCCGACTTCCTGGTCCCTTGAGCCAACCATGAGGGCCGGTCCTTTTGGAGGGCTGTTGACAGCCCGCAACCCCGGCGGTATGAGAGTGAGTAAATACTCACTCACAAAAGCACATGCCGAGACATCGCTTCGCCGACACCCAGGACCGTATCGAGCGCGCCGCCGTCGAGCTGTTCGTCGAGAAGGGCGTGACCGAAACCACGGTGAAGGACATCGCCCGCGCGGTGGGCCTCTCAGAAGGCGCCCTCTACCGGCACTTCGAAAGCAAGGACGAGCTGGTGTGGAGGGCATTCGAGCGACACTACGTCGACTTCGCCGCCACGCTGAAAACGCTGGCCGACGGCGAGCCGACTACGCGCGGCAAGCTTGCCGCGATGATCCGCGGGTTCTGCCGCGCACATGACGAGAACCCCACGCTGTTCAAGTTTCTGCTCTTCGTCCAGCACGGTCAGCTCGCCCGGCTCGAACCCGGCACGCCGACGCCGGTGGACGTGATGCGCGACGTGCTCGAAGAGGCGATCGAGTCCGGCGAGATTCCGCCCCAGCCGCCCGACCTGGCCGCGGCGCTGGTGTTCGGCGTGGTCCTCCAGCCGGTCACCTTCGCGGCGTACGGACGGCTGCCCGCTGCGCTGAGCCCGATCTGCGAGCGGCTCATTGCCGCGGCCTGGGCGGCCATTACCACGGTGGAGCGCAGCAACGCTGCGTAAGGCAGCGGGTTCGAACAGTCGACACTTCGCGAGGAGACGCCGATGAGATCGCCTTTTGTTCAACTGCTGACGGCACGACGGTTCGCACCGCTGTTCGTGGCCCAGTTCCTCGGCGCCTTCAACGACAACCTGTTGAAGAGCGCGCTGGGCATTCTCGTCACGTTCCGCCTCGCGGAGCAGGAAGGGATGAACGCCGCCACGTTGACCATGACCGCCGGCGCCCTGTTCATCTCCCCGTTCTTTCTCTTCTCGGGCGCATCGGGCACGCTCTCCGATCGCTTCGACAAGGCCCTGATCGCGCGCTGGGTGAAGGTGGCCGAGATCGGCATCATGGCGCTCGGCGCGTGGGGCCTGTGGCAGGGCAGCGTGCCCGTGCTGCTCGCCACGCTGTTCTTCCTCGGCCTGCACTCGACGGTGTTCGGTCCGATCAAGTACGCGCTGCTGCCGCAGCACCTGCCGGAAGCCGAGCTGGTCGCCGGGAACGCGCTGATTGAAGCGGGCACGTTCCTCGCGATTCTCTTCGGCACGATCCTCGGCGGCAGCATCGCGCTCTTCTCCAACGGCGCCGCCATCGTCGGCTCCGTCGGCATGGGGGCGGCGATTGTCGGGTGGCTCGCCGCTCGGCAGATCCCGACGGCACCGCCGACCTACAGCGGGGACGCGCCGCGCATCCGTCTGCTCCACGACACGATCGACGTCGTGCGCCACGTGGCGCAGCGGCCCAATCTGCTCCTGCCGATTCTGGCCACCTCGTGGTTCTGGCTGTTCGGACTGATCGTCGTCTCGGGCCTGCCGGTCTTTGCGAAGGACGTGCTCTTCGCCAACGAACAGGTGGTGACGATGATGCTGGCGCTGTTCGCGATCGGCGTGGGCCTTGGCTCGATCCTCGCCGAGAAGCTGCTGCACGGAGAGGTGAGCGCCCGGTTCGTGCCGATTGCCGTTGTCTTCATGGCCGGCTTTGCGGTCGACCTGCACCTCTCGAGCGCCGGCGTCCTCGAGTCGGCCACGCTTGCGAGCATCGGCGGCTTCCTCGGCCGGCCGGGGAGCTGGCGCATCGTCGTCGACCTCGTGGGCGTCGCGGTGGCCGGCGGGCTGTTCACCGTGCCGCTCTACGCGATCCTGCAGCACGAGAGCGAGCCGGATCATCGCGCGCGGGTGATTGCGGCCAACAACATCATCAACGCGCTGGCGATGACCGCGGCCACGATCGGGGCCGGCCTGCTGGCGCGCCGCCTGACGATGGGCGAGCTGTTCGCGGTGTGCGGATTCGCCACGCTTCCTGTCGCGGCGTATTCGGCCTGGATCGTGCGGCGTTCGCTGTTCAAGAGCCTGGTGCGGATCGTGCTGCGGCTGCTGTATCGCGTCGAGGTCGACGGCCTGGAGCACGCGCGCGCCGCGATGCCCCACGCCGTGATTGCCGCCAATCACTCGTCGTTCCTCGACGGGCTTCTGCTCGGTGCGTTCCTGCCCGGCGAGCCGATCTTCGCCGTCGACACGCTGATCTCGAAGCAGTGGTACGCGAAGCCGTTCCTCGCGCTCGTCAACGCGTTCCCCGTCGATCCCACGAACCCGCTGTCCATTCGCGCGATGATTCGCGCCGTCGAAGGCGGCTCGGCGTGCATCATCTTCCCCGAGGGCAGGATCACGACGACGGGCTCGCTGATGAAGGTGTATGAGGGTCCGGCGGTCATTGCCGAGCGCACGAAGGCGGCGCTCCTCATGGTGCGGATCGAGGGCGCCGAATTCACGCCGTTCTCGCGCCTGGCGGGAAAGGTCCGCCGGCGCTGGTTCCCGCGGCTGCGTCTCCGGATTCTGCCGCCGCGCCGGCTCGCGTCGCCCGAGGGCGTTACCGGCCGCGCCCGCCGCGCCGCGCTGCGCCGCGCGCTGCACGACGAGATGGTGCGGTCGATGTTCGCCACGTCGCCTGTCGAGACCACGCTGTTCGAGGCGCTGCTCGAGGCGCGTCAGCAGCACGGCGCCGGTCATCTGATCGTCGACGACATCGAGTTCAGCCCGCTGTCGTATCGCAGGCTGGTCGCGGCGAGCTTCGCGCTCGGCGGCGTGCTGGCCAGGCGCACGCGCCCGGGCGAACGGGTGGGCGTGCTGCTGCCGACATCGCGGGCGTCGGTGGTCACGTTCTTCGGCCTGCAGGCCGAAGGGCGGGTGCCGGCAATGCTGAACGTCTCGACCGGTCCGGCGGCGGCGCAGGCGGCCTGCACCGCGGCACAGATCTCGCTGGTCGTCACCGCGCGGAAGTTCGTCGAGAAGGCGAAGCTCGAGCCGATGGTGAACGCGCTGGCAACGCAGGCCACGGTGCTGTACCTGGAAGACATCCGCGGCGAGATCGGAACGTTCACGCGTCTCGGCGCGCTGCTGCGATCGATGTCGGCCCGGCCCAACCATCGACCCGAACGCGCCGACGAGCCGGCCGTCGTGCTCTTCACGTCGGGGTCGGAGGGCACGCCGAAAGGCGTCGTGCTGAGCCAGCGCAACCTGCTCGCGAACCGTCATCAGCTCGGCGCCGTCGTGGACTTCAGCCCGCGCGACATCGTCTTCAACGCGCTGCCGGTGTTCCACAGCTTCGGCCTGACCGGCGGGCTTCTGCTGCCGCTGCTGGCGGGCGTGCGCGTGTTCCTGTATCCGTCGCCGCTGCACTACCGGACGGTCCCTGAGCTGGCTTACGGTGTGAACGCGACGATCCTCTTCGGCACCGACACGTTCCTTGCCGGGTATGCGCGCGTTGCCGACAGCTACGACTTCTACTCGGTGCGCTACGTCTTCGCCGGCGCGGAGCGCGTCAAGGCAGAGACGCGGCGGGTGTGGTCCGAGAAGTTCGGCATTCGCATCCTCGAGGGCTACGGTGCAACGGAGACGGCGCCGGCCCTGGCGGTGAACACGCCAATGCACTTCAAAGCGGGGACGGTCGGGCGCCTGCTGCCGGGCATCGAGCACCGGGTCGAGAGCGTCGAGGGCATCAGCGACGGCGGGCGGCTGTTCGTCCGCGGCCCTAATGTAATGCTGGGCTATCTGCGCGCGGAGAATCCGGGCGTGCTCGATCCGCCGAGGGAGGGCTGGTACGACACGGGCGACATCGTGCAGATCGACGACGAGGGCTTCGTCACGATCAAGGGTCGTGCGAAGCGGTTCGCGAAGGTGGCGGGCGAGATGGTGCCGCTCGGCGCGGTCGAGGAGCTGGTGGCGCGCGTCTGGCCGTCGGCCATGCACGCCGTGGTGACGCTGCCGGACGCGAAGCGCGGCGAGCAGCTCGTGCTGGTCACCGATCAGGCCGACGCCGCACGCGCCCCGCTGGCGGCGTCCGCGCGCGAGGCGGGACTACCGGAGATCTTCGTGCCCCGGGTGATCCTCTGCGTGGCCAAGGTGCCTCTGCTGGGGACGGGAAAGATCGACTACGTCACGGCGAGCAAGATGGCCATGGAGCTCGCGACGGCGTCGTAGCTCGTAGTGTCCGGCTTCAGCCGGACCATCCTCCGTCTCGCCGCGCAACACGCACGCGGCCCGGACTGACACCCGACAAGCGCCGTCTCGCACCGATTCGGCGAAGCCTCCTTGCACCGACCCGCGTGAGCCTCCTTGCAGCGACTCGCGCTAGTCCCGATCTCTTGCGGCCCGCTGTTCGGCCAGCCACCGTTCGCTCACCGGTTCGACCTCGACACGCGAACGCCACCATCGCCATGTCTGTCGAATGATGAGGATGGCAAGCAGGCCTCCGGCTACGTACAGCATGATTGCTCTCGACGCCCGCAACCCTCGTACCGCGCGCGAACTCAGCAGTGATCGGCGGTTCCGGCGACTGGCCGAGCCCGCGAATCCAACAGGACCGTATTCGCGCTGACACCCGGGCGCGGAGGAGGGGAGGGCGCCGAGGAAATGAAACGCGGGGGTCGCGGGGCACGCAGAGACGGCGACGCGTGGCGGCGGCCCTTGGCCGCGCATTGCGCGGCCACGCGTCTTCAGCCCTGGCGATCTCCGCTCTCCGCGAGTTCTGCGAATGGTTTCGTCCGGTACATCGATCGCACTTTCGCACGCCGAGGCGCCTCGAGATCAGGCGCAAGCTCGGTCGTCAGGGTCGTGGCTCTAGCGTATCGCCGGACCGACGAACACCTCGACGCGTGCATCGAGGTAGCCGTGCTGCTGGCGGAGACTGGCCAGGTCGCGCGCGGCGTCGTGTTCGGACATGTAGTTGCCGACCAGCACGGTCACGAAGCGCCGGCCGAGACGGTTGTCCACGGCGACGGCGCGCGCGCGGTAGCCGCTCCTGGTGAGCTGCTGCACGACGCGCTGGGCGCGGGTGTTCGTCTGAAACGACGCGACCTGGATCGCGAACTCAGGAACGATCGCCGGGAGTGTCGCGACGGCCCTCGCGGGCGGCGCCGGGAGCTCGAGCCTGGAAATGTCGGTGGCCGCCTCCAGACGCAGATACGCCAGCATCCCGCCCGCGGCTGCCAGTGCGAGCAGCGCGGAAGCTCCGGCCAGCATCCATCCGCGGGATGCGGGCGTGGTGACGTGCGCGGTCTGCTCCGGCTCGAAGTCGGTAAGCATCTCGCGGTCGGAGCGGGGAACAGGTATCGCGCTCCTCGGCACCGGCGCCGTGGTCGGTGGCGCGGCGTCCGCGGGTGGCGGCAGCAGCTTCGGTCTGGTCGGCTTCGGTCCGCCGTCCGGCGCCGGCACGGCTGATGTGCGCGGCTCGGCGCTCTGGACCTGCGGCGCGGGCGCGGGTGCGGGTGCGGGTGCGGTGGGCGCGGATGTTCCGGGCGCGGGCCTGGTCGGCGCAGCCGGTGCAGGCGGCGTGACCTCGAGCCCGAGGTCGCGTATCGCATCCCACACGAAGGCGGGCTCGATGCGCGGGGCGCGCGCCGTGTAGCCGCGGTGCAGCGCGCGATCGCAGATCAGGTTGATCAGCCGCGGCGTGCCTTTCGAGCCCTCGTAGACGGCGTCGATTGCCTCGCGCGAGAATTCCACGCTCGGATGGCCCTCGCCGGCGACGTGCAGCCGATGCTCGATGTAGCCCCTGACGCCGTCGGCGTCGAGCGGCGTCAGCTCGCAGCGCACCGACACGCGCTGATCGACCTGGCGCAGCTCCGGCAGCTTGAGATGGCCGCGCAGCTCGGGCTGGCCGACGAGGACCACCTGCAACAGCTTTTCGCGGCCTTCCAGGTCGGACAGGATCCGGACTTCCTCGAGCAGCGGCAGCGGTAGGTTCTGGGCCTCGTCGATGATCAGCACCGCGAACGCCTGCAGCGGCGCGAGCGAATCGAGGAACTCGTAGAGCGGATAGCTCAGGTCGGTGCGCGACGCGCCGTGGAGGCTGCCGCGCTTCAGGTCGGCGATCGACACCACGCCGAAGTCGACCAGCAGCTTCTTCAGCAGGTCTTCGCGCGACACGAACGGATCGGGCACGAACGAGCTGAAGGTGCGGCGATCCAGGTGCTGCAGCACCGCTCGGATCAGGGTGGTCTTGCCGGTGCCGATCTCGCCGGTCAGCGTGATGAGCCCCTCGCGACGACGAATGCCGTTCAGCAGGTCGTCGAAGGCCGGCGCATGTTCGCGGCTGCGGAACAGGAACCGCGGGTCGGCCGAGAGGCTGAACGGCTTCTCGACGAGCCCGTAGTACGGCTCGTAGGTCAGCGAGAACAGGCCCGCCGAGGACCCGCTCGCCGGCTGGGCATCCGACCCGCCCGACACCGGCCGGAGGATGCGCCCGCCAAACGGCATCAGGGGAAACTGCTGACTCACGGTGTTGCGACTTATCGGATGAACGAAGCCGCAACTTTCGGGCGCCGGGTCGTTGTGTGCAATCGTGGCACCCGGCGCGTTGGAACGACACGCCGGCCGCCCGCATCGACACGCGTCAGGCGTCTTGCACCGAGAGGCGACAGGAGCCCTGCACGGACGTGCGACAGGAGGCTTGCACGGACGCGCGACAGGCCCCTGCACCGACGAGCCGGCTGATCCAGCCGGGGTCACCAGCCGTTACAGTCGAATTTGAACCCGCACTTCAGGCATTTGATGCAGCCCTTGACCTTGGCGAGGTCGCGCGACTCGCCACACCGCGGGCAGGTGGTTTCGTCATCGTCGCGTGCCGGCATCGGCATGACGCGTATCGCGCCGGGCTGCGTCGTCTGGTTATCGGCCAAAGATGATTCGCTCGCTTTCGAACAGGGTAGCGGTGATGCGAATCATGATAGCGGCTGCGACGATCGAGATGCCCGCCGAGATGAGGAACGCGTTCATCGGCGGCACCTGCCCGCCGAGCACGTTGGTCAGCAGCACGTAGGGCCCGAGCATCGGCATCGCGTACATCCACGGCGCGTTGCCGATCGGATACAGCGCGCCGACCACGCCCGGAATCATCGGCAGCAGCACGAGCACGCCCATGTAGCTCTGCGCCTCCTTGAAGGATCGCGCGAGCGTCCCGACCGCCGCCTGCAGGGCCGAGGAGAACAGGCACATCGGCACGGCCGCCCCGATGATGCCGGGCAGGTGCTCGAGGCCGATGCGGAACCGGATGCCCAGCTCGTCGAGCGGCAGGAATCGCGGCAGGTTGGCGCAGAGGATGGTGGTGAGCGCCGTGCTCACCATCGCGGCCAGCGCGGCGGCGAGCCACTTGCCGCCGACGAACACCAATCGCGGCGCGGGGTTGACGAGCAGCGGCTCGAGCGATCCGCGCTCGCGTTCGCCGGCGGTCGAATCGGTGGCGATCTGCATGCCGCCGATGAACCCGGCCATGATGATGAACATCGGGATGAAGGTCAGAATCTGCGCGGCGCGCTGCTGCGCGGTCGACACCTCGATGTCCTCGAGCACGATCGGCTGCGCGGCGGCCGGGCTCACGCCGCGGGCGATCAGCCGCAGGCTGCCGATCTCGGCCCCGTACTGCTGGAGCAGCCGCCGTACCCGTTCCACGCTCGGCCGCGCATCGTTGCGCGAGCTGTCCGAGACGATCTGCAGCACGACCGGCTTCGACTGGTTGAAGGTGTGCACGAAGTCGGCGGGGATGACGAGCGCCAGCTCTTCTTCCTGGTTGCGCACCGCCTCTTCGGGATTCGCCGGGCCCTCCACCACCTGCACGCCCGACTGCTGCCGCAGCCAGTCGATGAGCGCCGGCGCATGCTGCATGCCGACCACCGGGATGCGCACCTGCTCGGCCTCGCGCTGCCGGTCGGCGACCCGGTTCATCATGAACGCGATGATCACCGGCCCGATCGTCACGCTGAACGCGATCGACCACAGCGCGCGGCGATCGCGCAGCGAGTCGACGAGCTCCTTGCGCATCACGATCGCGATCTGGCGGAGGCTGCGCGCGAACGTCACTCGAGCCCTCCCGGCCGGGGACTGGCGAGCGCCACGAACGCGTCCTCCAGGTTGGCGTGCCCGGTATGCCGGCGCAGATCGTCGGGCGTGCCGCGGGCGACCACCTGGCCGTGCGCGATCACGACGATCGAATCGCACAGCGCCGACACTTCCTGCATCACGTGGCTCGAGAACAGCACGCAGCGCCCTTCCTCTTTCAGACGCCGGACGATGGTGCGCACCGCGCGCGTGCTCATGACGTCGAGGCCGTTGGTCGGCTCGTCGAGCAGCACGTTCTGCGGATCGTGGACGAGCGCGCGGGCGAGCCCCACCTTCGTGCGCTCGCCATGGGAGAAGCCCGACGCCCGCCGATCGGCAATCGCGCGCATGTCGAGCAGGTCCAGCAGCGCCTCGGTCCGTTTCCGCAGCACGGCGCCGGTAATGCCGTGCAGCTCGCCGAAGTATTCGATGTGCTCGCGCGCGGTCAGGCGCGGGTAGAGGCCGAATCCGTCCGGCAGCACACCGAGCCGGCTCTGCGCCTCGTGCGGATCGGCGATCGCATCCACATCGTCCACCCTGATGCTGCCCGCGTCGGGCCGCATCACGGCATAGAGCATCCGTAATGTCGTCGTCTTGCCGGCGCCGTTGGGCCCGAGCAGGCCGGTGATGGCGCCGTTCTCGGCCGTGAAGGTGACGCCGTTCACCGCGGCAACGGTGCCGAAGTTCTTGCGGAGCTGCTCGACGCGGATCATGGTGCGTCCGTGGCCGTGGACGGAAGCGCGGTGGCGTGCCGCGGATCCGGACCTGCGGGGGTGACGAAGAAGGGGGGCCTCTTGATCGAGTGCACGCACGACACGTCCAGCGACTGCGCCGACGCGCTGTCGATGAAGTCGCGAATCAGCCGCTGGCCGCAGGCGGTGCCGACCACACCGTGGCCGGTGCCGGGCACGGTGATATGACGGCCGTTGCGAAGCGTCTTGACGACGGCTTCTCCCCACTCGGGCGGCGTCACCGGGTCGAGATCCCCCGACAGCACGAGCGCGGGCACGTCGGAGACGACGGGCCGATAGTAGTCGTCGTCGACCGTGCCGCGCGGCCACATCGCACAGGCGTCGAGCTGGCTGCTGAGGAGATGCATGCCGAACACGGTACCGGCCGCCGCTTGCTCCACATCCGACCGCGTCACGAGGGCCGCGTCTTCGCTGCACAGCACCGACAACTGCATGCCGACGCTCATGTTCTCGCTGCCGTCCTCGCCGGCGAGCCCCAGCGCGAACAGGCTCTGGAACTCGTTGCGCTCGGCGTGCTCGATGAGGGCGGGCACGATCGAGGCGGTGAGCGGTGAATACAGCGCCCTGAACAGGATGCCGGCGACGACCCGCGCGTCCACCCGGACGTTCTCGGCAACGCCGGTGCGCGGGTGGACGATGCGCACGGCCGGAGGCGACTGGTCGAGCCGCTGCAGCAGCGCGCGGATGCGTGCGGGCAGGTTCGGGAACGTTCGCGTGCACGCCGCGTCGGCATCGCAGTCGGCGAGCAGCTTGTCGAGCGCGCGCTGGGCGTCGCGTGCGGTGAACAGCGGCAGCCGCATGTCCATCGGCGCGACGCCGTCGAGGATCATCGTCCGCACGTGCTCGCCATGGCGGCGCAGATAGACCAGCGCGGCGCGCGTGCCGTACGATCCGCCGTACAAATTGATGCGGTCGTAGCCCAGATAGGCGCGGACCTCGTCGAGATCGTCCATGGCCACGCTGGTCGTGTACTGGCGGACGTCGGCGTCGTAGCCGGCCAGGCATCGCCTCAGGCGATCGAGGCTCGACTCGCTCGGCTCGGTCAGCTCGCGCAGCGAGCTCGCATCGGAACGGCAGTCGAGCGGGTTCGATTTGCCCGTGCCGCGCTGATCGACGAGGACGATGTCGCGCGTGCGCTGGACGGTGCGGAAGGCCGCGCGAATCTGGCGCGCCAGCTGCGCGGCGCCCTGCCCCGGACCGCCGGCGAGAAAGAACAGCGGGTCGCGCGACACCGGCCGTACCGCCGGAAGCACGACGATCCACAGCGTGATCTGCCGGCCGGAGCGGGCGGCGCGATTCTCGAACACGGTCAGCGTGCCGCAGTAGGCGTCGGTGGGACCTTCGGCGCTCGAACAGGGACGAAGACGGTCGAGGCCAGGACCGCCGGAGCCCCCGGCGCAGGCCGCGGCGGTCCCGATCGACAGCAGGAGCAGGACGCCGGCGGCAAGGCGCGGGAGGTGGTGCAGCGGCCGCGCGAGGCGGATCAAGTGCGGCGATCGTAGCATTTGGGGGGGGCGAAATCCTTAACCCTTTCCAGTTATCGCGTTTCTTGCGCCGGATCTATACGCTCCACGATCGCGTTTCTTTCGTAAGATTCAGTTTCCCCGAAACGTATTCCACAACACACCATCCGTCGTTTCAGGTTGAAGGAGAAGGCGGGGCGACCCATGAAAGAGTCTGCGGAACAGGCCAGTCTGGCATCGGAGGCGTATACCGTTGTCCGGGAGCGCATCCTGCGCGGCGACATCGCGCTCGGACAGGTGATTTCCCGGCGCAAGCTCGCCGCCGAGCTGAGCATGAGTTTTCTGCCCGTGTCCGAGGCGCTGCTGCGGCTGGAGATCGAAGGGCTGCTCGAAAGCCGTCCCCGCGCCGGCACACGAGTGCGCATCCCCTCACCTGAGGACGTGGAGGGACATTACGTCGTCCGGGAAGCGCTCGAAGTGCAGGCCGCGATCCGCTTCACGCAGGTCGCCACGCCCGGTGAGCGCGCCGAGCTGAAGAAGCTGGCGCTGCGCGTCGACCAGCTGTCGCAGCAGGCGGACCGTCCGCTCTATCAATCGGTGCACCAGAAGCTGCACGCGCGCATCGCGCAGTGCGCCCGATGTCCGGCGCTGTACGAGGCGATCGAGAAGACGCACGCGCTGGCCTCGATCCGCTTCTGTGTGCTGCGCTCGCCGCAGCCCGACGATCCGCCGGGGCGCCACCAGGAGCTGGCCGAAGCCGTGTGCAGCGGCGACCCCGTGCGCGCCGCCGACGAAGTGCGGCGCCATCTGGCCGTGGCCATGGAGCGCTCGATGGAAGTGCTGCAGCCGTATTTCAAGCTGCGCAAGGCGACCGGCCGCACCTTCCATCGCAGCGACAAGCGGCTGCGGCCGGGTCCGCTCGATCTCGCGAGATTGCACTGATTTAGTGGCGCTCCGGGGGAATTTGCCCGCCTGCATCACTTGTTCGCGTCATTGACACCGGGCGCGGGCAGCAGCAGAATACTCGACTACCGGTGAAGCCTTCCGCCGTCCTCGGCGAGGCAGGCGTGCGGAGGACGGGCCTGCAACGGCGGGAGCCGTCCTGTAGTATTAGCTTCGGAGGAGTCTGTTCGATGCGAACCAAGTTTGCTGTCGTGATTGCCGGACTCGTGCTGCTCACGAGCGGGCGGACGATCGTGGCCCACCATTCGTTCTCGGCCGAGTTTGATGCCAACAAGCCGTTCAAGATGACCGGTACGGTGACCAAGGTCGAATGGATGAATCCCCACACGTTCTTCTACATCGACGTGAAGGACGAGAAGACCGGCAAGGTCACCAACTGGGCAATGGAGATGGGCAGCCCGAACGGTCTGATGCGCGCCGGCTGGACGCGGAACTCGCTGAAGCCCGGTGACGTGGTCGAGGTCGAGGGCAGCCTGGCCAAGGATGGCAGCCCGACCGGCAACGCCCGCACCGTTCTACTGAACGGCAAGCGCATGTTCGCAGCGTCGAGCCAGGGCCAGACTCCGTAGCTCTGGAGCCGCCTTTGACGAAGCCACTTCGTTCCGCGCTGCTCGGCGCGGTGGCAGTCGCCGTGTTCTCGTCCAGCGCCTGGGTTCTGGGCGCGCAACAGGGCGGTGCCCAGGTTGGCGCCGCTGCACAAGCACAAGGACAGGGAGGCGGCCGCGGCCGCCAGTCCGGTCCGATCACCCCCGCCCCCCGTCTCCCGGATGGCACCGTGAATTTCGGCCGCGTTGCGGGTGAGAAGGGGGTGTGGGCGGTTCCCTACATCACCAACATGGCCATGCGGGTCGTCGGACCCGACGGCCAGCTTCTGCCTGAAATTCAGAAGGCGCAGGCGGCGGCGCGTGCCGGCGGCGCGGGCGCCAGGGGCGGCGGTGGCGGCCGCGGCGGACGCGGCGGCTCGAAGTCGGAACCGTGGATGCCGTGGATGCCGTGGTCGGCGGCGGTCTACGACTACAACTCGATGAACGAGTCGAAGTACGACCCGGAGGGCTACTGTCTGCCGCCCGGCGGGCCCAGGATGATGGCGACTCCGTACCAGATGGAGATCATCCAGCTGCCGGAGCACAAGCGCATCATCATGATCTTCGAAGGGGCGACGCACATCTGGCGCGAGATCTACATGGATGGGCGGAAGTTCCCCGAAGGCGAGGCCCTCAACCCGACGTATCTCGGCTACTCGATCGGGCACTGGGAAAATCCCGACACGCTGGTCGTTCAGACGAAGGGCTTCAACGAAAACAGCTGGCTCGATTACTTCGGACACCCGCACACCGACATGATGGAAGTCACCGAGCGGTTCACGCGTCCGAACAAGCAGACGCTGCACTACGAAGCCACGGTGAACGATCCGGGCGCCTACACGCGCCCGTTCACGATTGCGTGGGACATCCCGTGGCGCGAGGGCGCCGAGCTGCCTGAGTACATCTGCCAGGAGAACAACCGCTACCTGCATCGCCTGGAAGACGATTTCGGCAACCCGATCTTCGGTCCCCGTCCGCAGCCCGGTCAGAAGCCGGCCACCGGCACGCGCTAGGAACACGGTCATGCGCGCAGGTCTTCTCCGGCTGGCAATCGTGGGGGTCGTGCTGGCGCTGCCGATCGCGGCGCACGCGCAGTTCGGCCACCCGTTGAAGGGACAGTGGAGCGGGCAGTGGGGGTCGGAGGACAATCCCACCCGCCTGCTGCTCGACTTCCACTGGGACGGCAAGCAGATCACCGGCACCATCAATCCCGGTCCCGAGGCGGCGACGGTCAGGAACGTCACCATCGACTACAGCAATCCGGCGGCGTGGGTGGTGAAGATCCAGGCCGAAGGCAAGGACAAGTCGGGCAAGCCCGTCCAGATTCAGATCGACGGAAAGCTCGAGAACATCGGCGCGTACAACCGGCTGTTCCACGGCACCTGGATGGAGGGCGGCAGGAAGGGCGCTTTCACCGTCACCCGCAACTAACCCTGTAGTGTCCGGCTTCAGCCGGACCCGCATGCCGGACCCGCACTGTAGTGTCCGGCTTCAGCCGGACCCGCACTGTAGTACCGGACCTGATCCTCCAGTAGCATGGGCCGCGTGCACCCGCGGCCCTTTCTCGTGTACGGCCTCCTCGCGTGCCTGATCGGCTGCAGGCCCGCCGACCCGCGGCCCGCCCGCGCCGACGCGCCCGTCGAGTGGTTCGTCGATCGCACCGACGAGACCGGTCTGACCTTCACGCACTTCAACGGCATGACCGGCGACTTCTACTACCCCGAAGTCATGCCGCCCGGCATCGCCCTGCTCGACTTCGACAACGACGACGACCTCGACGTGTTCGTGATTCAGGGCGACATGTTCAGCGGGAAGGTGATCGACGCGGCGCTGTCGCCGCCGAAGAGCCCGCTCAGCTCGCGGCTGTTCCGCAACGACGCGCTGCGATTTACCGACGTCACGGACCGCGCCCGCATCGACGTGCGCGGCTACGGCATGGGGGCCGCCACCGGCGACTTCAACAACGACGGCTGCGTCGACCTGTACGTCACCAAGCTCGGGTCGAACCAGCTGCTGCGCAACAACTGCGACGGCACGTTCACGGACGTCACCGCGGCCAGCGGCACCGCCGATCCGGGATGGAGCGTGTCCGCGGCGTTCGTCGACATCGATCGCGATGGCTGGCTCGATCTCTTCGTCGGGCAGTACCTCAACTACTCGATCGCCGGGAACGTCGTCTGCTACAGCGTGGCGGGCCAGCGCGACTACTGTCCGCCGAGCGCCTATCGGCCGCGTCCCAGCCACCTGTTTCGCAACAACCGCGACGGCACGTTCCGCGACATCACCGCCGCCGCCGGGATGGCGGCGGAGTTCGGCCCGGCGCTCGGGATCTCGAGTGCCGACTTCAACGGCGACGGGTGGATCGATCTGTACGTGGCCAACGACGGCGCTCCCAATCACCTGTGGATCAATCAGCGCAACGGCACGTTCACGAACACGGCGCTGCTCGCCGGCGCGGCGGTGAGCGCCGAAGGGCGCTACAAGGCGAGCATGGGCGTCGATGCCGGCGACATCGACGGCGACGGCGACGAGGACCTGTTCGTCGGCGAGCTCACGGGCGAGGGGGCGGACCTGTATCTCAACGACGGTTCAGGAGTGTTCGTCGAGAGCAGCGCGCCTGCCGGCATCCGGCTGCGCACGCTGCCGTTCACGACGTTCGGCGCCGCGTGGCTCGACGCCGACAACGACGGTCTCCTGGATCTGGCGATCGTGAACGGCGCGGTGACGCACACGGCGGAAGCGCTTGCCGCGAACGCGCGCTTCCAGTTGCAGCAGCGGCGCCAGTTGTTCCGCAACCTCGGCAAGGGACGCTTCGAAGAGATCACGGATCGTGCGGGCCCTGCCTTCACGACCGAGGAAGTCGGGCGCGGCGCGGCGTTCGGCGACCTCGACAACGACGGCGACACCGACATCGTCGTGGCCAACGACAACGGACCCGTGCGCGTGCTGATCAACGAGATCGGCTCACGTGCGAACTGGATCGGACTGCGGCTCGTGACGGGGAAAGCCGGTCGCGCCGACGCCGTCGGCGGAGGCGGACGGGATGCGCTCGGCGCGCGTGTCGCCGTCCTGACCGAGAGCGGCGCCACGTTGTGGAGGCGCGCGCGGGCGGACGGCAGCTACGCGTCGGCAAACGATCCGCGCGTTGTCGTCGGCCTGGGCGCGAGCACGGTGCCGTCGGTGACGGTCCGCGTGTACTGGCCGAACGGACGCGCCGAGGAATGGCCCTCGGTTTCGACCCGGCGGTACTCGACGCTCGTGGAAGGAAGCGGCACGGCGATCCGGTAGACCGACACGATTCAGCGCTGCGCCTGTGCACGTTGCTCGCCGGAATTGCGCCGGCGCGGCGGCATGTCCGATCCCCGCTGCGCGCGGCGATTCACTTGACTTCCCCCAGGGACACCGTTTGAATATCCCCGCCCTGGCCGCGGGTGCGTGGAACGTACTGGCACGCGCGACTTCGTGCACGGCTGTTAGCGGCAGCCGGTCGGGACCTGGAGGCAACGGTGAGCGCGGGGAACGAGCGACTGAATCAGGAGGTCAGGTAATGCGTGCATTTCTTCGGATCGTGCACGTCATCGCGCTGGTGGTCGTCATGCCCACTCTCGCGTATGCGCAGGCGACGATCACGGGAACCGTGAGAGATACGTCGGGAGCCGTCCTCCCCGGCGTCACCGTCGAAGCAACCAGCCCGGTACTCATCGAGAAGGTCCGCACCGTTGTCACCGACAATACCGGCCAGTACCGCATCGTCGACCTGCGGCCCGGCACGTACTCCGTGACGTTCACGCTGCCGGGGTTTACCACGTTCAAGCGCGACGGCGTGGAGCTGACCGGCGCGCTCACCGCCACCATCAACGCTGAAATGCGAGTCGGCTCGCTCGAAGAGACCGTGACGGTGACGGGCGAGAGCCCGATCATCGACGTGCAGAGCGTCCGCCGTCAGACCGTGATCAGCGGCGAAGTGATGAAGGACCTGCCGGCGGCCCGATCGTATGCCGGCGTCATGCTGCTGATTCCCTCGACGATTACGCAGGCCGGCGCCAACCTCGATATCCAGGTTACGCCCGGCATGCTCGTGTTCGGCGGCGCGGGCGGGCGCAACAACGAGGCGCGCATCCAGGTGGACGGCCTGAACACCGGCGCTGCGTTCAACGGCGCGGGTGTGTCGAGCTACATGGTCGACATCAGCAACGCGCAGGAAGTGGCGACGACGACCTCGGGCGGCCTGGGCGAAGCGGAAGTCGGGGGCCCGTCGTTCAGCATCGTGCCGAAGACCGGCGGCAACACGGTCGCGGGCAGCTTCTATCAGTCGAACGTCACCAAGGGCATGGTGGGCGACAACTACAGCGCCGACCTGCGGGCCCGGGGGCTGACGACGCCCGGCAGGCTGTTCAAGCTGTGGGACTCGAACCTCGGCATCGGCGGGCCGATCGCCAGGGATCGCGTCTGGTTTTTCTTCCAGTTCCGCGACCAGGGCAGCCACCGGACGATCCCCGGCATGTTCGCCAACAAGAACATGGGCGATCCGACGAAGTGGAACTACGAAGCCGACCTGACGCGGCCGGCGGTTGCGGCGGGCAGCTGGCGGAACGCCGCGCTCCGGCTGACCGTGCAGCCCGCGCAGAAGCACAAGTTCAACGTCTTCTGGGATCATCAGGTGCCGTGTCAGGGCGCCGGCGTTCTCGGCTCCGACGAAGGCTGCCGCCAGTCGGGTGACAACGAGATCATCTGCGGCGCGGCGGGCGCGTCGAACCCGCCGTGCAGCGCGACGGCGGCTCCCGAGAACGGCACGTATCTGAGCGGCTACGGGCAGCGCGTGCAGCAGGCCACCTGGACGTCGCCGATGACCAACAAGCTCCTGTTCGAGGCCGGCTTCGGCACCTACTGGAGCCAGTGGGGCGGCACGCCGCATCCGGGCAGCAACTTCACGCAGCTCGTCGGGATGGTGGAGCAGTGCACGGCCGGCTGTCCGGGCAACGGCAGCATCGCCAACCTGAACTATCGCTCGGGCACGTATCGCCAGAACTTCCAGGGCACGATCGGCTGGCGCGCCTCGGCGTCATATGTCACCGGCGCGCACAACATGAAGTTCGGGTATCAGGGCGGCCACCTGATCGACAACCAGTTCGTCTACACCAACGATCAGTTCGTCACCTATCGCGTCAACAATCTGGTGCCCAACCTGATCACGGAGACCATCAACCAGATTCCGTTGAAGCAGCGTGTGCGCTACGCCGCGTTCTACGCGCAGGAGTCGTACACGATGGGACGGATGACGTTCCAGGGCGCGCTCCGCTACGACCGTGCGTGGAGCTGGTTCCCGGCGGTGACGATCGGTCCCGTCCGCTTCCTGCCGCAGGCGATTCATTACCCCGAGACGCCGGGCGTGAAGGGCTACAACGACATCACGCCGCGCGGCGGCGTGGCCTGGGACGTGTTCGGCACCGGCAAGACGTCGGTGAAGCTGAACTTCGGCAAGTATCTGCAGGCGGCGCAGAACGGTCTCGCGTATGCGGCGCTTCGCCCCAGCGGCCGTCTGACGACGACGGTGACGCGGCAGTGGACGGATGCGGATCGGGACTACGTCCCCGATTGCGACCTGCTGAACCCGTTCGCCCAGAGCCCCGCGTTGACGGGCTCGATCGATACGTGCGGCCAGATCAGCGACCTGGGATTCGGCACCGAGCGGTTCACGAGCGATCTCGATCCCAAGCTGGTGGGCGGCTGGGGCGTGCGTCCGGGCGACTGGCAGATCGGCGCGTCGATCCAGCAGGAGCTGTTCCCGCGCGTCTCGGCCGAGATCGGCTACAACCGCCGGTGGCTGACCAACTTCACGTGGGACGACAACGTGCTGCAGGCGGCCAGCCAGTTCGACACGTTCAGCGTCACGGCGCCCGACGATCCGCGTCTGCCCGAGGAAGCGCGGGGCCGGACGATCCGCGGTCTCTACAACGTCCAGCAGAGCGTCGCGTCGCAGGTGAACAACATCACCAAGCTCGCGTCCGATGCCGGCGGCAGGTACTCGCAGATGTACAACGGCATCCTGCTGAACGTGAGCGCCCGGATGCGCAACGGCCTGACCTTCCAGGGCGGTCTGAACACCGGCGTGACCGAAGTCGACTACTGCGAGGTCCGCGCCGCGGCGCCGGAGTACACGGCGCTGGGCGGTCCGAGCCCGACCAATCCGTGGTGCAACACGTCCACGGGCTGGGTGACGCGCTACACCGGTCTCGGGTCGTACACCATCCCGAAGATCGACGTGCTGGTCTCGGGCACGTTCCGCAGCGACAAGGGCTCGCCGCTGGCGGCGAACATGACCTTCACCGCCGCGCAGACGACGCTCGGCCGCCCGTTTGCCAACAATGCGCCGAGCGTGACCGTGAACCTGGTCGAGCCGGGCACGCTGTATGGCGATCGGGTGAACGAGATCGACATGCGCTTCGCCAAGATCCTGCGGTTCGGGCGCACGCGCACGAACGTCGGGTTCGACATCTACAACATCCTGAACTCGGCGCCGATCCTGACCTACAACCAGGCGTTCAATCCGAACGTCAACACGGCGAACCCGTCGGCCAACTGGCTGTCGCCGCAGTCGACGCTGCAGCCGCGGTTCGTCAAGTTCAGCGCCCAGATCGACTTCTAGAGGAATCAGGAAACAGGAATCAGGAATCAGAGGAATCAGGAATCAGGGATCAGGATTCAGGGACCAGAGGAACCAGGAATCAGGATTCAGGAATCAGCGGATTCAGGATTCCGGAAGGGCCGGCCTCTCCGAGAGGAGGGGCGGCCCTTCCACTTTCCACTTACTTTTCGACTTTCCACTTCTCCACTTCACTTTTCCACTTCTTCCACTTCTCCACTTTTCCACTTAGAATCAGGGGTTCGATGGTTATCGACTGCCACGGCCACTACACGACTGCCCCGAAGGAGCTGCAGGCCTTCCGCGAGGCGCAGATTGCGCGGTTGAAGGATCCGTCGGCGCCGTCGCCCGGTCCGGTGAAGGTCTCCGACGACCAGCTGCGCGAGAGCGTCCGGCCGCAGCTGAAGTTCCAGAGCGAGCGCGGGACCGACGTCACGATCTTTTCGCCGCGCGCGTCCGCGATGGCGCATCACATCGGCGACGCCCGCACCAGCCTCGACTGGGCGCGGCAGTGCAACGATCTCATTCACCGGGTGTGCGGGCTGTTCCCGCAGAACTTCGTCGGCGTGTGTCAGCTGCCGCAGACGCCGAGCGATCCGCTGGCCAACTGTATTGCCGAGCTCGAGCGCTGCGTCAGCGAGCTGGGCTTCATCGGGTGCAACCTGAACCCCGACCCGTCCGGGGGGCACTGGACCGCGCCGCCGCTGACCGACCGCTACTGGTATCCCTTCTACGAGAAGCTGTGCGAGCTCGACGTGCCGGCAATGGTGCACGTGAGCGCGTCGTGCAATCCCAACTTCCACGCCACCGGCGCGCATTACCTCAACGCCGACACGACGGCGTTCATGCAGTTCCTGACCGCCGATCTGTTCAAGGACTTTCCGACGCTGCGAATGGTCATCCCCCACGGCGGCGGCGCCGTCCCCTATCACTGGGGGCGCTACCGCGGTCTGGCGCAGGACCTCAAGCGGCCGCTGCTGACCGACCTGATTCGCAACAACGTCTTCTTCGACACCTGCGTCTATCACCAGGCCGGCATCGATCTGCTGCTGAAGATCGTCCCCGCCGACAACATCCTGTTCGGATCGGAAATGGTCGGCGCCGTCCGCGGCGTGGATCCCGAAACGGGCCACTACTACGACGATACCAAGCGCTACGTCGATGCCGCCGCGATCTCGGATGCCGACCGGCGGAAGATCTTCGAGGACAACGCGCGCAGGGTGTACCCGAGAATCAACAGACTCCTCCCGAAGCCGGAGGCGCAGGTCGCCCGGTAGGTGGGTGGTGGTTGGCGGTTCGTGGCGCCGGAGCGCGAAGCGGCCGGAGGCGGCTCAGTGGTCAGGGGCGGCTCCGAGGCGGCTTCGCGGCCTTCGTGTGATCTTCGCGGTTGAGCATTGGACATTGATCATCGAGCATTGGGCATTGATGAGATGAAACCCACCATCGTTCGAAACATCCCCCGCGCCGATGCCGGCGTGATCGAGAAGCTTGGCGCGCTCGGCGTCGCCACTGTCCACGAAGCGCAGGGCCGCTCGGGCCTGCTGCGCCCCTACATGCGGCCGATCTATCCGGCGGCAAGAGTCGCGGGAAGCGCGGTGACCATTTCCTGCCAGGCCGGCGACAACCTGATGATCCACGCCGCCATCGAGGTCTGTCGCCCGGGCGACGTCCTGGTCGTGACGACCACTTCGGAGTCGACCGACGGGATGTTCGGCGAGCTGCTCGCCGTTTCGGCGCGCGCGCACGGCGTGGTCGGCCTCGTGATCGACGCCGGGGTCCGCGATGTGGCCGACCTGACGGCGATGGAGTTCCCCGTGTGGGCCAAGGCCATCCATGCCCAGGGCACGGTGAAGGCGACCGCTGGATCGGTGAACGTGCCCGTCGTCTGTGCGGGGGCCGCGATCGCGCCCGGCGACGTGATCGTCGGCGACGTCGATGGCGTGGTCGTCGTGCCCCGGTCGGCGGCCGCCGACGTCGCCAGAGCGGGCGCCGAACGGGTGGCGAAGGAGGAGAAGTCCCGCGCCCGTCTCAAGAACGGGGAGCTGGGTCTGGATTTCTACGGGCTGCGCGCCCGGCTGGCCGAGTTGGGCGTTCGGTATGTCGACGAGCTCTGACATACCGGGTCACCGGGAGAACCGGTAAGATTTGACATCTCGTTGACACAGGCGTAGATTTCCCGCCCGAGACATGGTGTAGATGCGAGCGCCATGCGCGGCCGATCCCTGGGCCCTCTCTGAAGTCTCTTTGGACAGGCACACGCTCCGCTTGCTTCGCACAGACGACGTTCGAGAAGACGGGTAGCCCCCACGGTGTCCGCTGGGGTCGTTTTGTGTTTACCGAGTTCGTGAACAACGCGGGGGAATTCAAAGGAGTCAGTCTCCATGCGTGTATTCAAGTCTCTACTGCTCGCTGTCGCTGCGGCTCTGATCCTGCCGACTGTTGCAGCGGCGCAAGGTACTCTCACGGGTACCGTCCGTGACGGTTCGGGAGGCGTGCTCCCGGGCGTAACCGTCGAGGCGGCAAGCCCGGCTCTGACCGAGAAGGTGCGCTCGGTCGTCACCGACGGCACCGGCCAGTACCGCATCATCGAGCTGCCTCCGGGCACGTACAGCCTGACCTTTACGCTTCCAGGCTTCAGCACGGTCAAGCGCGACGGTATCGAGCTGTCCGGGACCGCGGTGCTGACGATTCCGATCGAGATGCGGGTCGGCGCGATCGAGGAAACCATCACGGTGACCGGCGAGACCCCTGTCGTCGACGTACAGAGCGTGCGCCGCGAGGTCGTGCTCGACGCCGAAGCCGTGCAGTCGATTCCGGCGACGCGGACCGTCGGCTCGCTGCTCAACGCGACTCCGGGCCTGACCGTCGACAACAACGGTCTGCAGGCGACGCCGACGATGACGTTCTTCAGCGCCCGAGGCGGGGCCGCCAACGAAGGGCGTATGACGGTCAACGGGATGACCGTGGCGGCCGCGTTCAACGGCGGCGGCGTATCGTCCTACATTCTCGACACGGTGAACGTCGACGAAGTGGCGGTGACGGTGTCGGGCGGCCTCGGTGAATCCGACACCGGCGGTCCGGTCATGAACCTCGTGCCGCGCGCCGGCGGCAATACCTTCCGCGGGCAGGCCTTCCTGAACAACGCCGGTGAATGGTCGAAAGGCAACAACCTCGACGACGAGCTGCGCGCCGTCGGTCTGACCGAGCCTCCCGGGATCATCAGCGCCTATGACGCGAGCATCTCGTATGGCGGGCCGATCAAGCGCGATCGCCTGTGGTTCCTGGGCAGCTATCGCAAGCTGGACACGGCGACCTCGCTCGAGGGTCTGGTCGCCAACGCGAATGCCTTCAACCCGGCGGCGTGGCACTGGCTGCCCGACAACAACATCACCGGACGTCAGCTGCAGGGGCGCACGATGTACATCGGCCGCCTCACCGCGCAGGCGACGCCGAAGCACCGGTTCTCGTTCAGCCACGAGTACCAGCTGCGCTGCGAGGGGGCGCCGCTCAAGGTGGAAACGGAGGGCTGCCACAAGCGGGAGCCGGAGTGGATTGCGGCGGGTAACATCGCCCAGTCGCCCGAGGCGAATACCCTCTATTTCGACTTTCCGTACTATTTGACGCAGGTGACGTGGACCGCGCCGATGACCAACAAGCTGCTGCTCGAGGCAGGCTACTCGCGGCTCGCGTACTACCATGCGGGCGGCCCGGGCGCGCTGCCGCCGGACGGCATCTTCCACGAGATGATCGGCGTCACCGAGCAGTCGACGGCGATCAATCCGGCGACCGGGCAGCGCTGGGCCCCGCGTGCCAACTACAACTACCGCGCGCTGCAGAGCTATCTGGACAATTACGGCAACCCGAATCACTGGCGCGCCTCGGCGTCGTACGTCACCGGCTCGCATAGCATGAAAGTGGGCTATCAGGGCAGCTGGCTGATCGCCACGCAGAGGACCGTCACGCCTGATCACCTGCTCGCATATCGGTTCAACAACGGCGTGCCGAATGCGTTCACGTTCCGCCTGCCTGACTGGGAGCTCGAAGACCACACGAAGGTGGCGGCCTTCTACATACAGGATACGTGGACGCGCGGCCGCCTGACGTTGCAGGGTGCGCTGCGGTACGACCGCGCGTGGAGCTACAGCCCCGCCGAGGGGAACGGTACGACGAAGACCTCCATCTTCAATGCCGCTCCGATCTCGTTCGAGAAGGTGGCGGGCGTGAACGCGTACAACGACCTCACGCCGCGTATCGGCGTGGCCTATGACGTGTTCGGGACGGGCAAGACGGCGATCAAGTTCAACTTCGGTCACTATCTGGACGCCGCCGTCAACGACAGCATCTTCGATGACAACAATCCCGCCCGGAGGACGGTCAGTACCGTCGCCAACCGAAGCTGGACGGACAACGACGGCGACTACGTCATCGATTGCGACCTGAGGAACTTCAGTGCGCAGGGACCGGCCACGGGCCAGGTCGACACCTGCGGCGCGCTGACGGGCGACCAGCTGAACTTCGGGTCGACCGCGCAGAACCTCGAGCGCGTCGATCCCGATCTGCTCCATGGCTGGGGCGTGCGTCAGAACGACTGGCAGTTCGGGATCAACGTGCAGCAGGAGATTCTGCCGCGCGTCTCGCTGGAGTTCGGCTACAACCGCCGCTGGTGGGCGGGGCCGGCGACGACCGACAACCTGATCACGGATGACGAGAACCGTGGTCCAGACGATTACGACGCTTTCACGTTGATTGCGCCCACCGATCCGCGCCTGCCGGGCGGCGGCGGCTATCCGATGACGTTCTACACGCAGAAGGTGGCGGTCGGCACGCGGCCTGCGCGCAACCTCGTCACGCAGGAAACGAAGTTCGGCGAGGTCACCGACTACTGGCACGGCTTCGACTTCACCGTGAACGCGCGCATGCGGAACGGCCTGACGGTGCAGATTGGCTCGGGCGTGGGCCGCAAGATCATCGATCGCTGCGACAGCGTCACGAAGGTCAACGAGCCGACCCTGGGACCCGTGGCTGGCGTCCTCCAGCAGTCGACCTCGTGCTACAGCAAGGAGCCGTTCCAGGCAGAGCTGCGCGGGCTGGCGACCTACACCATCCCGAAGATCGACGTCCGCATCGCCGGGACCTTCCGGTCGCAGCCGCCGAACTCGCGTGTGGCGACCTGGATCGTGCCGAACTCCGTGATTCAGGCCGCCCTCGGCCGGCTGCCGGTCGGCGCCCTGCCCACAGGCACGACCAGCGTCAACCTGCTGGACCTCGACGAGCGGCGGCTCTACGAGGACAACCGCCGGAACCAGGTCGACCTGCGCATCGCCAAGATCCTGCGCTTCGGCGGAACGCGGTTCGATGCCGGCATCGATCTCTACAATCTCTTCAACACCAACTACGCGACGGCCTACGAGAACTCGTACCAGAACACGGCGAACGGCGGGACGTGGAACAACCCCACGCAGGTCATCACGCCGCGTTTCGTGCGCCTCAACTTCACCTTCGACTTCTGAGGAATCGGGGCAGGAATCGGGAATCAGACGCGAAGGGCGGGTCCTCGGACCCGCCCTTCGTGTGTACGCGTATAATTTCCCACGGCTTTATTGGTCCGAAAGGAGTCGTTGTGATGGCTTTTCGTGTCGGTGGTGCACTCTTCGTGACAGCAGCGATGGTGGTTGCGGCCGCCTGTGGGGGTAGCTCGCCCCAGTCTCAGCCCGCGTCAACGGCCGAGCCAGCGGCAGCGCCGGCGGCGGACCACTCTGGACATTCCGGCGGCGGGAGGGTGTTCTTCATGGAGCCCAAGGACGGCGCCTCGGTGAAGAGCCCCGTCCGTATCGTGTTCGGCAGCGAGTCGATCACCATCGCCCCGGTCCCGCCGGGCGAGATCGCGCCCGAGGCCGTACGTGCCAACACCGCCCACTACCATCTCGGCGTCGACACCGACTGCCTGCCGGCCGGCCAGGTCATCCCGAAGGCGAACCCGTGGATCCACTTCGGCGACGGGAAGAACACGATCGACATGCAGCTCGATCCGGGTCCGCACAAGCTGGTGGTCCAGGCCGGCGACGACCGTCACGCGACGATGACGGGGCTGTGCGAGGTCATCAACGTCACGGTCACCGAATAAGTAGAGAAGTGGAGAAGTGGAAGAAGTAAGTTCGAAAAACTCCAGGGTACTGTCCTACTGGCTCTTCCACTTCTTCACTTCTCCACTCGGCCGAGGAAGTCTCCAAGTGCCTCGTTGAACCCCTGGTGCTGCTCGACGTTCGTGAGGTGCGCGGCGTCGAGCTGCACGAGCCTCGATCCGGCGATGCGCTCGTGGATGAACTGCAGCGATTCGGGCGGCGTGGCGGGGTCGGCCGTGCCCGCGATGCACAGGGTCGGGCACTGGATCGCCCTGATCGCCTCGCGCAGGTCTTCGTCGCGCAGTGCCGCGCAGCAGCCCAGATAACCCTCCATCGGACACGCCGCCACCATTGCCCGGAACTGCTCCACGGTCTGCGGTTCGCGCGCGCGGAAGCCTTCGGTGAACCATCGCGGCATCGTGATGTCGGCGAGCGCCGCCATGCCCCGCTGGCGCACGAAGGCGATGCGCTCGTTCCACATCTCCACGCTGCCGATACGCGCCGCGGTGTTGGCCAGCACCAGGCTCCTGACGCGGCGCGGCGCGTGCACGCCCAGCCACATCGCCGTCAGGCCGCCGAGCGAAATCCCGCACACGTGCGCCGCCTCCACCCGCGCATCGTCGAGGATCGCCAGCGCGTCGCGGGCGAGCTGCTCGATCGTGTAGTCGCCGGCGGTGACCTGCGAATAGCCGTGGCCGCGCGCGTCGTAGGTGATGACGCGGAACGACTTCGACAGACGCGGCACCTGCCGCGCCCACAGTTCGCGCGTCGTCGCTATCGAGTTGATGAAGAGGAGAGCGGGAGCGTCGGAGGCGCCGGCAATCGAGTAGTCGATGCGGGCGCCGTTGGACATTGCGCCGTGACGCATATCAATGCTCGATGCTCGAGGCCCGAGCCTCAGTGCCCATGCTCAACGACGTGCACGCCTTGTCGGGCATTTTTCATCGAGCATTGTGCATGTCATCGAGCATGAGCATCGTGCATCGTGCGCTGATCAGTGTTTCGCCGCTGCCGCTGCCATGGCCGCCTGGCCGCGGGCGTGCGTGGTCGAGAAGATGACGTGCAGCGCCATCAGCGCCTGCAGCGGATGGCATCCGGCCTCGGCGAGCGGGGCGACGTGGTCGCTGACTTTGGGGCCCTTGGCGACGTTGATCATCGACCGGGCCGCCTCGCGCTGCTTGCCCTTCAGCCCGTACTCGTCGCACACCTTCTCGAAGTCGTTGACGATGCGGTTGCGCAGCTCCTGGCTGTGACGCGACTCGAAGAGCAGCTTGTTGAGGCCGTAGGCTTCCGAGGGCGGATGCTTGTAGAACATGTAGCCCTGGTTGGCGAACTTGAAGCCGCCGTACAGCTCGTTCACCCTGGTCGGCGCGTTGGTGCGCGGCCGGTGCGGCAGGAAGCGCATCATGCACAGCCCGTGATGCCACGTCGGGATGTAGTCGATCAGCTCGCCTTCGACGGTCGATCCGATGGCGCCGTACATCACCGCCCAGCTGAGCATCTCCGTGTTGCCGACCTCGTCGAGCTGCGTGCCGGTCATGTTCAGCAGCGCGTCGCCGTTGCCGGCCTCCATCTGCGACACCAGCCAGCGGTCGAAGTCGAACTCCGGGCTCAGATACTTGCTGGTGCCCGGGAAATGGGACATGCCGCCGCTGGCGATGATGGCCACGCGCTCCTTGCGGCCGCTGATGATCCTGGCGATCGCCTTGCCGAGCGCCTCGCACCGGCGCGGGGTCGGCAGGGGCGGTACGTACACGTTGGTGAAGAACGGCACGACCGGGATGTCGCGCTTGCCGATCACGTACTCGAACGGAATCGAGAAGGCATGGCCCAGCTCGGCGTCTTCCGAGTAGGCCATGTCGAAGTTGTGCTCGACGACCAGCTTGTTGAGGAGGTCTTCGGCGAGATCGCGATGGATCGGCAGGTTGTGCTCGCGTCCGGCGAACCGGGCGATGGCGCGGTCCCCGGCGACGATCGCGAACGACGGGACGCAGCTCACCGAGAACGTCTCGACGTGGTCCGCGCCGAAGAAGAGAATCGCGTCCGGCCTGGTCTCGTCGAGCACCTTGCCGAGCTCGTTCATCGCCCGGCCGGCCTGGTCGAGCTGGTTCGGATCCTCGTCAGGCGGCCGCGTGAACATGTACGGCGTGTGGCACGTTCCGACGGCGGCAACAATCTCACCCATTGGTCTGTCTCCTCGGCATAGGGCCGGTCCGGATCTCCAGGGCCGTTCCTCGTGGACCGGCCGTCCGGCGCATCCGGACGGCCGCGCCCTACGAGTTCATTGCTTTATCGATCTTATCCAACAACGCCATCGTCTTGACGCAGCTGGCGGCGCTCGATTCCGGCTCGCGGCCCTCGCGAATCGCGCTCACGAACTCGACGTCCTGGCGGTCGAAGGCGAGCGTCGGGTCGAGCTGCACATCCTTGCCCTCGCTGTCCGTCATGGAGTCGCGGTAGACCTTGTAGGTCTCCTCTTCGCCGATGTAGCGGTAGAACCCGCCGAACGGTCCTTTGTTGTTGAAGGACATCGCCATCGAGAAGAGCGGCCCCTTCTTCGACTTCATCGCGACCGTCATGTCCATCGGGATCTTGAGGTCCTTGTGATCGGGGCCCTTCTGCCCCCAGACCTCCCAGTCCGCGTCGTCGAGGAGCCACTGCGCCAGGTCCACCGAGTGGCAGCCGTGGTGCCACAGGAGGTTGTCGACCCACGACCGCGGCTGGCCGTACATGTTGGTGTTGGTCCGGCGGAAGAAGTAGGTCTCGACCACCATGTGGTGCAGGTGGAACGTGCCCTCGCGGATGCGCCGCCTGATCTCGCGATGCGGGCTCGAGAAGCGGCGGGTGTGCGTCACCATGCAGATCTTGCCGGCCGCCTTCGCCGCCTTCACGATGTCCTCGGAGTCCTGGAGGTTGAGCGCCATCGGGATCTCGACCTGCACGTGCTTGCCCTTCGACAGCGCGAGGATCGTCTGATCGTGGTGCTGGTCGCTCGGCGTCGTCAGGATGACGGCATCCACGCCGGGGCGGTCGATGCACGCCTCGAGATTGGACGAGGCGAATGGAATGTTGTACTTGGCGGCAAACGCCTTCGCACTCTCCTCCGTGCGCCCGGCGACTGAAACGACTTCCACGTCCGGTATCCTGGCCAGGGCCTTCACATGGACTTCGCCCATGGCTCCCGTACCCGCTAGACAGATCTTCATCGAACCTCCGAACAGAGCATTCTTGATTATTGATCTTTGATTGTCGAATCGTTGTTGATTGGGGATTTTTGATCGGAGATTGAGGCGGCCGGGCGGCTGACGGCAACCGGCGCCAATCGAAGGTCAGAAGCCGCCAATCAACAACGAATCGCCAGTCAAGGATCGCGAAAAAATCACCAGTACAGCCGCATTGGATTGTCCACCAGCAGCTTCCGCTGCAGCTCCGGCGTGGTCGCAATGTGCGGCACGTAGTCGACGAGCAGGCCGTCGTCGGGCATGTGGTCCTTGAGATTCGGGTGCGGCCAGTCGGTGCCCCAAAGGACGCGGTCGGGGAACGTTTCGACCAGCCGCTTCGCGAACGGGATGACGTCGCGATAGGGACGCCGCTCGCCGTTCAGCGCCGGCGGCCCGGTCACCGACAGCCGCTCCGGGCAGCTCACCTTCGACCAGATGTTCTCGTGCTCGCGCATCAGCCGGACGAACAGCTCGAACTCGTGGCCGTCCACCGGCTTGCGCACGTCGGGCCGGCCCATGTGGTCGACGACCACCGTGGTGGGGAGCGACGTGAAAAAGTCCCAGAGCTCCGGCAGGTCGGCGGCCTCGAAGTAGACGACCACGTGCCAGCCGAGCGGCGCGATGCGATGGGCGATCTCGGTCAACACCTCGCGCGGTGTGAAGTCCACCAGGCGCTTGACGAAGTTGAAGCGGGTGCCGCGGACGCCGGCCTCGTGCAGCTCGCGCAGCTCGCGGTCGCTGATGTTTCGATCGACGGTGGCCACCCCGCGCGCCCGGCCGTTCGATGCGCGGAGCGCGTCGACGAGCGCGCGATTGTCCGTGCCATGGCAGGTGGCCTGGACGATCACGTTCTTGTCGAAGCCGAGACGGTCGCGCAGCGCGAACAGCTGCTCCTTCGTCGCATCGACGGGCGTGTACTTGCGCTCGGGCGCGTACGGGAACACATCGCCGGGACCGAACACGTGGCAGTGCGCGTCGACCGAGCCGGGCGGCAGCTTGAACGCCGGCGTGGACGGATTCGGGTGGTAGACGAGCCAGCCTGGGGTGACCTTGAAGCTCATGAAAGTGGAGAAGTAGAGAAGTGGAAAAGTGGATAAGTAGGGGGTGTCGTCGCCATCACGCCTTGCTTTCGACTCCCAGTTCTTCCGTATCGATCTCCGCCTGCACGGCCGGGGCGTAGCGCGCACCGGACACGGTGCCTGGATTGATGAGCGCGTCCAGGCGGCGCAGCATGTCGGGCGACAGGGTGATGCCCGAGGCGCCGGCGTTTTCCTCGAGGTGGTCGATGCGGGTCGTCCCGGGGATGGCGACGATGTGGTTGCCCTGCGCCAGCACCCAGGCGAGCGCCAGCTGTCCCATCGTACAGCCCTGCTCGCGTGCCAGCTCGGCCAGGCCGTCCAGCAGCCGCAGATTCTTCGGGAAATGGTCGGGCTGGAAGCGCGGCATCCCCAGCCGGATGTCCTTGGGCGGCAGCGTCGACGTGTCGCGCAGCGCGCCGGTCAGGAAGCCGCGGGCCAGCGGGCTGAAGGCGACGAACGCGATGCCCAGCTCCCGGCAGGTGTCGAGGACGGCAATTTCGGCGTTGCGCGTCCAGAGCGAGTATTCCGTCTGGACCGCCGTGATCGGGTGGATGCGGTGCGCCTTGCGCAACGTTGCCGCCGACACCTCGCTCATGCCGATGGTCCTGACCTTGCCCTCGCGGACGAGATCCGACAACGTGCCGATGCTGTCCTCGACCGGCACGCGCTTGTCCCAGCGATGGAGGTAGTAGAGGTCGATCACGTCCGTCTGCAGACGCGAGAGGCTCTCTTCGCAGTGGCGCCGGATCGCCTCCGGACGGCCGTCGATCTCGCGCTGGCCCTGGGCGTTGCGGAACATCCCGCCCTTGCTCGCGAGGACGAACTCGCTGCGCCGGTCCCTGAGCACGCGGCCGATGAGCGTTTCGTTGGCTCCGAAGCCGTACAGCGCGGCGGTATCGAAGTGGGTGTAGCCGAGGTCGAGCGCCTTCAGCAGCAGCGCCGCAGCCGCGTCCGGCTCGGGCGGAATGCCGTAGGCGTGCGACAGGCTCATGCAGCCCAGGCCGATTTCCGAAACGGTGAAAGGTCCGAGTCGACGAGTCTTCATTGGTGATGCTTGATGCCCAATGCGAAATGCTCAATGCCCGCGCACGGCTGCGCCGTGAGCTCCGCGTGCTCCTCGTGCATTCTGCATTACGCGCTACAGCGGAACTCCCGGCTTCGGTGAACCAGCGAGCCACGCCCTGCCTTCCGCGTAGAGGGTCTCGACCGCCGGTCCGCGCAGGCCGGGCAAACCGGTCTTTACCTTGAAGCCGTTCTTCGATTGCAGATAGCCGAGGTGGCGATAGCCCTCGGGGAACTGCGACAGCAGCGTGCGATCCAGGGTCAATAGCGCCGAGGGATCGATTGGGTCCATGCGATCCTTCTCGTAGATCGGCTGCCGCCGCACGATCCCCCATCCCCCGGCTCCGTCGCGAGGGCCCCGCTTCTCGAGAAAATCGTAGAAGCGGCCGGTGCACACCACATCCACCTCCACGCCATCGACGGTCGCGCGCTGGTTGATCGTCATCTTCGTCTGCGCGATGGCGCGATTGCCGCTGATCTCGCACGTGAAGCCGCCGAGGAAGTGCAGGATGCTGACGCCGCGCTCGAACCCGGCGCGGCTCACCTCGATGAACTCCCGGGCCGGACCCTGGAACCACGTCGCCGTCATCCAGCCATCGCCGTGCCACACGGTCGCGAAGCGATCCCAGTCTCCGGCGTCGCGCCACAGCGCCCAGTTCTCGATGATCTCGCGGATCGCCGCCTTGTCGTCAATCAAGATCACCAACCCCAATCAACAACGAATCGACAATCCCCAATCACACATCGACAATGCGATTCCGCAGGCTGCCGATGCCTTCCACCTCGGTCTCGACGACGTCGCCGTTCTGCAGGAACTCCTGCGGCGTGCGCCCCATGCCGACGCCTTCCGGCGTGCCCGTGGCGATGACGTCTCCGGCTTCGAGCGTCAGCCCCTTCGACAGCCATTCGATGATGACGTCGACCGGAAAAATCATGTTCGACGTGTGGCCGTCCTGCTTGGTGGCGCCGTTCACGCGCAGTTGCAGCCGCTTGGCCTGCGGATCGCCGAACTCGTCGGCGGTCACGACCACCGGTCCCATCGGGCAGAAGCCGTCGAGGCTCTTGCCCTTGAACCACTGCATGTGCTGCTGCTGCAAGTCGCGCGCGCTCAGATCGTTGATGACCGTGTAGCCGAACACGTGGCTCAGCGCGTCGGCCCTGGCGACGTCGCGCCCGCTCCTGCCGATGACGACGCCAAGCTCCACTTCCCAGTCCACCTGCTGCGTCACCCGGCGATCGACACGAACGTCATCGTACGGACCGCAGACCGTCGTCGGCGCCTTGGTGAAGATGACCGGCACGGTCGGAATCTTCATCTCGCGGCCGCGGGCCTGCGAGCTTTCCTTCGCGTGGGCGGCGTAGTTGAGGCCCAGGCAGAACACGTTCTTCGACGGCCGCGGGATCGGCGCGTGCCAGCGCACCGATGAGGCGAGGTGACTGTGCGCGGCGGCCGCGCCGCCGCCGATCTCGGCCATGCGCGCCCACGCGTCGGGCCCGCGCTTGATCAGATCCAGCAGGGTGGCCGGCGCGTCGGGCCAGATGCGGGCAGCGGCCGTTCTGAGGTCGACGACGGCGTCGCCGCGAAGCAGACCCAGACGCGGCGCCGGGTCGAACCCAAGCGAAAACATGGCGTATTTCATCGGGTTGGGTGCCGGATGTGGAATGTCAGTGTGTTGAACAACCGTGTCCCCGGGAGTATACTCCGCGCGACTTCGCGAGGGTCGTGCGCTCGTGAAGCCAACCTCGCGCATGACAATCGGGGGAGGCGGCGGGGCTCCCTGATTCACGAAGGCCAACATCGGGAGGAGGGTCAGGATGAGACGCGCACTCCGGACGGTGTTCTACGCTTCACTCGTCGTGCTGATGTCGGCGGGCGCCGTCATGGCTCAAGCGACGGCGCAGATAACCGGCACGGTCACGGATACCAGCGGCGGCGTCCTGCCGGGCGTGGACGTGACCGCGATTCAGACCGAGACGAACTTCACGCGCTCCACCGTCACCGACGGCAATGGCAACTATGTGCTGTCGAACCTGCCGACCGGCCCGTATCGGCTGCAGGCCACCCTCTCCGGGTTTCGCACATTCCAGCGCACGGGAATCGTGCTGCAGGTGAATGCGAATCCCAACATCCCGATCGAGATGGCGATCGGCGATCTTGCCGAGACGGTCTCCGTCGAAGCGGCGACGCCGCTGATCGAGACACGCAGTCCCTCGATCGGCCAGGTGATCGAGAACGAGCGGATTGAAGAGCTGCCGCTCAACGGCCGCAATCCCACCGACCTCATCACGCTGGCCGGCGCCGCGGTCCCGCAGCCGGCGCTGAATGCCTCGAGCCGCAGCATGCAGGGCGGCACCGCCATCGCCGTGAGCGGAGGATCGGCGGTTGGCGTCGCCTATCTGCTCGACGGCGCGATGCACAACAACCCGTACGACAACCTCAACCTCCCGCTGCCGTTCCCGGATGCGCTGCAGGAGTTCCGGCTGGAAACGAGCTCGACGACGGCCAACAACGGCATGCACTCGAGCGCCTCGGTCAACGTGGTGACCAAGTCGGGCACGAACCAGTTCCACGGCGACCTGTTCGAGTTCGTCCGCAACCATCGATTCAACGCGACGAACCCCTTCAACAGCATCGACCCGGCCACCGGAGAGCGCGAGGGCGACGGGCTCAGCCGCAACCAGTACGGCGGCACCTTCGGCGGGCCGATTGCCGCCAACCGGATGTTCTTCTTCGGCGCGTATCAGGGCACGCGTCTGCGCGAGACGCCGGCCGACCTGTTCGCCTTCGTGCCGACGGAGGCGATGCTGGCCGGGGACTTCACGACCTACGCGTCGGCGCAATGCAATGCGACTGGTGCCGTCACCCTGCGCGGGCCGTTCGTCAACAACCGCATCGATCCGTCCCGTCTGAGCCCGGCGGCGGTGAAGCTGGCCAGCTTCCTCCCGAAGACCACCGACCCGTGCGGCCGCTTCGAGTACAGCCGGAGTCGTCCGCAGGACGAAGCGCAGTACATCGGGAAGATCGATGTCCAGCTCGATAGCAATCACTCGCTGTTCGGCCGTTACATGTTCACCGGTATCAAGTGGACCCCGCCGCTCGAATTGCAGCCGGACAACATCCTGGTGTCGAGCCTGGGCGGCCGCGACAACACCGCCGCGTCGTTGACCATCGGCCACACGATGGTGATGAGCAACTCCACGGTGAATGCGGTCCGCTTTGCCTACAACAACACCGACATTCATCGCACGCACCATCCGACGGGCTTTTCGGCCCCTGACCTGGGCATCAAGACCTTCAGCTACATCGATGACCACCTGCTCGTGAGCGTGACCAACGGCGGATTCCAGATTGGCGGAGGCACCGAAAGCGAGGCTCGCTTCCAGACGCCGACGTGGAACGTCAGCGACGACCTGACGATGGTGCGCGGCAGCCACCAGTTCGGATTCGGCGCCAGCGTGGCGTTCTGGAAGTCGCTGTCCGAGGCCAACGTCCGCTCGCCCGGCCAGTTCACGTTCAACGGCTCGATCACCGGCCTGCCGCTCGCCGACTTCCTGACCGGCAGCCTGCAGTCGCTGATCCAGGCGACGCCGAACTCGCTCGACATGCAGCAGTGGTATCTGGGCCTCTACGCCTCGGATACGTGGAGGGTGTCGCCGAAGGCGACGCTGAACTACGGCCTGCGCTGGGAGCCTGGCTTCGCGCAGCAGATTCGCAACGGCGCGATCTACAACTTCAGCATCGATCGGTATCTCCGCGGCGAGCGCACGACGAAGTACACGAATGCGCCGCCCGGGTTCCTCTATCCCGGCGATCCCGGATTCGTCAACGGCAATGCCGGCATGGAGAACAACTGGCTGCAGCTCTCGCCGCGCATCGGGTTCGCGTGGGATCCGTCGGGCGACGGGCGGATGTCGATCCGCACCGGCTACTCGCTGGGCTACGACTTCGTGAACGCGCAGTTCCACCTGAACACGTCCGTGGCTCCTCCGTTCAACGCCGAGGCGCGCGTGACCAACCCGGTGGGCGGTTTCGACGATCCCTGGAGAGGCACGGGCAACGAGACGTTCTTCCCCTTCACCACCGGACCCGACTCGCCGTTCCCGCTGACCGGCCCGTACATTTCGATTCCGCCCGACATCAAGCCGCCGCGCCAGCAGTCGTGGAATGTGACCGTACAGCGTCAGATCGGGCAGAACCTGGCGGTGACGGTGGCCTACCTGGGCAGCTATTCCGATCGCCTGTGGAACGTTCGCTCGCTCAACCCCGGCGTCTACATCCCGGGCTCGTGCACGCTGCAGACGTCGACCGGACCGCAGTTCTTCCCGGTGTGCTCGATCAACCAGAACCTCGATCAGCGGCGCAAGCTGACGATGGCCAATTACGAGACGGGCAAGTATCTGGGCGCGGTGGACGAGCACACGGCGCTCGGCAGGCAGAAGTACAACGGGCTCCTGCTGAGCGCGCAGCGTCGAGCGGCGAACGGCATCACGCTGAGCGCCAACTACACGCTGTCGAAGTGTAACGGGCATCCCCACGCGGTGCTGCCCAACGTCAACTCCGGCTATGTCAATCCGGACGACATCGACTACGACTACGGCGCATGCGACTCGGACCGCCGGCACCTGTTCAACCTGTCGGCGAGCGTCGAGTCGCCGCGGTTCGAGAATGCGGTCGCCCGGGCGCTGGGCTCGAACTGGCGTCTGTCCGGCATCTTCCGCGCCTACTCGGGCTCGCCGTTCTCGGTGACGGTGACGACCGACCCGGCGCGCACCGGCATCGGCGGCCAGCGCGCCGATCAGGTGCTCGACAACCCGTATGGCAGCAAGACGCTGAACAATTACCTGAACCCGGCGGCGTTCGCCAGTCCGGCGATCGGGACGCTCGGCAACCAGAAGCGCAACGGAGTGTACGGACCCGGCTTCCGCACCATCGATTTGTCGCTGGTGCGCTCGTTCCGCTTCAACAACACGCACCGGATCGAAGCGCGCATCGAGTCGTTCAACGCGCTCAACTGGTTCATCTGGAACAATCCGGTCTCGAACTTCAACAACGTGCAGTTCGGCAGGATCACGTCGGCCGGCGATCCGCGGATCATGCAGTTCGCGATCAAGTACCAGTTCTAGGTGGCGATGTAGTGTCCGGCTTTAGCCGGCTTTAGCCAGGCTTTAGCCAGGCTTTAGCCGGACACTACAAGTCAGTGAGCGACCGGCGCGGCCGCGGCGCTCGCCGCCGGCATCCGCATCACGAAGCGCAGCGTCAGAATGACGGCGGTCGACACCAGCGCGGGCACCGCAGCGGCCCAGAAGAGCTGCTGCGGCGTCCACTGCTGCGAGATCAGCACCCCCCCGAGATAGGGCCCGATGATGGCGCCCGTGCGGCCCACGCCCAGGCCGGCGCCGACGCCGGTCGAGCGCAGGTACGTGGGATAGAACGACGCCGACAGCGCGTTGATCGCCGGCTGACCGCCGATGATGCACCAGCCGGCGACGAAGACGATCAGCGCCAGCACCGGCAGCGTCAGCCCCGGCTGCCCGATGAGGGCGATGCTGATCGTCGCCAGCGCGAACGTGAACCCCAGCGTCGGCAGGAAGCCCTTGCGCGCGATCATCCACGCCAGGCCGAACGTGCCGATCGTCCCGCCCAGCTGCAGCAGGGTCGCGATGAAGTTGGCCGTCTGCAGCGACTGGCCCATCCCGGTGACGATCGTCGGCAGCCAGTTGGACAGCGAATACAGGATCAGGATGTTGGTGAAGTTGACGATCCACAGCAGGATCGTCGTCGCACCGCGGCCCTCGTAGAAGAGGTGCACGATCGGCACGCCGCCGCGGCTTTCCTCGTTGGCCACGAAGCGCGTCGTCCGATCGATGACCAGACGCGGATCGAGCTGGCGCAGCCACCGCACGAGCTGATCGAGGCGCCGCTTCCTCACCGCCAGGAACTGCAGCGACTCCGGCAGGCCCCAGGCCATCAGCACGCCGACGATCAGCGGAATGCCGCCGCCGAAGAAGAACATCGACCGCCAGCCGAACGCCGGGATGAGCCACAGGGCGATCGCGCCGGCGAGCATCGCGCCGCCGGTGAAGCCCACCGTGATGCACATCATGAACGTGACCTTGCGTCCCCTGGGGCTGAATTCGCCGATGAGCGCCGTGGCGTTGGGGATGATGCAGCCCATGGGAATGCCGCCGAGGAACCGCAGCCACAGCAGCTGCTCGATGGTCTGCGCGTAGGCGGTGGCAATCGTCATCACCGAAAACGCCAGCGTCGCGCCGACCAGCACGGGGCGGCGGCCGATCTTGTCCGCCAGCATGCTGAGCAGCAGCGCCCCGAGGAGCACGCCGAAGTTGGCGGCGGCGAACACCGGCCCGAGCAGCGAGCGATCGATGCCCCAGTCCTGCACGATCGCCGGCCCGACGTAGCCCATGACCTGCACGTCGAAACCGTCCATGATGAGCGAGATCATCGACAGCGCGAACACGCGAAGGTGGAGCGGGCCGATCCGGCTGTTCTCCAGGACTTCGCCGATGTTGATCGTCGTGGCGGCGGGCTGGGACATGGTGGACTCTCCTGCCATATCAGACTTTGCAAGTCCGAACCCGCGCAGTATACTCGCCCGCGCAAACGCGCGCCGGGGGTACACGGGCGTAACGACCGGGCCCTCAGCCAGTTCACGGCGGGTCCGTCGGGGATGTCCGGACCTCGGGGTCGGGTCGTTCATCGACGCACAGCCCGCTGCCGGGCAAGGACATCGATGCGATTCTGCAGGTTCGACAACGGACGGCTGGGGCTGGTCGACGGCGCAATCGTGCGCGACGTCACCGCGGCGCTCGACGTGCTGCCGCGCTGCTCCTACCCGCTGCCGCAGCACGACATCTTCATCGACAATCTCGACGCGGTAATCGTCCGCGCCCGCGAGCTCGCCGGCAGCGCCCCCACGCTGCCGCTGGACGGCCTGACGCTGCTCAGCCCGGTCGCCAACCCCGGGAAGATCATCGCCGCGCCGGTCAACTACCAGAAGCATCTCACCGAGGTCCGCGAGAACCCGCAGCTCCACGGCAGCAATCCCGGCCACACCTTCACGATTCAGACGGCGGGCCTCTTTCTCAAGGCCACCAGCTCGCTGGTCGGTCCGGGGCAGGGAATCGTCGTCCGCTGCGAGAAGCGGCGCACCGATCACGAGGTCGAGCTGGTGGTCGTCATCGGGCGAACCGCGAGCCGCGTGAAACGCGAGGATGCGCTGTCGTACGTCGCCGGCTATGCCATCGGCCTCGATATCTCGATCCGCGGCAGCGAGGACCGCAGCTTCCGCAAGTCGCCGGACTCCTACACGGTGCTCGGGCCGTGGCTGGTGACCGCCGACGAGATCCCCGATCCGGGCGTGCTCGACCTGCAGATCACGGTGAACGGGGAGCTGCGCCAGCGCTCGAACACCCGCTACATGATTCTCGGCGTCCCCGAGCTGATCGAGATGGCGTCGGCGTTCTACACGCTGCAGCCCGGCGATCTGCTGTTCACGGGGACGCCCGAAGGCGTCAGCCCGATCCAGGCGGGGGATCGGCTGGTTGCCACCATCGACCGGATCGGCTCGATGACCGTCGTCACCAGGTCCGATGCGTCGCGCAGCGCGTCGGAGATGACGGGCGCCGCGGCCGGAGTCTAGTCCTCACATACGACGACCATGGATGGCACCAGCACGTCGTTCTTCACCAGGCCGACGCTCACACCCGAGCGGAAGGAGTTCTACGACCGCCTCAACGCGCGCGGGGCGGCGCCGTTGTGGGAAGTGCTCGGCGCGATCATCCCGCCCGAGCCGCGTCCCGAAGCGGTGCCGGTGCTGTGGCACTACGACGATCTGCGGCCGCTGCTGATGGAAGCGGGCCGGCTGCTGACGGAGCAGGAAGCCGAGCGGCGCGTGCTGATTCTCGAGAACCCGGGACTGCGCGGACGTTCGCGCGCGACGGGCAGCCTCTACGCCGGCCTGCAGCTGATCCTCCCCGGCGAAGTGGCGCGGTGCCACCGCCATGCGACCTCGGCGCTGCGATTCGTGCTGGAGGGATCGAGCGCGTACACCGCCGTCGAAGGCGAGCGTACGACGATGAACCCCGGCGACTTCATCCTGACGCCGTCGTGGACCTATCACGATCACGGCAATCCCGGCGATACGCCGACCGTGTGGCTCGACGGGCTCGATATTCCGATCGTCAACCTGTTCGACACGAGCTTCGCCGAGCACTATCCGGGCGAGGTTCAGCCCAACACGATCCCCGACGGCGACTCGCTCTATCGCTACGGGGCCAACATGCTGCCGGTGGACTACGCTCCGGCGCGGCCCTATTCGCCAATCGTCAACTATCCGTACGCGCGCAGCCGCGAGGCGCTCGAGGAGCTGCGGCGTTCGGGACCGCCGCACGAGTGCCACGGCATCAAGATGCGCTTCGTGAATCCGGCGACCGGCGGCTATCCGCTGCCGACGATCGCGGCGTTCATGCAACTGCTGCCCGGCGGATTCCGCGGCGCCCCCTACCGTCAGACCGACGCCGCCATCTTCGTTGTCGTCGAGGGCCACGGCCGCACGCGCGTCGGCGACACGACCTTCACATGGGGGCCGCGCGACATCTTCGTCGCGCCGTCGTGGGCGCCGCTTTCCCACGAGTCGCACGACGATGCGGTGCTGTTCAGCCTGTCGGATCGTCCGGCGCAGATGGCGCTCGGGTTATGGCGCGAGCAGGTTCCGATGCGATGAGTGCTGCCAGCGGCGTGGACCGTTTCCTCCGCCGCCTCCGTTATCTCAATCCCGGAGTCAATCAGTCACGAGGTCCCCGTGAACTGTCATCGTTCGATCGTCGCCGCCGTCTTCGTCATCGTCAGCGCGTCTACGGCCGCGCCGGTGTCGGCGCAGGTGGACTTCTCGGGCGAGTGGGCGCCCCGTTTCTGGGAGGACCAGCCGGAGCGGGTGCCCGGACCTGAGCTCGGCGATTATCTTGGCATCCCGATCAGCGAGGCGGCGCGGCTCCGCGCCGAGGCCTGGGACGCGTCGATCCAGACGCTGCCGGAATGGCAGTGCCGTCCGCACTCGGCCGACTACATCTGGCGCGGGCCATCGCCCCTTCGCATCTGGAAGGAGGTCGATCCGGTCTCGCGCGAGATCACGGCGTTCCACGCCGAGTGGCTGCGCTCGGTGGACCGCACCATCTACCTCGACGGCCGCCCGCATCCGCCGCCCGATGCCCTGCACACGTGGGCGGGCTTCTCGACGGCGAAGTGGGACGGCGACATCCTGACCGTCACCGTCACGCACCTGAAGGAAGGCTATCTGCGCCGCAACGGTCTGCCGCGCAGCGACAAGGCCACCCTCACCGAGCACTGGATCCGCAACGGCGACATCCTGACCATCATGTCGATCGTCTACGATCCGGTGTATCTCACCGAGCCGTTCGTCCGGACGACCGACTACGAGCTCGACCTGCGCCAGCAGGTGCCGCCGTATCCGTGCGGCGTGGTCCAGGAAGTGGACCGGAAAAAGGGCGAGGTGCCCAGCTTCCTGCCCGGCACGAATCCGTTCACGACCGAGTTCGCCACCCGCCACAAGATTCCGGTCGATGCCGCACGCGGCGGCGCGGACACGATGTATCCCGATTTCCTGGTGAAGGGGCGGACGACGCCGGTGGCGCCGCCGGCGGCGCCGGCGCCGGAAGCGACGCAACCGTCCGGCGTGCAGATCCTGCCGGTGCGCGGCAACGTCTACATGCTGGTCGGCGCCGGCGGCAACATCACCGTGTCCGTGGGACGGGACGGCGTGCTGATGGTCGACGCCGGGCGCGCGGAGGTCTCGGATCAGGTGCTCGCCGCGATCCGGAAGCTGCAGGACGAACTCGATCTCCGCGACAGGCCGCTGAGAAGCGCCGCCGAAACGCGTTCGAGCGTGGCGAGCCGTCATTCGGAGCCGCCCGCCAAGCCGATCCGCTACATCGTCAACACCAGCGCCGATCCCGATCACACCGGCGGCAATGAGGCGATGCGCAAGGCCGGGCGTACGTTTACCGGCGGCAACGTCGCCGGCAACATTGCCGATGCCGGCGTGGGCGCGGCGATTCTGGCCCACGAGAGCGTGCTGCAGCGGCTGCTCGAGCCGGGCGCCGGCGAGCAGAAGGCGCCGGCCGGTGCACTGCCGACCGACACCTACTACACCGACTCGATGAAGCTGAGCCACTTCTTCAACGGTGAAGGCATTCAGTTGATCCACCAGCCGGCCGCGCACACGGCGGGCGACAGCCTGGTCTGGTTCCGCGGCTCGGATGTGATCGCGGCAGGCGACATCTACTCGACGGTGTCGTATCCGGTGATCGACGTGCAGAACGGCGGCACGATCAACGGCGTGATCGAGGGGCTCAACCGCATCCTCGATCTGGCCGTCGCCGAGTTCAGGACCGAGGGCGGCACGCTGGTCGTCCCCGGCCACGGGCGGCTCAGCGACTCGGCCGACGTCGCGTATTACCGCGACATGGTGACGATCATCCGCGACCGCCTGCAGGCGATGATCGACAAGGGCATGACGCTGGAGCAGGTGAAAGCGGCGCGGCCGACGGCCGACTACGAACCGCGCTACGGCGCCACAGCGGGTCGGTGGACGACCGACATGTTCATCGAGGCGGTGTACACGACGCTCGGCGGCGGCAAGAAAGCCGCTCCTGCCGCATCGCCGGCGAGGCGCAAGTGAGAGCGCTCGCTCTCGCGCTGCTGTTGTCGGCGGCTGTTTCGGCGCAAGGGCGACAGGGAGGCCCTGCGCCGACTGCCCGCGCGGCGGCGCCCGTCGATCTGACCGGCACGTGGGTGTCGGTCGTCACCGAGGACTGGCGCTGGCGCATGCGCACGCCGCCGAAGGGCGACTACGCGAGCCTGCCGCTCACCCCGGCGGCCATCGAGGCGGCCGATGCCTGGGATCCGGCGAAGGACGCCGCGGCGGGCGAGCAATGCCGCGGCTACGGGGCGGCGGCAATCATGCGGCTGCCGGGCCGTATTCGCATTTCCTGGGAGAACGACAGCACGCTGAAAATCGAAACCGAAGCAGGTACGCAGACGCGCCGGCTCAACTTCGTCCCGCCCGCACAGCCGGGGGAGCGGTCGTGGCAGGGGACGTCGATTGCCACTTGGCAGATGGCCGGCGGCCGGCAGGGCAGCGCACCGCGCGGCGGCTCGCTGCGCGTGGTCACGACCAACCTGCGGCCCGGCTACGTGCGGAAGAACGGCGTTCCCTACAGCGCCGACACCCGCGTGACCGAATACATCAACCGCACCAACGAGCCGAACGGCGATGCGTGGCTCGTGGTGACGACGGTCGTGGAGGATCCGCAGAACCTCACGTCGCGCTTCTTCACGAGCTCGCATTTCAAGAAGGTGACCGACGGCGCCTGGAATCCCACGCCATGCTCGGCGTCCTAGGTGTGGAGGCCGCGGAGCGTCGAGAGGCCGCGGAGAACAATCGAAACGCAGCGATCGCCTGGACCGCGGGGGGCGACGGGTCGCACGCCGGCCATCAGCACCATGCGGCCGGTGTCCCGGATCGAGCCGCGCCCAGCGCGGTCGACCCGTGGCAGCTTGCAGGCGGAGCCAGGCCCCGCGGTCCCCGCGTTTGGACGTCTCCGCGCGCTCGCTTCCGCATCTGCTAACATCCCGACAGCAGCGCAGACTCCTTCCCGTCCGCGGGCAGCGATGATCCCACCGGTCGCAGCATTCCATCCGACGTCGACTCTCGTTCCTGCCCGTCAGGCTGGCATCGGGCCCTCAGACCTGACGTGATCGCTCCCGCAGAAATCTGTCCGCATTGCCGGGCCCGGATCGATCCGCGCGGCGACACCGTGGTGATGGCCGGGTTCTTACCGGCGCTCGACGTTCCGCTGGGTGCTTCGAACGAGCTCGACGCACCGCGGGTGGCGGTCTTTCCCGTCGCTGCCGCTGGCGCGATCACGATCCCTTTCGTGTTCGCACGCTTCCGCCGATTCGAGCCGGCCGGCGATTGTCGAGGACGGCTCGCGCGATGAACCTGAAGATGTGGCCGGTGGCGGCCGGAATCCTTGTCGATGTGTTCGGGACCATGGTCGCCGCGGTGCTGTACGTGACCCTTGTGCTTGGCGTATCGCTGTCGGAAGGGCAGGTGACTGAGGACATGCTGACCCCGACGCATCAGGCGATCGTCGATGCGCTCGGATTGCTCTTGAGCGTCCTCGGCGGATTCGTGGCCGGCCGCCTGGCGAAGGTTGACGAGGTCAACCATGGCGCGGCGGCCGGATTCGGATCGTTGCTGTTTGCGCTGCTGCTCGCCTGGGGCGTGCCGATGGACGCCCCGTCGTGGCGCGATCTCCTGATGTCCCTGGCGGTCGTTCCCGCGGCGGCGCTGGGAGGCTACGTAGCAGGTCGCCTGAATGCGCGGGGCGCCCGCCGGGCCATGAAGCTGTAGGTCTCGCTGGCTTCGAGGGCGCACGGAGCGGGCAGAGGGCGCGGAGGCAATCAAACGCGGAGGTCGCGGGGCACGCGGGGATTTCTGCGAGTGGGTTTTTCTTCCAGTCCGCACTTGGTACGCCGATCGTGCTTAACCTGGGGCGAAGGGCGCCGAGCGGGCAGAGGGCGCGGAGGCAATCAAACGCGGAGGTCGCGGGGCACGCAGGGGCAGCGACGCGTGGCGGCGGCCGTCGGCCGCCGCCCTGGATCGAGACACGGCCCCACTCACAAACGCCTGATGATCCATGTGGCGCTTGTGATTGGTGCCGCATCTCGATCCAGGCCGCGCATGGCGCGGCCACGCGTCTGCAGCCTGGGTGATCTCTGCCTCGCTGCGATCTCGGCGAATGGTTTCTTGGGGCGCTCGACTTCCAACGCCGTCGTTTTGAACCCGTCGTCACGCGCACACTACAATGCCCTGATGAGGTTCATGGTTCAGGGCTTTACTGTGTTCCTGCTGGCCGTGCTGACGGCCGCACCAGCATTTGCCGCCACGGTCCGCGGCGTTGTTTCCGATGTCACCGGCGCCGCGCTGCCGGACAGCCACGTCGTGCTGCGCGGTCTCGCCACGGGGCAGGAGGTCGAGACCGATACGGGCGCCGACGGCCGCTTCGAACTCGAGACGCCCACCCCGGGAACGTACCTCGTCATCGTCACCCGGCCGGGATTCTCCGAGGCGGCACGGACGGTGGTCGTCGAGAGCCCTGACGCGGCGGTCGACGTTGCGGTTCAGCTCGAGCTGGGCGGGTTCAACGCGCAGGTGAGCGTCACCGCGGTGCGTTCCGAGCGCGAGACGCGCCGGATTCCGCTGCACGTCGAGACGATCACGCGGGCCGCTGTCGAGCAGGCGAACACCCTGTCTACCGGCGATGCGCTGGCAAACTCCGTCGCCAACATCACGCCGGTCGGGAACGGCCCGTTCGGCGTGCGTCCCCGTCTGCGGGGCCTGGATTCGACGCGTCTGCTGGTGCTGGTCGACGGCGAGCGGCTCAACACCGCGCGTCAGGCGACCGATCGGCAGGGCGCCGAGGTCGGCCTGATCTCGCCGGACGCGATCAGCCGCCTCGAAATCGTCAACGGCGCGGGCACGCTGTTGTACGGCTCCGACGCGCTCGCCGGCACGATCAACATCATCACCAACGAGCCGGGATTCTCCAGCGAGCGCCGCGTGCTCTACGGCTTCAACGGGTTCTACAGCTCGAACGAAAACGGCGCGCGCGGCACGGCCACCATCGGCGCGAGCGGGCCGCGGTACGCCGTGCGGCTGCAGGCGGGGCTGGAGTCGTTCGACGACTACAAGGCGGGGGCGCTGACGGTCGAGGACACCAATCCCTTCTTCGCCTCCGGCGCCCTCGATCGCGCCGACACGATCGACGACAACTTCGGCTTCAACTTCAACGCCTTTCCGGATCCCTTCAACGAGCCGTACGTGCGCACCAGCCGCGACGTGCCGAACTCCGGGGCCAGCGGCAACTTCGTCAACTTCTCGGGTCAGGTGAAGCTCGGCGACAACCGCACGCTGCGTGTTCGGTATCAGCGGCGCGAGATGAACGACGTCGGCTTCCCGGACTTCGCCCGGCCGTACTTCTTCAACGTCACCTCGCTGCCGCAGAGCGATCTCGATCGCGTGTCGGCACGATACGAAGCGCGCGCGATCACGCCGTGGCTTGCAAACCTCTCGTTGACCGCACACTGGCAGAAGACGGAACGCCGGCTCCGCAATCTTCTGCCGGTCCAGTTCCCGGCGCCGACCCAGAACTCCTTTTTTCCGATCAGCGTGTTCCGCCTCGACGTGCTGTCCGACACGACCCAGCGCGTCACCACGCCCGGCGTCGACCTCCAGGCGGTGCTCGTTCCCGCGGCCAATCACGTGCTGACCACCGGCCTCACGTTCTACCGCGACAGCAGCCGCGATACGCGCACCACGGCGACGACGACCTCGCTGGTGGGGCAGGTGGCGCTGGGGCAGCGGGGACCCATGCCGGTGGTGTTGCCCGAGCCGATGCCGCTTGGTCCGCCGGCGATCGCGCATCCGGTGCGTGTGCCCGACGCGAGCCTGCGCGATGTCGCGATCTTCGCGCAGGACGAATGGCGGCTGGCGCCGCGTCTCTCGCTGGTGGCCGGCCTGCGCGGCGACTTCTACAACGTCACGACGAAGCCGACTCCGGGCTACGACGTCGCCTCGGTCGTCGCCGGTGCGGTTCCCGCCATCGATCCGTCGACGCTGCCGGATCCCGACGGAGCCACCTATACGCGCCAGGCGCTCACCGGCGACATCGGCCTGGTGGCCAACACCGGCGGCACGATCAGCCCGTTCGTGCGCTACGGGCGAAGCTATCGCCACCCGAACCTCGAGGAGCTGCTGTTTGCCGGGCCCGCCACCGCGGGCAGCATCGCGCCGAACGTGAAGCTGGAGCCGGAGCAGGGCAACAACGTCGATGCCGGCGCCACGTTCAACCTGTCGCACATCTCCGGCGGCGCCTTTTTCTTCGTCAACCAGTACACGAATTTCATCGTCCAGGACCTGACGACGGCGGTGACGCCGTCGGGTGGTCTGGCGCAGACGACGAACTTCGCCGACGTGCGCATTCACGGGCTCGAGCTGTCGGCGACTGCGCCGCTCGCGTTCAGGCGCGGTGTGGTGACGCTGAGCGCGTCGAGCGCGTTCATGCGCGGCACGATCACCAGAGGCATCAATCCGCTCGACGGCAGCACGCTCGATGGCGAGCCGGCGGACAACATCACGCCGGTGAAGGTGCTTGCCGCCGTGCGCTTCACCGAGCCGCGCGGCCGCTGGTGGGCGGAGTACGGCGTGCGCACGCAGGGCGACGTGACACGTGTCATCCCGACGCTGTTGACCTCGCCGTTCCGCGTCGCGCAGGACCTGCTCTCGCTGAAGGGGTTCACGGTCCAGCGGCTCGGCTGGGGCATTGCGCTGAGCCGGGCGCGCGAGCAGCTGAGCCTGAACTTCGCCATCGAGAATCTCGCCAACACCTACTACCGCGAGCACTTCCAGTTCGCGCCCTCCCGCGGCCGCAGCTTCACGATTGGCATCAGCGCCGGCACCCGGTAGGTGTAGACTGCCGCGGGGCTCCCCGGGGAGACCCCCAGGAGGCTTCGTCATGCGACGAGGGGTTTGCATTGCCGCGATCGTCACCGTGGCCCTCTATGCGAGCGTCTCGGGACAGGGCTCGGGTCCCCGCTACACCGTGCCGCGCACCATCGACGGCCATCCGGATCTGCAGGGGTACTGGACCAACGATACGGTCACGCCGCTCGAGCGCCCGGCCGAGTTCGGCGACAAGGCCTTCCTCACCCCGGAGGAAGCCGCCGCCTACGCCAAGAAGCGGCGCGATCAGTTCCTCGCCCAGCCGAGGGACAGCATCCACTACGACGACGCCATCTGGCAGGACGAGAACTACACGAAGGACGTCCGGCTGCGGACCTCGCTCATCACCGATCCCGCCAACGGCAAGCTGCCGCCGCTCACCCCGGAAGGCAGCAGGCGGGAGGCCGAGCGCCGCGCCAATCGTGCGGGCACCGGCGTCTCCGACAGCGCGCAGACGCGGTCACTGGCCGAGCGATGCATCGCCTGGGGGAACGTCGGGCCCCCGATGATCCCGCCGACCTACTACGCCAACTTCCAGATCCTCCAGTCGCGCGACCTGGTCGTGATCCGCCATGAGCTCATGCACGACGTGCGCATGATCTACCTCGACGGCCGCGCCCATCCGCCGTCCTCCATCGAGTATCTTGCCGGCCACTCGGTCGGACGCTGGGACGGCGACACGCTGGTGGTCGACACCACCAACTTCACAGACAAGACCAACTTCCGCGGGCCTCCCGCGACGACGCGCCAGGAGATCGGCCACACGCGCTCGCTGCACGTGGTCGAGCGCTTCACGCGGACCGACGCGAACACCATCCACTACCAGTTCACGGTCGAGGATCCGGCGACGTGGGTCAGGCCGTGGTCGGGCGAGTATGTGATCCGCGCGATCGACGGCCCCATCTACGAATACGCCTGCCACGAAGGCAATTATGGGCTCGCCAACATCCTCCGCGCGGCGCGTATACAGGAAGCCAAGGATGCCGAGGCGAGAAAGGGGGCGTCGAATTAAGAGGCGCTTCAGGTGCCCTATAGAATAGGGGCATGCAGGATCTCATCCGGCAGCTGCTGGCCGAGCTCGGCGAAGACCCGACTCGCGAGGGGCTGCTGCGCACACCGGGACGCGTCGAGAAGTCGCTCAGGTTTCTGACCAGCGGCTACCGGGCCAACATCGACGAAGTGCTCAACGATGCGCTCTTCACGGTCGACTACAACGAGATGGTCATCGTGAGAGACATCGACTTCTACAGTCTGTGCGAGCACCACCTGCTGCCGTTCTTCGGCAAGTGCCACATCGCCTACATTCCAAGGACCCGGGTGATCGGCCTGAGCAAGATCCCCAGGCTGGTTGACGTGTTCGCCCGCCGCCTGCAGATTCAGGAGCGGATGACCAATCAGATTGCCCAGACCATCCGCGAGAAGATCGACCCGCTCGGCGTTGCGGTCGTCTGCGAAGGCACTCACCTCTGCATGTCGATGCGCGGGGTCGAGAAACAGAACTCCTATGCAGTGACGAGCGCCATGCTCGGCGCCTTCCACGACAACGCACGCACGCGCATGGAGTTCCTGGAACTGATCCGGGGCCGGGCCGCGTATCCGCAGGTGAGCACGGCCGGGCTGGCCTGCGTCGGCGATTGAGCATGCACAGCGCGGTCTCCGTTGTCGTCCTCGTCTCAGTCGCCGTATTGAGTGGATTCGCGCATGGGGCTGCTGCGCCCATGGTTGCGGAAATGCAGACGGCCAGGCCGGCACCGCAGATCAGGAAGCCGGCGCCGCGGCCGGCCACTCGCAAGCCGGCGCCGGCCAGGCCGCTGCCGCCGGTCGTCGAGCCTGCAATGGTCAACTGTCCGAACGTGCTTGGCGAAGGTGTCCGCGACGGTGTGCAGTACTGCGACGTCGTGATTGGTAACAATCCCGCCGAGGGCATCGTCATCCCGTTTCCCCCGCACCAGGGTCCGGTGACGCTCACCTTCAACCTGCACAACCGCCACACCTACTCGGAAGAGCAGATCAGGGCCAGGCGCGCGTATCACCGCTACACGGCAACGATCGGCGTGCTCGCGCTCGACAACACGCTGCTCTCGAGGTTCTACGTGCAGAACGAGTTCCGCACGGCCGCCGACCTCGTGGACCGCATTCGCGGCGGCAGCGGTCCCGGGGGCCTGAAGGCGGTGGCGCCCACCGGCACCGAACCCATCACCATCGTCGTTACCGAAGACGATGCGAAGGATGGCGTTGTCATCCTGGGCGAGAAGCTGTCGGTCGTGCGCGTGGACGGCAGCGACACGTTTACCGCGCCGGGCCGTCCCATTGCCGTGATCAGCAACGTGATGATCGAGTATCGTCCTGTTCCTGCGGCGAGAACCCCGGCCAGACGCAAGTGAACCTCCACTCGACTCGGCTCGGGGCCGGCCCCTCGACCTAACTCGGGGCAGTGCCCACAACGCTGTGCGCGGATTCGTTCTCGCCCTGCTGATCGGGGCATCGACCATTGCCGCCGTCCGCTGGCGAAGCTGGGTGGCTGGCGGCCCGGATTCCTACTGCTACGTGCACCAGGCCGAGCGCTGGGCCGAGGTGCTCCGGCAGCTGCCGCGCGGCCGTCTCGCGCCCCTGCAGGTGCCGGAGCCGCTGGCGCTCGAGGCGCCGTGGCCCGATGCCGAGCGCGCGTTCGCACCCTCGGGACATCTACCATCGCCGACGGTGAAGGGCGCGATCGTGCCGATCTGCGCGGCGGGGCTGTCGATCGCCATGGCGCCGTTCGTCGTGGCGGGCGGTCCGGGTGCGGCGTTTTTCGTCCTGCCGTTGTTCGTGGCGGTGCTGATTTGGGTGACCTCGGAGGTCGGCTCGCGTTTTGGAGGAAGGGTCGGACTGCTCGCGAGCCTGCTCGCCGCAGCCAGCCCGATCGTGCTCTATCAGGCGATTCAGCCGATGAGCGATGTGCCCGCCGCCGCGCTCTGGATGCTGGCGGTGGCGTTCGCCACGGGAACGGGCCGGCGTGCGGCCCTGCTCAGCGGTCTCGCGACGAGCGCGGCGATGCTCGTGCGCCCCGGCCTCGTGCCGCTGGGTGCCGTCATCGGCCTGTTCCTGCTGCTGCGGCCCGAGCGGTCGCCGGTGCAGCGTCTTCGAACCGCGGGCATCTACGCGCTTGCCTCGGCCCCAGGGTGGGCCATCGTGGCGATCATCAACCGCGCGCTGTACGGTTCGCTGTTCGCATCGGGCTATGGTTCGCTGACCGCTCCGCTCTCGCTGAGCAACATTGCGGAGAATCTCGGCCGCTGTCTCGGCTGGCTGTGGTCGACACACACGCCGGCAGTCGCGCTGGTGCTGCTGGCCGTGTGGCTGCTGCCGGGCGGCCTGACTGCGCTGGCGCTGACGCTGATTCTGGTCAACCTGCTGCTGTACGTCCCCTATGACGTGTTCGACGAGTGGTCGTACCTGCGTGTCCTGCTGCCGACGATTCCCCTCCTGCTGATCCTCGTCGTCGCCGTGCTCGACGCCGCGCTGCGGCGCCTGCGGGTGCCCGCGCCTGCCGTGATCACGGCGGCTGCGGTCGTCGTGCTCTCCGTGGCATTCGTGCGAGAGGCGCGTCAGCGTTCGACCTTCGACCTCGCGCGCCTCGAGGCGCGATTCGAGCGCGCGGGTGTTTTTGTCGGCAATCGGCTGCCCCCCAATGCCCTCGTCATCACCGCGTCGGGAAGCGGCAGCGTCAGGTTCCACGGGCGTCGCAAGACGATGCTGTGGGGCGGCGTTGAACCCGAGTGGCTCGACGGCGCGCTGGAGTACGTGCGGATGAAGGGCTACGAGCCCTACCTGCTCCTCGAGCGGCGCGAGGAGCCCGAGTTCCGGCGGCGGTTTGCCGCCAGCGCGATCGGGCTGCTCGACTGGCCGCCGATGGCGGAAGTGGCGGCGCAGGTGCGCATCTACCGGCCCGACGATCGCGATCGATATTTCAAGGGCGTGGTTCCGCCGACGGAGATCGTCCCGTGAGAATCCTCGTGTATGGCGCCGGTGGCGTTGGCGCCTTCTTCGGCGCACTGCTCGCTCGTGCCGGGCGCGACGTGCACTTCGTCGCGCGCGGCGCCCACCTCGACGCGCTCCGCGCGCGCGGGCTGCGCATTACGTCGAACCTGATCGGCGACGTCGAGGTCCCGCGTGTGTCGGTGTATCCGAGTGCCGCCGCCAGCGGGCGCGCCGACCTCGTGCTCGTCTGCGTCAAGACGCACCAGACCGAATCGATCCTCGACGATCTGGCGGCCGCCATCGGCGAACGCACGATCGTGGTGCCGCTGCAGAACGGCGTGGAATCCGACGAGCAGCTCGCGGCCCGATTCGGGCGCGACCGGGTCTTGCCCGCCGCCGTCTACGTCGGCGCGACGCTCGAAGAGCCCGGTGTGGTGAGTCATGCCGCACCGGCGCGGATTTCCATCGGCGCGCGGCCCGGTTTCGACCAGTCGCGTCTCGCGGCGGTGCAGGAGACGCTTGCCGCGACCGGTCAGGCGGTGCAGGTCTCGCCCGACATTCAACGCGAGCGCTGGCGCAAGTTGATGTGGAACGCCGGCTTCAATACGGTCTCAGCCGTGACGCTGCGCACGCCGGCCGAACTGCTGGCGCTGCCCGAGACGCGCGCGCTGCTCATCGCGATCATGAACGAGGTGGTCGCCGTTGCCCGCGCGCAGGGTCTCGAGCTGAGCCGATCGGACGTCGACTACCACATCTCCTGGACCGAGCGCGCCACCGCCATCCGCACGTCGACGATGGTCGACCGCGAGCGCGGCCGCACCCTGGAAGCCGATGCCCTGATCGGAGTCGTCGTCCGGAAGGGGCGGGAGACGGGTGTTCCTACACCCGTCTCAGGAACGATCTATGCCTTGATGAAGGCGATTTGACGCGGAATGCAAGCGCAAGCGACGCAAGGCTCGGGCTGAAGGCTAAACCGCCCAAAGCCGGAGCCCAAAGCCCAGAGCCTATTTGCTCAACCGGATGATCTGACTCTGCAGCGCCTGGAATGCCGGACCCACGTCGGCTTCCGTCTCCGCGTAGTAGTACCTGCCTTCCTTCTGCGCGCTGTTGAAGTCGGGCGATCGGCGGTCGTTGGCAATGCGCATCAGCACGCTCTCGGAGCTTTCCGGCCGGCTGCCCAGCAGGTGCCTCACGAGCTGGCCCATGCCGATGGCGTAGATGCGGATCGGATAGTCGCCGTCGGTGTCGCTGCGCGCCGCGTTCGCGATGATCTCGACCAGGTTGGTCGCCGCGTTCCTGATGTTCCGCGCGTGTGCGGGATACCGTCCCGCCGCTGCATTGAAGTCCATCAGCGGCCGCCGCGACGACTGCGGGGCGCCGTCGACGTTGATCGCGTTGGTCTGGAACGGGAACGACGTCGGGATGCCGGTGCTGCGGTGATGCGTGTGAAGGCTCGCGAGCGGCAGCCAGCTCATCGCAGTCAGCGAGCCCGAGGGCGGGCACGCGGTGCCAGAGCGGTCGACGGCCGTGCCGGTGTAGGACTGTCCGCACATCGTCAGCCTCGGGCTCTGGTTGCCGCTCTCGGCGTCGTAGAGACCCTGGATGCCCGGGTTGTTGGTGGTGATGTTGTCGGGATCCGGCGACCGCCTCGGAAAGTCGTTGGTCGAAACGCTCTTCGAGATGCCGGTGCCGTCCCAGTCGCCCGGCACGCCGTTGGCGGACCCGTCGGTGAAGAGGACGATGACGCGAAGCCCGGACTGCGAGCCGTTGGAGATCGAGCGCAGCTCGTCCCAGCCGCGGTAAAGACCTTCGGCCATCGGCGTCCAGCCGCCAGGGAGCGAATTCGGCACCGCCGCCATGGTTGCCGCCTTGTCGAAGCCGCGCGTGGCCTGCATCGGCATCACGACGCGAGCGCCGTTGCCGTAGGTGATGAGCGCCATGCGATCGGCGTTCTCGTCAAAGGCGTTGATGAACTCGCGCGCCGCGTCTCTGACCGCTCCCCATCTCGAGCCAATGGATCCGGAGACGTCCAGCACGAGCGACAGATCGACCATGCGTCGTCGCGCCTCGCCCATGCTGGTGACGGTGAGGGCGTTGAAGCCCGCCAGCCGCATGAACGTCGTCGGCACGACCGCCGTCGCGCGCACGGTGACGACGTTGACGCCGGTCTCATCGATCGTGTCCAGATCGAAGAAGCTGAGATCGGTCGACGGGTCGGTCACCGAGGACACGCCCAGATACCCGGCCGGGAAGTTGGCCCGGAAGATCTTCTCGGCCTCGAGGCGGGGAGTGCCGCTATTGAGATGGCGCGCCGCCGAGAGTGCCGCGCCGTCGACCGCCTTGGTGAGCTGCGCCTTGACGACATAGGCGCGTCCGCTGTCGACGGCCAGGCCGGTCGCGACCAGCAGGAACGTGATGAGGACCGCCATGTAGATCAGGGCAAATCCGCCTTCGCTCGAGCTGTGGCGGACGAGTCTATCCTGGCCGCAGCTCCGGACGAAAGCCCTATCGCGGTGCATGAGCTGTCGAGTCATAAAGAATGTCTCCCCGGCCCCTGACCTCAGAAGTACGCAATCGAGTACAGCGTGTTCGGCACTGTGACGCCGAAGCGGTTGAGGGGCGTCAGCAGGTCGTGGGTCGTGTAGATCTCGGTGACGTAGACCAGTCCGCCAAGCGTGACATCCAGGTTCGCAGGCGGGTTGGTGAGCTGCAGTCCCGGGTTGGTGTCCGAGTTCGCCGCGACGTAATCCGGCGCGCCGCCAAACGTGCCGGAGCCCTGCATCCGCAGCACGCTGCCGCTTCCGACCGACGCGCCGTACTCGTAGCGCTGGTAGAGGATGATCCTGCCGTAGTTCGCCGTGCCCGTCGTCGCGCCCTTCTTGAGCACGGAGAAGATCACGCGCGACCGCGTGTTGAAGTCCACCGGGCGCGTGGACATGCTGCGCAGCGCGTTGACGGCGTCCTGGAGCGTCGTGTCGCGCGAGATCAGGTTGGAGCCTTCGCGCGTCAGCTTGGTGACGACGTGCTGATCGAGCAGGGCGTAGCCGAACTCGATCACGCCCAGCGCGACCGTCAGCACGAGCGGCATGAGGATCGAGATCTCGAGCACGCTCTGGCCGTGTGTGTCCTTGAGCGATCTAGTCACCGGAGAACCTCCGCTCGTTCTTCATCGCCGATTCGACACGGATGACGAGCTGTCCGTTCGTGAAGAACGGACGGATGACCGGCGTCATGAGATTCCATGGGTACGTGATGGTGAGGCGGCCGATGTCGCCTTCGCCGCCGGCGCCGGATACCCACACGCTCGTGCCCGGTTTCATGTGGCTGAACGCGAATGCCTCGTCCGGGATGGTGAGCGTCGGCGTCGCCTGGCGCATCGCCGTCTTGATCGACTGTTCGCGGGTCTGACCTGTGATCACCTGGCCGGTGACCGCGTATCGCGTCGCCTGACTGGCGCCGTTCTCCAGCGCCAGATAGACGTAGAACAGCCCGGCGAAGTCCACGATCGCGAATGTCAGGAGCAGCAGGATCGGGGTCATGATCGCCGCTTCGACGAGCGTGGCGCCGCGGTCGTCCTTCACCAGGGCTGCGGCCGACAGGCGGTTGCGGATCAGTCTGGTCATGACACTCACCGATGTGATCTCACCGGCTGTTCGCCGCGCCGGTCGGTGCCTCTTCCCGGTCGGTCACCTCGTCGAGCGTCCTCACCAGCGTCGACAGCTCGTATCGATCCGGGTCGAGCCAGTCGCTGAGGCTGCCGCCGGGCTGCGCCTCGAGCGCCTGCGGCTTCTCCGGACGCGCCGGCTTCTCGACGCGGCCTTGTCCGGTTGCGGCGACAGATGAAGCGCGGAGACTTTCGTGTGCCGGCCCCGGTCGATCGAGAACGGCGGCCTGCTCGAGAGCCGCGGTCAGGTCGACTTCACTGGAAGCCGGCGTCTTCGCGGGTGCCGCAGTCGTTGTCGGCTTCGCGGCCGGCTTTCGGTCGTCGGTCTTTCCCCAGGCAGCGCGAATGGCTGCCAGCGCAGCTTCGAAGGACGGCGAGCGTCCCGATTCCGAGGCGGGCGCCGGCCTGGTCGCGATGCTGGCCGGTGGGGCCGGACGTGGCGTCACCTTGATCGGTTCCGGCGTCTTCCGCTCGACCGGCTCGGGACGGACGGTCGCAGCGGGCTCGGGCCCGACGAATACCACTGGCTCCGACTTGGGGAACTCGACCGGTCTCGCTCGAACGGATTCGACCGGCTCCGGCTCGACGAGCGCAGCGGGTTCCGGCTGAACGAATGTAGCGGGCCTGATGACTGACACGGGCTCGGCGGGCGCAACCGGCGCCGGCTCGATGGCCACAGGCTCGGGCAGTATGTACGAGACCGGCGCGGGCTCCACGGGTTCCGGCTCGAGGAACATCGTCGTGCGATCCGGCTGGATTGCAGGCTCAGGCTCTGCGGGCGCTCGCGGCTCTTTCGCGATGACGATGGGCAGGTCGTCATCGACTGGAGGCGCCGGCGTGGCTTCGCGCAGATCGAAGATCGATCCGGGAAAGCCGGTATCGGCGTCCGCCGCGGCGGGAGGAGCCGACGCCTCGCCGGTCGCCGCCGACGTGTTCTGCGTCGCTCTGGCGACGGTGCGCGCCTCGAGTGAACGCGTCAGATAGTGGGCGATCTCGTCGGCGAACACCTTCGGATCGCATCCGTCCGGCGCCGCCGGCGACGTCTGCGTCTTCCTGCGGCCGAGCGAGAAGAGACGCGTGGCCGCCGACTTCTTGCGCGGGCCGCTGCTCAGCACCGGGATGCGCAGCGTCTGCACGTGCGCGGCCGCGGCGCCGAGCTCGCGCAGGTATTCGTCGAGCACGCCGTCATCGAACGGCGACAGCAGTGGAGAGGTCAGGATCAGATCGGGGACGCGGTCCCTCAGCGCGTGCAGTCCCTCGCCAGCGGAGGTCGCCTGGACGAGATCGACCTGCCCGAGCCTGGCGCGGACCAGGGCCGCGAGCTGTTCCGACCGTCGCGGATCGCTATCGATGGCAAGAATGAGTTGCATCACGTCTGTCCGGCCCCGCGCCGGATCCTTCCGTTCTCCGGCATCAGCCGGCGTTCCTACGTCCTCAACATGAACAGCACGAGCACCGTCGCGCACAGCGCGAAGATCATGAGCGGCGCCTGGTCGATGCTGTGGTCGCGCAAGGCAGCCAGGACCGCCGACGAGATCTTCTGCACGTGACTGCTGATCGTTCCCTGCGTCGCGGCGCCGGCGATCTGCTCACGCACGCGCGGATCGACGCTGACGAGCAGCGCCAACAGCAGCAGCACCGAGCATATTGAAATCAGCGCGTCGCCGAATGCGCGTCGCATACTGCATCAGTCCTCGAGACACTCCGGCGATGGTGGTGATCGCAAGCCACGTTCCGGAGCGCGCAAGGCCGGCTCGAGGCAATGCGCACGCAGGTTTAGCGGCGCTCACCGCCGGTACGCGCGACGACGTTCACGCGAACCGTCGTTCAATTCCGGCGGCGCGCTTACGAATTCGCGCGCGGGCTCCTGCACGAATCCGCCCGCATTGGTCGCGTGCGCTGTTTCCGCACGCAGGCGATCGTTCCGTCTCGAGACACCGCCCGGCACGCACCAAATGCGCGCCGCCGATTACGAATTGAGCGGCGAGCCCCGGTCAATCCGTCGCATTCGTGCACGACGCCGGTGCCGCCGCGTGCCACCGTAACTCCGCACCGGCACAGCCGCTTGCTGCTCCGATCACGCCGCCGCCGCCGCGCGTGGCACATGCGTTGCCCTTGAGAGGGCATGGTCGCGGTCGTGCCCCGGCGGGTGGCCGCATTCGAAACAGGGAGCGCGTGTTCATTTGATGCGCGCCTGAAGGAAAGGGACGTCATGAACTTCAAGAACCTCGTTTACTACCTGCGCGCCAAGCTTGGGATGAACGAGTCGGGCCAGGACCTGCTCGAGTACGCACTGCTCGTCGCTCTGATCGCGCTGGTGAGCGTCGGTGTCATCACCACGGCCGGCGGCAACGTGCAGACGATCTTCACGAACATCGGCAACGCGCTGAAGACCCCGTAAACCTGAGGTCATCCGGGAGGCGCACGACCGGGGCGGACGCGGGGTCCGCCCCCTCCCTGCTACCGGCAGTTGACGAACCAGGCGTACACCGATTGCGGTTCGCCCATATCAAGGAAGGGATGTCATGAGCTTGAAGAACCTCGCGTACTACCTTCGCGCCAAACTCGGCATGGCCGACTCGGGTCAGGACCTGCTCGAGTACGCGCTGCTCGTGGCGCTCATCGCGCTGGTGAGCGTTGGGGTTATCACCACGGCCGGTGGCAACGTGCAGACGATCTTCACGAACATCGGCAACGCACTGAAGACCCCGTAGCTCCGGGGCATGGGACCGACGCGGCGAGGGCGGACCGATGGTCCGTCCTCCGTGTCGCAGACAGTCCGCGGCAGTGAAGGACCAGAGACATGTTGCAGCGCATCGTCAGGCGAGTCGCCCGGCTGGGCCGTGGGCAGTCCGGCCAGGACCTGCTGGAGTACGCACTGCTCGTCGGGCTGATTGTCATCGTCGTGATGGCGGCGGTGTCGCCGGTGGGAACGACACTGAAGACGGTGTTCTGGGATGTCATCGCAGCTTCTACAAGCGCCATCTGACGCGTTGATCGTCGGGATTCTCGCCGTGGCCACCGGACTGGCCGCGGTAATCGATCTCCGCACGCGGCGGATTCCGAATGCCCTGACCGCCTCGCTGGCGCTGGTCGGGCTCGGACTGGCCGCGGCGCAGCTCGGCACGGTCGGCATCGGAGGCGCCATCATCGGCTGCCTCCTCGGATTCGCCTTCATGCTGCCGGGCAACTTGTTCGGGGCGACCGGCGCCGGCGACGTGAAGCTGTTCGCCGCGGCGGGCGCGCTGCTCGGACCGGCGAGCACGGTCCGGGCGTTCTTCTTCACCGCCATCGCCGGCGGCGTGATCGCGCTGGTCGTGGCAGTGCGGCGGCGGCGCCTGGTGCAGACGCTCGGCGCGACGGCGCGCCTGGTCGGCGACAGGAAGTCGGCCATCGCGGCGATCGAGTCGCCGACGGCCGACAACAGGTTTGCGTACGCGCCCGCCATCGCGATTGGCGTCGTGATGGCGGCGTTGTCGTGGTGAGAGGATTCCGGCCGACGCCGGACTCTACGGGACAGAGGAGCTCGTAACTTATGGCTCGCATCCGCGTTTTCATCGTGCTGGCGCTGGCAGTGGCCGCTGGAGGGACGTTCGCGTACGGCACTTACCAGTACATGCAGAACGTTCCCCGACCCCAGACCGGGGCAACGGTGCCCACGAGCACGGTGCTCGTCGCCGCGAGCGATCTGCAGATCGGCGCCGAGCTGAAGCAGGAGGACCTGCGGGCCGTGCAGTGGCCGAGCAACGCGGTGCCGGCCGGCTCGTTCAGCAAGCCCGAGGACCTGATCGGCCGCGGCCTGATCATGCCGGTGATGACCAACGAGCCCTTCCTGCCGTCGAAGCTCGCTTCGAAGGGAGCGGGCGCGGGCCTGCCGCCGGTGATTCCGGAAGGGATGCGCGCGCTGTCGGTGCGCGTCAACGAGGTCATCGGCGTGGCCGGCTACGTCCTGCCCGGCACCCGCGTCGACGTCGTCGCGGTGATGAACCCGACGCAGAACCAGACCGACATCACGTCGAAGGTGATCCTCACCAACGTGCAGGTGATCGCCGCCGGCACCAAGATCGAGCAGGACGAGAAGAACAAGCCCGTCCAGGTCACCGTGGTGACGCTGCTCGTCAATCCGGATGAGGCCGAGAAGCTCACGCTGGCGAGCACCGAAGGCAAGATTCAGCTCGCCCTGCGCAACCCGCTGGACAAGACCGCGCCGCCGACGGCCGGCATCAGGCCGGCGCCGCTGATGGCGGGCGGCCCGGTGCGCCGCGCCTCCTCGAATGCGGCGCCGCGTCAGCAGCGGGCGGCAGCGGTCGTTGCCCCGGCGCCGGCGCCGCCGGTCCCGACGGTCGAAATCATCCGCGGCGACAAGCGCGCGCAGGAAGTCGTGGCGCAGGAGTAGCACGATGCGAATGACAGGGCAGCAGAAGTGGGCCGCCGCGTGCGGCGTCCAGATGTTCATTCTCGGCGTGTTCGGCACGCCGCACGGGGCGCTGGCACAGGAACAGCCGTTTGCGGCCGCCCGGCCGGCCAATGCCGCCATCCCGTCGAGCGCCGTGCCGGGAGGCGAGCCGGAGCCGTTCGCCGCACCCGATGCCGTTCGTCTCACGGTCGGACGGTCGACGCTGATCGACATCGGCGCGCCGATTTCGCGGGTGTCGCTGACCAGCGCCGATGTGGCCGACGCGCTCGTCACGTCGCCCAACCAGCTGCTGGTGCACGGCAAGGTGCCCGGCGCGATCTCGATGTTCGTGTGGAACCGCGGCGGCGGCGTCAAGCGCTACGAGATCGTCGTGCAGCGCGACCTGGCGGCGCTCAACGAGCAGCTGCGCACGCTGTTCCCCGGCGAGAACATCACCGCCTACAGCAACGGCAAGTCCGTCGTGCTGTCGGGCAACGTCTCCCGCAAGGAGGTCGTCGACAAGGCGATCGCCGTGGCCGCCGGCTACGTCGAGAAGAAGGAAGACGTCGTCACGCTGCTGGCCGCGCAGCCGGGTCCGCCCGCGCAGCAGGTGATGCTGCGCGTGCGGTTCGCGGAAGTCAGCCGCAGCGCGATCTCCGAGCTGGGCGCGTCGTACTTCACCAGCCCGACCGGCGTGAAGAACACGATCGGCCGCATCGCCACCCCGCAGGCGCCGGGACCGACCTACACCGACCTGCAGTGGACGAAGGAGAGCAGCGACTTCGGCGCGGCTGTGACCAGCGCCGAGGGCAAGATCAACTTCGGCGACTTCCTCAACCTGTTCTTCTTCAATCAGCGCTACGACCTGGGAGCCGTCATCCGGGCGATGCAGCAGCGCGGATTGTTCCAGAGCCTGGCCGAGCCGAACCTGGTCGCCGAAAGCGGCAAGGAAGCGAGCTTCCTCGCCGGCGGCGAGTTCCCGGTTCCCGTCGTCCAGGGTCAGGGTGCCAACCTGGCCATCTCGGTGCAGTTCAAGGAGTTCGGAATCCGCCTGAACTTCACGCCGGTGATCAACGGCGACCGCATCCATCTCAAGGTGCGGCCCGAGGTCAGCACGCTCGACTTCGCCAACGCGGTGGTGTTGAACGGCTTCCGCATCCCGGCGCTCTCGACGCGCCGCACGGAAACCGAGATCGAGCTGCGCAACGGTCAGACCTTCGCGATCGCCGGACTGCTGAACAACCAGATGCAGTCGACGATGCAGAAGATTCCGGGCATCGGCGACATCCCGATCCTCGGCTACCTGTTCCGGAGCAAGGTGGCGAGCAAGGATCAGACCGAGCTGGTCGTGATGATCACGCCCGAGATCCTGTCGACCGAATCGTACGGCGTCACCGACCAGCTGCCGCGCACGCCCGACACGTTCCTTCCGCCGGTGCCTGACCGGCAGTTGAAGCAGCCGCCCGCGCCGGCGTTCACGCCGTCGCGTCAGCAGCTGACGCCGACGGCGCCGGCAAACCGCGGCGGTCAGGTCGATGCCGCCCCTGCGCCGGCGGCGGCTCCGAGCGCGAGCACGACGCCCGACGCGGGCGAGCAGGCGGCGCTGGCCGCGGCGCAGAGGGCGCTCGAGGCCCAGCGCGCCCAGGCCGAGCAGGCGGCTGCCGCACAGCGCGCCGCCGCCCAGGCCGAACAGGCCGCTGCCGCGCAGCGCGCCGCCGAGGAGCAGGCCGCGCAGCAGCGTGCGGCGCAGCAGGCGCAGGCCGAGGCTGCTGCCGCGGCGGCGAAGCAGGCCGGGGTCGAGGCGACGCAGACCGCGGCCGATCGGAAGCGCGCCGAGAAGACCTGGCGCGAGCAGCAGAAGGAAGAGGCCAAACGGCGCGAGGCCGAGCGCAAGCGCGCCGAGAAGCTGGCAAAGGAACAGGCCAAGCGTGAGGCCGAGGCGGCCAAGGAACGGGCCAGGGCCGAGAAGCGCGCGGCCGAAGAAGCCAAAAAGAAGGAAGAAGAAGAGAAGAAGCAGGCCAGGCGGCAGGCCGCGCTCCTCAAGGAGCGCCAGGAGGAAATCGACGCCGCGTCCGAACGGCTGCGGGCTTCGGAAGCGGCCTATCAGGCCGAGCTCGCCGGGCGTTCATCCGACAGCGGCACCAGCGGAAAGTAACAGTGCGATGGCGCAACTCAACGGACTGATCGTCAGCGACGACGAGGAATTCGTCACTGTCGTGGCACGGCGCCTCCGATCGGGCGCCGTGTCCGTGCGTTTGCTCGACGAGACGACGGCACAGGGCACGCCGCCCGACGTCGTCGTCGTCGATATCCGTCTTGGCGGGGCAACCGCAATGCCCGCGGTCGAACAGCTCCGCGGACGCTGGCCGAACGCCGCGATCTTCACCGTGGCGGCGGCGGTCGACGCCGACCTCGTCATCCAGTCGATGCGGGCGGGCGCGAACGAATTCTTCGCGTGGCCCCCACCTGCCGACGCCTTCGACGAGGCGCTGCGCCGGACGTCGGCGCGCCGCGCCTCGGCTCCCTCGACGGCCGCGCAGGCGACGACGATGGTCTTCTTCGGCGCCAAGGGCGGCGCCGGCACGACGACGCTGGCGGTGAACTGCGCGGTGGAAATCGCGCGGCAGAAGAAGCGGCCGACCCTGATCGTCGATCTGAAGGCGGGCCTCGGCGAGGTCACGCTGTTCCTCGGCGTCCGCAGCCGCTACACGATGCTGGACGCGCTCGACAACCTGCACCGGCTCGACCAGGAGTTCATCAAGGAGCTCGTCGTCAAGCACAAGTCGGGCCTCGAGATTCTCGCCGGGTCGGATCTGTTCGATCGCCCCGGCGCGTCCGACAGCGGCGCCCTCGAAGAGGTGTTCCGCCTGCTCGGCCGCCAGTACGAGTACATCATCGTGGATGCCGGCGCGCAGATGAACGCGTGCACGGTCGCGACGCTCTACACGGCGGACACGATCTTCCTCGTTGCCAACCCCGACGTGCCGTCGGTGCGCAACGCGCAGCGGCTGCTGGATCGCATCGGCCAGCTCGGCGCGTCCGGCGATCGCGTGCGCGTGCTGCTCAACCGCGCGGCCGAACCCTATCCGATTCCGCCGCAGCAGATCGAGAGCGCGCTCGGCCATCCGATCTCGCAGATCTTCGTCAGCGACTATCGGACCGTCTCGACGGCGCTCAACTCCGGCGTGCCCCTGGCGACGTCGGGCAACAGCGAGCTCGCCTCGCAGTTCGACGCCTTTGCCCGGCGCCTGCTGGACCCCAACGCGGTCATCGAGCCGGCGGCGCCGGTCAAGCGCGGTCCTCTTCCGCTGGGCCTGCAGCGCCTGGCGTCCATGTGGTGATAGACGATGCGCGCCGCCGCCCCCAACACACCCACGCAGGTTCTGCCCCTGCGGTCGCACGCACCGCAGGGCCCGAGCGCCGCTCCGCAGCCGCGGCAGCAGTATCTCGAGCTCCGCGCCACGGTTCATAAGAAGCTGCTCAACCGCCTCAATCTCGAGGCGCTGGCCAACGCCGACCGCGCGCGCGCCGAGGGCGAGATCCGGTCGCTGCTCGGGCTGCTGCTCGCCGAGGAGTCGACGCCGCTCAGCCTCACCGAGCGCGAGACGCTCTTCGCCGAGGTGCTCGACGACGTCTTCGGGCTCGGCCCGCTCGAGCCGCTGCTGCGCGACCCGACGATCAACGACATCCTGGTGAACACGTATCGCAACGTGTTCGTCGAGCGGAAGGGCGTCCTCGAACGCGTCACCGCCACCTTCCAGGACGACGCGCATCTCATGCGCGTGATCGATCGCATCGTCAGCCGCGTGGGCCGCCGCGTCGACGACAGCTCGCCGATGGTCGATGCGCGTCTGCCCGACGGCTCGCGCGTCAACGCGATCATTCCCCCGCTGGCGGTCGACGGGCCGCTGCTCTCGATTCGCCGGTTCCCGGCCGAGCGGCTGAAGGCCGAGGACCTCGTGGCGCTCGGCGCGATGACGCAGCCGATGCTCGACTTTCTCGCCGCCTGCGTGAGGGCGCGGCTCAACTGTCTGATCAGCGGCGGCACCGGCGCCGGCAAGACGACGCTGCTCAACGTGCTGTCGAGCTTCATCTCCTCGAAGGACCGCATCATCACGATCGAGGACGCGGCGGAGCTGCAGCTGCACCAGGAGCACGTGGCCCGGCTCGAGACCCGCCCGGCCAACGTCGAGGGCAAGGGCGCCATCCGGCAGCGTCAGCTGGTGGTCAACGCCCTGCGTATGCGCCCCGATCGCATCGTCGTCGGCGAGGTCCGCGGCGAAGAAGCGCTCGACATGCTCCAGGCGATGAACACCGGCCACGACGGGTCGCTGACCACGGTGCACGCCAACTCGCCGCGCGATGCGCTGACCCGCATCGAGACGATGATCGCGATGGGCGCGACCAATCTGCCCGAGAAGGCGATGCGGCAGCAGATTGCGTCGGCCATCCAGATCGTCGTGCAGCAGACGCGCCTCGGCGACGGCTCGCGCAAGGTGACGACCATCTCCGAGATCACCGGCATGGAAGGCGACATCATCACCATGCAGGACATCTTCGTGTTCGAGAAGCTGGGCGTCACCAGGGAAGGCAAGGTGGCCGGACGGTTCCGCGCCACCGGCGTGCGGCCGAAGGTGTCCGAGCGCATGAAGGGCTACGGCATCCATCTGCCCGCCGACATGTTCGACGGCGTGTGGGAGGTGAAGTGATGCTGGCCGCGCTGGTCGTGTTCGTCGTCGTCACGGGCCTGGTGATGGGGGCGTTCTACGGCCTGCAGCAGCTGCCCGGCTATCTCGCGGCGCGGCGGATGGATCGCCGTCTGCGCGAGGTCTCGAGGCCGGCCGGCGCCGAGATGCCCGAGACGCCCACCTTCATCACCGAGGTGAAGAAGGGGCCGCTGCCGGCAATCGACCGCGCGCTCGGCGGCGCCAACTCCTCGCTGGCGACGCTCATCGAGCAGTCGGGCGTGCGGACCACGCCGAGCGCGGTGATGCTCTCGATGCTGCTCGCCGCGCTGGTGTGCGGGATCCTCTGCATGCTGTTCGTCCCGGTGCCGATCTTCTGGATCATCGCGGGGCTCGGCGGCAGCTTCCTGCCCTACATCTGGCTGCGGCACAAGCGCACGACCCGGATGAAGCGGTTCGAAGAGCAGTTCCCCGAAGCCCTCGACCTGCTGTCGCGCGCGATTCGCGCCGGGCACGCCTTCCAGACCGCGATGGGCATGGTGGCCGAAGAGCTGCCGGCCCCGGTCGGCGTCGAGTTCAAGAAGGCGTTCGAGCAGCAGAACTTCGGTCTGCCGCTGCGCGACGTGCTCGACCAGATGGCCGAGCGCGTGCCGATTCTCGACGTGAAGTTCTTCGTGACCGCGGTCACGATTCAGCGCGAGACCGGCGGCAACCTCGCCGAGATTCTCGACAACCTGGCCCACGTCGTCCGCGAGCGGTTCAAGATCCTGCGTCAGGTGCGCGTGCACACGGCACACGGCCGCTTCACCGGCTACGTCCTGCTGGCGCTGCCGGCGGCGCTGGCCGTCGGGCTGACGTTCATCAACCCTGAGCACATGAACCTGCTGTTCCAGGAGCGCATGGGCCAGCTGATGCTCATCGGGGCCATCGTCATGCAGGCGATCGGCTACGTCTGGATCCGGAACATCATCAAGATCGAGGTGTAAGCCGTGCTGCTGCTTCTGCCGATCCTCGGGTTCATCTTCGTGGCGCTGCTGGTCGCCGGCTTCGCGATGGTCCTGGCGCCGGCGCGCGGCGGGGTCATCGAACAGCGGCTCGGCGAGCTGCGCGGCTTCCCGGGCGCCGTGCCCGACGAGCCGTCGCGGTACGCCGAAAGCCTGAAGAAGTCGTTCAAGCGGCTCGGCCAGTACGCCCCGACATCGGCCACCGAGATGGGCAAGCTGAAGTCGCGGCTGATGGCCGCGGGCTACCGCGGCCCGGAAGCGCTGCCGGTGTTCATCGGCGCCCGCCTCGGCTGCGCGCTGTTCGCCTTCGGTGTGATGTCGACGCCGATGATCGCCAGCCCCAACATCCTGCTGGCGCTCGGCGGCGCGGCGCTGGGCTACGTCCTTCCGGGGTTCGTGCTGGCGCGGATGGCGAAGAAGCGGCAGCACCGCATCCGGTTGTCGCTGCCCGACGCGCTCGATCTGCTCGTGGTCAGCGTCGAGGCGGGTCTTGGGCTCGATCAGGCGCTGCAGCGCGTCGGCGACGAGCTGGCCCTCGCGCACAAGGATCTGGCCGACGAGCTGCGCCTGGTGAACCTGGAGCTGCGCGCCGGCAAGTCGCGTCCCGATGCGCTGCGCAACCTCGCCGACCGCACCGGCGTCGACGACCTGTCGTCGCTCACCGCGATGCTGATCCAGACCGACAAGTTCGGCACCAGCATCGCGCAGTCGCTGCGCGTGCACTCGGACACGCTGCGCACCAAGCGGCGGCAGCGGGCCGAAGAAGCCGCGGCCAAGACCGGCGTGAAGATGGTGTTCCCGCTGGTGTTGTGCATCTTCCCTGCAATCTGGGTGGTCACGATCGGACCGGCGGCGATCAAGTTCGTGCAGGTCCTCTTCCCGATGGTGAACGAATGACGCCGGCCACCGCCACCGTCGAGGCCCCGCGAGCCGCGGCGCCGCCGGTGCCGGCGACGCTGGAAGATACCGGCCTCGGCGCCGATCTGATCGAGCAGCTGATCGTCAAGACGCTGTACGGCGGCGAGGCCACCGGCCTCGCGCTCGCCGAGCGGCTGCGTCTGCCGTTTGCGATCCTCGAGCCGATCATCGAGCGGATCCGCTTCGAGCGGCTGATCGAAGTGCGCGGCGCGACCGGCACGAGCGCCGCGGGCTACCGCTACGCGATGACCGACCTCGGCCGCAGCCGCGCGGTGCAGTATCTCGAGATCAACCACTACGTCGGCGCGGCGCCGGTGCCGCTGGCCAGCTATGTGAAGCAGATGCGCGCGCTCGCGGCCTCGCGGGGGTTCATCGATCGCGAGCGGCTGCGCGCCGGCTTCTCGCATCTGATCGTCAGCGACGAGATCCTGGAGCAGCTCGGTCCGGCGTCGAACGCCAACAAGGCGATCTTCCTCTACGGGCCTCCCGGCAACGGCAAGACGGTGCTCGCCGAAGGCCTGGGCCGCGCGCTCGGCGGCGAGATGTACATGCCCTACGCGATCGAGGTCGAGGGCCACATCATCACGATGTTCGACCCGATCAGCCACGAGCCGCTGGAGGAGGTCGAGGTCAATCCGAACAGCGTCATCGCCGCCGAGCCGAGGGATCGCCGGTGGGTGCGCATCCGGCGCCCGGTGGTGATCGTCGGCGGCGAGCTGACGCTGGAGATGCTCGACCTGACCTTCAATCCGCTGGCGAAGTTCTACGAGGCGCCGCTGCAGCTCAAGGCCAACGGCGGCATCTTCCTGGTGGACGACTTCGGCCGCCAGCGCATGCGCCCGGAAGATCTGCTGAACCGGTGGATCGTGCCCCTCGAGAGCCGGGTCGACTATCTCACGCTGCACACCGGCAAGAAGTTCCAGGTGCCGTTCGACGTGCTGACGGTGTTCGCCACCAACCTCGACCCGGCGTCGCTGGCCGACGAAGCCTTCCTCCGCCGCATTCCGTACAAGATCGCGGTCGGAGATCCGACGCTCGAGCAGTTCACGCGCATCCTGGAGATGAACTGCCGCCGCCGCGACATGGAGTTCCATCCGGTGATGGCGGCGTACCTCCACCGTCAGTACTACCTGCCGACGAACCGGCCGCTGCGCGCGTGCCACCCGCGCGACCTGCTCGACCAGGTGACCGCGCTGTGCCGTTACCGCGGCGAGGAGCCGACGCTCAACCGCGAGAACCTCGACGCGGCGTGCGCCGCCTATTTCCTCGACGAGGACAAGGCCCGGAGCCTGCCGTCGAAGCCATCGCCGCGTTCGCCGCGGTCCTCGGAGGTCGGCTGATGACGGGTTTGTCGCTGGTCAATCAGCGCACCGATCAGGCCCTGGCCGAGCACGTCGAGCTCGCCGTGACGCGGCGCGCGCGCCGCAGGGGCCTGCTGGGCCGCTCCGGGCTCGATGCGTCGAGTGCCCTGATCATCGCGCCGTGCTTCTCGATCCACACGATGTTCATGCGCTTCGACATCGACGCCGTGTTCGTCGACGACGATGGACGCGCGGTCAAAGTGGTGCGTGAGATGGCGCCGTGGCGCATCGCGGTCGATCCGACCGCGCATGCCGTCGTCGAAATGGCGGCGGGCAGCCTGCGCGAGCGCACGGTCGACATCGGCGACCGGCTGTACCTGGTGGCGCCGAATGGCAGGCGCCTGGGACTCTCGGTGCACGACTTGCGGGAGCAGACGTGCTGAACCGGAAGACGCACGCCGACGCGGTGCTCGAGCCCGAACAGCAGTACGCCGTCGTCCTGCTGAGCGAAGAGCAGCTGCGGCAGTTCATGCGGAAGCCGGGCATGCGGCAGGTGAACCGCGGCTACCCGGTGCCCGACATCCACATGCGGTATCTGCGGCTGAAGCGGCAGACCGCGGCCGCGGCGGCGCTGCTGCTCGTGCTCGGCGTCGGCAGCTTCTTCTACTTCATGTCGCCGCAGCCGGCGATGGCGTCGATGTTCGCCTGGACGACGCTTCCCGAGGCGCCGACGCTCGACACCGGCGCGAGCTTCAGCATCACGATTCAGACGACCGACAGCAGCGACGGTGCCGCGTTCGCCGCCAACCGGGTGCGCACGCTCGGGTTCCCCTCGTTCACGCGCGTGTCGCCGGGCCGGCGGCAGCTGCACCAGGCGATGGTCGGTCCGTATGCGTCGCTCGACGAGGCGGAGAAGGTCCAGCGCAGGCTGGTGCGTTCGGGCTTCCCGGGAGCGCGCATCTTCGTCGACGAGTCGCTGCGCAATGCGCCGCGCAACGACGTCGAACGTCAGGTGGCCGAAGGCAATCCGAACGTGCTGCTGATTGGCGCCCCGGATCGCCTGTCGGTGGTCTTCGAGCTGCCGCTCGAGCCGCGCCAGGTGCGATCGCGGCGCGTCGAGAACGTGCTCGATCTCGACATCGGGCCGATGACCACCAGGATTACCGAACAGCAGTGGAGCGCGCCCGCAGGTGTGCACCTCGTCGAGCGAGTGTCGATCGAGGGCGTGCAGGCGTCGGAAACCGGCGACTTCCTTCGCGCCCACATCACCGTGCCGGAGTTCGCGCGCGCAAACGTGCGCGCCGAGGGCCGCCGCGTCTACGTGGACCTGACGTGGCCGCTGGTGGCGCCCGATGCCGTGGCGCCGCGGCGCGCGGCCGCACCCCGTTCGCAGGAGGCGCCGGCCAGCCGGGTGGTTCCGGTCGAGGATGCGCGGCAGGATGCGCCGCCGAGCGAGCGGTACGAGGAGCAGGTGCGCCCCGTGAACGAACGGCTGGCGTCGATCAAGCCGTTCCTGATGTCGGCCGCCCGGTCAGGGACGCCCGACGTCCTCCGCGCGCTGGACGACACGCTGTCGACGCTCGAGGCAACGCTGCTCAGCCTGCGTCCTCCGGCCGCGTCGGCCGACCAGCACCAGCTGCTGGTGGCTGCGGTGCGCACAGCCCGCAGGGCAGTAGACGCGTCGTTCCAGGGTGATCGGATGGCGCAGGCCCGCGAAGCGTACGTGCTCTACGACGGCGCGCTGAATGCGGGCGCGCTGATCACGTCGCCGGCGCAATAAGCCACACACCGCCGACCGCGATCGCGACGACGGCGGCGACGGTCATCATGCCGCGGTGCAGGCGCGGGTTGATGCTCGTGCGGAGACCGAGCAGGCCGATCGCCGCGGCAAACGCGGTCATTGCCGCGACCGTGCCCACGCCAAAGGCCCCAATGTAGGTCAGCGCCGCCGTTCCCGACGGAAGCGCCAGCGCCGGCAGCACGCCGAAGAAATGCGAGCTGCCGGCCACGCCGTGCAGCACCCCCATGCAGAACGAGGCGTGCGCATGTCCCAAACGGCGGATCCAGGCCGGTCCCGCCTGCACGTGCAGGTGCTCGTGGGCGACATGCCCGTGATGATGCGCGGAGGGCTCGATGCGCGCGCGCCGCCGCAGCGCCCACAGACCGATCCCGATCAAGGCCGCGCCGACCAGACGCTCGCCCAACGCGGAGATGACGTCGATCGACGGCAGCGCCTCACGCAGGAGCACGGCAATCACGGCCACGACGACGACGCCCGATGCGTGACCGATGCCCCAGGTGCATCCGGTGAACCAGCCCCGCTTCCGTTCCTCGGCCGCGAGGGGCGCGACGGCCGCCAGATGATCGGGCCCTGACAATACGTGGAAGAGTCCGGCCGCGGCGCCGGTCAGCAGCGTGAGCATCGAAGCTCAATCTTAGCAATGCTTACGGCCGACTGCGCGAGGACCGCGTCACGTGCGGACAATCCGGCGGGCGACGCGAGCCGGAAATCAGCGCCCGGACGCCGCAATCTGCCGGACCAGGGAACCCAATTCTCGAAAGGCTGCGGGTGTGACCAGAATGTTGTGCCCGAGCCCGGGTTCGATCGTCAGCCGCACGTCCATGCCGCGACGCCGCAGCGCGTCCGCATACCGGCGGCTGTCGTCAGGGAAGGTGACGTCGTCCTCTGCGCCGGCGATCAGGCGCACCACTGTTTCAGGACGCACCTTTTCGACCAGCGAAAAGGGCAAGAGACTCGGATTCGGCTCGTTCCCGATGGAAAGCTGCGCGCGCATCCGGGATCTCCACGCTTCCGGGTCACACGCGCACGCGACGAGCAACGCTCCATCGGCGAGATCCGGATGCCGGCCCAGGATGTTGGCAACGATGGCCCCGCCACCCGAGTGCCCGACGAGGACAACTGCCCGCGCGTGCCGGATTTCCCTGAGCTGTCGTGTCGCGCCTGCAACGGCGTCCACGACCTGTGCGGTGTAGTTGTCTCCGACGGCCCTTCCCATGTCACCAGACGATCGGTCGCCTGACGGATCCGAGTACCCGGGGCGAAGAATCCCGGCGGCCACGACGTCATCGTCTTGCCAGTCCCCGCCCAACGCGGTGCGGAGCGCGGCAGATCGCTCTGGCTCATCAGGCCATCCAAGGGTGAGGGCTTTGGCCACGAGATAGTGATAGTCCGGTCGGGGTTCGGAATATCACCGTGCAGAATCAGCACCAGAACCGGGCGGGCGCTGACGGTCTCTCTGGCAAAGACCTGCGCCTTGATCCGACCCAGGTCGACATTCAGCCAGAGCGTCCGGCCGCCGATTTGCGACGTCGTGTCCGGTGTACACGCGGTCATAGCCGCGCACATCGCCAGGACTCCTGCCGGCTTGTGCAGCGCTCTCATGCACCTGCTCCGGCGAAATGCGTTCGTACGTCCTGCGCTATACCAGCCACGAAGCCGCCTTCGCGCTACGCGCTACGGCGCGCCGCCTGCGCGCGTGCCGCGTGCCGCGCGCGATGTCGCAGGCCTGCCGCCCGTGTGCCTCGACGTGACAAGCGATCGACCACCAACCACGAACCACCAATCAACTTACCTGGGCGCCATTCGGATGGCGCCGTCGAGGCGGATCACCTCGCCGTTCAGCATCTCGTTCTCGAAGATGTGGCGGACGAGGGCGGCGAATTCTTCCGGGCGTCCGAGGCGCGGCGGGAAGGGCACCTGCTGCGCCAGCGAGAGGCGAGCGGCTTCGGGCAGCGACGCAAGCAGTGGGGTATCGAAGGTGCCGGGCGCGATGGTCACGACGCGCACGCCGATCCGGGCGAACTCGCGGGCGATCGGGAGCGTCATGCCGACGATGCCGGCCTTGGAGGCGGAGTAGGCGGCCTGGCCGATCTGGCCTTCGAAGGCGGCGACCGATGCGGTGTTGACGATCACGCCGCGCTCGCCGCCCGCGTTGGGCTCGTTGGGTTCCATGGCCGCGGCGGCGAGCCGGATGGCGTTGAACGTGCCGATCAGGTTGACGTGAATGACGCGCGTGAAGTGATCGAGCGGCTGGACGCCCTCGCGTCCGAGCACGCGTTCGGCCGCCGGGATGCCCGCGGCGTTGACGAGGCCGTCGAGCTGCCCGAAGTCGGCGCGCGCCGTGTCGACCGCCCGCTGGACATCGCCTTCCTGCGTGACGTCGCCCTTCACGAAGCGCACGCTGTTGCCGAGCTGCCCGGCCTTGGCGCGGCCTTTCTCGTCGTTCAGATCGAAGATCACCGCCCGGCCGCCGGCGGCCACCACCATGTCGACCACCGCCCCGCCGAGCCCCGAAGCGCCGCCGGTGACGAGCACCGTTCGTCCCTGCAGATTCATGTGGTGATTCTAGCCTTCGCGCGTGCTGCCTTCATGGCACGCGCCACGGCGCGCAGGCCACCAACCACCAACGAGCCAGGGCACCTTTGCCTTGCCCCGAAGCGGACGCTACAAACAGAAAAGGCCGCCCGAAGGCGGCCTTCCCTTCCTGATTCCTGATTCCTGATTCCTGATTCCTGATTCCTGGCTACTGGACGTCCTTGTGCGTGACCTCCTGGACGTCCTGCTTCCGGCGGCGGGTGCCGCGCAGGCCCTGGATCTGGATCGTCGGCTGCTCCTTGAGCACCTGCTGGCGGTAGAGCCGCTCCATCTCCATGTGGTGGCGGATCTCTTCGGGCGACATCTGGGCGCGGCGGCGCGCGGCGAGCTTTTCTTCGCGCGCGTTCTTCGCGATGCCCAGCTCGTCGAGGTCGGTCTGCTTGCCGGCTTCGACCGCTTCCGGGTTGAGCACCAGCGAGTGCTCGGTGCTCGACAGCGGCACGGACTTGTTGCCGGCGAAGATCTCGTGGCGGCCGTGCTCCTCGTACCACTTGGTGAGCGTCGCCGTCATGTGCATCTTCTCGAGGATGTTGCGCCAGCCGATGCCGGTGTTGTAGGCGCAGAACGAGATCTCGCCCTGCTGCGTGCCGTAGGGGATGATGCACATCTCCGTGCGGCGGAAGTCGTAGTTGAACAGATCCTGGAACCACATGCCGGCGATGAACAGGAAGTTCCAGCGGTCGGCGCGGCGCTTCTCGATGTCGGCCATCGTCCGGTCGCCGGTCACCTTGCCGTAGTCCTTGCCGGTGGCGCCGAAGGTCTTGTCGAACTTCTTCATCAGGTCGATGAGCCGGAAGTGCGTCGGCGCCTTGAACGGATCGTAGTTCCGCATCAGCGCCAGCGCCATGCCGACCACCGAGAGGAAGCGGCCGCGCGCGGCGTCGTTCACCTGGGCGACGTCCCTGGCCAGCCGATCGGCGTTCAGGAACGCGGTCACCGGGACGGCTTCCTTGGTTTCCTTGTCGATCATCACCGCCATGCCGACGCCGCAGTTCGGGTGGCAGCCGCAGGTGAGCTGACCCCACTCGCGATCCGGGCCGTGCACGACGTCGGCCCAGTCGGTGAACGTCGACATGAACGAGATCGGGAACCAGTCGCGCGTCGGCTCGCCGATGCCCACCTGGTTCTTCACGTCGTGCGCCAGGTGCGAGAGCGTGTAGCGCTGGGCGGCGCGGCGCTCCGGCGTGACCTCCTCGTCGCGGCCGGTGAACGACACCGGCTGGAACGACAGGAAGTTGATCCGCTTCGGGTTGTCGAGCGCGAACTCGATGACGCGGCCGACCTGCTCGTTGTTGACGCCGTTGACGATCGTGATCACCGGGACGATGTCGACGCCGGCGTTGTAGAGGTTCTCGATCGCCCGCAGCTTCACGTCGAAGAGGTTGCCGACGCGGCGGTGCGAGTTGGCGGCGTTGCCGATCCCGTCGAACTGCAGATACGCGTAGCGCAGGCCGGCTTCGGCCGCCGCCTTGGCGAAGTCGGGGCTCTTGGCGAACTCGATGCCGTTGGTCGCCGCCTGCACGCTGTTGTAGCCGATCTTGCGCGCGTAGCGGATCGCGTCCAGGAAGTACGGCGACATCGTCGGCTCGCCGCCCGAGAACTGCACCGACATCTGGCGGCGCGGCTTGATGGTGAGCGCGTTGTCGAGAATCTGCTTGATGTCGTCCCAGTCCAGCTCGTGCACGAAGCCGACCTGGTTGGCGTCCATGAAGCAGGGGTCGCACATCATGTTGCAGCGGTTCGTCAGGTCGACCGTCAGAACCGCGCCGCGGCCGTGGAGCACGGTCGAGCTGCCGTGGTTGTGGAGCTTCTCGTCGTTGTGGGCGCGGATGTCGCGGCCCGGGAACGACTCCTCGAGGTGCTTGAAGAAGGCCGGGTCGATGGCCATCACGTCCTCGTAGTGGCCATGGATCGGGCAGTCCTTCTCCATCACGATCTTGCCGTCCTTCTCAAGGATCCGCGCCTTGATCTCGCCGACCTTCTCGTTGAGGAGGACGCTGACGTCCTTCTTGCCGTCCAGAATCTCCTGCCGCGCTTCACGCGTGCAGTCGGGGCACAGCGAATCGGTCTCGCGCGGCCAGCCGAGCGGCGGCTTGGTCTTTTCGTACGACTTCAGGAGGGGCTTGTCCGACCAGCGCGGAATGAACGAAGGGTTCTGCTTGATCCGGTTGGCGGCGGAAAACACCTGCCAGAGGCCGTTTGCCGTGATGGCCAGTCCCTTCTCGACGTACTTCATTGGCGCGTGCATGCAGTCGTTTCTCCTGTGCGGGACGCCCACCGCGAGCCGGCCTCCACGGACCCGGGCCTCGGATGGTCGACCGCCGACCATGCTATCGGTCAACTCGTGAAAAATCAGGCGATTTCCAGTGAATTGGCAATTCCGGGCGTCGGGCGGGCAGTGGGAGGGCGGGGTGGCCGGGACTCATCCGAGGTAAGTCCCGGACGGATCAGGTTTTCCCCGGATACCTATTCGCAGAATAGATTGAAACCTCCAGATCATTGTATTTCCCTCATGCTCGCCAGATCGGCACAATGTGGCGACCATGATCTCGGGGACCAGCTTCACACTTCCTGCCCAGGGTCTGTACGACCCCCGCGCGGACCATGACGCCTGCGGCGTCGGCTTCGTGGTCCACATCAAGGGCCGCCGCTCGCACGACATCGTCCGCAAGGCCCTGCAAGTCCTCATCAACCTCGAGCATCGCGGCGCGTGCGGCTGCGAGGCGAACACCGGAGACGGCGCCGGCATTCTCGTCCAGATGCCGGACGCGTTCCTGCGCAAGTCCGTGCCGTTCACGCTGCCGGCGGAAGGCGCCTATGGCGCCGGCCTCGTGTTCCTGCCGCACGACGAAGCCGATCGCGATCGCATCAAGGACCTGATTGCGCGCATCACCGCCGAGGAAGGGCAACGTCTGCTCGGATGGCGCGACGTGCCCAGCGACAACCGCCTGATCGGCGACAGCGCCAAGGCCACGCAGCCGGTCTTCGAGCAGGTGTTCATCGACGTGTCGGCGGCGATGCAGGGCGAGGCCTCCGCCGATCCGGCCCGGGCAAAGGCCGAGCGCAAGCTGTACGTGATCCGCAAGCGGATCGAGCACGCGGTCGACGGCCTGAAGATCAACGCGCTCTCGCGGCGGCTGTTCTACATCGTCAGCCTCTCGACCCGGCGGCTGATCTACAAGGGGATGCTGCAGGCCCGTCAGCTCGAGCCGATGTTCCCGGATCTGTCGGACGAGAGCCTGGAGTCGGCGCTGGCGCTGGTGCACCAGCGGTTCAGCACCAACACGTTCCCGTCCTGGCCGCTGGCGCACCCCTACCGGCTCATCGCCCACAACGGCGAGATCAACACGCTGCGCGGCAACATCAACTGGATGCGCGCCCGCGAAGGCCTGCTCCAGAGCGACCTGTTCGGCGACGACCTGCGCAAGATCCTGCCGATCATCCGCGAGGGCGGCAGCGACACCGCGACCTTCGACAACGTGCTCGAGCTGCTGGTCATGGCCGGCCGCTCGCTCCCGCACGCGCTGCTGATGATGATCCCGGAGCCGTGGGCCAACCACGAGTCCATGAGCCCCGAGCGCAAGGCGTTCTATCGCTACCATGCGTCGCTCATGGAGCCGTGGGACGGCCCGGCGTCGATTGCGTTCACCGACGGCCGGGTGATCGGCGCGGTGCTCGATCGCAACGGGCTGCGGCCGTCGCGCTACTACGTCACCAAGGACGACCTGGTGATCATGGCCTCGGAAGTCGGCGTGCTCGACGTGCCGCCGCAGGACGTGCTGGTCAAGGGACGGCTCCACCCGGGCCGGATCTTCCTGGTCGACACCGTCCAGGGCCGCATCGTCGATGACGAAGAGATCAAGCGCGAGCTGGCGGCGCAGCATCCCTACCAGGAGTGGCTCGATCGCCATCTCGTCGACATCGACGATCTGCCGCCGGCGCGCGCCGAGGCGCCCGAGCACGAGACCGTGTTCAAGCGCCAGCAGGCGTTCGGCTACACGCAGGAGGATCTGCGCTTCCTGATCGCGCCGATGGCGATGAACGGCGAGGAGCCGGTCGGCTCGATGGGCACCGACACCGCGCTGGCGGTGCTGTCCGACAAGCCGCGGCTGCTCTACGAATATTTCAAGCAGCTGTTCGCGCAGGTCACCAATCCGCCGCTCGACGCGATCCGCGAAGAGCTGGTCACCGACATGGGCTCGACGATCGGTCCCGAGCGCAACCTGCTCAGGGCCGAGCCCGAATCGTGCCGGCAGATTGCGATCAAGTACCCGATCATCCACAACGAGCACGTCGCCAAGCTGCGCCACCTGCCGCCGAACGTCCCGTTCCGCTCGACGACGCTGTCGATGCTGTTCGACCCGGAGACCGACGGCCCCGGGCTCGAGAAGGCGATGGACGATCTCTGCCGCCGCGCCAGCGAGGCGGTGGCGGCCGGCTTCGACATCCTCATCCTGTCGGATCGCGGCGTGAGCCCGAAGCTGGCGCCGATTCCGAGCCTGCTGGCCACGGCGGGCGTGCATCACCACCTGGTGCGCGAAGGCACGCGCACGCGCTGCGCGCTGGTCGTCGAATCGGGCGACGCCCGCGAAGTGCACCACGTCTCGCTGCTGCTCGGCTATGGCGCCGGCGTGGTCAACCCCTACGTGGCGTTCGAGACGATCGACGACATGATCCGCCAGGGGATGCTGTCCGGCATCGAGCGGCAGAAGGCGGTCGACAACTACATCAAGGCGCTCAACAAGGGCGTGCTGAAGGTGATGTCGAAGATGGGGATCTCGACGCTGCAGAGCTACTGCGGCGCGCAGATCTTCGAAGCGGTCGGCCTCGACCAGGCGTTCATCGACAAGTACTTCACGCACACCACCTCGCGCATCGGCGGCGTCGGCATCGACGTCGTTGCCAGGGAAGTGGCCATCCGCCACGCTCGGGCGTTCGGCCGTCAGCCGGTGCGGCCGCAGGAGCTCGAGCCGGGCGGCGAGTACCAGTGGCGCCGCGACGGCGAGTACCACCTGTTCAACCCGGAGACGGTGTTCAAGCTGCAGCACGCGACGCGCAGCGGGCAGTACCGGATCTTCAAGGAGTACACGCGCGCCGTCGACGTGCAGAACGAGCGCCGTGCGACGCTCCGCGGCCTGTTCCGGTTCAAGCCGGCGGGGCCGAAGGTGCCGCTCGAGGAGGTCGAGCCGGTCTCGGCGATCGTCAGGCGCTTTGCCACCGGTGCGATGTCCTACGGCTCGATCAGCCAGGAGGCGCACGAGACGCTGGCCATCGCGATGAACCGCCTGGGCGGGCGGTCGAACACCGGCGAGGGCGGCGAGGATCCGGAGCGCTACATTCCGCTGCCCAACGGCGACAGCAAGCGCAGCTCGATCAAGCAGGTGGCCTCGGGGCGGTTCGGGGTGACCAGTGAGTATCTGGTCAACGCCGACGAGCTGCAGATCAAGATGGCGCAGGGCGCCAAGCCGGGCGAGGGCGGCCAGCTGCCGGGTCACAAGGTGTACCCGTGGATTGCGAAGACCCGCTACTCGACGCCCGGCGTCGGGCTGATCTCGCCGCCGCCGCACCACGACATCTATTCGATCGAGGACCTGGCGCAGCTGATCTTCGATCTGAAGAACGCCAATCCGAAGGCGCGGATCTCGGTGAAGCTGGTGGCCGAGGGCGGCGTCGGCACGGTCGCTGCCGGCGTGGCCAAGGCGCACGCCGACGTGGTGCTGATCTCGGGCCATGACGGCGGCACCGGAGCGTCGCCGCTGACGAGTCTCAAGCACGCCGGCCTGCCGTGGGAGCTCGGCCTCGCCGAGACGCAGCAGGTGCTCGTCCTCAACAAGCTGCGCGATCGCATCATCGTGCAGACCGACGGGCAGATGAAGACCGGCCGCGACGTCGTGATCGCGGCGCTGCTCGGCGCCGAGGAGTACGGCTTCGCGACCGCGCCGCTCGTCGTGATGGGCTGCATCATGATGCGGGTGTGCCACCTCAACACCTGCCCGGTCGGCATCGCGACGCAGGATCCCGAGCTGCGCAAGAAGTTCACCGGTACGCCGGAGATGGTCGAGAACTTCTTCCGCTTCGTCGCCGAGGAAGTGCGCGAGCTGATGTCGGAGCTCGGGTTCCGCACGATGGACGAGATGATCGGCCGCGCCGATTGCCTCGACGTCGATCGCGCGGTGGAGCACTGGAAGGCGAAGGGGCTGGACCTGACGCCGCTGCTGCACCAGCCGGCGCTGCCGGCTTCGGTCGCGCGGCGCAAGGTGCGCGAGCAGGATCACGAGCTCGACACGGCGCTCGACAACGACCTGATTCGCGCCGCCATGCCGGCGCTCGAGCACGAGCAGCCGGTCGAGCTCAACGCCTTGATCCGCAACGCGGATCGCACGGTGGGCACGATGCTCGGCTACGAGGTCACCCGCCGCCACGGCGGCTGCGGCCTGCCCGACGACACGATCAAGATCACCTTCACCGGATCGGCGGGCCAGAGCTTCGGCGCCTTCGTGCCGCGCGGCGTGACGATGACGCTGGTGGGCGATGCCAACGACGGGTTCGGCAAGGGGCTGTCGGGCGGGAAGCTGATCGCCTACCCGCCGCGGCTGTCGACGTTCAAGTCGCACGAGAACATCATCATCGGCAACGTCGCGTTCTACGGCGCGACGGGCGGCGAAGGCTACGTCCGCGGCGTCGCCGGCGAGCGGTTCTGCGTCCGCAACAGCGGCGCCACCGTGGTCGTCGAGGGCGTCGGCGACCACGGCTGCGAGTACATGACCGGCGGGCGGGTGCTGGTCATCGGCCGCACCGGCCGGAACTTCGCGGCCGGCATGAGCGGCGGCATCGCCTACGTGCTCGACGTCGACGGCAGCTTCCCGCGCCGCTGCAACCGCGAGATGGTGGACCTGGAGCTGCTCGAAGACGACGACCTCGCCTTCATCCGCGTCGCGCTCGTGAAGCACGTCACCTACACGGGCAGCCATTACGCCGAAGGGCTGCTCGCCGATGCCGCGATGCTGCGCCGCATCGTGAAGGTGATGCCGCGCGACTACAAGCGCGCGCTGGCCGAACAGGCCCGCCGCGCCGCGGCGCCCGAGGGCGAGACGGCCGTCGCGGCGGCGACGCTCGCCGGCGCGGCCAAGGCGGCCGTCGAGAAGGCGGCAGCCAGGGCGGCGGTCGAGAAGATGGGGTCGACGGTCCATGGGTAAGCCGACCGGCTTCATCGAGATCCGCCGCAAGAAGCAGCCGGCCCGCCCCGTGGCCGAGCGCATCAAGGACTGGCGCGAGGTCTACCTCCCGTATCCGCCGGGCGAGCTGGAAGCGCAGGGCGCGCGCTGCATGGACTGCGGCATCCCGTTCTGTCACCAGGGCTGTCCCCTGGGCAACCTGATTCCCGACTGGAACGATCTCGTCTATCGCGATCGCTGGGCGGCGGCCATCGAACGTCTGCACGCCACCAACAACTTCCCGGAGTTCACCGGCAAGCTCTGCCCGGCGCCGTGCGAGGGCTCGTGCGTGCTGGGCATCAACGACGACCCGGTGACGATCAAGTCGATCGAGGCGGCGATCATCGAGCGCGCCTGGGACGAGGGATGGGTGACGCCGCGCCCGCCGACCTCGCGCACGTGGAAGAAGGTGGCCATCGTCGGCTCGGGGCCGGCCGGACTGGCGGCCGCCGATCAGCTCAATCGCGCCGGTCACCTGGTGACCGTGTTCGAGAAGTCCGATCGCATCGGCGGCCTGCTGCGCTACGGCATCCCCGAGTTCAAGATGGAGAAGCGCTACCTGGATCGGCGCCTCGCGGTGCTGGAGGCCGAAGGCGTGGTCTTCCGTACCGGCATCAACGTCGGTGTGGACGTGCCGGCGCAGCGGCTGCGCGAGGACTACGATGCGGTGCTGCTGGCCGGCGGCGCGGGCGCGCCGCGGAACCTCGCCGTGCCCGGACGCGAGCTGAAGGGCATCCATTTCGCCATGGAGTACCTCACACTGCAGAACAGGCGGTGCGAGGGCGACTACATTCCCGAGAGCGAGTTCATCACCGCGAAGGGCAAGCACGTCATCATCATCGGCGGCGGCGACACCGGCGCCGACTGCCTCGGCACCGCGCATCGCCAGGGCGCGCGCTCCGTGCACCAGCTCGAGCTGCTGCCCCGGCCGCCCCTGCAGCGCGCCCCCGACAATCCCTGGCCGCAGTGGCCGCAGATCTTCCGCGTCTCCTCGGCGCACGAAGAGGGCGGCGAGCGGCTCTACGCGATCTCGACCGAACGCTTCACGGGCGATGCTTCCGGGCACGTGCGCACGCTCCATGCCGTGAAGGTCGAGATGCGGAAGACGGGAGACCGGGTCGCCTTCGATCGCATCCCGGGGACTGAGTTCGAGATTCCCGCCGATCTGGTGCTGCTGGCGATGGGCTTCACGGGACCGGAGAAGAGCGCGCTCCTCACCGACCTCGGGGTGGCCCTGACCGAGCGCGGCACGGTCGCGCGCGACAGGAAGTGGATGACCAACGTCCCGGGCGTGTTCGCCGCCGGCGACATGCAGCGCGGCCAGTCGCTGATCGTCTGGGCGATTGCCGACGGGCGCAGCGCCGCGCGCGCCATCGATGAGTACCTGATGGGCGAGTCGCAGCTGCCAGCGCCGCTCGTCTGACTCGCCGAGCCGTTCCGGCCGTTCTGCAGCCCGTCCGTGCCAGTGCGTGGACGGGCATCGCTGCGCAGCTCCATACCCTTTCACCACTGGCGGCATTCCCGTCATCGGCCGAAACACGAGGCAGTGCCTGTCCTCTTTGCCGCCGCCCTGTTCCTGAATGCGCTGCTGATCTTCTGGGTGCAGCCGCTGTTCGCGAAGATGGTGCTGCCGCTGCTCGGCGGCTCGCCGTCGGTGTGGACGACGTGCATGCTGTTCTTCCAGGCGGCGCTGCTGGCCGGCTACGCCTACAGCCACGCCGGAATCCGCGCGCTGGACCTTCGACGGCACGCGCTGCTGCACACGGTGCTGGTGTGGCTGCCGCTGCTCGTCCTGCCGATCGCCGTCAACGCGGAGACAGCCTCCGCGAATGAGCCGATCGCGTGGCTGCTCCGGACCATGGGGGCAACCGTCGGCCTCCCCTTCATCGTCCTCGCATCCACGGCGCCCCTGCTTCAGCGCTGGTATGCCTCGCTGTCGACTCGATCCGCGGCCGATCCCTATTGGCTGTACTCCGCCAGCAACGTCGGCAGCCTGGCGGCGCTGATCGCGTTTCCGAGCCTGCTCGAGCCGCTGGCGCCGCTCGGAATTCAGGCCTCGATCTGGAGAACGGCCTACGTGGTCGTCGCCGCGCTGCTGACGGCCTGTGCGGTCCTCGTGCTGCGCCGCGCGCCATCCTCCCCGGAGACCCGCAGCGAGGACGCCGGCGACACACACGTCCCGGTGGCGCCCGGCAGGCGTCTGCGCTGGCTGGCGCTCTCGTTCGCACCCTCGGCGCTGATGCTCGCGGTAACGACCTACGTGTCCACCGATATCGCCCCGGTGCCGCTGCTCTGGGTGGTCCCCCTGGCCTGCTACCTGCTGACCTTCATCGTGGCGTTCGGCTGGTACAGCGAGCGGATCCACGTCACCGTGCGGCGGCTGCTCCCGTTCGTGCTGCTGCCGCTGGTGATGATGATCGTGTCGGGAATCGCGGCGGTTGCGGCCCTGTGGATCATCCCCGTCCATGTGCTTGCCTTCACGGCGCTCGCGATGGTGTGCCACGGAGAGCTCGCCCTCGACCGCCCCGGGGTCCGGCACCTGACGGAGTTCTATCTGTGGCTCGCGGCCGGCGGCGTCCTGGGAGGGCTGTTCAACTCGCTCGTCGCGCCCCAGGTCTTCACCTCGGTCGCCGAGTACCCGCTGGCCATCGCGTTCGCCTGCGTGATGTGCGTCCCGAAGGAGGAAGTGCGGGAGGCGCTCGCCAGTCCGCGGACGATGTTCAAGCCCGCGCTTGCGGCCGTCGTCGCCACGATCGTCATCGTCGGGTCGCGGGTCAACGGCGTGGAGCGGCTGCTCACGCTGGCCTTCATCGGCGTACCCGCGCTGATCTTCCTGAACGGTGCGAAGGACAACACCGCCCGCTTCTCGCTCGGCATCATCGGTCTGTTGCTGGCCCTTTCGATCGCGAACGTGGTTGCCCCAATCGGCGGCCAGCGGACGCTCTACGCGGAGCGCACATTCTTCGGCGTCTACCGGGTGCGCACCGACGCGGCAAACAGGTTCGTGTCCCTCGTCCACGGGACCACGACGCACGGGCGGCAGGTCATCGGTGACAGAAATCCGGAGCCGTTGACCTACTTCCATCGCCAGAGTCCGATCGGCCAGGCGTTCAAGCAGCTCGGCGCGGACGCGCGCTCGGTCGGCGTGATCGGTCTGGGTGCCGGCACGCTGGCGGCGTACGTGCAGCCGGGATCGCGCTGGACGTTCTACGAGATCGATCCTGCGGTCGAGCGCATCGCGCGGGACCGGCGGTACTTCCACTATCTGGAACGCTGCGGCGCGGCCTGTTCGGTCGTGATCGGCGACGCCCGGCTCACGCTGGCGCGAAGCCGCGAGATCCACGACTTCCTCGTGCTCGACGCGTTCAGCTCGGATGCGATTCCGATTCACCTGCTGACGACGGAAGCCCTCCGCACGTACGAGGCGCGTCTCTCCGCGGACGGCGTCCTTGCGCTGCACATCTCCAACCGCCACATCGACCTGGCGCCGGTGATCGCGCGTCTCGCGCGCGATCGGGGGCTCACGGCCCTGATGCGCCAGGACCTGTTCTCGGACTTCCTGCAGGGATTCGAGGCCTCCGTGTGGGTGGTCATGGCGCGCAGCCCCGAACGCCTGAAGAACATCGCGCGCGACTCGACGCGCTGGCGGCCGCTCGTTGCCGACGCCCGGCCGGCGTGGACGGACGACTTTTCCAACATCTGGAGCGAATTGCGCTGGTAGCCGGAAGCGTCTCGTTCTCCAGCTCGTCCATTCGCTCGCGTTCCTGAGCAACCCCGCGCAGAGCCATACATTTCGAGCAACTCACGCACGCCTCGCGATCGGCCGAAAGACGAGACGTGCCTGTCCTTTTTGCCGCCGCTCTGTTCCTGAACGCGCTGCTGATCTTCTGGGTGCAGCCGCTGTTCGCGAAGATGGTGCTGCCGCTGCTCGGCGGGTCGCCGTCGGTGTGGACGACGTGCATGCTGTTCTTCCAGGCGGCGCTGCTCGGCGGCTACGCCTACGGCCACGCCGCGATCCGGGCGCTCGGGCTCCGTCGCCACGCTGTGATTCACGCCGTGCTCGTCTGGCTGCCGCTGCTGGTGCTGCCGATCGCGGTCGGCAGCGACACCAGCGCCGCCGCCGATGCGCCGATTGCCTGGCTGCTCCGGACGATGAGCGTCAGCGTCGGCCTGCCGTTCGTCATCCTCGCGTCGACGGCGCCGCTGCTGCAGCGGTGGTATTCGTCGCTCGGCACGCGATCGTCGGACCCGTACTGGCTCTATTCGGCGAGCAACGTCGGCAGCTTCGCGGCGCTGCTCGCGTTCCCGATCGTCCTGGAGCCGCAGATTCCCCTCGGGCAGCAGACCGCCATCTGGAAGTTCGGCTACATCGTCGTTGCCGCGCTCCTGACCGCCTGCGCGATCAGCGTGCTGCGGCATTCCTCGCCCGGGACCCTGCATCAGGACAGTGGTGACCAGCCCGACGCGGCAATCACGGCATCGACGCGTCTGCGCTGGCTGGCCCTTTCGTTCGCTCCGTCGACCTTGATGCTCGGCGTGACGACCTATCTGTCGACCGACGTGGCGCCGGTACCGCTGCTGTGGGTGGTGCCGCTCTCGCTGTATCTGCTGACCTTCGTCATCGCGTTCGGGTGGTACTCGGAGAAGATGCACGTCAACGTGCGGCGGCTGCTGCCCAGCGTGCTGCTCCCGCTGATCCTGCTCATCGTCTCCGACGCCCGCGCCGTCTTCTGGATTGCGATCCTCGTTCACGTGCTCGCGTTCACGGTGCTGGCGATGCTGTGCCACGGTGAGCTGGCCAACGACCGGCCGGGCGTGCGGCACCTGACCGAGTTCTACCTGTGGCTGGCCGCCGGAGGCGTGCTCGGCGGCGTGTTCAACACGCTGGTGGCGCCGCAGATATTCACCTCGGTTGCCGAGTATCCGCTGGCGATCGCATTCGCGTGCGTGGCGTGCGTGCCGAAGCAGCAGTTCCGCGATGCGCTGGCCGACCCGCGATCGATGCTGCAGCCGGCGCTGGCGACCGCGGCCGCCTCGATCGTCCTCGTCTCAGCGCGGCTCGGCGGCCTGGCTCAGTTGCCGACGATGGCGTTCGTCGGACTTCCCGCGCTGGTCTTCGTGCGCGGCGCCAGGCACAACACCGCCCGTCTCTCGATTGGCATCGTCGGACTGCTGGCGGCGCTGGCCATCGGCAATGCCGTGGCGCCAACCGACGGCGGTCAGACCCTGCTCGCCGACCGCACGTTCTTCGGCGTGTACCGTGTGGCCACCGAGCCGGCGCGCAACTTCGTCCTGCTCAAGCACGGCACCACGATTCACGGGCGGCAGGTGCTCGGCGACACGAACCCCGAGCCGCAGACGTACTTCCACCGCCAGAGTCCGATCGGCAACGTGTTCGAGATGCTGGGCAAGGATGCCAAATCGGTGGGCGTCATCGGGCTGGGCACCGGGACTCTTGCCGCGTACGCACAGCCCGGATCGAAGTGGACGTTCTACGAGATCGACGCCGCGGTGGAGCGCATCGCCCGCGATACGCGGTTCTTCCACTACCTCGAGCGCTGCGGCGCGCGCTGCACGGTGGCGCTCGGCGATGCCCGGCTCACGCTGGCCGCAAGCCGGGCCTCGCACGACATCCTGGTCCTCGACGCGTTCAGCTCGGACGCGATTCCGATCCACCTGCTGACCACCGAAGCGCTGCGCACCTACGAGGAGAAGCTCTCGGCCGACGGCGTCATGGCGTTCCACATCTCGAACCGCCACATCATGCTGGCGCCGGTGGTGGCGCGGCTCGCACGCGACCGCGGTCTGACGGCGATCACCCGGTTCGACAAGACCGTCGATGCCGTGCGCGGCTTCGAGGCGTCGGAGTGGGTGGTGATGGCGCGGCGGCCCGAGCGCCTCGCGCCGCTCGTTGCCGACGCCCGCTGGACGCGCCTCGTTGCGGACGGGCGGCCGGCGTGGACCGACGACTTCTCCAATATCTGGACCGAGCTGCGATAGGGCCGCCCGCCGCGAGGCCATCGAGGACGCCGAGTGGTTGAAACGCGGAGACCGCGGCGTCCTCAGGGCATCTTTGCAGGACAGCGGGCGGTCCGGCTGAAGCCGGCTGAAGCCGGACACTACAGGCCGGCGGGGTTATCGTTAATAATCGATCCCGCCATATGCTCATCGTGATGAAGTTCGGCGGGACTTCGGTCGGGTCCGCCGAACGTATTGCCCAGGCCGCCACGCTCGTCACTTCCTCGCTCGATCGCGGACACTCCGTCGTCGTCGTCACCTCGGCGATGAGCGGCGTCACCAACACTCTCATCGATGCCGCGCGCACGGCCTCGACCGGCAAGTGGGATCCCGGGATCCGCCAGCGCCTCATGGCGTCGCACCGGGCCGCGGCCGAGGCCATCGTGACCGATCCGGCCGGCCGCGAGGCGGTCGTGGCCGAGATTGACCGGCGGCTCGATCGGTTCGAGAAGCTGTGCTTCGGGCTGTCCATGGTCCACGAGCTGACGCCCCGGCTGCTCGATGCGATCTCGGGCATCGGCGAGATGCTGGCCGCGCCCCTCGTCGCCGCCGCGATCCGCGAGCGCGGGCGGGCGTCGGCCTCGATCGATGCGACCGAGCTGCTCGTCACCACCGATCAATTCGGGGCGGCCGAGCCGTTGATGGATGAGACCCGCGCGAGGGCAGGGGAGCGCCTCCGGCCGCTGCTCGCCCGCGGCGAGACCCCGGTCGTGACCGGCTTCATCGGGGCGACCGTCGACGGCGTGCAGACGACGCTCGGCCGCGGAGGGTCGGATTACTCGGCGTCGATCCTCGGCGCCGCGCTCGACGCCGACGAAGTGTGGATCTGGACCGACGTCGACGGCGTCATGACGGCGAACCCCGCGGAAGTGCCGAACGCGCAGACGCTCCCGGAGATCTCCTACAGCGAGGCCTCCGAGCTGGCGTACTACGGGGCGAAGGTGCTGCACTACAAGACGATTCTGCCCGCCTTCCGCAAGCGCATTCCGGTGCGCATCCTGAACAGCTTCAACCCGACGCACCCGGGCACGCGCGTGAGCGTCGAGGGCGATCCGTCGGTGCCGGGCGTGAAGGCAGTCACCTCGATCCGCGGCGTCAGCCTGATCGGGATCAGCGGGACCGGCATGCAGGGCATACCCGGCATCGTCGCCAAGGCGTTCGATGTCGTGGCCGAGCAGCAGTCGAACGTCCTGATGATTTCGCAGGCGTCCTCGGAGAACAACATCTGCTTCGTGATCAGCGCCGCGGAAGCGCCCGGCGTGGTGCGGGCGCTGCGCACCGCGCTCGAGATGGAGCTGGCGCGCGGCCACATCGAGGAGATCGCGGCACAGCCTGTGGCCGTCGTCGCCGCGATCGGCGATCGGATGCGCGGCACACCGGGGATTGCCGCCACGGTATTCGGCGCGCTCGGCGCCGAGCGCATCAACGTGATCGCCATCTCCCAGGGCTCGTCCGAGCGGAACATCTCGCTCGTCGTGGCGGAATCGGATGCCGCCAGGGCGGTGCGTGCGCTGCACCAGGCCTTCCGGCTCGAGCAGCAGGCCGGCGCCCCGGTGAACTAGCCGAACGACCCTCATGGCCGTGCGCGATCTCATCATTGTCGGCGCCGGTCCGTCGGGCCTGGCCACCGCTATCGCTGCCCGGCGCCAGGGGCTCGACTACGTCGTCCTCGAAAAGGGCGTGCTGGTCAACTCGATTTTCAACTTCCCGGTGCACATGGTGTTCTTCACCACGCCGGAGCTGCTCGAAATCGGCGGGTTGCCGCTCGTGACGCCCTACGACAAGCCGACGCGGCTCGAGGCCCTGCGCTACTACCGGCGCGTCGTCGACACCTACAACCTCCAGGTCTCGTACCACGAGACGGTGCTCGGCATCGAGCGCGGCAGCGACGGCGTGTTTGCGCTGACGACCAGACACCGCGGCGCGACCCGCGAGCGTCCGGCGCGCGCCGTCGTGCTGGCGATCGGCTACTACGACCAGCCGAACCTCCTCGGCGTGCCGGGCGAGGATCTGCCGCATGTCTCGCACTACTACACCGAGGCCCACCCCTACTATCGCCACCGCGTGGTCGTGGTCGGCGGCAAGAACTCGGCGGCCGAGGCCGCGCTCGAGCTGTATCGCGCGGGCGCGCACGTCACGCTGGTGCACCGCCACGCGACGCTCGGCGACAGCATCAAGTACTGGGTCCGTCCCGACATCGAGAACCGGATCAAGGAAGGGTCGATTGCCGCCCGCTTCAACTCGACCGTGGTGGCGATAACCCCGACCGCAGTGACGATCGATACCGGCGGCGCCCGCGAAGAGCTGCCGGCCGAGGGCGTCTTCCTGCTGACTGGGTATCATCCTGACGTGGATTTGATGCGGCGCGCCGGCATCGAGTGCGACCCGGACACGTTTGCCCCGTCGATCAACCCCGAGACGTACGAGAGCAACGTGCCCAACCTCTTCATCGCCGGCGGCGCGATCGCCGGACGGCATACGGGCAACATCTTCATCGAGAACGGACGGTTTCACGGCGAGCGCATCGTCAACGTCCTCGTCGAGCGGCTCACACGGGACTGAAGGCATGGCGTTTCTCCGATGCATCGTGATCTGTACGGTGCTGGTGGGGTGCATGGCTGACGCACAGAGCGACGACATGACGCTGCGTGCCCGCCGCCACGAGATGGTGGAGGAGCAGATCCGGCAGCGCGGTGTAACCGATGCGCGCGTCCTGGACGCGATGCGCACCGTGCCGCGCGAACGGTTCGTGCCGCCCGATCTGGTCGATCAGGCATCCGACGACGGCCCGCTGCCGATCGGGCACGGGCAGACGATCTCGCAGCCGTACATCGTCGCCTACATGACCGAGCAGCTGAAGGTCGAGCCCACGCACAAGGTGCTCGAGATCGGCACCGGTTCGGGGTATCAGGCCGCGATCCTCAGCGAGCTCGCGCGCGAAGTGTTCACGATCGAGATCGTCCCCGAGCTCGCGGAGCGTGCGGAGGCAGTGCTGCGCGCTCAGAAGCGGACGAACGTGCACGTCCGCGTCGGCGACGGCTACGCCGGCTGGCCCGAGGAAGCGCCATTCGATCGGATCATGCTGACCGCTGCGCCCGTGGAGATTCCGCGCCCCCTCATCGACCAGCTCGCCGATGGCGGAATCCTGATTGGACCGGTCGGACCCCAGAACGCGCCGCAGTGGCTGACCATCGTCCAGAAGATGGGCGACGGCGTCGTTGAAAGGCGCACGATCCCGGTCCAGTTCGTTCCCTTCACCCGCACCCCGACGAGCCCTCGGCGTTAGCGGCACGGGACGAGCCTCAGCGCTGAGGGTCAGGCCTGTCAGACCCGGAGCCGGCTCGTGGCCACGCCTGGGCAGGCCCGGGGCAGTGCTCGATGCACAGTGCTCAAGCTCGGGCGAGGTCTGGACCAGGCTCGAGTCAGGCCTCGGCGAAGCCCAGACTCCCCGAAATCCCCTCCGACCTGCATCGTTCTGCCGGCGGCTGCGCCGCATTTCATAGTGTCGGCTTCCCGCCTCTCACAAATCTTCGTCTTCAGATTCCCAGAATTCCCTTCACACGGCTTCGCAGAAAGGCCGGGTGTTCACACTCCCGCACCCGGCAGAAGCCAGGGCCGCCTCGTAAGAGGTGTGTCGGCCGACCGACGATTTCTAACGTTTTTGGTCGGTTCGAGGACAGCTTCCGAGGCCCTCCCCGAAGAGCAAAGCGGTGCTTCAGCCTCCATGCAAACGACTGATGTGAAGTGACTTAGACGATCAGGTCAGGCCGGCTTCCGAAGCGATTGATCGTGACGTTTCAGAGTTCCAGGCGCGGGTCGATTTTACGGCCGTCACGATCATGCGAACACGCACACTTTCTTCAGTCGTCTCTCTCGCGCTCGCGTCCCTCATCGTCGTCGCCCCCGCTGCAGCAGCGGCCGACACGCTCACGCTCATGTGGGATGCCAACCCGGAACCGGAGGTTGCCGGCTACATCGTTCACGTCGGAACGCAGCCCGGCACCTACACGCAGCACATCGACGTCGGTCCATCGACGTCGTATGACTTTTCGAGCGCCGTAGCAGGGCAGCAGTACTGCTTCGCGGTGACGGCGTACTTCGCGGGCCCGATCGAAAGCGGCCACTCCGAAGAGGTGTGCGGCTACAGCAATCGGCCGCCGACGCTGACCAATCCCGGGGGCCGCTCGTCGGTGCTGCAGCAGCCCGCGAGCCTGCAGCTGCAGGGCAGCGACCCGGACGGTCAGTCCGTGTCGTACACGGCGACGGGGCTCCCCGCGGGACTGTCGGTGCAGGGCTCGACGGGGTTCATCTCCGGCACGCCGACGACCGCCGGTTCGTACACGGTGACCGCGACGGTCTCCGACGGTGTGCTTACCACGTCGCAGTCCTTCACGTGGACGATCACGACGGTCGACACGACGGCGCCGATCGTGACGATCGCGTCGCCCACGTCTTCGGCGACGTACACGTCGACCACGGCCGCCATCACGCTCGCCGGCACGGCGAGCGACGCAGCCGGCATTACGCAGGTGACGTGGGTCAACGACCGCGGCGGCAGCGGCACCGCGGCGGGCACGACGAACTGGACGGCCGCCAACATTGCGCTGCAGACCGGCTCGAACACGATCACGGTGAGCGCGCGCGACGCCGCGGGCAACAGCGCCAGCGACGTGATCACGGTCACCTACAACGCCGCGCTTCCTACGCTCGCGCCGATCGCGAATCAAACGACGGCCGTCGGTCAGACCGTGTCGCTGCAGCTCACCGGCAGCAGCGCCAACGGCGGCACGCTCTCGTATAGCGCCGCGGGACTCCCGCCCGGACTCTCGCTCGCAGCCTCGACAGAAAGGATTACCGGCGCCCCGACGACGGCCGGCACCTACCAGGTGACCGCGACGGTGTCCGAGGGATCGCTGACGGCCTCGCGAAGCTTCACGTGGACCGTCACGGGGAATGACACCACGGCGCCCGTGATCACCGTCACTTCGCCGACGACGGCCTCGACGTTCACGACGATGGCTGCCACCATCTCACTCGCCGGAACGGCCACGGACAACGTCGGCGTGACGGACGTCGGCTGGATCAGCAATCGCGGCGGCAGCGGCCTGGCGACCGGCACGAGCAATTGGAGCATCGCCGCAATCCCGCTCCAGGCCGGTACGAACGCAATCACGGTGGGCGCGAGGGACGCTGCCGGCAACATCACGACCACGGTGTTGACCGTGACCGTGGTGCAGACCACCAACAGCGCGCCGACGCTGGCCGACCCTGGAGCGCAGACGGGCAGTCTCGGAAAGATGACGTCCTTGCAGCTGGCGGCGACCGATCCCGACGGCGACGTCCTGACCTACAGCGCGATCGGACTGCCTCCGGGGCTCGCGATCGCGGCGTCGACCGGCCTCATCTCGGGAACGCCGACGGCGGCCGGCACCTATACGGTGACCGCGACGGCGTCGGACGGCGCGCTCACGGCCTCGCGTTCCTTCACGTGGACAGTGGCTGGCGGCGACAGCACGCCGCCCGTGGTGACGATTACGGGACCGACTGCGGCGAACACGTATGTGAGCGGTTCGGCGAGCGTGACCCTCAGCGGCGGCGCGACTGATAACACCGGCGTCACGCAGGTGACCTGGGTGAACAGCCGCGGCGGCAGCGGCACGGCATCGGGCACGTCGGTGTGGACGATCGCCGGCATCGCGCTGCAGGCCGGAGACAACGTGATCACCGTGTCGGCTCGCGATGCGGCCGGGAACGTCGCGTCCGATGTGCTGACGGTGACCTGCAACTCGGCGCCCGAGCTGACGGCGGTGCCGGCGCAGTCGACCGAGGTCGGGCGCCCGGTGTCGCTGGCGCTCGTGGCCGGAGACAACGATGGCGACCTGCTGACCTTCGGTGCCCACGGCCTGCCGCCCGGACTCGCGATCGCGGTGGCCACGGGCGTCATCTCGGGGACGCCGGATCTCACCGGGACGTATCCGGTGACGGTGACGGTGTTCGATGGCGTGCAGTCGGCGTCGCGCTCGTTCACGTGGACGGTGACTCCGGACGTCACCGCGCCGGTCGTGGCGGTCTCGCAGCCGGCGGCAGCGGCGTCGTCGGTGACGACGTCGACGGTCGCCATCGCCGGGTCGGCCAGCGACCTGGTCGGCGTGATTCAGGTCACGTGGAGCAGCGACCGCGGCGCCAGCGGCGTCGCGGCCGGGACGACGGCCTGGCAGGCGAACGTCGCGCTGCAGGAAGGCGTCAACGTCATCACGATCACGGCGCGCGACGCGGCCGGCAACACGGCGACTGCCGTGCGGACGGTGACCCTCGCGGTGGCCGCTCCGCCGCCGACGGCGCCGACGCTGGAGCCCGTGCCCAACCAGACGACGCGCGTCGGCCGGACGGTGTCGCTGCAGCTGGTGGCGAGCGACGTGAACGGCGACACGCTGATATTCGGCGCGCTGGACCTCCCGCGCGGACTGACCATCTCGCCGACGACGGGGCTCATCTCCGGCAGGCCGACGACGACCGGAACCTATCGGGTGACGGTCGGTGTTACCGACGGCGAGCGGTATACGGTGCGCACGCTGAAGTGGACGATCACGCGCTAGCTCAGTGCACCGAGCCGCTGGCCCAGTTGGACCCGCGCATCGCCATCGTCCTCATCTCGAGCAGCTCGATGAGCGCCAGGCACCGCGACAGAATCCCGTCGCATTCGAGCAGTGCCTGGCGCTCGATGGGCTCGAACGCCCCGTACTGAGCCAGGGTGTTGACCAGATCGTGATCCGACACCGTCGGCGGCAGCCGCGTGTCCGGCCGCCGGTTCGCGGCGGCCGTGGCGAGCAGCGCCTCCAGCCGCTGACGGTGCTGCTTGATGGCCGCGCAATCGGTGGCGGTTACGACCTCCGGCACGGCTTCGATGTGGGCGAGGCGATAGGCGCGGCTGGCGTCCTCGCCGGTCATGCGGAACTTCTCGAGGCCGCGCAGCACGATGTTGAATCGTCCGTCGGGCAGCGGCTCGCAGTGCGTGATGACCCCCGCGCAGCCGATCGGATACACCGCCGGGCGCCCCTCGTAGTCGGCCTCGAATCCCGGCTGCAGCAGCACCATGCCGATGATGCGGTCGCTGGTCAGCGCATCCCTCACCATCGCGCGGTAGCGCGGCTCGAAGATGTGCAGCGGCAGAAAGACGTTGGGGAACAGGACAACATTGGGCAGCGGGAAGATGGGGATCGTGGGTGGGAGGATCATGGCGGTTGGTGATGGGGGATTATCGATTGTCGCGCAGCCGGGGATTGGTGATTGGAGATCGTTGATCGGCGTGTGGAGATCGACATTCGACCATCGAGCACGACCGCTCGCGCCCGCCCGTCGTTCGATTGACACAATCACCAGTCACGAATCACCACTCACGACCAATCACGAATTACCGGTCGACAATCACTAATGTATGGTCTTCGTCTTCCGATCCATGTAGTCCATCAGCACGTATTGTCCCAGCGTGTACGGGGTCGTGAAGTAAGCCTTGCCGCGGCAGATGGCGGCGACGCGGCGGACGAACGCCACCAGATCGGGATCGCGGGCCAGCATGAACGTGTTGATCATGATGCCCGCCTTCTGGCACGCGCTCACTTCGGCCAGGGTCTCGGCCACGATGAACGGATCGAGGCCGAACGCGTTCTTGTAGATCTGGCCGTCGGGACGGGTCAGCGCCGACGGCTTGCCGTCGGTGATCATCACGATCTGCCGCATGTCCTTCTTCTGCCGCTCGAGGATGCGGCGGGCGAGCCGCAGCCCTTCCCGCGTGTTGGTGTAGTAGGGGCCGACGCGCACGCGGCCAAGCTGCTTGAGCGGGATCTCCTCGGCCGAGTCGTGGAAGAGCACGGAGCGGAGCGAGTCGCCCGGATACTGCGTCCGGATCAGGTGGGCGAGCGCGAGGGCGACGCGCTTGGCGGGCGTGAACCGGTCTTCGCCGTAGAGGATCATGCTGTGGCTGCAGTCGAGCATGATCACCGTCGCGCAGGAGCTCTGATACTCGCTCTGCGCCACCATCAGATCCGGGTAGTCGACGTCGATGGTCGTGCCCGGTCCGGCGTTGAGACGACGCACGGCGTTGAGGATCGTGCTGCTCGGATCGATGTTGAGCGTGTCGCCGAACTCGTAGGGCTTCGGCGCGGCCGCGGTCTCGACGCCGGTGCTCAGATGATGGGTATCGTGGCGTCCGGCATCGCTGCGGCCGATTGAGCCGAGCAGATCGCGCAGCGCCCGATAGCCGAGAAAATCGAGGGTCTTGTCGGTGACCTCGAACTTCACCGGGCCGGTGTCCTCACCGATGCCGCCGCCGGTGCCCCGCCGATACTCGCGCTCCTGGTCCAGGTCGGGGGCGCCGGTGATGAAGCCCTGCTCCATCATGCGCTCGATGAGCTGCTGGATGAGGTCTTCGATCTGCTGGCGGGCGCGCTCCTGGTCGCCGTCGGCGGGCTCGCCCAGCAGCCGCTGCATCGCCTCGTCGGAGAGCACGCCGCCGCTGAACAGCGCTTCGAGGATCGCGTCGTGCAGGGCCTGCATCGTGCGATCTTCCTCGTCGAGCGAATGGCCCCAGGGGTTGCTGAAGCCGCTGGAGAGAAGCAGGTCGGACAGCTTGGAGACGAGATCGTCGAGGTCGACCTCGTCGAGCAGGTCGCCGGTGTACTTTGTGTAGCGGTATTTCACAGCCCCTGCTTCTGCTTCGTGGTTCGTAGTTCCTGGTGCGTCGCGCGGCGTCGGTCAGGCCGCCAACCACCAACCACTAACCACGAACCACCCACCACGAACCACTAATTGTAGTACTTCTTCCGCCCGCTCCCCGACGGCACGCGCGGTTCGTCGTCGAGGCTGATCTCGCGCGAGGGCCTGCGCACCGTCGGCTCGGAGGCGTGATACCCGCGCTCCTCGCTGCGGCTGATCTTTCTCGTCGCGTACAGCCCCTCGAGCACGAAGTCGACTCCCGATGCCAGCGCCGGCGGGGTCGCCTGCGCGGGCACGCCGGCGGCATGGGCGAGCTCGACGAGCCCCTGCACCTGGCTCGCCGCGGCGAGCACGTCGCTCGCGCTCATCGTGTCGCTCAACTGCAGGCTGCCGCCGAGATCGAACCACTCGATCACGCCGCGCGTTTCCAGGTGCGAGAGGTAGCCGTCGGCAACCGTCGCCACCGCGGCGCGGATCAGATCGCGCGCGACGGTCTCCGCGCCCTTCAGCTCGCCCTCGTACTCCATCTCGAATTTGCCGGTGATCGACGGCAGCGCGGCGTACACGTCGGTCACGCGCGCCACGGCTTCCGTTTCGCCGCAGGCGATGGCGCGCCGCTCGGCGTTGGACACGACGTTCTCGAGCGCCGAGATCGGCAGCCGCTGGCTGACACCCGAGCGCTTGTCGATGCGGCGATCCTGGCGGGCCTGGAACGCGATCTCCTCGACCACTTCCGCCACGTAGTTCGGCACGAACACGCGCGGCGCGCCGCCGTTGCGGTTCAGCCAGGCTTCCTGTGCCGTGATGGCCATGGCGTCGGCGCGGCCGGTCGGGTAGTGCGTGCGGATCTCCGAGCCGATGCGGTCCTTGAGCGGCGTGATGATCTTGCCGCGCGCGGTGTAGTCCTCGGGATTGGCCGTGAACGCCATCAGCACGTCCAGCGGCAGGCGCACCGGGTAGCCTTTGATCTGGATGTCGCCTTCCTGAAGGATGTTGAACAGGCCGACCTGGATCTTGCCGGCAAGGTCCGGCAGCTCGTTGATCGCGAAGATGCCCCGGTTCGCCCGCGGCAGCAGGCCGTAGTGCATCGTCAGCTCGCTCGACAGCTGCAGCCCCGACCGCGCGGCCTTGATCGGATCGATGTCGCCCACCATGTCGGCGATCGTGACGTCGGGCGTCGCCAGCTTCTCCACGTAGCGGAGATCGCGCGGCAGCCATGCGACCGGCGTGTCGTCCCCTTCGGCGGCAATGCGGGCGCGGCACGACGCGCAGAGCGGCGCGAGCGGATCGTCGTTGATCTCGCAGCCCGGCATGACCGGGATCTCCTCGTCGAGCAGCGTCACCAGCGAGCGCAGCATCCGCGTCTTCGCCTGGCCGCGCAGACCGAGCAGGATGAAGTTGTGCCGGGAGAGCAGCGCGTTGACGAGCTGCGGCACGACGGTGTCGTCGTAGCCGATGATGCCGGGGAACAGCGGCCCGCCCTTCCGCAGGGCGCGGATCAGGTTCTCGCGAACTTCCTCTTGCACCGTCCGATGCGCCACCTCGCCTCGCTCGACGGCCTGACGCAATGCACCCAGCGTGGAGATGGACCTCTTGGACATGGTTCTGATCCTATCAAGGGGGCGGCAATGCGCAACCACTCAATGCCCATTGCCCAATCCCAGACCCGATGCTCAATGCTCAATGCCCAGCAAATGCCCGGGGTCAATGGCCAATGCCCGAAGGCCGAAGCCGACAGACCTGAGCCGGGCCAGCGCAGCATTGAGCTTGCCTTTACCGGCTTCGAGCATCGAGCATTGTGCATTGTGCCTTTCTTTCGCGGCGGCGGCCCTCCGCGGGTGTTCGCGCATCGGGGCGGCTGCGCACTGGGTCCGGAAAACACGCTCGCGGCGTTCGATCTGGGTCTGGCCACCGGGGCCGACGGCCTCGAGCTGGACGTCCGGCTGTCTGCTGATGGGATTGTCGTGGTGTGCCACGACGAGACGCTCGATCGCACGACCGATGCATCCGGGGCTGTCGCGGCGCGAACGGCGGCCGAGCTGGCGCGCGTGGACGCGGGCTACTGGTTCACCGACGGGTCCGGCGGTTATCCCTTCCGCGGCAAAGGGATCGGCGTGCCCACGCTCCGCGAGGTGCTCGCGCGCTACCGCGACGTCCCGATCATCGTCGAGATGAAGCCGAATACGGAGGAGATGGGGCGCGCGGTCGCGGCCGAGGTCGTCGCGGCCGGCGCCGTCGACCGGGTCTGCGCCGCGGGCTACGGCTGGCGCAGTCTCGGGGCCGCGCGCCGCGCGCTCCCGGCCATGGCGAGCAGCGCCCACCGCCGCGAGGTCCGCGCCGCCCTTTATCGATCGTGGCTGGGCTTGCCGCCGCGGGCGCACCCGCCGTACGGCGGGTTTCAAGTCCCCGAGCATGCCGGCAACCTGCGCGTCGTGTCGCCCCGCTTCATCCGGCTTGCGCATCGCGCCGGACTCGAGGTGCAGGTCTGGACGGTGGACGAGGCGGCCGACATGCAGCGTCTGCTCGAGTGGGGCGCCGACGCCCTGATCAGCAACCGGCCCGACCTCGCCGTCGCCGTTCGCGATGGCTTCGTGACACGGGCGCGCCAGAGCTCGCTTTCTCAGCAAGGGTCCTGACGCGGCCCGTTCGTGGCACTGGCAGACCACAGGTCCTCGGGTACGGCGCGGCGTTTCGTGCGGCTTCGCCCCGCCGCGTCCTCCGGACAATCCGATCGCACGGCGCGCTCATAATCCGGCATGCAGGCCCCGACCTCGACGACGTCCTCGCCGCGCGTCCGCGCGTCTACGCCCACATGCGACCGTCCCCGCTGTTGAAGCACCCGCTGCTCGACGAGTGGATCGGCCGTTCGACGTGGGTGAAGCACGAGAACCACAATCCCACCGGCTCGTTCAAGGTTCGCGGCGGGCTGAACCTCGTGGCGCAGATGTCGGACGAGGAGAAGCGGCACGGCGTGATCTGCGCGAGCACCGGCAATCACGGCCAGTCCGTGGCGATGGCCTGCCGTCTCCACGGCGTCCGGTGCCGCGTGGTCGTGCCGGTGGGAAACAATCCGGACAAGACCGCCGCTATGCGCGCCCTCGGCGCCGAGGTGCTGGAGCACGGACGCGACTTCGACGAGGCGCGGGAGTTCGTCGAGTCGCGCAGCGCGCGCGAGGGATGGCGCTACGTGCACAGCGCCAACGAGCCGCACCTGATCGCGGGCGTCGCGACCTACGCCGTCGAGATCTTCGAAGACTGTCCGGACGTCGACTGCATCTTCGTGCCGATCGGCGGCGGCAGCGGCGCAGCGGGCTGTGCCCTCGTCCGCACCGCGCTGGGCTCCCGCGCGAAAGTCATCGGCGTGCAGGCGGCGCGTGCCGACGCCTTCACGCGGTCGTGGCGCGGCCCGGTGCGCGTCGAGGGCAGCGCCGACACCTTTGCCGAAGGGATCGCGACGCGGACGACCTATGACCTGACCTTCGAGATGCTCAAATCTTCACTCGACAACGTGGTGACGCTCGAGGAGTCGGAGATCGAGGAAGGCGTGGCCGCCGCGCTCGGTTGCACCCACGACCTGGCGGAGGGGGCAGGCGCCGCGGCGCTCGCGGCCGCGCGGAAAAGCAATCTCCCGGCCGGCGCCCGCGTCGTCTGTGTCATGAGCGGCGGCAACGCCGACCGCCGGACGCTGCGCCGCGCGCTTGCGTGCCGGCCGTTCGATGGGGGAGCATGAAAGGAGACCCCGAATTCCCCAGGAGGAGGACATATCCATGCGTCGGCTTCTTTCATGCGCTCTTGTCGTGACTCTCGCCAGCGTCGTCGTTGCGGCCCAGAAGGTGACCACCCCGGAGGGCCTCGATGCCGCGATGAAGAAGATCGCGCCGGCACAGGCAGCGACCAACAAGGCGATTCAGGCAGGGGCATGGGCGGATGCCAAAACCCAGGTGGCCATCGTCAAGCAGGCGCTGCTGGACACCGAGGCCTTCTGGGCGGCCACGAAGAAGGCCGACGCCATCGCGATGCTGAAGGACTCGGTGGCCAAGGTCACTGCCGTGGAACAGGCGCTGAACGCGCCCACGCCGGATCAGCAGGCGGTGCTTGCGGCGTTCAAGCAGGTGGGCGCCACGTGCGCCGGCTGCCACAAGCAGTATCGCGAACAGGACGCGAACCAGCAGTATCGCATCAAGGCCGGCTCCATCTAGTCGTGACATTCCCGGTTCGACCGCGCCCGGCCCCGACAACTTTGAGGGGCCGGGAATTAATCCAGAAAAACCACGTCAGCGATATAATCCCCAGCCGCACCCCATCGGCTTGGCGGTGATGAATCCGCCGTGTGACCGTTGCGAGGGAGGACATGAGCATGCGTAGCCTCTGTGGAGTTGTGGTGTTGGGCTTGTTCGTCGGCGCGAGCTATGTGGCCAGCGCTCAGGCTCCGCTCACCGTTGCGGATTATCCAGCCAAGATGAAGGCCGCCGTCCAGGCGAACGTGGCAATGCAGAAGGCCCTGAAGGCCGGCAATGCCGCCGACGCGGTGGAGCCGGCGAAGGCGGCCGCGGCGGCGTTTGCCGATATCGAGAACTTCTGGAAGGCGCAGAAGAAGGACGATGCGGTGAAGCTGTCGGCGCAGGCGCGCCAGGGTTTCGCCGACGCGGCAGCAGCGGCGGGAAAGGGCGACGTGATGGCGGCGCAGATGGCGGCTGGCAGCGCCGCGCAGACCTGCAAGCAGTGTCATTCGGTCTATCGCGAAGGCGATGCGCAGACCGGCTACAAGATCAAGGGCATCTAGTCTCGACGAGGGCGAGGCACCGCCTCGCCCTCACAACAACCTCCTCGCCCTCACAACAACCTCCTCGCCTTCCTGAACAGCGCCTCCATCATTGCCGGCGTCAGCTTGCCGGTGTTGGTGTTCTGCCGGCTCGGGTGATAGCACCCGAGCAGCACGTGGGCGCCCGCCGGCCCGTCGGGCAGCCGCACCAGGCTGCCGTGCGCGAACTGCGGCCGCGGGCTGACGCGGATGCCTCGGCGCCGCAGCAGCTGCAGCCACGCATCGAACGCGATCTTGCCGAGGGCGACGACCACCCTGACATGCGGCAGCGCGTCGACCTCGGATTCGAGATGCTCCAGACAGCGCGCGATCTCCTCGGGCAGCGGCTTGTTGTCCGGCGGCGCGCAGCGCACCGCCATGACGATGTAGGCGTCCTCGAGCGTGAGCCCGTCATCGATGTGGCGCGAGCTGGGGATGCTGGCGAAGCCCGTGCGGTGGAGCGCCGACATCAGGAAGTCGCCGGAGCCGCCCGCGCCGTCGCCCGTGAAGACGCGGCCCGTGCGGTTCGCGCCGTGCGCCGCGGGCGCGAGACCGACGAGCAGCATGCGCGCGCCGGGATCGCCGAAGCCGGGCACCGGACGGCCCCAGTACGTGTCGGTGCGATACGCGCGCTTCTTCTCCCGTGCAACGGTCCGGCAGTACGCGCGGAGGCGCGGACATCGCTCGCATGACACGATTGCATGGTGAACATCAGCCAGACGAGCCCCGAGCGGCGCAGATGTGACGCGCGGGTCGGCAGAGACCGATACGGGTTTCATTGGGGCGGTAACGGAGACTACAATAAGTTGTTTAGAGGATCCATGCGAAACACAGCACCGAAGGACACCGCGGAACTCGAGGCCCTCGAGACCCGCGAGTGGCTCGAGTCGCTCGACTACGTGCTTCAGTCGGGCGGACCGGCTCGAGTCAGCCGTCTACTACGCGAGCTCAGCGATCATGCCCGCCGCAACGGCGTTTCGCAACCCTTCACCGCCAACACCCCCTACATCAACACGATACCCGCTCAGGATCAGCCGCCGTTCCCCGGCAGCCGCGAGATCGAGCGCCGCATCAAGAGCCTGGTCCGCTGGAACGCGCTGGCCATGGTCGTCAAGGCCAACAAGCTGGAAGACGGCATCGGCGGACACATCTCGACATTTGCCTCCGCGGCGACGCTGTACGAAGTCGGGTTCAACCACTTCTTCAGGGGGAAGGGCGACAACCACGACGGCGACATCATCTACTTCCAGGGTCATGCGGCGCCCGGCATCTACGCCCGCGCCTTCCTGGAAGGGCGGCTCTCGGCCGAGAAGCTCGAGAACTTCCGCCGCGAGCTGAAGCCCGGCGGCGGCCTCTCCTCCTATCCGCACCCGTGGCTGATGCCCGATTTCTGGGAGTTCCCCACGGTGTCCATGGGCCTCGGCCCGATCATGGCGATCTATCAGGCGCGCTTCATGCGCTACCTGGAGGATCGGGGGCTCAAGAAGCACTCGAACGCCAAGGTGTGGGCGTTCCTCGGCGACGGCGAGACCGACGAGCCGGAAACGCTCGGCGCGATCACCCTGGCCTCGCGCGAGAAGCTCGACAACCTGATCTTCGTCATCAACTGCAACCTGCAGCGGCTCGACGGTCCGGTGCGCGGCAACGGCCAGATCATCCAGGAGCTCGAGGCGATCTTCCGCGGCGCCGGCTGGAACGTCATCAAGGTGATCTGGGGGACCGAGTGGGACGCCCTGCTCGAGAAGGATCACGACGGGCTGCTGGTCAAGCGCATGGGCGAGATCGTCGACGGCGAGTATCAGAAATACGCCGTCGAGTCCGGCGGCTACATCCGCAAGCATTTCTGGGGCGCGCATCCGCGGCTGCTGGACATGGTCAAGCACCTGTCCGACGAGCAGCTGAAGAAGCTGACGCTCGGCGGACACGACCCGATCAAGGTCTACGCGGCCTACAACGCCGCGGTCCAGCACACGGGTCAGCCGACGGTCATCCTGGCGAGAACCATCAAGGGCTACGGCATCGGCGAGGCGGGCGAAGGCAAGAACATCACCCACCAGCAGAAGAAGCTGAACGAGGACGAGCTCAGAGCCTTCCGCACCCGCTTCGGCATCCCGATCGGCGACGAAGACGTCGCCAAGGCGCCCTTCTACAGACCACCCGACAACAGCCCCGAAGTCACCTACATGCTCGAGCGGCGCAAGCAGCTCGGCGGCTTCGTCCCGTCCCGCAAGGTCCAGGTCGAGCCGCTCAAGCTGGATTCGCTGGGCGAGCTCTTCACCGAATTCCACCACGGCAGCGAAGGCCGCAAGGCGTCGACGACGATGGCGTTCGTGCGGATGCTGTCGAAGATGCTTCGGGACAAGGAAATCGGCGAGCTGGTCGTGCCGATCGTGCCCGACGAGGCGCGCACCTTCGGCATGGAGGCGCTGTTCCGCCAGGTCGGCATCTACTCGCATGTCGGTCAGCTCTACGAGCCGGTCGACATGGACACGCTGCTCTACTACAAGGAGGCGAAGGAAGGGCAGATTCTCGAGGAAGGCATCACCGAGGCGGGCTCGATCTCGTCGTTCATTGCCGCCGGCAGCGCCTACGCGACGCACGGGATCAACACGATCCCGTTCTTCATCTACTACTCGATGTTCGGGATGCAGCGCGTCGGCGATCTGGTGTGGGCGGCCGCCGACACGCGCTCGCGCGGATTCCTGCTCGGCGGGACGGCGGGGCGCACGACGCTCGCGGGTGAGGGCCTCCAGCACCAGGACGGCCACAGTCACCTGTTCTCGCTGGCCGTGCCCAACCTCATCTCCTACGACCCGGCCTTCGCGTTCGAGATTGCCGTGATCATCGAGGACGGCATCCGGCGGATGTACAAGAACGGCGAAAGCATCTTCTACTACATCACCGTGATGAACGAGCAGTACGAGATGCTGCCGATGCCGAACGGCGCGCGCGAGGGTATCCTCAAGGGCATGTACCTGCTGCGCCCCTCGCCGCAGAAGAAGGCCAAAGCGCGGGCGCAGCTGCTCGGGAGCGGCGCCATCCTCAACGAGGTGCTCGCGGCACAGCGCATGCTCGACGAGAAGTACGGCGTCGCCGCCGACGTGTGGAGCGTCACCAGCTACCAGGAGCTCTACCGCGAAGGGCATGCCACGGATCGCTGGAACCGTCTGCATCCATCCGAGAAGCCCCGCGTGCCGTATGTGGCCCGGTGTCTCGGCGAAACCGAGGGCGTCATCGTCGCTGCCTCCGACTACGTCAGGGCGCTGCCGGACGCCATCGATCGCTGGGCCGGACGGCGCATTACGTCGCTCGGAACCGACGGCTTCGGCCGCAGCGAGAGCCGCGCGTCGCTGCGCGACTTCTTCGAGGTGGACGCCAGGCACATCGTCCTGGCGACGCTGGTCGATCTGGCCCGTGAAGGGAAGATCGATATCAGCGTGCCGCAGAAGGCGATCAAGGATCTGGACATCAACCCGGAGAAGCCGAACCCGGCGACGGCGTGAGCCCGTGGTGCGGTGATCGCCGGTGCAGAGACGGGAGACTGAGGCGAAGCCTGTCGCATGACTGAGTTCAAAGTCCCTGAGCTGGGTGAGAACGTCGCGAGCGGCGACGTGACCAAGGTGCTCGTCAACGTCGGCGACACGATCACCCGTGAGCAGCCGGTCCTCGAGCTGGAGACGGACAAGGCCACCATCGAGGTGCCGTCCTCGGTCGCCGGAGTGGTCAAGGAAATCCGCGTCAAGAAGGGCGACAAGGTCAAGGTCGGCGCCGTGGTGCTGACCGTGGATCCGGTGTCCGGCAACGGCGGCGGCGCGGCGGCCGCGCCCGCACCGGCCGGGAAGGCCGCCGAGCCTGCGCCGGAGACGGCTGCGCCGCCGCCGCAGGCGCCTCCGCCCGCCCAGCCGCGTCTCGTGCAGATGCCGGTGCGCCAGGCGGAGCCTCCGCCGGCGCCCCTTCCCGAACCTCCGGCGAGACCCGACGGACGCGTGGCTCCGGCGTCGCCCGCCGTGCGGCGGCTGGCCCGCGAGATCGGCGTCAACGTCAACGAGGTCGAAGGCACCGGTCCCTCCGGACGCATCACGCAGGAAGACGTCAAGGAACACGCACGCCGGATTCTGAGCAGCGTCCCCTCGTTCGCCGGCGGTGCGGCAGGCGCGGGAGCAGCCGGGGCAGCGCTGCGTCCGGCCAGGCAGCTTCCCGACTTTTCAAAATTCGGCGAGGTCGAGCGTCAGCCGTGGAGCAACATCCGCCGCGTGACGTCCGAGCATCTGAGCTACGCCTGGAACGCCATTCCTCGCGTCACGCAGTTCGACAAGGCGGACGTCGCCGAGCTCGAAAAGCTGCGCCAGCGGTTCAAGGAGCAGGTGGCCAGGGAGGGCGGCAACCTCACCGTCACGGCAATGCTGGTCCGGATCCTGGCGGCGGCGGTGCGCAAGTTCCCGCAGTTCAATGCCTCGATCGACACCGATCGCGGCGAGATCATCTACAAGAAGTACGTCAACGTCGGCGTCGCCGTCGACACGGATCGAGGGCTGCTCGTCCCGGTGATCCGCAACGCCGACGAGAAGAACATCCTCCAGCTCTCCATCGAGCTCAATCAGCTTGCGGCGAAAGCGCGCGATCGCAAGCTCACTGCCGACGAGATGAGCGGCGGTTCGATCACGATCTCGAATCTCGGCGGCATCGGCGGCACCTACTTCACCCCGATCGTCAACTGGCCGGAAGTGGCGATTCTTGGGGTCTCGCGCGGCGCGATCGAGCCGGTGTGGAAGGACGGCGCGTTCCAGCCCGTCCAGCGTCTTCCGCTCTCGCTCTCGTATGATCACCGCGTGATCGACGGCGCCGACGCCATGCGCTTCCTGCGCTGGGTGGTCGAGGCCATCGAGCAGCCCTTCCTTCTTTCATTGGTCGGTTGATGCCTGAAAAAGTACAAGTTGCGGTGTTGGGCGCCGGCCCTGGCGGCTACGCGGCTGCGTTCTATGCGGCTGACCTTGGCATGCAGGTGACGCTCATCGACGAGGAGAAGAATCCCGGCGGCGTCTGTCTCTATCGCGGCTGCATCCCGTCGAAGGCCCTGCTCCACGTGGCCAAGGTGATCGACGAGGCACGGCACGCCGGCAACTGGGGCGTGACCTTCGGCGAGCCGAGCATCGACGTCAGCAAGCTCCGCGCCTTCAAGCAGGGCGTCGTCGACAAGCTGACGGCCGGCGTGGGCGGCATCGCGAAGCTGCGCAAGGTGCGGTTCATTCAGGGCCGGGGCACGCTGACGAGCCCGACCTCGCTCACGGTGGCCGGCGCCTCGGGTGCGACCGACCTGGAGTTCGAGCACCTGATTCTCGCCACCGGCTCGCATCCGACGAAGATCCCGGCGCTGTCGCTCGACAGCCCGCGCATGATGGACTCGACCTCGGGTCTCGAGCTGCCCGAGGTGCCGAAGTCGCTGCTCGTGGTCGGCGGCGGCTACATCGGCCTGGAGCTCGGCACGGTCTACGCCACGCTGGGGAGCAGGGTGTCGGTGGTCGAGATGACGCCGGGGCTCCTGCCCGGCGCCGATCGCGATCTCGTGCAGGTGCTGGAGAAGCGGCTGAAGACGCTCTTCGCCAACATCATGCTCAACACCAAGGTGGTCAAGGTCGCCGAGGAGGGGCGGGGCATTCGCGTAACCTTCGAGGGCGACGTCGCCGAGAAGGAGCAGGTGTTCGACCGCGTCCTCGTCGCCATCGGCCGTCGTCCGAACTCGAAGATTCCGGGTCTCGAGACGACGCGCGTGAAGATCGACGCGAAGGGCTTCATCGAGACGGACGGACAGCGGCGGACCGCCGAGCCCACTATCTTCGCGATCGGCGACGTGGCCGGGGAGCCCATGCTGGCGCACAAGGCGTCGCACGAGGCGCGCGTGGCGGTCGAGGCCATTGCCGGCCACAAGGCCGTCTTCGAGCCGCAGGCGATTCCGGCCGTGGTCTTCACCGATCCGGAGATTGCCTGGTGCGGCCTGACCGAAGCGCAGGCGCAGGCCGAGGGCATCGACTTCGAAGTCGCCAAGTTCCCGTGGGGGGCGTTGAGCCGCGCGATCACGGTGGACCGGCCCGAGGGGCTGACCAAGCTGATTCTCGAGAAGGCGACCGGCCGCGTGCTCGGCGTCGGCCTCGCGGGCTCGGGCGCGGGCGAGCTGATCGCGGAAGGCGCGCTGGCGATCGAAATGGGCGCGTCCGCGGAGGACCTGAAGCTGGTGATCCATCCGCACCCGACGCTGTCGGAGTCGTTGATGGAGGCCGCTGAGGTGTTCTTCGGGCAGAGTACGCACGTGTACAAGCCGAAGCGGAAATAGTTGATGGTTGGTGGCTGGTCGTTCGTGGTTCAGTCGTCGCGCTCCAGCAGGGTCGATAACCACCAACTACTGTCCACCAACCACCAACCAGGAAAAGGTGCGTCGTGATGAGAGCTCTGACGGGCGGTATGGCGGCGTTCGCGTCGGCGCTGTTCGTCGCTGTGGCCGGCGCGCAGACGGTGCCGCCGGAGGCGCAGAAGCACGTCGATGCCGCGCGGGCGGCCGCCGGCAGCGAGTTCATGGGGCTGTTCCAGCCGCTCTGCGACGGCGCGCTGGCGCTGGCGAAGCCGCCGGCGCCGCGCGGCGGCGGACCCGGCCGCGGACGGCAGGGCGGACCGCCCCCGCCGCCGCCGCGCGAGTCGTGGCATGCCGAGCCGGTGAAGGTCTTCGACAACATGTACTACGTCGGGATGACGGAGTTCTCGGCATGGGCGGTCACCACGTCGGAGGGCATCATCATCCTCGACGCCATCTTCGACTACTCGGTCGAGGACGAGATCGTCGGAGGGCTGAAGAAGCTGGGGCTGAATCCCGCGGACATCAAGTACGTGATCGTCGCCCACGGGCATCTCGATCACGCCGGGGGCGCCAAGTACCTCCAGGAGAAGCTCGGCGCGCGGCTGATCATGTCGGCCGCCGATTACGATCTGCTCGACCGGCAGAACCCGCCGTGGAAGCCGAAGCGCGACATCGTGGCCACCGACGGCATGAAGCTCACGCTCGGCGACACGACGCTGACGCTCTATCTCACGCCCGGGCATACCGACGGCACCATCTCGACGCTGATTCCGCTGCGCGACGGCAGCCGGACGCACCTCGCGGCGCTGTGGGGGGGAACGCTCTTCAACTTCGGCGCGAACCGCGCCCGGCTGGAGGCTTACACGAAGTCGGCCGAGCGGTTCCGCGACATCGCCACCAAAGCGGGTGCCGACGTGATTCTGTCGAATCACACCGCCTACGACGGGAGCAAGACAAAGCTGCCGGCGGTGCTGGCGCGCAAACCGGGCGCGCCGCACCCGTTTGTCGTCGGCAGCGACGTGGTGCGCCGGTATCTGACCGTGGCGAACGAATGCGGGCAGGCAGCGCTGGCGATAGTGCCGTAATCGGGGTCAGATCTTGATTTTTGCCCCTCGGTCGTTTGTGAGGGCAAAAATCAAGATCTGACCCCAGGAGGAGATGTCAATGGAGGCAGCACCCCTCAAGCTCGTGCCGCGCGGGTTCGGTGAAACCCAGCGGCGCGATTGGTGGTGGGTCGAGCCGATGACCGTGTTCACGGTCTTCGGCGGGTTCGTCGTGTACGCCACGTGGGCGGCGTTCCAGAACGCGCATTACACCTACGGCCCTTATTTGTCTCCGTTCTACTCTCCAGAGCTGTTCGGCGACTCCCCGCACGCCTGGTTCGGGCCGAAGCCGGCGTGGTGGCCGGCCTTCGTGCCCTTCTCGCCGGCGCTGCTGATCCTGCCGTTCCCAGGGCTGTTCCGGTTCACCTGCTATTACTACCGCGGCGCCTACTACAAGGCGTTCTGGGCGGATCCGATCTCGTGCACGGTCGGCGAGCCGCGCAAGTCGTACTGGGGCGAGAAGACGTTCCCGCTGATCCTGCAGAACGTCCATCGCTACTTCGCCTACGTTGCCTGCCTGTTCCTGTTGGTCCTGACCTACGACGTGTGGCTGGCGCTGTGGTTCCCCAACCCGGCGACGGGGCAGACCGAATTCGGAATCGGCGTCGGGACCCTGGTGCTGGCGGTGAACGTCGTCCTCCTCACCAGCTACACGCTCGGGTGCCACTCGCTCCGCCACCTGGTGGGCGGCAGGCACGACGAGGTCTCGAAGGCGGCTCTCCGCTACGCGTGCTACAGCTGCGCGAGCGCCCTCAACGGCCGGCACATGCTGTTTGCCTGGATGAGCCTGTTCTCGGTCGCGCTCGCCGACCTGTACGTGCGGTTGTGCTCGATGGGCATCCTGACTGACGTGAGGATTCTCTAAATGGCGGGCTACACGACCTACTCATACGACGTTCTCGTGATTGGCGCCGGCGGCGCCGGGCTGCGTGCGGTGATCGAAGCGGCTGACGCCGGCGTCTCGGTAGGACTCATCTGCAAGTCGCTGCTCGGCAAGGCGCACACGGTGATGGCCGAAGGCGGCATGGCGGCCGCCATGGGCCACAACGACGACCGCGACAACTGGAAGGTGCACTTCGCGGACACGATGCGCGGCGGCCAGTACGTCAACAACTGGCGGATGGCGGAGCTGCACGCCAAGGAGGCGCCCGATCGCGTGCGCGAGCTCGAAGCCTGGGGCGCGGTGTTCGATCGCACGCCGGACGGGCGCATCAACCAGCGCAACTTCGGCGGCCACCGCTACCCGCGGCTCGCGCACGTCGGCGACCGCACGGGCCTCGAGCTGATCCGCACGCTGCAGGATCACGCCATCCACAAGGGCATGACCGTGCACATGGAGCACACCGTCATCGAGCTGCTCCTCGACAACGGCCGCGCCGCCGGCGCGGTCGCCTACGACCGCGAGCGCGGGCGGTTCCACGTCTTCCAGGCCAAGGCCATCGTGCTGGCCACCGGCGGGCTCGGACGCGCCTACCGCATCACCAGCAACAGCTGGGAGGGCACGGGCGACGGCCACGCGCTCGCGTACCGGGCGGGCGCCGAGCTGATCGACATGGAGTTCATCCAGTTCCATCCCACCGGGATGGTCTGGCCGCCGAGCGTGCGCGGGATCCTGGTCACCGAGGGCGTGCGCGGCGAGGGCGGCGTGCTGAAGAACAGCGAAGGCCGCCGCTTCATGTTCGACGACATTCCCGAGAATTACAAGCCGCAGACCGCCTCCGATCCGGAGGAAGGCTGGCGCTACACGCAGGGCGACAAGAGCGCGCGGCGTCCGCCGGAGCTGCTGACGCGCGATCACGTCGCGCGCTGCATCAACCGCGAGGTCAAGGCCGGCCGCGGATCTCCGCACGGCGGCGTCTATCTCGACATCTCCTGGATCAGGGAGAAGATCAAGGACTCGGAAGCCCACATCAAGCGCAAGCTCCCGAGCATGTATCACCAGTTCAAGGAGCTGGCCGACCTCGACATCACCAAGGAGCCGATGGAGGTCGGTCCGACGACGCACTACGTGATGGGCGGGATCCGGGTCGACGCCGACACGCAGATGTCGACGATTCCGGGCCTCTTCGCCGCCGGCGAGTGCGCCTCGGGCATCAACGGCGCCAACCGCCTGGGCGGCAACTCGCTCTCGGACCTGGTGGTGTTCGGCAAGCGGGCCGGCGAGTACGCGGCCAGGTTCGCGCGCGAGAACGGCCCGACGCGGGTCGACGAGCGGCAGGTCGAGAAGGCGATCCGCGAGGCGCTGGCGCCGTTCGAGCGCGGCGATGCCGGCGAGAACCCCTACAAGGTGCAGTCGGATCTGCAGGACACGATGCAGTCGCTGGTCGGCATCGTCCGCCTCGAGAGCGAGATGCAGGAGGCGCTGCAGCGGATCCAGCGGTTCAAGGAGCGCGCCGCCTGCGTCGGCGTGGTCGGGCATCGCGAGTATCACGCCGGGTGGCATACCGCGCTCGACCTGCGCAACCTGCTCACCGTGTCGGAAGCCATCACACGGTCGGCGATCGAGCGCAAGGAGAGCCGCGGCGGCCACTTCCGCGAGGACTATCCCGACAAGGTCGCCGAGTTCGGCACCGTCAACATCATGGTCAAGAAAGGCAGCGACGGCGAGCTGGTGCTGTCGCGCGTGCCGCTGCCGCCGATGCCCGACTATCTCAAGCAGATCATCGAGGAGCAGAAGTCCTAATGGCGACCACCGCGACGTTCAAGATCTGGCGCACGCATCCGGAACCCGATGGCGGCCCGCCGACCGACGGCACGTTCCAGACGTTCCACACCGAGGTGTCGGACGGCATGGTCGTGCTCGACGTCGTGCACAAGATCCAGGCCGAGCAGGCGCCGGATCTCGCGGTGCGCTGGAACTGCAAGGCCGGCAAGTGCGGGTCCTGCTCGGCGGAGATCAACGGCAAGCCGCGGCTGATGTGCATGACGCGCCTCAGCCAGGTCAACCTCCACGAGCCGGTGACCGTCGAGCCGATGCGCACGTTCCCGCCGATCAAGGATCTGGTGACCGACGTGTCGTGGAACTTCCGCGTCAAGAAGTCGATCCGGAAGTTCCAGCCGCGTACGCCCGACGCCCCCGACGGCACGTGGCGGATGCAGCAGCGCGACGTCGACCGGGTGCAGGAGTTCCGCAAGTGCATCGAGTGCTTCCTGTGCCAGGACGTCTGCCACGTGCTGCGCGATCACCACAAGCACGACGAGTTCATCGGGCCGCGCTTCTTCGTCTACGCGGCGAACCTCGAGATGAACCCGCTCGACGTGGAGGACCGCGTGCCGGAGCTGAAGGAGCAGCACGGCATCGGTTACTGCAACATCACCAAGTGCTGCACGAAGGTGTGCCCCGAGCACATCCGCATCACCGACAACGCGATCATTCCGCTCAAGGAGCGGGTCGTCGATCGCTACTTCGATCCGGTGACCAGGCTGCTGCGGGTCTTCCGATAACGCAAACGTCAGCGGCTTACATCCCTGCCGTGCAGATCTGACCACGGCCGGCGCGCCGGGCGCCGGCCGCGGGCTCTAAGCCGCGGCCCGGGCACGGTTTACCCTGTCAGTCCTCGATCGTTCCACCCGGGCACGTCGCTTGCCCGCCCGGGAGAGGTCGGCCGTGCGCCAGGCGTCGTGGCGACCGGCTTCGGCCGTCAAGGAGGCTCGAGATGATGTGGATCTTCCTCGCCGTGATTGCCGGCATGGGGCTGGCCCTGGTCAAGGTGCGCCGCCGCCGCAAGGCCCGCGAGGCGGACGCGGAGCGGGCTGCCGCCTGACAGCGGCGCGCCCGCACGGCGCCGCGTTTCTTCAGGCCTGGGAGAGGTCCTCGGCCAGGCTGGGGATGGTGCGGGTGAATGCGATGCCGGCGCGGTACTGAGGCGTCGGTCCGATTTCGAAGGTCGACCACGCCACCACCGCCGCCGTTTTCACCGAGCCGCGCTCGGGCGCCAGCACCAGGCGCACGCGCTGCTGCGGCCGCAGCACCATCGTGGATCGCACCTGCACGCCGTTCGAGGACACATCGAGGACCGTCACCGGCGCGCCGTCAATCGTCGCCTGCTCGTCCTCGCGGGCGCGGACGCGCCGCGCGCGCCGCTGCGGCCGCGCCGGCAGGGGCTCGGCGAGCACCGACAGCCACTGCTGCGGGTGCACGTCGCCGGGATCCGACGACATCAGCTCCGCGGCGCGCTGCGCCGGCAGCAGGCGGATTTCGATGCCGCGCTCGTAGCGCTCGTTGTGCAGCCTGGCCATCAGCGTCGATCCCGAGCCGCTCGCCGCTACCGCCTGCTCGATGATCACCACCTCGGGACGCCTCGACCCGATGACCTCCAGGGCGCGCGAGACATCCGTGTGGGGCACGGGAATGACCGTGTCGACCGCTTTTGCACGAGCGTTCCACGCTTCGAGCAGCGGTTCCGATGCAATCAGCAGGGTGCAGGGGTGTGAGCCGGCCGGCGACGCGACACTCATGATCGTAACCGGCTCCGAAAATTAGCAAGAAGGCCGCCACCGACCTGCGTATCTCGTAACTCTCGCGCGGAAAAAGGTTTGAGGCGCGGATTTCAGACTTGTATCTGCGCACCATCGCAGGAGGTTGCAAGGAGAACGTCTGCCCGGACGAGAATTACTGACCCGCGTGTATTCCTGTCACCTTCCGTGCGAAGACTTCGCGCGAACGAAGACCGGGCGCGAAGACACAACGTTCGCCTTGTCGTCCGCGACGCAGGCTGGAGAACGATTGGCGGCTGGAATCGATCAGCGGGAGGCGGCCCGGAACGCGTCGGCCTGCTCGTGCGCGTGATACGAGGAGCGCACCAGTGGGCCGGACTCCACGTGCACGAACCCTTTCTCCAGCGCCGCGCGCTTGAGGTCGGCGAACTCGTCCGGGTGGTAGTAGCGCGCCATCCTGGCGTGCGCGGGCGACGGCCGGAGATATTGTCCGATCGTCAGGATCGACACGCCGACCCGCCGCAGGTCGTCGAACACCGCCAGGATCTCGTCGCGCTCCTCGCCGAGGCCCACCATGATGCCGGTCTTGGTGGCGATGTCGGGGCGATAGCGGCGGGAGCGGTCGAGCAGCTCCAGCGAGCGCGGATAGCGGCCGCCCGAGCGCGCCATCCGATAGAGCCGGGGGACCGTCTCGATGTTGTGATTGAGGACGTCCGGGCCGGCGTCGAGCACCGTGCGCAGCGACGACTCGTTCCCCTGGAAGTCCGGAATCAAAACTTCGATCCGGCACGACGGCACACGCTCGCGCGTGAGACGGATCGTCTCGGCAAAGATGAACGCGCCGCCGTCGGAAAGGTCGTCGCGATCGACCGACGTGATGACGGCGAACTGCAGCCCCATGCGCGCGACGGCTTCGGCGACGCGGGCGGGTTCCCCGGTGTCGAGCGTCGCGGGGCGGCCGTGGGCCACCGCACAGTACGAGCACGCGCGCGTGCAGACGTCGCCGAGGATCATGAACGTCGCCGTCCCGTGGTGCCAGCACTCGCCGATGTTGGGGCAGTGGGCGTCCTCGCAGACCGTGTTCAGCCGGAGGTCCTTCATGATCCCCTTCAGCCGGAGGTAGTTCTCCGACCCGGGAGCGCGGACCTTCAGCCAGGCGGGCTTGGGTTCCCGCGGTGCAATGAAGTGAAGGGGGGCCTCGACCGGCATCTTCTCCCATCTTATCGGACTGGTTCGAGCCGACCAAGGGAGGGTGGGCCCCGGCGCTCTGCGTTGACGCCCTTCGTTCTCCATCGAGAGGCAGGTCCCTGCGGTCCGGTTACCATCGGACCCATGCAGAAACTCGCGATTACCTGGCTCGGTCACTCGACGTTTCTCATCAGGACACCCGGCGGCAAGCACCTCCTGTTCGACCCGTGGCTGCGCGACAACCCGTCGTGCCCGGAGGCGCTGAAGAAGCCGCCCAAGGCGGACGTCATTCTCGTGTCGCACGGCCACGGCGACCACATGGACGATCTGGTCGCCTGCGCACGGGACAGCGGCGCGCCCGTCATCGCCGCTTACGAGCTGTGCGAATGGCTCGGGCGCAAGGGCATCCAGAACGTCGCGCCGATGAACAAGGGCGGCTCGCAGCAGGTTGCCGGGCTGACGATCACGATGACCGACGCCCGCCACAGCAGCGGACTGATCGAGGGCGGCCAGACCATCTACATGGGCGAGCCCGCCGGCTACGTCGTCCGCCTGGAGGATCAGCGGACGATCTACTTCGCCGGCGACACGGCGCTCTTCGGCGACATGCAGCTGATCGGCGAGCGCTACAGGCCCGAGATCGCGTTCCTCCCGATCGGCGATCGCTTCACGATGGATCCCGTCGACGCCGCTCGCGCGTGCCAGTTCCTCGGCGTGCGGCAGGTCGTGCCGATGCACTGGGGGACGTTCCCGATCCTGACCGGACGGCCCGAGGAGCTGAAACGGCTGGTCGAGCCGAAGGGAATTCAGGTGCTGGAGCTGAAGCCAGGAGAGACGGCTGAGTAATCGGAGGAATCAGGAATCAGGGATCAGGAATCAGAAGGAATCAGGAAACAGAGGGATTAGGGATCAGGGATCAGGAATCAGGAATCAGGAAACGAGGAATCAGGGATCAGGGTTCAGGAATCATATGAATCAGGAATAAGGGATCAGGATCGGATTGGGCCTGAATCCTGATTCCCGCTGATTCCTGATTCCTGATTCCTGAGTTTATTGGACGGTAATCGTGCCCTGTAGCGCGACTACATCCGGCTGTTGGTGATCGTGGTATCCACACACCCGAGCGGCGTTGAGGTTGTTCGTGAGCCTGGTCTGTCCAGGCTGTATGAACGCCACTCCCTGTTCGATCGCAGGGCAATCCCCGTGTGTGGGATGTGGATCCGAGGCCATGTCATGCGGCCGCGTGTCGTTGTTCACGAACGCCACGCGCGAGCCGACCGGCACGGTCACGTTCTTGGGCGACACGCCGCTTGCCGTGATCGTGATTGTCGCGGCGGCATCGCCGGTCCCGCCGCCGCCGCCACCGCCGCCACCACCACCGCCGCCGTTCCCTCCTGACGGTCCGGTCCCGGGATTGTCGCTGCCGCCGCACGCCGAGGCGGCGAGTGCGAGAAACACGATTGCCGTTGCCGCGGTGAATCGTTGTGTCATCAGAAGAACTTCCTCGAGATGTTGAAGCCGAGATACCAGTCTTCGCTGCCCGTCCCCCCGCGTGCGAGCTGCCCCATGGTTGTGCCGAAGCCGTTCGAGAAATTGAGCTGGAACACGTGGCCGCCGGCGCGCTTCTCGATGCCGAACGTGCCGTGATGGACGCCGGGATCGTAGCCGACGCGTGGAATGAACTCGCCCACCAGGTAGACGGTCGACGAGATCCGCAGCCGCGCACCGAGTCCGAGCATGAACGTGTCGTTGTCGTCGGTGGTCAGCTCGCTCGGCAGCGGGTTGGAGTTGTTCACCCACAGCGGCTCGGCGTAGATCGCGCCGTAGCCGCCAAGCTCCTTCGACAGGATGATGCCCAGCGCCGGCGTGTAGGTGTCGCGGAAGTTGTTGGTCCCGTCGATGCTGGCGAACACATCGAGGCCGATGCCGCTGTTCCGGCCTTCCTGCAGGATGTTGTACTGGCCGAAGAGCTGGATCGTCTTGTCGCCGCTCGTCCGGTGAATGCCGATCTGCCCGCCGCGAATCAGCCCGAACCGGTATTCGAGGCCGATCTGGGCGCCGGAATCGAGCCCGAACAGGTCGCTCGCCAGGTCGCCGAAATCGCCGGCGCCGAGCGGCCGGCCGAACCGGTGCGTGACGCGGAACGCACTCCCGAACTGCGGCACGCGCAGCGTCGTCGGCAGGTTGACGATGGTGAAGTCCGGCTGGTTGCGGTTGGGATCCCGATCCGGATCGTCGTCCTGCGCTGCGGCAGGCTGCGGCCACAGTGCCGCAATCAGTGTGACAGCGAGAAACAGTCTCGACCACTTCATCGATTCGCTCCTAGTCGTTACGCGCGCCACGCTCGGTCCGGCGCTCGATCGTGAGAATCTGTCCATGCATCGGACAGGCGGACCCGACATCGGTATCCGCACTCCAACGATACCCGGACGATCGTGCCGGTGGACAGCGGGCGCTCCTGGCCGTGCCGCTCACCTCAGGGCGTCTGCGGCTCCCGCGCTGTGACGACAAGGGTGCCTTTCATGTCGTCATGACCGTTGCCGCAGTACTCCGAGCAGAGGATCGGAAATCGCCCGGTCTCGGTGGCGGTGAAGTCGATCATCACGGGCGCGGAGCCGCGCGGGATCTCCTTCTTGACGTTGAACTTCTTGATCTCGATGCCGTGCACGCCGTCGGCCGTGCGTACGGCGAGCCGGACCCGCTCGCCCACGGTCACTTCGATCTCGGCGGGCTCGAAGGCGTATCGCCTGGCCACGACCTCGATGACGCGCGGCTCCTCGGATTGCACCGCGGCGCCGGGGGCGGCTGGCCTCGAGCGGGCCGAGGGCACGGCCGCCGCGAGCAGCGCGCAGGTCAGGATGAGGCAGGCGGGATGTCGTCGACGCATGATGGGAGATCGATCCAGGCAGGCATAGGCAAGGCTGATGCCCGGTGCGTCCTGCCGGGAATTCGCTGGAATGGCCGGAGTTTGCGCGGCGGCGGTCCGGCGCGATTACCAGCCTGGTAATCGCCGACGGGAGTCGAAACCTCCCGCGGTGTCGTCAATCGATGCGGTACTTCGCCAGGTAGTAGCTCAGGGCCCGCTGGCTGATGCCCATCAGCTCGGCCGCGTCTTTTTTCACCCCGCCCGCCTGCTCGAGCGCCCGGCGGATGGTCTCGCGCTCCACCCATTCGAGGTTCTGGTGCAGGCGCGTGGACGGCAGGCCCGGCGGCGGCGCCGAGGTCGCACCGAGCAGCGAGATGGACTGCGCCGTCAGCACGTGGCCGGTGGCCAGCACCACCGCCCGCTCGATCGTGTTTTCCAGCTCGCGCACGTTGCCCGGCCAGTCGTAGCGGGAGAGCGCCTCGACGACTCCGGGCTCGACGCGATCGATGCGCTTGCCGGATCGCTGGCGGTGCTTCTCGACGAAGTGCTCGATGAGGATCGGGATGTCTTCGCGGCGCTCGCGCAGCGGCGGGATCTCGATCGGGATCACGTTCAGCCGGTAGTAGAGGTCCTCCTGGAACCGGCCTTCGCTGACCATCTGCTTCAGATCGCGGTTGGTGGCCGCCATCACGCGCACGTCGACGCGCTGCGTGCGTTCGGCGCCGAGCGGCTCGAATTCGCGCTCCTGCAGCACGCGCAGCAGCTTGGCCTGGACGGCCGTGCTCAGCGTGCCGATCTCGTCGAGGAAGATCGAGCCGCCGTCGGCGAGCGCGAACTTGCCGCGCTTGGTCATGGTGGCGCCGGTGAACGCGCCGCGCACGTGGCCGAAGAGCTCCGATTCGAGCAGCGTGTCGGGAATCGCGGCGCAGTTCACCTTGATCAGCGGCATCTCGCGCTGCGCGCTGCGGTGGTGAATGAGGCGCGCCACCATCTCCTTGCCCGTGCCGGTCTCGCCGGTGATCAGCACCGTGCTCTTGGTCGAGGCCACGAGCTCGGCGCGGGCGATCACCTCCTGCATCGCGCGGCTGCGGCCGACGATGCCGTAGTGGTTGAACTCGGCGTCGCGCTCGCTCTGCAGGTAGCGTTTTTCCGTCTGGAGCCGCTGGTTCTTCACCGCGCGGCGCGCCAGCGCCAGCAGCTCGTCGACCTCGAACGGCTTCTCGAGGAAGTCCTCGACCCCCAGCTTGAACGCCTCGCGCACGATCTGCGTGGATCCGTGCGCCGTCATCATCACGATCTGCGGGCGCTCGGATGCCGGGATCGACGCCGACACCTCGCGGATCAACTCGAGCCCGGTCATGCCCGGCATCAGGTTGTCGACGACGAACAGGTCGAACGCGCGCTCGCCGAGCTGGCGCTGCGCCTCCCGCGCGCTGGAGGCTTCGACCACCTCGTGGCCTTCATCGCGCAGCGCGCGGCCCAGCCGCTTGAGGATCTTCTCCTCGTCGTCGGCGAGCAGGATCGAGCCGCGGACGCTCATGCCGTGGCCTCCGCGGTGAGCGGCAGATCGAGCTGCAGCTCGGTGCCCCGCCCGAGCGTGCTGCGCACGGTGATCGTTCCGCCGAGTCCTTCGATGATGTTCTTGGCGATCGGCAGGCCGAGCCCCGTGCCCTTGCGGCGCGTCGTGAAGAACGGATCGAAGATGTGGACCATGTCGTCGGCGGAAATGCCCGTCCCGAAATCCTGAACGGTGATGGCCGCCCGTCCCGCGTGGTGGCGCGTCCTGACGATCACACCGGGACGGCTGGCGACGGCGACCGCGCCGCCGCCGGTCCCCGAGGATACCGCGGCATGGGCCTCGGCCGCCGCGTGCACGGCGTGGCGGGCGTTGGTCAGGATGTTGACCAGCGCGGTCCGCAGCCGTTCGGCGTCGGTGACGACCGGCGGCATGTCGGCGTCCAGATCGAGCTCGATCTCGCTGCTGTCGTGGCCCACCCAGGCGGCTGCCGCCGACGCGCGGCAGATGTCATTGAGGTTGGCGGCGGCCAGCTCGAAGCGGATCGGCTTGGCGAAGTCGAGGACGTCGGTGACCAGGTTGTTGAGCCGCGTCGTTTCCTCGTCGATGTCGGCCGCGGCCTCGAGCCGATCGGCCGCGCTGACGTGCTCGCGGCGCAGCGAGTTCAGGGCGGCGCGGATGATCATCAGCGGGTTGCGGATCTCGTGCGCGATCACGGTCGACAACCGGCCCAGCGACGAGAGCCGCTCGCGCTGCGCCGCTTCCTTCTGGAACCTGGCGATCGACTCGGTCAGCGTGTTGAACGCCGACGCCAGCAGCCGTGCATCCTCATCGTCCCAGGCCCGGCTGCGTACCGGCACCTTGCGGGTCAGGTCGCCCGTGGCGGCGACGTCGGCCATCGCGCCGGTGACCGCGGCCAGCGGACGGGTGACGGTGCGCGCGACGAAGTAGCTGAGGAGCGTCGCGAGCAGGATGGTGATGACGAGCGCGCCGGCCAGACCCAGGCGCAGCGAGTTGAGCACCGAGAGCCGCTCCGTGCGCGACCGCAGGACCAGCATCACCGGTTCGTCGCCGGGAGGCGCTGCGCCGTCCCGCCCCTGGTGAGGCATCGGCCGCGCGAGCGCCAGATATTCCTCGTCGCCCAGGGTCACCGAGGTGGGGCGATCGGTGTTCAGCGCCCTTGCGAGCACGGCATGCGTGTCGCGCGGCAGCGACGAGGCGAGGATCGCGCCGCCCGAGGCGAATGCCACCTCGCTGCCGGTGAACTCCTTGAAGCTGGCGGCGAGCCGGTCGTCCATGAAGAAGCCGACGCTGAGACGTCCGTAGACGAGCGGCGGATCGGCGTCGAGCACGACCACCGGAACGCTGATCGCCTCGAGCAGACCGCGCGGGCCCGGCAGGAACGTCGAGATCTCCTCGAGCGGAACCGCGGGATCGCCAAGCGTCAGCATCGCATCGGCGTCGGTGCCGGAGACGCCCAGCACGCCGCCGCGCGGATCGGTCAGCACCAGGAGATCGGCGGAGATCAGCGCGCGGTACTCGTCGGCCACCGGCTGCGCCGTGGCGCGGTCGCCGTCGGCCATGGCGGCTTTGAGCTTCGGGATGTCGGCGACCAGCCGCGCCATGGTCCGGAACGTCTCGGTGAGGTTCTCGCGGCGAAGCTCGACGAGGGTGGCGGCTTCAGCGAGGGCGCGCCGCAGGTCGGCTTCGGCCTGCGAGGAGACGCGCGCGTTGACGAACGCGGATGCCAGGCCGAGCGAGACGACCGCCAGCAGCGTGGAGGCGATGAAGATCCGGTTCGTGAGCGACGAGGCTATGCGAATCACGGTGCATCAGTCCGACGGAACCCGCAGGACGATGATCAGGGTGCCTGGCTCGAGGCGCTGCAGCGCCTCGTCCGGATACGGCGTGATGAGCGTCCAGGATTCCATCTGTCCCTGGCCCAGACGCGGGCCCCGCACCACGTCTGCCCGGCGGCCCCCATACAGGCCGGCCACCTTCCAGCGATTGTAGCCGCCGCTCAGCCCGAACGCGTCGTAGGCCACCTGCGCCTGCCGGGTCCAGGCCCCTGGCGGACGCAGGATGCCCGGGTCGGCCAGGATCTGCTCGAGGGTGGCCTCCAGCCCGGCCGGCGAGACGTAGGCGCGATAGGAGGCCTGATGGGCTGAGGGCGCGAACAGGGAGACGTAGGCCGGTGCCTCCCGCCAGCCTGCCCCGAGCGGTGTCGAAAAGGGAGGCGAGGGGCCTGCCCCGAGCCGCGTCGAAGCGGGTCTGGAGCCTGCGGGCGCCGATTCCTGCGCCCATCCCGGCCGTGCGCCGGCCAGCAGATTCGCGCACACCAGTGCCGCCGCGGCGAAGGCGGTGGCCCGAGTTATACTCCACGGCTGCGGGTAATTCGCGCGTTTCGGAGACATCACAGCGTGGCGTACATCATCACAGAACCGTGCATCGGCACGAAGGACACGGCCTGCGTCGACGTCTGTCCGGTCGACTGCATTCATCCGCGCAAGGACGAGCCGGAGTTCCAGACAGCCGAGATGCTATATATTCACCCGGACGAGTGCATCGACTGCGGGGCCTGCGTGCCGGCCTGTCCGGTCGAGGCGATCTATGCCCTCGATGAAACACCGGAGAAGTGGAAGCACTTCATCCAGGTGAACGCGCAGTTCTATCAGAAGACGTGAAACTCTCTCAGACAACGTGAAGCGGCGGCGGCTTGCGCTGCCGGGGCTCACGGTGGGTTGCGGGGCCCACGTTCCAGGTAAGGGTGGGACCATGCGGACGTTGCTCCCGGTACCGGGTCGGACTCGATTACCGCGCGCTCGCGGGCGCATCATCGTTCTTGCCTTGCTGGTCGGCACGCTCGGCGTCCGCGGCGCCGACGACGTCGATGCCGATCTGCAGCTGCAGCTGGGGACGCTGCTGTACGGCGAGACGCGGTATCAGGAGGCGCTGCAGGCCTACGAGCAGGCAGCGCAGGCTGCCGACCGCGACATCGCGGTCCGGGCCCGCAAGGGCACGGTGCGCACCGCGCTCAAGATTGCCGAATTCGACCGCGCCAGGCGCGAGGCCGAAATCCTCCGCGACATGGCGTCGGACGATCCCGAGACCATCGCGCTCTACGGCGATGCGCTGTGGTCGGCGGGGCTCTTCGACGAGGCCGATCGCGCCTATCGCGACGCGCTGGCGATGGCCCCCGACTCGTCGCGCGCCCGCTTCGGCGTCGCGCGCTCGCTGGCCGCCACCAGCCGGCTCGACGAGGCCCTCGACATGGCGCTGGCTGCCTCGGCTGCGGCGCCGCGCGACGGCGACATCCATGCGCTGATCGGCGACATCTACGAACGTCTGCACCGGTTCGCGCAGGCGGCCGCCGCCTATCGCAACTACATCAACCTGCTCCCGAACAAGGATCGCAGCGAGAAGGCGGCCTGGGCCCGCGCGCAGGTCGAGTTCCTCGACTCCTTCGGCGACAGCCAGCCGGTGGAGATCGACGAGCAGGACCAGAACATGCTCCACACGATCCCGTTCACGCTCAAGCGGGACAAGGTCGTCGTCCAGGCGAGGGTGAACGGCGGGCGGCTCCAGGACTTCGTCCTCGACACCGGCTCGGAGGAAACCGTCATCTCGCGTGAGACCGCGTCGCGCGAGCGCATTCGCCCGATTACCTACACGCTCAGCGCAGGCGTCGGCGAAGTCGGCCTCCGCGGCCTGCAGCTGGCCAAGCTGCGGGAGCTCGAGATCGGCACGCTGCAGGTGCGCAACCTGCCGATCCTGATCAAGAACCCGGCGCTGCGCGGGATTCCGAAGCGTGAAGGGGAATCGTTCTCGCCGCTGTCGCTCGGTATGTCGATGATGATCGACTACCAGAAGCGGCTGCTGACGATCGGACGCAAGCTGCCGCCGGTGGACGCCGACATCAAGCTGCCGATGCGCGTCCATCGCCTCGCGATGGTCCGCGGCATGCTCAACTCGAAGCACCCGACCTATTTCGTCGTCGACACCGGCGGCGAGGTGATCTCCATCAGCGCCGAGACGGCGCGGACGCTCCCGCCGTCGCCGTTCCGGCGCATTCCGCTGCGGGTGTGGGGCACGTCCGGATGGGACCGCGACGCCTTCCTGATGCCCGGTATCGATCTCGACTTCGATCAGATCGAGTACCGCAACTTCTCGCTGGTCGTGCTCAACCTGCGTGCGCCCAGCCTGCTCCTCGGCTTCCAGCTGGGCGGCATCGTCGGCCACAAGTTCCTGGCGCCCTACCGCGTGTCGATGGATCTGGCGCAGAGCGAGCTGCGGCTCGAGAAGTTCTGAGCAGGTGGCGTCGAACGCCAGGGTCGCCGGAGACCGCCGCAGCGACGGGCGGGAACAATCGAATCGCAGAGCCTTGAAGCCCGCCTTTCACTGAGGGCCGGAGCAGGAACCCCCGACTCCGCGGCTTTTGCGCTCCCCGCGTTTCAACCCTCTGCGTCCCAGGTTGCGGAAGCCTCTGCGCAACGCGTCAGAAGTCGTACCCGATCCACACCGAGAACTTCGGCTTGCGGAACCGCGCGCTCCCGCCGAAGGCGGCGAACCGCAGGTCCTCCCACTGCTTGTTGAACAGCGTCTTCCACGAGTAGTCGAAGTGAATCGGGAAGCCGAGCGCGAAGGTTTCGAGGCCGATGCCGTATGACGCGCGTGCGTCGACGAGACGCAGCCCGTCGACCACCGTCGGCGTCCCGAATATCGGTTCCTGCTGGACGAAGTTGAGCGGCCGGTAGTCGACGATGGGCGTGTAGACCTCAGGGCCGCGCGCGAACCACCTGAACGGCTGGCCCGCGCGAGCCGGGTCGGACGTCGTGCCGAACGAGGCTCCGCCCAGGTTGGCGAAGAACACGCCGCGGATGCCGCCGAGGATGCCGATCGGCGTCAGCATCGCCTCGATGAGCGGGAAGCGCAGCTCGGCGTTGAAGAACGCGGAGCGGTCGCCGACGAACTCGAGATACTCGTAGCCGCGCATCTCGGAGTTGCCGCCGAAGTACATGAAGTCCGGCGCCTCGCCCCAGCTCCGGAAGCCGCGGAGGCGCAGCGCCAGCAGGCCCGTCGCGCCGAGGCGCTGGTAGTAGCGGGCATCGATGTCGGCGGTCTGGCGCGAGAGCGTGTTGCCGATCTTGGGCGCCACCTCGTAGGAGAGGCGCATCGTGTTGCCGGCGAGCGGTCCGAACTCGCGGAAGACGGTGGTCTCCTGGACGAAGTTGATGCCGAAGGGCACGTAGGTGCCCGAGCGCAGCAGCTGCCGTCCGAACTGGTCGACCTGATACTGCTGGGAGAGCTCCTGCAGGCTCGGGTCGTTGAACGACTCGCGGTACTGCAGGATCCCGCCGAACAGCTCGACGCGGCGGTAGCGGTTGAACGGCCAGATGCCGAACACCGAGCCGCCGCGAATCGTCCGCGTGGCCACCGACAGGTCGCGGTCGATGAAGCCCGAGAAGCTCGGATCGTAGAAGACGTTCTCGAGCGCGCCGTAGAAGAACTGCGTCTGCGAGTAGCCCTGGATCGCGTAGTTGAAGCGGTGCGCCAGGTTCAGATACGACAGCGACAGCGTGCGGTACTGCGAGATCGAGGCCGCATACAGGCTGATCTGCTGATCGCCGAGCACGTCGCTGAAGTTGACCGCCGACCCGCCGAAGATGTCGCCGCCGCTGGTCACGCCGACGTTCACCGGCGGACGGCCGTCCATGAACATCTTCTCGAAGGTGCCCTTCTTCTTTTTCTTCTCGGCCACCAGCGTGTGCGACAGCGGCGACTGGAAGTCGATGATGGCCTGGCCCGGCGAGCCGAAGTCGGACGTGGCGGCCGTCACGATCGGGTCGCGGCGCTCGAGCGTGTGCAGCTCGTACTCGCCCTTGTAGTAGGTGATGACGCCGATGCGCGGCGGGGCGTTGCCGTCCTTGAGCACGACCGTGTAGAGGTTGCCGCCGACGGCGTCGGTGTACTGCCGCAGCTCGCCCGTCTTCAGGTTCAGCGTCCAGGTGTTGTAGATCTTGCCGTTGCGGGCGACGTCGGGATCGATCGGCTGCGACGGGTCGGTGGCCGTCGAGGCGAACACCAGCGTGTCCTCGTCGAGGAACTGCGCCGCGCCGTCGTCGTGCGTGCCGAAGGTGAGCTGCGTCTTGCGGCCGGTGGCGAGATCGACCCGGAACAGCTTCTCGTTGCCGCTGATCCGCGCGAGGTAGATGATCGACCGCCCGTCGGGCGACCACGTCGGCGCGGAGTCGGCGAAGCTGTCCCTGGTGACGTTGGTGATTTCCTTCGTCGCCAGATCGACGACGAAGACGTCGCCGACGCCGTTCTGCAGGGCGGCGAACGCCACCTTGGTGCCGTCGGGCGAGTAGTCGGGCGACTCCGGCTCGTCGAGCGTGCGCATCTCGATGCGCTCCCTGATGTCGCCGGTCAGGATGTCCTGCATGATCAGCGTGCGCGACTTCTCCGTGCGCGCGAAGTAGGCGAGGCGGTCGCCCGTCGCCGACCACGACAGCCACGGCACCGTCACCCACCGGCCGCCGGGCGTCACGATGTACTCGAAGCCCTTGTCCTTGTCGAAGCCGGCGGTCAGCCTGCGCACCACCGAGCCGTCCTTGCGTGAGATCAGGACGATATCGCCTTCACCGTCGCGCCGGTTGCCGGTGAAGATGGCAATCAGGTCGCCCGACGGCGACGGCTCCGCGGTGTAGACGCCGCGGTAGGGCGTCCGCTCCGGGTTCGGCCCGAGGCTGCGGCCGTAGTCGGCCGGACGCTCCTTGTCGCGGAACGGCTTGAACCGATCCTTCAGGTACTTGTCGAACTGCTGGTCGAACTCCTCGGCCGTGATCTTGAAGGCTTCCTCGTAGGCGTCCTCGCCGCCGCCGATCACCGACTTGCGCAGCGCGAAGAGATACGCGCGCAGGCCGTCCTTGCCCCACTTCGATTCGATGAACTCGAAAATGGCGTGGCCAAGGTTGTAGATCATCCGCGCGCCGCCGACATCGCTGTAGCCTTCGAGCTTGCTCATCTTCGGGATGATGTCGGCCACCGCGGCGTCGCGCACCGACATGAGGTCCAGCGGCCGCCACTCGCCGGTCATGTAGTCGGCGAGCCCTTCGTGAATCCACAGCGGCGACCCGCGGCGCACCAGCGAGGCGGGGATGATGTCGTAGTCGAACTGGTGGGTCAGCTCGTGCACGATCAGCCGGTAGAGCAGATCCGGCGGCTCGTCCATCGGCATGACGATGCGCGTGCGGACGGGCTCGGCAAAGGCGCCGACGCCTTCCTGGGCCGCGCCCGGCACGACGTTCTGCTGCTGGAACTCGCTGCTCGTCTGGAAGAGGATCAGCGGAATCTTGTGCGCGAGGTCGTACTTCAGCTCGGAGCTGATGTGCTGATAGGCGCTCTCGGCATAGCCCGCCATCCGCTCCAGATGCGGCTCGATCTCGGGGTAGTAATAAATGATGAAGTGATCCGTCTCGTACGAGTACCAGTTGAACTTGTCGTAGCGGATCTGGTTCTTGCCGTAGTACGGGATGAAGGGGGTCTGGGCCGCGGCAGGCTCCGCGGCCAGAGCGAACGCAGACGCGAAGGCGATTGCGAACGCCACCCTGCAAAGGCGGCTCATGTGACTTCTCCTTGCAGGGTCCGGCCCTGCCTGGTCTCGGCCCGCTCGGCCGCGCAGCGGCGGGGGCGCGGCCGAGGGACGCCACCTCCGTTTCGACGATCCCGGAGGCGCCCCGGGCATCGCCAACGTGAGGTGAGCGGCGATCTTACTGCTCTCGCAGTGACAGTCGCAATCCGAGGATTGCGCACGCGCAGCAAAGGATGTACCGGAGCATAACGCCGGAACGGCGGCGCTTCCGCCTGCCCGTGCGCCTGCCGCGATTTTCGGATCCTGAGAGTGGGACGTTCAAGTGTCCCCCGCAGGTATACTGCCCGGGGGCGCGGCTCGGGCCGGGGTTCCGATCCGGCCTCCAGGAATAAACCCGTCCTCGATCCGGGTTTTGTAGGTAAGGGGCCTGAGGGCCGCCGATGTTCGGACGTCGCCAGCGGGCAGCCCCCGACACGTTCGGCAGCGAGGTACTCCGCTACCTCGAGCCGCTGTATGCCACGGCCATGCGGCTGACGCGCAACCGCGCGGATGCCGAGGACCTGGTCCAGGACACCGTGGTCCGGGCGCTGCGATTCCGGGATCGATTCGAGCCCGGGACGAACCTGCGGGCGTGGCTGTACACGATCCTCCACAACACCTGGAGGAACCGGATTCGTGATACGGCCCGTGAAGGGACCGACGTCGACAGCGATCGCATCGAAGAGCTCGCGGCGCGCGCCGAGGGGCCGGTCGATGTGGAGACGCCGGAGCGCGTGCTGCTGCGGTCGACCATGGACGCCGAGCTGAGGGAGGCCCTCGACGAGCTGCCGGAGGCGTTTCGTCAGGCGGTCTGGCTGCGCGACGTCGAAGAGTTCTCGTATGCCGAAATCGCCGCGATGCTCGATGTGCCGATCGGAACCGTCATGTCGCGCATCTCGCGGGGCCGCCGGCAGCTGTACGAGAAACTGAGTCGGACCAGGAATGATGCACAGGTGCCAGCGTCGCGATGAGTGATTGTCGTTCCGTCACCGAGCAGCTGACGTCCTACGTGGACGGCCAGCTCGATGCCGGCCGCCGCATCGAGCTGGAACGGCATCTCGAATCGTGCGTGTCGTGCCGGCGCGACGCCGCGTACGAGCGCGGCGGCCACACCGTCCTCCGTCACCACGCATCCCGCCTGCGCGACGAGCCGCTGCCGCCGGGACTGCGTGCACGCTGCGAGTCGGCGGTCCGCGAGCAGGCGGGGGCGAGCCTTCCCGGCTGGCGCCGCACGCTCGTCCCCACCGTCCTCAGCGTCATCATCCTCGTCTTCACGGCATCGGCGATCTTCTCGCTCGCCACACGCCGCTCCGACGCCGTGCTCGCCGCGCAGCTCACCGCGGATCACACCAAATGCTTCAAGCTGTTCGCGCCCGCCGACGCGCCGGCGATGGGCGCGCACGACGTGGAGGAGATGCTCGCGCGCGAGTATGGATGGAAGATCCACGTGCCGCCCTCGTCCGCCGGTCTGCAGCTGATTGGCGCGCGCCGCTGTCTCTACGCCGACGGACTGATCCCGCACGTGATGTACCGCGCCAACGGTCAGGATCTGTCGCTGTTCGTGCTGAAGGGCGTGACCCGCAACGCCTCCGATCTGGTGACGTTCGGCCATCGTTCGCAGATCTGGACCAGGAACAATACCACCTACGTGCTCGTGGGGCCCGCCGACAGCAGTGGCCTCGCCGACGCCACTCAGTACATGATCAAGGAAGCCCAACCGTAGAGGTCATCATGTCAGAGACGCCAGATATGAAGCAGGGCCCCGCTGAAGACTTCGCCGATCGCGCCGCGGACGACGGCATGGGCGCGCCCGGCGACGAGCCCCGGCCTGAAGAAGAAGCGCGCCTCTCGCGCAAGGCGGCATGGCTCGCCATGGGCGCGGTGACCCTGGCGCTGGCGTTGATCTGGATCGCGCCCGGGGTCGAGCACGTCGACGAGTCCGCCGGGACGGGCGACGTCGGCTCGCTCGGCGAGCTCGAGGACTCCGACCTCGTCGGGAAGCCCGCGCGCCTGGATTTCGAGCTGAAGGACATGAACGGCGTGGACGTGAAGCTCGAGTCGTTCAAGGGCAAGGTCATCCTTCTGAACTTCTGGGCGACGTGGTGCGGGCCGTGCAAGGCTGAGATTCCGTCGCTGGTCGAGCTGCAGGAGAAATACGCCGACGACCTCGTGGTCCTCGGGTTCTCCGTGGACGACCCGGCAGAGAAGATCCGGCCCTACGCCGAGGAATACAAGGTCAACTATCCGATGCTCGTCGGGAATGGACGGGAAGACGTGCAGAATGCCTTCGGCCCGTTGCTCGGGATTCCGGTCTCGGTCATTATCGGCCGCGACGGCGTCATCGCGAAGAAGCACACCGGCATCGCCACCAAGGAGCAGTTCGAGCGGGAGATCAAGGCCCTGCTGTAGTATGATCCGTACATCATGCTGAAAGGCTTCACGCACGCCCGCCTCGCTTGCGGCTGCCGCATCGGGTTCCGCGAAGGAGTCGAGGGGAGCCCGGTCACGGTCGTCGTCGAAGAGAAGGCTCCCGGCTGCGCGATGCCGCTGCACGTACGGAATCTGCCCGTTTACGACTACCGCGAAGCCCTTCGTCCGCCGACTCGTTATCTTCCGCTCGAAGAGGAAGAGTACGAGGAGGAAGGCTAGCCGAATCCGATCTTCAGGTCGGCGACGAGCGGCAGGTGATCGGACGCCAGCAGCGACACGCGCGTCCGCGGCAGTTCCAGCCCCTCGACTTCGACGCTGCCTTCGTAATAGATGTGATCCAGGTGCAGCACCGGGAATACGCCTGGATACGTCCGTCGTCTGCGCAGGTGCGCGCGCAGGTCGATGCTCTGCAGCCGTTCGTTCAGGACCCTCGTCGCCAGCCCGCGGCTCCACTCGTTGAAATCCCCCAGGACCACCTTCGGCACGCCGACCCGGCGATCGTGGACGATATCGCCGAGCCGGGCTGCCTGATAGCGGCGTTCGAGGAACGCCGTCCCCAGATGCACGTTGTAGAGGTGCAGCGTGCCGTTGCCGATCGCCACGTCGACGCGCTGCAGACAGCGCGGCTCGCAGGTCTTCCACGACAGGTCGTAATGCGCGTGGTAGACGATGGGATAGCGGCTGAGCACGACGTTGCCGAACAGGTTGCCGCGCAGATGCCGCGCCGGCGCCATCACCCAGCCCATGCCCAGCAGCGCGCCGAGCTCTTCGGCATGGCCCGGTGACGTCGGCCCGGCGCCGATGACTTCCTGCAGGGCGACGATGTCGGCGTTGATGGCGCGGATGACCTCGGCCGTCCTCGCCGGACTCGTGCGGCCATCGAGGCCCCGGCAGCGGTGGATGTTATAGGTCGCGACGCGCAACCGCCGCCAGTGTGAGTCCGGCATCAGGTTGGTTGGTGTGGTTTGTTCCCGAGGTTGTATCACTAACCGGCCGGCAACCACCAACGGCCGCCACCGGCTTGACCACGAACCATCAGCCTCCAACCGGCTAAAATGCCTGCATGGCGAAGTTGAAAAGCGAGCTGGAGGTTGTCTGTCCGTGCTGCGGGTCGACGCTCGTCGTGGACACGAACCTCGGCCGGGTCGTGTCGCACCGCGAGCCGGAGCGCGGCCATAAGCCCGAGCTCAGCGAGGCGGAGCGCATCCTTGCCGCCGAAGCCGCACGGCGTGAATCGCTGTTCGAACAGTCGATCGAGGCGGAGAAGACGCGCGACGATGCGCTGGCGCGGCGGTTCGAGGAGGCGTTGAAGCAGGCCCGGCACGAGCCGATCTCGCGGCCGACGCGCGACTTCGACCTGGATTAGCCGGTTCAGCCGCGGCGCGCGAACTCGGGCGGCAGCGGCGTCCAGCGCTCGCGTCCCTTGTAGTACTTCCACGGCTTGTAGCCGTACTTCTCGCGGAAACGGCAGTATCGCCGCCGCATGGCGGCGATCTTCTCCGGCGACGGCACCAGCTTCCGGTGCGGCCATTCGAGCAGCATCCGCTCGACCTTCCAGACGTTCTTCTCCGACAGCCGCCAGTCGTAGCTGCCCATCACGCGCAGATCGACCACGCCGTACGCCTTGATGCCGCCCGTGTAATCGACGTACGACTCGACGTAGCTGAGGGCGAGGGCGCGCGGTGTGGCGAACACCGGCTTTCGCCCGTGCAGTCCGGGATCGCGCGAGCGCGCCACCGAGCCCCAGCCGGTGCTCGTGCGATAGACGAAGATGACGTGATCGAGCAGGTCGATCGACTCGAAGCTCAGGACGAGCGGCGGGTAGCCGTGCTGCTCCATGATCACCGCCGCCGCCAGCGCCGCTTCCAGGCAGTGGGCGGTGCCCGTGCGGATCACGCCGCGGAAGCTGCGCAGAGTCTCGCCGCCTTGCTCGGTGTTGTAGGGCAGCGCATTCAGCCAGCGCTGGACGGCGAGCGGCGTTCGCAGCCGGGCGATTACCTCCCGCTCGGCCCGTGTGAGCGCCAGCTGCGGCGGCGCAATCCGATCAGTTCTTGGCAGCGGGAATCGCGCGGAGGTCGGCAATGAGCTCGGAGGGGGTCCAGGAATTGCCGCTGTGGACCTTCACGAGACGGCCGTCCGGATCGATCACGACCGTCCGCAGGTTGTGGGTGATGTCGATGGCGTTCGCGGGATTGTGTTCGACGTAGAGGCCGAGCTGCGATCCGAACTTGTTGACCTCGGCCGGCTCGCCGGTCAGGAACGACCAGATCGCCGGGTCGGCGCCCCGTCGTCCGGCATAGGGCTTCAGCACGGCGGGTGTATCGAAGACGGGATCGAGCGTCATCGTCACCAGCCGCACGTCGGCCAGCTCGGGCGAGCTTGCGATCGTCTTCTGCACGGCGGCGAAGTGCCGGTCCATCAGCGGACAGAACTCCGGCAGCGGGCAGCGCGTGTAGATGAACGTCAGCGCGACACGATGACCGCGATACGACGACAGCGAGACCGATGCGCCGTCCTGGTTGACGAACATCCCGTCCTCCAGCATGTCACCCGGCTGGCGGATATCGGGAGCCGGCGGCGGGGCGGCGGCCTCGAGCGCGGCATGTCCGGTCTTGTCGAGCGTGCGCAGGTGGGCGTCCACCTCGCCGACGACGAGCGTTGCCGCGACGAGATCGCCGGGCTGCTTGCCGTCGAGCAGCGACGTGTCCTTCACCTTGAACGGCATCGTCATTCCCGGCATGAAGCCCTTGATGTCTTCGTGCTTGATGACGACTTCGCTGCGCTCGGGGCGAACGGCGAGGATCTGGCCGCGCAGCTCGTATTCGCGGGACGGCGCCTCCGAAGACCCGCCGCATCCGGCGAGGAGCAGTGCCGCGGCCACGGGAACCCATAGCACCCGCATTCCGTCACTCTAACAACTTTCACCGGCCGGGTGCCACCCGCGGCCGCGTGTTATAACCCGGACGAGTCCGCGATCCGGCGAGGCATCGGCTCGCGGATCGAGGCCGGCCGACGGGTGCCAGGGCCCGGTGAGTCGAGGAATTCCGTCGACCCACGCGCCCACGGAGACGAGATGGAACCAGCGCTGCTGCTTCGTGATCTCAGGAAGTCGTTCGGGCCGACACAGGCCGTCGCCGGCATCGATCTCACCGTCCCCCGCTGCGGGCTCTACGGCGTGATCGGACCCAACGGCGCCGGAAAGACGACGTGCATCAGGATGATTGTGGGCGAGACAGGCGTAGCGGGGTCAGATCGTGATTTTTGCCCTCCGGACACGCACAGCGGGCAAGAATCAGAATCTGACCACGACTCCGAGGGTGACAATCCCATGAGCATCTGGATTGGCACGTCGGGATACAACTACCCGGAGTGGAAGGGCAGCTTCTATCCCGGCACGCTGCCGGCAGCGAAGATGCTGCCGTACTACGCCGAGCGGTTTCCGACCGTCGAGATCAACTACACCTTCTACCGGACGCCGAACGAGAAGATCCTCGAGGGCTGGAACAAGGCCACGCCGGATCGTTTCAAGCTGACGCTCAAGGCCCCCAAACGCATCACCCACGATCGCCGGCTGCGCGACTGCGAGGAGCCGGTGCGCCAGTTCTTCGAGACGGCATCGTCGCTCGGCCCGAAGCTCGGTGCGCTGCTGTTCCAGCTCGCGCCGACCTTCAAGAAGGATCTGCCGCTGTTCGACGCCTTCCTCGAGGCGTTCCCGCCGCGCGTGTGCGCGGCGTTCGAGTTCCGCCACCCGTCGTGGTTCGACGACGAGGTCTACGCCCGTCTGCGTGCCCGCAACCTCGCGCTCTGCATCGCCGACAGCGAGAAGCTGTCGACGCCGCTCGAGATCACGGCCGACTACGCCTATTTCCGGCTGCGGGACGAGGGCTACCAGGAGGCCGACATTGCCAGGTGGGCGGGCGTGATCCGCGAGAAGACGTCGGCGTGCGGCGACGTCTTCGTGTATTTCAAGCACGAGGAAAGCGGCAAGGGGCCCGAGTTCGCCCGGCTGCTGATGCAACAGCTGCCGGGCGCGCTATGATTCTGGCGCGCTGGAGCAGAATGATTCTGGCCTTGCTGGGAGCAGACCATGAAAACACAGCTGTTCGCCGTTCTCGTTGGACTCGCCGTGAGTTCGGCTGGCGCGCTGGCACAGGAGCGCGTGGCAGCGGACACCGCGTCGAAAGGCGCGAGCGTTGCCGGACTGCCGATTCCGCAGCCTAAGCCCGGTTTCGCGGCCCCGAGGACCCCATGGGGCGACCCCGACCTCCAGGGTTTCTGGCCGGGTGTCGACATGGTGGGGGTGCCGCTGCAGCGCCCGGCCCGCTTCGGCACGCGCAACGTGCTGACGGATGAAGAGTTCGCGCAGCGCGCCGCCGACCTCAAGAACGAAGAGGAGTCGCTGCTCGCCGACATCGACGTCTTCACCGCCGACACGTCCAAGCCGTGCGCCATCCGCTGCCCGACCTCGCCGGCGCCCCACTGGCAGGAGGTCGGCAAGCCGTCGCGGCAGGCGTCGCTCATCATCGACCCGCCTGACGGCCGCCAGCCGCCGTTGTCGGACGAAGGCCAGGCGCGCCAGGCGCGGCTGCAGGCCGAGGCCAAGGCGCGGCAGGCGCGGCTGCAGGGACGCGAGGCGGACTCCTGGCTCGATCGCAGCCTCTACGACCGCTGCATCACGCGCGGCGTCATCGGGTCGCTGCTGCCCACCATCTACAACAACGGGAACGAGATCGTGCAGGGGCCCGGGTACGTGGTGATCCGCCACGAGATGATCCACGAAGCCCGCGTCGTCCCGCTCGACGGACGTCCTCACCTGCCGGCGACGATGACGTCCTACATGGGCGACTCGCGCGGCTACTGGGAAGGCGACACGCTGGTGGTGGTGACGAAGAATCTCAACGGCATGACCGGCGTCGGCGGCAACGGCGGCGGCCGCACCAGCACCAAGCTCACCATCACCGAGCGGTTCACGCTGCTCGACAAGGACACGCTGCAGTACACGGCCACGATCGACGATCCGGGGACGTGGACGCGGCCCTGGACGCTGTCGTTCCCGTGGCGGCGCGAGCCGGTCTACGGCATGTTCGAGTACGCGTGCCACGAGGGCAACTACGCGATGCGCAACATCCTCAGCGCGTCTCGCGCGGCGGAGGCCGGCGCCGGCAAGTAGCACGCTCACGCGTGCGCGGTCACGAACCTGACGACTTCGCGTTCGGCCCAGTAGCCGTCGTAGTCGCCGTTGCGCCTCTCGACGAACGCGCAGTGTCCGCCGTACCGCGTGACGACGACCTTGACGTACGGATTGCCGGCGACCGAGGGATGGCGGAAGGGCTCGACCGGCACGAACGGATCGTCCTCCGCCGTCAGGATCAGCGCCGGCACGTGGATCCGATCGACGACGCGCATCGCGCTGGCCCGGTAGTAGTAGTCGCTGGCGTCGCGAAAACCGTGGTGCGGCGCGGTGTACGCCTCGTCGAACTGGCGGACCGTCCAGATGCGGCCGAGCGGCTCGAGCGAGTAGTCATCCGGGAAGAGCGCGGCCTTGCGGCGCATGCGCGCTTTCAGCCGGCGCACGAAGTTGAACTCGTAGGCCAGGTTCGAGCGCCGCTCCAGCGCCTTCACGCACGCCGCCAGGTCCATCGTCGGCGAGACGGCGCACACCGCCTTCAGCGCGGGGAAGGAGTCGCCGAGCTCGCCGGCGAGCTTCAGCGCCAGGTTGCCGCCCAGCGAGTATCCGGCGACGGCTACGGCGCGGATGCCGTCCACGGTCACGAGCTCGCGCAGCACGAACAGCGGGTCGCCGGTGAGCCCGGAGTGATAGAGCCCGCGCGAGAGGTGCTCGGTCTCCCCGCAGTTGCGCTGATTCAGCCGGATGACATTCCAGCCCGCGGCGAAGGCCTTGTCGGCCATGCCGCCCATGTAGTGCGCGGCGCTCGAGCCTTCGAGGCCGTGCAGCAGCAGCAGCGCCGGATGGCGGGCCGGCTCGGCCTGCCAATGGCAGTGGGCGAGCACGCGTGCATCGGGCGCGACGTCGAAGATGCGCGGTACAGGGGGCGGCAGCCGCGGGAACGTCCGCAGTCTGGCCCACGCGTAAATCGTCTGGACGTGGCCGTTCAGGTAGAGCGGCCGGTACGGGGCAGCTTCGAAGGTCACACCGGAAGCGAGGTCTTCAGCCTGGCCAGATAGTGCTTGTGCATCGAGTGGTCTTCGATCTTCTCGATTCCGCCCTTCAGGATCTCCGTTGCCCGTTCACGAAACGCCTTCTCCTGTTCCTCGCTGAAGCCGCCGGAGAGGACGCCCCTCACGCCGTCGGTCACCAGGCTGCCGAGCTGCCCGAGCACGGCAAGGTTGAACGCCCCTCGGGCGAACGCGAGCGCGTCCTTGAGCGTCTCGACGGCGGAATCCGAGTGGCGCGATTCACCCGCGTTGTCGAAGAAGCGCTGGCATCCATAATGGCAGAACCCCATCGAGAAGAGCGGCACCCGCGGGACGATGTCGCGATCGTTCACGAATCGGAAGATACCAGACCCGAGCCGCTCGTTCACTGCCGCGGCGAACTCTTTCGTGCCGACGCGCGGCTGTCCGAACGTGTAGACGCCCTGGACCGGGATCCTGCTGACGAACAATGCCTGCGCCGCGCAGAGGACGGCAAGCGCGCCGCCGAGACTGTGGCCGGTCATCCAGATCGTTTTGCTGCCTCGATTCACCAGCCGCTTCGGGAGGATCTCTCCGTTCGGCAGCGCGACGCCCCACACCTTGCGAAGCGCGCTGTAGAAGCCCGCATGCACTTTGCCCACATTGTGGTCCCAGGGATCGGCCGTGGCCCGGAAAGTCCACGAACCAGTCCATCGGGCGGTTCGGCTGCGTGCCGCGAAAGGCGACGATGATGGCGTCGCCGCTCTCGGCGACGAATCCCTGCGTGTCGTGGTTGTCGAAGAAGTCGAACGCGCCCGTGAAGCCGCTGACCCTCGCCCATTTCGCGCAGCGCTCCGGCGAGTCGTAGACCACCGCGGACGCCTGAGCGAGTATCCGGGCGTTGGCGGTCGAAAACGAGGTCGCTCGTGGTTCGAAAGCCATGGTGATCGTCCTTTCGCGGGGAGCAGCAGGAGCAGTATAGTGCCCACCTGCCCGACTCCCGACGCGTGAACGTGTTCGAGGGATGACATCGATGATGCGACGAGCGTCCGATCCGCAGCTGGCGGCGACGGCGGTCGCGGTGTTCCTGGCCGGCACCGGGATCGGCGGTGCGCACGCCGCCGGCGGCTCGATGCGCAGATGATCGGTCGGGCGCTGCTGGCTTTTCTCGCCCTTCCCGGGCTGGTGGCGTTCGTCGTCCCGCTCCTCATCGCCTGGTCTCCTCTGCGTGAGGGGAGATTCAACGTCCTGGCGCTCGTCCTGCTCGTTCCAGGCATCTCGCTGCTGCTCTGGTGCGTCCGCGACTTCCTCAGGGTCGGCCGGGGCACGCTCGCGCCGTGGGACCCGCCTCGCCATCTCGTGTCCTCGGGGCCGTATCGCTTCTCGCGCAATCCGATGTACGTCGGCGTCAGCCTGATCCTGCTCGGCTGGGCGCTGGCGTTCCGGTCGTCGGTGCTCCTGCTGTATGCCGTCCTCGTGATGGCGGCCTTTCACCTGCACGTCGTGCTCCGTGAAGAGCCGCGGCTCGCGCGGACGTACGAGCGCAAATGGGCGGAGTACCGTTCGCGCGTGCCGCGCTGGCTGTTTCCAGGCCGGCGTGCAGTGGTGCTCGCCTGGTCGGGCGGCATCGTGGCGCTCGCGCTGGCCGGGCTGTTCTACGAGGCGTATGCCGATGCCGCGGCGGCGCGCGGGTTCCCCGCGCCGGGGACGCTGGTCGACATCGGCGGGCGGCGGCTGCACCTGCTGTGCATCGGACGGGACGATCCGATGGAGCCGACGGTGATGTTCCTGGCCAGCGGCTGGGGGAACGCGACGAGCGCGCCGGGTGCGCGCGAGCGTCTCGGGAATCGGACCCGCGTCTGCAGCTACGACCGCCTCGGCCAGGGATGGAGCGACGCGGCTCCAGGTGTCGTGACTATTGGGGCTACGGCCGACGAGCTCGGCGTCCTGCAGGATCGCGCGCAGCTCACAGGGCCTTTCGTCCTGGTGGCATCGTCGGTCGGCGGCCTGACGGCGGAGATGTTCGCGCGCAAGTACCCCGAACGCGTCGCGGGTCTCGTCCTCGTCGACGGTCTCAACAGCCTGTTCCTCCCGCGGCTGATGGAGCGATCGTCGAGCATCACGGCGCTGGCGTGCACGGCCGGGATGCTGTCGAGGTTCGGTGTCATTCGGCTCATCGATCCGTTCAGGTTGGAGAACGGCTCGGAGGACGTGCGGCGCGCGGCAGCCCTGACGTATGGCGCCAGGCCGTGGACCGCGATCTGTGCGATGGCACGCGGCCTCTCCGCGACTCAGCGCGAGTTCGAGCAGGCGCCGCCGCTACCGGCGGGAGTGGCCGTGACGGCGTTGTCGGCGTCCGGCGCCCGGCAGCTGCTGCCGCCGCTTGCTGAACGTCCGTTCGATGCGGAGCGGATGCGCAAGGAGCTCGAGGCCAGTCACCGCGCGTTCGCCGAGCGCGCGCAGGGCACGTGGAAGCGGGTGCCGAACAGCACGCACCTGATCGCCGACAGCCAGCCGGATGCGGTGGCGGATGCGGTGTTCGATCTGCTCGAGGAGATCCGCGGGGGGCGGTAAAGATCGCGGGGGAGATCGGCGGCGAGATCGCGGAGTTTTTTCAACGCAGAGAGCGCGGGGGGCGCCGGGGGGTGAGGCATTCGAGTGGGCCGGCCAACGGCCGCCCCATAGGGATCGCCCGCAACCACGATCACGAGTGCCACTTGAACGGTCAGGCACTCGTGATCGTGGTTGCGCGCGGCATCGCGCCGTGTCCGCCCCGCCCGTAGACGGTGATCTCCACCCGATCCGACATCCCACGGAACAGGCCGGCGCGATAGCCGATCGTCCCGGACGGCATCGTGTCGTCGTCGTGCAGCGACAGCGCGAAGTCGGGCTTCGGGAAGCGCGTGAACAGGCCATCGTTCAGCATCGCCGCCGCGCCGCTGAGCGTCTCTTCCGCCGGCTGACCGACGAGCATCAGCGTGCCGCGCCAGCGGTCCTTGTGCGCGGCCATGATCTGCGCGGTGCCGGCCCACGCCGCCATGTGCAGATCGTGGCCGCACGCGTGCATCACCGGCACCACCTGGCCCGCCGCGTTCTTCGTGGTCACGCTGCTGGCAAACGGCAGACCCGTCTTCTCGGCCACCGGCAGCGCGTCGATCTCGGTGCGCAGCATGACCGTCGGCCCGGGGCCGTTCTTCATGAGGGCGACGATGCCCGTCTTGCCGATGCCGGTGGTCACTTCGAACCCGAGCGCTTTCAGCCGTGCGCTGAGCTTGCCGACCGTCTGCGTTTCCTGGAAGGCGAGCTCCGGATGCTGATGCAGGTCCTGGTAGAGCGCCTCGACGCCGGAATAGATGGCGTCTACTTCGGCGTCGAGCGAGCGTTGGGCCGTAACGCTGCCGTGGGCGAGAAGGAAAAGGACCGCCAGGGCCGGCACGAATCTCATGACTCGTAATATTCTGCACCGAGGGTTGGTGCCTGATTCCTGATTCCTGTTTCCTGATTCCTCCTGATTCCTGATTCCTGATTCCTGTTTCCTGTTTCCTGTTTCCTGGCTGGTTGTGCGCATCGGCGCCCATATGTCCATCGCCGGCGGCGTGGCCAACGCCGTCGAACGGGCGGTTCTTCACGGCTGTGAAGCGCTGCAGATCTTCACCGGCAGCTCGCGGCAGCTCCTCGGCCGCCCGCTCGACCCCGGCGAGGTCCGCAGATTCCGCCGGCGCATCGACGAGACCGGCATTACGCCGGTCGTCTCGCACGCAAGCTACCTGATCAACCTGGCGACGGCATCGCCGGCGCTGCGCCCGCCGACGCTGACGGCCTTCATCGGCGAGCTGGACCGCGCCCACGCGCTCGGCCTGCTCGGCGTCGTGATTCATCCCGGCGTGCTGACCAGCGGCGCCGAGGAGGACGGGCTGCGGCTGATTGCCGACGCGGTGCGCACGGCGCTGAAAGCGCAGCCGCGCCGCCAGACGATGGTGCTGCTCGAGCACACGGCGGGTCAGGGGCGGACGCTCGGCTATCGCTTCGAGCATCTCGCGGCGTTGATCGAGCTCCTCGACGGCTCGCCGCGGGTGGGCGTGTGCCTCGACACCTGCCATCTCGTCGCCTCGGGCTACGACATCGTCTCCGAGGCCGGATACCGCGACACGTTCGCCGCGTTCAATCGTCTGATCGGGTTCGACCGGCTGCGCGTGTTCCACGGCAACGACTCGAAGCGGCCCTGCGGCAGCCGCGTCGACCGCCACGAGCACATCGGCAAGGGCTGCCTCGGCCTGGACACGTTCCGGCGCCTGCTGCACGACGGGCGGTTCAGCGGCCTGCCGATCCTGATCGAGACCGAAAAGGCGACGAGCGTCACCAGGCCCAGTGCGATCACGGTCGATCGCTACGACATGCAGAACCTCGAAACGTTGCGGGCGCTCAGAGTGTAGGCGAAGCCCAAGCCCAAGCCCCAAAGCCCAGAGACCAGCAACCAGCAACCAAGGACCAGAGCCCAGAGACCAAAGACCAAGGTATATTCCCGCCATGAGACGCGTCACCCTTCTGAGCCTCCTGATCGCGGTGTTCGTGCTGCAGAGCGCGTGGGCGGTCTACACGCAGACGGCCAAGCCGCCGGGGCCGCTGCGCACCGCGCGGGTGCGCGGCAACCTGCACATGATCTCGGGCGAGGGGGGCAACGTCGCGTTGTACGTCACCAACGACGGCGTGGTGCTCGTCGACGACATGTTCGACCGAAACCATGCCGACATCCTGGCGCAGGTCAGAATGGTGACCGACAAGCCGCTGAAGTACGTCATCAACACGCATCAGCACGACGACCATGCCGGCGGCGACTTCAAGATGCTGCCGATTGCCGAGGTGATTGCGCACCGCAACGTCTACGCGAATCTCAAGGACCTCAAGCAGCCGTACTACGAGGACACGCCCGGCACGCCGATCGGCCTGCCGCGGATCACGTTCACCGACCAGCTCGACGTCCATCTCGGCGGGAGGGATGTGACCGCGTACTACTTCGGACGCGGACACACCAGCGGCGACGCCATCATTCATTTCCCCGAGGTCCGCGCCATCCACACGGGCGACCTGTTCCTCGCGTTCCGGGGCGGCGGGAGGGGCGCCACGGGCAGGCCGCGGCCGCCCGGTGTGCCGATCTACGTGGACTACGTGCAGGGAGGCAGCTTCATCGAGTGGTCGAAGACGCTCGACGCCGCGCTGAAGCTGGATTTCGATCTCGTCATCCCCGGCCACGGTCCCGTCTCGACGAAGGACGACCTGGTGAAGTTCAAGTCCGATCTCGAGACGATGCGCGGGCGTCTCACGAGCCTGATCAGGCAGGGCACGACGAAGGAGCAGCTCGCGAAGATCCTGGAAGACGACTACGGCTGGCGATCGACCGGGTGTCCGCCGAGCCCTCCGACGCCGGGATGCCTGCAGTACCAGCAGCTCGATGCGTTGATCGCGGAGCTGGGGCGATGATTATTGCTGCCCCCGGGGCCCCACTAGGGCAACGCGTACACGGCGATCGCCCCGATGTTGTCCGGCGGCTGCGCCACCTTTCCCGGGAACAGGCGGCCGATCGCGCCGTTCATGCCGCGCACGTCGCCGCCCCAGCCTGACAGCACGGCCAGATACTGTTTCCCGTCGACCATGAACGTCGTCGGCGGCGCGACGATGCCCGTGTCGGTGACCGCCTCCCAGAGCAGCTTGCCGGTCGCGGCGTCGAAGGCGTGAATCTTCCGGTCGTTGGTGCCGCCGGTGAACACCAGACCGCCGGCGGTGGTCAGCATCGATCCCCAGTTCGGCGAGAACTCGTATGTGTGGCGCCATACGCGCTGCCCCGTGTCGACGTTCCACGCCTGCACCTCGCCGCCGATGTGATCGACGCCAGGCGCCGGGATCGCACCGCCGCCGAACTGCGTGCCGGCGAAGCTCTTGCCGGGCGTGTAGGTCACCGGGATGCCGGTGAGCGCCCCGCACAGGCCGTTGTTCGCGGGGATGTAGATCATGCGCGTCCGCGGGTTGAACGCGATCGGCGGCCAGTTCTTCCCGCCGTGCGAACTGGGACAGAACTCGGCGCGCTTCCCGGTGCCCGGCTTGCGCGCCGGATCGATCTCCGGCCGTCCGGTCTTCGGGTCGAGGCTCTTGAAGACGTTCTGATACACGTACGGCTTGCCCTCGACGAACCGGATCGGGCCGTTGCTGCGCTCGAGGAACCACAGGTAGCCGTCGCGCGCGACGTTGACCAGCCCCTTGATCGTGCGGCCGTTGCGCTGGTAGTCGATGAGCAGCGGCGGCGAGACTTCATCCCAGTCCCACGACTCGTTGGGGTTGTACTGGAAGTGACCCTTGATCTGTCCGGTGCGGACGTCGATGGCCACCGTGGAGGCGACGTAGAGATTGTCCCCGGGGCGCTGATCGCCCATCCAGGGTCCGCCGTTGCCGGTACCCCAGAACGAAAGGTTGGTCTCGGGATCGTAGTTGCCGGTGACCCAGATCGGCGCGCCGCCGGTCTTCCACTGGTCGCCCTTGGGCCACGTCTCGCTGCCCGGCTCGCCGGGCGCCGGCACCATGAACGTGCGCCACAGCTCCCTGCCCGTGTCGGGGTCGAAGGCGGCGACGAAGCCGCGGACGCCGAACTCCCCGCCCGAGGCGCCAATCATCACCTTGCCGTCGGCGACGAGCGGCGCCAGCGTCAGGTAGTAGGCCGACTTGTTGTCGGCGACGACCTTCGTCCACACCTCCTTGCCGGTGCGCGCGTCGAGCGCGGCGAGCACCGCCTCGCCGGCCGCGAAGAACACCTTGTCGCCGTAGAGCGCCACGCCGCGATTGGTGTCGTGCAGCACGAACGCGCCGGCCGGCCGCGGGCGCCGGTATCGCCACAGCACGTTGCCGGTCTTCGCGTCGAGGGCGATCACCTGGTTGCCGGGCGTGGTGATGAACATCACGCCGTTGTTGACGAGCGGCGCGGACTCGTGCACGCGTCCTTCGCCGGTCCGGACGTTCCACACACGGCGAAGCTGCGCGACGTTGGCGGTCGTGATCTGGTCGAGCGGACTGTACCCCCATCCGTCGTAGGTGCGGCGGATCGAGAGCCAGTTGCCGGGCTCGGGATTGCGAAGACGCTCCGCGGTCACCGTCGTGTAGTTGCGCAGAATCGGGGGCAGGCTCGCCGGGGAAGCGGGCTTCTGCTGTGCGCCGAGCCACGCCGCCGTGCAGATCAGTCCTCCCGCGAGAGCGGGAACAACGCGCTTCATTCGAGACATTTCCTCTGATTCCTGATCCCTGATTCCTGATCCCTGATTCCTGATCCTGCTGAATCCTGATTCCTGATCCCTGATTCCTGATTTTTGCTATTTGCAGACGAAGTTCGCCGCGTCGTCCGTGCTGCCCGACCCCTTGTAGGTCGCGACCTGCGGGTACGGGCACAACGGACGGGTCCGCTCGACCTTGCCGTCGACGATGCGCGAGGCCGTGATCCGCTGCGGGGCCTGCTTCTTCTCGACCCACTGTTCGAGCGCGGCGAGCATGTCGAAGCTCGTCGTGCCCGGGCCGCCGCCGCAGTGGTTCATGCCCGGTACCATGAACAGGCGGTAGCTGTCCATGACCTTGCCGGGGCCGCCCATCGTGTCGAGGACGCTCTGGTAGTACTGCGTGCTGCTCGCGGCGGGAATCTGCGGATCGGACCAGCCGTGATACTGGATCAGCTTGCCGCCCGCGGCCGCGAACTTCCGCAGGTCGGGGTTGCGCGCGTTGATCAATCCGGCTTCCGCCTTGTCGACGAGCGCCATGTGCTCGTCGAAGTTCAGCGTCCTGTAGTCCCACTTGGGATCGTTGAACACCATGAACTGGAACATCTGCGTCGCGATCCCGAACGGCTGCGGCGCGCCGAACGTCGCCCACCCGAGCTCGCTGCCGTAGGAGAGGCCGGGGAAGATCTCCTGCTTCGTCCGGGTGTTCACCGCCGGCTGATACATCTTCCGCGCCGCCTCGACCTGCGGCGGCGTCAGGCACGAATCCGAGTCCGTGCCCGAGCAGGCCAGCACCTTCGGATCGAACGAGCACTGCGCCGGGTTCTCGATGACGCCGTCCCTCACGCCGTCGCGGGTATCGCACGCCTGGAGCACCGCGTTGTGGATTGCCGGATACTTCGTCGGCGGGATGTAGGCGCCCTCGTTCTTGTGCAGGTTGTGCGCGACGTACATCGCGAACACCGCGCGGCCGGTGGCGTTCAGCGCGGGTGCGCCGGCGACGATGCCGTCGAAGTCGTCGGGGTAGCGCTGCGCGGCCATGAGCCCCTGACGGCCGCCGGCCGAGCAGCCGACGAAATACGAGAACTGCGCCTGACGGCCGTAGAACGCGGCCGCAATCGCCTTGCCCTTCACCGTCATCTCGTGCACCGCGCGATGGCCGTAGTCGATCAGCTTCTCGCGGTTCCGCATCCACGGGCCGCCGCCGCCCTGATGCCCGGTGTCGGTGCTCGCGGTCGCGTAGCCGCGTCGCACGCCGTTGGCAAGGGCGTTCACGTCGATGTTGCCGTTCCAGCCGCCATTGCCCGTCGCCTGGAACTTGCCGTTCCAGCCCGAGGCGGGGAGCCACAGCTCCATCCTGATGTCCGACTCGGGCGAAGGCGTCAGCGTCGCCGCCACGCGGCAGAACGCCGGCAGGTCGGTGAACTGGGCGGGGTTGCCGCGCCCGCGGCCGCCCTGCGGCGGCGTGAACGCGCCGGCCGGCACCGACTGCGCCATCGTGATGGTGGCGTTCTCCAGCTTGAGCGACGACAGGCTTTCGCACGACTGCGCCGCTGCGGGGGCGGCGCTCGCGAGCACCATCATGGTGACCGCGAAGATCACGGCGCGTCCCAAAGGACGTGCGCCACACGTGCCCGAAGAACTTGCCCCGCTTCCGTAAGGATTCGCTCCGCGAGTACGAAGGAAGGCGTGCATAAGCAGTCTCCGTTATCTCTTATCCGGCAGCGCAAACACGTACAACGCGTGGCCCGTCGTCGGCACCCGGATTTCCGGCGCGAGCGTGGACGGCACGAGCCGCGGGCTGCCGCCGCCGAGGCCGGTCGTGACCGCCACGTATTGTCTGCCGTCGATGCTGTACGTCATCGGGAAGCCCTGCACGGACGTTGCGAGCCGCGTCTGCCACAGGATCTTGCCGGTGCGCACGTCGATCGCCTTGAAATAGCGATCCAGGTCGCCGACGAAGGCGACGCCGCCGGCCGTGGAGAGCACCGCGGTCAGGAACGGTGCGCGCTGCTGGAACGACCAGGTCTCCTTCATCGTGTTCACGTCGTACGCGGCGAGCTTGCCGATGTTGCCGTCGGTGCCCGGCATCTCGTAGAAGCGCCGGTCGGCGCCGCCGGCGCTGCCGCCGCCGGGCTTCTGCTCGATCTTCTGGGCGCGGATCGAGAGACAGCTCTGGCTCAGCGGGATGATCAGCTGGTTGGTCGCCTTGTGATGGCTCATCGCCTGCCAGTTGTGGCCGCCCTCGGTGCTCGGGCAGCTGTCGATCCACTGTCCGATCTCGTGATCGATGATGTCGGCGCGATACGTCGGCGTTCCGGTCTGCGGATCGAACTTCTCCCAGACGTTCTGGAACACCGTTTCCCTGTGGCCGAGATACTTGCCGGTCTTGCGATCGAGCTTCCAGAGGATGCCGTCCTTGCCGACCGTGAACACCAGGTTCTGGCCGCCTGAGTCGACCAGCACGCGTTCGAAGACGATGTCGAGGTCGAGCGCTTCGCCCGGTGCGTGCGAGTAGTACCAGGCCAGCTTGCCGGTATCGAGGTCGAGCGCGACGGTGGAGCTGGTGTAGAGCGCCTTGTCGAGCGTGTACATCCCGCGGCTCACCGGCATCCACGGCTTGGCCTGCGCCGTGCCCCAGTAGGTGAGATTGAGATCGGGATCGTAGCTGCCGGTGATCCACGTCTCGCCGCCGGCGCGGAACAGATTCGTCAGGCTGCCCCAGGTGTCGCCGCCGGGCTCGCCCTCACGCGCGATCGTGTAGAAGCGCCACAACTGCTTGCCGGTCCTGGCGTCGTAGGCGCTGATGAAGCACTTCACCTCGACATACGGCGAGCAGCCGCCCATGCCCTGCACGACCTTGCCCCTGGCCACCAGCGGGCCGCTCGAGCTGCCGCGGCCGTCGGGCATCAGCACATCCCAGACGACTTTGCCGGTCCTGGCATCGAGCGCGACGAGGTGCGCGTTGCTCATCGCGATGTACAGCTTGTCCTCGTACAGCGCGATGCCGCGCGAGGCGGTGTTGCTCCCGAGCCGCTGCTCCCAGATCAGGTCGCCGGTCCTGCCGTCGATCGCCTGGATGATGCCGCCGACGTTGTTGACGAAGATCGTGCCGTTGCGCGCGAGCGGCGCGGGCTGATTGGTGCCGCCTTCGGCCATGGGCGAGACCCAGACGAGCTGGAGGTCGTGCACGTTGTCGCGCGTGATCTGATTCAGGGGACTGTAATTCGAAGCGTAGTGATCGCGGCGGATCGCCGGCCAGTCGCCGGGCGGCGGATTGCGAAGCGCGTCGTCGGTGACCGGCGTGAAGTTCTTCACTTCGCCAGCCACGGTCAATCCCACGACCGGCTCCTGCTGGCCGCGGCCGCGCCCGCGGCCGCCGCCGCTGCCCGCTGCTGCGGCCGGTCCCGCGCCTCGTCCGGCGGGCGCGGTGGCCTGTGCGTTCTGCGCAGCCGGCGCCGCCGCAGCCGAACCCCCGATCGGCACCGATGTCGTCGCCGTCAATGGCTGCGTGCCCGGTGTGCGTCCGTTCTGCTGCAGGATGAACGCGACGATATTCAGGTAGGTGTCGGCGGGCAGCGCCCCGGGCCGATCGGTCGGCATCGTGTTCTGGATCAGCCCGAACAGATCGCGCGTCGTGCGCGTGCCCCAGGCGCCGACGAACGCCGGCCCGGCCAGCGGGGGATAGCCCATCAGATCGGCGCCGTGACAGCCGGCGCAGTTCGCCTGGTACGCCGCCTGTCCGGCGCTCGCCTGCTCCGCGGTGAACGGGCCGGCGGCCGTCGGCTGCTGGCCGGTGACGAGGAGAACGCTCGACGTCAGGACGGCAGCCAGGACAAAGAGAAACGGTCTCATCGAACCACCCATCGTCATACCCTCGTGCGATCTCGATCTACCTGAGCAGCCAGCCCCAGAGATTGCTGCCGTCCGGGGCCACGCCCTTCTCGCCGTGAATCTGGATGTACAGCTTGCCCTGCCGCAGCGCCTCGACCTGTGGCGCGGTCAGATCGACGGAACCGCTGAGCGTGCCGCTTGCGGCCTTGCTGATGGTCAGGTCGGTAATCGCGGCGCCGCGCGCGCCCCTGGCAACGCCCTGATGCAGACGGGCGATCGTCGCCGGAGCCGGAAGGCCCTCGAACGTGCCGTTGATCGTCAGCCTGGTTCCGTTCAGCACGGCGGTTGCCGTGCCCTTGCCGGTCACGTTGCCGCGTTCATTCGGCCCGGGAATGGGTACGGCCGACAAACGCGCGGCGAACTTCTCTCCGCCCTGCGCGGCGAGCGGGGCCGCGCCCGCCACGAGCGCGGCGATGATCGTCACGGTCACGACGCACTGTCTCACTGTCACGGTCGCTCCTCGGAGGGATCTTTCCGCGTGAGAGCTTATCATTGCGACCCATGGACGCACCCCTCGATGCGGAGTTTCTGGAGTCGGTCCGCCACCGGCTGCTGACCGAGGTTCCCGGGCAGATTCGCGCCTGTCTGCACGTCCTGAGCGACGACGACGTCTGGTGGCGGCCGAACGAGCAGGCCAACGCCGTCGGCAACCTGGTGCTGCACCTGGCCGGCTCCAACCAGTTCTATCTCGGGCACGTCATCGGCGGCGCCCCGGACGTCCGCGACCGGGACGCCGAGTTCGCGGCCCGGGGCGGGCGCTCGGCGGCCGAGGTGTTCGCCGTCTACGACGCGGCACGGGCGACGGTGCAACGGGTCCTCGACACGCTGCCGCCGGCGCGTCTCGTCGAGACGACGACGGCCAGCGGACGCCCGACCTCGGTTGCGCGCATCCTGATGCACGTGACGCATCACAACGCGCTGCACCTCGGTCAGATCGTCTTCATCACGAAGCTGCGACAGCCGGGGGCGCTGAACGATCTGTTGAGGGGCGGAACTGCCGGGCGCTGAACGCGTGGCGGGGACGCGGAGGGGGCGGAGGGCGCCGAGGGAAGCCAGACGCAGAGGTCGCAGAGCACGCAGGGGCAGCGACGCGTGGCGGCGGCCGGCGGCCGCCGCCCTGGATCGAGAGTGGCTCCACTCACAAACGCCTCAGGATCATGTGGCGCTTGTGAGTGGTGCCACGTCTCGATCCAGGCCGCGCCATTGCGCGGCCACGCGTCTGTAGCTTGGGGATCTCCGGCACACGGCGATCTCGGCGAGTGGTTTCTTGCTTCCACGTCCGCACTTGGTAGGGCGGTCCACGCATCCCAGCCCCGGCGGACCCTGCGAGCCCTGCGTTAAGTCTCTCCCTGCGCCCTTCGCCACCTCAGCGCCCGGCCAGCGCGTAGACCCGGAACTGGCTGTTCTCGTACGCGACCGGCAGATCGAGACGGCCTTCCGTGACCAGGTAGTTCAAGCCGTACTTCGCGGCGAGCGCGCGCGCCTGTTCGGCCGTGAGCGTCGAGAAATCGCCGAGTGCGGCGGTACGCTCGACGACGCGCTGTGCGACGTCGCGCGAGTAGATGGCGATGGCCGAGTCCTTGACCTCTTCGAGGAACACATCGCGCTTCGCGGACACACGTACGCTCGTGCCGTACTTCCACGCGTGGCCGGGATCGGCGAGGACGTGCGTGTCGACGGGCTGACGCGACAGCCACCGCATGGCGTCCTCCCACGGCGACTCCGCCAGGTGCACGCCGAACAAGACGCGTTCGGGACGCTCGACGAGCATGATGTACGCGCCGCGCGAGACGGAGACGACCAGGAGCATGATGGCGACCACTTTGGCCATCCTGCGATCGACGATCACTGACAGCAGATAGATCGTCGCGAGCACGTCGACGAGCCAGAACACTCGCGGGATCTGCAGCTGCACGGGGAAGGCGAAGCGCCCCACGATGAGCGGCAGGGTGACGAGAAAGACGCCGACCAGCGCGGTGGCGCCCCACACGATCGCCTCGTCCTCGGCGGTGGCCCGGCGCAGACGCGTGCGGCGGCGGTGGGCCCGCCACAACACCGCGAGCAGCGCGAGATTGGCGGCCCAGGCCCACAGCGGCCACTGCGTGGCGAACAGCGAATCCTTGCTGGCAACCGCCTCCAGCCAGACCGCATCCATCCGTGTCATCGACGTGCGAAGCGGCCCGGCCGTCAAGGCCCATGCGCCGGCGATCGCTGCCGCAGCGCCGCCGACGAGCGCCAGACGGCGCATGGCGGGCTCCAGCCTCACGAGCGCGACGCCGATCAGGATGGCGAACCAGAGCCCTGTCGTGACGTGTATCAGTGCGCCTGTTCCGACCAGCACGACGGCCAGCCATGGCCGACGCCGCAACACCGCGGCAACCGCCAGCAGGCCGAAGCCGAACGCGAGCATGCGCGGATGGAAGTAGGGCTCGAACGAGTTGGCGCTCGTCCGCGGGATGCGGTGGCGGAGCGTCAAGGCCGCGAGAATCGCTCCCACCACCCAGGGCGTTGCCGATACCCGTTGGCCGATCAGCACGAGCGCGATTCCGATCAGCGCCGCCGACAGCAGGTAGCCGGCCAGGAAGAGGATGTCGAGCGGCAGCGCCGTGGCCCGGGCGAGCAGCGCGATCACCTCGTCGGAGATCATCAGCCGCCCCTGCGCATCGATGAGCGAGCCGTCGCGCGGGAACATCGCGGGGTCGATCGCGTGTTCGACGACGGGAATGTAAAAGGCCTGATCGGAGACGCCGTATCGATAGCCGGCGCCGTTGGCGGTTGCGAGCAGGAGGAACAGGATCCCCCCGCCAACCCAGGCGGCGGCCTGTACCGCTCGCGGCCAGGAGGGGACGGGCGGTGTGGGCGTCGCTGTCTCAGTCACGACCGTGCCGCGCCGTCGCCGAAGCGAAGGCGGAGGTCGTCCCGCCGACGCGTCTCGGGCGAAGGGCTGCCTCGCCGAAGCCGAGAGACGAAGGCGGCCGAAGGTGAATCAGAGGCCGCCCTCGTCGGCGCTCGGACCATAGCTCGATGGCACCGGGATGTCGAGAAGGCGCAGGTAGACGCCGAGCTGTGCGCGGTGATGAATCAGGTGGCTCATCACGAACGAGCGCCACACCGCCTGCCGCGGCATGGAGAAGATGATCTGCCCGTCCCGCTTCAGCGCCCACTGCACCTTGAATTCAGCATCGGACTTGCCGACGAGCGCCGATCGCGCGCCCGCCACGTTGCCGTCGAACAAGGCAAGGATGGCGCTGCGCGTCTGGAGCGGCGGATTCGGGGGCAGCGTGGCCAGGTCGACGTTCAGCTCGTTCAGCGTCATGGTGCCCCACATGGGGATGGTGGCGACGTGCTGCGCCAGCTGGCCCACGGCGTACGACTTGGTGTGCGGCTTCCAGTCGAGCCGATCGTCGGGCACCCGCTCGAGCACCTTGCGGGTGATCGTCATCTCGTGATCGAACTCCGGCAGCAGCGAATCGACGATCGGCATCGCGCGGCTACGACCTCCCGAAGTTCACCCGCGGCACGCGCTCGGCTTCGGGCGGCGCGTCGAACAGCGGATACTCCTTGAAGCCGAAGATGCCGGCGGTGATGTTCGACGGGAACTGGCGTCGGGCCGTGTTGTACTCCTGCACGCGCTCGTTATACCGCATGCGCTCCACGGCCAGGCGGTTCTCCGTTCCCGCCAGTTCGTCCATCAGCCGGTTGAAGGTCGAGTTCGACTTCAGCTCAGGGTAGTTCTCGATGACGACGAGCAGACGGGCCAGCGCCGCGCTCTGCTCGTTGGCGGCCTGGATCTGCTGCTCCGGGGTCGTGGCACCGGCGAGCTTGGCGCGCGACTCGGCGATCTGTCCGAAGACCTCCTTCTCCTGCAGCGCCGTGCCCTTCACGGTCTCCACCAGGTTCGGGATCAGGTCGTTGCGGCGCTGGAGCTGGTTCTCGACCTGCGCCCACTGCGCCTTGATGGCCTCCTCCTGGCTGACGAACCGGTTGTACGAACAGCCCGAGAGACCGACCGATAGAGCCACGAGCACGGCCAGCATACCGGTCTTGCGAATCAGCGTCATGGTCATATCAGCACTCCATCCCCCAGGCCCGCCGCCGTCGCGCTTCGCGCTTGGGCGCGCAGGCCACCAACCATCAACCTACCAGGAACCGCTGGCGCCGCCGCCGCCGCTGCGGCCGCCGCCGAACCCGCCGAACCCGCCCCCGCCGCCGAAGCCGCCAAATCCGCCGCCGAAGCCGCCGCCGCGCCCGAACCCACCGCCGAAGGGCCCGACGCCGCTGTACCACCCGCTCCACGGTCCGCCGCCCCAGCGCCGCCGCCTGCGTCGACCCATACGCCCGGCGATAGCGTTGATCACAATCAAAAGGACGACCAGGCCAGCGATGAGGTTTCCACCCGAGCTGCTGCCGGGCCGACGACGGCGTTCGCGCGTCACGCGAGGGACGCCTGAGATTTCGACGTTGCGTCCCTCCCCGATCCGCCCGACGAGGCGCTGCACGCCCGCGACCAGCCCCGGCCCGTACTGGCCCTGCCGGAAGAACGGCGCGATTTCCTGGCGGATGGTCTCGCCGGCAAAGCCGTCGGTGATGAACTGCTCGAGCTCGTAGCCGACCTCGATTCTGATCTGGCGGTCCTTGACCGCGACGAGCACGAGCAGGCCGTTGTCGCGCCCGGCCTGCCCGATGCCCCTGCCGCGGTTGCGGAACATCCGCTCCGCGTAGAAGTTGATGTCGTCCCCTTCCAGCGAGTCGATCGTGGCGACGACGATCACGTCGCCGGTCGTTTCCTGGAGCGATCGGATCAGGGCATCGAGCCGCCGCGCGCTGTCGGGGTCGATCACGTTCGCAAAGTCGTTCACCGGGCGCGTGAGCTCGGGCGGTTCCGGCTGCGCCGATGCATGTCCGGCCGCGAAGAGCAGGAGGCACAGCAGCCACACCCCCGCGCGGCGCGCGCTGCGGCTGTGCCCGCCAGGTATCGTCGATACCTGGCGCCGGCTACGCTCGCCAGGTATCGACCGCATGAGCGAGGTGTTCGACGGCGGCGAGATACTCGGGGAACAGGCGGTCGGCATCGACGCTCGCAACGTCCGACCGGTGCTCGAGCGCAAGCAGGCTGTTGACCAGCCGCTCGGGAATCCTGACGGCTCTGGCGCCGAGTCGGGTAGCTTCACCGCGATCGCTGGTAAGGACGCCATTGAGCCGCGCCACGTTCCGCAGCAGCACCATGAACGCCGGCGCGGAGGCGGCAACCAGCTTGCCGACGGGGCCCGGCTTGCCGCCCGACTCGATGAACGCTTCGCGCAGGTGCAGGAGGTGGCTCTTGACCTGCGTCTCGCAGGCGCGGCGCAGATCGTCGGGTGCAATCGCGATATCGGTGAACGGATTGCTCCCGTACAGCACGTGGTGCGTGCGGATGATCTCGCCGTATTCGAGCGGGAAGGCATCCAGCGAACGCCGGAACTCCGACTCGGGAAGGATGAGCGGCGTGCCGATGTTCATGCGCTCCCAGCGGGAGGCCAGTCCGGCGCACGCCTGCAGGTCGTCGATCGTCAGGTTGTCGACGAGCGCGAGACAGGTGAGCGGCGCGTTGGTGTCGCCCTCGAGGTGCGGTCCGTAGGCGGCCACCGAGCGGAGCCTCTCGCCGAACACGCCGCGGAGATCCGCGGTGAGCGACTCCGCGGCTGGCTGCCAGGAGGGATCCATGAGGCCATTGTATGTCCTCGCGTCGCTGGCGCCGACCACGACGCCGTTGCCGCGGCGCTCCCGTCTTCGCCCGACCGGGGCGGCGCGACCGAAACGCTACAATGGCCCCATGCACCTGCGCGAGGTGAATGTCGGCTGTGTCGGCGGGGGAACGGGTCTTCCCAGCCTGCTCGGTGGATTGAAGGCCAATCCCTGGCTCAAGCTGAACGCCGTCGTCACCATGTTCGACAGCGGGGGCAGCTCGGGGCAGCTGCGGGATCAACTCGGCGTGCTGCCGCCCGGCGACGTGCTGAAGTGCGCGCTGGCGCTGGCGCGGAACGAACGGGAAGCGCGCAACGTCCTGCTGGCGCGTCTGCCCGCGCTCGATCCGCGCGATCGGCTTGGCGGACACACCGGCGGCAATCTGCTGCTGTCGATGATGGAGCGCTACAGCGGCGATTTCCTGTCGGCGGTGGACAGCCTGCGCGCGCTGCTCGGCTGCAAGGGTCGCGTGTGGCCGGTGACCGTGGAGCTCGCCTCGGTCTGCGCCGAGTATGCCGACGGCACGCGCACGCGCGGCGAGGTCGAAGTGGATGCCGGCCAGTCGCGCGGCCACGAGGTCCGCCGCCTGTGGCTCGAGCCGCAGGTGTCGATCCATCCCGAGGTCGCCCACGCGATCCGCTCGTTCGATGCCGTGATCATCGGCCCGGGCAGCTTCTTCACCAGCCTGCTGCCGCCGCTGCTCGTGCTGGGCGTGAAGGAAGCGATCGCCGACGTGCGCGGGCCGATCATCCTGATCGCCAACCTGCTGACCGAGGGCCGCGGCATGGAGGGATTCACCGCCGCGGAGGCGGTGCGCTGGGTCGAGCGCGCGATCGGGAGACGGGTCGACGTGGTCATCGCCAACACGAGCCGTCCCTCCGACGAGGTCTTGAAGAATTACGCCGCCGAGCACAAGGCCCCGCTCGAGCTCGGGGAGCTCGATCCCTCGATCGACGCCGTGCTCGGGCCGTTCTGGAAGAGCGACATCGCACGCCACGATCGCCGGCGTCTCGCCTACGCGGTGTGGTCGGTGCTCAGTCAGCGCCTGCTGGGGGCGCCGGCGCCTGCGCCCGTGCTGTAGCCGGCTAATCGAGTCAGCGCTTTTTCGTGCGGGCTGTCGTCTTCTTCGCGCGGGCGGTCGTCGCCGCTTTCTTCTTCGCGCCCTTCTTCTTCGCGCTCGTCGTCTCTCCGGCTTCCGGCGGCTCGGGGCGCGCGCGCAGCTCCAGCGCGCGCTTGATGATGCGCTCGAACATCGCCCCGGTCTCGCCGCCCTGCGCGGGACGGTTCGACAGCCAGACGTCGGGATCGTCCTGCGCGAGGATGTCGGCGAAGTCGCCCTTGCTCTTCACGCTCAGCGGCGCGAACTCGGTGATGTCGAGCGGCCCCGACCACCCGTCGCGATGCTTGATCAGCAGCCACGGCTCGCCGCTCTCTCCCGCGCCGGCGTAGCGGCCCCTGGTGCGCACCAGCACCCACGAGCCTTTCAGCTTGTATCCGTCGAGCGTGAACTTCAGATCGCCCTTCTTCAGCGCGGCGTCCACATCGTCGGTCTCCGGCGTCCAGGTGCCGCGATCCCACAGCATGACGATGCCGGCGCCGTAGCCGGACGGGATCACGCCTTCGAAGTCGCCGTAGTCGATCGGGTGATCCTCGACATGCATCGCCAGGCGCTTAATCGACGGATCGAGCGCCGGCCCCTTCGGCACCGCCCACGACAGCAGCACACCGTTGTGCTCGAGCCGGAAGTCGTAGTGCAGGTGACTGGCCAGGTGCTTCTGGACGCAGAAGAACCGCGGCTGGCGTCCCGCGGGAGATTTGGCGATCTTCGTGCCGGCCGGCTCGGGCGACTTCGTGAAGTCGCGCTTCGCCTTGTATTTCTCGAGGGCCATTCTGTGCACCTGTAGGGCCGGTCCTCTTGAACCGGCCGGCTGCGGTCCTTTGATCCGGCGGGCTCTGGTCCTTGGACCGCCGCGTTCGTCCTTTGGGGCGGGCCGGTCGCTTCAGGACGTGCCGGTCGCGGCTAGCGTACGTCCCCCATGAGGCGATGGAGCGGTTTCACCAGCGCGAACATCACGCCCGCCGTAATGAGCAGCAGGGTCGCCACGATCGTGAAGAGCGTCTCGAGCGGCATCGAGCTGAAGAACCCGGCGGACCATCCCGCCAGCTTGCTGCCGAATGCGTTCGAGAGGAACCAGACGCCCATCATCAGGCCGACGATCCGGGCCGGCGAGACTTTCGTCACGGCGCTGAGTCCCACGGGATAGAGGCACACCTCTCCGAACGTCGCCCCCAGGTAGACCGCGATGAGCCACCACGGGCTGACGCGGGTGCCTCCTTCGGCCTGAGCCATCGCGCCGGCGGGGATGAGGATGAGGAACGACAGCCCGATGAACAACAGACCCAGCGCGATCTTGGCGGGGACCGACGGCTCGCGAGCGCCGAGGCGCACCCAGAGCCATGCGAATGTCGGCGCGAAGATGACGACGAAGATAGGCGGGACGGACTGGAACCACGACGAGGGGAACGAGAATCCGAGGATTTCGAGACGTGTGTAGCGATCGGCGAACAGGTTCAGCGTCGATCCCTGCTGCTCGTACGCGCCCCAGAACAGCGTGGCGGCGAGGAAGAAGATGACGATGGCGCCGATGCCTTTCCACTCGGCGGCCGAAAAGCCGAGGAACCCGCCAGCCGCCGGAGTCGACGTCGAGTGTGCGGGCGAGTGCGGCTTCGGCTGCGCCGCCAGGCGATCCAGCCCCCGCTGGAGGTGCTTCTTGCCGAGCACGTACTGAACGAGTCCGAGGAACATTCCGACGGCGGCGCATCCGAATCCCACGTGCCAGTCCACGCGCTGCGCGAAGTAGCCGGCGATCAGCGGACCGGCAATGGCGCCGATGTTGATGCCCATGTAGAAGAGAGAGAAGCCCGCATCGCGGCGAGCGTCCTCCTGATCGTAGAGAGAGCCCACCAGGGTGCTGACGTTCGGCTTCAGCAGGCCAGTCCCCGCTGCGACAAGTGCGAGGCCAGCATAGAAGAAGGGCACCGGCGGAAACGCCAGCGAGATGTGGCCGAGCGTGATGATGATGCCGCCGACGAGCACGCTGCGGTACTGACCCAGGAATCTGTCAGCGACGATGCCCCCGAGGATGGCGAGCCCCCAGGCGCTGGCGGTGTAGGTGCCGTAGATCGATGCGGCATCCGCGTCGGAAAAGCCGAGTCCGCCCGCGCTGACGGGAGCCACCATGTAAAGGATGAGGAACGCGCGCATGCCGTAGTAGCTGAAGCGCTCCCACATCTCGGTGAAGAAGAGCGTGGACAGGCCGCGCGGGTGTCCGAAGAAGGCGGTATCCGCGGGTGGGGAGAGGGCGGTCTGCTGCATTCCCGGCAAGGATAACGTGGAACAACGACCCGGTGCGCCGTCTCGATTACGACGTGCCGGTCCCGGCGCCGGCCGGCTTGGCGGTCCTGGCGGCGTCGATGCGACGGCGGGCGTCGAGTCTCCTCGCGTCGCCGTGTCGCGCGAGCCGCGGTGCGGGTGGCGCTGATACGAGTGCCGATCTGCGGATTCCAGGTACCAGTGCGTTTTCTGCAACCCCTCGTCTCGCGATCCTCCACAGGGGTCTGACCCCGGGTCAGACCCCGGGTCAGACCCGGGGTCAAGACCCGGGGTCAGACCCCTGTGCACGAGGTCGGGCGTTCCGATGGAGGACGTGCCCGTTCGACACTCGCGCGACGAACGGGTCCTGGCCTCGATGTCATCGAGGTGATCGAGCCGCGCCGCAAGCGAAGTTGCCGCTCACGGCGAGGCGCGGTGTGAATCGAAGGGGGCAAGGTGTGAACGGCACCGCCGCACATTGGCTCGATCGACGCCGATCCCTATGCAGACGTCGGTGTCTGTCGCGAAGGCGGATGCGGTCCTTGCCTCGACTCCCGGAAGAAAGGGGACCCCATCCCGAGTTCCTTCTCGCCGCGAGAATGACCGGGCGAGTGTCGAACGGACACTCCCGTGAGGAGCGCGTACGCGCATCGGGATCGAGCGGGGGATCCGCAGGTTCGAGCGAGCCGGCCCTCTGAAGACCGCCCGCCGCGGGCCGCCGGTGGCGGCCCCGCCCACGGCTACTTGGTCTGCTGCGGCTGGTACCCCGGTGGAAGCGCAGCGCTCGCGCCGAACAAGAAGTCCTCCATGTGGCGCGCGATCAGCTCCTGGGCCTCCTTCTGCCACGGCATCAGACGATACTCATTGAGGATCATCTTCTGCCGCTCTTCCCACATTTTCCACGCCTGCGCGGACACGTTCTCGTAAATGCGCTGTCCGAGCTCGCCGGGCCAGGGGGGCGCATCGAGTCCGGGAAGATCCTTTTGGAGCTTCACGCAATGCACGATGCGGCCGCTCGTATTCGGACGATCGGGGGTCGTGGAATCAGTCATGAACGGCATGTTACCTCCACACTCCTGGGACGCGAAATTGCGCTAACAAGAACCGATTTACACAACACGGGACCTCGTCTGTCGGAATCCGCGTCACATACCGTAGCCGCCGGTGGCCCGCGGCGCAGGTTTCCGCTTGTTTTTCGGCTGTGCTGTGCGGATGAGCTGGTGATCACAATCCTGGCATCAAGCTTGAACTTCCGGCGAACAGCTTAGAGATGCGCGACTTTCGGAATCGTCGTGCATGGGGATCGAATCATCAGGAGGGGGTTGTGGACGGAGCGCGCAAGGAACGTCGCGGATTTGCTTCGATGAGTCGCGAGAAGCAGCGCGAGATCGCCAGCAAGGGCGGTCGCGCCGCCCACGAGAAAGGCACGGCGCACGAGTGGACGCCGGATGAAGCCCGGGCCGCTGGCCGCAAGGGCGGCCAGAGCAGCAGGGGCGGCCGTGGTCGACTCGTACCTATTCCCGCGCAGCAGGATGTGCACCAGCCGCCGGGAGCAGTTCGTCGGGACTGACCATTAGCCCGCGCGGCCAGATTCTTGGCCGTGCGCCGACGAGATATCCGATTCGCTGACCCGTCGCACGTCGACGCGGGCGTCATTGAAACACGCCCCGCCGCCGAGATCGGTCAGTGAGTCGGGCACGAGGGTATTCGCGGTGCACCCGTTGGCGGTGTGTTTTCGCCACAGCCCCTTCGGGAGCACCACCGTCCCCGGCCTGACCCATGGGCCCACCTGCAGGCCGCATCGCACTTCCCCCTGTGCATTGAAGATGCGGACCTCGTCACCGTCGCTCAGTCCGCGCGCTGCTGCATCGTCGGGGTGCATCAGCAGGCGGACCTCGGGCCGCGGCAATTCGCTGAGCGTCGAGCTGATCGTGCGCTCGCTGGCGGGTGAAACCAGCGCAAGGGGATACTCCGGCGTCGCCGGGTCCGGCTGATAGCCGTACAGCCCGACGGGTGATTGGGCGTCGAGGTACTCGGGGAACAGATCAACCTTCCGGTCGGGGGTCCGCGGGAAGACGTCGACGAACTGAATCGGCCGGCCGCCGGCCATCGGCACGGCTTCCCCGCGCTGCCTCAGCTCCTCGCCCGTGGAGCCCGGCAGGTGCGACAGGACGTGCAACATCTCTTCGAGCTCGCCCTGAGGGTCGGCGGGCTCGGAGAGCTCGAGCCGGCGCAGCAGCTCGCTGAAGACGTCGGCATTGGGGCGCGCCTCGCCGACCGTGTCGATGACCGGCTTGCCCAGCCTCAGCGTGATCGGACCGTAGCCGCGCACCAGGTCGTACCCTTCGAGGAAGGTCGTGGCGGGAAGGACCACGTCCGCGTAGCGGGCGGTGTCGGTCATCACCTGCTCGAACACGACCGTGAACAGATCGTCACGCTCGAGCCCGCGGAGGACGCGCTGCTGGTTCGGCGACGTCACCGCCGCGTTCGAGTTGTAGACGAACAGCACGCGGATGGGAGGGTCCAGCTCGGTGAGCGCACGTCCGAGCTGGTTCATGTTGACGAGGCGGGTGCGCGGCTCGGGCGGGATCCACGTGCGCTCGATGCCCCAGGCCGCCGTGTTGCTCATCGAATAGCCGCCGCCGCGGACGCCGAACTTGCCGGCCACGGCCGGCAGCGCCAGGATCGCCAGCGACGAGTTTCCGCCGTTGCGGTTGCGTTCCTGGCCCCATCCGCAGCGAATCAATGCGGGACTTGCGTCCGCATAACGCCGCGCCACCTCCTCGATCGCCGCGGCGGATACTCCGGCTACCTCGGCGGCACGGTCGAACGTCCAGGGACGCGCCTTCTCGCGCAGCTTGTCGGCGTTGCGCGTGTGCGCGCGGATGAACGCCAGATCAGCCTTTCCCTCTTCGAAGAGGAACCGGTGGATCGACAGCGCCACAGGCAGGTCGGTGCCTGGCCTCACCGCCAGATGGATGTCGGCCTGCCTGGCCAGCGCGGTCGCGCGCGGATCGATGACGACGAGCGTGGCGCCGTTCCGCTGTGCTTCGCGGATGAAGGGCACGAGGTGAATGCCGGACGCCGCCGGGTTCACGCCCCACAGGACGATCAGCCGCGCGTGCGGATAGTCTTCGTAGGTGACCGACGGCATCTTGCCGTAGAGCGCTTCGTTTGCCGCCCCGGTCGGCGCCGCGCACACGGTTCGCGCCAGGCGTGATGCGCCGAGGCGGCGGAACAGCGTCGCGTCGCTGGTGTCCTGCGTCAGCAGGCCGTTCGACCCGCCGTACGAATAGGGGAGGATGGACTCGCCGCCCCACGTCCGCCGTGCGTGATCCAGCTTCTCCGCGACCACGGCCAAGGCCTCGTCCCACGAGACCCGCTGGAACTCTCCCGATCCCTTCGGGCCCTTGCGCACGGCCGGATAGAGCAGACGGTCGCTGCCGTAGACGCGCTCGTGGAAGCGGCGAACCTTGGCGCAGATGAAGCCGTTGGTCACGCGGTGACGGGAAGAGCCGTCGATGTTGACGATGCGTCCGTCGCGGACCGTGACATCGAGGCTGCAGGCGTCCGGGCAGTCGAGCGGACACACCGTGGACACCTCGTGCTCGATGCCGAACGGTGCGGGCGTCTTCAGGCTGAATGTCGCGGCGGTCCTCATACTGATAGTGTAGGCTGGTCGCCGGTCTCGAGGCACATTGTCACGCCCACATGTCGTGATCGTTGGCGGCGGCTTCGGCGGGTTGTCGGCGGCGCGCGCGCTCCGGAAGGCCGACGTCCAGGTCACGCTGGTCGATCGCCGCAACCATCACGTCTTCCAGCCTCTGTTGTACCAGGTCGCCACGGCGACGCTCTCGCCCGGTGATATTGCCGCGCCGATCCGGTGGATTCTGCGGCGGGCGAGGAACGTCCGTGTACTGCTCGGGGAGGCGGTGCGCGTCGATGTGGCGCGCCGTAAAGTCGAGCTCGCCGACGGCGCGGCGATCGACTACGACTACCTCATCCTGGCCCCAGGGTCGAGCCACGCCTACTTCGGCCACGAAGAGTGGGAGCCCTTCGCGCCCGGTCTGAAGACGCTCGAGGATGCGATCACGATCAGACGCCGCATCCTGATTGCGTTCGAACGGGCCGAACGCGAAACCGATCCCGCGCGCCAGCGCGAGCTGCTGACGTTCGTGATCGTCGGCGGCGGACCGACCGGCGTCGAGCTGGCGGGCACGCTGGCCGAGATCGCGCGCCAGACGCTGCGCGACGAGTTCCGCACCATCGATACGTCGCGCGCGCGGATCGTGCTGGTGGAGGCGAGCACGATCCTGGTGACATTCCCCGAGAAACTGCGGAACGCGGCGCGCGAGTCCCTGGCCCGCCTGGGCGTCGAGGTCCGCGAAGGCGTGGCCGTGACGCGCATCGACGCGCACGGCGTGATGCTCGGCAGCGAGCGCCTCGATGCCGGGACGATCGTCTGGGCTGCCGGCGTCGCCGGATCGCCGCTGCTGGCGACGCTTGGCGCTCCGCTCGATCGGGCCGGACGCGTGCTGGTCGAGCCCGACCTCTCGATCCCGGGCCACCCGGAGGTCTTCGTCGTCGGCGATGCCGCGGCGTTTCTGCACCAGGGCGGCAGGCCGCTGCCCGGCGTCGCGCAGACCGCCATGCAGGGCGCCGCCCACGCGGCAAAGAACATCCTGCGCCGCGAGCGCCGCCTGTCGACGCTGTCGTTCGTCTATCGGAACTACGGGAGCATGGCGATCGTCGGGCGCGGCTCCGCCATTGCCGACCTGCCGTGGGCCCGCCTGTCCGGTCCCATCGGCTGGCTGGCCTGGCTCTTCCTGCACATCGTGATGCTGATCGGCTTCCGCAACCGCGTCGTCGTGCTGTTCGAATGGGCGATCGCGTTTCTCACCTTCCAGCGCGGGGCGCGCCTGATTACGGGCGAGCCTCCGAAGGCGCAGTAACCTGGGGGCGGCTGGCCTCGGGTCAGGGTTCGGGGCAGACCTGGGACAGTCCGCGGAAGGTTCGGTCAGCGCCGCGGATATCTGGTGGCGACGTAGTTGTCGACCAGCGCCCGAAACCCTTCGGCCAGCTCGTCGTACGTGCCTCGCAGCGTGGTGACATGCTCGCCGTCGATGAACACCGGGCAATTCGGCGCCTCGCCGGTGCCGGGGAGGCTGATGCCGATGTTAGCGGCCTTCGATTCACCCGGACCGTTGACCACGCAGCCCATGACGGCCAGCGTGAGCGTCTCGACGCCCTCGTAGGTGCGCTTCCAGATCGGCATCTGCTCGCGGATGTACTGCTGCGTACGCTCGGCGAGCTCCTGGAACGTGGTGCTGGTGGTGCGGCCGCAGCCGGGGCACGCCGTGACGCTCGGCGCGAACGCGCGCAGGCCCAGCGCCTGCAGCAGCTCGCACGCCGCGTAGACCTCCTCGCGTCGATCGCCACCGGGCCGCGGCGTGAGCGACACGCGAATCGTGTCGCCGATGCCTTCATTGAGCAGCACGCCGATGGCCGACGCGGACCAGACGAGTCCTTTCATGCCCATGCCGGCCTCGGTCAGGCCGAGGTGCAGCGGCTGGTCGGTCCTGCGCGCGAGGTCGCGGTAGATCGCGATGAGGTCGCGCGGGCGCGACACCTTGCAGGAGACGATGATCTGATCCTTGCGCAGCCCGGTCTCGAGCGCGAGCGCCGTGGACTCGATCGCCGAGATCACCATGCACTCGTTGAGGATCTCTTCCGAGGTCCTGCCCAGATTGCGCGCGGTGTTCTCTTCCATCTTGGCGACGACGAGCTCCTGGTTGAGCGAGCCGCCATTGACGCCGATGCGCACCGGCTTGCCGTTGTCGATCGCGACCTTGCAGATGGTGGCGAACTGCTCGTCGCGGCGCCGCCCGGTCCCGACGTTGCCGGGATTGATCCGGTACTTGTCGAGCGCAGCCGCGCAGGCGGGATAGCGGGTGAGCAGCAGGTGGCCGTTGTAGTGGAAGTCGCCGATCAGGGGCGCGGTGCAGCCGGCATCGAGCATGCGCTGCTTGATCTCGGGAACCGCCGCCGCCGCTTCGGGCAGGTTCACGGTGACGCGCACCATCTCCGACCCGGCTTCGGCCAGCTCGATGCACTGCTGCGCCGTTGCCGCCGCGTCCGCGGTGTCGGTCATCGTCATCGACTGGACGACCACCGGCGCACCGCCGCCGACCTGCACGCGTCCGACCCGGACGCCGACGGTTCGATGAAGCCTGACAGGTGCTGACACTGAAGGAATGATATCGCGGGGACGGATCAGGCCCGGGCGCTCATGCCTCGGTCCAGCCGTCGCGCAGCAGGATGCCGCGAATCTCGTCTGCTCGTGCGAGCGCGAGGTCCATCGAGTCGTACTGCTCGGCCCGATCCATGACGCCGTCGAAGAACCAGGTCACGGTGACGTGCCGCCCCGGAAACACGGTCGCATGGGCGGCGTTGCGACCGCGCTTCATTCGCCACAGCACGGTCGGGTCGGTCGACAGGCTCGATCCAGACGGATCGTTCTGCTCGTGCGAATCGTTGCGATCGTTCGGGTTCATTCCGGTCGTGCGTGTTCCCGGCCCGGCATGACGACCGTTACCCCAGGCGTATGTTCCTGCCGGGGGCACTCACCGCCGCGGGTGAGAATCGTCCCGACGACGCGGCCGAGGAAGTCGCGCCAGACGCGAACACGGCAGCCGCACGGCAGCGTCTTCTCGCCTTCGTCGGACATACTCCACAATTGTACGCGGGCCTGGACACGGCTCGACGAGCCTCGGCGATGAACATCGTGAGCGTGTCGTGGGGCGATCACCTCTCGTTCGGTGAAGGGGACGGGAGGCTCGACACCCCGGAGAAGCTGCAGCGCCGGCTGCCGGTCTGGCGGGACGAGCTTGGCGCCCGCGCCCTGCACTGGCGCATGCTGCGGGCGCGCATCCCCGGGACGTATGCGGCAGCGCCCGGCTATCGCCACCCGTCCGAAACGGCAGCCCTTCGCCTGGAGTGGGACGACTTCGAGGTCGTGCCGTCGCTGGCGCACGATGCGGGCGTGTCGCCGTGGCTCTACGTCTCGCTCTGGGACGAAGGATGGCCGCTCGCGCCCGAGTCCGTCCGCCGCGTCAGCTATCACAACCACATGCACGGCCAGCACGTCGCGTGGCAGAGCCACCTTGCCCGCGATCATCCCGAGTGGCTGGTCGTCGACCGGGCCGGACGCGAGCGTCAGGAGGGCGTGATCTCGCTCGCGTATCCGGAGGCGCGGCGCGCGTTCATCGATCGATGGATGCGGCTGATCGCGCCGACGCGCTTCGATGGCCTGTTCGTGTGCCTGCGCTCGCAGTCGCGGCCGGCCGACACGGCCGACCAGTTCGGATTCAACGAGCCTGCGGTTCACGACTTTCGGGAGCGATACGGCGTGGACGTGAGGCACGAGCCGTTCGACGTGTACGCCTGGCGGGATCTGCTCGAGTCGTATCTCACGGCGCTGCTCGCCGAGCTGCGCGCCGAGCTGACGCGCCTCGGCAGGCAGTTGGCGGTCGGGTGCGCCCGCGGCGACGTGCTCGGCCCGCCGCTCGGCAACGCCACGCTGGCGTGGCGCGAGTGGGTGCGCCGCGGCCTCGTCGATCGTCTCGTCATCGATCAGAACTCGTCGCAGTGCCCGTCGATGTGGCACCGGCTCTGGCCGATGCATCGAGGCATCGGGTACGTGCAGAACTATCTCGATGCCGCCAGCCTGCCGGCGCTCGTCGAGCACATCACGACAACGTATGCGCCGGCGATCGCGGGCACCGGGGTCGAGCTGTTCGTGGCGCGTCAATGGTGCGAGCGCGCGCCAGACGTCGAGGCACGTCTTGCCGCGACGCCGGGTGTGCGCGGGCTCGTGCACGGATCGTTTCGGCACGACAACCCGGAAGCCGTGCGGCGAAACGACTGGCGCGCCGGCAGGCTCCGTACGTAGCGTCCGGCTTCAGCCGGACTGATGTGGCGTCCGGCTTCAGCCGGACTGATGTGGCGTCCAGCTTCAGCCGGACCTCCGCGCCCGACCCCGCGCCCGAGCCCCTCCGTTCACCCCCGCGCAATCACCAGCAACCCCGCCGACAGCACCGCAAGCACCCACATCATCGGCGCCACGTCCTTCGCACGGCCGGCGACGATGTAGAGGAGCGCGTGGAGGAGGAACCCCCACAGAATGCCCTGCGTGATCGACAGCGTCAGCGGAATCAGGACGATGGTGACGAACGCCGGCAGGCTGTCTTCGAGCGAGGCAAAGTCCAGCGTGGCGACCGATTGAAACATCGACAGACCCACGAGGACGAGCACCGCCGCGGTCGCGTACGCCGGAACGGCGGCGGCCAGCGGACCGATGAAGAAGCACGGAAGGAAGCAGATGGCGGTGACCACCGACGCACGTCCGGTCCGCGCACCGGAGCGGATGCCGGCGATGCTTTCGACATACGCCGTCCCGGACGAGGTGCCCGCGAGGCCCGCGCCGAGCGTCGCAATCGCGTCCACGATCAGACCGCGTCTGAGGTTCAGCGGACGGCCGTCCGGCTCCGTGAGGCCCGAGGCGCCGGCGACGCCGATGAACGTCGACAGCGAGTCGAACAGGTCGGTGAACAGGATCGCGATGATGGCCGGCCAGAGCGCCACCTGCAGCGCGCCGGCGATATCGAGCTGCAGGAACGCGGAGGAGAAGTCCGGGACGCTCACCATGCGTTCGGGCGGCGTGGCATAGCCGAGGATCCAGGCGCCGACCGTCACGAAGGCGATCGCGGCCAGATACGCGAGCGGGTTGTGCCGCCGCTGCAGGACCGCCGCGATCAGGACTCCGGCGAGCAGGAACACCGCCCGATGATCGAGCGTGCCGAGGCGCAGCAGGGTGGCCTCATCCGCCTCGACGAGCCCGGCGTTACGCAGACCGATCAGCGTGAGCAGCAGGCCGATGCCGGCCGCCGCCGCCCAGCGGAGGTTGCGCGGGATGGCCATGGCGATGGCTTCGCGCAGCGGCGTGGCGGAAATGAGCAGGAACAGCACGCCGGCCCAGAACACGATGCCGAGCGCGGTCTGCCAGGGCACCTGCTGCTGCAGCACGATCGTGAACGCGAAGAAGGCGTTGATGCCCATTCCCGGTGCGACGGCGAACGGCAGCCGCGCGTAGAGCCCCATCAGCAGCGTCATGCTGCAGGCGATCAGCACGGTGGCCGTCATCGCGCCGGTGAAGGGAAGTCCGGTGCCCGGTGTGGAGAGGATGGCGGGATTGACCACCACGATGTAGGCCATCGTGACGAACGTGGTGATTCCGCCGATGATGTCGCCCGAAAGGGTAGCTGGCCTGGCGGCCGGGTCTGTCATCTCAGGTATTGTGCGGGAAGTGGACGCACATACGCGCAGCGATCTGGTGGTAGTGGGAGTCGGGGCCGCGGGTCTGGCCGCCGCCATCTTTGCCGCCCGCGCCGCGCCGCGGCTGCGCGTGCGGTGTCTGGACGGCGCCCGCCGGGTCGGCGCCAAGATCCTGGTCAGCGGCGGTTCGCGCTGCAACGTCACGAACCGGACGGTCACCGAGCGCGACTTCTGGGGCGGCTCCCCGCACATCGTCCGCCGCGTGCTGCGCGCGTTTCCCGCCGATCGGGCCGCGGCGTTTTTCGAGGAGCTCGGCGTCCGGCTGCACGAGGAGGAAGACGGCAAGCTGTTTCCCGAGAGCAACCGATCGCGGACGGTCCTCGACGCGCTGCTCGGCGAGGCCGCGAGGCTGGGCGTCTCGATCGAGCCGGGCCGGCGGGTGAGCGAGGTGCTCAGGACGGATGACGGGTTCGAGCTGTCGGCAGGCGGTTCGCGGATTGCCGCACGCGCGGTCGTTCTCGCGACGGGCGGACGCTCGCTGCCGAAGACCGGCAGCGACGGTGCCGGCTACGAGCTGGCGCGCCGGCTCGGTCACGGCTGCGTCGAGACGACACCGGCGCTCGTGCCGCTCCTCCTCGACGGCGATCGCCATGCCAGGTTGACGGGAGTGTCGCACCCGGCCGCGCTGAGCCTGCGCACGAACGGCCGCGTCGCGATCCGTCTCGAAGGCGCTCTGCTCTGGACCCACTTCGGCATGAGCGGTCCGGTGGTGCTGAACCTGTCGCGCCACTGGCACAGGGCCGTGGTCGAGGGCGCGAAGGCCGACGTGCGCCTGAATGTCGTTCCCCGCGATACCTTCGAATCGCTCGAGGCCTGGTGGCTCGAGCAGGAGCGCGCGCGGCCCCGCGCGCACGCCGCGACGGTCCTGTCGACGCGCATGCCGGCCGCGCTCGCACACGAGTGGCTGGAAGCGGCCGGGATCCCGGGAGACATGACCATGGCCCATCTGCCGCGCGAGGATCGCAGGCGCCTCGTGCACGCGCTGGTCGATTCGCCTGTGTCGATCGTCGACAGCCGCGGATACAACTACGCGGAAGTGACCGCCGGCGGCATTCCGCTCGACGAGATCGATCCGGCGACGATGCAGTCGCGCGTGTGCCCGGGGTTGTATCTGGCTGGCGAGATGCTGGACGTGGATGGCCGGCTGGGCGGGTTCAATTTCCAGTGGGCGTGGTCGTCGGGGTGGGTTGCCGGACAGGCCGTTGCGAGGGCGCTGTCGTGAGCGCGCCCGCGTCGTGGCTCGTCCAGCATGCCGATCTGCTGCCGCGCGTGGGACGCGCGCTGGACGTCGCGTGCGGACGCGGCCGTCATGCGATCTGGCTGGCCGAACGCGGCCTCGAGACCGTGGCGGTCGATCGCGACGCCGGCGCGATCGACGCGCTCGGTGATCTCGCGCGCGATCGGCGCTTGCCGATCCGCGCTGAAATCCGCGATCTGGAGCAGGAGGCCGATCCGTTCCGCGGGGAGACCTACGACCTCATCGTCGTGGTCCACTACCTGCACCGGCCGCTGTTTCCGGCGCTCCGCGAGGCGCTCGCGCCCGGCGGTCTGCTGGTCTACGAGACGTTCACGCGTGCGCAGGCGGCGCGCGGCAGGCCGACCAATCCCGAGTTCCTGTTGAACGCGGGCGAGCTGCTCGCGCTCGTGCGGCCGCTGGAGGTGCTGGCGAGCAGGGAAGGCGAGTACGACGACCGGATGGTGGCGAGCGTTATCGCCCGCCGTGGAGCTGCTGCCGGATTGCCGCCTCCAGTGCGCCTCCGGTGACGCGGAAGTGCGAAGCGCTCCACACCACGCGGCCGCCGCGGACGAGGAGCGCCTGCGGCGTCTCGTGGCGCACGCCCAGCCGCCTGGCCACCGTCGTCGACAGATCGCGGTGCGTCTGCACGGTGATCAGGGCGTAGCGCGCAGGGAGCCGCGGGGTCTCGTTGAGGTGCTCGATGAGCTCGTCGAGCGCTTCGTAGCTCGTCCCGCACGACAGGCTGTGCTTGAAGATCAGCAGCGGCCGGTCGTGCGATTCCTGGAGCAGTGCATCGAGCTCCTCGAGGCGCTGCAGATGGGTGAGGTCCGGATGCATCACTCGTGGATGTGGCTCACGCCCGCGCCGCCTCGCCTGCCTTGTACTGCGCCATCCTGCTGGCGATGGTGCGGCGGCCCATGTCGACGCGGCCGTTGAACCGGGCGCCCTCGGCAATGACGATGCGCTCGGCGCTCAGGCTGCCGCTGACGCTGGCGCTGGCGGTGAGCTCGATGCGCTCGCCGGCGGCGATGGAGCCCAGCACCGTGCCGCGCACGAGCACGCGCCTGGCGCGAACGTCGGCCTCGACGGTTGCGCCGTCGCCGATGGTGAGGGTGGCGTCGCGGACGAGGAGGTGGCCCTTCAAGGTGCCGTCGAATTGCAGGTCCTCGTTGGATGTGAGCTCGCCTTCGAAGGTGACCGACTTGCCGATGTGCGTCATCTCTCGCTGCGGGGGAACCTGTCGATTGTATCTGATCGACCGGCGGAAGCCGCGCGGGCGCAGCGGCGCGAAGTATACTGGTCGTTGCGCCAGAGTGGCGGAATTGGCAGACGCAGGAGACTCAAAATCTCCCGCCGGTCACCCGGCGTGTGGGTTCGACCCCCTCCTCTGGCACCATCTCTGACGGCGCTTTGCACCGACCCGGCCAGGCCTCCTTTTGCACCGACCGGCCGAAGGCTCCTTGTGCCGACGATCCGCCAGGTGTAGAGTCCGCCAGTACCACTCGCTGTCTCGCACGGGAGGACGTATGGACCCACGCGTGGATCGGCGAATCGATGCGGACTTCGGCAAGGGTGCCGTGGAAACGGATGCCTGGGGCAGCCCGCATGCCGACGAGGCCGAGTGGCACACCAGATCCGTGGCGCTCACCGAGGATGTCGTGAGCGCCGATCGACGCGACGTCAAACACGCCGAAGAGGAGCTCGGCGCGGACGAGGACGGCACGCCCGGATGAATTGCGCCGACGGAACTCGTCGGTGCGATTCGAAATCGTAAGTCCAGGTTCCACATCACTGCCCACCGCTGCGCGGTCCGTATCGGGTACGCGGGTTGCGCTTGCAGCGGCCGGAGTGTCTGTAATGCGAATCGGGCTGCGATCGATCGTCCTGCTCGCCGTGCTCGCGGGCGGCTGCGCCGGCGAAGATGCAGGCTCCGCCCCGACCGCGCCGACCGCGCCCGGGTCCGCACCGCCAGTCTCGTCGCCGCCGCCGAGCAACTCGTGCAAGCCGGGTCCGGCATCGAATCTGAGCTGGACCCACAGCGGCAGCACGCGGATACTCACGTGGACTGCGGGCGCCAACGCCACCGCGTACGACGTCCAGATCGGCACGACCTCGGGCGGCTCCGAGATCCTGTACGACCGGACGACGGGCACCTCCTACACGTGGACGGGCGGAGGCTCGGGCACATCGAACACGTTCTACGCACGCGTGCACTCGCACAATTCGTGCGGGTCGGGACCGCCCTCGCCCGAGCTGGTCTTCAACTGACACGCTGACGAGTCCGCTCGTTCCGCGTCCGCTCCGCCGGTGCCGGGCGTCGAATGCCTCGGGTACAATCGGGCCGAGGCACCGAACCCATGCAGAGAACCATCGGACTGGCTGTGCTGGCTCTGGTCATCGTGCTCGCGAGCGGCGGGAGCGCGGCACAGAAGCCCATCCCCATCCAGGTCTACAAGGACGCGACCTGCGGCTGCTGCGCGAACTGGGTGGAACATCTGCGCCGTAACGGCTTTGCCCCGACGGCGGAAAATGTCGCCGACATGAACACGGTCAAGCAGACCTACGGCGTGCCCGCCCGGACGAGGTCGTGTCATACGGCCGTCGTCGACGGATACGTCATCGAAGGACACGTTCCTGCCGCTGAGATCCACCGCCTGCTCACCACCAGGCCCAGGGTGGCCGGGCTTGCCGTCCCGGGCATGCCCATCGGGTCCCCCGGCATGGAGGGCGCGAATCCGCGTCCCTACGACGTCCTTACGTTCGACAAATCGGGGAAGACAACCGTCTTCTCGACACAAAATCCGCGTTGATCCCGGGGGACGTGCGGGCGTATAACGCCTGCACGCCCGCGCAGCCGACCCGGCGGGCGCAGACCCGCGATGTCGAACGTGGTTCGCCCGCCGTTCGTGATTTCCATCCCGCTGCCGGAAGGCGAGCGCTTCGCGATCGTCTTTCCGGAGACGCTGCTCTCGCGGACGTTCCCGCCGCGGCCCGGCGAGCCGTGGATCGCCGCGATGCGCCGCTATTTCCGCGGCGGCCGGCTCTTCACCGAGGAACATGTGCGATCGAAGCTCGCCGAGATGGGGCTGGACCCGGCCGCCGTCGCGATGCAGATTCAGCGCGCGCGCCGGATGCGGCAGCTGAACGATCTCACCTCGTGGGAGCACGTCACCACGATCGGGTTCCGGAACCGCGAAGGGCAGCTGGTGATTCGCAAGACCGACCGCGAAGGCAGTGCGCCGGGGCAGCGCGTGTTCATCCTGCACTGCACGGTCTGCGACTACGAGTACGGCACCGACGGTGCCGACATCTACGATCGGCTGTGCCCGAAGTGTCAGGACGGTCCGCCCGGATTGTCGGTGGGGTCTGCCTGAAGGTGTGAGGGTCCGCCCTAAAGGCGTGAGGTCCGCCTGAAGGCGGACACTACAGCAGGCGCGCGCCTTCGATGGCCAGCAGCCGCAGCTTCGTCGCCGCGCCGCCCGGCGCCGAGAAGCCGCCGGTTCCCCCCTTTGCCGCCAGCACCCGATGACACGGGACGATGATCGGGATGGGATTCCTGCCCAGCGCCTGACCGACGGCACGCGCGGCGTCTGGTTCTCCGACCCGCGCCGCGACCTCGCCATACGAGAGCGTTGACCCAGGCCTAATCGTTCGCGTGACCTCGTACACGCGGCGATGGAACTCGGGGACGCTGTCATCGAAGTCGAGCGGGACGTCGGTCAAATCGCGAGCGTCGCCCTCGAGCAGCGCGACGATGCCCTCGATCGCGTGCGACACGAAGGGCGGCGGAGCGGATTCGGTGCCGTGCGGGAAGCGGCGTGCGACGCGGGCTCGCGTCTCGAGGTCGGTGGGTTCGGGGAGCCATACTGCCGTGACTCCCCGATCCGACCAGGCGATCGCGCAGGAGCCGATCGCCGTTGGAAACAGGCAGTAGCTACTTCTGATCGAAGTTCTCGGGGCCGCCATTGGTGGCGATCTCGGCCCGCCCGCCGTTGCCGGCGTTGGCCGCCGGGGCGACGGCATTCGGATCGACGCGGTTCAACGCTTCGAGCGTCGGGCCGTACTCGCCGCGCGGCAGCAGGCTCGGTCCCGATCGCAGGAACACTTTCTCGGGCGCGACGCTGCGATCGAACAGCACCCCGATGAAGCAGTTGCTCATCTCATCCCAGTTCTGCGGCCCCCACACCACCTTCTTCTTCGGGTCCGGGTTGAAGCGGTTGGCGGGCGAGTTGTCGAAGTGCGTGATCAGTTGGAGCTTCGATCCTTTCGGCAGCGCGATCGGCTCGGCGAACTGGTAGCCCATCTGCCACTCGAAGTTCCAGGTGCCTTTCACGACGGTCGTGATCTTGCCCGCGGGGCTGACGACGCGAAGCTCGAAATCCTTGCCGCGAAGGTGCATGTGCGGCTGCGCGTACACCAGACGGGCGTTCTCGCCGAGCGTGATCTCGCTCACCACCTGCGCGTTGGCGTCCCCGGGCGGAATGGCCAGGTTGAGCGCCGTGGGGCCGGCGTGGAAGTAGTAGCGCGTCTGTGGCGGCTCCTTCGCGAGCACGAGGCCCAGCTTCGAGACGTCGGCCGTCGCCTTCCCCGAGGTGGTGTAGTGCAGCTCGAACACCAGATCGGATCCCTTGGGGATGAACTTCGCCGCGCCGTCGATGTCGAAGCGCTGCGCGCCGAGACCGGGGTTGAACTTGCCGAGGATGTCGTTGCCGTCCTCGATCGTGTTCTGTCCCATGATGTCGGCGTGGCTCTCGCGCTCGTACGCCACGCCGGGCACGGCCTTCTCCATCCACTTCGATCCGGGCGGGCGCACCCAGACCTTCCCGTGGTGCAGCACGGCGGGATCGCCCGGCCGCATTTCGGCCGCCGACACCCACAGGTCCTCGGTGAAGTTGCCCGTGACCACCATGTACTTGTAGTTGACGGTGCCGCGGGCCGGCACCTCGAACGCCGTCGGCATCTCGATGACGATGTCGGGCTTGAGGTTCCAGCCGTTCTCGAACTTCAGCGGCGGCGGCGCCGTCGCGGGATCGCCGGCCGGCGCGCCGTTGTCGGCCCATGCGGCGAGAGTGGCAATCTCGCGATCGACGAGGCGGCGTTCGTTCACCAGGTGCGCGTAGCCGGGCTCGGCAAACCACGGCGGCATCTGCCTGGAGACGACGGCGTTCTTGATCGCGCGGGCCCACGGCCGCGCCTGCTCATACGTGAGCAGCGACATCGGCGCCACTTCGCCCGGCCGATGGCAGTTCTGGCAGTTCGCCTGCAGGATGGGCAGGACATCCTTGTAGAAAGTGGGGACGTTCTGGGCGGTGGCAGCCGACGCCAGCACCAGGGACCCCACGAGAGCAATCAGGCTCGTTCTCATCTCCGAACGCCTCCACACGAATGCCAGCCGTCGATGTGGCGGGAAGGCCCTTTCGACGTTGTTCCAAGAGTATAGGGCCGATCGTCTCCAGAAGATTCCGGATGTCGGCCGTTGTGCCGGCATGGGAAAGTATCGGTTCCACCGGCATTTGTCGCGTCGGGTCGCTGTTCGCCGGCGGCGCGGGGTCATCCGCGGGAGACGCAAAAATTGCGCAAGAATCGCGCCTCGGCCGTTGCCGGTGGTCCTGGAGGCGGCCTCGAACCGCGACGCGGCGCCAAACTGTACCGTGCCGCACACGATGGACTTGCTCCGTTCCGGAGCCGCCGGGCAGCGTCGGCTGCGGGTGACCCGGGCGGACGCAGATAACTGCGGCCCGTTTGGGGGGCGAGCGCAATCTTTCATGTCGAGCGATTCCCATGCCGCCTATCGCTGCCCCAGGTGCGGCGCCACATCAGCGCTGCTGATGCCCGTGCAGGAAATGCAGGTCGACGTCGTGACGCTGAAGTGCCTGCAATGCGCGCACGTGCTGCGCGCGCCGCGCCGGATCCTCGAGCGTTCGGGCAGGCTCGATTCCACCTCATCGCAGGACTGAGGTATCTTCAGGCTCCGTGACGGAGCCCCGGTGAATCCCTTCTACCTGCTGCTCGCGTTCCTCACCGGCGCGGGCGTGGCCGTCCAGTCGGTCATCAACTCGCGGTTGAGGCTGGTGCTCGGCAGTCCGATCTGGGCGGCCGCCGTACAGTTCATCGTCGGCCTCCTGCTCCTGCTGCTCATTGCCGCGCTCACGCGGCAGCCGGCCCCGGTCACTGCCGGGCTGGGCCGCACGCCGTGGTGGGTCTGGACGGGTGGCGCTTTTGGCGCGACATTCATAGTCGTGACCATCGTGCTGACGGCGAAGATCGGCGCCACGCTCACGCTGGCCTCGATCATCGTCGGCCAGCTGCTTGCCGCGCTCGTCGTCGACCACTATGGGCTGTTCGGCGGCACGGTCGTTCGTGTGACACCGCTGAGGGCCGCGGGAGTGGCACTGTTGCTGCTGGGCGTGGTGCTGATTCGCTGGAAGACATGATGAAGAATTCGGAGCGCCAGCTGCTGGCCGAGCTCCGCCGCGCGCTGCTGCCGCTGCACAAGACGCTGCTCGAATGGGAGCGCAAGACCTACGAGCGCCAGCACGGCCGGAAGATGGGCAGCGGCGAGCTGCTGCAGGTCATCATGACGGCCCCACAGTTCGCGTGGCTCCACCCGATCTCGGAGCTGATCGTGCGTATCGATCAGACGCTGGACGACGAAGCGCCGGACACGACGGTGGACGTCGATGCGATCGTCGTGCAGGCGCGCCGGCTGATTGCGCCCGACCAGATCGAGCGGCCTTACTCGGAGCGTTATCTCGCTGCGCTGCAGGAAGTCCCCGATGCCGTCGTCGCGCATGGGAGGGTAGCGGCGATCCTCAGGGAGAATCCCGCGAAGGAAACGTTGCACTGACGCCGATCGCTGGAGGCGGCGCGCTCCTCCGGGTTCCCCGCGCCCTCGCTTTCCCGCGTTCTTGGCTCCACTCTCGCCGGCCTTCGAAGCAGTAAACTACCGATCGCATGGGCGTTCGCCAGGCCGGGCTCGCGCTCCTCGTGTTCGTGGGAGGCTGTGGCTCATCAGGGGGGACGGCTGCCCGTGCGCCAGCGGCACTCCCGCCGCCGGCGTGGTTCGTCGATTGCGCCGTCGATTCCGGCATCGATTTCGTGCACGTCAACGGCATGTCGGGTCACTTCTACATGCCTGAGATTCTCGGTCCCGGCGTGGCACTGTTCGACTACGACAACGACGGCGATCTCGACGTCTATCTCGTGCAGAGCGGGGGCTTCGAACGGCGGGCGTCCAACGACCGGCTGTATCGCAACGACATGATCGTCGGCCCCGATGGCACGCGCACGCTGCGTTTCACGGACGTCACCACGAGCAGCCGGATCGATGCGCGCGGCTACGGGATGGGCGTCGCAACCGGAGACTTCGACAACGACGGCTGGGTGGATCTGTACCTCACGAAGTTCGACGCGCCCAACCAGTTGCTGCGAAACAACGGCGACGGCACGTTTACCGACGTCGCGAAAGCCAGCGGCACGGACCATCATTCGTGGAGCGTGTCGGCTGCCTTTGTCGACATCGACCGGGACGGGTGGCTCGATCTCTTCGTCGGCAACTACCTGCGCTATCGTCTGGCCGACAACACGACATGTACGAGTCCAACCGGCGCCCCCGACTACTGCACACCGGCGAGCTATCCCGCGCTACCGGGTCGCCTGTATCGCAATCGACGGAACGGGACGTTCGCGGACGCGACGATGAGCGCGCGCGTGGCCAGTGAGTACGGTCCGGCGCTCGGTGTGGCAACGGGGGATTTCGACAACGACGGCTGGATCGATATCTATGTCGCCAATGACGGCAGGGAGAACCAGCTGTGGCTGAACCGTCACGACGGTACCTTCGAGAATGGCGCGCTGCTCGCCGGCGTTGCGCTACCGCAGAGTGGCAGGGCCGAGGGCAGCATGGGTGTCGATGCCGGTGACTTCGACAACGACGGCGACGAAGATCTCGTCATGACCGAGCTGACCGCGGAGGGCAGCAATCTGTACGTCAACGACGGCCGCGGGGTGTTCACGGACCTCAGCGCGGCGTCAGGCATTGGTGTGGCGAGCCTGCCCTTCACCGGCTTCGGTGCCGTCTGGTTCGACTTCGACAACGACGGCCTTCTGGATATCGTTGCCGCCAATGGGAGAGTGCAGATCGTCGAGGCCCTGAGGCAGGCCGGCGATCCGTTCCCGCTGCACCAGAAGAAACTGCTGCTGCGGAACACCGGTCACGGGCGGTTCGAAGACGTGACCGCGCGCGCCGGCGCGGCGTTCTCGTTGTCGGAGGTCGGCCGCGGCGTCGCGGTCGGTGACGTGGACAACGACGGTGATGCCGATCTGCTGATCGGCAACAACAACGGCCGTACGCGGCTGCTGATCAACCAGTCGGCGGCGGGGAAGCACTGGCTCGGATTGAGGCTCCCCCTCGGTGCTCGCGTCGAAGTCATCCGTGAGAAGGGGAACTCGCTGTGGCGTCGCGCCCGTGCCGACGGCAGCTATGCGTCGGCGAACGATCCACGGGTGCTCGTCGGCCTCGGCGACTGGGCGGGGCCTGTGGACGTGCGGGTGCGATGGCCGAGTGGACGGACCGAGACGTTCACCGGGCTGGCGGTCGATCGATACGTCACGCTGACGGAGGGGACAGGGACATGAGCCGTCATGTGGCCGTGGTCCTGTTGGCCGCCGCGATCGGGTGCGGAGGGAATCCAACTGGCACGACACGCAGCCGGCCGACGCTGCTGCCGGTGGCCCTGCCGAACATCAGCAGTGCGTCGCCCGATGTGCAGGCGCGCCTGCGGGAGCGCTACGACTCGTTGACTCGGGCCATCCACGATCCTGCGTCCTCGTCGAGTGTGCGCGCCGAGGCATACGGTGAGATGGGCAAGCTGTTGCTGGCCGCGGAATATTTCGATGCGGCCGAGGCATGCTTCGTGAACGCCGGCACGCTCGTGCCGTCGGACATCCGGTGGCCCTATTACCTAGGCCACGTTTACCGGCGAAGCACTCGAAACGAGCAGGCGGCCGACGCATTCACGCGAGTGCTGGCACTGCAGCCGAATCACGTACCCGCGCTCGTGTGGCTGGCCGAAATGCGACTGGCCTCCAGTCAGCCGGACGAGGCGCAGCGGCTGCTCGAGACCGCACGCGGGCTCGATCCGCAGTCGGGCGCTGTGCTGTACGGCCTCGGTCGAGCGGCGCTCGCGCGCCAGGACTACTCAGGTGCGATCACCCATCTCGAGGCGGCGCTGAAGATCGCGCCGTGGGCCTCACGCATCCATTACCCGCTCGCGCTGGCGTACCGCGGCGCTGGCGACCGTCGGCAGGCCGCGGCGCACCTGAGCAAGCGTGGCGACACGGACCTCCTCCCGGCCGATCCGTTGATGGCCGACGTTGCGACCCTGCTGCAGAATGCCTCGGCCTTCGAGACACGTGGCGTACAGGCACTCGAGGCGCGCGACTGGCCGGCGGCGATCGCGTATCTCACCAGAGCCGTGGAGATCTCGCCGCGCAACGCCTACACCCGTCTGAATCTCGGCACGGCCTACTACATGCAGGACGACGCCGATCGCGCGCTCGAGCAGTACCGCGAGGCCGTCCGGCTGCTGCCATCGCTGGCGCGCGCCCACTTCGGCATCGGTGTGCTGATGGAGGCGCGTGGGGACGATCCGTCGGCCATCGAGGCGTTCGCCGCCGCCGTGAGAGGCGATCCGGCGTACGTCGAGGCGCGGTTCAAACTGGCCGACGCGTTGCGGCGGAGCGGGCGAGTCGAGGAGTCGTTGCCGCACTACGCCGAAGTGCTTCGCCTCAACCCCGCGATCTCGCAGGCGAGCTTCGGGTACGCGATGGGGCTGGTGCGACTGGGCCGCTACCAGGAAGCACGCGAGCGCCTGGAGCGCGATGTCGAGGCGTTTCCCGAGCAGCTCGGCTTCGCACACGCGCTGGCCCGCCTGCTCGCGGCTGCGCCGGACGAGCGCGTCCGGAACGGCGCACGCGCCGAGACCATCGTTGCCGGGCTGCTCGAGATCCAGCGTACGTCCGCCCTCGCCGAGACCATGGCGATGGCGCAGGCTGAGCGCGGCAGGTTCGAACAGGCGGTGGCCTGGCAGCGTACCGCGATCGACCTCGCCCGCCAGAGTGGACGCGGGCACGTGAACGCCCATCTGATCGAGACGCTCGCCCTCTATGAAGCGGGACGGCCGTGCCGCACGCCCTGGGCGTACGACGATCCGGTTCACCATCCGCGCTCCTCCTCGTAGGAGCCGGGAGCGGTAATATTCTGACGTGAAGCTCCGCGCCGGCCTGACGGTCTCGCTGATGGTGTGTGCGGCGCTCGGGTCCGCGCAGCAGCCGTTCGCGGCTTTCGTGGACAGGACGCAGGAGTTTGGCCTCGATTTCACGCACGTCAACGGGGCGTCTGGCGAGCTGCTGCTGCCCGAGGTGATCGGCAGCGGCGGTGCGCTGATCGATTTCGACAACGACGGCGATCTGGATCTGTTCGCCGTCCAGGGATCGGCGCTGCGGCCGGGGCGTGCGGACGGCCCGCCCCCGCGGAGCCGGCTCTTCCGCAACGATCGTGGCGTGAACGGCGACAGCCGGCTGCGCTTCACCGACGTAACCGATCGCAGCGGCCTCGGGGTCGTCGGCTACGGCATGGGGGCCGCAGCCGGCGACATCGACAACGACGGCTGGGTCGATCTCTACGTCACATTCCTCGGCTCGAGCCGGCTGTTCCGCAACAACGGCGACGGCACGTTCAGCGATGTCACGGTCCGGAGCCGGACCAACGTGCCGGCCTGGGGCACCAGTGCCACGTTCTTCGACTACGACCGCGACGGCTGGCTCGACCTGTTCGTCGCCACTTACGTCGACTTCAGCGTCGATCTGAAGCGCAACTGCTTTTCCGCTGCATCGGCCCGCGACTACTGCAATCCGGTGGTCTACCTGGCGGTGGCCGATCGGCTGTTCCACAACGAGGGAGGGGGGACGTTCACCGACGTCTCCTCGCGTGCCGGCCTCACCCGGGCGTCCGGCCGCGGGCTCGGCGTGCTGGCCGCCGACTTCAACGACGACGGCTGGCTGGACGTGTTCGTCGCCAACGACGGGGATCCCAATCAGTTGTGGATCAATCAGGGCGGCACCGGCATGTTCAGGGATGAAGCTCTCCTCGCCGGCGTGGCCGTGAATCGCAACGGCCAGGCGCAGGGCAGCATGGGCATCGATCTCGGCGACGTCGACCGCGACGGCGACGAGGACCTGTTCATCACCAACCTCGATAACGAGGGCAACACGCTGTACCAGAATCTGGGGAAGGGACTCTACGAGGACCGTACCAGTGAAGCCGGTCTCTTCAAGCTGGGATTCACCGGGTTCGGGACCAGGTTCATCGACTATGACCTGGACGGCTGGCTCGATCTGTTCATCGCCAACGGCGCCGTGCGGCACTTGATTCGCCAGGTGCAGGCCGGCGATCCGTATCCGCTCAAGCAGCGGAACCAGTTGTATCGGAACGACGGCAGGGGCCGGTTCACCGAGATCAGCGACCGCGCGGGTGCAGCGCTCTCGCCTCTGGGTGTTGCGCGCGGCGTCGCGGCCGGCGATCTCGACAACGATGGTGCGCCCGATCTCGTCGTTTTCAACAACAGCGGGCCTGCGCGAATTCTCATGAACGGTACCAGCGGCCGCGGCAGCTGGCTCGGCCTCCGCATCATCGATGCGAGGTACAAGCGCGATGCGCTGCAGGCGCGCGTGGAGGTCGTTCGCCGCCAACGAGCACGGCTGGGGCGCGTGCAGGTCGATGGCAGCTACTGCACGTCCGGCGATCCGCGCGTTGTCTTCGGCCTCGGCCCGGATCGATCGCCACAGACCGTGCGCGTGCACTGGGGGCCGGGAGACGTGGAGGAATTCCGGGATCTCGCCGTGGATCGCTACTGGCGGCTCGAACGCGGCAAACCCGCCGCGGCAATGTAGGCGATGTTCGGCTGCTGGGCAGTCGTCCTCGTCGTCCTGGTCGCGGCACAGCAGCCCCGGGCCGCGGTGCCGCAGCCTCTGATCCCGGTGCCGGAGCCGAGGCTCGAGGATCTCGAGCCTGCGGTGGCCGAGCAGATTCGCGACGCGCAGCAGCGGACGGCCGCCATCCTCGCGAGGGGCGGCGCGTCGCGGGAACTGGCCGACGCCTACGGAGCGCTCGGCCGCGTCTATCACGCGTACGAGCTTCTCGACGCGGCAGAGGCCGCCTACCTCAATGCACGGCGTCTGGCGTCGGGCAACAGCGAGTGGCCCCATCTGCTCGGCGTGCTGTATCAGCAGACCGGCCGTCTGGAGGAGGCCGCCGACGCGCTGGAAGCGGCGCGCCGGCTCCAGCCGCGGAATTACGCCGCGGCGATCTATCTCGGCGACATCTACATGACGCTCAATCGCCTGGTCGATGCGCGCGAGCAGTTCCAGAGCGTGATCGACGTCTATCCGGCAGTTGCCCGCCGCGGCCTGGGTGATGTGGCGCTGCGCGAACGCCGGTTTGCCGAGGCGGTGGAGCACTATCGTGCCGTGCTCAACCGCGTGCCGCAGGCGGCAGCGATTCACTACTCGCTCGCGATGGCCTATCGCGGCCTGGGGCGCATGGACGACGCCCGTCGGCACCTCGAGCAGCGCGGACCCGGAGGCGTGCATGCCGATGATCCCCTCGTGCGGGCAGTGCAGTCGCTCGTGCGCGGCGAGCGTGCGCTGGTGATGCAGGGCCGCCGCGCCTACGAGGCCGGCCAGTTCGAGGCAGCGGCCGCCGCGTTCGCGCGCGCACTCGAAGCGGCTCCGTCGAGCGTAGCCGCGCGCGTGAACCTCGGGGCGGCGCTCGTGCAGATGGGCCGCGATGCCGACGCAGTCCCGCAGTTTCGCGAAGCCCTCCGTCTCTCGCCGGCCGAGCGAGGCGTCGCCGAGGCGCTCATTGGTGCGCTCGTCAGGCTGGGCCGCGATGACGAAGCGCTCGCCGCGTTCTCGCGCGCGACCTCGTATCAGCCCGATGACGAAGGCAGTCTGGTTGGCACGGCCATTCTGCTCGCCGCCCGCGAGCGCTTTCGCGAGGCGGTCGCGGTGCTCGAAGATGGGCACCGGCGCTTCCCCGATCGAACCGCCACGGCGACGACGCTGGCCCGCCTCCTGGCGTCGGCTCCGGACATGTCGTTGCGCGATGGTGCCCGTGCGCTCGCGATCGCCGAGGCGGTGAACCAGGCCGAGCCGCTGCCCGCTCACGCCGAGACCATCGCGCTGGCGCTCGGCGAGCTGGGACGATGCAGCGAAGCGCTGGAGTGGATGAAGCGCGCGATCGCGTCGGCGGAGCAGGCGAACAACGCCGCTGAGGCGAAGCGTCTCAGCGGCGAGAGTGACAGGTACCGGCAGCCGATGTGCCGGCCCTGACGGCGCTTGGCGCAGCGGTCGAAATCACGCCGTGTTGAGGCTGGTGCTGGGTCTTGTGCTGCTGCCGCACGGTTTTCAGCATGCGTTCGGGTCGGTTCGGAGGCTATGGCTTCGCGAAAACCATGGAGTGGATGACCGGAACGGTCGGCATTCCTGCGCCCCTCGCGGCGGCCGGCATCACGCTTGAAGTCGTCGGGCCGGCACTGTTGATCCCGGGCATCGCCTCGCGATTGTGGGGCGCCGCGCTCGCGATCTTCATGGCGGTTGCGGCGAGCACGCACGTGGCGAACGGGTGCTTCATGAACTGGTTCGGCACGAAGCCGGCAGGCCGCGAGGGATGCGAGCATCATCTACTCGCGATTGCGATGGTCTGCGCAACCGCCATGAGCGGCGGCGGCGCCTACTCCGTTGACCGTGTGCTGAGCCGGCGCCTCAGCGAGACGTAACACCGCGCGGCCGACCACACACGCCTCCTGTTGCGACGAACGACCAGCTATCACAGAAGCGGTACACCTCGACTCGGACGAACGTGCACGCACGTTGTGTGCGCTCTTTCGGCGAGCGCTCCGGTCGCCGGAGCACTGTTTCCAGAGCCGTGCCGCGGTCTGCGCTGTTGCACGTCACGGAGACGGGGCGGCGGCCGTGGGCCTGTTGTGGCCGTGCCGAGCGGAGATGGGCCACGCTAAACGATTGGCGCCGGGCGTGCGTATCGTCGGCGATGGTCTCCACCTGTCTCGCCGCGCCCGCGGCCATCGTCTCGCTGGCCATCGCTTCGGTGGCGTGGTCCCAGACTCCTCATCAGCAGGACTGAGGTGCCGTCCGCAAACGTGCCGTTGCCGTTCGCGTGGCCGACGGCAGCATTCGCGTGGACGGCCGTCTCGCCGAGGACGCCTGGCGCGACATTCCGCCTGTCGTCGACTTCGTCCAGAAAGAGCCGGTCGAGGGCGCGCCGCCGACGGATGCGATGGAGGTGCGGTTCGCGTTCGACGGCGACGCGTTGTATGTCGGCGCGCGCATGGAATCGACCGGTCCGCTGCAGGCGCCGCTCGGCCGCCGCGACGAGAACGCGCGTGCCGAGAGCCTGATCGTCTCGCTCGACACGTATCTCGATCGCCGGACCGCGTCGACGTTCGGCATCACCGCGGCCGGCGCTCGTCTCGACTCCTACTACGCGTCCGACGACGAGGACGCCCAGGACGAGGGGTACGACCCGGTGTGGCAGGGGCGCGTTGCCCGCGACGGGAGCAGCTGGACGGCGGAGCTGTGGATCCCCTTCTCGCAGCTGCGATTCAACGATCGCGATCCGCAGGTCTGGGGGCTGAACATTCAGCGGTGGATTCCATCGCGGAACGAGGAGGTCTTCTGGGCGCTCGTGCCGCGCACCGAGGCGCGCTGGGCGTCGCTCTTTGGCGACCTGCACGGGATCTCCGGCATTCGTCCGCCCCGCCGCGTCGAGCTGATGCCCTACGTCGGAGGCACCGCTTGCGAACGCGGCAACGTCGATCCCCTCAATCCCTTCACGCGCGGTGTCGATCTTGGTGGCCGCGTCGGGCTCGATGCGAAGATCGGCATCGGCTCGAACCTGACGTTCGAGGCGACGGTCAATCCGGACTTCGGGCAGGTGGAAGCCGATCCGGCCGAGGTCAACCTGACGGCGTTCGAGACGTTCTTCTCCGAGCGCCGTCCCTTCTTCCTCGAGGGCAGCCAGCTCCTCTCCGGGTTCGTCGACAACTATTTCTATTCACGCCGCATCGGAGCGGCGCCGCCTGGCGATGCCGATGCCGACTACGTCGACAGTCCATCGACGTCGACAATAGTCGGCGCGGCGAAGCTGACCGGACGGCTGGCGTCGGGCACGTCGCTCGGCCTGCTGGCGGCGGTGACCGCTGAGGAAACCGCCCGGACGTTCGATCTTCCGATGGATGGCCCCATCGGGCCCCCCTCGGACGATGCGTTCGGCCGCGTGCGTGTCGCGCCGCGCACGCTGTTCGCCGTCGGCCGCGTCGAGCAGGAGTTCGGTCCGCCGGAGTCGACGATCGGCGTCATGACGACGATGCTCCACCGCGATCTCGATGCGTCCGACCCGCTGGCGCAACAGGTCGCGCGCCAGGCGTTGTCGCTGAGCACCGACGCCGTGCTCCGGCTGAACGACGGGGAGTACGAGGCGCGCATGTGCGCCGGCGGCAGCTCCGTCGGTGGGGAAGCCGGCGCGATCGACCGGCTCCAGCGCTCGAGCGCGCGCTACTTCCAGCGTCCCGATGCCGATCATCTCGAGTACGACCCGGCGCGGACGTCGCTCGCCGGCGTCAAAGCTGGCGGGTCGATCGAGCGCCGCACGGGGGTGCACTGGAACTGGAGCGGCGATGTGCAGGTCGAGACCGCCGGGTTCGAGACGAACGATCTCGGGCGCACGTCGTCCGTCGATCAGCTGCAGAGTGGTTCGCACCTGTCATATCGCGAGACCGTGCCCGGCGCCTGGTGGCGCAACTACGAGATCTCGATCGGCACGCAGTACGTGTGGAATCTTGCCGGCGACAGCGAGCGCCGCGAGGCGACGGCGGCGGGATCGGTGACGTGGCCGAATTTCTGGGAGACCGACGTCGAGATCGTGCGCACGTTCCGGGCCTACGATCCGCGGCTGACGCGTGGCGGTCCGCTCATGCAGATTCCGCGCGGCTGGCGGGCGTTCATGCGCACCGACAACAGCCAGGCCTCGCGGACGCAGGTGGACGTATCGGCGCTGTACGGCCGCGACGAGAACGGCGGCCTGACGTTCGAGACCGCGATCGAGTTCGCCGTGCAGCCGGGCCCGCAGTGGCAGCTGTCGATCTCGCCGCGCTACCAGCGGCTCGTCGACGCACGGCAGTATGTGACGACCCTGCGCCGCGAGGGCGGCGTCGATCGCACGTTCGGCAGCCGATATGTGTTCGGTGAAATCGATCGATCGACGTACGCGACCGAGCTGCGATTCAACTACACGTTCAGGCCCGATCTCACGCTCGATTTCTACGGCGAGCCGTTTGCGACGAGTGGACGGTATCGGTCCTTCGGCGAGCTCGCCGAGGCGCGCGGCCGCCTGCTGCGCCGGTACGGTGTCGATGACGGCACCGTGGTGACACCGCTCGGTGACGGCGGCGTGCGCATCGACGACGGCGGCGATTCGTTCGCGTTGCGCGCGCGCGACTTCAACGTCCGTTCGTTCCGGAGCAACCTCGTGCTGCGGTGGGAATGGCGTCCCGGGAGCACGCTGTCTCTCGTCTGGCAGCAGGATCGCGCGTCGGACATCGTCAGCGGCCGCCGCGCGACCGCCGGTGACATGTTTCGCTCGTTCGGCGCCCGCGGTGACCAGTTCTTCGCCGTCAAGGCGAGCGTCTGGCTGTCCGATTTCGGCGCCTGATGCACGGCGCACCCGTCATGACGCATCGTCCGCGCATCGAGGGTGCTGCCGCCGGGCCGCTTCAGGTTCTGCGCCTATCCATCGTCGAGACGTGCGCGGCGTTCGCGCGCGGCTGTCAACTGACGGTCGCGCCCTGTCCATCGGTCTTCCCTGCCTTGCGCTGAACCCCTTCTGGCAGGCCCCGGACGTCGATCGGCGGGCCGTCGACGGTAACGTGCTCGTCCGACACCACGCCGTGCGCGCGAGGACACCGCAGAAGACGCGCCTGGCCCCGTCGCCGTTCAGCAACCGGCCGCGATTCTTGCTGAAGGCCGCACACCGGGTCGTCCATCGTCAGATTCACGAGCCAGCGAAACGGCACGTGGTGATGCAGCTGTTCCCTCAGCAGCGTCGCGCGGCGGACCGAATAGACGCTCTGCAGCAACACGGCGGCCGGCAACTGCTCGGGCGGTGTCGACGGGCGCCCCGTGTTCACCTACAGTCGATCGCGCTCGCGGGACATGTCATCCGCCAGGCCTGAATCGTGCGCAGCAGGTGATCTCGCGGGAGGCGTTGCTCCGGCGAAAGGCGCTGTACATCGAATCGGGTTCGCGGTGGTCTCCTCGGCTGTGATCCGGGGTCTGTCGATCTCCCCGTATGCGTCGTTCATCGAGCTCCTAGAAATCGAACTGCGCGCTGAGCTTGAACAGCCGCGGCAGCACGATCTGGGTGGGCGATCTCCAGCCCGGGATGACGCCGGACGGCGTATAGGCCGGGTTCTCTGCGAGCACCGAGTTGGAGTTCGTGACGTTGTAGAAGTCGAAGTTCACGCTCGTTCGGGTCCGGCCAACGCGGAACAGCTTGGCGAACCGGACGTCGATCTGATTGAGACGCTCCACGTACAGGGTCCCCGGCTCGACGATCTGTACCGCCTTGAACGGGATGAACGGACCAGGACCGGTGACCCCTGGAATGACGCCATAGTTGGCGTTCGATTGCACCACGGCGCCGGGCAGGTTCTGGAACGAGGCACTGACCTGCACATCGACCTTCGGCAGCGTGTAGGCGGCGAGACCTTGGATCGACGTCCGGAACCCGTTGTTCGCCTTGCAGAACTCGCGTGGTGTGGCGGCGAAGAAGAATGCGCGCGTCGGGTCGCCGAAGAACGTGTGGAGCATTTCCGGCAGCTCGTCGATGATGTCGCAGTTGCTGGTCACCTGACGACCGGTTCCCGTACCGCCCTGTACGATCAGCCCGTTCTGCAGCCGCGCATTGACCGAGATGTTCACGCCGTCGAAGTGCTCCGTCATCTTCCCGTAGTTGTTCGACAAGGTAACGAAGTAGCTGGGCGCGCCGACGAGCGGACTGAGACTCGGGACCGTCAGCGTATACCCTCCGCCGTTCGGGAGCCTGGGGTCCCGCGGCACGGTCACCGTGACGTCAGTGTAATCGGACGGTCGCGCCGCGAGGTCGTCCATGAGGCGGATGTTGCCATACCACCGCCGCGCGTACTGGACTTCCAGTGACATGCGCGGAATGATTTCCTGCTGCACGCTGGTGGTGAACTCCCAGTTGAACGACCGTTTACCCCACCCTGTCATCAGGTCCGGGTCGTAGGTCGTCCCCGGGATGTCGCTGCCCAGGTTCGGGTTGTCGACGGCGCCGCATTCGCCGTTGCTGTTGAAATTGTTGAGGTCGCAGTCGGGTACGAAGTTGCGATTGGCATCGGTCCACGTCCGCTGCGTCGTCTGGTTGGCGACACGTAGGATTGGGTTCGGCGCGTCCGTCACCTGCGCCGGGCCGAACCCGGTCGTGCCCAGACCTTCAAGATACTTGTTCAAGGTGACCTTGAATGCCGTCTTGCCATTGCCGAACAGATCGTAGGTGGCGCCGAGCCGCGGCGTGATGTCGTTCCAGCTCAGGTTGTCAATCTCGTCGTAGCGGACGTTCAGTGTCCGGCCGAAGAACGTGCCCGCGATGGCCTGCGGCGGGAAGCTGTTCTTGAAGGAATCGAACCGGATTGCTCCTGTCAAGGTCCAGCGTCCGGTAGTCAGCTTGTCCTGTACGAAGAGCCCGAGGTCACGATTGACGTTTACTTCCACCGTCCGCGGAACGATGCGGTAAACGATCGAGTTCGGGACGAGTGACGTGAAGTTGTAACTGAATGGCATGGCCGGAGCGCTGTAGGTCGTGTTCTCGTGGTGACCGTACGCGTTGTTGAAGCCGACCTTGAAGCTGTTCGAGCCGGTGATGTACGACACCGCGGCGCGGTAGTGGATGTTCCAGTTCCAGGAGTTGTTGTACGTCGTCGCGGCGCGGTAAGTCAGGGGGCCGCCGGTGACGGGGTTGAGACTGTCGGTCACGGAGATCATCCCCGGTGTCAGGTGGTCGATGTTGCCCAGCTTGCCGACCTGCGGCTCCATGCCACCCCAGCGTTCGACCCGGTGGATGCCGCTCGCTTCGATGAGGAGCCGATTGCTGACCGGCGTGTTCCAGTCCATCGTGACGAATCGCTGCAGCGGGAAGCGGCGATCGTTGCCGGCTTCAGGCGAGACGATCGTGCCACCTGGCTGCGGACCGATGCCGGTCGTGCAGGCGCAGAAGTTCTCCTGGTCATAGGTCACGCCAATCTTGTTCTTCGCGTTCATCTGATACGTCAAGCGCGCCTGGGCAATCGACTGCTCCTGGTGCAGGACGGCCTGTCTGGTCGAGGGGACGTAGTCGTAGCGGGTGAGGTCGTTGGCGTTCTGGTTGAAGAACAGGCTGGCAACGAAGTTGTCGGCATAGAGCCGGCGGCCGGAGAGAAAGAACCACAGCCTGTCCTTCCTGATCGGTCCGCCGACCCCGGGATTGAAATCGCCGTTGCCCTTGATCTTGCCGGGCACGGCGAGCCCGCGCGCCTGAACGTCCGTTCCGGTGAAGTTGTCGCCGGCGAAGCGCTCGGTCGCGAAACTGCCGAAGATCGTGCCGCTATACCGGTTGCCGCCGTCGCGGGGAATGAAGTTGATGCGGACCCCGCCGGTCGCGGCCTGCGCATCGACGCCCGAGACGTCAATGGCGAATTCGGCCGTGCCCGTGGCGTTCGGCACAGCTCCTCCGCCCCAGCCGCCGGCGATCATCGAGCTGAGCGCGACGCCGTTCACCATCATGCGTTGATCGGATGTGCGGCCGCCGTTGGCTTCCAGCGACGCGACTTCCTGGACGACCGAACCACCGACGTCCTGTCCTGTGAATGCGCCCTTACGCACGCCGGGGATCAGGACGCCCACCGTGAAGGGCGTGCGTGAGCTGGGGACAGCGGAGACGATCTCCTGGTCCATCACGGCCTGCCGTGTGGTTGACTGCAGGTCGACGGCCGGTGTCAGCCCCGAGACCGTGATCGTCTCCTGCACGCCGCCGACCTCGAGATCGGCATTGACGGTCAGCACGGCTGTTCCGCTGAGCTCGAGGCCCTCACGGACCACGGTCTTGAACCCGGTCAGCGAGAACGACACTCGATAAGTCCCTGGACGAAGGTCGGGAATGGTATACCGGCCGGTGCCGTCGGTGATGCTCGACCGGACTTTCTCGATCAGAACTGGACTGGACGCCTCCACGGTCACGCCCGGCAACACGGCGCCCGATGTATCCCGGACGAGGCCGGACAATGTTGCCTGGGCGAAGGCTGTCGATGGCACGCTCGCAACCAGCACGACGGCGAGCAGACCCAGTTTGAGATCGCGCATGCGAAACCCTCCTCGAGGCCGCAACCCCGTGACTCTGATCAGGTATACGCTCGCTCGTCGGCCGGCCGCTGTCCAATACAACTTTCAGGGGAGACCATACGGAGTTGGTATAGAATCCACCGGCCATGGACTTCCGGCACATAAGAGCCTTCATCGCCGTGGCCGACGCGCTGAGTGTCACCAAGGCTGCCGAACGCCTGCACATTTCGCAGCCGCCGCTCAGCCGCCACATCCATCAGCTCGAGGAAGAACTGGGGCTCACGCTCTTTCTTCGACATCGGCATGGCGTGACGCTGACCGAGGAGGGCCGTCGACTGCTCGAGAAGGCGCGGTTGCTCGACGCAATGGGGGCCGAGTTCACTGAAACGGCCCGCCAGATGGCCCGCCGCGAACAGCATCGGCTTCGGATTGGCATCGGGTGGGGTCTGTGGGACGTCGTCAATCGTCTGCGGATTGCGTTCTCGAAGCAGCGTCCGGACGTCACGTTCGAGGTCCGCGATGTCTACTGCGCGGACGATGTTCACGAGCAGTTGAAGACGTCGGCGCTCGACGTCGTTCTGACGCGTCCGCCGTTCGATGACACGCTGGTCGATGCCGCGCCGATTTACCACGAGCGCATCCAGGTCGTGCTCCCCGACAGCAGCCCGCTGGCGTTGAGACAGGACGTGCGCCTGCGCGATCTGGCGAACATCCCGCTGCTGCTCTGGGATCGGCACATGTCGCCGGCGCTCTACGACCGCGTGCTGGACCTCTACGCGCGATACGGGATCGCGGCGCCGATGGTGCCGACGCCTGGCGCGGGTCCCTACAATCACAGTGGCCTGATGATGGTCGCTTCGGGGAAGGGTGTGTATCTCTGTCTCGGTGTGCCGCTGACCAGTCCGCGGCCCGCAAGCGGCGTGGCGGTGCTGCCGGTGGGCGATCCAGGGGCGACGATAGAGGTCTGCGTGGCCAGGCGCAAGGGTGATACAGCGCCCCTGTTGAGCCAGTTCCTCGCCTGCGTGTGGGAACAGTACCCGCAGCCGCGTCGTGTCGCCGCATTGGGGGCGTAACCGTTTCCGTCGGCTCGCGACGGGCCCGCCCGGTTTCCCGAGCGGGCCTTCTTGCTGACTGGTTCCTGATTCGTATGCCCGTTCCGGTCAGAAGTCGAACTGCGCGCTCAGCTTGAACAGGCGCGGCAGGAGGATCGACTGCGGCGTTCTCCACGCGGCGCCGAACACCTGGTTCTCGGTGAGCACCGAGTTGGAGTTCAGCACGTTGTAGAAGTCGAAGTTGATGCTCGTGCGCGTGCCGTTGATTCGGAACAGCTTCGCGATTCGCAGGTCGATCTGATTCAGGCGCTCGATGAACACCTCGCCCGCCGGAATGATGTTGATCGTGCGCGTGTTGCCGCCGCTGAAGTTCCGGCCGAGGGCGCCCGTCGCCGTGCACGCCGCCTGCGGGTTGGTGTTCGAGCAGGTCGTCGCGTTGGCGCTGATCTGCGCTCCCGGCTGATTCTGGAACGTGCCGCTGATCATCACGTCGATCTTCGGGAACGTGTACGAGGCGAGCGCCGTCACGCCCGTGCGCCAGCCATTGTTCTGGCGGCAGCGCTCGAGCGGGCGCGCCGCGTTGGTAGCCACCCGGCTGGGATTGCCGGTCACGTCGGTGTGCAGCATCTCCGGCAGGTCGTCGACGACATCGCAGTCATCGGTGACGACGCGGCCGGGGCCGACGCCGCCCTGCACGATCAGACCGTTCTCCAGCCGGGCCTGCAGGCCGATGCTCACGCCGGTGAAGACCTCGGTCATGTCGCCGTAGTTCTTGGCGAGCGTGACGAGATACTGCGCCGGGCGCGCCGCCGCCGACGGCGTCAGGTCCAGTGCGGTGACCGTGCCGCCGGCGTTCGGCAGACGCGAGTCGTTCGGGACGTTCACCGTGAACCGGTCGTAATCGGCGGCCGTCACGTTGGTGTCGTCCGTCACGCGGAAGTTGCCGTACCAGCGGCGGGCGTACTGAACGGTCAGCGACACGCGCGGCGCCAGCTCGTGCTGCACGCCGGCGGTGAGCTCCCAGTTGTTCTGACGCTTGCCCCAGCCGCGCAGCAGTTCCGGGTCGTAGTTGGTGCCGCCACCGATCGTGCCGAATGTCGCGGCGCTCGACAGGGGGCCGCACTCGCCGTTGGCGTTGTAGTTCAGCAGATCGCACTGCGGAACGAAGTCGCCGGCGACGCCGCCGTTCCTGCCGTCATCGGCCCATGAACGGCTCGACAAGGCAGTCGTACCCACCAGCCTCAGAATCGGGTTCGGGTTCTCGGACACGTTGGCGGGGCCGATGCCCGTCGTCCCCATGCCTTCGAGGTACTTGTTCAGCGTGAACTTCAAGGCGGTCTTGCCGTTGCCGAACAGGTCGTAGGTCGCCCCCATCTTCGGGGTGATGTCCCTCCACGCGAGGTTGTCGATCCTGTCGAAGCGGACGTTCAGGTTCGGCGCCAGCGCCGTCCCGGTGATCGACTGCGGCGGGTAGCTGTTCTTGAACGCGTCGAAACGGATGCCGCCCTGCAGCGTCCAGCGGCCGACCGTCCAGCGGTCCTGGGCGAAGAAGCCCATGTCGTAGTCGACGTTCACCGCGATGGTGCGCGGGGTGATGCGGTAGACGATCTGCGACGGGACCCCGCCGACGAAGTTGTAGCTGTAGGGGGTCGTCGGATCGGTGTAGGTCGTGTTCTCGTGGTGCAGGTAGGCGTTGTTGAACCCGACCTTGAAGTTGTGCGATCCCGTGATGTACGACAGCGCCGCCCGGTAGTGGACGTTCCAGTTCCACGAGTTGTTGAACTGCGCCGCCGACCGGTAGGTGAGGGTGCCGCCGGTGACCGGGTTCCCGATGTCGGTCACGGACGTGATGCCCGGCGTGAGGCCGCTGATGTTGTCGCCCTTGCCGGTCTGCAGGTGCATGTTGCCCCAGCGCTCGATGCGGTGGATGCCCGACGCCTCGAGCAGCAGCCGGTTGGTCACCGGCGACGTCCAGTCAGCGGTGACGAACCGCTGATTCGGGAAGCGCCGATCCTGGGCGCCATCCGGCGACACCGTCGCCGTCACGCCGAAGGGACAGCCGCAGTAGGCTTCCTGGTCGAACGTCAGACCGAACTTGTTCTTCTGGTTGGCCTGATACGTCAGGCGCACCTGGGCGATCTGCTGGTCCTGGTGCAGCACCGCCTGACGGTTCGACCGCACGTAGCGGAACTCGTTCGGCTTGTTGGCGTTCTCGTTGAAGAACATGCCGGCGACCATGTTGTCGGCGAAGACGTACTTGCCCGACACGAAGAACCACAGCTTGTCCCTCAGGATCGGACCGCCGACGCCGGGGTTGAACTCGCCGTTCGCCTTGATGGCGTTCGGCACGACCAGCCCGCGCCGCTGCACGTCGGAGCCCTCGTAGTTGTCGCTCGCGAAGCTGTCCCGCGCGTAGCTGGCGGCGACGGTGCCGCTGAAGCGGTTGCCGCCGTCGCGGGGGATGAAGTTCACGCGCACGCCGCCGGTCGCCGCCTGGGCGTCGACGCCCGAGACGTCGATGGCGAATTCCGCCGTGCCCGACGCATTGGGCACCGCGCCGCCGCCCCAGCCGCCCGCGATGCCGGAGCTGAGGGCCACGCCGTTGACCATCATCCGCTGGTCGCCGGTGCGGCCGCCGTTGGCGGCGAGCGCCGCGACTTCGGCGACCACCGCGCCGCCGACGTCGCGGCCCCCGAAGCTCTGCTGCACGCCCGGGATCAGAACGCCCAGCGCGAAGGGGTTCCGAGAGCTGGGAAGCTGCGAGACGAGTTCCTGGGTGATCGAGACCTGCCGCGTCGTGCTCTGCAGGTCGACGGTCGGCGTCGCGCCGGACACGGTGATCGTCTCTTCGACCGTGCCAATCTCCATCTCGGCATTCACGGTCACGACGCTGGTGCCGAGGAGCTCGACGTTCTGGCGGACCACGGTCTTGAAGCCGGGCAGCGTGAATACCACCCGATACGAGCCTGGGCGAAGATCCGGGATGATGTAGCGACCTTCTCCGTTGGTGACCGCGGAGCGGCTCTTTTCAATCAGCACGGGGCTCGATGCTTCCACGGTCACGCCCGGCAGCACTGCTCCGGACGTGTCTCTCACGATCCCGCTGAAAGACGCCTGTGCGTATGCGGCCGATGAGACGAGGACCAGACAAAGAAACGACACCGCACTTCTGGCAAGGGCACGCTTCATTCTGCCTCCTGAGGATGTGGGCCGAACCGCGCTCTGACGGGCCGGGATGATACGCCCCGGAGAGGGTGGATGCAATCACAGGCCGTCCCGACGCCCGTCCAAAAACGTCCAAAAATGCAGACAGGGGCGGCGGGTCCGCCCAGGCCGACCTGGCTCCACGAGACAGGCCGGCGAGCCCCAGCAGGAGCTCGCCGGCATCAGGCCTCAGAAGTCGAGCTGTGCGCTGAGCTTGAACAGCCTCGGCAGCAGGATTGACTGCGGCGTCCTCCACGCGGCGCCGAACGTCTGGTTCTCGGTCAGCACCGAGTTGGAGTTGGTAAGGTTGAAGAAGTCGAAGTTGAGGCTCGTCCGGGTGCGTCCGACGCGGAAGATCTTCGCGATGCGCAGGTCGATCTGGTTCAGCCGCTCGATGAACACTTCGCCCGCCGGGAGCAGGTTGAAGCCGCGGCCGGCCGGCGCACCCGTGAACGCCCGCCCCAGCGTGGTCTGCGCGGCAGGAAAGTTGACGAAGTTGGCGTTGATCTGGGCGCCCGGCTGGTTCTGGAACGTACCGCTGACCATGACGTCGATCTTCGGGATGGTGTACGACGCGAATCCCGAGATGCCCGTCCGCCAGCCGTTGTTCTCGTGGCAGCGTTCGAGCGGCCGCGCCGTCGTGACGCCGCTGCGGCTCGGCGAGAGGGCCACCGCCTGCAGCAGCTCGGGGACGTCGTCGACGATGTCGCAGTCGTCGGTGACCTGGCGGCCGGGGCCGAAGCCGCCCTGCAGGATCAGGCCGTTCTGCAGCCGTGCCTGCAGGCCGATGTTGATCGCGTCGAACTTCTCCGTCATGTCGCCGAAGTTGCTCGCGCGCGTCACGAACAGCTGCTGCGTGGGCGATGCGGTGGGCTTCAGATCGAACCCGGTGAGCGTCGCGCCGGCATTGGGCAGACGCGGGTCGTTGGGCACCGTGAAGGTGAAGCGGTCGTAGTCGGCGGCCGTGACCGAGCGATCGTCGATGATGCGGAAGTTGCCGTACCAGCGCCGCGCGTACTGCACGTTGAGCGAGACGCGGGGGATCAGCTCGTGCTGCACGCCGGCGGTGAGCTCCCAGTTGTTGAACCGCCGGTTCCAGCCCTGCATCAGATCGGGATCGTAGGTCGTGCCCGGCACGACGGTGCCGAAGATCGCGGCGTTCACCAGCGCGCCGCACTCGCCGTTGGCGGCGTAGTCCTGCAGGTTGCACTGCGGCGTGAAGTCGCCGGCAATGCCGCCGTTCCTGCCGTCGTCGGTCCACGGGCGCGTGGTCGTGTTGTTCAGTCGGCTGATCGGGTTCGGCGCATCGGAGACGTTCGGGACGCCGCCGGCGCCGGTCGTGCCCATGCCCTCGAGGTACTTGTTCAGCGTGAACTTCAGCGCTGTGCGGCCGTCGCCGAACAGGTCGTAGGTCGCCCCCATCTTCGGTGTGACGTCCTTCCATTTCAGGTTCTCGATCCGGTCGAAGCGGACGTTCAGACTGGGCGCCAGCACTGTCGGTGCAATCGCCTGGGGCGGGTAGCTGTTGGCAAAGGCGTCGTAGCGGATCCCGCCCTGCAGCGTCCAGCGGCCGACCGTCCAGCGATCCTGGGCGAAGAAGCCGAGGTCGTAGTCGACGTTGACGGCAATCGTGCGTGGAGCGATGCGATAGGTGATCTGGTTGGGAACGCCGCTGGCGAAGTTGTAGCTGTAGGGCGCGCTCGGATCGGTGTAGGTCGTGTTCTCGTGGTGCAGGTAGGCGTTGTTGAACCCGATCTTGAAGTTGTGCGAGCCCGTGATGTAGGACACCGCCGCGCGGTAGTGGATGTTCCAGTTCCACGAGTTGTTGTACTGCGCGGCCGAGCGGTAGGTGAGGCTGCCGCCGGTCACCGGGTTGGGATTGTCGGTCACGGAAATCATGCCCCGCGTGATGGCGTCGAGGTTGTCGCCCTTGCCGGTCTGCAGGTGCATGTTGCCCCAGCGTTCCACGCGGTGGATGCCGCTGGCTTCGATCAGGAGCCGGTTCGTGAGCGGTGAGGTCCAGTCCGCGGTCACGAACCGTTGGGTCGGGAAGCGGCGATCGGTCGCGCCGTCGGGCGACACCGTTGCGGTCACGCCGAACGGACAGCCGCAGTAGGCCTCCTGGTCGAAGGTCATGCCGAACTTGTTCTTCTGGTTGGCCTGATACGTCAGGCGCACCTGGAAGATCTGCTGGTCCTGGTGCAGGATCGCCTGCCTCGAGGAGCGCACGTAGCGCCATTCGTTCGCCTTGTTGGCGTTCTCGTTGAAGAACATGCCCGCGACGAAGTTGTCGGCGAACACGTACTTGCCTGAGAGGAAGAACCACAGCTTGTCGCGGACGATCGGGCCGCCGAGGCCGGGATTGAACTCGCCGTTCGCCTTGATCTTGCTCGGCGCCGCCAGACCGCGCTGCTGGACGTCGGTGCCGGTGTAGTTGTCCGCGGCCCAACTGCCCCTGGCGTAGCTGGTCGCGACGATGCCGCTGAAGTTGTTGCCGCCGTCGCGGGGAATGAAGTTGATGCGGACGCCGCCGGTCGCCGCCTGCGCGTCTACGCCCGAGACGTCGATGGCGAACTCCGCCGTGCCCGCCGCGTTCGGGACCGCACCGCCGCCCCACCCGCCGGCGATGCCGGAGCTGAGCGCCACGCCGTTGACCATCATGCGCTGGTCGGCGGTCCGGCCGCCGTTGGCGACCAGTGAAGCGACCTCCGCCACCACCGCCCCGCCGACGTCGCGGCCGCCGACGTCCTGCCTGACGCCCGCGATCAGGACGCCGAGCGCGAACGGTGTTCGCGATGTCGGAAGCGCCGAGACGATCTCCTGCGTGATCGACACCTGCCGCGTGGTGCTTTGCAGGTCCACCGTCGGAACGGCCCCGGACACCGTGATGGTCTCTTCGACCGCGCCAATCTCCATGTCGGCATTGATGGTCACCACGCTCGTGCCAAGGAGCTCGACGTTTTCGCGGACGACGGTCTTGAACCCGGGAAGGGTGAATGCCACCCGGTAGGAGCCGGGGCGGAGGTCCTGAATGATGTAGCGCCCTTCTCCGTTCGTGACGGTGGAACGGCTCTTCTCGATCAGCACCGCGCTCGACGCCTCGACGGTCACGCCGGGAAGTACGGCACCGGACGTGTCTCTCACGAGCCCGCTGAAGGAACCCTGGGCGTACGCCGTGGCTGGCGCGAAGGCCAGACACAGAAACGACACCACGCTCGCCGCTAGTGCACGCTTCATGTTGCCTCCTGACGATGGGTTGGGGTCCGACGGGGGTCCGATCCGACCAGGGAAGGGGTAGACGACCGGGGCGGATGTTACGCCTGTGCTGGCGTTTGTGCAATCAAGAAGCGCTCAAAACTCGTTCAGGCCGCCGCCCGGGCGAGCGACTCGATCACGCCGAACAGCTCTTTCGCTTCGATGGGCTTCGAGACGTAGCCATCCATATCGGCGTCCAGACAGCGCTGGCGGTCGCCCGCCATCGCGTGCGCCGTCAGGGCAATGATCGGGATGCGGGTCCCGGTGCCGCGCTCGCGGGCGCGGATGGTGGCGGTGGCTTCGAAGCCGTCCATCTCCGGCATCTGGAGGTCCATCAGCACGAGATCGAAGGAGCCGCAGCTCAGGGCCTCCACCGCTTCGCGCCCGTTACTGACCACGAGCGGGTCGTGGCCCCGCTGGCGAAGCAGGTGCTCGGCCAGCTTGCGGTTGACAGCATTGTCCTCGGCCACCAGGACGCGGAGAGGCCTCGTACGGGCGGCTGGCGGAACGGGCTTTGCCGCCACTCGAGCCGGCGCCGCTTCGGACGCCAGCGGCAGGGTTATCGAGAACGAGAACGTGCTGCCCCGGCCGGGCGCGCTGTCGACGTCGATGCGCCCGCCCATCAGCGACACCAGCTTCGCGGAGATGGTCAGGCCCAGCCCCGTTCCCCCATACAGACGCGTCGTCGAGCCGTCGGCCTGGGTGAAGGCCTGGAAAATCGCCGACTGCTTGTCTACGGGGATGCCGATGCCGGTGTCGATCACGCTGACGTGCAGCGTGACCTGCGTCCCGCCGGGCTCCATGCTGTGGACGATGCGCACGACAATCTCCCCGGTCTCGGTGAACTTCACGGCATTGCCGACCAGATTGACCAGCACCTGGCGGAAGCGGATCGGGTCGCCGACGATGGCGTCCGGCACGTCGGGACCGATGTCGACGATCAGACGAAGCTTCTTCTCGGCGGCGCGGATCGACAGCGGCTTGAGGGTGTCGCCGACGAGCCCCCGCAGCGAGAAGGCGACCGCCGCGATCTCGAGCTTGCCGGCCTCGATCTTCGAGAAGTCGAGGATGTCGTTGATGATCACGAGCAGCGACTCGGCCGAGCTGCGGACCGTCTGCAGGTAATCGCGCTGGATGTCGGAGAGCGGCGTCATCAGCGCGAGGTCTGTCATGCCGATGATGCCGTTCATCGGCGTCCGAATCTCGTGGCTCACGTTGGCCAGGAACTCGCTCTTGGCGCGGCTCGCCTCCTCGGCGACGCGCTTGGCGGCGAGCAGCTCGGAGGTGCGCTCCCGCACCTTGCGATCGAGGTCCGCGGTCAGCAGCTGCAGCTCGCTGTTGATCTGCTCGCGCTGGGCCAGCGCATGGCGGAGCTGTTCGTATGACTCGTTGAGCCGTCGCTGCATCGTATTGACGTCTTCGATCAGCGTGGCCATCTCGGTCAAAGGGCTCGACACCGCGGCCTCTGCCGGCGCGTTCTGAGCCGTGACGTTACGCACGACCCTGACGAGCTCTTCGAGCGGCGTCGTGACCGCGCTCGACAGCCGCTGCGCCACGAGCACGGTGCCGGCCAGCGCGATGGCGATGAGCCCCAGGGTGAGTGCGTAATAGCGGGTAGATTGCAGCCGCAGGCCGAGGACCGGAACTTCGACCAGCACGCGCCAGCCGATTCCGGGCACGTCGACCCGCGCGGCGAGGTAGTCCTTGCGACCCTGCCGCTGGCGGCGCGCGTACCCGTAAACCCCGGCTCGGACGAGCCCAGGCGCACCGAGCGCGGGATCGCCGGAGAGATCGTCCAGGCCGCGGCGGCCGGTTTCGGCGCTCGCGACGATGACGCGATTCCGTTGATCCAGGATCGTGACTGTCAGGTCCGACAGCGATCCGTTCTGGCGCACCAGTCTGGTGAGGTATTCGAGGCTGAGGATGCCGCAGGCCACACCGGCCACACGGCCCTGGCGATCGAGATACGGTGCGGCAATCACCACCGTCGGCGTGACCACGTCGATGCGAGAGGCAATCACGTCGGAGATGGCGGTTCGCCGCGTCGCCGTCGCTGCCTTGAAGTATTCACGGTCACTGACGCCGCGGACGCGCAGCTCGGAGTCGGGAGGCAGGCTGCGCGTGCTCTCGAGCACCATGCCGCGGTCATCGACGATCGTGAAGTGATCGAACGTGGGGTGGAACCGCGGGTAGCTGTCGATGAGCGCCTGGCGCCGCACGGGGTCGGACTCGCGCGACAGGGCGGAAGCGAGCGTTTCGACAATGGCGACGTGCGACTCGACGAATTCCTGAATCCGATCGCGCCGGGCAGTGGCAATGGCCGTGAGCTGCGACGCGCCTTCGGCTTCCTGCTGCCCGGCCAACACCTGTCCGGTGGCCGCGCTGAGGATGATGACGGGCACGAGTGCGACCAGGACGAAGGCGTGGAACGCGTAGGTGCGCAGCCGGCGTGGACGGGAGCCCTGGTCGTGCACCAGCCCCCGTCCCACCGTCGTGGCCACCAGGCTGGCGATGGCGAGCGGCACCATGCGGTTCAGCAGCCACTGCATCGCGCGCGCCCAGTCGTTGCCGCCCGCCGAGGGAAGTCCGAACCATTCCGGCGCGAAGCCGAGCATCATGGCCGACGCGAACAGGGTGAGCCCTCCGGCGAGCAGGGGGGAATGACCGCGTCGCGCAGCGGACCCGACGATGAGGGCTTCGAGCGCGCGGTAGGCCAATGGAACGGGCGGCACCGAGCCCGGCAGGGCGGCGAGCAGTGTCGCTGCAATCCCGTACCACGGCCCGAGTAGAATTGCGACGGGCAGTGTCGCCATCCGGCCGGGGGCGATCTCGGCGAAGCTGCCCGAGGCAGACCACTGCAGGCCGGCGCCGACGACGCTGGCCAGCATGGTGAACAGAATCGGCCGCAGCCTGGCGAGTCGCATCATGACGTATCCCGTCGGCGCGTGCGCGACGGCGACCGTCCTGTAATATCGGCCGAGGAGGAGACTTCTTGAGGAGATTTGCGCGAGATTGTGCAGTCGCGGTGATCGTGGCCGCCGCCCAGCCCGCCTTTGCGCAGGATTTGTTCAGACAGACCGTCGTCGTGACTGGCGCCGCGCGCCCCGTCGAACTGGGCAGCGTGACGCGCGCCATGACGATCATCACGCGCGAGCAGATCGACCGGCTGCCGGCGCAGTCGGTGGCCGACGTCCTCCGGCTCTCATCGTCGGTGGACGTGCGCATGCGCGGCGTCCGCGGCGTGCAGAGCGACTTCGCCGTGCGCGGTGCCAGCTTCGGACAGATGCTCGTGCTGGTCGACGGCGTGCGGCTGAACGACGCGCAGTCGGGACATCACAACGGCGACATTCCGGTGCCGCTCGATGCGGTCGAGCGGATCGAGGTGCTCTACGGACCGGGGTCGTCGCTGTTCGGCGCGGACGCCTTCGGCGGGACGATCAACGTGATCACCAGGCGCGCGACTGAATCGCCCTCGCTGGCGCTGCGCGGCGGAAGTTTCGGACTGGCGGGCGGCGACGCCCAGATCGGGTTCGGGCGCGGAGCCGTGCGGGAATCGGTGGCCGTGTCGGCCGAGCGCTCGTCGGGCTTCACCTACGACCGCGACTTCAAGACGGCGATCGTCCGATCGCAGACGGCGCTGGGTGCGGCGGCGAATCTGTCCGTGGCGCACCTGTGGAAGGAATTCGGCGCCAACAATTTCTACGGCGGGAATGCGCCGTCGCGGGAGTGGACGAACCAGACGCTGGTGGCGGCCGATCGCCGGTTCGCCGCGGGCGGCTGGAGCGCCGCGGCGAGCGCGTCGTACCGGACGCACGGCGATCGCTTCGTCTTCAACCAGCTTCAGCCGCAGCTTTCGGACAATCGCCATCGCACGCACGCCGTGCTCGGGTCGTTCAGCGGCGCGCGCCGGCTCGGCGGCATCGGCACGCTCACGATCGGCGCCGAGGGTGGCAGCGAGTGGATCCGGTCGACGAATCTCGGCGACCATGCAATCGCGCGCGTGAGCGGCTTCGGCGAGTGGCGTCAGGAGATCGGGCCGCGCACGCAGCTCGATGCGGCGCTGCGCGTCGATCGCTACGACGAGTTCGGCACGTCGTGGAGTCCGTCGGCCGGCATCGGCTGGTGGCCCTCGTCTTCGCTGCGGCTGCGGGCATCGGTGGGCCGCGCCTTCCGGGTTCCGACCTTCACCGAGCGCTACTACTCGGATCCGGCCAACCTGGCGCGCGAGGACGTCGGCCCCGAAACGGCGTGGGCCGGCGAGGGCGGCGCCGACCTGTTCGTGGGCGGCGGCTGGCTGATTCAGGCGACGGTCTTCGGCCGCGCCGACACCGACGTCATCGACTGGCTGCGTCCCACGGCCGCCGACCGATGGCAGACGTACAACGTGCGCGACGTGAGCACGCGCGGGGTCGAACTCGGCGTGCGCAGAACGTTCTCGGGCGGGCCGATGATCCTCGCCGAATACACTGCGCTCGATATCGACGCCGCGGCGGTCACCCAGCTCTCGAAGTATCTGCTCGACTACGCTCCGCATTCGTTCGTCGCGGCCCTGGCCGTGCCGCTGCCGGCGGGGTTCAGCGTTGCGCCGCGCCTGGAGTACCGACACCGCTCGCGGTCGGCCGGCACGCTCGACTACGTGCTGCTCGACACCCGCATCGGCAAGCGTCTCTCCCGGCGCCTCGACCTGTTCGTCGACGGCAGCAACCTGCTGGACGCACGCTACGAAGAGATTGCTGGAGTCGCGATGCCGGGCGCGGCGGTGGCGGTGTCCCTGGCCATCCGTGAAGATTGAACGACAGATCCTCGATCAACGATGTTGCAACGCCGGCTCCTGCTGCGTCAGGCAATGCAGCGTCCCAAGACCCCAGACGAGATCGACGGCATGAATGCCGACCACGGTGTGTGACGGCATGAGCGCAGCGAGCGTGTTGAGCGCGATGCGGTCGTTGGGGTCGTTGAAGGTCGGCACGAGGACGACGCCGTTGGCGATGTAGAAGTTGGCGTAGCTGGCCGGCAGCCGTTCGCCTCGCATCATCACCGCACGGGGGAACGGCAGCTCGACGATCCGGAGCGGACCGATGCCGGGGGTCTCTGCCGCGCGCTCGAGCCGGCGGAGGTTGTCCATCGAGCGGGCGTGGTTGTCGTCGCTCGGATCGCGCTCGACGGCGAGGACGATCGTCTCGCGATCGACGAATCGCGCGACGTCGTCGACGTGGCCGTGGGTGTCGTCGCCGACGCAGCCCTCGCCGAGCCAGATGGTGTGGCGCACTCCGAGCCAGTCCGCAAAGATCCGTTCGTAGTCGCTGCGAGTCAGCCCCGGGTTGCGTACCTGGACGTCGGAGAGCAGCCACTCCTCGGTAACGAGCATCAGCCCGCTGCCGTTGACCTCGATCCCCCCGCCTTCGAGCACGATGCGGCCGCCGCCGTCGGGGCGCGCCGGTTCGACGCGGCGGCGCGACGTCATCGCGGCAATCGCCTCGCCGACCTTCGCGTCGCGCGCCCAGTTGTCGTACTTCGCCCACGCATTGAACGCCCAGTCGATCCACAGCAGATCGCCCGAGCCGTCGAAGACGCCCGTGGGCGCCGAGTCGCGGAGCCAGACGCGGTCGGTCGGCACGATGTGCAGACGGACGCGCTCGCGCCGGACGGCGTGCGCATCGAGCGCATCGCACGCCGCGGCGCGGATCTCCTCCGACGCACAGAGGATCTCGACCATCTCGTGATCGGCGAGAATGCGGGCGATCTCGGCGTAGACCCATGGAATGGGCCCGAGCTTCCCGGGCCAATCCGGTTCGTGGTGGGGCCAGCTAATCCAGGTCGCGCGATGCGGCTCCCACTCGGCCGGCATGCGGAGGGTCACGTCAAGGCTCAATGCTCAATGCCCAAAGGCCAGAGACCAGAGACCAGAGACCAGAGACCAGAGACCAGAGACCCGCCGTCGCCGCTTCGCGCTATCGCGCCCCACGCCAAACCACGAACCAGACCAACCACGAACTACGAACCGAGATAGCGGCTGAGTATGGGCTCGTAGGCATCGACGCGGCGGTCGCGCAGGAAGGGCCAGTTGCGGCGAACCTCTTCGATCAGCTTCGTGTCGCACGTGGCGACGAGGACTTCTTCGCCCTCGCCGGCCTCGGCGATATAGCGGCCGAAGGGATCGGCGATGAACGAGTGGCCGAAGAACGTGATGCCGTCGGTGCCGGGCTCGTCTTCGTGGCCGATCCGGTTCGGCGAGGCGACGTACACGCCGTTGGCGATCGCGTGCGCGCGCTGCATCGTCCGCCAGGCATCGACCTGCGCACGGCCCCACTCCTGCTTCTCCGAAGGGTGCCACCCGATGGCGGTGGGGTAGAACAGCACTTCGGCGCCAAGGAGCGACGTGATGCGCGCGGCCTCGGGGTACCACTGGTCCCAGCAGATCAGCACGCCGATGATGGCGTACCGCGTCTTCCAGACCTTGAAGCCGCCGGCGCTTCCGGCACGCTCGTCGCGTTCGCCCGGCGTGAAGTAGTACTTCTCGTAGAACAGCGGGTCGTCGGGGATGTGCATCTTGCGATACACACCCATGAGCGCGCCGTCGGCGTCGATGATGGCCGCCGAGTTGCGATAGACGCCGGGCGCCTGGCGCTCGAACACCGGCACGATCAGCACCACCTCCAGCTCGCGCGCCAGCCGCTGCATGCTGTCGGTGCTGGGCCCGGGAATCGGCTCGGCCAGATCGAACCGGTCGGCCTTCTGCGCTTTGCAGAAGTACGGCGAGCTATAGAGCTCCTTCAGGCAGATGATCTGCGCCCCCCGGCCGGCGGCCTGGCGCACGAGCGCCTCCGCCCGGCGCACGTTCTCCCCGCGGTCCGTGCCCGCGTGGTCCTGAATGACGCCGACGGTGAACTGGGACATATCTAAGTGTAAGGGGGGCTCCGCCTCCGCCGCTCCGCAGCTACGCCGCGCAGGCCATCAACCAGGAACCGCGCCCCGCGAACCACCAACCACTAACCAATTAAACTGTAGAGCAATGTCGCCACGACCGCTCAAAGTCGCCCTGCTTGGATTTGGTACCGTCGGCGCGTCCGTCGCCAGGATTCTAGTGGAACGGCCGGAGCTGGCCGGACGGCTGCAGCTGACCCATGTGTTCAATCGCGACGTCGCGCGGAAGCGCGCGCCGTGGATGCCGGGCTCCGTCACCTGGACCGACGACTACGAACAGGTGCTTGCCGCCTGTCCCGACATCGTCGTCGAGGTGGTGGGCGGGGTGAATCCCGCGCGCGAGTGGGTGAGCAAGGCCATCGAGCGCGGGTCGTCGGTGGTGACCGCGAACAAGATGCTGCTCGCCGCGCACGGGCCCGAGTTGCTGCGCGCCGCCGCCGTGCGCGGAGTCGAGCTGCGATTCGAAGCGGCGGTGGCCGGCGGAGTGCCGCTCATTCACGGCGTTCGCGAAGGGCTCGCGGGCGACCGTCTGATCGGCGTCGCCGGCATCCTCAACGGCACCTGCAACTACATCCTCAGCCGCATGTCGGAGACGCAGGAACCGATGGAGACCGTGCTCGCCGACGCCCAGCGGCTTGGATACGCGGAGGCGGATCCCACGGCCGACGTCGACGGACACGACGCCGCCGCAAAGCTCGTCGTCCTCGTCGGCGTCGCGTTCCGGCGTCATCTGAAGCTCGACGAAGTGCCTCGCCGGTCGATTCGCTCGTTGACGGCCGCCGACTTCCAGTACGCGAATCGTCTCGGCTGCACCATCCGGCAGGTGTCGCGGGCCCAAATCGTCGACGACAGCTTTCACGCCTGGGTGAGCCCGGCGCTCGTCCCGCAGCATTCGAGCTTCGGGCGCAACGAGGGGGCCAACAACTTCGTCAGCGTCTACGGCAAGTACGGCGGCGAGACGAGCTTCAGCGGTGCAGGGGCGGGCGGGCTGGCAACGGCCGTTGCCGTGGTGTCGGACATGTTGTCGCTGACCGCGGAGCGCCGGCGGCACGAGGTCGAAGAGTGGCTGCCCGGATCGCCGGCCGCTCCGCCGCCCATGCCCTACTACCTGCGATTCGTCGTCCGCGACAAGCCCGGGATCCTGGCGTTCATTGCCGCCGCCCTGGCACGTCAGGGCGTGAATCTGGATGCACTCCTGCAGGAGCCGGGCTATCCGAAGGACCAGCTGCCCTTCGTGATCACCCTCGAGCCCTGCGCGGAAGCCCAATTGCAGGCAGCACTTGCCGAGATCTCGAGGACCGAGTGGCACGCCGCTCCTCCCCTCGCCTTGCCGATGCTGGTGAACGGGAATTCGTGATATCGTTTTTATTTCGTGTCACTTAACAGCCCTAGCGAGGTGGCGGCCGGAACGAGTCGAGGCGAAGTGGTGGTGCCGGGTTCGGTCGCCAATCTCGGTGGCGGCTTCGATACCCTGGGTGTCGCCGTGCAGCTATATCTGCGCGCGCGAATCGTCTCGGTTCGCGACGACGGTGGCGGGCGTCTGACCGTTGCGCGGAGCACGCCTGCGGTCAGAGGACAGAACGCCGTCGAGCGTGCGTACGAGGCGATCGTCCGGAGGACCGGCGTCCGTGCGCCGTCGGTCGAGGTCGAAGTCTCGAGCGACATCCCGATGGCGGCCGGTCTTGGCAGCAGCGCCGCTGCAACCGTCGCCGGATTGAGGCTCTTCGAGCATGTGACCTCGCCGGTTGATGACGGGGTGCTGCTTGGCGTCGCGGCAGGTCTGGAAGGACACGCCGACAACGCGGCGCCGGCGCTCTTCGGCGGGCTGAATTCAGTGATGCAGGTCGAAGGGGGCGATCCGGTGGCGATGCGCTGGACCTGGCCGGAAGACGTGCAGCTGGTCGTGGCCACGCCCGCCGTCGGCCTGGCGACGGCGAAGGCACGGGCGGCGCTCGCCGACCACGTGTCGCGCGCCGACGCGATCTTCAATCTTCAGCGCGTGCTGGCGCTGGTGCACGCGCTGCAGCACGGCGAGTACGACCGCATCCGCGAGGCAGTCCGCGACCGCTGGCATCAACCCGCGCGGGCGGCCCTCGTGCCGCTGCTCGACGAGGTGCTGACGATCGAGGACCGCGATGTTCTGGGGTCGTTCCTCTCGGGCGCCGGACCGTCGGTGGCGCTGCTCGTCAGAGATGGTGCGGAACGCGTGGCGCAGATGGTGAAATCGCTGTACGCGCGCAAGGCCGTGGACGCGACGGTTCGAGTGTTGAGCGTCCATCAGGCCACGCCCGCGCCGGCGTTGATGGGACGGTGAGACTGTGGGGCCGGGTCTTTGGTCTCCGGGCTCTGGGCTCTGGTCTTTGGGCTTTGGTCTCTGGTCGTCTTTGGTCATTGAGCATTGGCCATTGAGTTGGTGAGGCAGATATGAGTTACGTCGTCGGGCTGACCTGTCACGAGTGCGGGGCCAAGTATCCGCTCGCGGCTTCTTACGTGTGCGGCGAGTGTATGGGCCCGCTCGAGGTCGCGTTCGACTACGACGCCATTCGCAAGGTGATGACGCGGCAGCTGATCGAGTCGCGTCCGCGGTCGCTGTGGCGGTATCTCGAGCTGCTTCCCGTCGACGAGCCGCGCACCGGCTTCAACTCAGGTTTCACGCCGCTGGTTCGGGCCACGCGTCTTGCGAAAGAGCTCGGTCTGGCCGAGCTCTACATCAAGGACGACTCGGTCAACCATCCGACGTTCTCGTACAAGGACCGGGTCGTCTCTGTCGCGGCAACCAAAGCGGTCGAATTCGATTTCCCCGTTTTTTCGTGCGCGTCGACCGGCAATCTCGCCGGCAGCGTGGCCGCGCACGCCGCGCGGCTCGGGCTGCCGTGCTACGTGTTCATTCCCTACGATCTCGAGCCGGCGAAGATCCTCGGCGCGGCGATCTACAAGCCGCATGTCGTGGCCGTCGAAGGCAACTACGACGATGTGAACCGGCTGTGTACGCAGATCGCGGACCGGTACGGCTGGGGATTCGCCAACATCAACCTGCGCAGCTTCTACGCCGAGGGCGCCAAGACCATGGGGTTCGAGATCGTCGAGCAGCTTGGCTGGCGCTATCCCGATCACATCGTCTCGCCGGTGGCCGGCGGCACGCTGCTGCCGCGCATCTACAAGGGGCTGCGGGAAATGCGCGAGGTCGGCCTCGTCGAAGGCACGCTGCCGCGCATTCATGCGGCGCAGCCCGCCGGCTCGGCGCCCGTGGTCCGTGCGCTCGAAGCAGGCGAGGACTTCCCGGAGCCGGTCAAGCCCAACACCATTGCCAAGTCGCTGGCGATCGGCAATCCCGCCGATGGATTCCAGGTCGTGAAGGTCGTCAAGGAGACCGGCGGCACCGGCGCGCAGGCCACCGACGAAGAGATCCTCGACGCGATCCAGCTGCTCGCCAGCACGGAAGGGATCTTTACCGAGCCGGCCGGCGGCACCACGCTCGCAGCGACGCGCCAGCTGGTGCGGCGCGGGGTGATCAAGCCGAACGAGTCGGTCGTGGTCTGCATCACCGGCAACGGCTACAAGACCGCCGAGGTGATGCAGGACCGCGTCGAACGGCCCGTGCGCATCGGTCGTGGGCTCGCCGACTTCGAGAAAGTCGTCGCCCCGCAGACGGTCAGTGCGTGAACCTTCGTCGGACCCCGTCGCGTCCGGAGCGCGGCGATGCGCGCGCACCGGACGTTCGGCGGGAGCCGGACGAGCCGAACGGTCTGAGCGATGTATCCGACGTTCCTGCGGCTGACCGGACGGAAGGTGGTGCTCGTCGGCGGCGGACGCGTGGCGGTGGCGAAGCTGCAGGGACTGCTGGCCGAAGGCGCGCAGGTGACAGTGGTCGCGCCCGAGATCAGGCCCGAGCTCGAGCAGCCGGGTGTCGTGCTGGTGCGGCGCGGCTTCGAAGAATGCGATCTCGACGGCGCCTGGTATGTCGTCTCGGCAGCGCCGCCGGAGGTGAATCGCCGGGTGCTCGATGCGGCGGAGCGCCGGCACGTGTTCGTCAACGCGGTCGACGATCCCGCGCACGCGACGGCGTATGCCGGGGGCGTGGTCCGCAGAAAGGGCGTCACGATCGCGATCTCGACCGATGGCCGTGCGCCGGCGCTGGCGGGATTGTTGCGCGAGGCGCTCGATGCCTGGCTGCCGGGCGAGCTGGACGAGTGGATGGCGGCTGCCGACGCGGCGCGGCGCGAGTGGAAGCGTGAAGGCGTCCCGATCGAAGAGCGGCGGCCGATGCTGCTCGAGACGTTGAACCGGTTGTACGAACGGAAAGTATGAGTGGGCGAGTCTCGTTAGTCGGAGCCGGACCGGGCGATCCGGACCTCTGGACCGTACGGGCCCTCAAGCGCGTCCAGGAGGCCGACCTCGTGCTCTACGACGCGCTGGTGGATGCCGAGGCCCTGCGGCGGCTGACCGGCGCGCGGTGTTTCTGCGTCGGCAAACGGGCCGGACGGGCCAGCGTCAGACAGGAAACGATCAACCGGCTGATGATTCGCGCCGCTCGCCAGGGCAAGCACGTCGTCCGCCTCAAGGGCGGTGATCCGTTCGTGTTCGGCCGCGGCGCCGAAGAGGCGCTCGCGCTCGCGCACGCCGGCATTCCGTTCGAGGTGGTTCCAGGCGTGACGACCGCGGTGGCCGCGCCCGAGCTTGCCGGCATCCCGGTCACGCATCGAGGCGTGGCGTCCGGCTTCCTGGTGCTGGCCGGTCAGACGGGCGATGCGCTCGAAGCGACGCTCGGCGCGATCCATCCGCAGAGTGTCACACTGGTGTCGATGATGGGCCTGGCCCATCGCGGGGAGCTGGCGTCGCGTCTGATGGCGCACGGCTGGCCGGGCGACACACGCACCGCGATTGTCTGCGGCGCGTCCACGCCGGATGAGTGGACGTGGACGGGGCGGCTGTCGCATCTGGAATCTGTGGTTCCGCCGGAGGGGCTTGCCGGCGTCATCGTCGTTGGGGAAGTGGTTCAAGTCCGCGACGCGTTGGTCCGGCTGGAGCCGGACACGACTTACGGCACGGACGAGGTGAAGTATGGCCGGAGCTGATACGAACACGATGGGGCGCGCGCGCCTCGACTTTGCCAGCGAGAAGGACATCGACGAATTCGTCCATATGCTCGGCAAATACGAGCGCGGCGAGATCTCGCCGGACGAGTGGCGCCGCTTCAGGCTCGTGCGCGGGACGTACGGGCAGCGCCAGGATGGCGTGCAGATGCTGCGCATCAAGGTCCCGCAGGGCATCCTGACCTCCTCGCAGATGCGCGCGCTGGCCGGCGTCGCGGCGCGCCATTCGCGCGGCTTCTGTCATGTCACCACGCGGCAGAACATCCAGTTCCACTTCGTGAAGCTCAACGTCGTCGAGGAGGCGATGCGCACGCTCGCGAAGGAGGGTTTGACGACGCGCGAGGCGTGCGGCAACTCGGTGCGCAATGTCACCGGCTGTCCGTACGCCGGGACCTCGGCGACGGAGGTCTTCGACGTCACGCCGTACGCCGAGGCGCTGACGCGCTACTTCCTGCGCCATCCGCTCTCGGGCAACCTGCCGCGCAAGTTCAAGATCGCGTTCGAAGGCTGCGCCGAGGACCACGCCGTCGCTTCCATCAACGACATCGGCTGGCGCGCGCGCATCGTCGACGGGCAGCGCGGGTTCCGCGTCACCGTGGCCGGCGGCACGTCCATCCTGCCGGTGAGCGGGTATCTCCTCTACGACTTCCTGCCGGCGGAAGAGATGCTCAACGTCGCGGAGGCGGTGGTGCGGGTGTTCCACCGCTTCGGCGACTACGAGCACAAGTCGCGCAACCGCCTGAAGTTCACGATCCGGACGCTGACCTGGGACGGTTTCCGTCAGAAGTTCGAAGAGGCGCTGGCGGAGTTCAAGGAGTCCGGCGGTGCGCGGCTGCCGTTCGACCCGCAGTCGCCGCCGCCGTCGGAATCGGCGCCCGACTGGGAGCCCGCACCCCCGCCGACGCTCCAGGCCGTCGCGGCCGCCGCCAACACACCGCTCAGCGGCCCGGGGATCCTGCCGAATACGGTGAAGCTTACCCCGCTCCCCGACAGCTACGTGCGCTGGATGCGCAGCAACGTCAGCAAGCAGAAGCAGGCGGGGTATTGCCATGTGACGGTGCGTCTGCCGCTCGGCGACTTCACCTCCGGACAGATGCGTGTGCTCGCGGATCTTGCCGAAGCGTACGGCGACGGCACGATGCGCCTGACCGTCGAGCAGAACGTCCTGTTCCGGTGGGTGAAGACGTCGTCGGTGGAGCCGTTCTATCAGCGTATCGCGGCCGCGGGGCTGGCCGCTCCTGACGCCGGAACGCTGGCCGACGTGGTGAGCTGCCCGGGAGCGGAAAGCTGCCGGCTGGCCGTTACGCAGTCACGGGGGCTGGGCCGCGTGCTGACCGAGTTCCTGAGCGCGCGTCCCGATCTCGTGGACCTGGTGCCCTCGGGACACATCAAGATCAGCGGCTGCCCGAACGGCTGCGGGCAGCATCACATCGGATCGATTGGTTTCCAGGGCAGCGTGCGCAAGGTTGGCAGCCGCGCCGTGCCGCAGTACTTCGTGCTCGTCGGTGGCGGCGCCATCGACGAGGGCACCGCCCACTTCGGCAAGGTCGTATCGAAAATACCGGTGCACCGGCTGACCACGGCTCTCGAACGCCTCCTCGATCTCTACAAGGCCAACCGTGAAGGCGAGGAGGAGCTTGGCGCCTTCTTCCGCCGCATTCCGCCGGCGCTCGCGACCGACGCCCTGAAGGATCTGGCGCAGCTGCTGCCGAACGAGACGACCGACGATGATTTCGTCGACCTCGGCGAGACCCAGGCATTCGCTCCCGAGGTGATGGACGGAGAGTGCTCCGCCTAGCCGTTGCCGTCGCCGTTCTCCTCCTGGCCGGCGTCGGAACGGCCCAGGGACCGACGCCGGCCGCTCCGCCGGCCTCCGCTCGCGAGGCCGCGGACTCCTCGTTCTTCGCTGGCATCACGGATGCGGCGTCGCTGCAGCAGGCGGTCGGCGCGCGCCTTGCGCGGGCGCAGGCACTGTTCGACGATCTTCTCGACGTCGAGGGACAACGGACGGTTGCGAACACTCTCGCGCCGTTCGACGAGCTGAGCGACGAGCTGCAGACGGCCGGCGGGCTCGCCGCACTGATGGCGGCCGTGCACCCGGACGAGGCCGTGCGCCGGAGGGGGGACGAGCTCCAGCGCACGGTCGAGGCGCTCGAATCCGACATCACACTGCGTCCGGACCTTTATCGCGCGCTGCGACGGATCCGGCTGGATGGCGCCGACGCCGAGACCCGCTACTACGTCGATCGCCTGCTGGTGTTTCTGCGCCGGCTGGGTGTCAATCGCCCCGAGGAGACGCGTAGGCGCCTGAAAGGCCTGCGCGACGAACTCGCCGAGCTCATGGCCCAATATCTGCGGAACATCCGCGAGGGCCGCCGGAGCTTCACCGTTGCCGCGAAGGATCTCGACGGCCTGCCTGCCGACTTCATCGCCCGGCACAGACCCGACGAGTCGGGGGCCATCACGCTGACCAGCGACATCGTCGACGCCCGTCCGGTGCTGACGTACGCCGCGAGCGAGGAGCTGCGCAGGCGGATGTACATCGCGACGAGCACCGTCGCGCATCCCGAGAACGTGGCCGTGCTCCAGCGGATGCTGGCCGTGCGCGCCGAGATCGCCCGCCTGCTCGGCTACCCGAACTGGGCCAGCTACGACATGGCGGTGCGGATGGCGGGCGACGTGAAGACCGTTTCCGCCTTCATCGATCGCATCGTCGCTGCGGCAAGACGGAAGGCGGACGGCGAATACCAGGAGCTGTTGAAGGCCAAGCGGGAGACGGTGCCGGGAAGCACCCTCAACGTGTGGGATCGCGCGTTCTACCAGGAACAGGTCCGGCGCCGGAGCTACGCGTTCGATTCGCAGACGGTGCGGCCCTATTTTGCCGCCGGCCGCGTGCTGCAGGGCGTGCTGGAGATCACCAGCCGGATCTTCGCCATCGAGTACCGGCCCGCGTCCGGCATTCAGGTCTGGCATCCGTCGGTTCGCGTCTACAACGTGTTCGACGGCGACCAGCTGCTCGGACGGGTGTATCTCGATCTCTATCCCCGCGCCGGCAAGTCATCGAACGCTTTCACGTCCACGATTCGGCAGGGCGCGGCGAACAGGCACATTCCGGAAGCCGTGCTCGTCGCGAGCCTGTCGGGCGGACGCGCCGACGATCCCGGCCTGATGACCCATGACGAGGTGCGCACGCTGTTCCACGAGTTCGGCCACGTGGTGCACCGGCTGATCGGCGGTCATCGGCGGTGGTTCGGGATGAGCAGCCTCGGTCTCGAGCGCGACTTCGTCGAGGCGCCGTCGCAGATGCTGGAGGAATGGATCTGGGACCCGGCAACGCTGGCCACGTTTGCCACGCACTATCAGACCGGCGAGCCCATTCCCGCCCGTGTCGTGGCGCAGATGCGCCGCGCCAGCGAGTTCGGCCAGGGTCTCGACGTGCGCGGGCAGATGGTTTTCGCCCGCGTGTCGCTGTCGCTGCACGACCGCGATCCGAAGCGGGTGGATGCAACGGCCCTCTTCAAGGAGATCCACAACCGCTATCTGCCGTACCCCCATGTCGACGGCACGTACCGCGAGCTGGCGTTCACGCACCTGGCCAACCCCGGCTACGCGAGCGCGTACTACACCTACATGTGGTCGCTGGTGATTGCCAAGGATCTGTTCACCGGCTTCGACAGGAGCAGCCTCGCAACCCCGGGTGCGGCGCGCCGCTACCGCGACCTGATCTTCAGCCCCGGCAGCTCGACGCCCGCCGCGGCGCTCGTGCGCGACTTCCTCGGCCGTCCGTTCAACGCCAATGCGTGGGAGGACTGGCTCAATCGCGAGACGCCCGCAGCGACGGAGTGAACCGCGCTCGGCCGAACCGGCGTTCGACGGGATCAGGAATCAGCTGATACCCGATCCCCGCCCCACTGACTCCTCTATCCTGATTCCTGCTTCCTGAATCCTGATTCCTGCTTCCTGGTTCCTGCGGATTCCTGATTCCTGCTTCCTGAATCCTGATTCCTGATTCCTGCTTCCTGGTTCCTGCGGATTCCTGATTCCTTCAGGAGACGATGATGGGCGATCGACTGCCGTGGGCGCCGGAGCCTCGAGGCGATCCTTGCTCTGCCACATGCGCCGCCGCGCGTCCGGCAACTGTCGGATGAGGGCGCCGAGCGCCTCCTTCTCGGGCCCGATGTAGAACTGATACGAGTAGCGCTCCACCGACTCGGGCGCATCGGCCGGAATCGTGACGCCATGCGCCCCGCGTGAGTTCAGGAACACGAGCATCCGGTTCGGCCGGAACGGCACGACCTTGACCAGCGTGCACGTGCGGCCAGCCTGTGCCGGATAGTAGGTCTGCTTGTAATCGGCCTCGCCGTCATCGGCCACGTCGAAGATCGCCGTGCCGTACGCTTCGTCGTCGCCTGGCTTGGCGAAGTAGACCAGGCACGTCACCATCGCATGTTTGGGGTCGCGGTGCGGATCGAGGTGATAGCCGCGGCGGCGCAGCATCAGCCGCCCGCTGTGCACTCCGTGCGGCATCGCGGCCGCGCGCGCACGGCATTCCGGTCCGAACAGCATGTCGTAGTGGCGATGGAGCGGGTCGCGCAACCGCTCGAGCACGGCCGGCCGGATCATCTGATCGGTGACGACCTCGTCGAAGAACCCCCACACGGCCGAACCGAGCATGGGCCCGAGATCCATCGGGAATCGCAGGTTGCGCTTGACGGGATCGTGATCGTCGAAGAAAGGCTCGGGCGGAATCGCCTCGATGAGGAGGTCGTACACGTCCTGCGGCAGGAGCGCATCGACGACGATGTGCTCGTACGGCTCGAGGATCATCGTTGCCGACTCGATCGCCGCGCGGACGTGGCCGCCAATCCGCGCCGGGTCGAGCAGCTCGCCGACGCGTGCCAGCGTCCCCGACTGCCTGCGGTCGAGCACGGCGGCAAGCTTCACCTGCGCCGCAATCCGGTCGGCGCGCGCGGCCTGCCGGCGTGCGTCGGCCAGCGCCGCTTCCAGCCCCTCGATGCGATTGAGCAGGAGCCGGACATCCTTGCGGACCGGCTTCAGCGCGCTCTCGACGTCAGGTTGCCAGAGTCGTCCGATGTAGCCAGCCAGTCCCGAACGTGTCAGCAGCGAACGAAGCATGAAGGCACCCCTCAGCTCACCGGCTTCCACGCGAGCGCGACGAGCTGGACGTCCACACCGCCTCGCGCCGGCTTGATCTCGAGCGTCTCCAGGTCGACCGGCCCGGTCGTGCCTTCGAGCGCCGCAACCTTCTCCTGCAGTTCCGCTTCGAGCGCCGCCAGCTCCGCCTGCGCTTCCTTCAGACGCGCCTCCGCCTTCGCCACGTCCTCGGCTTCCTTCGCCGAGCGCCCCACGCCCCTCGCTGCGGTGGTGGCGCGTCCGAGCGTCGACAGCGACATCGACCGTCTTCCCATCAGCGCCCCAAGCATCGTTGCGCCGAACGACACCGCCGTCTGCAGCTTCTGATGCGAAGCCTGCTGGCGCTCCCGGCCGACGGCATCTTCCGCCTTTCGCACCTTCTCCTGCAGCCGCGCGACCTTCGGCCCGTACTGGAGCCTGAGCTTCTCGACCGCCGCGTCGCGCGCTTCGCGGCCGGCAAGCTGGATGCGCGCCTGGAAGTCGCGCTCGGATTCGTCCGGCTTCGACACCAGACGCATGGACGGCATCGAATACAGCTCGAGCCGCTGCGAACGCGTCACCCATGCGGCGAAGTCCTTTGCCCAGGCCGCATAGCGCTTCGGATCGAGCGCCGCCGGTGGAAGCGGCTGATACGGAACGGTGTCGGCGGCGGACGCCCGCCGGAGCGTATCCGGAGAGTGGGGAACCACCTCGGCACGATCCCAGTCGACGGGGATCGGCCCGTCGCTGAACCGGACAACAGCCTGGACGATGCGAGAGACGTCGATGCCGCGCTTCGCGTCGGTATAGCGCACGCGGGCTGCACCGTAGAGAACGGGCTCGTATCGTGTCGGCGTCTCCTCGCCCGGCAGCACATATTCATCGATCCCCGCGGGCACGACAGGTTTCGCGGCTGCCGGTGCGGACGCTGCTGCCGGCGCTGCGCTTGCCGGGGGCGCGGACGCGGCGGAGGCTTCCGGCCTGCGCGCGAACCGGCGCAGCTCTTCGCGTCCCATCGGACCGCGCAGATACGAGAGCGCCCATCGCGTCTCGAACACCGTGGGTGCGCTGTCGTGCACGTTGTGCATCAGGAACACGCGCCCGCGGAGCGACGAGATTGCCCGATCGATCGTCTGCCGGTCCAGGCCCGACGACACCCCTTCGAGCCCGTCGAGCATGCGGGCCTTGTCGCGTTCGGTCTGCAGCTTGCCCAGGAACCAGGTCCCGGTGTTCGACAGCGCCCTGTAATCGAGATCCACCGGGTTCTGGGTGGCGAGGACCACTCCCACGCCGAACGCGCGCGCCTGCTTGAGCAGCGTCATCAGCGGAGGCTTCGACGGCGGGTTGGCAACCGGCGGCAGGTAGCCGAACACTTCGTCCATGTAGACGAGCGCACGCAGCGAGCTGGTCCCGGTCTGCCGCCGCGTCCAGCGGAGCACGGCATTCAGCACCATCGAGACCACCGTCATGCGCTGTGCATCGTCGAGGTGGGCGATGGAGACAATCGCGATCCGCGGCTTGCCCGCCGGCGTGAAGAGCAGCGAGGCGGCGTCGAGCGGCTCGCCGGCGCTCCACGCGTCGAAGCCAGGGGCCGCGAGCACGCTGTTGAACCGCAGCGCCAGCTCCTGACGCTCGCGCGCCGGGAAGAACGTCTCGAGATCCAGCACGCCGATCGTCTCGAACGAAGGGCGCTGAATCTGCTGCACGAGCCACCGGAGATCGGCGCCAGCAGTCTGCCCCGCCGAAGCCGGCGCTGAACCAGCCCGACTCGTTGAAGCCGGAGGCGAAGGCGGTCGGCTCGACAGGATCGCCGCGATCAGCGCCTGTTCGCGGCTGTGCGGCTGCACGTCGCCCATGCCAATCAGGCCGAGCAGGCTCGCCGCCGTCGTCGCGACATCGGCCTGCGCGTCCTCGTCGGCGGGATCCCCGGCCGCCGATCCGAGCGACCCGAGAATCGCGAGCGGCGTGGCGATGCGGCTTCCCGGGGTGTAGACGGTGACGTCGGCGGCGGCTTTCAACCGCGCGATCCGCGTGCCGTCCTGATCCCATTCGGCGAGCCCTTCCTTCCATCGCCGCGCCGTCTCGGCCGCGTAGTCGTCGACGGTCCGGTTGTTCCGCTGCGCTTCGCCGGCGTCGATCCACGGTGCGAAGTCGGCAGGTGCGAGATCGGGGAACGTCAGCAGCAGGTTCCCGAGGTCGCCCTTGGGGTCGATGGCCAGCACCGGGATGCCGTCGATCGCGGCTTCTTCAATCAAGGAGATGCCGAGCCCCGTCTTGCCGCTGCCCGTCATGCCGACGATGACGGCATGGGTGAGCAGGTCGCGGGAGTCGTAGAGAACGAGATCGTCGAGACGCGAGCCTGTCGCGAGATCGAATTGCTTGCCGAGGTAGAAGAGTCCGAGTTTTTCGTAGGCTGCGGGCGGCATTCAGCAATTATGGTGTTGTCCGGCTGAAGCCGGACACTACACACGGTCCGGCACCGTCCGGCTGAAGCCGGACACTACACGAGAGCTTCGAGAAGGTCGCATGTTCGAGTCAGCGCGTCGGTGTCCTTCAATCGTGTGGCGTGATCGGCACAGGAGGCTGCCACCGAAGGATCTGACAGGAGCGCGTCCAGCACCCGGGCGGCGGTCTCGCCCGAGAACCTCGAAGGCTCGCTCCACCTGGCGACGCCCAGCCTGAGAAGCCGGCTCGTGTTGTCCGGCTGATCGAATCCCATCGGCATCGTCAGCTGCGGGATGCCGGCGGCGAGGCCCTGGGCCAGTGTGCCGATGCCTCCATGATGGACCAGCGCGGCGCAGCGGGGGAGCAGACGCGAGAGCGGTGCGTACGGTTCATGGAGCACGGTCGGCGGCAGCGAGGGCAGATGTTCGGTGTAGCGCGTGAGCAGCACCGCGCGCCGGTTCAATCGGGCGACCGCATCGATCGCGGCCCGGAAGAATGAAGCGGCATTCTGGTTGGCCGAGCCGGGAGTGAAGACGATCGGCGGCGATCCGGCGTCGAGGAACTCAACGAGAGCGGGCGACAGTTGCTGCTGATCGGATTCGTCGTACAAGGGAAACCCGGTCAGGTGCAGCGCCTGCGGCCAGTCGGGCTGGGGCGGAGCAAACCAGTCCGGGAAGAGTCCAATCACCCGCTGCGGCGAATGCACCCAGTGCCGGAACACGCGAGAGACGGACGGCAGCCCCAGCTCGCGCCGAAATGCGTTCAGCTGCGGGACGACGAGCGGATCGATGAGGAAGCGGTCGACCAGCCACCAGAACGACCGCTTGATCCAGCGCGGCGCCCGGGTCAGGTCGCGCTCCGGCGCCACCGCGGGTTGCTCGAAGTCCGAGCGGAAAATCGACGGCGCCAGGTGCAGCGTCGCCGCCGGCACGCCGTGCTTGTCCTCGAACAACCGCGTCGCAAAGCTCAACGCGTGGCCGACGAGCACGGTGCCAGGTTCGTACACCTCCGCCACGCGCGCGTATCCGAGCCGCAGGTACGAGGCCACCGTGCCCAGTACGAGCTTCAGGCCGCGAAACGAATTCCACAGGTCAGGATGCCTGGAGACCCGATCGAAGATTTCCGCCGACACCGTCTCGCGGAAGCCGAGACCGGCGGCGGTGACCATCCGTTCGAATGGAGCCGCCGTGACGATCACGACGTCGTGGCCGCGGGCGCGCAGCGCGCGGCCGATGCCGACGAACGGATGGACATCGCCGGCGGAGCCGACCGGCGTCATGACGAAGCGCATGCTGCGTCCGGCTATTGTGGACCGGCCGGGCGCCGTGCCGCCCTCGCGCCCATGCACGAAAACCGGTGATAATTCGGGCGTGGCCAGATTCGAGACCCTGGACCCGGAGATTCGCGGGGTCCTCGGGAAAAAGGTCAGCGAGTTGGGCCTGCGAGTCGAGGGTTCTCCCGTCGAAGGCTATGTCGCCCAGTTGTACAAGGAGCTCGACCGCCGTGGTCTCAAACGGTTTCGCCCGGTCTGCTATCTGACCGATGAGTGGGGGTGCCCGGATCAGCAGCCGGTGCTCGGTATCCCTTTCTATCTGGCCGACCCGAAGCTGCAGACGATCGAAAAGGCCGTCGACGCGCTCGAGAACGAGCGGCAGATCATGATGTACATGCGGCACGAAGCCGGCCATGTCTTCAACTACGCCTATCGTCTCTACACGACGCCGGAGTGGCGCGACCTGTTCGGCTCGTTCTTCCGCCCCTACCGCGACGACTACCGCCCGGTGCCCTTCAGCAAGCATTACGTGCGTCACATCGAGGGCTGGTACGCGCAGAAGCACCCCGACGAGGACTTTGCGGAGACGTTTGCCGTCTGGCTCACGCCGCGCAGCCCCTGGCGGCGCCAGTACAAGGGCTGGCCGGCGATGCGCAAGCTGCGCTACGTCGAACGCGTGGCGCGCAAGCTCGCCGACGTCGAGCCGATCGTCAAGACGGGCGAAGTGGACGTCACTCCCGACGACATCAGCGTGACCGTCGAGCAGTTCTACGAGCAGGCGGCGCAGGAGCAGCAGGCGCGCATCGACATCGCGCTCGACGCCCATCTCGGCCAGATCTTCCTCACCCGCCGCCGCAAGGAAGCCAGGCCCGCGGCCGACATCGTGCGGAAGTACACGCCGGAGCTGGTCGAGAAGATCACCTACTGGACCGGCGTCAGGCGGCCGATCATCCGGGGGCTCGTCGACACGATCTGCCGGACCTGCGAACGCATGAAGCTCTGGGGCGAAGTCGGCGAGGAGACGCGCTACCTCGTCGAGGTCACCACGCTGGCGACGACGCTGGCGATGAATTTCCTGACGCGGGGGCAGTTCGAGCAGCGGTGAGAGTCGGGGGGCTCAGGGCTTTGGGCTTTGGTCTTCGGGATTTGGTCTCTGGTCTGGGCCTCGGGCTGCCGGATCAGGGCTTCGGGCTTGGGCATTGAGCGTCTGGCCTTTAGCATTAGTTCATGAGCATCGGGCATCAGTAGTGAGCCTTGACCATCGAGCATTGGCCATTAACCCTCGAGCATTGGGCATCGAGCCTCGAGCCCTGGTCGTTGCGCATTGGGCATCGAGCCTTGAACATTGGTCGTTGGCATCGGGCATCGGGCATTGACGATGGGCATTGATCGAGTGCGATGAGCAAACTGAAGATCATCGTCTTGTACGACCGTGTGCTGGTGGACGAAGCCGAAGAACACGCGGCGGCCGACAAGGCGCCGGTCACACGCACGCTTGACAAGAAGGAAGTCGAGGAAGAAGTCGCCGATGCCCTGATCAAGCTCGGTCACGAGCCGATGATGCACGAGCTCGATGGGACGCCGAAGAGCCTGCTGGCCCTGGCCCGGATGGAGTGCGACCTGGTGTTCAACCTCACCGAGTCGTTTGCCGGCGACGATACCGCCGACTTCAAGATCGCGGGATTCCTCGAGCTGATCGGCAAGAAATACACCGGATCAGGCACGCACGGCCTGATGATGGCGCAGGACAAGGCCATCGCGAAGAAGATCTTCCAGTTCCACGGCATTCATACCCCGGTCTTCGCCAAGTCGTACCGCGGCCGGCTCGATTTCTCCCACGACCTGCAGTTTCCCGTCATCGTCAAGCCGGCGCGCGAGGACGGGTCGATCGGCATCGAGTTCAGCGCGGTCGTCAATTCGATTCGCGAGCTGATGGAGCGCATCGACTGGCTGCACGCCAACTTCGATTCACCCGTGCTGATCGAGGAGTACGTCGAAGGGCGCGAGATGTACGTCGGCGTGATCGGGAACGACAAGCCGGAAGCCTTGCCGGTCGTCGAGCTCGATCTCTCGAAGCTGCCGGACGGCACGCCGCGGATCGCCTCGGCCGAAGTGAAGTGGGGCAAAGGCACGAAAGCCTACCGCGACACCAAGTCGGCGATCGCCACCGACCTGGCCGAGGAGGCGGTCGCCGCGCTTCAGCAGACCGCGATTGCGGCGTACCAGGCGCTCGAACTGCGCGACTACGGCCGCGTCGACATGCGGCTACAACCCGACGGGCGTGTGGCCGTCATCGAGGTCAACCCCAATCCCTGGCTCAGTTCGAAGGCGGAATTCGCAATGGCGGCCAGGAAGTCGGGCCGGACCTACCCGCAACTCGTGGCCGAGATCGTCGCCCTGGCCATGGCCAGGGCCTGAAGAACGTTGTTGATTTGACTACGGCGCGCGAACTCTCCACAAGAACAGGGTGCGCGTCGTTCCTCCGGCGTCGGTGAAGGTTTCAACCGCATCGGGCTCCCAGTCTCCGATCGGGTAGTTGTGGGACACGATGCGGGCCCCGGGCCGCAGCGCCTTCTCGAGGATCGGCCGCAGCTTCGCGTTCGAGGCGGCCAGCAGATACAGCGTCACCACGGTCGCGTCCGAGACGTCGACGGTCATCGCGTCCTGTACGCGAAACGTGACCAGAGACTCGACGCCCGCCTGCTGTGCGTTGATGCGGGCACGCGCGATCAGCGCCGGATCGATATCGACGCCGACGCCGCGCGCGCCGAACATCCGCGCCGCGGTGATCACGATGCGGCCGTCGCCGCACCCGAGGTCGTAAACCACGTCACCCGCTCCGACGCCGGCGAGCGCGAGCATGCGCTCGACCACGTCTTGCGGAGTGGGCGTGTAGGGGGCGAGAACCGGCGGCCGGGCGGCTTGCTGAGCGGGTAACCAGCTGATCAAGGCTATCGCCACCCACTCGCCAGGCCGGGGGATGCTGGTCAAGGATTCAAGTCCTGACGTGCCTGTGACTTACGCTGGCGGCACGGGGCCGTGCCCGAGGCACAGGCTGCTGCGGCGAATGGGCACGCGGCGGGTCTGAAGTGCCGAAATCGGGCTTTTTTCGGGCATTTCCGTTGATAGACCATACGCCGGTGGGGTATACTCATGGGTGCTGTTCCCAGCAGAGGACCCGGGCCTACTACCAACCTTCGACGGGGGAAACGTGACATTCCAGCTCGGTGACAAGGTCATCTACCCGAACCATGGACTCGGCATCGTTGAACGGATCGAAGAGAAAACTATTTTAGGCACCACCTGCGGATTCTTTCATCTGCGGATCGTGTCGAACGACACGACGGTGCTCGTGCCCGTCGCCAACGTCGATAACGTCGGTCTGCGGAAGGCCATCAGCGACGAAGAGGTCGAGCGGCTCTTCGAGCTCCTCAGTGATGGCCGCATCGAAAATCATCAGAACTGGAAGGGGCGCTTCAAGGACAACTCGGACAAGATGCGGACCGGATCGATTTACGACATGGCCGATGTCCTCAAGAGCCTCACGTTCCTGAGCAAGTCGAAGAGTCTATCGTTCCGCGAGAAGCGGATGCTCGATCGGGCCAAGGCCCTGATCGTCTCGGAGGTCTCCGAGGTGATGCGTCAGAAGCCGCCCGAGGTCGAATCCCGCGTCGACAGCGCCCTCGAGAAGTGCTTCATGATCAAGGCGCGCAACATGGCTCGGGCCACGGCGCGTGCCAAGGTCGCCAAAGTGGCCAAGCCGGCGGTGAAGACGCCGGTCGTCATGTCCTCGACGTCGCGCCGCACGGCGGCAAGAGCTTCGTAAACCGGCTTCGCAACCTTCTTCGTCAGCCCGGACCTGCGGGTCCGGGCTTTTTTCTGTACGGCACATGCCAGACGGCCAGAACCGGGATCAGCCTTGTACGTCGTCCGCTCACTGATCGCCTATCTCGTGACGGTGGCCTACATCGTCATTGCCGGCCCGATCGGTCTCGTCGTGGCGATCGTGCTGCGTTCGACCGATGGCCTGTACCGCCTGGGGCATTGGGGGGTGCGGCTCGCGCTTGCGCTGGCGGGGATCCGCTGGCGCGTTGCCGGCGTGGAGAACATTCCGAAGACGGCTGCGGTCTTCTGCTCGAACCACGAGAGCAACGTCGATCCCCCCGTGCTGTTCGAAGCCCTCCACCCGCGGCTCAAGATCCTCTACAAGGCCGAACTGCGCCAGGTGCCGATCATGAGGACGGCGTTCGACGTCGCCGGCTTCGTACCGGTGGATCGCGCCGATCGCGAGCAGGCCATGGCGTCGATTGCCCGAGGCGCAGAGGCGCTGCGGCAGGGACACTCGTTTCTCATCTTCCCCGAGGGCACCCGCAGCCGGACCGGCGAGCTGCTCCCGTTCAAGAAAGGGGGCTTCATCATGGCTATCGAGGCCCAGGTGCCCATAGTCCCGGTCGCGATCCAGGGCGGGCGAGACGCGATGCGGAAGGGGAGTGCGTTCGTCCGGCCGGTCAACGTGAGCGTCAGGATCGGCGAGCCCATCCCGACGGCAGGCCTGACCATCGGCGACCGCGATGCGCTCATCGCCAGGGTCAGAGCCGAGGTTCAGAAGCTGCGCGATCAGGGATCGCTCTGGACGTAGGCCGACAAGACAATCGTGCCGGAGTGAAGCCGGAACTACAGCACAGTCCGGCTGAAGCCGGACACTACAGCACGGTCCGGCTGAAGCCGGACACTACAGCATCTGGCACGGCCAATGGGGTACACTCCGCCAGCCCTGTTGGAGCTCGTGTGCGCCGAATTGCCTTCGTCATTGTCGTTGCGCTCGCCGCGGTCTCGCTGAGCGCCCAGACCCGGCAGAACCAGCCGACCTTCCGCGCCGGCGCCGCGTACATCCGCGTGGACATGTACGCCACGCGCGACGGCAAGGCGGTCGAGGACATTCAGGCGAACGAGGTCGAGATCTTCGAGGACGGCGTGCCTCAGAAGATCGAGGCATTCGAGCACGTCCGCGTCCGTACCGGGATCCCGCAGGAGCTGCGGGTCGAGCCGAAAGGCGTCGAGGAAAGCCGGCAGATGGCGGCCGATCCGCGGGCGCGCGTGTTCGTCATTTTCCTCGACACCTACCACACGCAGATCGAGGGCTCGGCGAAGATGCGCGAGCCGCTCATCAACTTCATCGACCGCGTGCTCGGGCCCGACGACATGGTGGCGGTGATGACGCCCGAGATGGCGGCGACCGAGATCACGTTCCAGCGCAAGACGACCGTGATCGGCAACATGCTGCAGCGGGAAACGTTCTGGGGCAGGCGCGGCCGGCTGCCCGGCACCGACAACGATGAACGGGAGAACCTGTACGACGCGTGCTACCCGCCGTTTCCGGGGAGCGAGGGCATCGCGGCCGAGATGAAGGCGCGCCGCCGGGAGAAGCTGACCCTCGACGCGCTCGAAGATCTGATGGTGCACCTTGCGGGCATCCGGGAGGAACGCAAGGCGATCCTGACGATCACCGAAGGGTGGCAGCTGTTCCGGCGCAACGACAGGCTGGCCCAGAACGCCGGCCTGAGTCCCGGCGACGTGCTGGGGCGATCGCCGCGTCCGCAGCCGTCCGACGCCCGGCAGGCCGTTGGATCTGCCCGCGTCCAGTGCGAGGCGGACCGGGTGGCGCTCGCGGCGCTCGATCACGAGTTCCGGCTGCAGGAGCTCACGCAGATCGCCAATCGAGGCAATGTGACGTTCTATCCCGTGTACGCGCGCGGGCTCGTCGTCTTCGACTCGCCCATCGGCCCCGACAAGCCTCCGTCGCTGAACGTGGATGCGGCCGTGCTTCGCAGCCGTCAGGAAGGGCTGCGCTTCCTGGCCGCTGATACGGACGGCATGGCCGTCATCAACACCAACAACATCGATGGCGCACTGAGCCGAATCGTCGACGACCTCTCGTCCTACTACCTGATGGGCTATTACACGACGAACACGAGGCTCGATGGACGGTTCCGATCGATCACCGTGCGCGTCAAACGACCCGGCGTGACCGTGCGCGCGCGCAAGGGATATCGCGGCTACACGACGGAGGAGCTCGCGCGAAGCGGTGTGAATCCCGCCGCCTCCGCAGCGACGGGAGGGGCCGGTGCGGCTGCTCCTGCCACCGTCGCGCCGCCGGCGGTGAACGTCAGCGCCCGCGCGCAGTTCAGGGTGCGCGCGGCGGGGTGGTCGCGCAGCGGTCTCGCGGGCGGAACGATCTGGGTTGTCGGAGAGCTCGATGCGCAGATGAGACGCCAGCCCGCATGGACGAAGGGCGCACAGGCCGAGATCGTGGTGACCGGCGCCGACAATACCCAGGCCGCGGCGCAGCGCCTCGAGCTCGAACCGGGGGAAACTGCCTTCATCACGCAGCTGCCCGAAGTCGGCGGCCTGCAGTCTGGCGACTACATCGTCAGAGTCCGTCTTCGCTCGCCCCGGGAAGGAGAGCTTGCGCTCGTCGATACCGCGCGCGTGTCGATCGTGTCGCCGCCTTCGCTGGGCGACGCGGTGCTGTGGCGGCGGGGACCGACGACGGGTCCGCAGCACGTGCGCACGGCCGATCCACGATTCCGGCGCAACGAGCGGATCCGGCTCGAGACGGCCACCTCGTCCGACGAACCTGCGTCGGCGCGGGTCCTCGATCGGAACGGCCAGCCGATGCCGATTCCCGTCGAGGTCAGCACGCGCCAGGACCCGGCCGGGTTCACCTGGATCCTCGCGGAGCTTGCCATCGCGCCGTTTGGTCCGGCCGATTACGCCATCGAAGTGACGCAAGGGGCGATGCGGCAGGTGACCTCATTCCGAGTCGTTCCCTGAGCTGGAACAGCTTCGACACACGACCCGACAAGACAAGTACCGGCGGGCGGCGTCCGCTCGCCGGCCTCGGACAGGAACCGCCGACACGAATGCAGTAAACTGCGGGGGCCAGCCCCGCCGGGTGCTCCAGTGGGTCGAACCGCTCTCGTTCTGCTCGTCGTGCTCGCGGCCGCGTCGCTGCGGGCGCAGACTGCACGGCCACTTCAAACGGCCGCGAACGTCGTGCGCGTCGACATGCACGCCTGGCACGACGGAAAGCCGCTCGACGACCTGCAGGCCGCCGAAGTCGAGCTGCTCGAGGACGGTGTTCCGCAGAAAATCGACTCCTTCGAGCACGTCAAGGTCGACGCTCCCGGCTCCCCGCGCGCCCGCGTGTTCGTCGTTTTTCTGGATACCCGCAACACCCATATCGAGAGCTCGTCGACGCAGAAGCTGCCGCTCATCAAAGTGCTCGATCGCGTGATCGGTTCCGGCGACATGGTGGCGGTCATGACGCCGGAGATGTCGCCCAGCCGCATGACGTTCGGCCGCAAGGCGGCCGTCATCTCCAACATCATGCAGAGCGACTGGGCGTGGGCGCGCGGAGGACGAACCGCGCGCGATGAGAAGGAGGACCTCTACGACGCCTGCTATCCGTCGGCTGGCTCGAACGAGAACACCGCGGCGGCGGAGATGAAGGTGAGACGACGAGAGAAGCTGGCGCTCAATGCGCTGGACGGGCTCGTGGCGGATCTCGGCGGCGTGCGCGAGGAACGGAAGGCCATCCTGCTCGTGTCCGACGGCTGGACGATCGTTCGCGAGAACCCGGACCTGGCCGGTCAGCTGCGATCGCGCGAGCGCGGCGGCATTGTCGATCGTCTGCTTCGCCGGCCGGCGAAGGAGCCGACGAAGGAGAAGTCAGGCGAGACCGGCGGACCGAAAGAGGTCAACTACATCGAGTGCGAGGCCGACCGGGCCGCCCTCGCGGCGCTGGATCACAGTCAGCGTCTGCGAGCGCTGACCGAAGAGGCCAATCGCCGCAACATCTCGTTCTATGCGATCGACCCGCGCGGCATCGTGCCCGAGACAGCCGGCGGCAGCCGGACGTCCGCCGACGCGCGGCCCGAGAACGCCGCGTCGCGTCAGGACAGTCTGCGGTTCCTTGCCGACAACACCGACGGCCTGCTCCTCGCCAGCACCAGGACCCTCGACGCGCAGATCGCGCGCATCGTCGAGGACATGTCGTCGTACTACCTGATCGGGTATCGCTCGTCCAACACGCGGTTGGATGGGCGGGTTCGCACCATTGCCGTTCGCGTCAAGCGCGACGGCGTCACGGCGCGCGTGCGGCGCGGCTACCGCGGCCGGACCGCGGGCGAGCTGATCAGCGGCACGGGCACGCCTGGTCTGGGCGGGCGCGCATTCGGCACCGCACCGGCGACGGCCGGCTCGTCGCAATCGCGATTCCGCATCCGCACATCGACGTGGGTGCCAGACCCGGTGGAGGCTGCGGCGGGCATGTTCTGGATCGTCGGCGAGCTCGATTACCAGACGCGCCGCCAACTCGCCTGGACGGCCGGCGCCGAAGCGGAGCTCGTCGTCGTGAACGCGGCCGGACAGGAAGTGATGACGCGAACCGTGGATCTGAAAGCCGATGAGGGCCCGTTCAGCATCCAGGTGCCGGAGACCGGCACGATTGCAGCCGGCGAGTATGCCGTGCGCGTCCGGCTGCGGTCGCACGCCGACGGGAATGTCGAGCTGGCCGATACGGCGCGCGTGGTCCTGCGGGAAGGATCATCGCTCGGCGAGGCGGTGCTGTGGCGGCGAGGGTTGTCCACCGGGCCGCGCTACCTGCGCACAGCCGATCCGCGGTTCATACGCAGCGACCGTCTGAAGCTGGAACTGGCGACGACGGCGCAGGAGCCGGCGAAGGCCCGCATCCTCGATCGCAATCACAACGAGCTTCCCGTCCCGGCGCAGGTCGGCGAGCGCGAGGATCCGTCGGGGGCGTTCCGGTGGATTGTCGTGGATGCGATGCTGGCGCCGTTTGCCGCCGGCGACTACGCGATCGAGGTGACGCAGGGTCGTGCCCGACGCATCACCGATTTCAAGGTCGTCCCGTGAGGGCTAGCCGCCGACGGAAAACGTCGAGGTCCAGGGGACGACCGGGCTGCCGTCGAATGCCTTGATCCCTTCCAGGATCTCCACCTTCACGGTGCGATAGGCTTCGAACGGCTGGGTCATCTTCAGCACCAGCGCACGGTTGGCGCCGTCGTACGTCGTCACGAACGGCAGGCTTGCATCGCCCGGCACCCCGACATACGACACGCGAAGACGTCCGGCGAGCGTCTCCTCGCTGAGTCCCCGTGAAAACTGAATCCGGATCGCCGCAGTCGACGGCACATCCGTCTCGCCGTCGGTCGGGGAGTTGAAGACCACCTGCACCGGTTCGAGCGGAACCGGCGGCGCCGCCGGTTCCGGCGGCGGTTCGGCGACCTGGGGCGCCTTCGCCAGGGTCAACCGCTTCGCGTCGATCGTGACGAGGCCCCGCTCGCGAACGATTGTGCCGGTGACCTCGACCCAGCGGTCGCTGTCGATCCGGCGATTCACGTCCAGCTCGAAGCCGCTGCCGCGCGGACGCAGGTTGGTCACCCAGACGGCGCCTTCGACGCCGCGCAGCACGAAATCGTAGCGGCTCTTGCCCGGCGCGCCGGGAAGATCGCCGAACAGGTTCCGGCCGCGGAAGTTGCCGACGACCGTCACCGTCTGCCCTTCGAACTTCCACGGTTCGAGCGCGAGCGCGCGCACGCTCGCGACGGTCGCCGACGGCGGGACTTCTTCGACAGCGGTCACGCGGACGAACAGCTCTTCGCCCGGTCGAGGCCAGCGCTCGGTCCCGCGGTCTTCGATGAATCCGTTGGTGCGCGGATCGCCGGGCTCGAGACGTCCGACGTCGATCAGCACGCCGCGCACGTCCACCGTGCCCTTCTTCGCCGAAACGCCCTGATCGAGCACGACGCGGATCGTCTGCTCGTCGCCCTCGAGCAGCAGACGCTGCGTGCTGTCGTCGATCTCGCCGCGCAGCAGCACGTTCTGCAGGTGGAAGAAGCCGGGGTACTGCTTGAGCGCGTCGATCGTCGTGACGCGGCGCGTCGCCGTCTGGGAGCGCGCGGCTCCCGCGGCGATGAGCAGGACGAGTAGAACCAGGAACGCTCGCCGCACCACGGGTCTATTTTAGCGTCCGCATCCCCATCCGGGAGACGATGACGGCCAGCGCCGCGAACAGCAGGCCTCCGGCCACCATGCCCACGGTACCTTCGTGCAGGAACGGGATCAGCCCCACCGTATCCGCTTCGTCGGCCGCCGGCAGGAGGTTGTTGCCGTAGAGCGCGGCGTACAGGATTCCGGCCAGCGACCCGCCGGCGATCAGGCCCGAGCTGAACAGTGTGCCCGAGCTGATCTCGGACTCCTCGCGCTGCCCGGTCTTCCGCTCCACCCACCAGCGCACGATGCCGCCGACGAAGATCGGCGCCGTCGTCTGGATCGGCAGGTAGGACCCGACGGCAAAGGAGAGCGACCTGATGCCGCACAGTTCGAGCGTCACCGAGATGAACACGCCGACCAGCACGAGGCCCCACGGCAGGTTCTGGCTGAGGAGCCCGCGGATGATGGTCGACATCAGCGTCGCCTGCGGGGCGGGGAGTGAATCGGATCCGATGGTCATCACCTGGTGCAGATACAGCGTGGTGATGCCGATCACGAACGCGGATGCCACGACGCCGATCACCAGGCCGATCTGCTGCGACGAGGGCGTCGCGCCGACGATGTAGCCGGTCTTGAGATCCTGGGAGGTGGCGCCGCCGATCGCGGCGGCAATGCACACCACCGCGCCGACGCCGAGCGCAATCGGCGCGTAGGTGTCGCCGATCCAGCCGACGCCGACGAAGATCGTGCAGGTCAGGATGAGCGTCGCGATCGTCATTCCCGAGATCGGGTTGGACGAGTTGCCGATGAGACCCGTGATGCGCGACGACACGGTCACGAAGAAGAAGCCGAACAGCACGATCAGGATTGCCGAGAGGACGTTGCCCTGGGTCGGCGTGCCCGGCGCGAACACGAGGAAGGTGGCCAGCGCGAGCGAGCCGAGGAGCACGACGCGCAGCGACAGATCCCGGTCGGTTCTGGCCTGGCCGCCGCCGCCCGTCACGGCGCCGAAATCCTTCATGCTCTCCTTGAACGAGGACACGATCGTGGGTATCGTCCGGCCGAGAGTGATGAGACCCGCCGCCAGCACGGCGCCGGCGCCCGTATAGCGGATGTAGGCGCTCCACAGCTGCGCCGCGCTCATCTGGTCGATGCGCAGCCCGCTCGCCGGAACCGGCGGCAGCGGCACGGTCATGTAATTGCCGAGATAGGAGAGCAACGGCAGCAGCACCAGCCACGAGAGCACGCCGCCGGCGAACATGACGCCGGCGATGCGCGGCCCGATGACGTAGCCGACGCCCAGATATTCCGGCGAGAGGTCGAGGTTCAGCGTGGCGTTGGGGAAGAAGCTGTTGCGGGGGAACGTGTAGCCGATGGTGGTGCGGAACAGCTGGACGATCCACGACAGCGCTTTCCAGGTCGCACCGATCCCGAGCCCCATGAAGACCGTTTTGGCCAGCGAGCCGCCGCGTTCACCCGCCACGAGCACGTCGGCGCAGGCCGTGCCTTCGGGGAAGGGCAGCACGCCGTGCTCTTTGACGATCAGCACACGGCGCAGGGGCACCATCATCAGCACGCCAAGGATCCCGCCCGCGATCGCGAGCACGGTGATTTGGGCGTAGGTGAAGTACGCGGGTCCAAGCGGCAGGAGGAAGATCATCGCCGGGATCGTGAACACGACGCCTGCGGCGAGCGACTCGCCTGCGGACCCGATCGTCTGGACGATGTTGTTCTCGAGAATGGTCGAGCCGCCCAGGTTCTTCAGCACCGAGATGGCGAGCACCGCGATGGGGATCGAGGCGCTGACGGTCAGGCCTGCGCGGAGCCCGAGATACGCGGTGGAGGCGCCGAAGAGGAGGCCGAAGAACGCGCCGAGCAGGATGGCTTTCGGCGTGAACTCCGGCACGCTCTGCGAGGCCGGGACGTAGGGCTGAAAGGCGGTGGTTTGCCGGTTCTCACGGGTGGTTGGCATGGTCTGCGCCATGCCGCAGATGCTAGCATTAGAACCTTGTGAATCGTCTGAACAAGCACAGGCAGACGCCCGAACAGGTGTCGGAGTTGACCACGAATCGCCTGTCGGTCTACCTGCGGTGTCTCAACGAGCTGGACGCCGCCGGTGTCCAGACCATCTCGTCGCAGGCGCTGGCTGAGCAGTTCCACCTCAACGCGGCGCAGATTCGCAAGGATCTCGCGTATTTCGGCGAGTTCGGCGTCCGCGGGGTGGGCTACTACGTCAAGGAGCTCCGCCGCCACCTGCGCCAGATTCTGGGCCTCGACCGCCATCTCCGCGTGGCGATCATGGGCGCCGGCAATCTCGGTCTCGCGCTGGCCGACTATCCGGGGTTCCGGCAGGAAGGGTTCGAGATCGCGGCGCTCTTCGACGCCGCCAACGAGAAGATCGGCCACGAGTCGCGGAGCGGCGTTCCCATCTACGACATCAAGGATCTCAAGAAGGTGGCGCGCCGCGAACGGCTCGACATCGCCGTCATTGCCGTTCCGGCCCAGCACGCACAGCCGGTGGTGGACCAGGTGGTTGCCGCGGGCGTCAAGGCCATCCTGAACTTCTCGCCCGGCACGCTGAAAGTGCCGCCGGATGTGAAGCTCAAGAGCGTCGACCTCACGGTGTCGCTCGAGAGCCTGTCGTTCTACCTGGCCCAGGGGGATCAAGAGGGTGACTAGCCGGCGCGCGGGCCGCAGGGCCGATCCGTCCGGACCGGCAAAGCTGTCGCACGTCGACGAGAGCGGCCAGGCGCGCATGGTGGACGTCGGCGGCAAGCCCGTCACCAGCCGCGAGGCGCTCGCCCGGGGCGAGATCACGATGAGCGCGGCCGCGCTGTCGCTGATTCGCAGCGGGAAGGTGGCCAAGGGCGATCCGCTCCAGACGGCGCGGCTCGCCGGGATCATGGCCGCGAAGCAGACGGCGGCGCTCATCCCGCTGTGTCATCCGCTGCAGTTGACGCATGTCAGCGTCGATCTCACGCCCACCCGCCGCGGCTATCGCATCGAGGCGCGGGTCCGCACCGAAGGCAGGACCGGCGTGGAGATGGAAGCGCTGACCGCCGTTTCCGTCGCGGCCCTGACGGTCTACGACATGGTCAAGGCCGTCGACAAGGACATGGTGATCGGCAACATCTGTCTCGTCGAGAAGTCGGGCGGCCGCTCGGGCCACTACCGCCGGGCGCGGAATCGAAAGCTCGTCTGATATCGACGAGACTCGGTGTGCCTTCCGGCCTCAGCCAGTGACTCCCGCTCTCTACCGCCGCCTGGCGATCGTTCTCGGCGCGCTCACCGCCATCGGTCCGCTGGCCATCGACATGTATCTGCCGGCGCTCCCGACCATCGCCCGCGAGTTCGGCGCCGATGTCGCGGCGGTGCAGGTCAGCCTTGCCGCCTACTTCGCCGGCATCGCCATCGGGCAGGCGTTCTACGGGCCGCTGTCGGACGCGGTCGGCCGCAAGCGCGCCCTCGTGTTCGGCCTGCTCGTGTTCGTGGTTTCGTCGATCGGGTGCGCGTGGGCGGGCGGCGTCGGCACGCTGGTCGCGCTGCGTTTCCTGCAGGCCCTCGGCGGCTGCGCGCCGATCGTGATTCCGCGGGCCGTCGTGCGCGACTACTTCGATCAGCGCGAATCCATCCGCATGCTCTCGGTGCTGATGCTGGTGTTCGGGCTCGGGCCGATTCTGGCGCCGTCGATCGGCGGACAGCTGCTCGTGAACTTCGGATGGCGAGCGGTGTTCTGGCTGCTCGCCGGCTACGGCACGCTCCTGCTCGTGGTCGTGCTCGCACTGCTGCCGGAGAGCCTGCCGGCCGCGCGGCGGCAGGCGCAGCCGATTGGCGCCGTGCTCGGCGTGTACGGCCGGCTGCTGCGCGATCGCACCTACATCGGATACGTGCTCTCCGGTGCGCTGATCTTTGCCGGCCTGCTGGCCTACATCTCGGGATCGCCGTTCGTGTTCATCGAGCTCTTTCACGCGCCGCCGGAACGATACGGGATCTACTTCGGCATCAATGCGGTCGGCATCATGACGGCCGCGCAGGTCAATCGCTGGCTCGCCTCCCGCGTCGAGGCCCGGCGCATCCTCAGCGTCGTGCTGTCGGTGGCCATGAGCGCGAGCCTGGTGCTGCTGTTCGACGCCTACAGCGGATTCGGCGGATTCGCCGGCATTCTCGTGCCGCTGTTCTGCTACATCGCCTGCCACGGCTTCGTGCTGCCGAACACGACCGCGCTCGCCATGGCGCCGCACGGGCAGGTTGCCGGCAGCGCGTCAGCGCTGCTCGGGACGATTCAGTTCGTGCTCGGCTCCCTGGCCGGCTCGCTGGTCGGCGCGTTTGCCAACGGCACGGCCGTGCCGCTGGCGGCGGTCATGGCCTGCTGCGGCGTGTCCGCTTTCGTCACCCACCATGCTGCAGGTAGGCGATCAGCAGGGTCAGCGTCAACGGGCTCACCAGCGTAGCGACACACACCACGCTCGTGACGAACTGCGGGTGCGTGTCGAACTCCAGCGCCAGGATGGTGGTCATCACCGCCGTCGGCATCGACGCCTGGAGAACGCCCGCCTGGAACGCCGGTCCCTGCAGGCCCACGGCCCGGGCCCAGCCGAACGCGGCGAGAGGCATCAGCACCAGCGACACCAATACCGCTGTCGCGACCACGACCGGACGCGCGGGCATCGTCGCCCGCTCGATCTGCATGCCGAGCACGACGATCATCAGCGGCAGCGCCGCCTCGGCGAGCATGCCGATCGGCCGCATGATGATCCCGGGAGGCTCGGCGCCCAGCGCCGTCGTGATCAGCGCCGCCGACGCCGCATAGAACGCCGGCACACGGAACAGCCGCGCCAGCGCATCGCGCACCGTGAGCCGGCCGCTCGCCGCGATCAGGACGCCGCCGGTGGAGCTGAAGATCGCGCTCGTCACGAAGTAGACGCTGGCGAACGCCAGCGCGTCGCGGCCGAACGCCAGCGAGGTGACCGGCAGGCCGTAGTTGCCGCTGTTGGACGAGATCGCGACCAGCATGAAGGCTGCCAGCATGCCGCGGTCGAGCCGCAGAGGGATGGCGGCCAGTCTCGCCAGGACCGCGGCCGAGAGCGTCACGAGCGCGTAGAAGAGCACCATGCGGCTCGATTGCGCCGCGTCCAGCGTCGACGAGACCAGCACGTTGAACACCAGCGCCGGGACCAGGATGTGGAAGGTGAGCCGCGACACGCTCTGAACGGCGACCCCGGCGAATCGTGCGACCAGGAAGCCGGCCGAGGCGATGGCAAAAACGGGCAGGAGGTCGTCGGCGAATATCCGGAGGAGAAGGGTTGCCGCGTCGGTCACGTCAGAGCATCATAAGCGGTTGTTGATATACTCGGCCGCTTGAACGAGCGAGACCTGCCCTGATTTCGTCTTTCGAGGAATCAGACCCGGTCTGGAGAGAGGGACCCGATGAAAACGGTTGATGTCGGCGCTGTGCTCGATGAGGGACGGTGGACCGGGTATCAGAAGCTCCTCATCGTCGGCACCGCGCTCACGATCATTCTCGACGGGATCGACAATCAGCTCCTGCCCAATGCCGTACCGTTCATTGCACCGGAGTGGGGCATCCAGAACAGCGCGTTCCGCAATGCCCTGGCCACCGGACCGTTCGGCATGATGATTGGCGGCTTGATCGGGGGCATGCTTGGCGACCGTCTCGGGCGCCGCACCGCGCTGCTCGGCAGCGTGATGGCGTTCGCGGTGCTCACGCTCGCCATCGCATTCGTCAATTCGGTCACCGTGCTGGGAGTGCTGCGGTTCATCGCCGGCGTCGGCCTGGGCGGGGCCATGCCGAACGCGGCGGCGCTCGCGTCGGAATACGTTCCGCGCCGCCAGCGCCCGTTTGCCGTTACGCTGACGATCGTGTGCATCCCGCTGGGCGGGTTCGTCGCCGCGGCCATGGCCAGCTTCGTCGCGCCCTCGTACGGCTGGCGCGCGCTCTTCATCCTCGGCGGAGCCGTGCCGCTCGGGCTGGCGGCGCTGCTCTACTACGTCCTGCCCGAGTCGCCGCGCTACCTGGCCGGCCGCCGCGAGCGCTGGCCGGAGCTGTCCAGGGTCATGCGGCGCATGGGCCACGACGTTCCCGACGACGTGGAGTTCGTCGAGGCGGCCCGGGCGCACGCGCCCGCCGCCCGGGCCCGCATCGGCGATCTGTTCGCGCCGGCGTTCCGCCGCGACACCATCGGCCTGTTCGGCTCGTTCTTCTTCTGCCTGATGGTCAACTACGTCGCGATTCAGCTCGTGCCCTCGATGCTGCGCGATTACGGCAAGTTCACACCGGCTGCGGCCGCCGGCGGCCTGCAGTGGGTGAACATCGGCGGCGTGGTCGGCGCGATTGCGGGCGCGCTGGTGATTCAGCGCATCGGCTCGCGCGTGACGATGCTCGGGATGTCGGCGGCCGCCATCCTCTGCTCGTTCGTGATGGCGGGGATGCAGCTCGACCCGATAAACACGTTCGCGCTGATGTTCATGTTCCTGATCACGGGCGGCCTGTTGAACGCGGTGCAGACAACGATGTACGCGCTGGCCGCGCACGTTTATCCGACCGAGATCCGCAGCACCGGCGTGGGAACGGCCGTGGCGTTCGGCCGCATCGGCAACGTGCTGGCGGTCTACGTGGGAGGATTCGCGCTGGATCGCGGCGGCCCGCCCGGATACTTCACGTCCTGGGCGATTCTGATGGCGCTGGTCTTCCTGTCGCTCGCCATCATCGGCCGGCACGTGCCGAAGAGCGCGATCGCCGGCGCGCCAGCCGCCGCGTCGACCCATTGATGGTTCGTGGTGGCTGGTCCGTGTTCGATGAGCGGCCGGTGGTTAGTGGTTGGCGGTTAGCCCTCTGACCACCAACCACCAGCCATCAGGCAGCTACAGCTTGCCGGTCTGACGCCAGCCCGCGGCGTAGGTTTCGCGGACGACGGCGGAGTAGGGCACCGGGCTCACGACGACGCGGACCTCGGCCTGCTTGTGGCGCTCGACCGTGGTCTTCTTCGTGCCGCCGTTCTCCTCGCCCCAGATCAGCGTCAGCTCATCGCCAATCTGGATATCGGGGTCGACCACGCCGAGCGAGAGCATCGCCCGCTCGTTGTAGCTGTAGCCGGTGAACATCGACAGCCCGACGATCTTGCCGCCCCTGCCGATGACCTTGTCGTACGACGCCGACCCGTAGTTGGAGAGCGGCAGGTCGATGTACTTGTAGTTCTCGCCGCCGGGATCGAGCAGCGACCGCATGATCCTGCCCACGTCGTCGGCGTTCCACGCGAACGTCACCTTGTGGCGGTGCGGCTGCTTCGAGAACTTCTCGAGGGCCTCGCGGCCGATGAAGTCGTGGTCGAACTTGACGAAGTTGCCGTAGCCAAGCTCGTACGAGGTCATGTAGTAGTCCTCGATGTTGTTCGAGACGAAGCTGCCGGCGAGCGAACCGCTGCCCTCGTAGCCGGTCGCGGGCAGCCACTCGCGATACTTCTTCAGCTTCTCGCCGGTGTAGACGGCCGGCAGCGGCGACGGAATCCAGCCCGACTCGAGGGTGTTCGACGGGTAGGCGCGGCTGCCGACCTGCACCAGGTCGAACTCCCTGCCCGCCTCGACGATGATGTCGCGAATCTCCTCGCCTTCCTCGTAGGGGCCCCAGATCTCGAGCCCCGGCGCGCCCGCCATCCCGTGGCGCAGCGCCCGCACGGTCCGGCCGCCGATCTTTATCCGGCCCATGTTGAAGAACTTGATCTCGGGAACCGGGCCGCCGTTGAGCTTCTCGATCAGCTGCGACGCGTTAGGCCCCTGGATCTGATAGCGGTAGTGCTTGCGGATGACGGCCTTGCCCCGCGTCCGCGCCGGCGAGCGGTCGTCCTTGCTGGTCGTGACCTTGAATCCGCCGGTCTCGGCGTGGAACTGGATCCAGTTCGCCGCCGGCGCGCGGCCGACGTACAGCAGGCTGTTCTGCTCCAGGTGGAACAGGATGCCGTCGCCGATGACGTAGCCATCGTACGTGCAGGGAATGAACTGCTTCGCCCGATCGACGGGGAAATTCTTGAAGCTGTTCGTGGCCAGGTACTCGAACATCTTGAGGGCGTCCGGGCCTTCGACGTATTGCTCGACCATGTGGTGCGACTGATCGAACAGGACGCAGGACGTCCTCCACGCACGCTGCTCGTCGCGCCAGTTGGAGTACTCGGCCGGAACGACTGGGTAGACATACGCGCCGATTTGCGAATTGCGCAGCATGTCGACCGGGTTCCCTACGGTTTTCAGCAGATCTTCCAGGCTTTGGCGGCTCATATTTCTTTCGTTCGTCCTCGCTGCACGCTGTTTACGGTGGGCCAAAAGCGTACAGCTTATCTGAGCCGCCAAGGCTATCTCAACTCCCGGCGCCCCCGGGCGGCACACGCCGGCGCTTACGGCCGGCTGGCCGCGGACCCGGGGTCAGGGGGGCGCGGGGCGCCTTGGGGCTGCGGACGGAGGCGGCGGCTCGATGTGGAGCGTCATCCGCGGAGCCGCGGGTGCGGATCTTTTCGCAGTGGAGGACCGTCGGACACCGACTGGACGACCGCGCGGACGTCACCCTCGACGATGACCACCTGGTCGCTCGGGATGCGCGAGGTATCCCGGGACAACGGTCCGGCAGGCACGGCCGATGCCGGCGACCAGCAGCGCGCGCCATTGGGTCGAGCAGCGGATAGCCCCGCCATACGCCCGGCAGCGCGCCGATCGGCCGCTGCGCGGACACCTTGGTCGGCTCGATCCAAGCCGCGCATCGCGCGGCCACGCGTCCGCAGCCCTGGCGATCTCTGCCTCGTCGCGATCCCTGCGAATGCGAATGGTTTCGTTGCTTCCCCGTTACGGACTTGGCAGATAGCCGTTGGAGACGGAGACGATCGAGACCGCGCCGGTGCAGTACGCGAGCCCGATCGGTGAGTGCTAGAACACGCGCGCGTTCGGGATCGGCCACCAGCGGAGCTGCACGCGGCCGATGATGTATTTCTTCGGCACCATACCCCAGTGGCGGCTGTCGGAGCTGTTGTTGCGATGGTCGCCCATCACGAAGTAGTAGCCTTCCTGAACCCGCGTCGGCCCGAAGTCGTCGTGGCTGCGATACTCGGGCGGCACGAAGTCGTCGGGCAGCGGCACGTCGTTGACGTAGACGCGGCCGTCGACGATTCGCACCTCGTCGCCCTCTTCAGCGATGACGCGCTTGACGAACGACTTGTCCGGATTGAGCGGGTAGTAGAGCATCACGATGTCGCCGCGGCGCGGCGAGCCGAGACGATACGCGAACTTGTTGACGATCAGCCGATCCTGGTCCGACAGCGTCGGCGCCATGCTCTGCCCCTCGACGCGGGCCACCTGGAAGCCGAACGTGACAATCAGCGTGGCGTACACCGCCGCGGAGAACAGCGTCTTGAACCAGGCGATCAGTTCGTCCTTCCACACGTTGAGCCGCTCCATCATCAGGACGGACGGCTTCTCTTCGACCTCGAGGTGGATCTCGCCCTGCGCCGGATCGCCGACGGCTCCGGCCAGGGCCTGCGCCTCGACGGTGGCAGGCGCCTCGAGAGCGGCCAGCGGCTCGATGACCGGCGGCTCGGGGGCGGTCAGCGGCTGGAGGGCCGGCGTTTCGATGGCCGCCATCGGCTTGAAGACAGTCGGCTCCATGGTCGCCACCGGCTGGACGAGGTCGGCCGGCTCGGTGACGGCGGGCGGAACGGCTAGAGTTTCAGGTAATCCCTGAGTCGCTTGGTTTGGGCTCGGCTGACCGGTATCTCCGTGCCCTTCGCGTCCTTCATCCGTAGGATGTAGTTCCTGCTGAACCAAGGGACTATCTCCTTGATCTTGTTGATGTTGACCAGGTGCGAGCGGTGCACGCGCCAGAACACATCGGGATCGAGCCGCGCCTGCAGGTCGTCCAGCGTCCGGTAGTTGGACGTGCCCGCTACCTGCCCCGTAATTATGTTAATCGACTCGTCGGCCAGCGAGGCATAGATGATCTCGTCGGCCTGGACGAGCACGAACCGCTCGCCGACCCGGATGGCCACCTGGTCCCGCCTGGTCTGGCGGCCGGCCATCATTTTGACGATCTGCTCGAGCTGCTCGTTCGTCGGCGCGGGCCCGGCCTGGCCAGGCCGTTCCGATTCCACCCGCCGCCTGGCACGCTGGAGGGCCTGTTCCAGCCGGCCCGACTCGACCGGCTTGAGCAGGTAATCGACCGCGTTCACCTCGAAGGCCTCGATGGCGTGCTGGTCGAAGGCGGTCACGAACACCACCGCCGGCGCCTCCTCCTCGTGTTCGAGCAGGCGGCGGGCGACTTCGAACCCTCCGAGGCCGGGCATCTGGATGTCGAGAAAGACCAGGTCGGGCTGGTGCTGCTCGACCGCGGCGATGGCTTCGATGCCGTTGCTGGCCTGGGCGACGATCTGCGTACCGCCGAGCTGCTCGAGCTGATAGCAGAGCTCTTCCCGAGCCAGCCGTTCATCGTCCACGACGACTACGCGCAATGTCTGGCTCATGCGGTGATCTGTTCGGGCGCGATCAGCTCGGGGACCTCGATGCGTGCGCTCGTCCCCCGGCCCGGTTCACTGTCCAGCGTCAGCTGATACGCCGTCCCGTAGACGACCGACAGCCGCTCGCGGACGTTGGTCAATCCGATTCCGTTCGACATCGGCTGGCCCAGACGATCCAGCACGAACCCCATGCCGTCGTCGACGACCTCGATGATCGCCCGGCCGCCCTGGCGCGCGCTCCTGATGGTGATCGAGCCCGGCCCGACCTTCCGCGACAGCCCGTGCTTGATCGAGTTCTCCACCAGCGGCTGCAGGATCATGCTCGGGACGAGCACGCCCAGCGTGTCCGGGCCGATCTCCTTCTTGACGCGCAGCTTCGGTCCGAAGCGGACGGCCTCGATGTCGAGATACTCGTCGATCGACTCCAGCTCCTCGCGCAGCGTGACGAACTGCTGGTGGCTGTGCAGCAGCCGCCGGAGCAGGGCCGAGAGCTTGATGATGAGCGTGCGCGCCGTGTCGGGCTGCGAGCGGATCAGCGACGAGATCGACGTCAGCGTGTTGAACAGGAAGTGGGGATTGATCTGGCTTTTCAGCGCTTCGATCTTGGCGGCGAGGAGCAGCTTTTCCTGCTCCTGCAGCCGATGCTCGATGCGCGCGCTGTTCCAGATCTTGATCGGCGTGGCGACGCCGATCGCCGTCGACAGGACGACCACCGCCATCATCCACGGAGAGGGCGCGTTGAAGAAGAACAGGCGCTCCTCGCCGAACCGCAGGCCGAGCGTGATGCGCAGCAGCTCCAGCGCCACCGGCGCGAGCAGCAGGACGATCTGCCAGTTGGGCTCGAACTTCCGGACCATCTGCCAGATATGCTTGGGCAGGTCCATCAGCATGAAGGGCGAGAACTTCCAGATTGCTTCCTTCGGGCAGGCCTCGCGAATGCCGCCGCCGGCAAAGCCGCACCCGACGAGGAAGGGCAGAGCGATGACCTCGCCGGCAATGGTCGGAGGAATCGCCGCCAGCAGGCCCACCAGCGCGCCGGCGTACGGACCGGCGATCAGCCCGGCGAGCAGCGTGCCTTCGAGCGTCAAATCGGCGGCGTCGTACTTCAGGATGACGCGGCTGGTCACGCCGGCCATGAGCGGTACGCCGATCGACAGCGTGAACACCAGGCGATCGACCCAGCCGCGCTGCTCGAAGATCAGGATGTGGCGGATCCTGCGGTACCGCGCCAGCATCGTTGCCAGCACCGCGATAGCTGCCAGCCTGACGAGCAGGGTCAGCAGGAACTGCTCGGGCGTCAGAGGACCCACGTGCGCATTCTACCGCCCAACCCGCCGCCCGATTCCCGGCGCTTCACACCGGGCCTCCGAGCCCCTCGGCGGCGGGGGCGACCGGGTTGCCGGACGCCGGGTGTTGATATGATCACAGCATGATTGGCCCGCTGCTCAAAGGCTTTGCCCTGACCTTCCGGCACATGTTCAAGAAGCCGGTGACGGTCAACTATCCGTATCAGAAAGTCCCGGTGTTCCCGAAGTACCGCGGCAAGCAGGTGCTGATGCGGGACGAGAACGGCCTCGAGAAATGCGTGGCCTGCGGTCTGTGCTCGGTGGCCTGCCCGGCCGACGCGATCTACCTCGAGGCGGCCGAGAACGACGGAACGGTGATGGCCGGCCCGCGCTATGCGAGCGTCTACCAGATTCACAAGACGCGCTGCATCTTCTGCGGCATGTGCGAGGAAGCGTGCCCGGTCTCGGCGATCTTCATGGGCAAGGACTACGAGCTCGCCGTCTACAGCAAGGACGACTTCATCTGGGACAAATCCGATCTGCTGGTCGCGCCGCCGGCGCGAACGAACTGAGTCTCTGGTCGTAGACTCCGGCTCCGGCTCGGAGAGGCCCGGCACCAGACGCGGCCGGGGACGCACGACTGAAGACCACGGACAATGCTGCCGCCGTTCCTCACTGCCCTCGACGAGCGCGTGCTGGTGTGCGACGGTGCGATGGGCACCCTGCTGTACAGCCAGGGCGTCTTCATCAATCGCTGTTTCGACGCCCTCAACCTGACCGACCCGCAGCGGGTCTCGGCGGTCCACGACGCCTACGTCCGCGCCGGCGCCGACGTGATCGAGACGAACACGTTCGGCGCCAATCGCATCAAGCTGCGCTCGTTCGGTCTGAGCGACCGGACACGCGACATCAACCGGGCGGGCGCGGAGCTGGCGCGCAAGGCGGCGGGCACGAACGTCTACGTCGCCGGCGCCATCGGTCCGCTCGGCCTGCGCATCGAGCCGTGGGGCAAGACAGCGGTCGCCGAAGCCGAGGCCTGGTTCACGGAACAGATCGAGGCGCTGGTCGAGGGCGGCGTCGATCTGCTGATCCTCGAAACCTTCCGCGACGTCAACGAAATGACCGCGGCGATTGCCGCCGCCGCGCGCGCGTGCCGTCTGCCCGTCGTCGCGCAGATGACGATCGATGAGGACGGCAACAGTCTCGACGGCACGCCGCCCGAGCAGTTCGTGCCGGCGCTGCAGGCCGCGGGCGCGCACGTCATCGGCGTCAACTGCAGCATAGGGCCGGCCCACATGCTCGAGGCCCTGGAGCGCATGTCGTCGCTGACGTCGGCGCACCTGTCGGCGCAGCCCAACGCCGGCCGTCCACGCGACATCGAAGGCCGCACCCTGTACCTCACCTCGCCGGAGTACATGGCCTCGTACGCGCGGCGATTCGCCGCCGCACGCGTCCGTCTCGTCGGCGGCTGCTGCGGCACGACCCCTGAGCACATCGCGCAGATCAAGGCGGCGGTGACGGCCGGCGCCGCGGTCAAGCCTGCGGTCGGCGCGCCGCTGCCGGCTGCCGCGGTGCCGGTGGCCGCGCCGGTCGCGCGCGCAGAGAGGTCGTATCTGGCAGGTGCGCTCGCGCGCCGGCGCTGGGTCACCGTCGTAGAGCTGCTGCCGCCGCGCGGGCACGTCGGCGACGATGCGATCGAGCAGGCGCGGCGTGTGCGGGTGAGAGGCGTGGACGCGGTGCTCATCCCCGACGGCCACACCGGCCCGCGCGTCAGCGCGCTGGCGCTGGCCGTCCTGATTCAGCAGCGGACCGGGATCGAGACGATCCTCCAGTACGCGGCGCGGGATCGCAGCCTGCTCGATCTCCAGACCGACCTGCTCGGCGCGCACGCCATGGGGATCCGCAACGTGGTCCTGGTGACGGGCGACGTCCCGCTCGTCGGCGACTACTCCGACGCGACCGCCGTCGTCGACGTCGATTCGATCGGTCTGCTCAACGCGGTGTCCCGTCTGAATCACGGGACCGACGTCGGCGGGCAGTCCATCGGGCCGCCGACGGCCTTTCATGTCGGCGTGACCCTCAACCCCGGCGCCGAGGATCTGGCGCGGGAGCTGCGGCGTTTCGATTACAAGATAGAGGCTGGGGCCGATTTCGTGCTGACCCGGCCCGTGTTCGATTTGCGCACGTACGAACGCGTGGCAAAACGGCTGGAAGCGGCGAGGCTTCCCGTGCTGCTCGGCCTGCGCCCGCTCGACAGCGTGGTCGACGCCGAGTGGATGGCCAACGAGATGCCCGGGTCGCAGATCCCCGAGCCAATCCTGCGGCGTATGCGGCAGGCACCGACGCCGGAAGCGGCGGCGGCCGAAGGGATGAAGATTGCCCGGGACGTGTATAGTGCCCTGAGAGCGCATGTCGGCGGCGTCTGTGTGACCGCCCCGGCCGGACGAATCGACCGGGCCCTGGAACTGCTGGAGTGAAGGGCAGGGCGAAGGGCGTGTAAACGGGACTTGTCCGGATCCTCAGGGACTTGTATAGTGCCGAACGGCGCTGCGCGCGGGCTTTCTCGGAGCGCGAAGCTGCCGAAGGTCGAGTCTATCAGGAGCTTAGAGGGCTGGGACCGCTGGGCGGCCCTGGCCCAAGGGAGCCCGCGAATGGCGTTGTTCGATCGAGAAGACACTGATTTCGGAACCGATGTCGCATCCCGCGCGCTGTCGGTCGCCGCTGTCGAGAACGATTTCGTCGGACGCGTCTACGACAAGATCGCGAAGGTCTACGACCTCACATTCGGGCCGACCCTGCACCCGGGTCGGCTGATCGCCCTCGAGCGCATGGGCATCAAGCCCGGTGACAAGGTGCTCGAAGTGGGCGTCGGCACCGGCATCAACATCTCGCTCTATCCCAAGTACTGCCACGTGACGGGCATCGACTTCTCGGCCCTGATGCTCGAAAAGGCGCGCGAGCGGGTCATCAAGAAGGGCGTGACCAACGTTCGTCTCCAGGAGATGGACGCGGCGAACCTCACGTTCCCCGACGACACCTTCGACATCGTCTACGCGCCGTACGTGATCAGCGTCGTTTCCGATCCGATCAAGGTCGTGAGCGAGATGCGCCGGGTATGCCGCCCGGGAGGGAAGATCGTCATCCTGAATCATTTCAGGAGCCAGACCCCGGTCGTAGCCAAGGTCGAGAAGGCGATCTCGCCGTTCACCGTTCACATCGGCTTCAAGGCCGATCTCGATTTGCCGGGATTCCTCGCCCAGTCGGACCTCAAGCCGGTTTCCATCGAAAAAGTCAGCTTCCCGCCCATCTGGTCCCTGGTGACCTGCATCAAGAACTGACGGAGGGCGCGGAGAACCGGAATCAAACGCCGGGACCGCCGGGACCGCCGGGGCGCCACGGATCGCACGCCGGCCTCAAGTGCCATGTCGGCCGACGGAGGGCGCGGAGAACCGGAATTAAACGCCGGGAGCGCCGGGACCGCTGGGGCGCCACGGATCGCACGCCGGCCTCAAGTGCCATGTCGGCCGGCGGAGGGCGCGGAGAACCGGAATTAAACGCCGGGAGCGCTGGGGCGCCACGGATCGCACGCCGGCCTTAAGTGCCATGTCGGCCGGCGGAGGGCGCGGAGAACCGGAATTAAACGCCGGGAGCGCCGGGACCGCTGGGGCGCCACGGATCGCACGCCGGCCTTGAGTGCCATGTCGGCCGGCGGAGGGCGCGGAGAACCGGAATTAAACGCCGGGAGCGCCGGGACCGCTGGGGCGCCACGGATCGCACGCCGGCCTTAAGTTCATGTGGGCCGGCGCCCGGATCGAGCCGCGCCCGAATGCGAAAGCCATACTGACGCAGATTGGGGCTTTCGCATTCCGGCGTGGCTCGATCTCGGCCGCGCGCAGCGCGGGCGATCCGTGGCGCGTCGCCGGAGTGCCCCCTGCGGTCCCCGCGCTCCCTGCGTTGGAAAGTCTCCGCGATCTCGCTCCGAGGTCACAACGCACTTGAATCAAACGCCCGGATCGCTAGGACCCCTGCGGCCCCCGCGCTCCCTGCGTTGAGAAACCTCCGCGATCTCGCGTCAGCCCTGCGACCCCTCAGTCGGTCGTCCACAGCGCCAGCGTCGAGACGTCCTTGATGAACACCCGATTGCCGGAGAAGGCCGGCTGCGTCCAGGTGGCGGTGTCGGCCACCTTGTAGCGCGCGACCTCGTCGAAGCGCGTGCGACTGGGCCGCAGCACGACCAGCTCGCCGTCGTCTTCGAGTGAGAAGATGGTGCGGCCGGTGTGCACGATTGCGGCGTGCGCCGCCCGGCGCGGCTCGCCCTTCCACAGCACTTTGCCGCTCTCGAGATCGAGCGCGAAGTACTGTCCGCTGTTCAGGTGGGAGAGTCCGTACAGCACCCCGTCGATGACAATCGCATCGCTCATGTGCATCGAGACTTCGTCGGTGTGCCAGATGTTCTCGGTCGTCCACGTCCCGCCGCGCGGGGCGGCCACGAAGGCCGTGACGCCGTTGGCGCGTCCCATCTCGATCACCATGTTCTTGAAAAGGATCGGCGTCTGCGCGGTGGTCGTCGACGGCGTCGTGTACGGACGCTGCCACAACAGGCGGCCGGTGTCGGCGGCGACGCCGACGAAATACTTCTGGGTGAACGTGACGACCTGGCGCGTGCCGGACAGGGTGATCAGGATGGGAGAGCCGTAGGCCGGGCCATCGCCGTTCCACGCCCAGCGGACCTCGCCGGTGGCCACGTCGAACGCCGTCAGTGCGCCGTTGTCGTGTCCGCCGACGTGGACGATCACGTTGTTGCCGTCGACGAGCGGCGACATCGCGGTGTGGAACAGCGGCTCGACCGGCGGCGAGGGCTTCTGCCAGAGCTGCTTCCCCGTAGTGGCATCGAAGGCCGTGACCTTGCCGCTCATGCCGAGCGTGAAGATCCGGTTGTTGGCGAAGACCGGCGTCGACTTCGGCCCCGGTCCATGCGGCGCGGTCGCGGGATTCATCTTGAACGGCGCCGGGTAGCTCGTCCGCCAGATCACCTTGCCGGATCGGGCGTCGAGGGCCGTCAGCACTTCGTCCTCTTTCTGCCGCGTGAAGGTGTAGATCCGATCGCCGACCACCAGCGGGACCGCGTAGCCCAGCCCGATGTCGACCTGCCACCGTTTCGTCAACTGTTTGGGCCACGCGGCCGGTTCGCGAAACGGCGCGGCCCCGTCGCGTGCCGGGCCCCGCCACTGCGGCCAGTCCTGCGCGGCGGCGAGGGATGCGGAAAGGAAAAGGAGTGCCGTGGTCGCCGCTGCCGTCAGATGAGTCATGGCCCAGATCATATTCAGGTCGGTCCGGGTGTATAAGAGGCCATGCCATTACACCCGCAGTGCAGGAACTTCCTCGACATGCTGGCCGCGGCCGGCGGTCCGGGACTCCATGAGCTTCCCCTGGACGAGGCACGCAAGGTGCCCTTCCGGATGATCGAGCTTGGCTGCGCCGAAGAAGCCGTGGCGCGTGTCGAGACGCGGGTCGTTCCAGGCCCCGTCGAGATCCCCGTCCGGGTGTATCGTCCGTCGCCGGCTGCTGAATTGCCGGCGCTGGTGTACTTCCACGGCGGCGGCCACGTCATCTGCAATCTCGACACACACGATCGGATGTGCCGGAGCCTCGCCAACGCGTCGGGCACGGTTGTCGTGTCCGTCGACTACCGGCTCGCCCCCGAGCACAAGTTCCCGGCGGCAGCGGAGGACGCCTACGCCGCAACGCGGTATGTGGCCGAACATCCCGCGGAATTCGGGATCGATCCCAACCGGATCGCCGTCGGCGGCGACAGCGCCGGCGGCAACCTGGCGACGGTCGTCGCCCTGATGGCGCGCGACCGTGGCGGTCCCGCGCTCAAGTTCCAGCTGCTGATCTATCCGGTCGTCGACTTCACCGGCGAGCAGACGGAGTCCGGGCGCGAGTACGGCCACGGTTATTTTCTCGACGCCGAGGTGATGGATTGGTTCACCGAGCAGTACTTCGCCAATCCCGCCGACTGCCATTCGCCCTACGCGTCGCCGTTGAAGGCGCCGGACCTGCGGCGGCTTCCACCGACGCTGATGATCACCGGTGAATGCGACCCGCTTCGCGATCAGGGTGAGGCCTATGCCGCGAGACTGCGGGATGCAGGTGTCGCGGTCACGCTGAAGCGCTACGAGGGCATGATTCACCCGTTCCTCAGCCTGGCCGGCATCGTCGACGCCGGCCGCGAGGCGATTCAGGAATCAGGGGCGGCGGTGCGCAACGCGCTCTCGGTCGGGGCTCCCGCTCAGGCCTGACGTGTCGAGCACGAGCCCCTCAACCCAGGCCCCGCCGGATCCCGGCGTCATCATGGACGCATTGTGTGCGTTCCAGCTGACGCAGGCGGTCAAGGCCGCGATCGAGCTGGACCTGTTCACCTGCATCGGCGCGGGTGCGGTCACCGCCGCGTCGATTGCGGAACGCATCGGCGCATCCGAGCGCGGTACCCGCATCCTCTGCGACTACCTGACCGTACGCGGGTTTCTGACGAAAGCCGACGGCCGCTACGGCTGCTCCCCGACGGCAGCCGTCTTTCTCGACCGGCGTTCACCGTCGTGCGTCGGATCGATTGCCCGGTTCCTGGCCGACGATCGCATCATCGAGCGCTATCGCGATCTTGCCGGTGCGGTGAGGAAGGGCGGCACGGTCGCCGCCAGCACGGTCAGACCGAACGATCCCGTGTGGGTCGAGTTCGCCCGCTCGATGGCGCCGTTTCTCGGGATGGTTGCCGGCCTGCTCGCGCCGATCGTTGCCACGCCGGGGCGGCCGCAGAAGGTGCTCGATATTGCCGCCGGCCACGGTCTGTTCGGCCTGCGTGTGGCGCAGGCCAACCCGGCGGCAACGGTCTACGCCGTGGACTGGGCCGACGTGCTGAAGGTGGCCGAGGAGAACGCCGCTTCGCTGGGCGTCGCCGATCGGTATCACACGATTCCGGGCAGTGCGTTCGACGTGGAGCTCGGCAGCGGATACGACCTGGTGCTGGTGCCCAACTTCCTCCATCACTTCGACCCGCCCGCCAACATCAAGCTGCTGACGAAGCTTCGGCGCGCGATGACGACGGGCGGCACGGTCGCGATCGTCGAGTTCGTCCCCGACGAGGACCGCGTTTCGCCGCCGATCCCGGCGTCGTTCAGCCTGCAGATGCTGGGGGCGACCGAGGGCGGCGAGGCGTATACGTTCAGCGATCTCGATGGGATGCTGGCGGCGGCCGGGTTCTCGAATCGGCGTGCGCAGCCGCTCGGGCCCACACCGCAGACGCTGGTCCTCGCCTCCGCCTAATCCAGCCGCACGAGGCCGCGGCGGGTCGCCACCTTCACCGCCTCGGTGCGGCTGGTCACCCCGAGCTTCTCGAACAGGTGGCCGAGGTGGGTTTTCACCGTCCGCTCGCTGATGCCGAGCGAATTGGCGATTTCCTTGTTCGACTTGCCGTCGGCGAGCAGCCGCAGCGTCGCCAGCTCGCGCGGCGTGAGCTGCACGCGCGTGACCTCCTCGGCCAGCTTGGCCGCGGCTGCCGGCGCCAGATAGGTCTTGCCCGCGAGCACGTCGCGGATGCAGGCGATCAGCGCGTCGGCGGCGATGTCCTTCAGCACGTACGCCTTCGCGCCGGCGCGCAGGGCGCGCGAGATCTCCTCGTCGGTGTCGTAGGTGGTCAGCACGATCACACGCGCGCGCGGATCGCGCTCGCGCAGCCGCTGGACGACCTCCACGCCTTCCATCACCGGCATCCGCAGATCGAGCAGCGTCACGTCGGGATGATGGCGGTCGTAGGCTTCGAGCGCCTCGACGCCGTTGCCGGCTTCGGCGACCACGCGCAGGTCGGGCTCCTGGTTGATGATGTTGGCGACGCCGGTGCGGAGCAGCGCGTGATCGTCGACGAGCAGCACCCTGGCGGGGGCCCGTCCCGCGGCGCCCGTCGCGGCGACGCCGGGCGTAGACGGATCAGCTGACGGCATAGACCTGGGTCGGCAGGGACGACGGCTCCCACGCGAGCACCACTTCGGTGCCGCTGCGCGGGGCGGTGACGATGGTCAGCGAGGCGCCGATGCGATCGGCGCGCTCCTGCATGCTGGTCAGTCCGAAGCCGCTCGTCGGACGCTCGCGCGGGATGCCGCGGCCATCGTCGGCGATCGACAGACGCAGCCCGAGCGAGTTGACGGTGGAGGCCTTGATGGTGATGCGGCCGGCGCGCGCGTGCCGCACGGCATTGGTCAGCGCTTCCTGCACGATGCCGATGATCTCGCGTTCGACGGTGTCGCCGAAGCGGGGCAGCTCGTCGATCTGCACTTCGATCGGCACGGTGGTCGTCCGCTGACTGAGCTCGGCGAGCCGCTTGATGGCCTTGCTGATGTCTTCGCCGTTGCCGACGTTGGGCCGAAGCGCGCCGACCGATCGCCGGGCCTCGGTGAGATGCGTGCGCGCCAGATCGACCGCCGTCTCGATGCTGCGCGCGACGGCCGGCGGCAGCGTGCACGCTTCGCGCTGCGCGCCCTGCAGCTGCATGAGGATCGCGGCGAAGCCCTGGGCCAGGTTGTCGTGGATGTCGCGGGCCAGGCGGTTGCGCTCCTCGAGAATCGCCTTGCGGCGCTCCTCGATGCGCTTCTGTTCGACGATCCGGCTGTGGTGCAGCGCCAGCGCCGCCTGCCTGGCGATGGCTTCGATCAGCGCGATGCGCCACCACTGCCCCTCGCCGCAGTCGTTGGCCTCGCGCGTGCACAGCGTGAGCCATCCGAGGTTCTTGTCGCTGACCAGCAGCGGCGCGACCAGCGTGACGCTGAGCCCCTGGCGCTGGATGAACTCGCGCAGCGGCGGCGGCATCCGTGCGTCGTCGGCGCTGTATTCGACGGTCTGGTGCCAGCCCGGCCGGTACGAGAACAGGTGATCCGCGAACGCCTGACGCGGGAACGTCGTCGTGTTCCAGTCGGTGCTGCTGCCGGTGTAGACCCGGCCGTCGAGATGGACCATCCACAGATCGCAGCCCTTCTGGTCTTCGTCGATCAGCCACACGCTGACGTTGTGGCTCTCGCCTTCCTCGGCCAGCGTGTCGAGCAGCGCGCGGAAGAAGCCCTCGATGTTCGGTTCGCGCACGAGGAGATCGACGGCGAATTTCACGACGTTGGTCTGAATCTTCGCCATTGCCTCGGCGCGCCGCCGCTCGAGGCTCTCTCGCGTCAGCGCCGCTCGAAGCGCCTCGATGTCGCGCGTGTCGACCGACGGCGCGCTTACGTCGCTCTCGCCGCAGACCACGAGTTCGGTGTCCATCGCTCCGCCTCTCATCACCATCCCATTATCGAGCAGGACCCGCCGCGGCGGGACGGCCGTGCGGACGAGCCCCGCCTCGTCCAAAAGTCGTAGTCCCGCCTGTGGAGGACGTCGCGCCCGCGGCTGAGGCGCAAGCGTGAGGCCGGATTGCGCCCACTGCCCGATTGTTTGCGCTGCGCGCGAAGACCAGACTGCGTAGCGTATGACTCACTTCCACTCTCTGATCCGGCGCGGCCGGCGTCTCGCGGCGCCGCTCGCGCTGTTGGCTCTTGCGGCGGGCTGCACGCAGACGTCGGCGCAGCCCGCCCCACCCGCGCCGCCACAGGTCACCGTGGCGAGCGTGGTCGAGCGCGACGTGACCGAATGGGACGAGTTCACCGGACGGCTGCAGGCGGTGGACTCCGTCGAGGTCCGGCCGCGCGTCTCCGGTCTCGTCGCGGCGGTGCGTTTCCAGGAAGGCGCGATCGTGCAGCGCGGCGACCTGCTGTTCGAGATCGACCCGCGCCCGTTCCAGGCTGAAGTCGATCGGCTTCGCGCCGAGCTCGCGCGCGCCCGCGCGACGAGCCAGCGCGCGGCATCGGAGCTGCAGACCGCCGAGCGGCTGCGCGCCGAGAACGCCATCGCGAAGGAAGAGCACGATCGCCGCGCGGCGTTCGCGCAGGAGTCGCTGGCGCAGGTCGAAGCCTTCGAGGCGGCGCTGCGCGCCGCCGAGCTGAACCTCGAGTTCACGCGAGTGACCTCGCCGATCACCGGCCGCGTCGGCCGCGCGATCGTCACGGAGGGCAATCTCGTGTCGAGCGGACCCGGCGAGGCGACGCTGCTCACGACGGTCGTGTCGCTCGACCCGGTCTACGCCTACTTCGATGCCGACGAGCGGATCTTCCTGAAGTACACGGCCGGTCCGGAAGGACCGGCCCTGCACTCGGGTGCGAACGGGTCGGGCGCGAGAACGATCCGCATGGCGCTCGCCAACGAGGACGGATTCCCGCGCGTCGGCCGCCTGGACTTCCTCGACAACCAGCTCGATCCGTCCACCGGCACGATTCGCGGACGGGCGGTGTTCCGCAACACCGACGGCCAGCTCACGCCGGGACTGTTCGTCCGGCTGCGCCTGGCCGGCCCCGCGAGCTATCGCGGGCTGCTGATTCCGGACCGCGCGGTCGGCACCGATCTCGACAAGAAGTTCGTCTACGTCGTCGGGCCGGACAACGAAATCCAGTATCGGACCGTCACGCTCGGCCCGATCGTCGACGGCCTGCGCGTCGTCCGCAGCGGTCTCGAAGCGGGCGAGTCGGTGGTCGTCAACGGTCTGCAGCGTGTGCGTCCCGGAGTGCAGGTTACTCCCGTCGTCGAGGCGGCGGAAAACGCGTCATGACATTCTCCAGATTCTTCATCGATCGGCCGATCTTCGCGGCCGTGCTGTCGCTCGTCATCGTCATCGCCGGCGCGCTGGCGCTGTTCAAGCTGCCGGTCAGCGAGTACCCGCAGGTGGTGCCGCCGACGGTGGTGGTGCGCGCCACCTATCCCGGCGCGAACCCGAAGGTGATTGCCGAGACGGTGGCGTCGCCGCTCGAGCAGCAGATCAACGGCGTCGAGGACATGCTCTACATGTTCTCGCAGGCGACCTCCGACGGCCGCATGCAGCTGACCGTCACGTTCGCGCTCGGCACCGATCTCGACAACGCGCAGGTCCAGGTGCAGAACCGCGTCGCCCAGGCGCTGCCGCGGCTGCCGGCCGAAGTGCAGCGCATCGGCGTGGTGACGGAGAAGTCGACGCCCGACTTCATCATGGTCGTGCACCTGGTCTCGCCGGACGGGCGCTACGACCAGCTGTATCTCTCCAACTACGCCACGCTGCGGGTCAGGGACGAGCTCGCGCGCATTCCCGGCGTCGGCAGCGCCCAGGTGTTCGGCGCCGGCGAATACAGCATGCGCATCTGGCTCGACCCCGACAAGCTGGCGTCGCGGGGGCTGACCACTTCGGACGTGATCCGCGCGATCCGCGAGCAGAACGTCCAGGTGGCCGCCGGCGTCCTCGGCGCGCCGCCGGCGCCCGCCGACACGACCTTCCAGCTCTCGGTGAACACCCGGGGCCGGCTCACGACCGAAGACGAGTTCGCCGACATCGTCGTGCGCGCCACCGAGGACGGGCAGATCACGAGGGTGCGCGATGTCGGACGGGTCGAGCTCGGCGCGAACCAGTACGCGCTGCGGAGCCTCCTCGACAACCAGCAGGCCGTGGCGATCGGGATCTTCCAGCGCCCCGGCACCAACGCCATCGAAGCGTCCAACCAGGTGCGCGAGACGATGGAGACGCTGAAGAAGTCGTTTCCCGAGGGCGTCGACTACAAGATCGTCTACGACCCGACCGTCTTCGTCCGCAATTCGATCGAGGCGGTCGTCGAGACGCTCTTCGAGGCGATTCTCCTCGTCGTGGTCGTCGTCATGGTCTTCCTGCAGACCTGGCGCGCCTCGATCATTCCGCTCGTTGCCGTGCCCGTGTCGCTCGTCGGCACGTTCGCGGTGATGCTGGCCATGGGCTTCTCGCTGAACACGCTGTCGCTGTTCGGGCTGGTCCTGTCGATCGGCATCGTCGTCGACGACGCGATCGTGGTGGTCGAAAACGTGGAGCGTCACATCGAGCACGGGCTGGCTCCGCTCGAGGCGACGCGCAAGGCGATGGAAGAAGTATCCGGTCCGATCATCGCCATCGCGCTGGTGCTGTGCGCGGTGTTCGTGCCGACGGCGTTCGTCAGCGGCCTGACGGGGCAGTTCTACCGGCAGTTCGCCCTGACGATCGCCATCTCGACGGTCATCTCGGCGATCAACTCGCTGACGCTGAGCCCGGCGCTGGCGTCGCGGCTGCTGAAGCCGCGCGGAGCATCGCGCGACCTCGTGCAGCGGATCGCCGATCGGCTGTTCGGGTGGTTCTTCCGCGGCTTCAACCGGTTCTTCACGCGCGGGTCGGACGCCTACGGTGCGGCGGTCGGCCGCGTGCTGCGCGTCTCGGCGGTCGCCATCGTGGTGTATGTCGGCCTGATCGGCCTGACGGCTGCCGGGTTCTCGCGCGTGCCGCCCGGGTTCGTGCCGACCCAGGACAAGGAGTATCTCGTCGCCTTCGCGCAGCTGCCCGACGGCGCGACGCTGGATCGCACCGACGCCGTGATCCGCAGGATGTCGTCGATCGCGCTCGAGCATCCCGGGGTGCTCAGCTCGGTGGCGTTTCCGGGGCTGTCGATCAACGGCTTCGTCAACATGCCGAACGCCGGCATTGCGTTCGTCGTGCTGAAACCGGCCGAGGAGCGCGCCAGCCCCGACCTGCGGGCCGAGGCGATCGTCCAGCAGTTGAACGCGCAGTTCTTCGGCCAGATTCAGGAGGCCATCGTCGCGATCTTCCCGCCGCCTCCGGTGCAGGGTCTCGGACAGGTCGGCGGCTTCAAGCTGTATGTCGAGGATCGCGCGGGGACCGGATTCGAGGACCTGTACGCGCAGCTGCAGAACGCGATGGCAAAGGCGCAGCAGCAGCCGTCGCTCGCAGGGCTCTTCTCCAGCTTCCAGGTCAGCGTGCCGCAGATCCAGGCCGACGTCGATCGCGAGCGCGTGAAGAGCTACGGCGTGGAGCTGACCGACGTCTTCGAAACGCTGCAGGTCTACCTCGGCTCGCTGTACGTCAACGACTTCAATCGCTTCGGCCGGACCTACCAGGTCAACGTCCAGGCGGAGTCCAGGTTCCGCCTGCAGCCGGAGCAGATCCGGCGTCTCGAGACGCGCAACGCCCGGGGCGAGATGGTGCCGCTCGGATCGCTGCTCACCGTGTCGCGCAGCTACGGGCCCGATCAGGTGATGCACTACAACGGCTATCCGGCCGCCGAGATCAACGGCGGTCCGGCGCCGGGCTACAGCTCGGGGCAGGCGCAGGCGGCGATTGCCGAGACGCTGCGCGCCGAGCTGCCGCCGGGCATGACGTTCGAGTGGACCGAGCTGGCCTACCAGGAGCTGCTCGCCGGCAACACCATGCTGCTGGTGTTCCCGCTCTGCGTGCTGCTCGTCTACGTCGTCCTGGCGGCGCTGTACGAGAGCTGGACGCTGCCGCTGTCGGTGATCCTGATCGTGCCGATGACGCTGTTCTCGGCAATCGCGGGCGTCTGGCTGACCGGCGGCGACAACAACGTGTTCACGCAGATCAGCTTCCTGGTGCTCGCCGGCCTGGCCTGCAAGAACGCGATCCTCATCGTCGAGTTCGCGAAGCAGCGCGAGGAGGAGGGCGCGTCGACGATCGACGCCATCCTCGACGCCTGCCGCATCCGGCTCCGCCCGATCCTGATGACCTCGCTGGCGTTCGTGATGGGCGTCGTGCCGCTGGTGTTCTCGTCGGGAGCCGGGTTCGAGATCCGTCAGGCGATGGGCATCGCGGTGTTCGCCGGCATGCTCGGCGTGACGCTGTTCGGGCTGTTCCTGACGCCGGTCTTCTACGTGGTGATCGCCAGGGGCGCCCGCCGTCCCGCTGTCCAGGTGCGGAGGTCCCTCGTCGCGGCGCCCGCGGAGGGGAATTGAGTATGCGCCCGACTGTCATGCGCGGTCTGCCTTCGCGCTTTGCGCTGCGGCGCCCGGGGCACGCCGCGCTCCTTGGAATGCTCGTCGTTGCGTCCGCGGCATGCGGCGTGCGGAGGCCGTATGTCGCGCCGGAAGTGCCGCCGGCGGTGTTGAGCCATGTCGACACCGCGCTCACGGTCGAACAGCCGTTCGACCCGCGCTGGTGGCGGCAGTTCGAGGACCCGGTGCTCGACGAGCTCGTCGAGCGGTCGCTGACCGCCAATCACGATGTGCGGATGGCCGTTGCCCGATTCGATCAGGCGCGCGCGTTCTTCGACGACGTGGCGCTCGATCGATTCCCGACGGCCGTGGCCGGCGCGAGCGTCGATCGAAGGGATCAGGCGATTCCTGGCTTCTCGGAACGACCCCGTCCCATCACGACGTATCGCGCCGGCTTCGATGCGTTCTGGGAGATCGACGTGTTCGGGCGCGTCCGCTCGCAGGTGCAGGCGGCCGCGGCGGCGGCCGACAGCTTCGCCGCCGACGTCGACGACGTGCGCGTGAGCGTGGCGGCTGAAGTGGGGCGCAACTACTTCGAGCTGCGCGGGCTGCAGCAGCAGCTGGCCGTCGCCGAGCGGAGCCTCGTGAATCAGCGCGAGACGCTGCGCCTGACCGAGGTGCGGCGCGACGCCGGCATCGGCGAGGAACAGGATGTCGCGAGCGCGGCGGCGCGGGTGGCAGCGATCGAGGCCAGCATCCCGCCGATCCGGACCGCGATCGCCGAGCGGGAGCACCGCCTGGCGGTGCTGATTGGCGTGCGGCCGGGGCAGCTCGGCGTCGATCTGTCGCCGCGGGCGTATCCGCCGCTGACCCGGGCGCTGGCGATCGGCGATCCCGGCTCGCTGCTGCGTCGCCGGCCCGACGTTCGCGCCGCCGAGCGGCGGCTGGCGTCGGCGATCGCGCGTGAGGGCGTGGCCGCGGCGGAGCTGTTTCCCAACATCAGCATCAGCGGCTTCCTCGGCCTCATCGCCGGCCGCGGCAACCTCTTCGACGTGTCGGAGACGCGTGCCTGGGCGGTGACGCCGGCACTGAGCTGGGCAGCGTTCGACCTCGGGAGCGCGCGCGCCCGTCTGCGCGGCGCCGAAGGGGCGACCCGCGAATCCGTGGCCGAGTTCGAGCGCATCGTCCTGCGCGCCATCGAGGAGACCGAGAACGCGCTGGCCAGCTACCGCGGCGAGCAGGAGCGGCTGGTCAAGCTGGCCGAGCAGGCGCGCGAGAGCGCGCGCGCCGCGACGATCGCACGGGTCCGCTATCAGGCCGGCGTCGTCGATTTCCTGGCGCTGCTCGACGCCGAACGCACGCAGCTGCAGGCGGAGGACGCCGTCGCACGCGCCGAGGCAAGCGTCTTCACGAGCGTCATCGCGCTCTACAAAGCCCTCGGCGGAATTCCGCTCTCGTAAGCGGAGCACTCAGGTCCGGCAGGGGGCCGGACCGTAACGGAGGTCGTCATGTCACGTTATATCGCACTCCTTGCCCTCATCTCGTTCGTCGGCGTCGATCGCGCGCAGGCGCAGACCGGCGAGGCGGCGCCAGGCCCGGGCACGTTCGAAGTCACGATCATTCCCGGCGGCGCCACGTTCTTCACCGAAGACAGCGACAACAGCGGACCGGGCTTCGGCAACTACGATCTCGGCGCCACCGCCACGGTGAACTTCAACCGGTTCGTCGGCGTCGAAGGAGAAGTGAGCGGCCTGATCGGCATCTCACAGAGTCTCGACTTCGTGACCGGCACGGCGGACGCGAAGACGCCGCACTTCCTGAGCTACAGCGGCAATCTCGTCGTGTCGGGCGGTCGCGGCTCGCTGGTGCCCTACGCCACCGCAGGTCTCGGCGGATTGAGTCTCTTCGAGCGAGCGGCGGTCGGCGTCGAGGACACCACGACGTTTCTCACCGGCAACGTCGGCGGGGGAGTGAAGTGGTACGCCGGGCGCTGGGGGCTGCGCGGCGACTATCGCTTCATCGCCGTCCAGTCGAAGGACGACGCGCCGGCGTTCTTCGGACAAGACACGCGATACGGACATCGTTTCTACGGCGGCGTGATTCTCAACGTTATTCGTTGAGCGGGGATTCATGACCACTTGCCAGGTTTCAATGGCGCCGGCCTGCATGCTTCATCCATTCCCTCATACGCGGGCCGGCGCCGCGGGTACGCTGATGGAGATGAAATCGTTTCGGAAGCTCGTGCAATGGATTCGCGAAGAGTTCGAGGCGCAGCCCGAGCTTCGGCTCAGCACGCGCGAGGCGGCGGCGTTCCTCGGCCTCGATTACGGCACCTGCGAGCGCGTGCTGTTGCAGCTGTTCCGGGCGGGAGCCCTGCGCCGGTACGCCGATAACACCTACGGCGCGATCGCCGGCGCCTGACCGATGGGGCAGATCATCTCGGCCTGAAACCGCCGCTCGTCGGTCGCCTCGGCTTCCGGCAGGCGATCTGAAACGCGGAGGCCGCGGAGTCCTGCCGCGCTACGCGCGGCACCGCCGGACTCAAGGCCCCTCCGCGGCCTCTGCGCCCCCCGCGTTTCAAACCTCGTGGGACTCCGCGCCCTCAACCCCCAGAAAGCCGCGCATGCGATCCAGCTCGTCGTCGAGCGCGGCGCGGAACGCACGGCTTCGCGGGCGAGCGCCGACGTAGCCCGTCTCGGGACGGAGCGTCCCGTCTTTCACCGAGACGTTGCTCCAGCCGATCACGCGATCGCCCCACAGGAGCGGCAGCGCGTAGTATCCGAGCTTGCGTTTCGGCGCCGGCGTATAGGCCTCGAACCGGTACGCCCATCCCCACAGCAGCTCGAAGCGCCGCCGGTCCCACACCACCGGATCGAACGGCGCGAGCAGCCGTACCTGTTCGTCCGGCGCTGCAGCGGCGGGCGTCTCCCCGGCCGGCCAGTACCAGTCGATGCCATCGACGCGCGCATGCGCGAGCCGCCGCTTCGCGCGCCGCAGCGCGCGTCCCAGCTCGCCCCGCCACTGCGGCACGGCGTAGCGCAGACGCCGCACCAGCATCGACAGGCTCGCGGCCGGCAGCGGCGCGTACAGGCGGACGATGATGTCGACGAGCGCGTCGAGGGCGGCGGTCCTCGCGGCTGCCGTGCGCGGACCAGGCGTGTGCTCGTGAATGGCGTAGACGCGGATGCCGGCCTCGCGCCGGACGACGCGCAGCAGACCCCGGTAATGCATCATGTCGAGGAGGTGCGTCGTCGCGTTGGAGGATCCGCCCCAGTAGTTGACTACCGTGCCGTGCGAGAAGTGGGCGTCCACGTCCCGCGGATGCACGGCGCCGCGGGCGCGGACGAAGGCGAGCAGCGCGCGCACCTGCCGTCCCCGCGCGGCGCTCCACGGCGTCGGCCCGCCGCGCGGGTGCATCAGCGCCCGCACGGCGCTGGTGACGAACCCGTAGTTGACGAAGAAGTCCTCGTGGACGTCGAGCGTCGAGTAGTGCCGCTCGAGATCGCCGGCGCGATAGCCCGCGACGCGGTGGCGGAGGGTCAGATCCTGGGCGCGCGCCGGCGCGCGGATCGGGTCCGCCTGCACGAACGCCAGCATGTCGAGCGCGCCTTGGAGGGTCGTCGGCGGAAACAGGCTGCGCGCAACGGCGAATCGCCGCAGCTCGTCGAGCGTCACGCGTCGGGCGCTACTTGACCGCGCTCATCGACTGCACCTGGATCTTCTTCGATCGCGCATCGAGCGTGCCGGTGACGCGGACGCGCTGACCGGCGAACTGCTCCGGTGTCGTCTGGTCGCTGAGCGTGTAGATGTCCTTGCCGTCGACGAGCACGTACTCGGCGCCGTGCGCGCTGATGCACGCCTTCGTGCACTCGGCGTCGTTCGGCCCCATGCGCATGCTCTCGTGGCCGGCCGTCGCGCACATGTCGTCGGTGATCACGCCGGTGAACGTCTGCGTGCCCTGCGCTGACGGCAGCGCCGCCAGGCCGAGCACGCCGGCGATCAGCAGAAGTCGAGCGTGGGTCCGCACGAGATCAGTGGCCGGGAATCATCAGGTGCGCCGTCGACGTGCCGGCGTTCATGATCCAGACACCGCCCTGCTTCGGGTTGTCGGGCAGCCCCGTCGACTGCGTCGTCGCACCTGGAACGGCAACCGTCACGTGCATGCGCGCCGTCTCCCGGTCCTTCCCCTGCAGGCGATACCAGACCGACCCGTACTCCGGCTTGACGCGCGTCCCATCCTTCTCGGCCGCGTCGAGCGCCGCCTGACGCCTGGCGCGATCCGGCTCGGCTTCGAACTTCAGGTTCTGGGCGACCCGATCGAGGTTCCTGAGGCTCGTGCACTCCACCGAGAACGGCTGCTGTCCGGGCAGGCCGGAGCGGTCGAAGCAGACCAGATTGTTCGTCCCTTTCCGGATCGTCTCCCAGGTGTAATCGGGCTTGAACGCGACCACGGTCGCGTCCTTCCTGAGATTGGCGGGCGCGGCGAGCAGCGCCTTCTCGATCGCGTCGGCCGACGCCGGCGCCTGCGCCCACGCGGAAGACGAAACGACCAGGGCACCAACGACGGCAAGGGCAAGACGTGTCATGCGGGACCTCCAGCGATGAAAGTCCAGATCTTACCCCGGGCGAGGCACCACTAGCATGGGGAGCGGGTGATCGGGGATGATGGGCCATGCATCTACCGCGCTGCTTTCAGGAACGCTCCGGCGGCATTCCCTGCTGGATCGTCGTCTGTGCCCTGGCCGCCTCTGTCTCGATTGCCGCGCAGGTCCCGTTGTTGAAGGATCCGCGGCATCGCGTGACCTTCGAAAACAAGCAGCTGCGCATCCTCGACGTCAACATTCCGCCCGGTGAGAAGTCGCTCGATCACCTGCATGAGCTCGACATCGCCACGGTTTCGATGTCCAACGGGACGAACACGCGCATTCAGACCGGCGGCCGGCCGTTCGAAAGCCGCCCGTCGCGCCCGCTTGGCGACGCCACCGTTGCCGAGTACGTCGGCAAGGCGCAGAGCCACACGATCGAGAACCTGGCCAAACGCCCCTATCAGCTCTTCGCGGTCGAGAACCTGAAGACCGGCGGCTGGTCGACGGCACCCGCGGCGAGCGGTCTGGCCACGAAGATGATCCGGGAGTCGCGCTCGTTCAGGCTGTACGACGTGAATCTGAGCAAGGGCACGTCACAGACCTCGCACACGCATGCCGTTCCCACCGTGGCCGTCCTGATCAGCGGGCTCGTGATGTCCGACGGCCCCGACACCCAGGCCAAGGCCAATCCGGGCGCCCCGGTTGGCCTCAAGCAGCTGACCCAGCCGGGAGAGTGGATTTACGTTCCCGGCGGCGACACGCACCACATCGTGCGCCTCGGGGTAGGCGACGCACGGATTGTCGAAATCGAGGTGCGTTGAGATCGGCCTGCGGCGCGTGGAACGAGACCGCGGAGACGTCTCAACGCGGGGACCGCGGGGACCGCAGGGAGCCTGATGGCCGGCGTGCGGCTCGTGCGCCGGATCGAGATCGCGGAGACGTCTCAACGCGGGGACCGCGGGGACCGCAGGGAGCCTGATGGCCGGCGTGCGGCTCGTGCCCTGGACGAGATCGCGGAGACGTCTCAACGCGGGGACCGCGGGGACCGCAGGGAGCCTGATGGCCGGCGTGCGGCTCGTGCGCCGGATCGAGATCGCGGAGACGTCTCAACGCGGGGGCCGCGGGGACCGCAGGGAGCCTGATGGCCGGCGTGCGGCTCGTGCGCCGGATCGAGATCGCGGAGACGTCTCAACGCGGGGACCGCGGGGAGCACTCCACCTGCGAGGCGCCACGGATCGCCCGCGCTACGCGCGGCCGAGATCGAGCCACGCCGGAATGCGAAAGCCCCAATCTGCGTCAGTTATGGCTTTCGCATTCTGGCGCGGCTCGATCCGGGACGCCGGCCACATGGTACTGATGGCCGGTGTGCGACCCGTGGTGCCCCCAGCGGTCCCTGCGGTCCCGGCGTTTGATTCCAGTTCCTCCGCGACCTCGCGGGCCTGATGGCCGGCGTGCGATCCGTGGCGCCCCCAGCGGTCCCTGCGGTCCCTGCGTTTCAAGTTCTCCGCGACCTCTGCCCGCCCCCGGCGATCTCAGACCTTCGCCTTCGGCCTTCCGCGCGGCTTCTTCGGCGGCTTGTCGAGCGCCTTCAGCAGGATCTCGGCCGCCACTTCGGCGCCGTTGGTCTCGGGCTTCTTCTTCGGCTTCGGCTGCGACAGCAGCTTGTCGATGTGGGGCTCCCACTTCCCGGCAAACAGGTCGTCGTGGCTGATGTAGGCCGAGCGGAGATACTTGGGCATCTCCTCGACGATCACGTCGTACTCGGGAAAGTGGCCGCGCGAGGTGTAGAGGATGGCGGTGTCGTTGGCGATGCACTCCGACACGATGCCGTAGCCGGGCTTCGTGACGACGGCGTCGGCGGCGCCGACGAGATCCTCGTAGCGCACGCCCGTGGAGTACATCGACTCCTCGTTGATCGTGACGACCGCGCCCTTCTTCTCCGTCATCGGGGCGTCGCGCCGGCCGCGCGTGAGGGATGCCGTGACGGTGGTCACCACCGTGCACTTCCTGAACTTCGTGAGGATGTCGGTGTCGAGCGCGGGCAGTCCGTAGCCGCCGAACGAGGCCAGGACGATGGGCTTGTCGCCGGGGATCTTCAGCGTCCTGCAGACCTCCTCGCGGCTGCGCGAGGCGTGGCGCGCGATGAAGGGGATGTCGCGCACGTTCGCGAAGCTTTCGAAGCCGCCCGACATCGGCAGCCGCAGCGCCATCGACGCCTTTGCGTAGGCGTTGCGAATCGTCGGCAGCAGCGAGGGCGCCAGGCGCACGCGCGGGTAGTCGGCGTAGATCCAGTCCCAGGTGAAGTTGCCCAGCCCGATCGACGGAATGCCCGCCGACGCGCCGACCGCGAAGGCGAGCGGCGGGATGTCGCCGACGATCAAACCGGCGCCGAGCTCGCGCAGCGCGCGCGTTTCGCTCGCCGCCCGCGTCACCATGTCGCTGTGGAACGACTGCGCGCGGCGGATGCTGTCGGCTTCGTCGAGCGTCAGCGCGTCCACCTGCACGACGCCGGTGTCGCACTCGAGCGTGCTGTAGGCGACTTTGCCCTTGACGGTCAGATCGAACAGCCAGCGCGGCGCCGACGTGCGGACACCGATCCGGGTTTCAGGACGCTGCGCCAGGATCGAGTTGATGACCTCGATAGTGCGTGAGGCATGACCGAATCCGTGACCGGAAATATAGAAGACGATCGCTTGTGCCAATGTGGGCTAACGCGCGGCTAATGGGGCCGACCCCGCGGAGTCGGTCCGTTCAGTGGTCTCTGGCTGCGTGTCCGAGAGTGCGATCTTGATGACCTGCTCCAGCGTTTCGACCGGCACGAACGTCATGTCTCGACGAATCTCCTCGGCAAGTTCCGCCAGGTCGGGCTCGTTGAGCGCCGGCAGAATCACGGTCTTGATCCCCGAACGGCGTGCTGCCAGCGCCTTCTCGCGAATCCCCCCGACAGGGAGGACCAGGCCGCTCAACGTGATTTCACCCGTCATGGCCACGTCCTGTCTGACCGGCTGATTCTTTGCCGCCGACAGGATGGCGGTAGCCATGGTGACGCCCGCCGACGGCCCGTCCTTCGGGATGGCGCCGGCCGGCACGTGCACGTGGAGATCGTGCTTCGCCAGAAACTCTGGCGAGATTCCGAGCTCTTCGGCATTAGCCCGAATGTGGCTGAGGGCAGCACGGGCCGACTCCTGCATCACGTTCCCGAGCTGGCCCGTCAGAATAATGTTCTGGTTTCCGCCTGGAAGCAAGGTGGCTTCGATGAAAAGTACGTCGCCGCCGGCTTCGGTCCAGGCCAGACCGGTGGCCACGCCCGGCCGGGACGTGCGGAACGCCATCTCCTTCTTGAAGCGGGCGGGGCCCAGGTAATCGTCGACCTGGTCGCGGACGACGACCGTCGTCGTCGGCTCCGCCGGCGCTTCCGTCGCCAGCTTTGCGGCCACTTTTCGTGCGATCGCCCCTAACTGACGTTCCAGGTTGCGGACCCCTGCCTCGCGCGTGTATTCGCCGATCACCAGCCGCAGGGCGTCGTCAGTGATTTCCATCGACCCCGGCGGCAGCCCGTGCTCGCTCATCTGCCGCGGAAGCAGATACTTGCGGGCAATGTGCAGCTTCTCCTCCTCGCTGTAGCCGCTCAGCTGGATGACCTCCATGCGGTCCTGCAGCGCCGGGTGGATGGTCCCGAGCTGGTTTGCCGTGGCGATGAAGAGGACCCTCGAGAGATCGACCGGCACTTCCAGATAGTGGTCGCGGAAGGAGTGGTTCTGGGCCGGGTCGAGGACTTCGAGGAGGGCGGCCGCCGGATCGCCCTGGAAGCCGGCCGCCACCTTGTCGATCTCGTCGAGCATGAACACCGGATTCATCGCGCCGGCCTGTTTCAGCGCCTGCACGATGCGGCCCGGAATCGAGCCGATATAGGTGCGCCGGTGGCCGCGGATTTCGGCTTCGTCGCGAATGCCGCCCAGCGAAATCCGGACGAACTTCCTCGACATGGCCCGGGCGATCGACTGCCCGAGTGAGGTCTTGCCGACGCCGGGCGGGCCCACGAAGCACAGGATCGGGCCCTTCATGTCGCCTTTCAGCTTGCGGACGGCGAGGTACTCGACAATGCGCTCCTTGACCTTGTCGAGGTCGTAGTGATCCTCGTCCAGCACCCTGCGCGCCTCGACCGGATCGATGCGATCTTCCGTCACCGTCGACCACGGCACGTCGAGCAGCCAGTCGATGTAGGTGCGGAGCATCTGGTATTCGGGCGACGCCGCCGACATGCGCGCGAGCCGATCGACCTCTCGCAGCGCAACGGTGTTGATCTGCTCGGGCAGGGCGGCGGCCTCCACGCGCTTGCGGAGCTCCTGGATCTCGTTGCTTTCTCCCTCGCCGAGCTCCTGCTGGATGGCCTTCAGCTGCTGGCGCAGGTAGTATTGCCGCTGCGCGTCGGTCATTTCCTGCTGCGCCTGCGACTCGATCTTGCCCTTCAGCTCCAGCAGCGAGACTTCCCGCTGCAGCGCCGCCGACACGGCCTGCAGCTTCTTGAGGACGTCGTTCTCCTCGAGCAGCGCCTGCTTGTCCGCCGGCTTCATGTCGATCAGCGTCGCCAGGACGTAGGCGAGCCGGACCGGGTCCTCGATGTGCACGACCACATCGCGCAGCTCCTCGGACATGCCGGTCGTGATGGCCAGCGCCTTCTCGATCAGCTCCTGGATGCGGCGGACGTGGGCCTCGACCTCGATGGTCTTCTCCGCCCGCTCGGGCAGCGGCGTGATCTGCGCGCGCAGCGTGTTGCCCGACCGCGTGAACACATCGACGCGCACGCGCGCCAGCCCCTCGACGATGACGTTGACGCCGCCGGTCGGCGCCTTGACCATCTGCCGGATGACCCCGACCGTGCCGACCCGCTTCAGGTTCTCCGGCGTCGGCTCGTCCGAGTCGTCCTCCTGGAGCACGAGGAGAATCAGGCGGTCGGACGTCAGGGCGCGGTTGACGCTCTCCAGCGACACCGGCCGATTCACGGCCAGCGGCTGCAGCGTCTGCGGAAACATCACCGTGTGACGGAGTGGCAGGACCGGGAGCTCTGTCGGCAGAGCGGGCGAGGAGGACGGAGTCTGAGCCAAGGCGCTTTTGTCAGTTTAACGTGGTACGCTCGCTGACGTGGACGAGCGCCAGTTCTTCACGGAGAAGCCTGAGTTGCGGCCGGCCCGGTACCAATGCCCTCGCTGCCGCCGGACCAACGACTATTCCATCAGGTGGATGCGGCGGACGAAAAAGTCTCAGCTTCCCCCCGGGGCGAGCGACCGGGACCGTGCCCTGTTCGGCAAGAGCCGCGACCACCTGATCCGGGTCGACGACGACGTGACGTGCCGATCGTGTGGCAAACGGTTCGAAATCCCGTCGCATCGCGGGCTCGTCTTTCTGGAGGAGCTCGAAGGCCTCCCTCAGGACGTCGAGGAAGAGGGCTAGTACAGGCCGGGGACGAGCTTCCAACGGACCAGCTGCATATACCGGTCGTAGGCGCCGTTCGTTGACTGACGGAGCGATCGTTCTTCGAAAGGGATCGCCAGCAGGATGTAGGCGCAGCTGACCGCCGCAAACACCAGCCGGGTCATCGTCATCGTCCCGACCGAGAACACGATGACGAACCATCCCAGGTAGATCGGGTGCCGCACGAGGCCGTACGGGCCGGTCGTCTTGAACTCCATCTGCGCCGAGTCCCCGGGGGACGGACCAGACCGGGAACCGGGCTGCGTGGCCGCGGAATCGAGCTGACGGATGCCGGCCAGCTCCCAGACATCGATTGCCGCTGCGCTGTAGACGGAGAAGACGATCCCACCGACTTGCAGCAGCAGGAGCACGATGCTTGCCGGCGGTCCGACCGTCCAGACCGTGCCGGGAACGGGCAGCCATAGTCTGCAAACGGCAATGAACAGCAGGCTCGAGACCCACACGTAGAACGAGCGTTCGAGCGGGCCGAATGCATGAGCCACGACCCGCCGCACCCCTTCGCGTGCGAACACCGAGTGGTGTAGGGCAAATACCGAGAACAGCGCGATGTCCCACACGAGGACGGCGGCCGACAACGGTCCGTCCGCCGGGATCGCAAAGACCGTCCAATAGCGGTACACGAAATAGCCGAGGGACAGGACGAACAGGCCTGCGCCCATCCAGGCGAAGAGGCCGGCCGGAGACCACGTGGCGCGGCCTGGATCGTGCACAGGCCGGTATTATATGAGCCCCATGGCCCCGTCCGGGCTGCCCCACGTCGCCATTACCGGCATCGGTGTCGTGTCACCGTTCGGCGTGGGTCGCGAGCAGTTCTGGCGGCATGTCTCCCGCGGCTGCAGCGGCACGCGCGCGATTACGCAGTTCGACGTCTCCTCGTATCCGTGTCAGGTCGCGGCGTGGGTGCCGCCCGTGTCGATGGCCGACGCGGTCGAGCTCGAGGGGGACGAGGACCACGATGGGCGCGCCGATCCCAAACGCTATTCGCGCGCCGCGCTGTTCGGTGTGATTGCCGCGCGCGAGGCCTGGCGCGATGCCGGCCTGCGCGCCGGCGAGCCCGGGGCTGGCGTGCTCATCGGCTCTGGCGGCGGCGGCATCGACGTCGGCGAGAAGCAGTACGAGGACTTCTTCACGTCCGGCGGCAAGCACGTGACGCCGTACGCAATCGCGGTCGGCATCTGCGGGATGGTGTCGAGCGAGATCTCGATCTCGCTCGGGCTGCGCGGCATGAGCCACGTGCTGTCGTGCGGCTGCACCAGCTCGACGGACGCGATCGGCTACGCCGCCTCGCTGATCAGATCCGGGGAGTACGACGCCATCCTGTCGGGCGGCACCGACGGCTGCGTGCTGCCGGGCATGATCTTCGGGTTCTCGCGCATGCGCGTCGTCTCGACGCGCTACAACGATCGGCCGGCGGCGGCGTCGCGCCCTTTCGACCGCGGGCGAGACGGCTTCGTGCTCGGCGAAGGCGCGTGGATGCTGGTGCTCGAGCGCGAGGACCGGGCCCGCGCGCGCGGCGCGCAAGTCTACGCGCGCGTCGAAGGCTATGCCTCGACCTGCGATGCCTATCACCGCGTGCAGATGGATCCCGACGGCGCGGAGATCATCCGCTGCCTCGAAACCGCGTTGGATCGAGCCGGCCGGCGCCCGGAGGAGATCGGCTACATCAACTATCACGGCACGTCGACGCAGCTGAACGATCGCATCGAAGCGCAGTGCGTGCGCCGGGTGTTCGGCCGCCACGCGGATCGCGTGCCCGGCTCCTCGACCAAGTCGATGATCGGGCATCCGCAAGGCGCGAGCGGCGCGGCCGGCGTGGCGACGACGGCGCTCGCCCTCTCGCGCGGGGTGCTCCCGCCGACGATCAATCTCGACGATCCCGATCCCGCCTGCGACATGGATTTCATCCCCAACACGCCGCGGACCGCGGAGGTCGAGGCGGCACTCTGCAACTGCCTGGGGTTCGGGTCCAAGAACAGCGCGCTGGTGCTGGGACGCGCGCGGTGATGCCCGATGCCGCGTGATCCCGCCCGGGCGCGGTGCGTGCCATGACGCGGCAGGCCGACGTGCTCGTCGTCGGGGGAGGTCCTGCCGGCAGCGCCGCCGCGATCACGCTGGCCCGCGCGGGTGCGCGTGTGCGGCTCCTCGAACGGGCGACGTTTCCCCGCCACAAGCTGTGCGGCGACACGCTGAATCCGGGCGCGCTGTCGATCGTCGATCGGCTCGGCGCCGGTCGCGAGGTCCGGGCCTGCGCCTTGCCGATACTCGGCATGACGGTGACCGGACCCGGCGCTGAGGTCTCGGCCGACTATCCCGACGGTCTGCGCGGCATGTCGGTGACGCGGTGGTGTCTCGATCAGCTCCTGCTCGAGGCGGCCGCACATGCCGGCGCGAGCGTCGACACCGGCGTTGGCGTGAGCGAGCCGGTGATCGAGAACGGCCGCGTCGTGGGCGTGCGGCTGGCCGGCCGCAGCCGCGACGTCCTGCGCGCGCCGGTGGTCATTGCCGCCGACGGCCGCGGCTCGCGGCTCGCGGCGCACGTGAAGCTCGCGTCGTACGCGCGACGGCCGCGACGCTGGGCGTTCGGCGCCTACTTCACTGACGTCGAGCGCCTGTCGGCGCGCGGCGAGATGCACATCCGCCGCGGCGCCTACATCGGCGTGGCGCCGCTGCCGGGCGGCCTCACCAATGTGTCGCTGGTGCTCGATCGGCAGATGTCGCGCGGCGGCTGGCCCGAGGTTCCCGCCGGGCCCGCTGACCTGCAGACGATCGTTCGCCGCGCGATCGCGGCCGACGCCCTGCTGCGCGATCGCTTCGCGGCAGCGAAGCAGGTGTCGCCGGTGACCGTCCTCGGGCCGCTTGCGGTCGATGCACGCGGCGCAGGATGTGCCGGTCTGCTGCTGGCGGGCGACGCCGCCGGCTTTGTCGATCCCATGACGGGCGATGGTCTGCGCTTCGCGCTGCGCGGCGGCGAGCTTGCGGCGCACGCCGCGCTCGAGGAGCTCGCGTCGGGCCGGCCGGCCTTCCGCCGCCTTCACGAGCAGCGCCGGCGCGAGTTCTCGACCAGGTGGCGTCTCAACCGGGCGCTGCGTACCCTGGTGGGATCGCCGGGTGCAGTCCGGCTGGCCGCCCGCGTCGCCAGCTGGTGGCCGGCGCCGATCGAGTATCTGATTCACGTGGCCGGCGACGTGACGCTGGCGCGGCGCAGCCGGCGCGAAGCGCCGCGGGTATGACGGCCGTCGCAATCCCGCTGCTCGTGCTCGGCGCTGTCGTGGTGATGATGCTCGCCGAGCTCTGCTTGTCCGCCTCCAACGAACGCGTGCTCCTCTCGCTTGGGGCGGTGCGGGCCGAAGACCCGGTCTTCCCGATCATGCGCATGGCCTATCCAGGCGTGTTCGTCGCAATGGCGGCCGAGGGCGTCATCGCAGGCGTCGAGCTCGGACCAATCACCGTTGCCGGCGTAGCGCTGATGTTCCTGGCCAAGGCGTTGAAGTTCTGGGCGATCGCCTCGCTGGGGACGAGGTGGACTTACAAAGTGCTCGTCCTGCCGGGGATGCCGCTCGTAACCACAGGCCCGTATCGATGGCTGCGCCACCCCAACTATGTTGCCGTCGTTGGCGAGCTCATCGCCATGGCCCTGATGACGCGGGCCCTGATCACGGGGCCGCTGGGCACGCTTTTCTTCGGCTGGCTGCTGTGGCGGCGCATCGCCGCGGAGGAGCGGGGGATGGAACTATACTCACGGTCAGGGCCGGCCTGACACCGGTCTAAAAACCCGCCGTCCTGGTGTCGTAATGACGAGCATGTCCCCCGAGCCGCCGCTGATGACGATTCCCCGCATGTGCGTCGTGTGCGCGCTGGTGCTGCTGTGCGCGGCCCAGGTACCGCTGGCTCAGAGTCGTTCCGCGGCGCCGACGTCGCCCGCCGAGGCGGCGCTGAAGGCGCTCAACGCGGGTCGGCTGGACGAAGTCGAGACGCTGCTGCGAACGGCCACCGATCCCCGTTCGATCGCGATCCGGGCCCGCGCCGTCATCGCCCGCGGCCGCTACGCGGACGCCGAGAAGCTGCTCACGCCGGCCGCCGCCGCCCAGCCGGGCAGCGACGCGGCCCTCGAGCTGGGATTGCTGCAGAACTATCTCGGCCGCCGCGACGAGGCCACCCGCACGCTGCGGCAGCTCGTGGCCCGCGTCGCGGGAAACACTCCCGCCGAGCTGCTGCGTCTCGGCCGGGCGGCACGCGCGCTGGGAGCGTTCCAGGACGCCAACGATTTCTTCCGCTCCGCCAATCGCATGGCCCCCGAGGACGTCGAAATCAACACCGCCTGGGGCGAGCTGTTCCTGGAGAAGTACGACAACAAGGAAGCGATGCGCTCCTTCCAGGACGCGCTCGAGGTGGACGAGAACCATGTGCCCGCCATCCTCGGCGTCGCGCGCGTCGCGATGGAGGAGAACCCGCCGGCGGCGAAGCGGGCCATCGAACGCGCGCTCAAGCTGAATCCGAACTCGGTTCCGGCGCATCTGCTCGCCGCCGAGATGGCGCTCGACGACCGCAAACGAGACGATGCCCGCGAGAGCGCCCGGCGTGCGCTCGCAGTGAATCCGAACAGCCTCGAGGCACGCTCGCTCGTTGCCGCCATCGACAACCTCGAAGGCAAGACGACGGCGTTCGAAGAGCAGGTCCGCGAGATCCTCGAGATCAACCCGCGCTACGGCGAGGTCCACCGTGTGGCCGGCGACCACCTGGCGCGCAACTACCGCTTCGACGAGGCCGTCGAGCAGGTCCGCCGCGCGCTCGCCGTCGACGATGCGAACCCGAGGGCGTACGCGGATCTCGGGAAGCACCTGCTGCGGACGGGCGATGAGACCGGCGCACGCCGCGCGCTCGAGCGCGCGTTCAAGGACGACAGCTACGATCGGCAGACCTACAACTCGCTCGAGCTGCTCGACACCCTCGACAAGTTCGTCACGATCACCGACGGCGATCTCATCTTCCGCTTCGATCCGGGTGAAGCAGCGGTCATGCGCGAGCATGCCATTCCGCTCGCCAAGGAAGCGATGGCGGCGCTCACCAGACGCTACAACTTCACGCCGCAGGGGCCGATCCTGATCGAGATGTTCCCGAAGCACGACGACTTCGCCGTGCGCACGATCGGTCTGCCCGGCATGATCGGCGCGCTCGGCGCCTGCTTCGGCCGCGTCGTTACGCTCGATTCGCCAAAGGCGCGGCCGCCCGGCGATTTCAACTGGGGCGAGACGCTGTGGCACGAGCTGGCGCACGTCTTCACCATCCAGATGTCGAAGCAGCGCGTGCCGCGCTGGCTCACCGAAGGCGTATCAGTGTGGGAAGAGCGGCGCGCGCGGCCCGAATGGGGACGGGAGATGGACCTGCCGTTCGTGCACGCCCTCAACGAAGGCAGGGTGATGAAGCTCGACGTGCTCAACCAGGGCTTCCAGGATCCCCAGATGATCTCGCTCGCCTACTACCAGGCCTCGCTCGTCGTCGAGCACATCGTCGAGACCTACGGCGAGCCGAAGCTGCACGCGCTCCTGCGCGCCTACGGCGAGGGCCTCGAGGACGAGACCGCGATCAAGGAGGGCCTCGGCGTGTCGCTGGCGCAGCTGCAGTCAGGATTCGACGCCATGCTCGAGAAGCGGTACGCCGGGCTCCGCCAGGCGCTGAAAACGCCCGAGGGCATGAAGGAGAAGATGTCGCTGGACGAGCTGAAGACGCTCGCCCAGTCGAATCCCGCGAGCTTTGCCGTGCAGATGCGGCTGGGGCAGGCGCTGTACGAAGCCAAGGACCATGCCGGCGCGATCGCGGCGTTCGAGCGGGCGTCGCAGCTCGTTCCCAACGCAAGCGGGGCGAGCAACCCCAACGCCCTGATCGCGAAGATCGCGCTCGAGCAGAAGGACAACGACCGCGCCATCCGCGCGCTGGAAGCGGTGTTGAAGGTCGATCATGCCGACGTCGAGTCGGCGCGGCAGCTGGTCGCACTGCTCGCACCGCTCGAGGATCCCGCGCGCACCGAAGACGCGTACCGCCGTCTGGTGGCGATCGATCCGTTCGACCGCGAGGCGGAAGCGCAGCTGGGACGCCTGGCCCTTCAGCGCAAGGACGCGTTGACCGCGGTGCGCTCGTTCAAGAGCGTGCTCGGCGCGAATCCGCCGGATCGGGCGCAGGCGCACCTCGACCTGGCCGAAGCGCACCTGGCCGCGGGACAGTACGCGGACGCGAAGGCCCAGACGCTGGCGGCGCTCGAAATCGCGCCGTCGTTCGAACGCGCCCAGGACCTGCTGCTGAAGATCTCAGAGACCGCGAAATAGGCGCGTCAGCGGATATCGTTCCACCACTCGACGCGCTGGCGCTCGGGCTTCCTGAACAGGAAGACGCCGACGAAGCCCGCCGCGAAGCCGGCGACGTGCGCCCAGAAGGCGATGCCGCCGCCCGGCTCGCCGCTCGCGGCCGACACGATCGAGCCGACCCCGCTCAGGAACTGCATCACGAACCAGATGCCGAGGAAGAAGATCGCCGGCACCTCGATGATCTGCCAGAAGAAGAGGACCGGCAGCAGCGTGACGATGCGCGAGTGCGGGTAGAGGACGAAGTAGGCGCCCATGACGCCGGCGACGGCGCCGCTGGCGCCGACCATCGGCACCTGCGAGTCGGGGGCGGTGACCGTCTGGCCGAGCGCCGCGGCAATGCCGCACAGCAGATAGAAGACGAGAAAGCGCCCGTGCCCCATGCGGTCCTCGACGTTGTCGCCGAAAATCCACAGATACAGCATGTTGCCGGCGACGTGCAGGAACCCGCCGTGCAGGAACATCGAGCTGAGCACCGAGGGCCACGAGAAGAACGCCGGAACCAGCCCGTGGGTGAAGACGAATTCGTCGACCGCTTCGCCGAGGGAGAGCTGATAGAGAAATACCGCCGCGTTGATGACCACCAACGACACCGTGACGTATGGCGTGGTGCGCGAGGGAATGACGTCGCGAAGCGGAATCAACCTAGTTAGAGTACAGTACCGCCTCGCGGATGAAATGCCGATACTGCAACACCGAAATCGCTGACAACGCGCTCATCTGTTACCGCTGCGGGAAAGCAACCAGCGAGCCCCGGGTCAAGCCTCCGTCGGAGGGATCGATTTTCGAGCATCGCCGCCGCCGATCGCCGTGGCTGGTGGTGCTGATTGCCGTCATCCTCGCGCTCCTCGCCCTCGCCGGGTTCCTGTTCACCGGAATCTATAATTGAGACGTGGGCCGTTCTGCCGGGCTGGTCGTCCTTGCGGCCATCGCCACGTTCTGCCTCGTCCAGGACGCGGAGACCGGTGCCGGTGTGGGCCGCTATCTGACGGCCCAGCGCGCGGCGCTGGCCGGTCAGGGGCCGCCGGTGACCGTGGACGAGATCATGAGCCCGGCCAATCGCGAGGCGCTGCGCCAGGGACTGGCGTGGGGCGGCCGCGTGGCGGTCGCCGGCACGATCGCACTCCTCGTCTCTCGGCGGAGGTGGCGCCGTGGATGACCTGATTTTCGACTGGAACCTCGAGTCGCCGCCGCCGAGGCCGCCGATCGTGCTGCTCAACGACGAGACGCTGCGCGACGGGCTGCAGTCGCCGTCGGTGCGCGCGCCCTCGATCGAGCAGAAGCTCCGCGTCCTGCACCTGCTCGATCGGATCGGCATCGACACCGCCGCGCTCGGACTGCCCGGGGCCGGGCCGCACGTCGTCCGCGACGTCGAGCGCCTCGCCGCCGAGATCGTCGAGTGCCGGCTCAAGGTGCAGGCCAACTGCGTCGCCCGCACGGTGATTGCCGACATTCAGCCGATTGCCGACATCGTGCAGCGCACCGGCCTGCCCATCGAGTGCGGCTGCTTCATCGGTTCGAGCCCCATCCGCCAGTACGCCGAGGACTGGACGGTCGACTATCTCCAGCGCTGCACGGAGGAGGCGATCGGGTTCGGCGTCCGGCAGGGGCTCAAGATGATGTACGTCACCGAAGACACGACGCGCTCGGATCCCGACACGCTGCGCCGGCTGTTCCGGACGGCCATCAACGCCGGCGCGCACCGCGTGTGCATTGCCGACACCGTCGGCCACGCCACGCCGGCCGGCGCGCGGGCCGTCGTCCGCTTCGTCAAGCGCGTCGTCGAGGAGACCGGCGCCGAGGTCGGCATCGACTGGCACGGCCACCGCGATCGCGACATGGGCACGATCAACAGCCTGGCTGCGCTCGAAGCCGGCGCGTCGCGCGTCCACGGCACCATCCTCGGCATCGGCGAGCGCGTCGGCAACACGCCGATGGATCTGCTGATGGTCAACCTCGTGCTCATGGGATGGATCGAGCGCGACCTGACGCATCTCAACGATCTCGTGCGCGCCGTGTCGGAAGCGACCGGAGAACCGATTCCCGACAACTACCCGGTGTTCGGCCGCGATGCCTTCCGGACGGCCACCGGCGTGCACGCGGCGGCGGTGGTGAAAGCGTTCCACAAGAACGACTCGGAGCTGGCCGACACGGTCTATTCCGGCGTGCCGGCGCGTCTGGTCGGGCGATCGCAGGAGATCGAGGTCGGCCCGATGTCGGGGCGTTCCAACGTCGTGTACTGGCTCGAGCACCGCGGCGTCACCGCCGACGAGGAGCTGGTCGACCGCATCTTCCGGCGCGCCAAGGCCTCGCGGACGGTCCTGACCGAGGACGAGATCCGCCGCGAGATCAGCCTGTGGAGAAGTGAAAGAGCCGTCCGAGTGGAACGGTAGGTGAACGGGTTCTGGGCTGGCGTCGCGGCCTATTCCATCTGGGGCCTCGTTCCGATCTACTGGAAGCTGCTGAAGCACGTCCCGGCGATCCAGGTGCTCGGCCACCGCATCGTCTGGTCGCTCGCCGTGCTCGTCGTCCTCGTCACCGCCATGCGGCGGCGCGGGCTGCTGCAGGTGGAGGCGAGGAGCGTCGCGATCTACGCCGCAGCGGCGGCCCTGATTGCCTTCAACTGGTTCCTCTACATCTACGCCGTCAATGCGGGATTCATCGTCGAGACCAGCCTCGGCTACTACATCACGCCGCTCGTCAACGTGCTGTTCGGCGTGGTGTTCTTCCGCGAGCGCATGCGGCCGGCGCAGTGGGCGGCCGTCGCCCTTGCCGCGGCCGGCGTCGTGCCGCTGACCTGGGCGTACGGGGCCCTGCCGTGGATTGCGTTCGGGCTGGCGGCGTCGTTCGGCACCTACGGGCTGGCGAAGAAGAAGGCGCCGCTCGATCCGCTCGAAGGCCTGACGCTCGAGACGGCGCTGCTGGCGCCGCTGGCGATGCTCTATCTCGGCATGCTGCACCGCAGCGGCGAGGGCGCATTCCTGCACACGGGCGTGGTGAGCGACGCGCTGATGATCGGCGGCGGCGTGGTGACCACGGTCCCGCTCCTGCTGTTTGCCGCGGCGGTGCGCACCGTGCCGCTCTCGGTGATCGGCATCCTGCAGTATATAGGGCCGACGCTGCAGTTCCTGCTCGGCGTGTTCGTGTACGACGAGCCGTTCTCCCGCGCGCAGCTGGTCGGGTTCTCGATCGTCTGGGTGGCGCTCGCCCTCTACGCGGGTGACAGCCTGCGCGCGCGGCGAGACTCGGCGGTCACGCCGGCGTTCGACGAAGGAACGGTCAGGCGATAATGCCCGATAACAGAGCCCAGGGCCCTGAAGCCCCAAAGCCCAAAGCCCAAAGACGACCAAGCCCAAAGCCCAAAGACCAGAGACCAAGTACGATTTGAGCATCGAGGGCATTGAGCATTGGGCATTGGGCATTGAGTACTAACATCCGCCAGGCACAACCCGCCGACGCGCCGCTGATCCACGACATGCTCCTCGAAGCGGCACGATGGATCGACGCGATGGGCGAGGTGATGTGGGACGCCGGGGATCTCGATCCGCAGCGGGTCGCCGACGAAGTGGCGGCCGGGCAGTTCTATCTTGCCGTTGTCGACGGTGAGCCGGCAGGTACGATCCGATTTCAGCTCGAGGACAGGCTGTTCTGGCCCGACCTGCCCGACGGCGACGAATCCGCGTTCGTGCATCGTCTGGTCGTGCGCCGGCGGTTCAAGGGGAAGGGGATCTCGACGGCCCTGCTGCAGTGGGCGGTCGATCACGCGCGTGCGCTGGGCCGATCGCATCTGCGGCTCGACTGCGACAGGTCACGGCCGAAGCTGAGGGCGTTGTACGAAGGCTTCGGATTCCGGTTCCACAGTTTTCGGCGGGTCGGGCCGTATCACGTGGCGCGCTACGAGTACCCGCTGCACGCGGAGCCTCCCATGCCGGGCGCCTGACGTCTCACGCCAGCCTGCGTCTTCGCGGCGGCGGGGGATCCAGGAGATCTATTTCCTGGAAATTTCCCGACGGCCGCGAGCGTGGCAGGGGCGAAGGCGCGGGCAGGGTCCGCCTGAAGGTACGGACAGGGTCCGCCTGAAGGCGCCTGAAGGCGGACACTACGAACGGTCCGGCTGAAGCCGGACACTACGTGCGGGAGGTGAGTGCCGCCTTGACGCGCTCGGGCGTGAACGGCACCTCGCGGATGCGGACGCCGGCCGCATCGAAGATCGCGTTGCCGATCGCCGCGGCGACGACCGTGATCGAGCACTCGCCGGTGCCGCAGGCGGGCTCGTCGGGCTGGTCGATGAGCACCGTCTCGATGCGGGGAACCGCGAAGCCGACCGGCAGCGAGCGGTAGGTACGCCAGTCGATCGACGTCACCTTCTCCTCGTCCCACGTCACCATCTCCCCGAAGGCCCGGCTCATCCCCTGCAGCGCGCCTCCTTCGATCTGATTGCGCATGCCGTCGGGGTTGGAGATCGGTCCGCAGTCCTGCGCGACGACCAGGCGCGTGACGTGCACGCGGCCGGTCTCGCGATCGACGTCGACTTCGGCGACCATGGCCACGTAGCCGTTGTCGCCCTCGTAGCAGACGCAGGCGATGCCGCGGCCGCTGACGACGCCCGCCGCGGACGAGGCGGGTGTCGGCGACGGCCGGGTCTCCCAGCCGGCGGCCCTGGCCGCGGCGCGAATGGCGCCGCTCAATCGCGCGTGATTCAGATGGCGCAGCCGGTACTCGACCGGATCCGCCCTCACGTGCGCCGCGATCTCGTCCATGAAGCACTCATGGGCGAACGTGTTCTGGAGACGCTCCGGCGCGCGCAGCGGACCGGTGAAGAACGGCGAGCGGACCCGATGCGTGAGCACGCGCTCGCTGCGCACGAGGCCGGCGCCGTTCTGCGCGCCGCCCGCCCGACCGGTGATATACGACGGGGCCGTGTTCAGGTTGTTGTTGAGCGGCGATGACGGCGGCGGTGCCGGCGTGCGTGGATTGAACGGTGCGGGATTGAAGCCGAGCAGCGTCCCGGTGACGACGTTCCCCGGCGTGTTGTAGCCGGGCCGCCCGCCTTTCGCGGCGGACCAGGCCTCGTAGTCCCAGGCCACGATCGTGCCGTTGGCGTCGAGGCCCGCGCGCTGATCGATGACGAACAGGTTGCCGAAGTTCTCCCACGCCATCTCGTCCTTGCGCGACAGCTGTACGCGCACCGGTTTGCCGACCGCCTGCGACAGGACCGCGGCGTCGTAGGTGACGGTGTCGGCGCCGTTGATGCCGTAGCAGCCTGCCCCGCGCGTGAAGATCACGCGCACGTTGGCGGGAGGGATGCCGAGGATTGCGGCAGTGGTGTTCCGCGTCGGGTACACCGATTGCGTCGCCGACCACAGCGTCGCCTTGTCGCCCTGCACGTCGGCGACCGCGCACGAGGTCCCGATCGATCCGTGCATCTGATACGGATGGTGATAGGTGGCGCGCAGCACCGTGGCGGCCGAGGCGAGCGTGCGATCGACGTCGCCCGAATCCACCAGCAGCGTATCGGTCGACGGCGCCTTGCGGATGTCCTGATACGCGTCGCGCTGCGGCGAAAGGCGCGGGCCCGGCGCCCAGGCGACGCGCAGCTTCTCGGCTATCTGGATCGCCTGCCACGGCTTTTCGGCAACCACCCCGACGAAGTTGTTCCTGACCACCAGCTTCACGAAGCCGGGCATGTTGCGCACCGAGCTCTCGTCGGCGTTCACCAGCGTGGCGCCGGGGGAGGGCGGCCGGACGACGCGGCCGTGCAGCATGCCGGGCACGCGCACGTTGTGGACGAACTCGAACTGCCCGGTGACCATCGCGCGCATGTCGACGCGCGGCACCGACGTGCCGAGCACCGTCCACTCGCGCGGGTGGCGGCGGGCGGCCTTCGGATCGAGCTGCAGCTCGAATCGCCTGCCGCCGATCAGCTCGCCGTACGACACGCTGCGCGGCGGCGACGCCTTCACGCGGACCGCGCCGCCGATGGCTTCGAGATCCGCAACCGCGACGCCGAGCCGTGCCGAGGCCAGGCGCACCAGCGCCTCGCGCGCGGTTGCCGCGGCAAGCGCAAGGTTGGTCCGGTTGAAATTGACCGGATGCGACTGCTGTCCGGACGTCGTGCCCTGGTCCGGCGTGAGAGCCGTGTCGCACTGAATCAGCCGCACGCGATCGAACGGTACGCACAGCTCTTCGGCCACGAGCTGGAGCTGCGCGGTGTAGAGGCCCTGGCCCAGCTCGCACTTGCCGGTGCAGGCGGTCACCGTGCCGTCTGCCGCAATCGCAATCCACGAATCGAGCTGCGGGCTGCCGGTGCCGTTGAAGCCCTGGGCGAAGACGCCGCCGGCGCGATCGAGCACGCCCGCCGACGCGAACGTCACGATCATCGCGCCCGAGGCCTTGAGGAACGATCGCCGCGAGAATCCGGCGTCAGCCGGAGCGTGCGCCGCGTCGCGAGTCATGCCCGGACCCCCTGCTCGGCGTAGCGCCGAATCGCCTCGAGCATTCGCACGTTGGCGAAGCAGCGGCACAGCACGCCCGACAGCGCCTGCTGGATCTCGGCATCCGTTGCCCGCGGGTTCCGGTCGAGGAACGCCTTGGCGGTGAGGATGACGCCGCTCAGGCAGAAGCCGCATTGCGCCGCCTGCTCGTCGATGAACGCCTGCTGGATCGGATGCGGGTTCTCGGGCGTGCCGAGCCCTTCGAGCGTCGTGATCGCGGCGGTGCCGACGCTGCCGACCGGCGTGATGCACGACCGGATCGCCTGGCCGTTCGAGAGCACCGTGCACGACCCGCACTGGCCGAGGCCGCAGCCGAACTTCGGCCCGCGCAGCTCGAGGTCGTCGCTCAGGACGAACAGCAGGGGCGTCGCCGGATCGACGTCGACCGTCCGCGATCGCCCGTTCACCGTGAGGGTGATGCTGGCCATGCGGGTGAGGATACTCCACTGTCGGCCCGGGCGGACTCTGCTTCAGGACGAACGCTCCCGGCAGGTGCCGCCGGCCTTCCGGGCCCGCCCGTGCGAGCACCCGGTCGTCCGCCTCTTCGTGCCGTCGTCGCCGTCGCGGCGGCGCCTACCGTGCGAGCCGCTGCTCGAGGTCGGGCAGGGCGGCGAGGACGACGTCGCCGACGATCTGCAGGCTGCGGGGGCTGACGAACTCGAGCGTGTCCTGCGGCGTGTGCCAGGTCGGGTTGTCGAGGTCGATGATGTCCACCGCCGGGATGCCGGCGCGGAGGAAGGGGATGTGGTCGTCCTCGACGGCCGTCAGCTCGTTGGAGAACGTGCCGGAATGTCCCAGCCGCCGCGCCGCCGCCCAGACGAGGTCGACCAGCCACGGCGTTGAATTGGCGTCGCGGCGCACCACCAGGTCGCGGTCGCCGATCATGTCGAGCAGCACCAGCGCTTCGAGCGACGCGAGCGATCCGTCCTTCTGCGCCGCCTGCACGTAGTGGCGGCTGCCGTAGGTGTTGTCGTTGCCGCGCCACTCGGGCAGGCGCGCTTCCTCGCCGTCGAGGAAGAGCAGCTCGATGGTGAACTCATTGGGCCGCTGCTTGAGGACGCGCCCCAGCTCGAGCAGCGCCGCCGTCGACGAAGCGCCGTCGTTGGCGCCGACGAAGACGAACTCGCGATAGAGCTTGGTGTCGAAGTGGCTGGCGAGGGCGATGGTCTCGCGGCGCCGGCCCGGAATCGTGGCGATGACGTTGGCCATCGACACCTCGCCGAGCGGCGTCATGCCGACGAACCTCTGCTCGCGGGACTCGATGCCGGCGGCCTTCAGCTGTTCGATGATGTAGCGCCGCGTCTCGGCAATGGCGGGCGTGCCGGACGGACGCGGCCCGAAGGACACCTGCTTGCGGAGGTGCTCGAAGGCGCGGCGGCTGTCGAAAGCCATGGTCGGTGCGAGCTGACGGTTGCCGGGCGGTGCAATGCCTGGTTCGCCTGTCGGTGCGAGGGTCGCATCGCCGGATCGCGCGTCGCCGGCCGGTGCAGGCTTCCTGTCGCTCGTCGGTGCAACGCGGCTGTCGCCCGTCGGTGCCGGGTCCACGCCGGGCGAGCTCTCGGCTCCCGTGCAGGCGATCATCGCCCCGACGAGCGCGGCGGTCGAATACACGCCCCGCACCTTTCGCACCGACATGCGTCAACCCCTTCGCATCCACACGCGTGAGCCCCCTTTTGCACCGACTCGCGGCAGGCTCCGTGTACCTGGGAACTTTCTACTTCCGGTCCTTCAGCGGCACGTAATCCCGCCGCTTGTTCCCGATATAGACCTGCTTCGGCCGCGCGATCTTCTGATCGGGGTCGAGCAGCATCTCCTCCCACTGCGCCACCCAGCCCGAGGTCCTCGGGATGGCGAACAGCACCGGGAACATCTCTACCGGGAAGCCCATCGCCTGGTAGATCAGGCCGGAATAGAAGTCGACGTTGGGATACAGCCTGCGGGTGACGAAGTACTCGTCCTGCAGCGCGATCCGCTCGAGCTCGAGGGCGATGTCGAGCAGCGGGTTCCTGCCGGTGACCTCGAACACCGCGTCGGCCGTCTGCTTGATGATCTTCGCGCGCGGGTCGTAGGACTTGTAGACGCGGTGGCCGAATCCCATCAGACGGCCTTCGCCCGCCTTGACGCGCTTGATGAAGCCGGGAACGTTCTGCACCGAGCCGATCTCGGTGAGCATCCGCAGCACCGCCTCGTTGGCCCCGCCGTGCAGCGGACCGTAGAGGGCGGCCGCCGCGCCCGCCATCGCCGAATACGGATCGACGTGGGAGCTGCCGATGCCGCGCATCGCGCTGGTGCTGCAGTTCTGCTCGTGGTCGGCGTGCAGGATGAACAGCACCTCGATTGCGCGCTCGAGGACCGGGTTCACCTGGTACTTCAGCTCGGTCATGCGGAACAGCATGTTGAGGAAGTTGCCGGCGAAGCTCAGGTCGTTGTCGGGATAGATGTACGGACGGCCGATCGAGTGGCGGTAGGCGTAGGCGCCGATGCTCGGCACCTTGGCGATGAGCCGATGGATCTGCTTCTTGCGCGACTGCTCGTCGAAGATCTTCTTGGCGTCGGGATAGAACGTCGAGAACGCGGCAACCGTGCTGATGAAGACGCCCATCGGATGCGCGTCGTACTGGAAGCCCTCCATCAGCTTCTTGATGTTCTCGTGCAGCATGGTGTGCAGCGTGATCTGCAGCACCCACTCCTTCAGCTGCGCTTCGGTCGGCAGCTGTCCGAAGATGATCAGGTAGGCGGTCTCGAGATACGTCGAATGTTCGGCGAGCTGCTCGATGGGGTAGCCGCGGTATTCGAGGATGCCCTTGTCGCCGTCGATGTAGGTGATCCGGCTGCGGCATGCCGCGGTGTTCATGAAGGCCGGGTCGTACGTCGCCAGCCCGGGTTCGTCGGGCGCAACCTTGATCTGACGCAGGTCGGTGGCGCGAATCACGCCGTCGGTGATGGGAATCTCGTATTGCTTGCCGGTCCTGTTGTCAATGATTGTGAGCGTATCGGCCATATGAACGTGAGTGCGTGGTATGCCCTTCCCTGGTCAACGTCCTTGCTCGGGGAGATCGGTATCAGCCTCGCTGTCGCGATCGGGGACGGATTCGCCCGCGACTCGGTATCGTCCTTCGGCCCATCGCGCCAGATCTTCGTTGCGGCACCGCTCGCTGCAGAACGGCCGCCAGCGCGCCTCGATCGGACGGATACGACACAGCACGCACAGCCGGGGCTCGCCCATCCGAACAATCATACCTCCCATCGCGCAAAACCCGACCGCCTTCCGGCCCCCTGCGCGGGCGGCCGACACCCGAAACCTTCAATTCTGTTGGATTGGTGCGAGCACGGTGGAGCCGGTACGTCGGGCGGGAGCGGGCGATGGCGCGAACCGGCGGCGCGGGCCGGTCAGTCTTCGACCGGCGCGGGCGGATGATGCCTGACGTCGAGGGCCGACACCATGAAGATGACGTCCTCGGCGACGTTCGTCGCGTGATCGCCAATCCGCTCGAGATGCCGCGACACGAGAATCAGGTCCAGCGACGGTTCGACCGTGCCCCGGTCCTCGAGCATGCAGGCGAGCAGGTCGCGGAAGACCTGCGTCTTGAGCGCGTCGAGCCGATCGTCCTGGTTGAGCACCTGGCGCGCCAGGCCGGCGTCGCGCTTCACGTAGGCGTCGAGCGCGTCCCGCAGCATGGCCTGGGCGATGACCCCCATCTTCGGGATGTCGATCAGCGTCTTCACCGGCGGGTGGCTGATGTACCGCAGGCCCGCCTCGGCGATGTTGACCGCCAGGTCGCCGACGCGTTCGAGATCGGTGTTGATCTTCACCGCCGCCACGATGGCGCGGAGGTCGGTGGCCATCGGCTGGTGCAGCGCCAGCAGCCGGAAGCAGCGGTTGTCGATCTCGATGTGCAGCTGGTTGAGCGGCTCGTCGCCGTGCAGCACCCGGTCGAACAGGCGGCGGTCGCGGGAGACCAGCGCCTGGACGGCGGCATGCACGCGTTCCTCGGCGAGGCCCCCCATCTCGAGCAGGCGGGCCTGCAGCGTGTCGAGCTCTTCGCGGAAGTGCGGGACGTGTCGCTCCACTAGCCGAATCTCCCGGTGACGTAGTCTTCGGTGAGCGTTTCGGCCGGCGCGGTGAAAATCTTGTCCGTCCGATCGAATTCGACGAGCCGGCCCAGCCAGAAGAAGGCGGTGTAGTCGGAGACGCGCGCCGCCTGCTGCATGTTGTGCGTGACGATCACGATAGTGTAGGACTGCTTCAGGTCGTACACCAGCTCCTCGATGCGCTGCGTGGCGATCGGATCGAGCGCCGACGCGGGTTCGTCCATCAGCAGGATCTCGGGGCGCACCGCGAGGGCGCGGGCGATGCACAGCCGCTGCTGCTGGCCGCCGGACAGGGCGAGCGCGGACTCGTGCAGCCGATCCTTCACTTCGTCCCACAGCGCCGCCTGCCGGAGGCTTTCCTCGACGCGCCCGGCCAGCTCCGACGCGTCGGCCGCCATCCCGTTGATGCGCAGGCCGTAGGCGACGTTCTCGAAAATCGACTTCGGGAACGGATTCGATTTCTGGAACACCATCCCCACGCGGCGCCGAAGCTGCACCACGTCCACGTCCGGCCCGTAGATGTCGACGCTGTCGATCCGGATGCTGCCCTCGACACGCGTACCGGGAATGATGTCGTTCATCCGGTTGAGCGTGCGCAGGAACGTGCTCTTGCCGCAGCCCGACGGGCCGATGAACGCGGTGACGAGATTGCGCCTGATGCGGATCGAGATGTCGTGGAGGGCGCGCTTCTGGCCGTAGAAGAAGCTCAGCCTGTCGACCTCGATCTTGACCGGCGCGTCGACCCCGGTTGTATCCCGGGGCCTGGCGGCCAGCTCGCCGAGCGAGGTCAACGGACGCGGCGCCGCGACGTTCATGCCGTCCCCCGTTGCGAATACCGATCGCGCAGCCACACGGCAATCGCGTTCATCGACAGCAGCAGCAGGACGAGCACCAGAATGCCCGCCGCGGCGTTGGCATGGAAGTCGGCCTGCGGCCGCGACACCCAGTTGAAGATCTGGATCGGCAGCACGGTGAACGGCGACCAGATCGAGTCCGGCGCGAAGGTCGCGAACGTGACCGCGCCGGTGATGATGAGGGGCGCCGTCTCGCCGACGGCACGCGACAACGCCAGAATCAGGCCGGTCAGGATGCCTGGCGCCGCCACCGGCAGGACCTGATGCCGGATGGTCTGCCACTTCGTCGCGCCGAGCGCATACGAGGCCTCGCGCAGCGATCCGGGCACCGCGCGCAGCGCCTCGCGCGTCGACAGGATGACCACCGGCAGCACCAGCAGCGCGAGCGTCGAGGCCCCGGCCAGCACGCTGCGCCCCATCCCCAGCGTGCGCACGAACAGCCCCAGCCCGAGCAGCCCGTACACGATCGACGGCACCGCCGCGAGGTTCGTGATGTTGAGCTCGATGATGCGCGCGGGCAGACTGCGCCCGCCGTACTCCTCGAGATAGATCGCCGCGGCAACGCCCACCGGCACCGCCAGGACCGCGGTCACCAGGATGATGAACACGCTGCCCCACAGCGCCGGCCAGATGCCGGCCTGAGAGGCGCGCCGGGACGGATAGCCGGTGACGAAGTCCCACGACAGCCGTCCCGCCCCGTCGACCACGATGTCCCGGATCAGGGCCCCGAGGCAGGCGAGCGCCGCCAGCAGCACGAGCAGCGCGACGGTCTGGAACGCCGCGTCCGCGGCGCGCCGCCAGGCGATTGTCCGTCCGCCCGCACGGGCCTCGCCCAGGGTGTCCGCCACAAGGTTCACGCGTACGCCTCCCGATAGCGTTCGCGCAGCCACGTGCTCACCAGGTTCAACCCGAACGTGCCGATGAACAGCAGCATGCCGACCGCGAAGATCGTCCGGTACTCGAGCGTGCCCTGCGGCGTGTCGCCGAGGCTGACCTGCACGATGTAGGCGGTCATCGTCTCGACCGGAACCGTCGGATCGAGCGTCAGCCGCGGCTGCTGCCCGGCGGCAATCGCCACGATCATCGTCTCGCCGATCGCGCGCGACACTGCCAGGATGAACGCGGCCGTGATCCCGGAGAAGGCCGCCGGCACGACGACGCGCAGGCTGGTCTGCATGCGGGTGGCGCCGAGCGCATACGACGCTTCGCGCAGGCCGCGCGGCACGCCGCGCATGGCGTCCTCGGCCAGCGACGACACCAGCGGCAGAATCATGATCCCCATCACGATGCCGGGGCTGAGCGCATTGAACCCCGCCATCGCGGGCACGACGCGCTGCAGCAGCGGCGTGACGAACAGCAGCGCGAAGTAGCCGTACACGACGGTGGGGACGCCGGCCAGCACTTCGAGCACCGGCTTGACGATGCGCCGCACGCGGGAGCCGGCGTACTCGCTCAGATAGATCGCGCTCAGCAGCCCCATCGGAAGCGCCACCGCCATCGCAATCAGCGTCACCAGCAGCGTCCCCGCCACGAGCGGGAGGACGCCGAACCGCGGCACCGCGAAGAGCGGCGTCCACTCGGTCCCGGTCAGGAACTCGACGATCGGCACCTCGCGGAAGAACGCGCCCGTCTCGATCGTCAGGACGACGACGATGCCGATCGTGGTGCCGATCGAGAGAACGGCGCACAGGAACAGCGCCCGCTCGATGAGAGGTTCGAATCGCCGCTGGATGCGCCGCGGCGGCCGGAAGGCGGCAACGTTCATTGCTCCCGCGTGAGCAGCTGTTCGAGGGTCACGCCCACCTGCGGCGTCCCCTCGCCGAAGGCGGTGCCCGCCCTGCGTTCGGCGAAGTGCTTCCTGGCTAGGTCGTAGATTTCGGGCGTGAGCTCGACATAGCCGACTTCCCGCATCAGCTCCTGCGACGCGAAGTACTGCTCGATGAACCGCTGGACCTCGGGCCGATCCGCCGCCCGGCGCGAGACGTAGATGAACAGCGGACGCGAGAGCGGCTGGTAGGTGCCGTTGCGCACCGTCTCGGCCGACGGCGTCACCGGCCCATCGCCGTTGTCCGCCCGGCCATCGTCGACGGCGAGCAGCTTCAGCGCCGACTTGTTCTGCTCGACGTAGGCCAGCGGCAGGAAGCCCAGCGCCGCTTCATCGCCGCTGACGCCCTGCACCAGGACGTTGTCGTCCTCGCTCGAGGTGAAGTCGCCGCGGCTCGATTTGGCCTTGCCCACGATCGCTTCGGTGAAATAGTCGTAGGTTCCCGAATCCACGCCGGCGCCGAACAGGTGAATCTCGCGATCCGGCCAGCCGGTCCGCACGTGGCTCCACCTGGTCACCTTGCCCTGCGCCTCCGGCGCCCAGAGCCGCTTCAGCTCGGCGACCGTGACGTGCGACGCCCACGTGTTCTTCGGGTTCACGACAATGGCCACGCCGTCGTAGGCGACGGGCAGTTCGATGTAATCGATGCCGGCCTGTCGGCAGGCGTCGATCTCGCTGGTACTGATCGGACGCGACGCGTCGCTGATGTCGGTCTCGCCGCGGCAGAACTTCTGGAATCCGCCGCCGGTGCCGGAGATGCCGACCGTCACGCGGACGCCGGGATTGGCTTTCTGAAACTCTTCGGCGACGGCCTCGGTGATGGGGAACACCGTGCTGGACCCATCGATTTGAATGACTGCCGGACGGCTGCCGGTGTCCGTCCCGGTGCCGGCGTCGCCGCCGCCGCAGCCGGCCAGGCCAACCGCGAGGAAGAGCAGGAGAGCGGACGGCTTCAGCGCGCTGGTCACGCTTTCACGCTATCCAACGCGAATTTCGCGGCTGTTTCTCCAATGTTAAATCGGTGTTACACGTCGGCCTTCGCGTCAGCCCGGCGAGACGGTCCTCGTCCTGGCGCGTGTGCGCGAGGCAGCCGCCGCGCGTGTCTTCGTTCGTCGTCGTCGAGGTGTGCCGAGGATTGGCGCCGGGACGGTCGTGGCCGACTCGAGCCGGACGGGCTTTCCGAGCAGCTTCTCGAACGGCTGCAGATGACGATTGGTGGCCCAGACCTCGAGCTCGGCGTCGGTGGCGGTGTGCACCAGCAGCAGGACGTCGTCGCCGCGGTCGCGCAGCTCGAGCCCGCTGATTGCCTGCGCGTGGCTGCGGTCGAGGCTTTCGGCGACGCGCAGGATCGAGGACAAGGTCCGCACCGTCCGGCGCAGCGGCGGGGGCAAGTGCGAGTACTCGTGGTGAGAACGCTTCGGCGTGCCGCGGCGGTGATAGCGGGCCACCAGCGCGATCACCTCGATCTCATCGGGATCGAAGCCGCGCAGGTCGCCGTTCTTGATCAGGTAGTACGAATGGCGATGATGGCGCGCGTAGCTGATCAGCCCGCCCACGTCGTGCAGCAGAGCGGCATACTCGAGCCATTCACGTTCCCGATCGCTCAGCCCGTGCACCGCGCGGCTCTGGTCGAACAAGGCCAGGGCGAGCCGGATCACCTGCTGGGCGTGCTCGGCGTAGTAGTTGCATCGTTCGGCGAGTTCGATCGCGCTGCGACGCCGCACGTCGGGGATCTTGTCCACCTGCGCGATCTGCCGGCGATTGCGGCGGATGTAGTCGAGGACGAGGCCTTCGCGCAGCGCCAGGTCGCACAGCGTGAGCTCGTCGGCACCGAGGCGGCGCAGGATGGTGTCGAGCAGCACCGCGCCGGCGACCACGAGATCCGCGCGCCGCGGGTCGAGGCCGGGCACGGCGAGCCGCTGCGAGGCGTTGAGCCCGACGATCTGCTTGCGGAGCCTGCGAATCTGCTTCGCGGGCACGCGCAGATTGCGCAGCTCGGCGGGGGTCGTGCCGCGGGCGGCTGTGGCGGCCACGGCACCCAGGCTCAGGATGGTGCCCGACGTGCCGATCACGCGGTCGAAGCCGGCTGCCGCGATCTGGTCGCAGTGGCGGCCGATCTCCGAGAGGATGTGCCTGGTGAGTTTGCGTTCGTCGCGGCCCGAGAGAGGATCGCTGTGCACGAAGCGCTCGGTCAAACGAATCACGCCAATCTTGAAGCTGCGGGCGGCCTGAATCGTCGCCGCGTTGCCGTGCGTGATTTCCGTGCTGCCGCCGCCGATGTCGATGACTACCGCACGGCCGCTGCCGACGTCGACGCCGTAGACGGCGGCCTGATGAATGAGCCGCGCTTCCTCGGTGCCGGTAATCACCCGCGGCCGGATGCCGGTCTCGCGCTCGATGCGCGCCAGGAACTCGCCGCCGTTGCGCGCCTCGCGCGTCGCGCTCGTTGCCGCGGCGAGGATCTCGTCGACGCCATGCGACTCGGCGAGGCGCTTGAATTTCGAGAGCGCCTGCAGTGCAGCGGTCATCGCCTCGGTCGTCAACGCCTTGCCGTCGAGGCCGCCGGCGCCGAGCCGCACCATCACCTTCTCGCGATCGATCACTTCGAAGGAGAGATCGGGCCTGACCCGGACGATGATCATGTGGACGGAGTTGGTGCCGATGTCGATGGCGGCAATGCGCATGGTGTGAGTCCGACTTATAGTAGGTCGAGCAGCGTGAGTCCATCATGAAGCGCGCGAATCCCTCGGAGACGATCGTCCGCCAGCGTCTGGCGGCGCTGACCCGGACGCTGCCGGGCGCGCTCCGAGGCGACGTGCAGGCCGTGCATCAGGCGCGTGTGGCGACGCGCCGCATCCGCGAGGCGCTGCCGCTGGTGGCGCACGGCCGAACCGGCAAATCGCTGAAGAAGTCGCTTCGGCAGGTGACGCGCGCGCTCGGCCCGGTGCGCGAGCTGGACGTCGCGCTGATCAACCTGGATCAGCTGCGCGACACCGCCGGCATCTCCGAAGCCGCCATCGTCCGGCTGCGCCAGCTGATTGCCGACGAGCGTCAGCGTCTCGGGGCGCAGATGATGCGGCAGCTGTCGCAATACGACCTGCGGAAGCTGGAGAAGAAGGCCGTCGATGCCGCCGTGCGCCAGCCCGCTGTGTTCGGGCCGCGCGACCCGCGACGGGCCGCGGCGGCAATGGCCCGTGCCGCGCGGCGTGCTGAGGCGCTGCGCGCGGCAATCGACAGCGCCGCCGGTATCTACCTGCCCGACCGGCTGCACGAGGTGCGGATCGCCGTGAAGAAGCTCCGCTATGCCCTGGAAATCGCACAGGACTTGAGCCGCTCCCGGGCCACGGCCCGGATCCGGACGCTGAAGCGAGTGCAGGACCTGCTCGGGCGCATGCATGATTTCGAGATGCTCATCGCGCGCACGCGGGCGATCCAGAGCTGCGCCGGTGCCCCGAACCTGCGGCTCTCGGGCGACCTCGACCGGCTGGTCCGCCGCCTCGAGACGGAGTGCCGCCGGTTACACGTCTGTTACATGAACGAGAGAACATCGTTGCAGCGAATCTGCAATTATGTCAGCGCGCGTGAGGCACGCCTCGGACGCGCCTCGGCAGCGTAGCCCCCGCATGCCTCCAACCGAGATCTATCTCGTCCGACACGCGATTGCCGCGGAACGCGGCGACGACTGGCCCGACGACAGCAAGCGTCCGTTGACCGCGCGCGGCATCGACCGGTTCAAGGAGGCCGCCGCCGGTCTGGCCGCGCTCGACGCGAGAATCGAGGAGATCTTCACCAGCCCGCTGGTGCGGGCGAAGCAGACCGCGGATCTGCTCGCGGCCGGCGTGTCCGGGCGTCCGAGCGTGAAGCTGCTCGAGGGGCTGGCGCCGGGGCATCCGCCGGCGACGGTCATGGCGCAACTCGCCAAAGCCGCCAAACGGCGATGCATTGCCCTGGTCGGCCACGAGCCCGGTCTGGGCGAGCTCGCCGCATATCTGATCGGCGCGCGGATGCCGCTGCCATTCAAGAAGGGCGGCATCTGCCGTATCGATGTCGGTGGTCTGTCATCGAAAGCCAGCGGCACGCTGGTCTGGTTCGTCACGCCGAGAATCCTGCGTAAACTCGCTCCGTGAGCGAGACCGCGGTCATCGTCAATCCGATTGCCGGCGCCGGCCGGAGGCCCGACCTCGGGCGTCGGCGAGCGCAGTTCGCCCGCGCGTGCCTCCGCGGACGCGGGGTGGCGGGCGACGTGTTCGTGACCGGGCACGCCGGCCACGCCCGTGAGCTTGCCGCGGCGGCGGTCGGACGCGGCGTGTCGTGCTGCATCGCCTGGGGCGGCGACGGCACGGTCAACGAGGTTGCCTCGGCCCTCGCCTTCACGCCAGCCTCGCTCGGGATCGTCCCGGGCGGGTCGGGGAACGGGCTGTCGCGAGAGCTGGGCATTCCCTTCGAAGCGCACGCCGCATTCACGATTGCGCTCGGCGGACGCGAACGCGCGATCGATGCCGGGGAGATCGACGGGCGTCTGTTCTTCAACCTGGCCGGGGTCGGGCTCGACGCGCGCATCGCCCACCACTTCTCCGCCACCGGCCTCGTGCGCCGCGGCTTCCGACGCTATCTCGAGATCGCGGCCGCCGAGATCTTCGCGCACGCGCCGCTCGAGTACGACATCAGCGTGGACGGGCAGGTGCGCCGCTCGTCCGTGCTGCTCGTCGCGATCGCCAACGGCCGCCAGTATGGCAACGGAGCCCTGATCGCGCCGGCGGCGCGCATCGATGACGGCAAGCTGGACGTGATCGTGGTCGAGGATCGGTCGCCATGGGCCGTGATCCGCCACATCCCGAAACTGTTTCGCGGTCGGCTCGCCGAGGTGCCCGGCGTCACGATGACGCCAGCCGCTCAGGTCTGCATCAGCGGGCCGGCGCCGCTCATCTATCACGTCGACGGCGAGCCGTGCGAGGGCGGATCGTCGCTGTCCGCGCGCATCCGCCCCGGCGCGCTGAAGGTCCGGGTGAGGTAGTTCCAGGATTTACACAACGTTTACACGCCCGCTCGTCCGCCCCGGGGTATAGATCGACGGAGATTATGTACAAGCGAACGTTTCGAAAGGCGGATCGGACCCATCGCTTCGTCATCACCAGCAGCGATGAATCGGGATGGGAGGTCCGCGAAGAGCAGGACAGCCTGATCATCTCGCGCGTCCGTTATACCGACTGGCATCGCGTCGAGCGCGCGCGAACCGCGTTCGCGGCGCAGGCGCTCGAGCTCGAGTTGTGCGGCTGGAAGGAATCCTGAAGAGGCTGTGCCGCGCGCCGGTCCCGCTTGCGGCAGCGGCGCGCTATTCCACGAAGCGATACCCGAGACCCACCACCGTCTCGATCTGCCGTCCGGCTGCGCCGAGCTTGCCGCGGAGCCGGCCGACGTGCACGTCCACCGACCGGGTTTCGACCACGCGGTCGTAGCCCCACACACGCTCGAGCAGGCGATCGCGCGAGAGTACGCGGTTCCGGTTCTCGACCAGGTATCGCAGCAGCTCGAACTCACGCCGTGTGAGACGGACGGCTTCGCCGTCCACCGTCACCGCCACCGCATCGAAGTCGGCGACCAGATGCTTGCCGCGATACACCAACGGCTTCGCCGGCTCGCGTCCGTCGGCGCCGGCCCTGGAGCGGCGCAGCACCGCGCGTACGCGTGCCGCCAGCTCGCGCAGGCTGAAGGGCTTGGTGACGTAATCGTCGGCGCCGACATCGAGCCCGGTCACGCGATCGCTCTCGCTGGTCCGCGCCGTCAGCATGATGATCGGCACGCGCGCCGTGCCCGCCCGCGCGCGAAGGATCCGGCAGACCTCGAGGCCGCTCAGCACCGGCAGGTTCAGATCGAGCACGATCAGATCCGGACTGCACTCGCTCGCCGCCTTCAGCGCCTCGTCGCCGCTGCCGACGACGGCCACCTCGATCCCGCCGTCCTTCTCGAGGCTGTGCTTGATCAGTCCGGCAATGTCCTGTTCGTCCTCGACGACGAGAACGCGCGTGGCGGATTCAATGCTCAATGCTCGATGCCCAAGTCGGTTGGTGGTTGGCGGTTCGTGGCTGGTGGTTCGTGGTTGATGGCATGGTCGAAGCACGTGGCGCGAAGGCGTCTACCACCAACCACGAACCCCCAATCACCAAGCCCCAAGCGCCAAGCCCCAAAGCTCAAAGCCCAGAGCCCAAAGCCCAGAGACCAAAGACCAAGACCAGGGACAACTGTAAGAAACCGGGGTTTCCGGCCCGTGACACGGCAGTTAAATCTGGGTTACAGCCGGGGAGGGCGGGGCAGGTCCGGCTCCGGCCGGGGTTTGGTAGTATCCACGGGTGACCACGAATCTCCAGGACGAGACTACTCCGGCATCCGCCGCCGGCTCCGAGGCGGCGCAGCGCTGGCTTCCGGCGCTGCTGCTGCTCTTCGTCGGGTCCGGCTGCGCGGCCCTCATCTACGAAGTCGTCTGGTTTCAACTCCTCCAGCTGTCCATCGGATCCTCAGCGGTTTCGCTCGGTGTGCTGCTGGGCATCTACATGGGCGGCATGTGCCTCGGCAGCCTGCTGCTGCCGAAGTATCTGAGTCCCCGGGCGCATCCGCTGCGGGTGTACGCGCTGCTCGAAATCGGCATCGGCGTCTTCGGCGTGATCGTGCTCTTCGCCGTGCCCGTGGTCGGGCGGATCTACACGAGCATTGCCGGAACCGGCCAGGTCAACCTGGTCCTGCGGGCGGTCGCGGCGGCAATCTGCCTGCTGCCGCCGACGCTGCTCATGGGCGCCACCCTGCCGGCCATCGCGCGCTGGGTCCATGCCACCCCGCGGGGCGTGTCCTGGCTCGGGTACTTCTACGGCGGCAACCTCGCCGGCGCCGTCGCCGGAAGCCTGCTGGCCGGCTTCTATCTGCTGCGGGTCTATGACATGCCCACAGCGACTGCCGCGGCGGTCTTCCTGAACGTCCTCGTCGCCCTGATCGCGCTGCTCGTCGCGGCGCGCACGCCGCACACGGTGATCACGGCGGCTCCCGAGGAGCTGACCTCGGCAGTCGAGACGCCGCGCGAGATTCCACGCCTCGTCTACATCGCCATCGCGCTGTCGGGCCTCACCGCGCTCGGCTCGGAAGTGGTCTGGACGCGCGTGCTCTCGCTGCTGTTCGGCGCGACGACGTATACGTTCTCGTTGATCCTGGCCGTCTTCCTGGTCGGCCTGGGGATCGGCAGCAGCCTCGGCGCGGCCATGGCGCGCAACATCGCGAGCCCGCGGATTGCGCTCGGCTGGTGCCAGCTCGGGCTGTGCGCCTGCATCGCCTGGGCGGCGTACGCGACCGGCGCCTCGATGCCGTACTGGCCGATCAACCCGTCGATTTCGACCTCGCTGTCGTACAACTTCCAGCTCGACCTGATGCGCGCGATCTGGGTGATGCTGCCCGGCGCGATCCTGTGGGGCGCGAGCTTTCCGCTGGCGCTCGCCGCGGTGGCCACGCCGGGACAGGATTCGGCGCGCCTCGTCGGCGGCGTGTATGCCGCCAACACGGTGGGCGCCATCATCGGCGCGACGGTGATCAGCCTGGCGCTCGTCGGCACGGTCGGCAGCCAGAAGACGCAGCAGGTGCTCATCGGCATTGCCGCGATGGGCGGTCTGCTGATGCTCATGCCGGCGGTCGGCGAGACGCGCCGACTGCTGGGCTCGACCCCGGTGGTCGTGATCGGCATCGCGCTCGTCGCCGGCCTGCTGGCCCGCTCGGTGCCGCCGATCCCGTGGCTGCTCGTCGCCTACGGGCGCTACGCGGCGACGTGGGTGGGGCAGAACGAGATGGTCTACGTCGGCGAGGGGGTCACCGCCTCGGTGGCCGTGACCCGCACGCCGACCGGCGTGCTCAACTACCACAACGCGGGCAAGGTGCAGGCGTCGAGCGAGCCGCAGGACATGCGGCTGCAGCGCATGCTCGGACACATCACCACGCTCGTGCCGAAGAACCCGAGCAAGGTGCTCGTGATCGGCTGCGGCGCCGGCGTCACGGCGGGTGCGGTGTCGATCGACCCGCTGGTGAAGGACCAGACCATCGCCGAGATCGAGCCGCTCGTGCCGCGCGTGGTCTCCACCCACTTCGCCCAGCACAACTTCAACGTCGTCGCCAACCCGAAGGTGAAGGTGCATCTCGACGACGCCCGGCACTACCTGCTGACGACCGACGAGAAGTTCGATGCGATTACCTCGGATCCGCTGGATCCGTGGGTGAAGGGCGCGGCCACGCTCTACACGCGCGAGTTCTTCGAGGTCGTCAAGTCGCACCTCAATCCCGGCGGCGTCGTGACGCTGTTCGTGCAGTTGTACGAGAGCAGCGAGGCGGCGGTGAAGAGCGAGATCGGGACGTTCCTCGAAGCGTTCCCCAACGGCGCGGTGTTCGCCAACACGGTGAACGGTCAGGGCTACGATCTCGTCCTGTTCGGTCAGCTCGACGGGGGCAAGATCAACGTCGACGCGGTGCAGGCGCGGCTGTCGGACCCGGCAAATGCCGAGATTGCCCGTTCGCTGAGCGAGGTCGGCATCCACTCGGCGATCGATCTGTTTGCGACCTATGCGGGGCGCCGCGAAGACATGAAGAACTGGCTGGCCGACGCGCAGATCAACACCGACCGCAATCTGAAGCTGCAGTATCTGGCCGGCCTCGGCCTGAACCTGTATCAGAGCGACGCCATCTACCGGTCGATGATCCGCGAGGCGAGGTATCCGGAGGATCTGTTCGAGGGCAGCCCCGAGACGCTCGCGGCGCTGAAAGCCCGGATCGACGCGACGCTGTCGGGCGTGTCGTCGTTCTAGTCGCGACTGCCGCGGCCGCGATGCGCACGGGGATCCGCCCTCTCGTGCGCTTCGCGGCCGGGGCAGGTCAGACGACCGTCCCCGGCTTGATCACCCCGCCTTTGGGCACCACGATGATCCCGCCGCGGATGTAATAGCCGTCGCCGTCGGCGTGCTCGACGCCCTTCTCGTTGACCAGCCGCGCGCCGTCGCCGATGCGCGCGTTCTTGTCGATGATGACGCGATCGAGCACGACGCCCTTGCCGACGCCGAGCGCGGGCAGACCTTCGGGCGGCGCCCCGTACTCGTAGAAGTCGGCGCCGAGCAGCACCGACCGCGACACGCGCGAGCCCTCGCGGACCGCGGAGCGAACGCCGACGACCGAGGTGTCGATGTCGCACCCGGCCAGGTAGCAGCCCTCGGCGATGACCGAGTCGCGGGCGCGGACATCCGGGATCAGCGACGCCGGCAGGTCGCGCAGGTGGGTGTAGATCGGACGGTCCTCGTCCCAGAACTGAAACGGCGAGTCGACCCGGCCGAGCATCACGTTGTTCTGGTAGAAGGACTCGATGGTGCCGACGTCGGCCCAGTAGCCGCGGTAGAGAAACGAGCGGATGCGGTACTTGCCGATCGCGTTGGGAATCAGCTCGCGGCCGAAGTCGTGGCCGGGCTCGCGCTCGAGAATCTCCAGCAGCACCGGGCGGGAGAAGACGTAGACGCCCATCGAGGCCATGAACGGCCGCTCGTCGCTGTGCTCGGCGAAGGTTGCGCCCTCGGGGATGCTGCGCCCGATCTCGCGCAGCCGTGCCTCGTTCAGCTTCTCTTCGAATCCGACGATCGTGCCCTCGCGATCGAAGCGGAAGATCCCCATCTGCGTTGCGGTGTGGATGTCGACCGGCTGCGCGGCGATGGTGATGTCGGCCTTCTGTTCACGGTGCGCGGCGACCAGCTCTTCGTAGTTCATGCGGTAGAGGTGATCGCCGGCGAGGATGAGGTCGTACTTCGCGTCGTGCTGGAGAAAGTGCCGCTGCGCCTGGCGAACGGCATCGGCGGTGCCCTGATACCAGTTCGGGTTGTCGGGCGTCTGTTCGGCGGCCAGGATGTCGACGAAGCCGGGAGTGAACCGGCCGAGCCGGTACGTGTTCGAGACGTGGCGGTTGAGCGACGCCGAGTTGAACTGGGTGAGGACGAAGATTCGATGGATGCCCGCGTGCAGGCAGCCGCTGACCGGGATATCGATGAGGCGGTACTTCCCGCCGATGGGTACGGCCGGCTTGGACCTGGTGGCGGTGAGGGGGAACAAGCGGGCGCCCTGGCCGCCTCCAAGGATGATCGCCAGCGTGTCGGTCATCATGACGTCACCGTCTCATTGTGCAGGAAGAGCGGCCTGAGCTGCCCCGAGGTCTTCGGTTTTAACACAGTCGTGCTGGCGACGTGATGAACGCGTCATCTGCAGGCCGTACTGTCGGCACATGCGCGTGGGTATACCACGGCATGCCCGACCAGGGACGCAGGAGCGGCGCACGAGGCAGCGGGCGCCGGCGCCGGCGTTCCAATAAGACCCCTGTCCGGCACGAGAATCGACTACGATGGGCCTCCCCCCCTCCAGGAGGCCCATCATGCCGCTGCTTACGCCAGACCCCACGTTCTATCCATCACCGAGGCTGGCGATGCAGTCGCCGCCTGAAAAGCTGGCCTACGTCGCCTTGATCAACCCGACGAAGACCGGCGTGCCGGACGCCATCGGCGTTGTCGACATCGACGCGGCATCCAAGAGCTACGGCCGCCAGGTCGGCGAGACGAGCATGCCGAACGCCGGCGACGAGCTGCATCACTTCGGCTGGAACGCCTGCAGCTCGTGTCTCTGTCCGTACGCGCCGCACCCGCACATGGAGCGGCGCTACCTGATCGTGCCGGGCATCAACTCGTCGCGCATCCACATCCTCGACACCAAGCCCGATCCGCGCACGCCGGCAATCGTCAAGGTGATCGAAGCGGACGAGCTCGCCAACCGCGCCGGCTACGCGTCGCCCCACACCGTGCACTGCGGTCCCGACGGCGTCTATGTCAGCGCGCTCGGTGCGCCGGGTGGAGACGGGCCCGGCGGCACGTTCGTCCTCGACCCCGAGACCTTCGACGTGCGCGGCCAATGGGAGCTCGATCGAGGCCCGCAGCAGCTCGCCTACGACGTGTGGTGGCACCTTGGCTACGACACGATGGTGACCAGCACCTGGGGCACGCCCAACATGGTGAAAGACGGCGTCAACCCGGAGCTGCTGCTCGGCGGCAAGTACGGCAGCAAGCTGCACGTGTGGGATTTGCGCCGCCGGCGCCACGTGCAGGAGATCGAGCTCGGCGCCGAGCAGCAGATGGTGCTCGAGCTGCGGCCGGCGCACGATCCGACCAGGGCGTATGGCTTCGTCGGGGTCGTCGTCTCGTTGAAGGATCTCTCGTCGTCGATCTGGGTCTGGTACCGCGGGACCAACGGCACCGGCACGGGCACGTTCAAGGTCAAAAAAGTGATCGAGATCCCGGCTGAACCCGCCGATGCGGAGAAGCTGCCGCCGCTGCTGAAGGGGTTCGGGGCGGTGGCGCCGCTGGTGACCGACATCAACCTGTCGCTCGACGATCGCTTCCTCTACGTGTCGTGCTGGGGCACGGGTGAGTTCATGCAGTTCGACGTCAGCGATCCGTTCAATCCGCGCAAGACCGGATCGTTCCGCATCGGCGGCATCGTCAGCCGCGCGGCGCATCCAGCGAGGGCCGGCCAGCCGCTCAACGGCGGCCCGCAGATGGTCGAGATCAGCCGCGACGGCTCACGGGTGTATTTCACCAACGGCCTCTACACGCCGTGGGACGAGCAGTTCTATCCCGACGGCGTGCGCGGCTGGATGGTCAAGGCCGACGTGCATCCGCAGGGCGGGATGGCGCTCGACCCGAAGTTCTTCCTCGAGTCGTCGACGATGCGCCTGCATCAGGTGCGGCTCGAAGGCGGCGACGCCTCGTCCGATTCGTACTGCTACGCCTGACGCGCGGCTGCGGTCATGGAGTGGCTCGCGATGATCGGCCTCGGCGCCTATCACGGGATCAATCCCGGGATGGGATGGCTGTTCGCCGTCGCCCTCGGCATGCAGGCGGGGCGCGCGTCGGCGATGTGGCGCGCGCTGCCGCCGATCGCCCTCGGCCATGTCATCGCGGTCGGTGTGGTCGTGGCGTTCGTGGCCGCGAGCCATGTGGTGCTGCCGCTCGACGTTCTGAAGACCGTCATTGCCGCCGCGCTCGTCACGCTGGGCAGCTACCGCCTGTGGCGCCACCGGCATCCCCGATTTGGCGGGATGGTGGTCGGGTTCCGCGATCTCACGATCTGGTCGTTCCTCATGGCCTCGGCGCACGGCGCCGGATTGATGGTGGTGCCGTTCGTGATTGGCGCACCAGCACCGCTGGCGGCCAGCGGTGCGCCGCACGACCATTCGGCGATGGTGAGCTCGCTTGCGGGCGGCCAGTGGACCGACGTGATGGCGGTCGGCCTCCATTCGCTGTCGTATCTGCTCGTCTCGATGCTGGTGGCGTGGGGCGTCTACCGCAAGCTGGGCGTCGCCTTTCTGCGCGTTGCGTGGTTCAACCTGGATTGGGTGTGGGCCGGGGCGCTCGTGCTGACCGGTGTGTTCGTCGCTGTGAGCTGATACGAACTCGTTACCGCGGCGTCGAGGTTTCGCAACGGCGGTCCGACAGACTTCGTCCACGGGCAGTTCGCGCCCGTTGTAGGAGGTCTGATGGATCGTCGTTCCTTTCTGAGAGGCGCTGCCACCGCCGCGGCCGCCGTTCCCCTGACCGCATTCCTGAACCGCGCCGAGGCCACCGGCGTTCGCCCCGTGTCGCCCGGCTACGGCCCGCTCAAGCCGGTGAACGACCACACCACCGGGCTCCCGCTGCTCCACCTGCCGCGGGGATTCGTGTATCTGAGCTTCGGATGGACCGGCGACCTGCTGTCCAGCGGACTGCCAACGCCCGGCGCACACGATGGCATGGCGGCGTTCAAGGCCCGCGGCCACCGCACGCGGCTGGTGCGGAATCACGAGCTGGGAGCCGGCACCCCGTTCAGCAACGCGTACTACGACATCCAGGCGGGCGGCGGCACGACGACGCTGGAGTTCGACACGAAGACCGGCGAGATTGTGTCCTCGTCGGACAGCCTGAGCGGCACGATCCGCAATTGCGCCGGCGGACCCACGCCGTGGGGAAGCTGGCTCACCTGCGAGGAGACGACCGATTTCACGACCGTGCCGCACGGGTACGTGTTCGAAGTGCCGGCCGATGGCACCGGCGACCCGACGCCGATTCGCGACATGGGGCGCTTCTCGCACGAGGCGGTCGCCGTCGACCCGCGCAACCATGTCGTCTATCTGACCGAGGATGCCGGCAATCAATCGGGGTTCTACGGATTCGTCCCGAAGAAGAAGGGCCGCTACTCCGCGGGCGGACGCCTGTTCATGTTGAAGGTCGCCGGACAGCCGCTCGCCAACCTCGGCGCCAGCTACCCGCGCGGCACGAGCTTCGACATCGAATGGGTCCCCATCGAAACGCCCGACAGTGAGTCGCCGACGATGCCGGGGAACTTCGTCTGGGCCCAGGGCCGCGCGCAGGGCGCTGCGACCTTCGCGCGCCTCGAAGGCTGCTGGTACAGCAAGGGCTGCGTGTACATCGTGTCGACCAGCGGTGGGATCGGACAGGGGCAGATCTGGGTCTACGACATCAAGCGCCAGACGATCACGCTGCTGTTCGAGTCGCCGGACGCCGCGGTGCTGAATTCGCCCGACAACATCACGGTCAGTCCGCGCGGCGGCCTGGTCCTCTGCGAAGACGGCGGCGGCCAGGAGTTCCTCCACGGCCTGACCGTCGACGGCGAGATCTTCCAGTTCGCCAGGAACAACGTGATCATCCCGGCGTCGCACGCGCGCAACGGCATCAGCGGCGACTTCTCGGGTTCCGAGTTCGCGGGCGCCTGCTACAGCCCGGACGGACGCTGGCTGTTCGTCAACGTGCAGAATCCCGGCGTGACGTTTGCCATCACCGGACCGTGGAAGTCGGGCGGACTGTGATCGCCATTGTCGCGGGCCCGTCCGCCACGGACGGGCCCTAGACCTTCACGATCTCGCCGCGCCGCAGCTTGCGATACAGCTCGAGAGCGTCGCGGATGATCGTCACCGCTTCTTCGGGGCCGAGCAGGTCCTCCACGATCACCTGCTTGTGCTCGAGCGCCTTGTAGTCCTCGAAGAATCGCCGCAGCTCGAGCAGCACGTGCGCCGGAAGCTGCGATTTGTCCGTGTACGCCGCAAACGCCGGATCGTGCACGCTGACGGCCACGATCTTGTCGTCGATGCCCTTCTCGTCGCGCATGCGCATGACGCCGATCGCCCGGGCCTCGACCAGCGTCAGCGGATACACCGGCTCCTGGCTCAGCACCAGCGCATCCAGGGGATCGCCGTCGTCGCAGAAAGTGCGGGGGATGAAGCCGTAGTCGGCGGGGTAGTGGACCGCGCTGTACAGCACCCGATCGAGCTTCAGCAGCCCGGTCTCCTTGTCCAGCTCGTACTTGTTCTTGCTGCCTTTCGGGATCTCGATGACGACCGGAAACGCATCGCCGACGAGGGCATCGTCGACGTAGCTGTCGTGCCACGGGTGCATGACCCGAGTCTACTTGATCCGCGGACGGTACAGCTCGAGGGCGCCTTCGCTGTCGACGGGCTCCAGCCGCAGCGCCGCCATCGCGAAGTCGCGGAGCGCGGGGCTGGTGCGAGCGCGATCGAGGACGACGAAGCCGATCCGCGACCGCTCGAGGAACGTCGGGCCGAGATCGATTAACCGCGCCCGGGTCTCGTGGGACAGCCGGCCACCCTCGCTGAGGAGCAGCAGCGCGTCGAGCATCTCGTTGCTGCGCATGGCGGCGATGCGCTGCCGCGACACGCGTGAGAGATAGCCGCCGACCAGCGGCTTCTCGTGGAACGTCTGGTAGAACTGCGAGCGGGCGGTGAAGTTGCCGACGCTGCTCGTGCCGTCGCGCGCCCCGACCGGCAGCTCGAGCAGCAGGACATCGCCCGGCGCATCCTTCACGTGCTGGTAGATGCGGGGAATCGCCGCCGAATAGATCGGCCGTGGCGCGGGGAGCAGCTCGAACAGCAGCAGGGCGCCCACGATCGTGACAATGAGCCGGCGTCTGCCTGGATACCGCCGGACCAGTGCGACCAGTGCGGAGGCAAACAGGATCGCCACGCCCAGCATCAGCACGACGCTGAATCGCGATGGCGAGCGCGCCAGGCCTATGATCGGCACGTAACGCAGGAACGCCCACGGCCCGGGCACGTAGGTGTTCACGCCGGCGACGTGGATGAACGGTCCGAGCGCCAGGAGCGCGAACAGAGCGGTCAGGCCCGCCCACCATCGCGACGGCCTCCAGCCAGCGCGCCAGGCGAGGGCGATTGTCACGAGCGCGACGAGCGGTATCGACACGAGCCCTTCGATGTAGCGCGGCGGCAGGGAATCGAGCCACTCGACGAACGACACCGGCGCCAGCGGGTGATGCGGGTTGGGGAGCACCATGGCCAGCGCGTCCACGCCGACCGGGCTGCTGCGCCAGAAGATCTTCGAGGCGTCGAGTCCGCCCCACGTCTTGAGACGGAGCGCCGTCGCATACAACATGGGCGACAGCAGGAACGCGGCGACGACGCCGGCAACGAGCGAGAAGCGTACGAGCCGCCACAGCCCGCCGGCCGGCCGGAGTGAAGTCCGCAGCTCCAGACCGACGCGGATCACCACCAGCATCGTCAGCACCATCATCGGCGTGTAGAGACTGTGGACCGCCACCGGTTGTCCCAGGATCGAGAGATCCCAGCCGTCGCTGACGGCGAGCGCGGCGATGAAGCCCCCCATGCAGAGGATCAGCACGTCGAGCGCCCACCGGACGGCTTTCCCGCGTCCGGCCCGGGGACTGTGCTGGATGACGACGACGCGCGCGGCGAGGAAGACGGCGCCGATGATGAGGCAATACACGGCGTAGTACACGTCCGTGCTCGCCGCCAGCCACTCGGCGGCGCCCAGGGCGACCGCGTCGCGGAACCGCTCGTGTCCGTCGGCCTTCAGCAGCACGAGCAGAAAGATGGCGAGCGGCGCGGCGGCGACCAGGCTGAAATGCTCGGTGCCTCGTGCGACGAGCAGCGGGCTCCAGGCAAACAGCGCGCCCGCCAGCCACGACTCCGCGTGTGCGCCGGTGATGTGCCGCGCGAGCAGGTACGTGGCATACGCCGTCAGCACCGTCATGAGGAGGTACACGACGTTGAAGGTGGCGACGACCCCGAGGACGCCGATCAGGGGCAGCGCCACCAGGTTCTGAAACGTCGTGTAGTTGTGAAGACTGAGATTGGCCGCCTGGGAGAGCGCGAAGATGCGGTCGGTGAAGTACGGGAACTGGCCGTCTTCAACGAGCTCGTGGTGGAAGACCCACTGGTTCCAGACGTAGACCCCGGTGTCGCCGCCCGGCACGCCGGTCAGGTGCGTAGAGATTTCGCGTGGAAGGGGCCACGAGAATGCGATGGCCACGACCACATACGCCGCGATCACGACGGCGTGCGACGACCCCCGCGAGTCGCGTTCGAACATCGAGGAACGAGCCGGAGAATAGCAGAGCTTGTCCCTCGATCGGCAGAAAAAGTCAAGACGACGTTACGAGATGCGTGACGCGATCGGATCCGCGCGTTAAAGCCCGGCAGGGGTCAGCCGGGCTGGGGGAGCGTGATGGTGAAGACGGCGCCCCCCGACGGCGCATTCTGGGCGCGCGCCTCGCCCCCGTGTAGTTCCGTCAGGTGCTTGACGATGGCGAGACCGAGGCCGGTGCCGCCCGGCCGCGAGCGCGACTGGTCGACGCGGTAGAAGCGCTCGAACACCCGTGTAACGGCGTCCTCGGGAATGCCGGGTCCCGAGTCGGCGACGGTAATGGTGCAGGTGCGGTCTGCGCGGGACGCCGCCAGCCTGATCTCGGCGCCCTCGGGCGAATAGTTGACGGCGTTCTCCACCAGGTTGCGGACGATGTCGTGCAGCTTGGCCGGATCGGCCTCGACCTGGGCGGCCTCGGGCGCGACATCGATGGTGACGCGCTGCCGCTTGGCGTCGATCGACGGCGACAGGTCGGCGATCACGCCGGTGAAGATCTGGCGCATGTCGCAGGGCGCGATCTCGAGCGTCTCCTGACGGGCGTCGAGCCGCGCCAGACGCAGCAGGTCCTTGACGAGCCGCTCCATGCGCGCCGTGTGGCGCGCGATGATCTCGAGGAACTTCCGGGTGCTGCCGTCGCCGCCGGCCTCGTCGAGCAGCGCTTCGACGTAGCCGCGAATCGCGGTGAGCGGCGTGCGCAGCTCGTGCGACACGTTGGCGACGAAGTCGCGCCGGATCTGATCGGCCCGGCGCAGATCGGTGATGTCGTGCAGCACCAGCACCGCGCCGCCGCCGCTGCCCGCGACCGGCGCCGCACGTGCCGCGAACGTGCGCCCGGGATCGCGCGGCAGCGCCACCTCCTGCACGCCGGCATCGTCGCCGCCCAGGGCGCGGGTGAGCTGCGCCGCGACGTCGGGATGGCGGATCACTTCGAGATACGGCCGTCCGACCGCCGACGCGTCGACGTGCAGCATCTCCTGCGCGGCGCGATTGACCAGCTGCAGCCGTCCCTGGCGATCGACGAGGAGGACGCCTTCCACCATGCCGGCGAGGATTGCGGCCATGCGGGCGCGGTCGCGCGACAGCTCCTCGAGCCGCCCGCCGAGCTCCTGCACCGCCGCATCGAGCGCGCGCGCGACGGTGCCGAGCTCGTCGGTGCCGTAGTCGTAGGCGGAGCGCGAGAGATCGCCGGCCGAGTAGCGATCGGCGACCCGCGCGATGGCCTGCACCCGGCGCGCGAGCGGCGCCGACAGCAGCCACGACACGAGCAGCGCCAGCGGGATCACCGCCGCCATCGCGATCAGCGCGGCGCGGCGAATCGCCGCCAGCTCCTCGTCGACGGCGGTCAGCGGAAGCGCCAGCCGCACGTACCGCACCACCGGATGCGAGGCGCGGGCCGCGACATACAGCATGTCGGTGCCCAGGGTGGTGCTGTAGCGCCGGCTCGTGCCGACACCCTGCTCGCGTGCGGCGACGACTTCCGGGCGCGAGGCGTGGTTTTCGAGCGCGCCAAGCTCGCCGGCCGGCTGCGTCGAGTCGCCGACCACGCGCCCGTCCCCGGCGACGAAGGTGATGCGGGTGGACACGAGCTGTCCGATGCGATCGGCCTCGGCATCGAGGCCCTCGTCCGCGATCGCCCCTGCCTGCGACAGCAGCTCCGCGATCAGCCGCGCTTCATCCGTCAGCCGCTCCTCGAGCGCCGCCTGCTGCTGGCTGCGAACCTGCCACGACAGCAGCGCCGCGAGCGCCGCCAGCGACACGCCCGCCGCAACGACCGACGCGACGAATACCTTGGTGCGGAAGCTTGTGCGCATGGCGCGGCTTCGGGGTCAGATCCTGATTCGTGCCTTCGAGCTGTCCAGGGCAAGAGTCACGATCCGACCTCGTCGTCCTCTTCCACGAGCTTGTACCCGAACTGCTTTACCGTGACCAGCGCGTCGACGAGCAGCGGCAGCTTCTCGCGCAGACGCCGGACGTGGACGTCGACCGTGCGCGTGCCGCCGGTGTAGCGGTAGCCCCAGACATCGGCGAGCAGCCGATCCCGCGACAGCACGCGCCCGCGGTGCTCCAGGAGATACTGCAGCAGCAGGAATTCCTTGGCCGTCAGCTTGACCTCGCGGCCGTCGACGGTGACCGTGTGCCGGCCGAGATCCATCACCAGCGTCTTGAACCGGAGCGCGCCGCCGCCGGCCGGCTCGCTGCGCTTCGAGCGCCGCATCAGCGCACGGACGCGCGCCACCAGCTCGTTGGGGCTGAACGGCTTCGAGATGTAGTCGTCGGCCCCGATCTCCAGGCCGATGATGCGGTCGCCCTCCTCGCCGCGCGCCGTCACCATGATGATGGGGATCGACGCGGTGGCCGGGTTGGCGCGCAGCGCGCGGCAGACCTCGAGGCCGCTCAGGCCGGGCAGCATGACGTCGAGGATGACGAGGTCGACGGGATTGCGGCGGATGCTGTCGAGGGCGGCGTCGCCGGTGCCGGTGATGTGGGTACGCCAGCCGGCGCGCGAGAAATAGTGGGCGATCAGGCCGGCGATGTCGCGGTCGTCCTCAGCGACGAGAATGTCCACGCGCCGCCATTATCCCACGCGCGTCCGCCCGGCGCCGCGCGGAACGCTGCAGCGCATCAGACCGCGCCGAAGAGCAGGCCTATCAGTTCGTACGCGATCGCCCCGATGAGCGCCGACGCCGGGATGGTGAGGATCCAGGCCCAGATGATCTGGCCGGCCACGCCCCAGCGCACCGCCGACAGCCGCTTCGTCGATCCGACGCCGACGATCGCCCCGGTGATCGTGTGCGTGGTGCTGATGCCGGTGCCCATCGCCGTGGCGGTGTAGATCGCCAGGGCCGCGCCGGTCTCGGCGGCGAAGCCGCCGATCGGCTGCAGCTTGGTGATCTTCGAGCCCATGGTCTTGATGATGCGCCAGCCGCCCGAGAGCGTGCCGAGCCCGATGGCCGTATACGCCGCCAGCTCGACCCAGAGCGGAATCGGCAGCTTGCCCGCCGCATCGCGATTGATAAAGCCGCCGGTGAACAGCGCGCCGGCCATGATGCCCATCGTCTTCTGCGCGTCGTTGGCGCCGTGCATGAGGCTGAAGGCGGCGGCCGACAGCAGCTGCATCCGCCGGAAGAACGCGTCCACGCGGCGCGGGTTGGCGGAGCGGAACACCCAGTGGCTCAGCGACATCAGCGTCAGCCCGACAACCAGCCCGATCAGCGGCGCGACCACGATGAAGACGATCGTGCGCGTCCAGCCCGAGAGGATGATCGCGGAAAAGCCCGCCTTCGCGATGGCGGCGCCGGCATACCCGCCGAACAGCGCGTGGGACGAGCTGGTCGGCAGCCCGTAGTACCACGTGATCAGATCCCAGACGATCGCCCCGGACAGTCCGCCGAAGATCACGGCAAACGTGACAACGTCGAGGTCGACCATGCCGGAGCCGACCGTCTGCGCGACGCCGGTGCCGAAGAGGAACGCGGCGGCGAAGTTGAAGAAGGCCGCCCACAGCACGGCCTGTCCCGGCGTCAGCACCCGGGTCGAGACGACCGTGGCGATGGAGTTGGCGGCGTCGTGGAAGCCGTTGATGTAATCGAAGATCAGCGCGACAACGATCAGCGCGATGACCGGCAGCAGCAGAGACTGTTCCATGCGTGGCGGTGCGCGTCAGCCGTGCTTGACTACCACGCCTTCGAGCAGGTTGCCGACGTCCTCGCACCGGTCGGTGGCGGCTTCGAGGAAGTCGAAGATCTCCTTCCACTTGATGACGGCGATCGGGTCGCGTTCTTCGTCGAAGAGGGCGACGATCGCATCCTGGTGCACGCGGTCGGCCTCGCGCTCGAGCTGGTTGACGCGCGCCGCCAGCTCGAGGACGCCCTGGCTGTGTTTCTCGAGGAGGCCGAGCGCCTCGGTGATGCGGTCGCACGAGTCGCAGATGATGTCGGCCAGCCGCCGCGCATGGGGCCGGATCTCGGGGATCTTGTAGAGGCGGATGACCGCCGCCGCCGCGTCGATCGCGTCCATCACGTCGTCGAGCGAGATGGCGAGCGCGTGTATGTCCTCGCGGTCGAGCGGGGTGACGAACGTCCGATTCAGCCGATCGATGATCGAGCGGGTGCGGGTGTCGCAGTTGTGCTCGATGTCCTTGATGGCGTCCGCCTTGGTCATGTCCGGCGGGTTGCTCGACACCATCTGCTTCAGCGTACGGGCGCCGACACGGATCTCCTCGGACAGTCCGACGAAGTCGTGAAAGAAAGGCTCTTCGCGCGGAATCAGACTGAAACGGGCCATGTCACCTCGGGGAACCGAGGGATCGTAGCAGATTTAACGGACCCGTGACACGGACGTGACCTTCACGCCCGCGGCGGAGGGCGGAATTATCGACCGACCAGCGTGAAGGCGACGCCAGCCCCGCCGGGAACGGGCGCCGGCGCGACCGCGAAGCGCAGATCGCCGCGGCCGATCGTCACCGTGCGGCCGGCCATCATGCCGACCGCGGCGCCCAGGGCCACGTCGCTCAGATAGTGCCGCCGTACTTGGATGCGCGACGCGGCGACATAGGCCGCGACGCCGTACGCCGGCACACCCGCCTTCCACCCCAGATGCCGCTGCAGCACGGCCGCCGTGGCAAAGGCCGATGCCGAATGGCCGGACGGGAACGAGAACGCCGAGCCGTCGGGCCGCGTGCGGCCGACGCTGACCTTGATGGCCTGCGTCACCGCCTGCGAGACGAACTGCGCCCTGACGAGATCGGCACCGATCGTGGCCAGCCTGGTGTTGCCCGTCATGCGGCCGATCGAGTACGTGGCGAAAGCGCCGGCCAGCTGCGTCGAGGCAGCGCCGATCGTCCTGCCGGCACTGAACGGATCCCGCATCGACTCGGCCGAGGAAAACGACTGCGACACGCGCATGTCGTGCGGGTGGCCGACGAGCGCCGCGGCGCCGCCGATCGACAGGATCACCGCCGAGTCGAGCGATGGCAGGCGTCGGAAATCCGTGACGGTGTCGGCGAAGATCCGTCCGAGGCTCGGTGTGAAATCCTGCGCGGGCTGGACGCTCACCCCCGAGGCGGCAGGCGACGGCGCGAGCGTCTGTGCCGGGGAATCAGCCGGGACCAGCGCGATTCCCGCCGACAGCGAGATCGTGATTAGAAGGGCGTACGCGGTTTGTGGCATCGGGTCGCCGCCATCGAGTGCAAGTGTCGAGCCGGCTTCCTTCCGCCTCCACGCCAGGTGCGACGAAGCAGGCCGTTACAACTTTTACTTTCTGACGACGAACTTGCCGGTTCGGTCGAGCCCCACCGTCTGCCACTCCGTCCCGGAACGCCGGAACGTGAACGTGACCGGTTTGGCCCATACCGGATGGTCGGGGTGGATGGTGCTGACGCTGACCTGCACGAACTCCGGGCCGCGCAGCACGGCCGGGTCGATCTGGTATCGGGGACCGTTGGCTGTGGCCCCGGCCCGCTGGGTGGCAACCCCCGTCGCGTTGTCGAAGTGCGCCACGGTCAGGCGGTACTCCGTCGGCGGCGACGTCACGCCCGCATCGACCGCGGCGTTCTCGAACGTCAGCACGCCGTCCGGGGTGAGCCGTGCGTTGACCAGCGGGTTCACGCCCGTCAGCCAGGTGCGAAGCACCTTGTCGCGGCGCTTGATCAAGGTCGATGCGATGTGCTCGGCGGCGCCGGGCTCGCTGTATCTGGCCCTGGCGACGACCGCGCGGATGGCCTCGTCGCTGAACTTCGAGACGATCCGCGCCGCCCAGAACGCATCGTCGGGCGTGAGGTTGTCGAAGGCCGGGTTGGGATATTCGGGCCGCCACCTGACCGGATCGAAGAAGTCGCCCTCGAACCGGCCGACCGACTTCGCGCCCTCCCAGTAGTCGACGAGGATCCACGGACGGATATACAGCCCGAACGTTGCCAGCGTCTTGAGCGCCGGTCCCCACTCGAGGATGTACTCGTTGCCCGCGCGCGGCGACTGGGGCATCGTGCTGCCGCTGCCCATGATCGAGCCGAAGTCGAACATGTAGTGGCGGATGAACTGGCGGCCGGGCGGACCTTCCAGCATGTCCAGCGTGTTCAGGCCGCGCGAGTCGTCGTGGTTCAGCCACGCGGCGAACACCCGGTTGCCGCGCAGCTCGCGCCGGTGCTCGTGCGGGTGGATGTCGTTGGGATCGTCGGGGCGGGTCCCGTAGTACTTGAAGTAGCCGAGCGGGCGCCCGTCGGCGAAGCGGCTGAGGATTGCCCGATACTTGCCGTTGGGCAGCTTCGCGCCCCGGGCCAGCAGCTTGTCGATGTCCTTGCGCGTCATCTGCCGCTTCCGTCCGCTCAGGTCGACGGTCGTCGCGCTCGGGTCGATGACGATCTTCTCGGGATCGATCTCGACGATGTAGCCCTGGACGACGTTGTAGCCGATGGCGTGGTAGACGGCCGCGCCGATCACTTCGGCGGCGCTGGACATCTCGGGGTTGCTCGGCGGATCGAGCTTGATCTGGTAGAGCCGACCCTCGGGCGAGCGCACGCGGTAGCCCGGTGTGATCCCCGAGCTCTTCTCTTCCACGACCGGCCAGTCGTCGATGTTGGGCGCCTCGCTCTCGTTGGGCCCGCGGGCGATCTCGTCGATCGACATCGGGCGTACGCCAATCCGGTTCGTGAACCACGACGAGTCGGGCACCTCATCGAGGGTGTTGACGTTCACGGCGTGGACGGGCCGGCGATCGCCCGGCTTGAAGAACGTGTGGTCGGCGAAATCGTAGGCATTGCTGCCGTCGATCGGCTTGGCCCCGCCGGCGTCGAGCGCGCGGTCGTTGTCGACCATCAGCGGGTCGTCGGAAAAGAAGACCGGAGCGGCGCCGCGAGGCGACAGCGTCGCGGCAACCGCGAGTGCTGCGGCCGCGCAGACGGCGAAGAACGGCCGGCCGGGCTTCCTAGAAGACATGGCCGTACCTCAGGACGAAGTGGGCGCCCGCCGAGCTGCCGAACGCGCCCTCGACGCGGAGGAAGACGCCCTTGACCGTGCCGAAGCGGAATCCGATGCCGTAGTCGGACTCGAGATTCCGGAAGTCGAGATCCTCGCGGCGCGGCGCGACCTTGCCGGCATCGACGAAGATGGCGCCGTCGACGGCGGTGAAGATCTCCCAGCGGTACTCGGCCTGCAGCAGCAGCGAGTTGCGATCGCGGAAGCGGAAGTGGCGGAAGCCGCGCAGGTCGTCCGGCCCGCCCAGCGTCGGCTGCAGATAGAAGGGAACCTGCGCGCCCTCCAGCGCATCGGTCATCGTGACGCGGCCGCGCAGCGCCAGCACGCGGCGATCCTTGACGATCGGCACGTACTGCTGCAGGTCGACCTCGACCCGATCGAACGAGAACAGTTGTCCGTTGTTGTCGTCGTAGCGCTGGTGGGTGACCTTGTACTGACCGCCGCGCCGCGGGTTGCCCTGCGGCTCGCGCATGTTCACGTCAACCATCGTCGTGTATCGGAGATAGTCGGGCTGGTCGAGGACGCCCGGCGCCCCTGACGGGGCGAACCGGCTCAGGAGGCTGCCGGGCTCCGTCGTCGCGCGGATGTCGGGCCGGAGCCAGTCCAGCCCGGCGGTCAGATTCAGCCAACGCGTCGGGCGGTAAGTGCCGGCCCCCCCGACGATCGTGTTGGCCAGCGCATACGTCACCTCGTCGTCGCGGTTCGACGCCGGGCCGAGGCCGAAGAAGTCCTCTTCAGGGAAGTCGTAGCGCTGCGCGTGGACGTCGACGAGAACGCGCTCGCTGGCCAGACGCGGAAACCGCAGGCGCGCGTCGAGCATCCAGTAGCGCGACATCGACACGGCAGCGAACGTGCTGAAGTCGGCGTGGCCGCCCAGGATCTCCGGTTTCCGGTAGGCGGGGCCGAACGAGAACCCGCTGCCGGTCGTGATGTTGCCGAGCTTCGGATACACCCCCTCCGCAGGGTTGATGAGCCGCTCGAACAGACGTCCGCTCTCGAGATCCATGAGGAAGCGCTCGAGGCCGCTCTTTTCCGGCGGTTCGAGATTTCTGGACTTCTCCTCGCGCTGCCGCAGCAGCGTCTCGGCGCGGGTCTGCGGCTCCGGCTCCTGCGCGTAGGCACCGGCGGCGGAGAGGCACACCGCAACAGCCAGGAGCACCGTGGTCGTCGTCAGGCGCGTCATGCTGCCGCCAGCTCGGATTGGGTGGTCAGGAGCCCGCTTGAGCGGGCGGACGCTGCGGCCGGGATCGACCACACGGCAACGGTTGCAGGAGTCATCGGCACGATGCGCGGCAGGAAAAGGGCAAGCCATGCGACGCCGGACAACATGTCGCGCCACTCGCTGGCGACTGACGATGCGCGCTCGAGCATCAGCAATGCTACATCGTGACGGGCGCTGGTGCGTCACGACGTGGTTCCGCGAGGGTGAGCGGGCCGGTCAGATGCGGCAGGTGCATCCGCCACCAGCGTTTGGCGTGATCGGAGCTCCATTCCTCCTTCAGGTGCGCGCGGCAGGTCATCTGATACAGCTCTCCGGCGTCCTGCGGCCGGTGCCCGGGATCTTTCTGCAGGCAGGCGAGGATCAGGTCGTCCAGCTCGCGCGGCACGGGCAGCTCGGTGCGCTCGGAGGGCGGAATCGGCCGGGCGTGCAGGTGCTGCATCAGCATCTTCATCGAGGTGTCGGCCTCGAACACGAGCTCGCCGGTCAGCAGGAAATAGGCGACGCACCCCAGGGAATAGACGTCAGCCCGGCGGTCCACGTCGGAGCTGCCGAGTATCACTTCCGGTGCCATGTAGGCCGGCGTGCCCGGCGTGGTGTTGTCCAGCGTGGCCAGCGTCTGGTCGCGTCCCGGTGAAGCCTGCAGCTTCACCAGGCCGAAATCGAGCACCTTGACGAAGTCGTATTCCAGCCCCATGCGGCAGACGTAGATGTTGGCGGGCTTGATGTCGCGGTGCACCAGTCCGCGGGCGTGCGCATCGGCCAGCGAGTGACAGACCTGACGCAGCAGATAGAGGACCCGATAGGGCGGGAGCGGGCCGAACTCGCGGACGAGCGATTCGAGATCGCGGCCGCTCAGCAGTTCCATCACGTAGTAGAAGGTGCCGTCCTGCGTGATGCCGAAGTCGAAGACCTGAATCGTATGCGGTGAGCTCAGCGCCGCGGTTGCCTGCGCTTCGCGCTCGAACCGCTTGAGCACCAGCCGGGCTTCCTGCTCGTTGCGCGCGCCGAGCACCTCGGGGCGCACGAGCTTGATGGCGGCGCTGCGCGCCAGCAGTCGATGCTCGGCACGCCAGACCTCGCCCATGCCGCCGGCCCCCAGCCGTTCGACCAGGTGGTAGCTGCCGAGATCCTGCGCTTCGCGCAGTCGGCGGCCGAGCCGCTGCAGCACCCGCGCCGGGACGACGGCGACGAACGCGCAGGCATAACTGGGCCAGCAGATTACGAAGACATAGGCGGGGCTCAACGCCTGCCCGCCGGCCAGCCAGGCCAGCCAGTAGGCGATCGGATCGAAGGAGGCGACCACGATCGAGGCGATGAACATGCGTCGGGGCGAGCTGGGGGCGATCATCGCGAAGATCAGGATCAGCAGGCAGATCCACGAGATCCGCATGATGTCGGTGCCGGGCGGCGGCACCGCCCAGGCGTTGAACGCGGCAATGCCGGCGCCGTGCATCAGCATCATCGCCACGCCGGCGTTGCTCTTGCGCTCGATGCTGGTGCTGCTGCGGCGCAGGTGCCAGTACATCGCCGCCGAGCCGGTGACGCCGCAGGCCTGCAGCGTAATCGCGCGCCAGTTGCGGACCCACCCCTCCCACAGCCAGGGCAGCAGGAAGGAGTCGAGCATCAGCGCGAAGGTCCACAGCACGAGCGCGACGGTGCTGAACACGACCAGGCGCTGCGCCTGCTCCGACAGCATCTCTGTCGGCAGCCGCGTCGTCCGTCCGGTGTCGCCGGTCGAGGACGAAGGCGGGTTCTGCGGCTCGATCCGGCGTGGCTCGTGGCTGGCCATACCTCAGGCCCCTTTGTCGACGCGCCGCCGCAGCTCTTCGAGGTTCAGCATGATCGACTCGTTCGAGCGAAGCAGATCGGCGAGGATCTCGTCCCGGGCCCGCCCGTCGCGCGGCGCCTGCTGTTCACGGCCGAGGAACGGCCACAGCCGCTCGCTGAGATCGGGAGGCAGCACGCCTTCGAGATATTCCAATGCCGTGCCGCGCAGCTTCGGATCGTCAGTGTGCAGTCCGCGATAGGCGATCTGCAGCGGGGCGGTCGGCAGCACGAGCGACAGCAGCGTGAAGACGTGGGCCAGGCTCTGCCCGGCGCGATCCTTCAGGAACTCGTCGACGAACGAGCGCTGTTCGGTGTCGATGCCGTCCAGCAGGCGATGGCTCTGCCACACCGGACGGCTGACGGCGACTTCCCGGCGCACGACGTTGAAGACGCGCTCGCGATCGACGAGCACGCGCGGATTCTTCTCGAGAATCGACGCCAGCGAGCGTCCGCACTGGAAGCGTACCTCGAAGCGCAGATCCTCGAGGCCGAGCATCAGCCCGTCGACCGCGCGCTGCGAGACGCACACCGAGAACACCCGCGCGAGCCGCCGCCGGACCGCGAACGGCTGATTGGGATCGATGAGGGCGTCGATCAGCTCGCCGACGCGCTCCTCGGCCACCTTGCGCAGCGCCTTCACCGCGTCCTCGGCGACTGGATCCCACGCCAGCAGCGGAATCACGTGCGGCACCAGCGTGGCAGGCAGGCCCTCCTCGCGCCGCAGCACGCCGAGCACGCGATCGCGATTCCGCGACTTCAACGCCATGATGTCGGCGATTTCGGGATCCGCGACAGGCACGGGATATTCCGTGGTCAGGGTGGTCGTTGCGACCGTGCGGTCACGCGTGAACCCGGCGGTGAACGGCGTGCGCAGCGTACGGATGACGGCGGTGCGTGTGGTGATGTCCTCCACGTCGCTGAGATCGAGCTCGACCGCGCGATCGAGCAGGCTCCGCTCGAGCGTCTGGATGTAGCCGGCGCTCAGACGTCGCGCGACGACGATGGCGACGGCCGAGCACACGACAGCGGCGAGCAGGATCGCGGAGTACTGCCGGGACAGGGGCAGCAGGATCAGCAGACGCACCAGGCCGCCGCCGACCGCATCGCCGAGCCGATCGAAGCCGACGTCGATGATCGACTTGGCCGCGCGTTTGTCCTGAGCCGCGATTGGCGTGTAGAAGATCTCGTAGCCCACCCGGAACAGCGAGCCGCGGAACACCGACTCGCCCGTGCGCGCGATGAGGGCGCCGGCCAGCCCGGGGAACAGCAGGCCGATCAACCCGCCGCCGGCCAGCGCGATCGACGGTGTGCTCGCGGTGAGGGCGAGACCGAGCCGTTCGAGCGCGAGCGCGCTCGCCGTCGTCTGCACCAGGAACGACAACAGGCTGATCCCGGCGTAGTAGAGGGCGAAGAAACGCAGCAGGCTGTCGCCCCGGCCGACGGTCTCGACGGCCTGGGCCTTGAAGATGTAGTCGGCGAGCGCCGCGCCGATCGTGCCGAGCAGCACGAGCGCGGCGAGATTGCGCAGATACGGCGCCTGCGCGAGCACGTGGAGACCCGATCGCGGCGACGCCGCGGCCAGATCGGCCGGCGCCTCGTCGAGCGACCGCGGCCTGGGGGACGGCGTCGAGAGCGCGAGCCGCCGGATCTGCCACGCGCAGAACAGGTTGATTGCCGCCAGCAGCGGCAGCATGGCGGTGACGCCGTTCATCACCGCCACCCGTTCGGCGATCAGCGCGCCGCCCAGGCCTGCCAGGGTGCCGACTCCCGCGATGCGCCCGAAATGATGGCGCGCGGTGTGCGGATCGAAGCGCTCGGTGGCGATCAGCCAGAAGCTCGACCCGAGCATCGGGCCGAGGCCCGAGATCTGCAGATAGACCAGCCGCGCCGCCAGCACGGGCATCGAGAACGTCAGCAGCCACGACAACAGCAGCAGGGTTCCGCTGACCGCGAACATCAGCGGCACGAACGTGGACGGCGCCACCTTCTGCAGCCCGCGCGAGCTCGCCATCACGAGCAGGATCGACAGCGCCGCTGTCGCGATCACGATGGTCGGCAGCGTCGTGACATCGAGGTTGGCCAGATACAGCGCGTCGCGCGTGGCCTTGCCGGCGATGAACTGGGCGCTGACCGCGGCCGAGCAGATCATCGCGATCAGAATTCCCGGATCGGGCCGGTTTTGGGAGGAAGTCATCAGTCCGTGAGCCGTCCTGCGCGCAGGGTGCCCGACTGTGCGGTCGATGCGGGTGGCAACACCGCGGCCTGGCGCCGATCGTGACTTGTGCTCATCCGTACCTGCGGGCCGCTACGGGTTCCTCGGTATGCGCGTCGGAGACGCGCTGGATCCCCGGCATGCGAGACGATTCGAACATCGTATCATCGCCGTCCGGTCGGACTCGGCGGTTCGGCGCTGCGGATTCCGTTCCGGGCGCTCGGCCGCGACCCTCCGCCTTGTGCGGTGAGCGCTGCCAGACCGGAAATCTCCCTTTGGAATCGAGGACGGGGCGCCCGCCCGCCGGGTTCAATCGCACAGCCCCGGGACGTCCCGCCGCCCGGCTACCCGTATGTATTACGGACTTCGCCGAGCGCGGGACAGCGGGATTCCCGGCTGCCGGGCAGCGGATCGTCTGAACCGTGCGGGATTCGAGCGCCGAGCGCGACCGCGCCGCCTGCCCTGGCCGTGGTCGGCGTGCGGCCGTGCTGATTGAGGCAGTTCTGTCGGTATCATGCGTGGGTCGTCATGACCGCATATCGCTTTGGATACGTCTGGACCGTCTGCGCGCTGACCCTGGCGCTGAGCGCGCCGGCGGCGCACGCACAGGCGCGGCCGCAGGCCGGCGCGGCTCCGCCGCTGACCGATCTCGACGGCACCATCGAGTCGCTGGTGCGGTCGGTCGATCCCGCGGTCGTGCAGATCTTCACGACTGGCCTTGCCGCCCGTGAAGGCGTCGTGGCGGGTCAAACCGATCTCGTCACACCCGTCCGGGCCAGCGGCTCCGGTGTCGTGGTCGATCCCGACGGCTACATCATCACCAACGCCCACGTCGTTCGCGGGGCCTCCCGGATCAGGGTGGAAGTGCCGGTCGAGCCGACCGGGCAGTCGCTGCTCGCACGCCGCAGCCGTGTTGCCGCGGCGCGGCTGGTCGGGTACGACGAGGAGACCGACATCGCGGTGCTGAAGATCGACGCGAGCGGCCTGCGCGCGCTGCCCTTCGGCGACTCCGATGCGCTCCGGGCGGGTCAGGTCGTGCTCGCCTTCGGCAGCCCGATGGGACTTCAGAACTCGGTGTCGCTCGGCATCGTCAGCGCCGTGGCGCGCCAGCTCGAGCCCGAGTCGCCGATGGTCTATATCCAGACCGACGCGTCGATCAATCCGGGGAACAGCGGCGGCCCGCTCGTGGATGCGAGGGGACGGCTCGTCGGGGTCAACACGTTGATCGCATCGCCGTCGGGGACGAACAACGGTCTCGGCTTTGCCGCACCCAGCAACATCGTCAAGACGGTGTTCGAGCAGATCCGGCAATGGGGCCGGGTGCGGCGCGGCGAGATCGGGGTGCGCGTGCAGACGGTGACCCCGACGCTGGCCGCAGGGCTGCGCCTGCCGCGCGACTGGGGCGCGGTGGTGGCCGACGTCATGCCGGGCGGACCCGCCGATCGCGCCGGGCTCGCCATCGGCGACATCGTCCTGTCGGTCGACGGCAAGCCGATCGAGAACGGACGTCAATTGAACGTGACGCTCTACCGCAAGGCGGTGGGCGACGTGGTGCGGCTGGAGGTGCTGCGCGGCGAGCAGCTCAGGACGCTGAATGTCTCGGTGGCCGAGAGGAACGATCCCATGTTGCGCATCACGCAGCTCGCCGACCCGCGGCAGAACGTGATCGCGCGGCTCGGCATCCTGGGCGTGACGCTCGAGCCGGAGCTGGCCGCGCTGCTGCCCGCGCTGCGTGCGCGGTCGGGCGTGGTCGTGGTGTCGGCCACGGCCGGCACGTTCGAATCCGACAGCGGCGGGCTCGAGCCCGGCGACGTGATTCACGCCGTGAACGGCACGTGGGTGACCAGTCTCGCGGTGGAACAAAGGGGGCCTTGCCGGCTCGTCTGGTGGTGGCGCGACTCCATTGCCCAGTCCCGCCGGGCGATGAAGCCGGGGTCGCCAGCTCTCGCCCAACCCTGAGACCCATGTCGGACAGCGCTGGCCAGCGCAACTCGTTTGTCTCGCCTTCCAGATTGTCCGATGCACCGGCTGGCATGATCGAACCAGCGGGTGCAGCTCTGCGCATGTCGTATCCCGATGGGGCCGTCTCTCCGTTCATCAACGACCTGAACAGCTACATCGGCGTCGATGTGGACAGCACGCGTGGCAGCCTCGTCACGTCCCGACGCAAGACGCGTACGTCGGTTTGGGTCGGCGACGCGACGGGTACGAACGGGGCGAAGTGGTGCCGCCGACTCTGTTCACCGGGCGGTTCGTCTGGGTGTCGTCGGCAGGGTCGCGTGTGCTCTACCGTCATAGGCCTGTGAGCGGAGTCGCTCGAAGCGCAGAGGTCGCGAAGGTCACAGATTGCGCACTGTGACCGTGGCTCCCGCCTTCGGTTGTGTCGCGCATGCCGCGCGGGAACGCCAGGCGGTCGTCGAACGGACTACAATTCGTCCGCATGCGTCGGACGCTTCTCGCACTCGGGTCGTTGCTCGTCTGGCTTGCGGCCAGTGCATCCGCCCAGGGAGGTGGAGCGCTCGGCGGCGTCACCGACAATCGGCCGGCACGTGGACCCTCACGGCCGGCGCCGCGTGCGGCGAACGGCAGAATTCTCCTCGGCGGGGCGACGCCGTCCGAAAAGGGCGTGTGGCTGCCGGGGCCCGGCATCACCGCCGTGGCGATCAAGCCGCCGGAGCAGGTGCCGTTCCACCCCTGGGCGAAGGCGGTGTTCGAGGATCGCCAGAAGCACGAGTTCGAGCCCCACACGCGGTGCAAGCCCTCGGGCGTGGCGCGCCAGTTTCAGACGCCGTATGGTGTGGAGTTCGTCGAGCTGCCCGAACTGCGACGTCTCTACATCTTCGACATCGGAGGGCCGCACACGTACCGGACGGTCTACATGGACGGCCGCACGCATCCCGCGCGTCCGACCCGCACGGCCTACGGCCATTCGATCGGCTGGTGGGAGGGCGACACGCTGACGATCGAGACGACCGGATTCCATGAAGGCTTCTGGCTCGATCGGAAGGGGCTGCCTCACACCGAGCAGCTGCGCACGCTCGAACGCTTCACTCGCATCGACTTCAACACGATGCGCTACGAGGTCACCGTCGACGACCCGGGCGCGTACACGGAGACGTGGACGACCAGCGTCATGCTGCGCTGGGAGCCTGGCACGGAGTTGTTCGAGTACGTGTGCCAGCAGTCGAACTACGCGCCCAATCTGATGGTGGGCGATTATCGCGAGGTCGATCGCAGCAGCCTCATCGTACCCTGACCCTCGACGTGCACACGTCCGGCATGTGACATGAAAACAGCTGCCATGACTCGACACGTGCTCATGACGACGATGCTGGTCGGCCTGTCTGTGAATGCGCTGGCTCAGACCGCGCCCGCGGACAAGCCGCCGTTGCCCGACATGCAGGCCGTCGCCTCGGCCCTGGGCGTGACCTGCAGCTACTGTCACGCCGACCGCGGCGCCGAGCCCAGGCTCACTGCCGCGGGGAAGCCGGTGATTGATGTCGCGCGCGAGATGATCGCCATGACGGCGTCGCTCAACGCCACCGTGCAGGCCGCGACGGGCAAGACGGCGCGGGAGGCGGCGTCCGTCACGTGCGCCACCTGTCATCGCGGCGTGACGATTCCGCGCCCGCTCAACGAGATTCTGCTGATCACCGCGGTACGGGAAGGCGCCGACGCCGCCGTGAAGCAGTATCGCGATCTCCGGAGCCGGTACTACGGCCGCAGCGCGTACGACTTCGGCGAAGACACGCTGCTGAGCGTCGTCCGCCGCCTCGGCGGCTCACGTCCCGAGGTCGCCATCCCGCTCGCCGAACTGAACCTGGAGTTCTTTCCCAGGTCGGTGAACACGCTCGTGGCAAAGGCCATCGCCCAGTCGGGCCGGAACGATGAGGCGGCGGTCGCGACGCTCAGGCAGGCGCTCGAGATCGACCCGAACAATGGCGAAATCCAGGGGCGGCTCTATCAGCTCGAGGAGATACTCGCCAGACGCAAGCGTTTCGCGCCCAAATAAGCGGTCCGGCTTCGGCGGGAACCGGCTTCCTGGTTGCCTGCGCGCCCTGCCGCGCGGCAGGGCCGTCCGTTGCGGGCCTTCATGCGATTTAATCTGGAGACGGCAGGTCGACACGACGTAGACTCGATACGTGGACGGCAGCGCCAGGGGCATTCGATCGTTCATCGACATCCGGAAGGGTGAGGCCGAGCCGGCTGCCCTGTTCTTCCTCTTCTGGTACTTCGCCATCGTTGTCTTCCAGGCGTTGCGCCCGCTCAAGAAGGGGCTGTTCGTCGAGCACCTGGGCGCCGACGTGGAGCTCTACGCCAAGCTCGCGAACATCGCAGTCGCGATTCTGGCGGTGGTCGTCTTCACCGCCCTCTACAACCGCTATGGCAGCCGCCGGCTGATTCCGGCGCTGTGCGGCATCTTCGTCGTCGCGCTGCTCGCCTTTGCCGGCACGCTCTCCGGCGGCGGCAGGCCTTCGGCAGTCCTCAACTGGTCCTTCTACCTGTTCGGCGACGCCTGGTCGACGGTCTGGGTCACGACGTTCTGGGCGTACCTGACCGAGCTGACGCGCACCGAGCAGTCCAAGCGCCTCTACGGCCTGATCGGCGCCGGCGGTGTGATTGGCGGACTGATGGCGAATTTCGCCGTCTGGCAGTACATCGAAAGGAGCGGTATCGGTGTCCTGCTCGTCGGCGCGGCGGGCGTGACGATCCTCATCGGGTTGATCATGCTGCGTCTCGAGGTGCTCGCCGGCCGTAAGGGCGGCGCGATCGGCCGGCAGCGCGCCGACGTGCCTGATGTCAGCGCCGCGCCCCGCCCCGCTCGCACCGGGAATCCGGCGCTCGAGGGCGCGCGGCTGGTCGCGGCCTCGAAATACCTGCTGGCCATCGCGGCGATCACGTTCCTCTACGAGATCAACTCGCAGATTCTGGACTACCAGTATTCGACCGCCGCCGAGGCGCTCGAGGGCGCAGCGGGAACGCAGGCCTTCTTCGGGCGCGTGGGCACCATCGTTGGCGTCGTCAGCGTGACGACACAGCTCTTCCTGGTGTCGTTCATCATCAGGCGGTTCGGCATCACTACGGCGCTGCTCGTGCTCCCCGCCGCCATGGCGGCCGCAAGCGGCATCTATTTCGTGACGCCGATGCTGACCACCGCTGCAATGCTGACGATTTCCGACAACGCGTTCAGCTACTCGATCAACCAGACGGCGCGCGAGATGCTGTATGTGCCGACGCCCGACGACGTCAAGTACAAGGCCCGCGCGTTCATCAACATGCTGATTCAGCGGATCGGAAAGGGGGCCGCCATCCTGATGGCGCTCGGATTCGCGGCGATGGCCGATCTGCCGATCCACTACCTCTCGCTGCTCGCGATGGCCATCGTCGTGGTCTGGGTGGGATTCGCCTTGTATGCGGGCCGCCGCTTCGACGATCTGACCGGCGAGAAGCCGGAGACCGTGCGCACCGAAGCCACGACGGCCGCCCGCGCCCGGGCCTGATTGCTTCAGGACCGTTGCGCTCGACGGAAAGCGTCCAGTCGTCGAGCATCTTGCTGACCAGGTGCGGCCACTTGCATGCGGAGGCTTCGAGCCCGACGACCGTAGCGGTGAGCTTCCACAAATCGCCGGCGGGTGCGGGGATGGGCGGTCCGGGTCGACGCGAGGAACACCGTCGCGACGCCCAGCGCGCTCTCATGGTGTGCGCCTTATCGAACGCGTGGCCGACTCAAACGGGCGACGATCGCTCGGGGTCCGACGTGTCCGCCGGCGCGCGCTGATCGTCGTCCATCCACCGATGGTTGCACGACGGACACAGAAACGCCGTCGTCGTCCCCACGCGTTGGATCGGGACTCCCGCCAGCTTGTGGCACCGCGGACAGACGATGCCGAACTTGCGAGAATAGTCAGGCGGCACGGGCGCCACGATATCAGAGTCGCCGCGCGGAAAAACTCCATGTTTCCCTGTATTTGGTGGGCGCTGGTTCGTGTGGGGAAAAACCACTGACTGCTGACAGCCCACAAGCTTGCTGACGGCTTTCCGGAAAAAATACGCGTGGGCGGGTCTGGCCAAGGCCTCCGGGCCGCCTCTGGCCGCGACTTCGCGCGCAGGCAGGTGCCGGGAGTCTGCGGCACGTTCGCCGGGAAGGGGCACGCGCACCCGTGACTTCGCGATCGCGTCGCGGAGACCGCTCCCGGTGAGCTCGGAAGGGGTATAGTCGCGAGCGAGGAGTAGGGCTTATGCGTCGGATTGGTAGGTTGATGCTGCTCGGTGCAGCGATCGGGCTGATTCTGCCACTCGGCTCCGCGAGCCTCGCGAACCCCGTTCAGGCTCAGAATCAGGCGTCACCGCCCGGAGGATTTCGCATCATCGGCAACATCTACTGGGTGGGCGGTGAGTATGGCTCCTATCTGATCACGACTCCGCAAGGCCACATCCTCCATGACACCGGCACCACCGAGATGCACGACGTCATCGTCGCGAACGTCAAGAAGGCGGGGTTCGACATCGCGGACGTCAGGATGATCATCTCGAGCCATGCGCATTTCGATCACGTCCAGGGACACGCGGCAATGAAGAAACGGACCGGCGCGCAGGTCGTCGCGCTCGGCGGCGATGCCGCGGCGCTCGAAGGCGGCCGGGACAACTCGGCGGGAGGCTTTCCCGGCCTGATCCCGGTCCGCGTCGATCGCGTCGTCAAGGACGGGGAGACGGTGTCGCTCGGCGGTGTGACCCTGCGCGCGCTGTGGGTGCCGGGGCATACCCAGGGCGCCACGATGTGGATGACCACCGTGTCTGAAGGCGGCAGCAACTACTCGGTCGCCTTCCGCGGCGGTGAGATACCGAACGCCGGAGTTCCACTCTTCGGCAATCCAAGGCACCCTTCGGTGATCGAGGACACGAGGATGACCCTTCAGCGGCTGAAGACGCTCACGCCTCCCGACCTGTTCCTCCACAATCACCGGCAGAACCTCGGTCGTCCGCTGAATCCCGCGCTTCCGGTCAATCCGCTCTGCTTCACCTGCCTGGACGCCGAGGCATTCAAGGCGCTGGTGGCGAACGCGGAAAAGACGTTTGCGGAGAACGTCCGCAAGGCCGAGGCGCAGCGGAAACAGGAGTAGACGAACGTCACGGACGCTTCGCGCCACGATCCACGGAGCGTTCCCCGCGGCGGAGCACCTCGGCGATCTGCACCGCGTTCAGTGCCGCGCCCTTGCGCAGGTTGTCGCCGCTGACGAACAGCACGAGGCCATGATCGACCGTCGGGTCGCGGCGAACGCGGCCGACGAACACCTCGTCGCGGCCGGTCGCACACAGGGGATTCGGCACGTCGGTCACGACGACGCCCGGTGCCGCGTTCAGCAGCGCGATCGCCCGATCAGGTGAAATCTCGCGCACGAACTCCGCGTTGATCGACAGCGAGTGGCCGGTGTAGACCGGCACGCGCACGCACGTGCCGGATACGCGCAGGTCGGGAATCGAGAGGATCTTGCGGCTCTCGTCGCGTAGCTTGATCTCTTCCTCGGTGTAGCCGTCTTCCGCGAGGCGATAGTTCAAGGGCACGACGTTGAACGCGATCGGCACGACCCACTTCTTCGATTCGGGGAAGGCGATCGCCCGGCCGTCATGCATCAGCGCCGTCGATTCGGCTCCGGCCGAGCGGACCTGCGTGTCGAGCTCCCGCACGCCGGCCATGCCGCCTCCCGACACGGCCTGATACGTGCTCACAACCAGCCGCCGGAGTCCGGCCGCGTCATGGAGCGGCTTCAGCACCGGCATCGCCGCCATCGTCGTGCAGTTGGGATTGGCGATGATGCCCTTGGGGATCTCGTCGAGCGCGGATGGATTCACCTCGGCGACGACGAGCGGCACGTCGGGGTCCATCCTCCACGCCGACGAGTTGTCGATCACGATGGCGCCGGCGGCAGCGACGCGCGGCGCAAGCTGCCTGGAGGTCTCCGCGCCGGCCGAGAAGAAGACGACGTCGAGGCCCGAGTAGTCGGCGGTTGCCGCGTTCTCCACGACGATGGAGGCGCCCTTCCACGGGAGCCGCTTGCCCGCCGACCGCTCCGAGGCGAACAGCCGCAGCGCGCGGACAGGGAAGTGGCGCTCGGCCAGCGTCGCTCGCATGAGCTCGCCGACCAGGCCGGTTGCTCCAACGATGCCGACGTTGAGCGGCGCCGTGCGTTCGAATGCTCTGGTCATCTCGACTGCCTTTCGTTTTCCGGTACAAAGAAAAAGGCCCGCAACCATGTGGTCGCGGGCCCTCGAACTCGAGTCAGGAGCTTCGGATGGACGCTCCTGATCTCGGCTGAACTTGCTGTGCTGCGTCTACAACGCAACGCTCCGGGCGCACGCGACCGCTGCTGGGCATCCCTTGAAGGACCCCAGCCGGCTCTTGACGCACGTGCGCTTGAAGCGAGGCATTGTTCCAGATAATACCCCGATTGACATTCAAACAACGCGGGGCTACCACTGCGGTATGGCTACGACCGCTGCAAATCCCTACGCCGACTGGCTGGAGCGCTATCGCCGCGCCTGGATCGACCGCGACGCCGAAGCCGCCAGCCTGCTGTTCACGGAAGATGCCACCTATCGCGAGCACCCTTTTCAGGCGCCGTTCGTCGGCCGCGCGGCGATTCGCGACTACTGGGCGAGGGTGACCGCAACGCAGACGAGCGTGGAGCTCCGCTACGGAAAACCCGTCGTCGACGGAAATCGGGTGGCGGTGGAGTGGTGGGCCAACCTGCAGACGAACGACGGTCCGGTCACGCTGGCCGGCGAGTTCCTGCTGACATTCGCGGCGAACGACAAATGCCGTGAGCTGCGCGAGTACTGGCTGCTCACGCAGGGGCGGGTGGAGCCGCCGGTCGGGTGGGGCTCATGAGGCAGCGCTCTCTTGCCGCGAAGGCGAAACGCGGGGATCCCCGGGGGGCGCGGAGGGGATGCGCCCGTTTGACACGCTGAGATCGCGAAGGTCACGGAGGATGCACTGTTCCGTCGTAACGTTCACAGCGACGGTCCCGGATGCGGCGGTGCCGCGCGTAGCCGGCCAATGGCCGGCGCACCGCCTCTGTCTTGAGACCGTCGCTGTGTGAGATGACTGCTGCCGGAGAGTGCCCGTCGGTCCCTGCGCCCAGCGGTCTCTGCGACCCCTGCGTTGGGATCGTGACTGTGACAGCTACCGCGTCAGATCGAGGAGCGAGGTGATCTTGGTCACCTCGTTCCCGAATGCGATCGGCAGATCGATCAGCCCTCGAACCTCGAACGGAGGCGCCGAAAGATCGATGGCGCGGTATCCGCCGTTGACCGTGTCGGCGTTGCCGCCGCGGCTGCGGTCGTTCGTGAGGATCACCCACTTGTACTTGCCGGGCCGCAGGTTGTTGCGGATGAACTTCAGCACCAGCTCGTTCGAGAGGTGCTGCAGGACGTCCTTGGAGATGAGCAGATCGGCGGCCGGAAGATCGTCAGTGATATCGCCGACCTGGAACCTGATGTTGCCTCGCTCGTACTTGCGCGGACGTCGTCGATGACGTCCGACGCGATGTCGATGCCGAGGTAGCTGGCGCCGCCCCAATCGATCGCGCTCGAGAATCCCCAGTCGCCGCAGCCGGCATCGACCACCGACGTGACGCGATGGGTCCTGATGAAGTTCTCGATGTACGCCCGATACTCGCGCGTAATCGCCATCGTCGAACCCGTGCCGCTGGTACCACGGCCCTCGGCGTTGGTGCCCCACGTGCCTTCCGCGTAGATGCGATTGAAAGTGGCGGTCAGCCGGTGTTCACCGACCGCATCGATGGCGAGGTATCCGGCGGCCAGCAGCGCGATCAGGCTGCCGGCGATGGCAAATCGCTTCGTCATTCAGTCTGTGCTCGAGCGGCTCGCCGATTATGGTCCCACAACAGGCGGCATTACCGGCCGCCTCCTGCCAAAAGCCCTCAGAGGTAGTTAGGGCGGTCAAAGGATGAGTTGTCGCGCGCATAGCGATTTCCGGTTCGTACGGCGGGATGGATCTCGGCGCCGAAGCCATGCGAGGGTATCCTCGGGCCGCCAGCCCAGGAGGGCCGACCGAGCTGACGGGCCGCGATGTTGTATCGTGACGCCGTGCGGCTGCTGGTCGTCGCGTGCACGCTGATCCTGCTGACGATGCCCGTCGGCGCGCAGAGGATGCGGCTGCGGGATGTCGTCGCGCGCCTGGATGGCTACCTCCAGACATACGGAGAGCAGCTCGCGAACGTCGTCGCCGAAGAACAGTATCGGCAGTGGGTCGAGGAGGACCCGGCGGGTCAGGGTTCAACCACGACACGGATGCTGCGATCCGACTTCGCCTTGACGCTCACCTCCGACTCCCGACGCTGGGTCGGCTATCGCGACACGTTCGAAGTGGACGGCCGGCCCGTGCGCGATCGCGATGAACGCCTGCAGCGGCTGTTGAGCAGCGGCGCGGTCGGACAGGCGGCCCGCATCGCGCAGCAGAACGCGCGATTCAATCTGGGCGAAGGCCTCATCACACGCAATATCAACGTCCCGACGTTCGCGCTGGAAATGATGCACCCGCGACTGCGCGATCGCTTCAGGGTGCGTCGCATGCAGTCCGAGGCTGCCGACGACCGCCAGCGCTGGCTGATCGAATTCCGCGAACGCGACCGCCCGACGCTGGTGCGCACGCCGCAAGGGCGGGATCAGCCGTCGCGCGTGGTCGCGCTCGTCGATGTGCGAACCGGCGAGGTGCTGCAGACCGTTCTGACGTGGGAGCGCGTGGACGGCTCGATTGCGGTGGATTACGGCCGCGTCCCCGGCATTCCCGTGCCGGTGCCGATTCGCATGGCCGAGCAGTTCGTCACGCGCAGCGGAGCCCGCGTCGGAGGCGAAGCGATCCGCACCAACTTCCGGCAGTTCCAGACGAGCGCACGGATCGTCCGGTGAGTGCGCCGACGGTCAGCCGTTCACCGCAACTGGAGGAGATTGCCGGTGACGCGAACCGCGGCAGCACACCCGCGGGCAACCGCGCAGAGCACCGGTAACCGAGCGCCTTCAGCGTGAACGCGGGCGTGAGGTGATCGTATCGCCTTGCCTGAACCTCTCGCACAGAAGAGGGTGTTGTCCCGTACGCTGTGCACGCGTGTGTGAGTGTGAGCGGAGCTCATCAATTGCCCACGGCTGAGCCTGCACGCGATTACGCACGCTGATATCGATCCGTCATCTTCGTCTCGCCAGGATCCGATAGGATGTAAGTCCAAATCCCATTTCAATCGGTCCGGCATCTGTTGTTGAGCAGTATTCTTTGCCCACGTGTGGGCGGTGCCGCGCTTGCGTTGCTCCTGGGCTTCGCCTGCACGGCCGCAGCCCAGGAAGCGCAGATCTCGTTTCGCCCCGCGCCGTTTGGCGGCGTCAGCGCCACGCCGCTCTTCAAGGTCGATGTCGTGGAGTCGCCCGACAGTGCAACGCCCGCGCTGCCATCCGTCACGGTCGTCGAGACGCCGCAGGGGCCACGGATGAGCAATGTGGCGTTGAAGCTGCCGCCGGTGGCTCTCGGCGACGCCGAGATCGCTTCGCAGATCGGCGATCAGTACCTGCCGCGCACCTTCAGCGCTTCGCCATGGGCGGGCAGCGGCGTCATGCGGCCGATGCGGGGACTCGGTTTGTCAACGGTGGGGACGACGCCGGTGAGCGTGCTCGTCGGCCAGCTCGATGCCGCCTCGTATTCGCAATCGAGTGATGCCCCCGTCGTGGTCGCGCTCTCGATGGGCGCGGCGCCGCGCAAGGAGATCTCCGTGGCGCCACGGCTGCTCGTCCCGATGAGCTCGAGCCTGCAGACGAGCGTCGGAACCGCGATTCGGGCCGAGGTCAGCCCGCACGTGTCGCTGGTCACCGACGTCGGCGCTGCCGGCACGACCGAGCACGGATGGAATCCGCTTGCTGCCGCCGGCGTCATCGGTCACTGGCGCGGGGCGGAGCTCGAGACGAACGTGCTCCGGGGGACGCCGCCCGTCGGCCCGTCGGACATTGCCACCGTCGGATCGCTCGATCGCGAGATCGTCCGCGGACTGGTGCGCGCCATTCCGGGGGTGACCATCTCGACTCGTGCGAGCTGGTCCCGGCCCGCGAGCGCCCCGGTCGGTGCCGAAACGACGGTCGGCTCGATCGGCATCGCCTACGATCGGCTTCCCATCGGCGTCCTGACGGCGACGCGGCGAGAGGAGGACAGCTCGCTGCAGCAGACCGATACGACGAGCGTCGAGTGGAGAACCAGGCCGGTCGGCGGGGTCATCGTCCGCTACATCGAGCGGGGGCAGAGGCCGCACGATCGCCTGCTGTCCGCGGTCGTGTCGAAGCAGGTGGAGCTGGAGGTCCCCGGCTGGATCGAGCGCGACGTGCGGAATCGCCTGGACGTGAGCGCGGTGCTGACCGAGAACCCGATGCCGGGCACGCCGGCAGTGAGCTCGAGGCTGACCGGACGCTTCGACGTTGTCGGCGACGTCGGTGTTACCGGCGACACCGAGGTGGGAATCATGAGCAACGGCCCGTCATTGCGCAGCCTCCGCCTCGCGTCGGAAGTGCCGATCCTGCCTCGAACCGCCGTTCAGCTCGTCTACTCCTACCAGGCTCGCGGCCCGTACAGCCTGTACGACGACCAGTCGTTCGAGGCACGGCTCTCGCGATCGGTCCCGTTCGTGAGCTGGTGAGACAGGCCGGAGCCCGCCAGGGTCAAGCCCTGGTCACGTCCGTGGCAGACCCTGGACCGGGTTCGGGGTAGGTGATCTTCGTGCCCTCGATTGTCGCCCATGGCGTCAGCGCGTGGGGCTTCGTCCGCACGCCGCTCGTGATCTCGCTCACGGCGATCCCCCGCACGATCAGGGCATCCGCGACGAGCGACCGATGGCAGCGCCACGGAACGGCCTCCGCGCACATCAGCACGACCGTCTCCTTCTTCGCGAGCTCGATGCACTCGTCCAGGCTCCGGCTGAACGCCTCGGTCTGCATGTAGTCGGCAAACCCGCGGAAGCCCGCATTGTGCCACCCGGTATTCGGCGAGTCCGGCCGCGGGTGGCGCAGCCCGCCCAGCCCCGGCATGTGGGTGTACTGGATGCCGGCCTGACGCAGGGCCGGCGCGAGCCGATCACGGCCGAACTGCGGGTTGTGGCGCGATCGTGGGATGGTGCGGATGTCGATGACGCGAGCGACGTGATGGGCCGCGAGCAGACGGATGAACTCGTCGATGGGTCGCGTGGAGTGCCCAATCGTCAGGATCGAGATCGGCGGCATCCCTCAGGGACCGGCCGGCTCGGGCATGTGGGCTGAGCCGGCACGAGGTGCGAGGACGAACGAGAGATCTGCGGCAGCATGACACCGCGCCCTCAACTCATTATCCGGCCGCTGCCGCCGTTCCGGCTCGACTACACCGTCTGGGCGCTCCGTCGTCGTCCGCACAACATCTTCGATCGATGGGATGGCGCCGTTTATCGACGCGTCGTGGTGATCGGATCGCGTGTCACCGAGCTTGCCGTCCGGCAGTCCGGCTCGCCGGCGGCGCCGCGCGTCACGGTCAGGGCATCGCCGCCGCTCCGCACGCCGGCCGAAAGACGCCAGGTCCGATCGATCCTCGATCGGCTGCTTGGATTGCAGGTTGACTTGTCCGGGTGGTACCGGCTGGCGCGTCGCGATCGGCGGCTGGCCGAACTGGCGGATCGGTTCCGCGGCGTCAAGCCGCCGCGGTTTCCGACAGTGTTCGAGGCGCTCGTCAACGCTGTTGCCTGTCAGCAATTGTCGCTGTCCGTCGGCCTCGCTGCTCAATCGCCTCGCCGCGGTGTGCGGCGTCGGCGGTCGATTCGATGCGCACACCTGTTACGCATTCCCCGCGCCGCACGACGTGGTGAAAGTCGTGCCGGACGAGTATCGCGCGATTGGATTCAGCCGCCAGAAGATCCGTGCGCTGCTGACGCTCGCGGGTGCGGTCGATCGAGGCGAGCTCGATCTCGAGCGTCTGGCTCGTGCCGACGATGAAGAAGCGGCCGCGCGGCTTCGGGAATTACACGGCGTCGGACGATGGACGGCGGAGCACGTGCTGCTGCGAGGCCTTGGCCGTCTGCACGTGTTTCCGGCCGATGATGTCGGCGCGCAGAAGAACCTGGCCAGGTGGCTCGGCAGACCGAGTGCGCTGGATTCCATCTCCTCCTCGACGGCTTGTCACGTCTGTAGTGTCCGGCTTCAGCCTGGCTTCAGCCGGACCTGCGCCTGTAGTGTCCGGCTTCAGCCGGACCTGCACCTGTAGTGTCCGACTTCAGTCGGACCCCGTCGTCAAGGCTTCCCCGTCTCGACGAACGCCCTCAGCCGCTTCGCCTGCTCGGCCAGCACCTGGTCGACGAGCGGCGCAAGCTTCGCGAAGCCGTCCCTGGTATACCCGCCGACGACGTAGGTCTGCTCGACGCGCGTGCCGTCCGGCGTCCCGGCAAATGTCAGCGTGAGCACGCCGGTGACGGGCATCTCCTGCAGCGGCCCCAGCCCGCCCGACATCCGCAGCGTCTTGCCGGGCTCGGCGAGCAGCACGGTCATGTGCTGCACGCTGCCGCCGCCATCGAGCTTTTCGCAGAAGCAGCCGCCCGCCCTGCCGTCGATCGACATGTTCTGCGGTGTTCCCGACCAGGTGTGCGAGGCCGCCCACCACGATCCCACACGCCCGACGACCGCGTCGTAGACCTTCGCGGGAGGAGCCGCGACATCAGCCGCCGCCTTCACCGTGAATCCTGTGGCAGAGACGTCCATAACGTCGGCACGAAGGGGAGACGACAATGCGGCCGCGAGCAGGAAGGACAGGCTTACCGCGGTGATGCGATGCTTCATCGCCATGCGCCTTCCTCGCCAGCGTGCTCAGTTCAGGCTCGGATCGTACGTCTGTCCGCGGCGAATGGCGAGCTCCCACGCCATGCCGGCGATGACGAGCAGGGACGACACGGCGAGCACGGCCCGGCTCCGCCACCCGAAGCCGGGGGCATGGCCCAGTTGAAGCAGGTCGGCGGCGCCGGACAGGACGAGCAGGAGGATTCCGCCGACGGCGATGAGGCCGCGCCGCGTGACGACGCCGATAAGCGAGCACACCGCGCCCACTTCGAGCCCCGTGATCTGCCGCCAGCCGAATCCTTCTTGTCCGGCAATCGGCAGCCGGTCGGCCAGCAGCGTCAGCAGAAGCAGAAGCAGTCCGCCGTAGGTGACGATCCGCGCGGCGTAGCTTCGCAGTGCCCGAACGTTGCGCTCCTCATCGGTCAGACGCCGCCGTTCGCAGTCCTTGCACACCACCCGTCTGGTCCCGCCGGGGCTCGGCGTCGCCGCCGGTCCGAAAGAGTGTGATCCGCACACTGGGCAGGTCCGGGCGTTCATCTGCTGCTCCACGGAGGCAATGCTACAGCATTTCGACCGTGAGACAACGGGGGAACAAGCGCGACCTTGTCGCCGGTTCCAGTGTCGAAAACGCATCCGCGCGAGCCCATGCCGGGCTGTCGAACCGGGGGCTCGGCGTGATGGGCGAGCCCGAAACCTGCGCTTGCCCACGATGCGATCGCCGCGGATGGTCACGGTTTCGACGACGCCGAGCGCCCAGCCGCAGGTCTGGCTGAAGCCTGGCTGAAGCCGGACACTACGGCAGGTTTGCGCCGACAAGCGCAGGCCGTCTTGCGCCGCCGGGCCATGCCACCCGCCTCGTCGACCCGGTTCCCAGGAGTGCGACGAGCGCCGGACCGCCGATTAGCGGACCGCGCCGCGAGAAATTCCGCGCGGGCCTGGAATCGCCGGTCTGCGTGCGATAGTGTTCCTGCGTTCGATGGGGCTCCTGCGTCCGGGCCCCCGGCTGGTCGCCCGTGCGCCATCGATCTCGTCCGGTGCAAGGGGCGCGATACCGGTCCGGCGCTGAAAGAGGCTCTATCTCGAAAATCCCGCTCCGGACTCCTTCATCAGCCTGACGGCGGGAGGGGACGGCGATAGCCTGACGGCGGGAGGGGACGGCGATGAGAACGACATTCGGAGTGCTGATTCCGATCGGTGCCCTGGCGGCGGTGCCCAGTGCAGAGGCGCAGCGGCGGGAAGGCGCGGTGAAGGGCCGACTGCGCCACCTCCGGCACTACACCGGCGTGAAGTCCGTCTCCACACACCGGAACGAGAACGAAGGCGCGCTGTCCGGCGCGAAGGACCATTGATTCCTGCGACCAGCACCGTCGATCGGCGCGGCTACCGTCTGACCTCCATCGACATGCTGCGGGGCCTGGTGATCGTCATCATGGCCATCGATCACACGCGGGACTTCTTCCATTCGGCCGCTGCCATCGACCCGATGGGGGCTCCGAACGTGGCGCTGCCGCTGGCCCTCACACGCTGGATCACGCACTTCTGCGCGCCCGTGTTCGTGTTCCTGGCCGGAACGAGCGCCGGGCTCATGGCGGCGCGCAAGGTTCCGGCCGAGCTCGCCCGGTTCCTGTTCCTGCGTGGGCTCTGGCTGATGCTCATCGAAGTGGTCGTGATTTCGACCGCCGCGAGCTTCTCGCCAGGCGGCATCGAGCAGCTTGGCGGCAGGACGCTGGTGTTCATGCAGGTCATCTGGGCCATCGGCATCAGCATGGCGGCGCTCGCTGCCCTTCAATTCCTCGGGCGCACGGTGTGCCTCATCGCCGGCGCCGCCATCGTGCTCGGCCACAATCTGCTCGACGGCCACTGGCCGGTGGCGCAAAGTATCCTCGACACCAGCCCGCCGCTCTGGGCAGCGCTGCACATTTCCATGTCGAAGCCTGCCGGCCCGTTCCATTTCCTCATGCTGTATCCGCCGCTGCCGTGGCTGGGTGTGATGCTGGTGGGTTTCGGCGCGGCGGTGCTCTTCGAGCGCGAGCCCCCCGCGCGGAATCGTGCGCTGCTGCTCTGGGGCCTCGGCATCACCGCGGGATTCCTCCTGCTGCGTCTCGTCAACGGCTACGGCGAGCCCAACGGCTGGCAGGTGCAGACGCGCGGCGCGGCGACGCTGATCGACTTCCTGAACACTACGAAATATCCACCCAGCCTGCAGTTCCTTGCCATGACGCTGGGTCCGGCTGCGATCGTCTGTGCGTTTGCCGATCGGATGCGCGGCTTCGTCAAGGACGTCTTCGTGATGTTCGGCCGCGTGCCCTTCGCGTTCTACGTCACGCACTTCTTCGTGCTGCACACGCTGAGTGTGCTGCTCGGCATGCTGCAGGGATTCCGGGCGGAGCAGCTCATGACGTTTCCGCCGTTCTATCCGCAGGGCTACGGCGTGTCGCTGCCGGCCGTGTACGTCATGTGGATCTTCGTCGTGGCGCTGTTGTATCCAGTCTGCCGCTGGATGGCTGGCGTGAAGTCGCGGTCACGTGCCTGGTGGCTGAGTTACGTCTGAGACCGCCGGCAGAGCGGTGCATCCGCGCGCGGTGAGGCAACGGTGCGGGATTCATGATTGCTCCACGGCAGGCTACGCCGTGCTGGTCAGTCCGCAGGAGCCGGATCGGTTCCTGGAGGCTGGGCGGCGCATTGCGCCGCGGCGATAGCCGTAACGTCTTGCGAAGGGGGCGTGGATGGTGAAGCGGACCATGTGAAAGAGCCATCGATCGATATCCGCCCGAAGTCGCGGCCGTGGGGCGGGCGGGTTTGGAGAAGATGCGGAGGCTCTATCCCGGCGCACGCTGGCTGGTGCACGAGCGCCGCCAGCTGCTCGGCATCGGGTTCGCGGCGCCGGGCCGCAACGTGCCGGTCTTTTCGATCGTGCTCTACCCGCGATGGGTCCGGTTCTTCTTCTTCGAGGGCGCGGCGCTGGACGATCCCGAGGGCAGGCTGGAAGGCAAGGGCAGCCAGATCCGCTCCATTCGCTTCGACGATGCCGGCATGCTGGATGACCGCTACGTCCGCCGCCTGATGCGGGAGTCGCTCGCGGCGGCGGAAGCGCGCAGAGTTCGATTCTCTTCGAAACGCCGGGACCGCAGCGCGCGCGGAGACGGCTGTCGCTGATACGGCGGTGCCGCGTCCGTCCCTGACGCCGGCCTGCGGCCGACGCACCGCCTTCGTTTGAGACCGTCACCGAGAGATCGACCGTCCGCCCCTGTGTGATATTCCGCTGCGCCCTCTGCGAGCCCTGCGTTGAGCTCGGTTCTTCGCGGTCCCTTACGAGTCGAGGCTGGTCCGGTGATTGGGTGGTAGTGTCGAATCAGCGAAGCACAACGTGGATGTCGATCCTTCCCGGCACGTTCAGCGCGTCTACCTCGGCCTGCTGCTCCTGCATACCCTGGCCGCGTCGCTCATCTGGGGTATCAATACGCTGTTCCTGCTCGATGCCGGGCTCAGCAACACCGAGGCGTTCGCGGCCAACGCCTTCTTCACGGCGGGGCTCGTGATCTTCGAAGTGCCGACGGGCGTCATTGCCGACGTCCGGGGCCGCCGGGTTTCGTATCTGCTCGGCACGCTCACGCTGGGCCTCTCGACGGTCCTGTATCTCTGGATGTGGTACACCAGCGCCGGGTTCTGGCCGTGGGCGCTGGCGTCGGCGCTGCTCGGCTTCGGCTTCACGTTCTTTTCAGGCGCCGTGCAGGCGTGGGTGGTCGACGCGCTGAACGCCACGGGATTCCGCGGTTCGCTCGAGTCGGTGTTCGCCAAAGGCGAGATCGTCGAGGGAGCGGCAATGCTGACCGGCTCGGTTGCGGGCGGATATCTCGCGCAGGCGAGCAACCTTGGCGTCCCGTACGTCGTGCGCGCGGCGATCCTGGGGCTGACCTTCGTCCTCGCGTTCGTCCTGATGCACGATGTCGGGTTCACGCCAAATCGCACCGGCGGGCTGGTGACGGGCGTGAGACAGGTGCTGCGCGGTGCGTTGACGTACGGGCTGCGCAACCCGCCGGTGAGACCGGTCATGCTGGCCAACATCTTCACCGACGGCGTGTCCATCTACGCGTTCTATGCCATGCAGCCGTACCTGCTGCAGTTGTACGGCGATCCCGAAGCCTACGGCATCGCCGGGCTCGCGGCGGCGATCGTCGGCGGTGCCCAGATCGGCGGCGGGATCCTCGTGCCGCACCTCGGACGCATGTTTGGTCTTCGGTCCACGGTGCTGCTCGCGATGGTCGTGGCCAGCACCGCCATCCTCGCCGGGATCGGACTGCTGGTTTACTTCTGGACCGTGCTCGCGCTGCTGGTGCTCTGGGCGCTTGCGTTCTCGACCGTCATGCCGGTGCGGCAGGCCTACGTGAACGGGTTGATTCCGTCCGAACAACGGGCAACCGTGCTGTCGTTCGACTCGTTGATGGGATCGAGCGGCGGGATGGCGGTTCAGCCCGTGCTCGGACGCGCCGCTGACGCATGGGGATATCCGTCCTCGTATGTGTGCAGCGCCGCGTTTCAGGCGCTGGCCATCCCGTTTCTGATCAGGACGCGGCGGCGGCGTGCCGCCTCGGATCGGATTGCCGCCCCGGGCGCAGGGCCGCACGTCCCGTAAGTAAGAGACGGTGGCGGCGCGCGACGCGCCTCGATGAAAATTGATGACAATTCACCGCTGCAGTGACACGTACACTCGCTCAAACGCTTCAGGTGAGTTGAATGCTCTCGCGCCTTCTGCGGTCGTTCTCCGTCCTGCTGGCACTCCTTGCCGCCCAACCTTTCCTCGGTGCGCAGGGCCAGGGTCCTGCAAAAGGGCCCGGTGCACCGGGCCCGTTCACCTTCAACACCCTGACCGGCCAGCGAATCAAAGTCACGCTGATTGCCGACGGTCTCGTCCACCCGTACGGCATGGCGTTCCCCGATGCGCGCACGATTCTCGTGACCGAGCGCGCCGGCCGGCTGCGCGTCATCCGCGACGGGACGCTTCTCGGCAAGCCCGCATGGGAGGCGCCGGCGCCGCCTGCCGGGTCGCCGCCTTCGAACAACCCGCCCGACCTGCTGCACTTCGTCGAGCTGCATCCGGCCTTCGCGCAGAACCGGCTCGTGTATCTGAGCTATCCGAAGTACGGGCCCCGCGGCAACACGATCGCTGTCGGCCGGGGCACGTTGACCGGCGATGTGCTCACGGACTTCAAGGAGATCTTCGTATCTGATGCCTGGGAGAGCTACGGCGCGAATCCCGGGCGGATGCTCTTCATGCGCGACGGCACGCTCCTCGTGACCGTCGGCGATCGCGACCGCTACTGCTGCGACGGGTCGGAAAACACCAGCCAGCGGATGAAGGCGCAAAGCCTGGACAACCACTACGGCAAGATCCTGCGCATTCGCGATGACGGGAGCGTTCCGCGCGACAATCCGTTCGTCGGACGCCCTGGCGCGCTGCCGCAGATCTACAGCTACGGTCACCGCAACGCCTACGGCCTGGCCTACAACCCCGCGACGGGCGAGCTGTGGGAATCGGAGATCGGTCCGCTCGGCGGCGACGAGATCAACATTCTCCACGCCGGACACAACTACGGGTGGCCGCTCGTGTCGACCGGCCGCAACTACACCGGCACGCCGGTGTCGGATCGGCCGTGGACGCGCGAAGGCATGGACGACCCGCGCATGTTCTGGACGCCCGCGATCAGCCCGTCCGGACTCATCTTCTACACGGGCGATCGATTCAAGGGGTGGAAGGGGAACGCGTTCCTCGGGGCGCTGAACGGCAAGGCGCTGTGGCGCGTGTCGTTCGACAATCCGAAGCCGCAGCAGGTCGAACAGCGCGAGGTGCTGCTCGCAGCGCTCGACGTTCGGATCCGCGACGTGCAGCAGGGACCCGACGGCAACCTGTACATCGCAACCGAACTGCAGTCCAGCGGCGCGAATCCGGATGGCACCGTCATGCGCATCGAGCCGGCGCCGTAGCGGGGAGCCATGCGAATGCGATCCGCCGTTCTCCTGACACTGCTCGGCATCCTGATCTGGGTCGCCGGGTCCGCTGCGCAGCAGTCCACGACGGCCGGCACCTGGAAGCCGCCGCGCACACCGTGGGGCGATCCCGACCTCCAGGGGATCTACACGAACAAGGACGAGAACAACACGCCTTTCGAACGGCCGCCGGAATTCGCAGGACGTCGTCTGTCGGATTTCACCGAGGAGGAGATGGCGCTGCTGCGCAAGCAGCGGCAGGAAGCCGCGGCCAGGCGGGCGCCCAGCATCGGCGGCACCCCGCAGGAAGACACCGGCGCGGGGCCGCCGCACTGGTACGAGCATTTCGATGCGCAGAACGCACAGCCATGGCTCGTGATCGAGCCCGAGGACGGGCTGGTGCCGCCGCTGACGCAGGCGGCGAAAGACCGTGCGGCTGCGCGGCAGGCGGCTCGAAAAGGCCGCGGTCCCGCCGACTCCTACACGGATCGCAGCCTGTACGATCGCTGCATCTCGCGCGGCGTGCCCGACGTCATGCGCCCGATCATCTACGGCGCCTCGTACGACATCACCCAGGCGCCGGGCTACGTCGTCATCCGCTACGAGATGATTCACGAGGCGCGGGTCATCCCGCTCGACGGACGGCCGCGGCTGTCGCCGGCGATTCGGCAGTACATGGGCGACGCGCGAGGCTGGTGGGAAGGCGACACGCTCGTCGTCGAGACGACCAACATCCACGAGGCGATGATCTATCGAGGCGCCTCGTCCAATCTGAAGGTCACCGAGCGCTTCGAGCCTGTCTCTCCGAGCGTGATCATGTGGACGGCGCGCATGGAGGATCCGACGACGTGGGAGCGTCCGTGGGCGATCCGCATGCCGCTGAAGCGGGACGACACGCAGCCGATCTTCGAATTCGCCTGCCACGAGGGCAATCGCGCCCTTGCCAACATCCTGAGCGCCGCCCGCGCCGAGGAGGCACGGGCCGGATCGGCCCAGCCCGTGCGGTAGCGTAGAGGACGACCTCGGCCGTCGACTCAGGACGGCGGCAGGAGGTAGCCGTGATTCTTCATGCTGGTCTCGGGGAACTGCACGCAGGGCACGCAGTCGGGCCAGTAGTGTTCGGGCACGCGTCCGCTGACGGGGTTCCTGTAGTGGAACCACATCGGCAGGATGCCGGGCCAGGAAATCTCTTCGCCGACGCCGCCGCGGAAGCCGCGCTCGCGCTCGCCGAGCACCGAAAGAGGAATGTCGGGCGGGTACGTCTTGTTCGGTGCCGGCGGCGGACGCTTCGTGAGCCTGGCCGCCGACCAGCCCCCTTCGTAGGTGGGCGACGAGAAATAGTGCTCGTCGATGACGACGCTCCAGAATCTCCAGATGCCGTTCTCGAGCACGACCTGGTCGTGATACATGCCGCCGGCGAAGCCCATCGCGCGCGTGTAGGACGACCCGGGTTGGAACAGCCGCGTGCGAATCGAGGCGGATCGTCCGTCTTCGGCGACCAGGATCACCGGCTGCACCCGCCAATGCAGCGGGAGCGTCGTGCGCGGACGTGATCCCGGCGGCGGCGCCGTCGCATCGCGCTCGATGATGCGCTTACGGCCGACGTAGAAGCCGCTGAACGGTACTTCCTTGTGGCCCTTCTCGGCGAACAGCTGCCCGAGGCCGTTGAAGTCGAGGTCGTCGAGGTAGTCGCCGTAGGCGGCGCTCATGTTCTCGGCGCCGTCCCAGGCCTTCGAGATCGCCAGCCGCCGCTCGGCTTCCTTGATGCGTGCCTCGAGGTCACCGGACGGTGCAGCGGGTTTCGGCGCCGCCGGCGCGGGGAGCAGCCGCTCGTGTCCCACGGTCTTTGCACCCGACGGCAGACGCACGGGTTTGCCGGTCACCGGGTTGGGCTGGAAGAAGACCGGGATCGCGCCCGGGGTCATCACGTCCGACGACAGCACCTTCCGATCGGGCGCGTGCTCGCGGGCAGGCGGCGGATCGACCACCTGGCTCTTCGCCCAGCCCTTCGCGTACTCGGTTTTCATCAGCGGGAAGATCCGCATCTCGCGAATCCGCCAGATGCCGTTCTGTTTCACGTAGCGGTTCTCGAAGATCGCAAGCGTGAAGAACGCGGTTCCCGTGTCGGCCTCGCCAAGCATGCCGAACTCGAGGCCGCGCGACCGCGCTTCCAGCCCGCCCGGCTCGATCGTGACGGCCATGTCGAGCTGCATGAGCTCGTTCAACTGTCCCTGCTTCAATCCGGCCGGGCCGCTCCGCTCGAGCGCGCGGCGGATGCTTTTCGGGCCGTCATAGACGCCGACGTTGGCGATCGACAGCGCGCCGTCCGGCGTGAACAGATCGACCACGTCGTCCCACATCTTCCGGTCCATGTAGTAGCCGTACGCGTTCTGCAGGTTGCGGACCTTGTCCTCGTCGTTCATCACCGCGATGCGCTGCTCGAGCGCGGCCAGCGTCGTGGCGGGATTCATCTTCGGATCGACCGGCGGGATCGTCGATGCCGGCAGGTCGGGGACCGGGATGCCGGTCTCATCCGGCGTGAAGTGATAGGGGACGATCTTCTGATCCTCGTCGACGTTGCGCCAGCCGGTCTCGTACGGACCCGCGAACATCGGGTGGTAGCGCAGGCGCGAGATCTTCCACACGCCGCGTTCACGCACGTATTCGTTCTCGAAGATGCCGGCGGCCCACTCGGCCTTCACGCCGTACTGGCCCTTCATCGTGAACTCCCACCAGCGTCCCTTCGCGGTCTGCCCGTCGGCCGAGACGTTGATCAGCGGCCGCAGCACCATCTGTGTGTGCAGGCCGCCGGGCTCGAGGCCGTGTGTGCCTTTACCGAACGTGTTGAGGAAGTACCGCTCGATCGCCTGGCGTCCCTGCGCGTTGTCCTTGCCGTACGACAACTGGGCGTTGTCGCTGAACAGCGACGCCATCTCGGTCCAGAGGCCGAACTGCGAGTACTGTGCGTAGGTCTCCTGCAGCCGCTTGACGGCGCGAACGGATTCGGCGCGTTCCACGTTCAGCGCCAGACGATGGACGCGTGCGGCAATCGTGCCCGGTTCGGTGTCGCCGCTCACGACGGCGTTCAGCGCACCGAGCGCCGCGAGCAGCGCCACGGCGCTGCCTGCCAGACCGCGCAATGAGAACACTGTGGCCATAGAAGACCTCTCCCGGCGATACGAGTCGGCGACGATTCGCCAACGGCCAACCGAACTATACCCCGCGGCCGCCCGCGGCGCCGATACCTCCAAGGAGGGACCCAGAACCAGGAATCAGGGTTCAGGAATCAGGAATCAGAAACCAGAACCAGGAATCAGGAATCAGGAATCAGGGCTGGGCCAGGAAACAGGAATCAGGAATCGGGAATCAGGGCTGGGCCAGGAAACAGGAATCAGGAATCGGGAATCAGGGCCGGGCCAGGAAACAGGAATCAGGAATCGGGAATCAGGCCGGGCCAGGAAACAGGAATCAGGAAGCAGGAATCAGGGCAGGGGTAGGAAACAGGAATCAGGAAGGAGGAATCAGGGCTGGGCCAGGGACCAGGAATCAGGAAGCAGAATCCAGGGGCAGGGATAGGAGTCAGTTGACAGAGCTAGCCGATGGATGAGGAGTCACTGAGTCCTCATCTCTGCGACCTCTTCCTGCTTCCTGACCCCTGCTTCCTGACCCCTGCTTCCTGACCCCTGCTTCCTGACCCCTGATTCCTGCTTGCTGCGAGCGAAGCACTAAGATCACCGTTATGAGGATCCGGTTGCTGCCGATGGTCGTGTTGACGGGCCTGTTCTTCTCCGCGCCGGCGATGGCGGCCGACGCCGACTACTGGCGCGGCGGGTGGCGAACGCCGCTCGGAGAAGAGCCCCACATCTATGAGTTCGTGATTCGCGGGACGAAGGTGACCGGCGTCTACTGCCGGAACTGTTCCGATGCCACGACGATCGGCTTCATCGACGGCACGTGGGACGAGAAGGCGGGCATCACGTTCAAGGTGACGTTCGCCGATCCTTCGGGCCGCATCACGTCGGTCGACGACCAGCACGCGATGCTCGTCGACGGGCGGCTGGTCGTGACCGGAGCGGCGAACGTCCGCGACGGGAAGGCCCTCGCCCTGATCAAGGATCCGCGCGGGGCGGATCCTGGTGCCGCGCCGGCCTATCATCTCCCGCCCGGCACGCCTCCGGCGAGGCCGACGATTCGCGCGGGAGGCGGCGGCGGTGGCGGCGGCGGCCGAGGCGCGGGAGCGCCGCCCTACTGGCAGGCGGGCCCCTTCAAGCGGCTGCGTCCATCGGATCTCGTCGGAACCTGGATCGCCTCGTTCGGCCTGGGCATGAACCGGCAGCTCTTCACGTTTCTCCTCGTCGGAGACCAGTTGCGCGGGGTGGTGTGCGGGCGCTGCGACAATCCTTACACGATCGGGGCAATCGAGAACGTCCTCATCATCGGCGACAAGCTCTACTTCGACATCGTCCACCAGGATTGGGGCGAGATCGATCCGCCGACGTTCGATCGCAGCATCGTGGCGCAGGTGGTGCAGAACGAGATGCTGGCCGGCATTCTCGGCAACGGCGTCGTCATCGATCGCGCCAACCCGCCGGGGCGTCCAGCCGGCCGCGGCTTCACGCTCGTCGGGCCAATCGCGCCAGACAGTACGCGGGGAAACAGCTCCGAGGGGATCGACGTGTGGGGACCTGGAACCGGTTCCTCACCACTGCCGCCGCCCGGCCGAACGCCGCTCGTGCCCGGGAAACCACCGGCGCGCTGACGCGCCGCCGACGAACGAGTCGCATCGAGTCACGGCGCCCGACGGCGCACGTCGGCCTTGCGCATGCGGGACGACCCGAGCCGCTCGACGGGAAGCTCTTCATCGACTCGGGGTCGCGGCCGGCCGCGGGATGCTGTCGCCGGAACCGGGCGCAGTCGCCGCCGCCCGGGAGTCTCATCGGCAAGGTGCTGCGCAGTCACCCCGACGGCTCGATTCCCCTCGACAACCCGTTCCTCGGCACGCCCGATACGCGTCCGGGGAGATCAACGGACGCCTCACCGCTCCGCCGGGCCGTTCCGAGATCACGGCCGGCCGCGCAGGGGGGGCGCGAAATTTCCCGCGGTGCAGGACCGTGCCGGCCGTGCCGCCACGCGGAATCATGACTTGACAGGATTCACAACCGGCCGCGCAGCCGCTACCGTCTCGGCCCATGACGCCGTCCGGCGCCGTTTCGCGCAGCACGATCGCGGCAACCCTCGTCGGCTTCGCCGTCGTGTTTGCCGTGCTCCAGGTGTTCGCCTACACACGGAAGTCGGCGACGGTCGACGAACCGATCCATCTCACCACCGGCTACGCGGCGCTGGCCCTGGGCGACTACCGCGTCGAGACGACGCACCCGCCGTTCATGCGCATGTGGGCGGCGCTGCCGCTCCTGTTCATGCGCGACATCCGCCTCGATACCAGCGTCATCGATCGCACTCCGCCGGCCACCTGGCACTCGGGATCGACGGCGTTCGATTTCTCGACCCGGTTCCTCTACGTGGACAACGATGCCGATCGTCTGCTCCATGCGGCGCGCTTCATGATCGTGCTCTGCGGCATCGTGCTCGGCATCCTGGTGTTCGCCTGGACGTATGAGTGGTTCGGCTTCACGCCGGCGGTGCTGGCGCTCGTCTTCTTCACGCTCTCGCCGAACCTTGCCGCCCACTCGTCGCTGGTCACCACCGACCTCGGCATCACCTGCTTCATCTTCGGCACGATCTATTTCCTGTGGCGGACCAGCCGGAAGCTGACGTGGTTCAATCTGGCGGGACTGTCGATCTTCTTCGCGCTGGCGATCGTCACCAAGTTCTCGGGACTGATCCTGGGTCCGATCGTGCTGGTGCTGCTGATTGCAGCCGTCAGGCTGCGCACCACGATCACGCCGCGCCTGGTCGTCGCGATCGTGGCGTTGCTGGCTGTGGCGTCGCTCTTGGCGGTCTGGGGCGTCCACCGCTTCCGCTACACGCCGAGCGAGAGGGCGTCGTGGCAGATGCACCTGGAGCAGCAGTCGCTGGCTCGGACGGTCCCGGCGATCGCCGCCGCGACGGAATGGATCGACCGTCACCGTCTGCTTCCGAACTCCTTCACCGAGGGATTCCTGATCTTCGCGCAGTCGATGCTGCCGCCGAACCATACGTTTCTGGCCGGCGAGTACAGCGCCGAAGGATGGTGGTACTACTTCCTGGCGGCGTTCCTGATCAAGACGCCGATCTCGCTGCTCGCGCTCTCGGCGATCGGGGTGGCCGTTCTGGTGCGGCGTCGGCACGAACTGGGCGTGAATAACGAAATCTTCATCGTGGTGCCGGTCGTCAGCTATCTATTCGTCTCGTCGGCGAATACGTTCCAGGTCGGCGTCCGGCACCTGCTGCCGATCTACCCCTTCGTCATGCTGATCGGCGCCGCCGGCGCGATGGCGCTGGCGCGCGGGCGCACAGGCCCGCTGGCCCTCGGTGCGCTGGTCAGCTACTGGGTGGTAACGGTGGCGGACGTGTATCCGCACACGCTGACCTTCTTCAACCAGTTGGTCGGCGGGCCGGCCAATGGCTACAAGTACCTCGCCGATTCGAACGTCGACTGGGGGCAGGGACTCAAGCTGCTGAAGAAGTGGATGGACGAGCGGTCGGTGTCGCACATCGGGCTGGCCTATTTCGGCACTGCCGATCCGGAGTACTACGGCATCGATTACACCCCGCTGCCGGCGGCAGCACCGGGTCTGGAGCTGCCGTCCATCGCGCGCATGTGGAAGGAGCCCCGGCTGCCGGGATACGTCGCGGTCGGTGCCACGGTGATGACCGGCGTCTATCTCGATCCGCAATGGAAGCTTTTCTATCGCGGCCTGTTCGAGCTCGAGCCGGTCGCGGTGCTCGGCAACTCGATGTTCGTCTACTGGCTCGAGCGCTGGCCGGAGGCGGCGTATCACGACATCCCGGTCACGGCTACCGAGCTCGACGCGGAGCGGCGACTGGCCGAGGAGCTGCTCCGCGCGCAATGGTTCGACCACGCCGCCGTGCATTACCACCGTTACCTCTCTCGGCGTCCGCATGACACGGATGTCCTGAACGGCCTCGCGCTCGCGCTGTTCTGGGGCGGTGATCTCGCGAATGCGATTCCGGTGCTGCAGCAGGCGGTGGCCGCGGATCCCGACACCGGGCTCACGCATCTCGCGCTGGCGTCAGCGCTGTTCGATGAGCGGCGTGACATTCAGCAGGTCGTGGCGCATGCCCGGAGGGCCGTGGCGCTGCTGCCTGGAGACGCGCAGGCGAACGTGCTGCTCGGCCGTGCGCTGGCCGTGAGTGGAGCGCTGGGCGAGGCCGCGCAGTCGGTTCAGCGTGCGCTCGACCTCGATCCGGACCACGCCGACGCCCGCGATCTGCTGCAGCGGATCCAGCAGGTTGCCGGGCTGCAGTGACACGCCGATTCCGCGTCGGCCGACGCCTTCCGAATGCGTCAGCCTGCGCCGAAGTTACGGGCGGCACCCCTTGAGGGCCCGCTCGAATCCTTCGAAGAGCCGCGATGCACGGTCGCCGACCAGCGTCTCGATGCGATGCGGCTGTCCCTTCTCGACCGTGTATTCCGCGCCGCCGCCCCTCGCACGCAGGAACTCCGCCTCGCGTTTCATCTCGTCGTGCCAGCGGTAATTGTCGTGCTCTCCCACGTACATGAAGACGCACACCGTCGAGAGCGCCTGCAGTTTGGCCGTCGTCGGCTGCCAGAGGTAACCGGGGAACGCGGTCGCTGACAGGAAGTACTGCGGATGCGCGGCGGCCACGTGCATGGCGGCGATGCCGCCATTGGAGGGACCGGCGGCGTGGAACTTGCCTCCTTCGATCTTGTAGTCGGCGAGGATCTTCTTCAGGAAGTCGGGGAAGATGCGGTCGCTGTCTTCGAAGAACAGCCGGCCGTCCGGCGCAGCCGGCGCCACGACGATGTATCCGCGTTTCTCGGCTTCGGCGCGGAAATTCCGGTTCAACACGCCGTCCACCATGTTCATCGTCTGCGGTCCGCCGCCGAACGCGATGATGCCCGGGTAGGCCTTCGCGGGATCGTAGCTGTCCGGCAGAACCACTTTGTAGTGGACCGTCATGCCGCGGACGGTTGCCGTCCGTTCCTGCACTTCGGCGCGCGCAGGTGTGGCAAGAACCGCGAGCGATGCCAGGACGAGCGCGGTCGGTCGATGCACAGGGAAGGAGAGTGTCATGGGCGAATCCTCGGGCAGATTATTTCACCTCGAGGCGTCGCGATTCATCCGGTCGATCCACTTTCGCACCAGGGCGTCACCATCGGCGTGCAGCTCGCGCCATCGACGCTATCGAGAAACCCGCCGGCGCCGGATGCCGGAGCGCGTGCCGAGGAGCCCGATCGCAGACGCCAGCACACGCGCGGTGACGCCGCCCGCGGTGTAGCCCACAAGGGCATCGAGCGACGGCACACCGGGACCGGCAACCATGATGCTCGACGCAGCGGTGCCGAGGATGAGGTTGTCGTGGCCGCCATTCCCATGACCGAGATGATCAGCGCTGCCGCCAGCGGCGTCAGCAGTCCGAGCGCCAGCGGGAGACCGCCGGCGACCTCGGCACAGCCCGCAGCCAGCGCGTAGCGGCGGCCCGGGCGGAAGCCCACCGCTTCCAGTGATCGGTATCGGTACACGCCGGGCTCTCGGTAATGTGCCCAGGCGAGCCTGCGTTCCGCCGCATCTGCACATCGCGGCCATGTGGCACGGAACGGGCGCGGGGCCGCGCAACAAAACACGAAGGGCCGGTCCCGAGGAGACCGGCCCTTCGCAATGCACGGACGTTGTCGGACACGGAAGGTCGAACCAGCTCTCAGTGTCGAAGCTGATTCGTGATGGAGTCGTTCTCGTACACCTCGCAGTACGCGCGCTCCGGCTGGATGCCGTCGCCGGGCCCGGGGCGCAGGATGCGGGTCGCCATCACCCAGGGCTCGACGAGCACTTCCGGATCCTCGATGGTCATGTCGTAGTGGATCTCGTTGCCGACGCGACGGAGCTTCTCGATGATGCGCAGCGACGACGAGTGGAAGAAGCCGCCGCGCCCGAACCAGGTCGAATCGACGAAGTTGATCGATTCGATGACGAGCGTGTCGCCTTCCCACCTGCCGATGCTGTTGCCGTAGTACGTGGCCAGGTTCTGCGTGCGCGGGTTGCGCTCGCGGCCGTCAATCGGGATGTCGCGGAACTCCACGGCGCCGCCGCCGTAGTCGGCGTTCGCCGGGTAGAAGAAGAGGATGTCCTTGTCGGTCTGGATGATCCGACGCGGCGTGCCGTGCCGTGGGAGACCCAGCGGCTGACACGTCATGACCGGATCGTACTTGTTCGTCCACTGATCGAGCTCCTGGATCTTGTCCCAGTGCTCGGGCTTGTAGACGGGGTGTCCCCAGACGCCGAACCGCGAGGGCGAGAGCCACTCGTAGTCGACCCAGAAGTTGTCCATCGGGATGTTGCAGTTGACCTTCGACTGCGTGGGGCCGCAGCGCCGGGTTCCGCCGCCGGTGATGGGGTTGAACGGCGGGCCCCAGACGCCGGTGAGGTCCGGCTTCCCGTCGGGCCGCCGCGGCGTCGTGGCCTTCGCGTGCTCGGACGCGGGCTGCGACGGCAGCGTCCATTGCGGGGGCTGATTCGTCGGCTTCATGGCTGCCCGTACGCTCGCCGGAACGGGCATCACCACGTACATCTGTCCCGTCTCGGTGACCGTCGTCGTGATGTCGCGGACGACCGTGCCGTTCTTGCGCTCGATCATCCTGCCCGCGTACATCGCTTCGGCGGGATTGAGCGGATTGTTCCAGTCCTTGTAGTCGCTGTAGGTGAACTCGTAGGTGTCCGCGCCGTGCTTCACGACGACGCGCTCGGCCATGAATTTGTCGTCGAGCGTGGCGGTCGCCATGGCCGTGGGAACGCCCGGAATCGGGTACGTCACCACCGGCTTGTTGCCCGACCACGTGACCGACGTCTTGCCGATGGTCATCACGTCGGCCTGCAGCCGCTGCGGTCGCGGCGTCAAGGGCGGCGGGTCGGTCGTGCCGGCGAAGGCGGCCTTGAACGCACCCTGCGGCCCCGACCACAGCCGGATCATCCGCTCCTCGACGGTGTTCGGCATGGGCGTGGCCTTGCCCTTGCCCGGGACGAGCTCGGCGCCGGGAATGTCTTCGTTCCAGGCATACCCGCCGCTGAGGACCTCGATCGCGGAGCAGCTCTGACCGTTGGGCCGCGTGCCGGTGACCTGGATCCGCTCACCCGACACCTTGTAGTTGATGCTGGTGCGGTACTTCGTCAGGTTACAGGGCTGCCCGTCGACGAGCATCGTGCCCTTGCCCTGATATTCGAGCGTCATGAGCACGTCGTACTCTTCGTTGCTCCGCAGCATGCCCATGTGCCAGGCCCAGTTGAAGAGCACCGATTTCAGGTCCTTCGCACCGGGGGCCGGCGTGTACAGGGGAGCGCCGCGGCCGCGGCCTTGCCCGGGAGCCTGGCCGCCTTGCGGCCCGGGGCCCTGCGCGCTTGTCACGGCCTGCACGCCGAACGCGAGCGCGGCCGCGAGGGCGATGCCCGTCCACATCATTCGTTGGCGAGAAGACATGGCGATCTCCAGTGGACGTCAGTCCGCCGCGCTGCCGGACGAGATGTTCAGGACAGTGCCGTCCGCCCTGGTGATCGACTTGAGGAACCCCAGCGGATTGCCGTTCCGTGCCGGGATGAACTTTGCCGTCACCATTTCGCCGGTCTTGAGGGCGTTCGGGCCGACTTTGCTGACGCCGCGATCGGCCAGCGTCGTGGCCGAGCCGGTGGTGAACACCCAGTCGGTCGTCGTGCCGTCAGGGTTCTTGACCGTGATCGTCATCGATCCGTGCGGATTGACGAACTTGATCGCGGTCAACGTGCCCTTGACCTCTTTCTCCGCCGCCATGTCGTAGACGCCGGCGAGGGAGTGATGCGCCTGGAGCGAGGCCCCGGCCATCAGCCACCCGCACGCGGCGACACATCCCAAAACCCGTCTGATCATCTGTGCCTCCGTGAAGTCGTGATGAGCAACAGGTGCCATCACAATGCCACCGAATGAGAGCTGTCCGGCCGTCACGGCTTCGAGGCGGGCCGCGCGCCGGCGTACGTAATCTGGGGCCGCATTATAGCGGGAAGCCTGCCCGCCGAGGCTTGAATGCCCCTGTGTTCGGGGCAGGTTGCGGGTCGGTTTCGGGGGCAGGCCCGGGTCGAGCCTGGGGCAGACCGGACCAGACCCCGCCCGACTTCGACTCCGGTGCGCGGGGAGCGCCAAACATCGGATAATCCGGTGTCCGTTGAACCGGGAGATGACGCGATGAAGGGATTCCACTGGCTGCTTGCCGCAGCCGCGATGACCGTGCTGGCCGCGCCGCTGCCGGCGCAGCAAGAGGTGCCGATGCGCAACAACATCCCCGTGGCACCCCAGGGCATCAAGATCCCGCCCTTGCCCGAGACGCCCGTTCGCTACGAAACGGCAGAGGGACAGACCATCCGCGTGAGCGTCTACGCGCGCGGCTTCCGGAATCCGTGGAGCATGGCCTTCGTCTCCGCGGACACGATCCTCGTCGCCGAACGGGGCGGCGCGATCCGCGTCGTCCGCAACGGCGTCGTCGATCCGGAGCCGGTCGCCGGCGGTCCCGTCGCGCGCGGCCAGGGGTTGTCGGGAACCGATCTCGCGCTGCATCCGGACTTCGAGCGCAATCGCTACGTCTACATCAGCTACACCAAGCCGCTCGACGAAAAGCGCACGACGCTGGCCGTGGCACGGGCGGTCTGGGACGGCAAGGGATTCACGGGCACGACCGACATCTTCGTTGGCGAGGGCGGTGTGGGCGGACCGATCGCGTTTGGCGGCGACGGCATGCTCTACGTGGCCAGCGGCGGCGGTGGAGGCGGACAGAACGCCACGCAGAACCGGAACAGCATCGGCGGCAAGGTCCTGCGGCTCACCGATACCGGCGGCATCCCGAAGGACAATCCGTTCGTCGGCCAGAAGGATGCGCGCCCCGAGGTGTTCACCATGGGGCACCGCAACACACTGCGTCTGGCCAAGCACCCTCTGACCGGTGCCATCTGGCAGGTGGAGAACGGGCCGAACGGCGGCGACGAGGTGAACATCCTCGTTCCCGGCGGCAACTACGGGTGGCCGCTCGTCAGCCTTGGCCGCACCTACGCCGGTCCGTGGCAGGGGCCGTTCTCGATGGAAGGGTACCGCGATGCCACCATCCTGTGGGTCCCGTCAATTGCCGTGTCGAGCATCGCGTTCTACACCGGCAACAAGCTCCCCAAGTGGAAGGGCGACGTCTTCGTCGGCGGCATGCGCTACGGAGAGATTCCCGGCACCGGGCAACTGCACCGGATTCTGATCAACAAGAACCTCGAGGAGCTGCGGCGTGAGCCGCTGCTGGTCGATCTGCGGCGGCGGATTCGCGACGTGAAGCAAGGGCCGGACGAACTGCTGTATCTGCTGACCGACGAAGCGGACGGCGTGATGCTGCGGATCGAGCCGGCGGAATAAATCGACGCGCGGCGAGGTCCGCATCGGCCGCTGTCGATCGCCTACTCGCGTTCGAGCGCGACGATGGGATCGACTCGCGTCGCGCGGCGTGCGGGCACATACGCGGCGAGCATCGCCACGAGCACCAGGAGCAGCGTCGCCGCCGTCAGCGCAGCGGTGCCCGGTCATGGTGACGCGGGCGTCGTACCAGGCCGCCATATCGGCAAACGTGCGGCTCTGCCGGCGCCATTCGTCGAAATAGCCCGCCGACACGCGTGCCCCGGAAGTGGGACGCAGCATGACGAGCCGCTCCGGCTCCGGGAAGCGCAGTGGACGGAGCACGACCGTATCGACGATGGTGAACATCGCGGTGCTCGCGCCGATGCCGAGCGACAGCGTGGCGACCGCCGCAAGAGCGAAGGCCGGCGCGCGGCGGAGGAGACGCACTGTATAGCGGAGGTCGTAACTCATGGACGCATTCCGGCCTCGCCACGGTACAACATCCGGGGACGACTTGCCCGGTGCGTAACGGCTGTGCCGAAGCGATAGACTTCCGCCATAGTTCGATGAAGAAGACGACGCAACCGAAGCCGCGGGCGCGGAAGACGAAGCCGCGGCTGCTCTCAGGCGGCAATCCGCAGATCCCGAAGGGCGAAGGCGACGCCCCCGTGCGCGCATATATCGCCGCCATGCCCGGGTGGAAACGCGACATCGGGCGCCGCCTCGACGCCATCATCGAGCGCGTAGTCCCGGGCGTGCGCAAGGCGGTCAAATGGAACTCGCCCTTCTACGGGGCCGGGAGCGACGGCTGGTTTCTGAGCTTTCACTGCTTCACCCGCTACGTCAAAGTCACCTTCTTCCGCGGGGCCTCGCTGCGTCCGCTCCCGCCCGGCCCGTCGAAGCAGAAGGAGGTCCGCTATCTCGATATCCACGAGGACGAGCCCCTCGACGAGCCGCAGCTCGTCGAATGGGTGAGGCAGGCCAGCCGCCTGCCTGGCCTGCGCATGTAGTCGTCGGCCGGCGCTGCGATCGGCCGGACGAAACGGCTACTCCTGAGTTCTTCCCGGGCCGCGGCGCGTGTCAGGGTGGGAACCGGCTCGGCCGAAGCCGGGTAAAATCGTGGGAGCCACCACTGGGGGCAGTCGAGGCAGGAGCCATCTGGGCATGACATCGAAACGGGTCTACGGGTTGATCGTGACAGTTGCCGTTCTGGGGGCGGCAGTATCGATGGGCGCGGCCGGCAGTGATGTTGCCGATGCCGTCATGAACGGGAACCTTCCTGCGCTGCAGCGGTTCGTGCGCGAAAAGGCGGATGTCAACGCCGCGCAGAAGGACGGGTCCACAGCACTCCATTGGGCGGTCTATCGACGCGACCTCCAGGCGCTGGACATCCTCCTGCGAGCGGGTGCCGACCCGAACGTCAAGACGCTGACCGGCGTGACGCCGCTGGCCATGGCGGCGCTCGACGGCAGTCCGGAAATGATCGATCGGCTCCTCAAGGCGGGCGCCGACGCCAAGGCGCTTGGCCCGAATGGGGAGACCACGGTCATGTTCGCGGCGCGGAATGGAAACCCCGAGGCGCTGAAGCTCCTCATCGAAGCCGGCGTGGACGTCAACGCCCGCGAGCCGCTCCGCGGCACCACGGCGCTGATGTGGGCCGTCGAGCAGCGGCATCCCGAGGCGGTCGAGGTGCTGCTGGCGGCCGGTGCCGACCCCAACGCGAAGTCCGGGCCAGCTGGCCTGCCGCGGAACTACCTCGCCCCGCGCGTCAACACACGGGCGGTCGAGGAGGCGCAGCGGCGGCGCGAACGTGCGCTGAAGGCGGGCCGCACATACGAAGAGCAGCTCGAGTGGGAATACCAGAACGGCTTCGATCTGGGCGGGCCTCGAAACGCGTTCACGCCGGATCGGTCGCGAGCGGCGGCGGGGCAGCGCGCAGGGAGATCGGCAACGGGAACAGCGGCGACACCGGCGCCGGGACCCGCGGCGCCTTCAGCGGGAACGGCGGCGGCGGAACCTGGGACGCCGGCCCCAGGTACGGAGAAGCCTGCTGCCGGCGCGCCGGGTGGAGCAGCCGCCGCACAGACGCCGCCCGAGGATGACTCCGAGGTTGTCGTTGCCGGGCTCGTCGGCGCTGGCGGTGGCGGTCTCACGCCGCTGGTCTTCGCGGCGCGGGAAGGCGACATCGAGTCGGCGCGCAAGCTGATTGCCGCCGGCGCGAACGTCAACGAGACGACCAACTACGGATGGACGCCGCTGCTCACTGCGGTCAACAACCGCAACTACCGTCTCGCGGTGCTGCTGATCGAGAACGGCGCCGACGTGAACCTCGCCAACAAGGGCGGATGGACGCCGCTGTATCTCGCCACCGACAACCGCAACATCGAAGGCGGAGACTATCCGGTTCCCAAGCCGGACATGGATCACCTCGAGCTCATCAAGCTCCTGCTCGACAAAGGCGCCGACCCGAACGCGCGCGTCAAGGACAACACCCTGACGCGCACGATCTTCACGATGCAGTGGTTCTACGAGGACGGCGCCACGGCCTTCATCCGCGCCGCGCAGTCGAGCGACACCGAGTTGATGAAGCTGCTGCTGCAGTACGGCGCCGATCCCAAGGCGGTCACGGCCAACGGCGACACCGCGCTGACGGCTGCCGCCGGCATCGGCTGGGTGGATGGCGTCACCTACGAGCGGTCGCCGAAGGAGAACGTGGAGGCGATCCGGATGCTGCTCGATCTGGGACTCGACCCGAACCAGGCGAACAGGGAAGGGCGGACACCGTTGATGGGGGCCGCGCTCAAGGGCCGGACCGAGGTCATTCAACTGCTGGTCGATCGCGGCGCCAAACTGGAGACGCGCGACCGCGGCAGCCGTGACACGCACATTCCCGGCGCGACGATTGCGGGTGTCACGTTTCAGGCGGTCGACTACGCCGATGGCCTGGTCCGGGTCGGTGTGCAGTCGGCGGTGGAGCGCCCCGAGGCGGGAGCGCTGCTTCGCAAGCTGATGCAGGAGCGCGGGCTTCCCGTGCCGCCGCCCGGCCGCACGCTGAACTCGATCTGCGTGGTGCCCCTCTGCCAGGGCACGGCGCCGTAAGTAGCGCCGCCACTCACGGCTGACTGACAGAAAATGCCGCCGCCCGCTGCGCGTGCATCCGGCGGCGGCATCGAAGCCCAGAGGCCCCGCGCCGCCAGGCGCGGGGACGACTTACCACTTACCACTTACCACTTACTTTTCTACTTCTCTACTTCTCCACTTATTTTTCCGCCGGGTCTTTCCCGTCGCGCGGCGCCCCAATGCCCGACGAGCCCATGAATAGCTTGCGGCCGTCGGGGAAGGTCAGGTCGCGCCCGTTGGCGCGATTGGTTCCGTTCTTGGCGCGGTAGCCGTCGACCACGATCTCGGTGCCCTGGGGCAGCGACTGCTTGGTGATCCCGCGCCGCAGCAGCGTATTCGGCGTGCCGCCCTCGATCATCCATTCCGTGGTCGTGCCGTCGGGCTCCTTCACCGCCAGGTGGATCCAGGTGTGCGGGTTGATCCACTCGACGCGTGTGACCGTGCCCCTCAACACGACCGGCTTGTTGGCATCGAACTCGGCCGCGAACGAATGATGCGCCGAGACGCTCCCTCCCGCGAGCACGAGACCCGCGAACACGATGGCTCCGATGTGCAATGCGCGCATTACTTCTGTGCTCCCGCCGCGGCCTTCTCCTCCTCGCGAGCGCCGCTCAAAATACCCACCATCCCGTAGTTGCCTTCATGACAGGCGTACTCGAACATCTCCTCGCCGGTCACGACGAACGGGATCGCCAGCGTCCACGGCCGCGTGAACGTCGTCGGATCGTCGATCGTGACGCGATAGTCGATCTCGTTCGGGCCGACGCGCGTGAACCGCTCGATGAGATGGAGGTTCTCGGCGGCTCCGCGGTAGAGGATCTTGTCGTTGAAGTTGGTCGTGTCGACCACCAGCGTGTCGCCCTCCCAGTGGCCGACCGAATCACCCATCCAGTTCCGGATGGCGCCGCTGATGTGCGGGCGGCCGTCGGTGGGGATCACGCGCGTCCCGCCCAGCATCTCGATCTGGATGGCGACGTATCCCGGGCTCTGGGTGATGCGGTAGTTGTTGTTGTAGGCCGTCGGGCTCATCGCTCCGGGCATCCCGCGGGTGATGCAGCGCTCGAACGTGCTGCGATCGAGCCAGCTGTCGGCGCCGCGCCCGCTCGCGCCGGTCCCTCTGAACGCCGGCCGATTGGGCTCGTCGGCGAGGCGCTTCTTCGCCTCTTCGGTCAGCGGCGGCACACGGCCGTCGGGCGGATCGATGACGAGCGAGGTTCTCGTGGTCGTGACCTTCGTGCCGCGATCCCACCAGAAGTCGTTGTAGGCGCGCTCGACGTCGGCGCGCGTGCCCTTGTTGCGGCCTTCGTCGCCGCTCTGTTCCGCGGCGCGCTTCTCCAGGGCCGCCACTTCCTCGGGCGTGAAGAACTCCCTGCCGTTCACGTTTGCGGGCCGCTCGAACGGCGTGATCGTCCGGTTCGAGTAGATGCCCTGCAGGTCCGGCTCGCCCCAGGGAGTGCGCGGCACGGTGTATTTCCTGGCCGCTGGTGCGCCGTTCGATGCCGCCGCACCGGCGGTCCCCTGAGCCGCGGCGAGCAGCGGCGTGAGACACGCCAGCGCGCTCACCGCCACGAGCGTCGGCACTCTCGTGTGCATTCCGGGTCTCCTTTCGGCGCGTCGTGCGCCTGAGCTGTCCAATCGAGCGTTCATCGTACACCAGCCTCGTGCGCGGAGGCCGGTCCTTTCGGACCGGCGCTCCTCAGAAATCGATCTGCGCCGTCAGCTTGAAGAACCGCGCCGGCAGGATGGCCTGCGGGGCCAGCCACTTCTGCGTGAGCGCCGCCGGCTCGGGGATGATGAACGTCTGCTGATACGTGCCGATGCGCGCCGAATTCAGCAGGTTGTAGACGTCGACGCTGAACTGGGCACGGTAGCCTCCGAACCGCAGCACCTTGCCCGCCCTGATGTCGATCTGATTGGTGCGGTCGCCCTGCAGGCTCCCCGGCGGCACGAGATTGACGGTGATGCTCTGCGCGTTGCCGGAGAGGTTCCGGCCGAGCAGGGGCGCCACGACGGCGTTGGTGAAGGCATAGTTGGCGGCCAGGTTGTTCCCCGGAATGCTCTGGAACGTGGAGCTGAGCGCGACGTCGACCTTCGGGACGATGTAGGACACGAACCCGCGCACCTGGGTCAGGAACGGGTTGTCCACGTGGCAGTACGGGTTGAGAAGCGCGGTCTCGGGGAATCTCGTGCGCACTTCGCACGTGTCCGTCGATGTGCGTCCGGTGCTCGTGCCTCCCTGCAGCGTGAGCCCCTCGCGCACCCGCGCCGTGAAGTTGACCTCGACTCCGTTCCAGTGCTGGATCTGCTTCACACCGAGGTTGTCCGCGAGGTTGACCAGGTTGTTCGTGCGTCCGGCCTGCGACGGATCCACGTTGTAGATGACGCCGACGGTATGGCCGCCGCCGTTCGGCAGGCGCGGATCGACGGGCGCGGTCAGCGTGGCCGTCGCGAAGGTGTCCTGCGCGAGGTTGTCGGTGACGGAGAAGTTGCCGAAGATGCGGCGGAAGTATCCGATGTCCACCGAGACCCGGCGGTGCAGCTGCTGCTGGACCTGCCAGCCGAAGTTCCAGTCGTAGGGCCGCTTGCCCCATCCGCTCAGGATGTCCGGGTGGTAGCTGGTCGTCGGCGTGACGAAGTTGCCGAAGTTCAGGTTGCCCTGGCCGCAGAAGTCGCCGCCGCTCGCCCGGTTGTCGACCGCGGTATTGGGAAGCACGCCGTTGACGTAGCAATCCACCTCGTAGTTGCTGTTGGCATCGATCCACGTCCGTGCGCCGCTCCCCTGCGAGTTGGTGCCGACGTAGTTGGCCAGCGGGTTGGTCAGACCGCCGGTGATCGAGCTGCCGTCGGCAGCCGCCAGGTACTTCCCGAAGGTGAACTTCAGCGCCGTCCGGCCATTGCCGAACAGGTCATAGGTCGCCGAGGCCCGAGGCGTGATGTCGTCGTACTGGGTGCCCGGCGTCTTCGGCACGACGATTTGCGTCGGCACCCACGGATTCGGGCCGATCGTCTGTTCGGGGAAGTGGCCCCTCGTGTGATCCCAGCGGAGCGCGCCGGCGAGCGTCAGCTTGCCGAGCGTCCACTGTTCCTGGACGTACAGGGCGTGGACCCGCACGTGCGTGTCCTGCATCGCGGGGCCGATGAACTGCCTGAACTGGAACGGCACGCCGTTGTTGAACTCGTACGACATCCACCGGTCGTTCATGCGCACGGTGGCGAAGTGGTTGACGATCTGCGTGCCGATGTAGCCGACCTTGAACGTGCGGGCGCCGCTGACGTGGGCCGCCGAGGCTCGCCAGTTCCAGACCAGGCTGTCGGCCTCGTAGGCGCCGACGAAGGGCACGACGGCCGTCGACCGATACACCAGCCCGGGAATCCCGCCGTTGGCGGCGCAGCCCTGCTGACAGAGCTCGACGACCGGAATGAGCTGGTTGTAATTCGAGACGTTGGGCCGCGTGCCGTACTTCGCGATCAGATTCGCGCCCCAGCCGGCCTCGAAGAGCAGCTTGCTGGTCCACGGCGACGACCACGTGACGCGCTGCACCCGCGGCCAGGCGTGGTTGTTGTAGTGGGCCTCCGGCGCGGTCGTCGCCGATGAGGTGCTGCCCAGGCAATTGGTGCAGAGCTGCTGCTCGTCCCACGCGAAATTTGAACTTGTGGCGCGGCGACGACTGCCAGGTGAGATTGATGCTCGCATTCTTCCACGTGCCATCGTCGATCGCCTGACGGGTCGACCTGACGTAGGTCCACTTCGTCGGGTCGTTCTCGTTCAGGTTGTAAAAGCTCGGCGTCGTCTTGCGATTACCCTGGTATCGCGCGGTGGCGAAGAACCACAGCCGATCCCTCTGGATCGGGCCGCCCATCGCGCCGTTGACGTCCCAGATCTTCAGCAAATCCTGCGGCGCGGGCAGGCCAGCGGCGACGGCCTTCGCGGAGTTGCTCTGCTGAAACGCTCCCGGGGCGCCGTTGGCGAAGAACGTTCCCGAGAAGCGGTTTCCACCCTGGCGCGGCACCAGGTTCATCGACGGTCCGCCGACTTCGGACTCGCCGAGCTGTCCGGCCGTCGTGAAGACGATTTCCTGTGCGTTGCCGACGTCGGCGACGGTGTACGACACGCCCGTGCCGTTCAGCGACGCGCCCAGCGACATGCCGTCGACGGTGAGCCGGCCCTCGTTGGCCGGTCCTCCACGCATGCTGAACGTCACCGTCGTGGGGCCCGCAATGCCGCCGACATCCTGCGTCGTCATCGAGATTCCGGGCACGAGCGCAGCGACGCTGTGATACAGGCGGGCCGTCGGGATGGCAGAGATGGCCTCGTTGGGGATCGTCGACTGCTTGCGCGCGTTCACCACATCGACAATCGGCGATTCACCGACGACGGTGATCGTTTCCTCGAGGCCGCCGACTTTGAGGTCGACGTCGACCTTGGCGGTGAACGATCCGCTGAGCTCGATTCCCTGGCGGACGACCGTGGCGAATCCCGTCAGCTTGAAGGCGACGTCGTAGGTGCCCGGCCGCAAATCCTCGATCCGATACTGTCCGTTGGCGTCGCTGATCGCGATGCGGACTTTTTCGATCAGTGCGTCGCTGGACGCTTCGACCGTCACTCCAGGCAGCACGGCGCCGGATGTATCCCTCACGACGCCCGAGATCGAGGCCTGGGCGAATGCCGCCGAGGGCAGAAGGATCAGTGCCGCCGCCGCTGTTCCCGCTCGAAACCACTGCTTCATCATGGCCTCCATGGGCTTGGGTAACCGGCGACATCTATACTCGCGATCGTTGCGGTGGTGAAATATATGTTTGCTTGCAATTAAGACGTATCGCGAATCACACCCATGGAGCTGCGCCACTTCCGTTATGCCGTTGCCGTCGCCGACACCCTGCACTTCGGACAGGCGGCGGCGCGCCTGCACATCAGTCAGCCGCCGCTGAGCCAGCAGATCCGTCAGCTCGAGGAGGAGCTGGGCGTGACCTTGTTCCAGCGCACCAAGCGGCACGTTCAGCTCACCGAAGCGGGCCGCATGTTCGTCGCGGAAGCGCGCGTGATCCTGGCCCAGGCCGACCACGCGGCGAACGTGGCGCGCCGGGTCGGCGAGCTGGGCCGGATCATCGTTGCGGTGGCTGGTCCCGCCGACGCGCCGATCTTCATCGACATCTTCCGCACGTTCGGGCAGCGGCACCCCGGCGTGCGAATCGCGCTGCGGAACATGAGCACGGCGCAGCAGGTGGAAGCGCTTCGTGAAGGGCGCATTCACGCCGGATTCGTCGTGACGCCGGTCGACGATCCGGCGCTCGTGACCGAGACCATTCATCAGTCGCCGATCGCCATTGCCGTGCCGCGCGGGCATCGGCTGGCCGCGCGGCGCCACGTCCCGCTGACCGAGCTGGCCGAGGAGCGGCACATCATGTTCGCGCGCCACCTGTATCCGCGATTCTTCGACGCGATTGTCGGCGCGTGCCGGGAGGTCGGTTTCACCCTGAACGTCGCGCACGAAGTGGACAACCTGCAGACCGGATGCGCGCTGGTGGCGGCGGGGCTGGGTGTGTGCTTCGTTCCGTCGGGGCTGCGGGACGACCACGGGGCCGAGGTCCAGTTCAGGCCCGTGAAGCCGCGGCTCCCGCGCGTCGAGGCTCATCTGGTGCTGGCCTACAACCGCCACGCGGCGTCGGAGCTCGTTCCGCTCTTCGTGGACGTGGTGCGGGAGGTGGCGCGCGGGAAGTACAGGTCTCGCCGCCGCGCGTCGTTCGAGGACCGGATCCGCGCGCGGGCGAGCCGCTGACTGCCGGGCGTGCGCCGGCCATGCTAGGATCCGCGGCATGCCAATGCACCGAATTCGCGCCGCCGTCGTCGTGTCACTCGCCGTCGCCTCGTGCGGCGTGGCCATGCACGCGCAGACCCAGGCCAGGCCTGGTGTGCAGGTGGCCGTGCCGCAGGGCAGCGCGCAGGATCAGGCAGCAGCTGCGACGCAGCAGCAGCGTCAGCAGGAGCTGCGGGCAAAGCTGGCGAGCGAGCCGCCGCCGCGCACCGCCGACGGGCGGATCGTGATCGGCAGCACCGCGACGCGGAAGGGCGTGTGGGTGGGAGGCAACCTGGGGTTCTGCAACTCGAACAGGGTGGCCGCACCCGCATCGCTCAATCCCGGCGCGGCCGGCCGAGGCGCGGGCCCCGGCGGCGCGGCCCAGGGCGGCGGCCGGGGCAATGCCGCGGCAGCGCCGTGCACGCCCATCCCGTACATGGACTGGACGCTTGCCGTGTCCGACGATCGCCGCCGCAACGAGCTCGAGCCGCACACGCGCTGCAAGCCGTCGGGCGGGCCGCGGCAGTGGCTGACACCCTACGGCGCGGAGTTCGTGGAGCTCCCGGAGCTGAAGGTCGCCTACATCTTCGACATCGGCGGGCCGCATACGTATCGCACGATCTACATGGACGGTCGCACGCATCCCGCGAATCTCACGCCGAGCTTCTACGGCCATTCGATCGGCTGGTGGGAAGGCGACACGCTGGTCGTCGACACCGTGGGTTTCAACGAAGGCTTCTGGCTGGATCGCGGCCAGCTGCCGCACACCGCGCAGCTCCATCTGATCGAGAAGTACACGCGCACGTCGATGGGCTCAATGCGATACGAGCTCACCATCGACGATCCCGGCGCTTACACGAAGCCCTTCACGGGCATATCGAATCTGCGCTGGGAGGACGGCACCGAGCTGTTCGAATACGTCTGCCAGCAGGCCAACCAGGCCTACACCCTCATGGTGGGTGAGGGCACGTCGGTCGACCGTTCCTCGCCGATCGTGCCGTAGCGGGGGCCGGGAAGCTGCTGGTAGGGAACCGCTGGTGGGGTCAGGTTCGGGCCTGAGCCCAGCCTGATCCAAGCCTGACCCGGGCTGGCCGCGAACCCGGCCCGGGCCCGACCAGGCCTCACCCGGCTGCTTCTTCGTCAGCGTCTTCATCTCGTGCTCGACCTGCTTGAACCCGGCGGGCACGGTGAACTTCGAAGCAGGCTTCTTCCTGCAGTCCGCCTGGGTCGTCTGTACGGCCGCCGATCCCGGCAAAGCACTGCAAGAACGGCTGGACTGCTTCTCGTGTAAAGTGCGATCCCTGCTCGAAGCGATGACAAGGGGAACGCGCGTCCTGGTCGCCGGCGCCACCGGAGCCGTCGGCCGCATCCTGTGCCGTCTGCTGCTGGCCGACGGATGGCACGTCGTCGGCACGACCCGCAGGCCTGACGCCGCCCGGCATCTGAACTCGATGGGGATCGAGCCCGCGGTGGTCGACGTGTTCGACGCCGATCGGCTCCGCGACGTCGTGCTCGCTGCACGGCCGGCGGCCGTGATCCATCAGTTGACGGATCTGCCCAAGAGCCTCGAGAGCGAAGACCTCCAGGAGGCGCTGACGCGCAACGCGCGGCTGCGCGAGGTCGGCACGAAGCACCTGGTCGACGCCTGCGCGGCCGCGAACGTTGGCCACGTCATCGCGCAAAGCCTCGCGTTCGCCTATGCACCCGGTCCGACGCCGTTCACCGAGGAATCGCCGCTCCACGTGAATGCGCCCGATCCAATTGCCGCCCGCACGGCCCGTGCCGTGGAGACGCTCGAACGGCTGGTGTTAACAGGTCCGTTCCGAGGGGCTGTTCTTCGGTACGGACGTTTCTACGGTCCGGGAACGTGGTCGGCGTCGCCGCCTGGCGTTGCAGTGCATGTCGAAGCAGCCGCCGAGGCGGCGCGGCTGGCGCTCCGCCGCGAAGCTGCGGGCATCTACAACATCGTCGAGCCAGGCGACATGGTCTCGAACGCGAAGGCGATTCGCGAGCTGGGGTGGAACCCGGGCTTCAGAGCACCCTGAGCGTTCCATCGCCGTTCGTCGAAAGCTGCGCCGCGTGCGCGGAGGCCGCGGGGGAAAGCCTTATCGCTGGGATCGCCTGAGGGGGCGAGATCGCCGGCAGCGGCGTGGGGCGGACGCGCAGGACAGGCCGAGACGGTGACGCGTGGCGGCCGCCGACGGCGCGACGCGCGGCCACGCGTCGGCAGCCCCGGCGATCTCTGCTACTCCGCGACCTCTGCGATGTGGCTTTCCTCTGCGTCCTGGTGTCGAGCCATAGCCCGCATCACCTGCATTCCACGAGCCAGCGACAGCATGAAATCCGGATCTCCCTCTCGCGTGGCGCCGGTGGCGACGGAGCGTCCGCTGCGGGAAGACACGGCTTCACTTCGACGATCGCCGGCGTGAGCTGGCGACGCGAGCCCTGAACGCCAAACGCTTCGGATTCAAGAGTGCCGCGCGCCGGCTGTCGATACCAAAACTTGGCGATCGCCTCAGCGGGCGTTCAAGGCCTTGCGGATGATGGCGGCCGCTGCCGGGAACTCCTTCTTCGCATTGCAGCAGAACACGCCCTCGGCCACGTCCAGCGGCGTCCAGCCGAGCGTCGTCTTCGCGCGCGGGTCGGCGCCCTGGTCGATGAGGTACTGCACGATCGACGGCTGATTGGACATGATGGCGCCGATGAGGGGTGTGCTGCCGTTCCAGCGCGGATCGCCGACGCCGAGGTCGAGCAGCTGGTCGATGTTGTGCGGGTAGTAGAGCAGCGTGTAGGCGACGTCGCCCTCCATCCGGTAGTCGCCGAAGTTGGCGCGCGCGTTGACGTCGGCGCCGAGCGACAGCAGATACTTCACGGCTTCGAGCCGCTCCGCTTCGGATACTCCGGTGAACGGACCCGGGGTTTCGCCTTCCCAGGTGTCGAGACCGGCGGCCACCATCAGCGGCGTGATTCCGGCGAACGTCGGGATGTGGGGATCGGCCTTGAACTCCACGAGCAGGCGCATCAGCTCGAGGTCGCCGTTCTTCGCGGCCACGTAGAACGGTGTGGCGCCGCGGTAGCTGAGGAGATGGCGGCCGAGGCGGATGTTCGGCGGGTTGCGCGCGGTCCCGCCTTCCTTGCCGAAGCGGGGCTCGGTCCACTCGACGCGCGTGTCGGGATTGGCGCCGTGCTCGAGGAGCGCCCGTGCCAGTTCGAGCGCGGTGACCTTGCCCGTCTGCTGCGGCGTGCCAATGGGCGTGTTGCCGACGCCGGCGGCGCCGTCCGCACCGGGCTTGCGCAGCCAGGCCACCGTGTGGAGCGGAGAGCCGCGCGGATCGGGAAGGTCGGGGTCGGCGCCGTGATCGAGCAGCACCGCCGCGAGCTCGAAGAATGCGTTGACCGTGGCGATGCTCAACGCGCTCGAGCCGTCGGGCGCGACGTCGTTGACGTTGGCGCCGTGCTTCAGCAGCGCGACCGCCGTGTCGATGCGGGCGTTGCGCACGGCGAACAGCAGCGGCGTGAACCCGCCCTTCGATTTCAACGCGACGTCGGCTCCCGCTTCGACGAGCACGTGGACGGCGGCAGTGTTGCCTTCGGCGGCGGCCCACATCAACGCGGTCTGACCGCGATACGGCTCCGCAGCATCCACTGCGGCCCCGTGCCGCAGCAGCAGACGCACCGCGTCCGCGTTGCCCGACAACGCCGCGGTCATCAGCATCGTCTGGCCCTCCATGGCGGTGCCGTTCGGATCGGCGCCGGCCTTCAGCAGGCGTTCGATGATCGGCGCGCTGCCGTTGAGAGCAGCGAGATAGAGCGGCGTGATCCTGTAGCGCGTCGACGCCGTGGCGTTGGCGCCCGCCGTCAGCAGCAGCTCGACGAGCTCGAGGTCGTTTCGCTGTACCGCCCAGTGCAGGGCGGTGAACCCGTCGGCTTCCGCCGCGTTGACGTCGGGCTTCTGGCTGAGAAGGGTCCGCACCGCGGGGACGTCCTGCCTCTTCACCGCGTCGATGAGCGGATGTCCGGCCGCCGACACCGATATCGTGCCGGCCAGAAGAGCAATCGCGGCAGCGTGGAGCGTGGCGCGAAACGTCATTTTCTCCTCCACGAACGGGCGCCCGACGGCGGTAATATACCCCCGGATTCGCGATGCCCCACAGAGGTTTGCTCGGGTTCGCGGTGCTGAGCCTTGCGCTCGCCGCGGCGTCGGTACGACCCGTTGCGCAGACGCCTGCGGCGCCCTTGCAACCCGCTGCGGCGGCTTCTGCGGCGGTGCTGCAGAAGTACTGCGCGACGTGCCACAACGGCCGGCTGAAAAGCGGCGGCCTCGTGATCGATCCGGCCGACGTCGCGCGCGTGGAATCCGGCGCGGAGCAGTGGGAGAAGGTCGTCCGCAAGCTGCGGGCGCAATCGATGCCGCCGCCGGGTGCGCCGCGTCCGGACGCCGCGACGTACGACCGCGTGGCGGCCTTCCTGGAAGCCGAGCTGGATCGCGCCGCGGCCGCGCGTCCGCAGCTCGGCAAGCTGCCGCTCGCGCATCGTCTCAGCCGCACCGAATACCGCAACGCCGTGCGCGATCTGCTCGCCCTCGAGTGGCTGCCGCGCGAGGTCGGCATCGAGTACCTGCTCCCGCCCGACAACATCAGCAGCGGCTTCGACAACATCGCCGACCTGCTGTTCATCTCGCCGAGCCACATGGAGCGCTATCTCGACGCGGCGCGGAAGATCAGCCGTCTCGCGGTCGGCGATCCGGCAATGCCGGTGATGGTCAACATCCATCGCCTCGATCCCGAGCACCCGCAGGACGAGCGCGTCGACGATCTGCCGTTCGGTACGCGCGGCGGCATCGCGGTGCGCAGCGAGTTTCCCGTCGACGGCACCTACGTCATCAAGGTGGATGTCGGCGCCGCGCAGGGCCACGAGCTGGAGATCCTCGTCGACGGCGAGCCCGTCGCGCGTCGCGCGCTCACTGGCGGGCGTGGGGGGCAGGCCGTCGATGCGCCTCCCGGTCAACCCGATCCCTCCAACCCCGATCCCACGCCGCCGTCGGCGAGCCGTCCGGCAGTGCCGGGCAGGGCCGCAGGCCCGGCCGCTGCCGCAGCCGCGGGAGGAGGGCGTGCCGGCGGTCGCGGAGCGGCGCCGGGTCCGCTCGAATTCCCGCTCACGTTGAAGGCGGGGCCGAAGCTGATCGGGGTGACGTTCGTCCAGCGCACCGACGCGCGCGACGAGGCGATCCTGCGGCCGCGCATGCGGAGCCGCGGGACGCAGCCCGCGATCACCAGCGTAACCATCAGCGGGCCGTACAATGCGACCGCCGGAGGCGACACGCCGAGCCGCCGCCGGATCTTCATCTGCCGTCCCGCGTCGGCCGCCGACGAGCTCCCGTGCGCCCGGCGCATTCTCGCCACCCTTGCCCGGCGCGCGTATCGCCGCCCGATCACCGAGACCGACCTGCGCGACCTGCTGCCGTTCTACGAACGCGGCCGCAGCGAGGGCGGCTTCGAGCTCGGGATTCAGGAGGCGCTCGAGCGGCTGCTCGTCAGCGCGCAGTTCCTGTTCCGCATCGAACGCGAGCCCGGGGTCGCCGCTGCCGGCGTGGCGCATCGCATCAGCGATATCGAGCTCGCATCCCGGCTCTCGTTCTTCATCTGGAGCAGCATCCCCGACGACGAGCTGCTCGACGCGGCGGTGGCGGGACAGTTGAAGGATCCGAAGGTCCTCGAGCGTCAGGTGCGCCGCATGCTGGCGGATCCACGCGCGGAATCGCTGGTCACCAACTTCGCGGCGCAGTGGCTCTTCCTGCGCGACACCAACGCCAAGCAGCCCGACTCGATCCTGTTTGCCGATTTCGACGAAACGCTTCGCGCCGCGATGCTGCGCGAAACGGAGCTCTTCATCGGCAGCGTGTTCTTCGAGAACCGCAGCGTGCTCGATCTGCTTCGCGCCAACTACACCTTCCTGAACGAGCGGCTCGCGCGCCACTACGGCGTGCCGAACATCAAGGGGAGCTACTTCCGCAGGGTGACGTTCCCCGAGGGCAGCGCGCGCGGCGGATTGCTGGGGCAGGGGAGCGTGCTGACGATCACGTCGTATTCGACGCGCACGTCGCCGGTGCTGCGCGGCAAGTGGGTGCTCGAGAACCTGCTCTCCGCAGCGCCGCCGCCTCCGCCTCCGGACGTGCCGTCCTTGAGGACCGAAGCGGCTCCGGGCAAAACGCTGACGCTGCGCGAGGCGATGACGCAGCACCGCGCCGCGCCGGCGTGCGCCGCCTGCCACGCGCGGATGGATCCGATTGGCTTCGCGCTGGAGAACTTCGACGCGATCGGCCGCTGGCGCGAGCGCGACGGACAGCAGCCGATCGACGCGACCGGCGTGTTCCCGGAAGGCACGAAATTCGAGGGCGTCGCCGGGCTGAAGCGGGAGCTGCTGCGGCGCCCGGAGCGGTTCGTGAGCACGGTCGTCGAGCGCCTGCTCATGTACGCGCTCGGCCGGAACCTGCAATACTATGACGCGCCCACCGTACGCGCCGTGATGCGCGAGGCGGCGCCGGCCGACTACACGCTGGCGTCGCTGGTGCTCGGCATCGTGAAGAGCCGGCCGTTCCAGATGCGTGAAGCTGGAGGCGAGTGATGTTCGTCAGCAAGAAGGCGCTGCCGCGACGCACGTTCCTGCGCGCCATGGGCACCACCATCGCGCTGCCGTTTCTCGACGCGATGGTGCCGGCGCTCTCCGCCCGCGCGTTGAAGCCGGTCCCGCGATTCGGCTTCGTCTACATCGCCAACGGCGTCATCCAGAACCGGTGGACGCCGGCGACCACGGGAGCCGGATTCGAGCTGACGCCGACGCTGGCGCCCTTCGCCGCGGTGCGCGACAAGATCACCGTGCTCAGCGGGCTGTCCCACCTGCAGGCCGATACCTTCGGCGACGGCACCGGCGATCACCCGCGCGCATCGGCGGTGTGGCTGACCGGTGTGCACGCCTACGACCGCACCAGGCCCGACGTCGAGGTCCGGCTGGCGACGACGGTCGATCAGCTGCTGGTGCGGGAGATCGGCAGGACATCGCGCATCCCGTCGCTCGAGCTGTCGGTGGATTTTCCCACCCAGGGTTCCTGCGACTCAGGCGACTGCTTCTATGTGAACACCGTCTCCTGGCGGAACGAGACGACGCCGAACAACACCGAGTCGCATCCGCGGATCGTGTTCGAACGTCTGTTCGGCGATGGCGGCAGCGCCGAGGCGCGCCTGGCGCGGCAGCGCTCGGAGGGAAGCATTCTCGACTCCGTCCGCGAAGAGGCCACGCGCGTGGCCAACAGCCTCGGGCGGGGCGACAAGGCCAAGCTGCACGGCTATCTCGATTCGGTGCGCGAGGTCGAGCAGCGCATCCAGCACGCGGAATCGCAGCCGCTCGATATCGAGCTGCCCGAGCGTCCGACCGACATTCCGTCCTCGTTCGACGAGCACACGAAGCTGATGTTCGACCTGCAGGCGCTCGCCTTCCAGGCCGACATCACCCGCGTGTTCAGCATGATCATGTCGCGCGAGCTGAGCTCGATGACGTTCCCCCACATCGGCGTGCCGGAACAGCATCACGGCGTGTCGCACCATCGCAACGACCCGCAGCTGATTGCCAAGAAGGCGCGCATCGACGCGTACCAGTCGCAGCTCTTCGCCTACTTCCTGGAGAAGCTCCAGTCGATGGAGGAGGGCGACGGCTCGGTCCTCGATCACTCGCTCCTGCTCTATGGCGGCGGGATGGGCGACGGCAACATGCACCGCCATTCGGATCTGCCGACGCTGCTGGCCGGGAGCCTCGGCGGCAAGTTCAAGACGGGACGCCACCTGCAGTACAAGCTCGACACGCCGATGGCCAACCTGCTGCTGACGATCATGGACGCGGGCGGCGTGCACCTCGAGAAGTTCGGCGACAGCAGCGGACGAATCCTCGAGCCGCTGTCGGTCTCCTAGGTACTCGAAGACAGGCCGCGTCGAGCGGTTCGTCCGTTACGAGGCGGGCTCGATCCGCAGGAGTGCGCCTCGCTCCGGCATGGTGTCGTCTTCATCGGCCAGCAGATACAGCAGGCCGTCCGGTCCCTGACGGACTTCCCGGATGCGCTGCCGCAGCTCGGTGAGCATCGATTCGCGGCGGATCTCCTCCGTCTTTCCGTTGAAGACGATCCGCTGCAGGTGACCCGTGCCGGGTATCCCGCCGACACGCATGCTGCCGACGAACACGTTGCCTTTCCAGGCGGGGAAGCGATCGCCGGTGTAGACGGTCATCCCGGCGGCGGCAATCTGCGGCAGCCAGACGACCAGCGGCGTCTCCATGCCTTCCCGCGTGGGATGTTCGGAGATGCGCGGGCCTGGATACTCGCGGCCAAAGCTGACGAGCGGCCATCCGTAGTTGCGGCCCGGGAGGATGATGTTGATCTCGTCGCCGCCGTTGGGGCCGTTCTCGTTGTTCCAGAGGACGCCGGTTTCCGGATGCACGATCAGCGCGAGGGTGTTGCGGTGCCCCAGTGTGTAGATCTCCGGCCGGTACCCAGCCCGATTCACGAACGGATTGTCAGGAGGCACCGTGCCATCGTCGCGAAGACGCAGGATCTTGCCGCGCAGGCTCGCGGGATCCTGCGCAACCTTGCCGACGTTTCCACCCGTGGAGAAATACACCATGCCGTCCCGCCCGAAGGCGACGCGGCCGTTGAGGCCGCCGTTGCCTTCGTGGGCATCGGGGACGACCAGGTCCTTCACGTCGACGAGCGCGTGGCCGTCGAGACGCCCGCGCGCCAGCGAGGGCGTCCCTCTGCCGTTCCCGACGGGCTTCGTGTAGGTGAGGTAGACCAGCCGGTTCTCGGCGAACCGTGGATGGACGGCGACGTCCATCAGCCCGCCGTTGCCGTCGGTTCGCACGCGCGGGACGCCCGCAATCGGCCCGGGATCCAGCACACCGTTGCGCACGATGCGCAGCCGGCCCGGACGCTCGGTGATCAGCATGGCGCCGTCGGGCAGGAACGCGATCGCCCAGGGATGCGAGAGCCCCCTGGCCATCACGCTGACCCGGATCTTGTGCTGCTCGGCCGTGTCGAACACGAACGGTCCGTCGCCGAGCGGCGGCACCGGCACGCCAATCCGCGGCTGCTGCGCCTGAACACCGAGCGTGGCGCCGGCGAGAATGACGGCGATCACGCTTGCCACACTGCTGATCCTCATGCAGAACTCCTGGCGGGAAGCCTGTCTCAGGAACGCACGCCTCTCTTACGCCGCGAGCGGTGGGCCTCTTTACCCGAACAGGCCTGGCAGATCAGAGAGTGCTGGAATCGGGGGGCTGTATTCCGGTCATCGGTGCGAGGCCATCCTGCGTCACATCGCGCCCAGCGACACGGACAGACGGCGCGAGATGCGCAGCACAACGAACGACCAGATCAGGAACGACAGCGACAGCGCGGTGAGACCGGCCACGAGCACGGCATGCAGGGGCCCGTCGAGCGTGTTGCGCGGCAGGGAGAGTACCAGCACGGCTTCAGCGCCGCCGTCGACGTGACGCCATGGTCTGGCGATCGACAGCACGGTCTCACCGGAGGGTGAGGCGTGCTCGGCCCACGCCTCAGGCGAGCCGCTGCGCACCGCGATCACCTCCGGCCACGACTGTGCCGAGATCGGCTCGGCGTTCGTTTCGGTGTCGGAATCGGCAAGTGTCGTGCCGTCGCGTTCGAGCAGCAGCAGGTGCAGGTCGGTTTCGCGGCCGAGGGCATCGGCGACCTCGTCGAGACGATCCGGAGTGATCTCGTCCACCATGGCGAGTGCGGCCGCCGCGGCCGGCGCAAGGCGGCGGAGCTCCTCGAGGATTTCGTCGTGCGTGAACCGCCGCAGCTCGACCCAGCCGAAGACGGCGAGCCCGATAATCAGCAGCAGCTGACCGGTGATGAGGCCGGCGCCAAGCCAGCGCGCCATGAGGAGGGCTCGCCGGCGCGCCTGACGGACGGTCGTGATTCGTCGTCTGATTTCGGCGGCCTCGACATCCCTGACGCCCTCGATCGCGTTGATCGCCACGCCGATGTCGCCGCCGTCCAGTGCCGCATTGGCCCAGGCCAGGCGTGCGGCCAGTTCACCCTGACGCGCCGCGGTGTTGCCGGGCCAGAGCAGCGACGCGTGCTGGAACGAGGAGATGACCTCCGAGATCGTCCGATACACCCGCGGCCGGTTCGTGTCGTCGATGCCGTTGGCGATCAACGCGCGCCAGCGCACCAGCCCTTCTTCGGCGCGCGCGGAAAGCGTTCTGCTCTGCCGGTGTTCGAGATACTCGCGCAGATCCTTCTGGAACGACTCGACGTCCGGATAGCGCGAGCCGATGTCCGGGGCGAGCGCCCGTCTGCAGATCGCCTGGAGCTCCACCGGGACTTCGCCGGGGAACTCGAGCGGCGCTCCGTCGCCGGCGGTGCTCGTCAGGACGTCCACCAGCGTGTTGCCGCGGCGCGGCGGCCGTCCGGTTATCACCTCGTAGAGGGTGGCTCCGAGGAGGTACACATCGGTCCACGGTCCGCAGTCTGCGCCGCGTCCTTCCGCCATCTCCGGCGGCATGTAGAGCGGGGTGCCCGCGATCGCGTCCATGTCGCGCACGTGGGGGAGCACCCTCGGCGTGCGATCGCCGAACGCGGCAGCGATGCCCCAGTCGAGCAGCATGACCTCGCCGAAGCTGCCGACCATGATGTTCACCGGCTTGATGTCACGATGCAGGACGCCGCGGCTGTGGGCAAAGCGCAGCGCGTCCGCCACGTCGAGTACGACGTCGATCAAGCGGTCGATGGCCCGGATGTCGCGCGGCTTTGGAAGCTCGGCGATGAGCTCGGCGAGCGTGCGCCCGCCAATCCGCTTCATGACCAGCCAGAGACCGCCGTCGGGCTCCTCGCACAACGCATAGACGGGCACGATATTGGGATGCTCGAGCTCGCCGGTGACCATCGACTCGGTCACGAACGCGCGTCGGAACAACGGGTCATCCGACTGCAGCCGCTTCACCGCGACTTCCCGCTGCAGCGTCCGCTGGCGGGCGCGATACACGACGCCCATTCCGCCGCGTCCAAGCTCGCCGAGGATGTCGTAGCCGGCCGGCTGGGACACGCCATCCCGATCGCTCGATGTGCGGGCCCGCACGACCGTGCCCGAATCGGGCGCAAGCGTGCCCGACGGCGTCAGCGTGGAACCGGGCGAGGGCTCGAGCCGCCGCCGAGGCTTCAGCGTTGCGCCGAGGTCCAGCGACGGGCTGTGCGGATCGATCTCCGGAGATCGCGCCAGAAAGGCGGTGACGGCATTCACGCTGTATCTGCCTATCGGCCCCGGCGACGCGATCCACCAGAAGCAAGCGGCCGCGCCAGTGGCATCACGGTCCGCTCGAGGCCATCGTCTCGATGCGACTGCGCGGCTGCGTCATGTTGTGCATTTCTGCGGAGGGACTGTGGCGGACCGGTCGACGCGATTCGGGGGTCATCGGTGGGCCCGAGATCGGCATGCGCGCCGGGCCGAAGTGGCGCGGCTGGTTCGAAATCCGGGGTGCGCCCGGCGGGGCAGCCCCGCCGGGCGGCGACACTAATGTGACACGCCTTCCGGACTTGCCCGGCGGCCCAGCGCCAGCTCGCGCATCTTCGCCAGCCACGCGCTGATCCGCTGATTGGCGAGCGAGTACTCCAGCGCGTCCAGCTTCACATACGCGGCGGGGACGAGGAGCAGCGTCAGGAACAGGCACAGCGACTGCGCGCCGATGATCGTCACGGCAATCGCCGAGCGCTGCGCGCCGCCGATGCCGACGCCCAGCGCCGTGGGGATGAGCCCGAAGATAATCGCCAGCGTCGTCATCAGGATCGGGCGCAGACGCGTGCGGCAGGCCTCGACGATCGCCTCGTCGCGCGGCACGCCGCGCGACCGCAGCACGTTGGTGTAGTCGACCTGGAGAATCGAGTTCTTCTTGACGATGCCGAACAGGAGCAGGATGCCGAGGGCGCTCCACAGGTTCAGCGTCCGGCCGGTCGCCCAGATCGTGAACAGCGCGAAGGGAATCGACAGCGGCAGCACGGTCATGATGATCAGCGGCTGCACGAAGCTCTCGAACTGCGCCGCGAGCACCATGTAGACGAAGATGCTGGCCAGCAGCAGCGCCAGCATCAGGTTGTTGGTCGTCTCGTCGAGGTTCTGGGTCTGCCCGCGCATCTGGAAGCTGTAGCCCGGAGGCATCCCGACCTCCTGGATGATGCGGCGCAGGTCGGCCGACGACTGGTCGAGGGCGTAGCCGGGCGCCGTGTCGGCGTTGAGATTGATCGAATACTGCCGGTTCGATCGGGTGATGCGCGTCGGCCCGAAGCCGCGCTCCAGCCGCGCGATGTTGTCGATTCGCACCGGCTGCCCGGAGGCCGACGACACCGTCAGCTTGCCGATCATGTCGATGTCGCGGCGCTGGCTCTCCAGTACCCGAATCGTCACTGGATACTGTTCGCCGGCCTCGCGATAGGTCGTGATCTCGTCGTCGCCGGCCACCATCAGCCGCAGCGTGTTCCCGATCGTGGCCATGCGCACGCCCAGATCGGCGGCGCGTGCCCGATCGACGGCCACCTGCACCTCGGGGCTCGCGTCGCTGTAATCCGACTTGGCGTCGACGAGGCTCGGGGTCTGCTTGGCCCGTTCGACGATCTTCTGCGAGTACTTGTAGAGCGTCTCGAGATCGGGGCCGAGCAGCGACGCCTGCAGCTGGAAGTTGCCGCCGCCGCCGAGCGGGTTGCGCCCGACGATGCTGGCGGCGTAGGCCGGATGCCGCGCGAGCACCCGCCGCACCTGCGTCATGATCTCGGTCTGCGTCGCCTTCCGCTCGTTCGACGGCTTCAGATAGAAGTAGAGGTGGAAGTGCGTGTAGCGATCGGCGCCGGCGACGTACGCCACCTGCGCGACGCCGTCGATCTGGCCGATTTCCTGCACCAGGTTGCGGGCGATCTCGGTCGTGCCTTCGATCGACGTGCCCTGCGGCGTGTCGGCGTGAACGGTGAACTCGTTCATGTCCTCGGGCGGTACGAACGTCCGCCCCACCATCCCGTTCAGCGGCACGGTCAGCGCCACCAGCGCCGCGGAGATGCCGAGGATCCACGACGGGTGCGCCAGCGTCCAGCGCAGCGACGCGCTGTACCAGCGATCCAGCGCCCCGAACAGCCGGTTGTGCTTGGTGTCCTCGCCGCCGTCCGTGTGCTGGAGCTTCAGCCAGCGCGAGCTCAGCATCGGCGTGAGCGTGAAGCTGACCAGCATCGACACCAGGATCGAAAACGCCATCGTCAGGCCGAACGGGTAGATGAAGCGGCGGGCGTAGCCCGTCATGAAGGCGACCGGCATGAAGATGACGATGAGCGACAGCGTCGTCGCCATCACGGGCAGCGCCACTTCGCGCGTGCCCTCGATCGCGGCCTCGAACGGCGAGCGCTGCTTCTCCTCGATGTAACGGAAGATGTTCTCCAGCACGACGATCGCGTCGTCGATGACGATGCCCACGGCGAGGGTGAGCGCGAGCAGCGTCATGTTGTTGAGGGTGAAGTCCATCGCCCGCATCAACGTGAACGTGGAGATGATCGACGCCGGGATGGCCACCGAGGCGATGATGACCGCGCGCAGGTTGCGGATGAAGAAGAACACCACCACCGAGGCGAGCAGGCTGCCCCAGATCAGGTGCTCCTCGAGCGACGCGATCGACGCGTAGATGAAGCGCGAGTCGTCGGTGGGAACGGTCAGCGTGACGTCCGGGGGCAGGGTCTGGCGGATCTCCTCGAGCCGCTGCTTGACGCCTTCGATGACCCGGATGGTGTTCTCGCCCGAGGCACGGCGCACATCGAGCTGGACGCCGGGGCTGCCGTCGGCCAGGTGCAGCGACGTCGCGGTCTTCTTGACCCCGTCTTCGGCGTAGCCGATGTCCGACACGCGCAGCGGGACGCCGTTCACCGTCGCGACGATGATGTTGTTGAACTGCTCGGTGGCCTGGATGCGGCCCAGCGTGCGCAGGCCGACCTCCCACTTGCCCTGTTCGAGCGTGCCGCCGGGAATCTCGACGTTCTCCTGCCGGATCGCCTCGGCCACCTGATCGATCGACAGGCCGTGGGCGTTCAGCTTCTCGACGTCGACGACGATGTGGATTTCGCGGGACCGGTCGCCGTTCATGGTCACCGCGCCGACGCCGTTGACCGCCTCGATCGCGCGCTTGACCTGTTTGTCGGCGATCTCGGTGAGCGTGCGCAGGCTCGCGCTCCGGCTGGAGAGCAGGACGCTCATGATCGGATCCGCGTCCGGATCCTGCTTCTGGACCACCGGCGGAAGCGTCTCGGGCGGCACGTTCCGCATCGCCCCGGCGACCTTCTCGCGGACGGCGTTGGCCGCGTCCTCCAGGTCGACCTCGAGGACGAAGCGGATCTGGATGTTGGCGACGCCGCCGGTGTTGACGTTGGCGGTCATCTGATCGATGCCGGCGATGCCGCTGAGCGCGTTCTCCATCGGCATGATGACCGCCGAGGTCATCTCGTCGGGTGAGGCGCCGGGGAGCCGCAGCTGGACGTTGACCTGCGCCGGGTCGGCTTTCGGGAAGAGATCGACGCCGAGATCGCGGAACGAGAACAGGCCGAGCACGACCAGCGAGGAGACGAGCATGGTCGCGAACACCGGCCGCCGGACGCAGAGTTCAGACAACATGGGCTACTCTCCCGCGACGGCGACTCTCATCCCGTCGGTCAGCGTGTCGACATCGGTGACGGCGACGAGCTCGCCGCGCTCGAGCCCGTCGAGGATCTCCATGCGGTCGCCGACCCGGTCGCCGGTCTTGAGCTCGCGCGCCTCGAGCGCGTCGCCCTTCACCGCGAACGCGCGGTAGACGCCGTAGCGGTACTGCATGGCGGCGTAGGGGATGGTCATGACCTGCTCGACCAGCGAGGTCTCCAGCCGGACGCGGGCGAACGTGCCCGGCTTGAGCAGGCCCTCGGGATTCGGGGCCAGGGCCTCGAAGGCAAAGGTGCGCGTCTGCGTGTTCACCGCCGGGCTGATGCGCGAGACGGTGGCGTTGAAGCGCTTGTCCGGGTAGGCGTCCACCGTCAGCGTCAGCGGCTGGCCGACCGTGATCCACGGCGCCATGCGCTCGGGAATCTCCGACAGCAGCTTCAGCGGGTCGACCCGGACCACGGTCATGACCGGCATCTGCGCCTTGACCAGCTCGCCGACCGAGACCATGCGCTGCTGGACGTAGCCGTCGAACGGCGCGCGAATCGAGGCGTCCTCGAGATGGCGCTCGGCCAGCTTCATGGCCGCTTCCGTCGCGTCGATGTCGGCGCGAAGGTTCCGGGCCTCCTGCAGCGCCGCATCGTACGCCGCCATTTTCAGCCGGAGCATCGTGTCGGCATCGTCGAGCGTCTGCTGCGGGACGAGCTGCCGCTTGTACAGCTCGGACGCCCGCTCGAAGCCCTGTCTGGCCTGGGCCAGTTCGGCCGCGGCCCGGCGCACGTCCGGCGTGTCCTCGATGCGCGGCAGGTGGGCGATGTCGGTGGCGCCGTATCTGGTCAGCGACCGGGCATGCGCCGCGCGCTGCTGGTCGAGGTTGTACTGCAGTTTCTCGCGATCGAGCTCGACGAGCGTCTGGCCGGCCCGCACGCGGTCGCCGAGGTCGGCGAGCACGCGGCGCACTACGCCATCGACCTCGGACGAGATCGTGACCTGGTCTTCAGCGGCCAGCGTGCCGACGACATCGAGCGTCCGGCGCACCGACTCTTCGCGAACGGGTTCGGTCTTCACCGGCTTGGCCGGCTGTTTCGAGCCGTCGTCCTGTTCCGCGCTCGAGTCCGCGCATCCGGCGATGGCCAGCGCCGCGCAGAGCAGAATCGTTATGAGGGCAGCCTGTGGCATAGAAGCTTTGATTTTAATCTGCGTGCAGGGGCCGGAAATACAGTTGTTTGCGGGACGTTCCGCCCCAGCGCAGGGAGCCCTGCAGCCACCCCGGCGACGAGCCCGTGCACATCTTGACGGCCGCCTGTCCGCGCGTCTGAAGCCGGACCGAACCGTCGAAGGGGACCGATGCTGATATCGTGTACCCCGTGTCAGACGCCCGGAACGCAGCGGCAGCCGCGCCGCGGGATCGCGAGGTCATCGCGCTCGTCGGCCTCGCCCACGGAACCTCGCACTTCTTCCACCTGATGCTGCCGCCGCTCTTCCCGTGGCTGATGCGCGACTTCACCCTGAGCTTCACGGACGTCGGGCTGCTGACCACCACGTTCTTCGTCATCAGCGGCATCGGGCAGGCGCTGGCCGGGTTCGTCGTCGACCGGGTCGGCGGGTGGCGCGTGCTCTGCTTCGGGGTCGGCATGCTGGCGATCTCGGGCGTCGTGCTCGGCATTGCGACGAGCTATCCCTGGCTGCTGCTGAGCGCGACGTGCGCCGGCATCGGGAACAGCATCTTCCATCCGTCGGATTTCACGCTGCTCAATCAACGCGTCAGTCAACCGAGGCTGGGACATGCGTTCTCGATCCACGGCGTGTCCGGCAACGTGGGATGGGCCGTTGCGCCGCTGGTCATGGCCGGCACGACGAACGCGTTCGGGTGGCACGTCGCGGGGTTCTGTGCGGCGGCGATCGGAGCAGCCGTGTTCACGCTGCTGGTTCTGCGGCGGGGAGTCCTGGCGGACGCGGGCCATCTGGCGGCGCGCCGCGCCGCGAGCGGCGACGCCGCTGACCGCTCAGGACACTTCGCCTTCCTCGCCTCGGGGCCGGTGTGGCTGTCGTTCGCGTTCTTCCTGTTCACGACGATGGCGTTCGGGATCCTGCAGAACTACGCGCCGGCGATCCTCAGTCACGTCTACGGCGTATCGCTGCTTGCCGCAAACAGCGGGCTCACGGCGTATCTCGTGGGGAGCGGCGTCGGCATGCTGTCGGCGGGCTTCCTGAAGGATCGCGCCGACCGCATGGTGGCGCCGGCGCTGGGATTTGCCGCCGTGATGGCGGTCGTGCTCGCGTCGGGCGGGATGCCGACCGTCGCGCTCTGGCCGCTGATGGTGGGCCTCGGATTCGGCGTCGGCTTTGCCGGGCCCGGCCGCGATCTGCTGGTGCGACGCGCCGCGACCAGCCGCTTCGGCCGAAATTCGTTCGGCCGGGTCTACGGGTTCGTCTACTCCGGTCTCGACACCGGACAGGCGCTGTCGCCGCTCGTGTTCGGTCCCGTGCTCGACGCGGGGCGCTTCCGGCAACCGCTCATCGCGATCGCCGTGCTGCAGCTCGCGGCACTGATCACCGCGCTGCGCGTGAGCAGCGGCGTGCGATCGGCCGAGCCCGTGACGGTCGGATCAGCTCGACGCGGTCAGGAGGGTAGTGCCGAGGCTCGATGAGCCGCGGCCGACGTGCGCCGATCCTGGTACGGGAAATGCCTCCCACCCGCGCGGAGGACCTGTGGAATCCGACCAGTTCGCCAACTTGAGACTGCAACGCTCCGAAGTGGATGTCTGGGCACCGCAGGGATGGTGGAAGCGTGTTGCCGGGGACCCGATTGCGTGGTCGCTGATCCCGGCGGCGGGAGCAGCGCTGCTGCTCTACGAATCTGCCCGGCGGCGTTCGGAGCCGAGCTTCTGGTGGTTCATCGGCGGCGCCATCGTGGGATGCACTGCCGCGGCGAGTGTGAGCATGGGACGACGCCGGCGGCGTCGTTCGCCGGCGGACGTGCAGTCGATCGATTCCGATATGCAGGAATCCATCGATTCGTTTCCGGCGAGCGACGCGCCCTCGTCCAGTGCGGCCACGGCGACGGCGCAGCCGCTGCGTTGACAGCGAGGACGTGAGGCGTTGAGCCGCCGCGCCGCGCGACAGCGGCTCTGCGGACCGCTCCTACGCCAGCGCTGATTGGTACAGCGCCATCAGCTTCGCCCACGCGCGTTCGGCGTCGTCCTTCTTGTAGATCGGACCATTGGCGCCGGCGGGCATGTCGGGCACGCACCACCCGTGCTGCGCCATCGAGTAGACCTCGATCTCGGCCGGGTTCCTGGCGGCCTCGAACGCCTCCTTCAGCTTCACCTTGGCATCGGGCTGCTGCATGTCGTCGTTCGCCGCGATGCCGAAGTACATGCGCGCCTTGATCTTCGGCGCCAGCAGGTGCGGGCTGTTCGGGTTGTTGGTGACCAGTCCGCCGCCGTGGAACGACGCGCCTGCGCCGACGCGGTCCGGAACGGCCGCCGCGGTCCGCATGACGAGACCGCCGCCCATGCAGTAGCCCTGCGTGCCGATCTTCTTCGTCCGATCGACCTGCTTCTGCATGTCCAGCCACGCGATGAAGGCCGGCGCGTCCTTCTCGACGGCCCCGTCGGCCTGAATCGAACCCATGAGCGGCGTGAGCTTGGGCCGCACTTCCTGGAAATTGACCTTCGAGGCATCCTCCCAGATCGGGGCCTTCGCGACGCGGTAGAAAGGATTCGGGACGAGCACGGTGTAGCCCGCCATCGCGAGCCGCCTGGCCATGTCGCGCATCGAGGGCCGCAAGCCGAACGCATCCGGCCAGATGATCACGGCCGGGTGAGCGCCGGTCGCCGGGTGGATGAACGCGGCATCGCACGTGCCGTCCGGCGTCTTGATCTCGACGTTCGTCTCCGTCACCTGCTGCGCGGACAGATCGGCGCCGGCAGCGGCGGCAAAGCCGGCGGCCACGGTCATCGACACGAAGTCGCGTCGCGTGAGTTCATCGTTGTCCATGAGTGCCCTCCAGAGCGGCGTCGATGATAGCAAACCGCTTCATCGAATTTGTCGAGCTCGACTGAGCGAGCTCGAGGGCCGTGTCAGACAGGACCGCCGCGGTTCGAACAGTTGAGCGTGGTGCGTCCGCAACGCTCAGCAACATCGCGTCGACCGGATCCGAACAGCTCATCGTGCATTCTGCTACTCGTGTCCCTTGGCGCGTCCGTCGCCCACAGTGGCACGCTTGTTTTTCGTGCGTGCGTCAATGTCAACGAGCGACAAGTCCACATTGGCAGCCGGCGCATTTCCAATCGTGCGACCGGCAACCAGTCTGCCGGCCTGGGTGCGCCTGTTCGACGCAGCGACGGTGCTGCTGCTGTTCGCCGGCGTGGTGCTGTTGGTCGGCGACGGTGTGCGTCTGGAGATCGCCGGGCTGCGGTTGTCGATCACGTCGCCGGGCCGGGTGCTCGGCTGGGCGTTCCTGATCACGCTCGCCAGGCACGCGATGTGGGCGACGCCTCCGCTTCCCGCGCGCGTGCGGACCTGGGCGCAGGACCGGATCGTGTGGCCCGACCTCTCGCTGGCGGCGCAGCTCGTCCTGCTGACGCGGGTTCCACCGCTCCTGATCGGGCTGATGGCAGTCGCGGCGATTGGTCTGGCGGCGGGCTACCAGTCTCCGGGCTATGAGAGCGCGTGGCTGAATCTGCTCTCGCGATGGGACGCGGAGTGGTACTCGAACATCGCCGCGTTCGGCTACAACTGGAACGGCGACTGGACCCGCCAGCAGAACGTGGTGTTCTTCCCGGCGTTCCCCATGGCGGCGCGCACGGTGGCGCGCGTCCTCGGGGTTCACACCCTGTACGCCGCCTCGCTGGTGTCGTTCGCCGCCTTCGCCGCGGCGACGGTGTTCTTCGTCCGGCTGGCGCGCCTCCATCTCGACGAGCGGTCGGCGTCGGACGCCGTGTGGCTGCTGGCGAGCTATCCGTTTGCGATCTATTTCAGCGCCCCGTACTCCGAAAGCCTCTTCCTGCTGACGATGTGCGCGGTGTTCCTCGCCGTGCACGAGGGCCGGTTCGGACCCGCCGTGCTGTGGGGCATCGCCGCCGGGCTCGCGCGCCCGAATGGCTGGCTGCTCGCGGCCCCGCTCGGGTTGCTCGTTTACACCCGTCTGAAGCCGCTTCGGCTGAGCGATTGGCGAGGCTGGCTGCGGCCCGCGGCGGCTGTTGCCGCGCCGGTTGCCGGCATGCTGGTCTACACGTTCCATCTGCACGCCGCGTTCGGCGATGGATTCGCATGGCTGCGCGGGCAGGCGGCCTGGGGCCGCGCCTTCCGCGGCCTGCATCTGTTTGCCGCCGACCGAATCTCCTGGATCACCGGGCCCGGGCTGACGCGCTATCTCACGGAACTTCCGTTCGACGCGTTGAATACCGCGGCCGCGTTCCTTGCCCTCTGTCTGATCGTCCCGATCACCCGCCGGCTTGGCGCGGCATACGGCGCGCTCGTTGCCGTCCTGCTCCTGCCGCCGCTGCTGATTGGCGGGGCCATGTCGATGGGACGCCTCACGTCGGTGCTGTTTCCGATGTTCATCTGGCTGGCGGCGGTCGTTCCGCCGAAGAACCGCACCGGCCTCCTGATCGCATTCGCCACCCTGCAGGGTTTTGCCGCGGTTCTCTTCTTCACCTGGCGGCCGCTCTTCTGAACGCCATGGACACGCTCGTTCTCGTTCCCACCTATAACGAACGCGATAACCTCGCCAATCTCGTGTCGAGGATCGTCGCCCTCCCGGGCTACCGGGTGATGGTCCTCGACGATGCCTCGCCGGATGGAACGGGAGAGATCGCGGCCGGCCTGAGCCGCCGCTATCAGGGCCGGGTCGACGTGGTGCATCGTCCGCGCAAGGAAGGGCTCGGGCGCGCCTACGTCGACGGTATGCGGCGCCCGCTGGCGCAGGCTCCGGACCTGATCTGCCAGATGGACGCCGATGGTTCTCACGACGTCGGCGAGCTGCCGCGGCTGGTCGAAGCCGCCGCCGACAGCGATCTGGTGATCGGCTCGCGATACCTCCCCGGCGGAGCGCTCGTGAACTGGCCGTGGCATCGCGCCGCGCTGAGCCGCTGGGCGAACGCGTACGTGCGCACGATCTTGCGCATCGGCATCCGCGACTGCACGGCCGGCATGCGGTGCTGGAACCCGGCGGTCCTCTCCCGCGTGTCGCTCGAGACGCTCACCAGCACCGGCTACGCGTTCCAGGTGGAGACGCTCTCCCGCGCGCTCGCGCTGGGATGCCGCGTGCGCGAAGTGCCGATCACGTTCACCGAGCGGCGGCACGGCTCGTCGAAGATGACGGCGGCAGTGATGCTGGAATCCCTGGCGATGCCGTGGCGTCTGCGCTGGCCCGCAGGCCGGAGCGGCGGCGCGAAAGAGTTCTCCGCCGTCCCGGAGAGCACGACCCGGCAGCATTCGTAGCCGCACGATCGGCGCGCCGCGCGGCCCTGACTCCGCTGCACGAGCGACGTCAGCCTGTTCTTGCAGCCCATGCGCATTCGCACAGGTGTGGGAGTGCCGCTGAAGAGTCTTGGGCCGGTCGTCCGCGACGGCTCGCGGTTCTGCGTGTCGGCGGGGACGTCGTTCTGACGTGCGCGACACAGCGGATGTGCCGTCGAGCTTTCGGTTGCGCGAAAAGAGACGCAGGTACGGCGGCTACTGCCCGCCCGATGATGGAGCGGGCCTGCTGGATTCGGCAGACGGTCGGCGCTCGTGCTTATTCGCGCACGCGGCCCCCGCCGCCGATCAGTCCCAGCCCGGTCGTGGCCAGCAGCACGATCGTGACGAACGCAATCACCGCCACCCACAGCAGGGTTCCCCAGCCCGCGGTGTTGAAGCTGCGGGCGGCGTCGATCGGCTCGAACGTCGTGCTCGGCTGTGCCAGAAACGCCCAGACGTCCATACCACCCTGTGATGCGCGATTGATGCCAAAGCGCCGCGGGCAGTTGGATTATTCTCGTCACGTGACGAATCCATCGATGACCTCCCGAAGCAGTCATTGGCGTTCTTTCGCATTTCTGGCGGCTCTGACGATCGGATGGGCTGCCGGCTGCAGCAGCAGCTCGTCGCCCGAATCGCGCTCCGGCCCGGCTCCTGTCGAAATCAAGAGCTCGGGCGGCATGCACGCCGTCATCGAGACCGACAAGGGTGAGATCGAGCTCGAGTTCCTGCCGGAGGACGCGCCCAGGGCGGTCGAGAACTTCCGCCTGCTCGCCGAGCGCGGCTACTACGACAATCTCACGTTCCACCGCATCATCAAGGGCTTCATGATCCAGGGCGGAGACCCGGCGGGCGACGGCACCGGCGGCGAGAGCGCGTGGGGCGGCATGTTCGAGGACGAGATCGCGCTCGATTCGCCGCTCTACCGCAACGGCTATCGGCGGGGCATCGTGGCGATGGCCAATGCCGGGCCGGACACCAACGGCAGCCAGTTCTTCATCATGCATCAGGACTGGCCGCTGCCGCCGGCCTACGTGATCTTCGCGCGCGTGATCCGCGGCATGGAGGTGGTCGATGCCCTTGCCGAGACGCCGACTACTCGCGGTCCCGACGGCGACATGAGCAAGCCTCTGACGCCGCCGCGGATGAAGAAAGTGACCATCCGTCCGTAGCCGGCGCCCGTGCATCAGCCGCCTGCCATGCGAACGCCACGCTCGTTCCCGCCGTTCACACCCATCGCGCCCTTCGTGCTCTTCGTGTTGTGCGTGGCGGGCCTGCACGCCCGGGTCCAGCCGGCGGCCCCGGCCCGGTCCACCAACGATGCCCTCGTGGTGATGACGTCCGGTACGTTCACCGCGGCGCATCTCGAGCTGGCCCCGCGGTTCGAGCGTACCGCGAAGATTGCCGTGCGCACGGCGACGACCGCGATGGGAGTCGGCGAGAACTCGATTCCGAACCGGCTGCGCCGCCGCGAGCCGGCGGACGTCGTCATCGTTGCATCCGAGACGCTCGATGCGCTGATCAAGGAAGGGCTGGTCGCCGCCGGCAGCCGCGTGGTGCTGGCCCGATCGCGCATCGGCATGGCCGTGCGCGCCGGCGCACCGAAGCCCGACATCAGCTCCGTCGACGCGCTGAGACGCGTCCTTCTCGGCGCGGCAGCTGTGGCGGTCTCGTCCAGCGTGAGCGGCGACTACTTCACGAAGGAGCTGTTTCCGAAGCTCGGCATCGCGGAGCAGATGGCGCCGAAGACGCGCCGGAGCGGGAGCGAGCGCGTCGGCGCGCTGGTCGCCCGCGGCGACGCCGAGATCGGATTTCAGCAGATGAGCGAGCTGCTGCCGATCGAAGGGATCGACGTCGTCGGGCCGCTGCCGGCCGAAGTCCAGCGCGTGACGATCTTCGCCGCGGGTGTCGCCGCGCATGCGAAGCATCCCGAGGCGGCAGGCGACTACATTCGCTTCCTGGCGTCGGCGGACGCCTCGGCGGCGGTCACGAAGACCGGGCTGGAGCTGCCGGCCCGCTGACGTGGCGATGCCGAGGACGCGTGCCGGTCCGCCCATCGCACCGGTGATTCACCGGTCGCTCGTGACCGGTCTGTTGATGCTGACCGGTGTCATGGTGGTGTTCAAGTCGAGCGGCATGGCGGCCGTCGTCTACAGCCAGTCTGCCGGCAACGTGCTCACGGCGGTCTCGTTCGTGATTCTCGCCGTGGCCCTGCTGTTCCTGAAGCCGCGTGTGCCTCTCCGCGCACGGCACGAGACGGTGGAGGATTACTGGTCTGCCGCTGCTCCCAGGGTGCTCCCGATGTGGTTCGTGATGGAGGGCGCCGGCCTCTGTGCGATTGCGGCGTACTACCTGACCAGCGGAACGATTGCGGCGCTGGCGATCGGGATCTCGATCGGGGCGTTCATCTGGTACGGACCGCGGGCGTTCGTGGACACGTGACCTGAACGACGTAGCCCGACCCGAAGGCGACCGGGCCGGGTATGATGACGTCATGCTCGGTGGACGGCCCTGGGACGAGTGGGTCGCGCGCTACGCGCAGAGTCACAGTCATCCCGCCAATCGCCTCTGCCACACGTTCGGCATCCCGCTGATCGTCACCTCGCTGCCGCTGTTCGTCGTTGCCGTGTTCGTGTCCGGGTTCTGGCCCGTGCCGGCGGCGCTCTTCGCCGGCGGCTGGCTTCTCCAGTTCGTCGGCCACTGGTTCGAAGGCAAGCCTCCCGAGTTCTTCCACGACTGGCGGTTCCTGTTCGTCGGGCTGCGCTGGTGGGCGGCCAAGGTCCGGGGCCGCGTCTAGACATCGGCACGTGATGCGTGTCGCCATCATCGGGAACACGGGGTCCGGGAAGTCGACGCTTGCCCGTCAGATCGCCGCGGCATTCTCGGCAGTGCCGCTCGACCTCGATACCGTGGTCCGGGAGCCCGGGGAAGCCGGCGTGCCGAGAGCGGCGGAGGCTGCCGCGGCGGACGTGAAGGTCTTCTGCACGGACCACGATCGGTGGATCGTCGAAGGCTGCTGCACCGGGCTCGCCGCCGAGACGCTGGCGTACTCGCCGATTCTGCTGTTCGTCGATCCCGGTGTCGACGCGTGTGTGTCGAACTGCCGGCGCCGGCCGTGGGCGCCGCACGAGCATGCGTCGAAGGCCGAGCAGGACGAGAAGCTCGAGTACCTGTTGTCGTGGGTGCGCGGCTACTACGCCCGCGACGGGGATCTGTCGTGGGCGGCGCATCGAAAGCTGTTCGCGGAGTATCGCGGCCTGAAGCTTCGTCTCGCGCATCATCACACGACGTTCCTCGACGATCTGGGAGCGCGCTTCGGCGTCTGCGCGATTCCCGCCGACGAATGGAGGCACGCGGCGCATCTGGCGGTTGGACTGTGGCACGTGCATCGCTACGGCGCCGCCGAGGCGCTGACCCGCCTGCGCCGGGGCATCCGGCGGCTGAATGAAAGCCACGGCAAGGTGAACACCGCGACCGCCGGCTATCATGAAACGGTCACCGCCGCGTACGTGCAGCTGCTCGCGCAGTATCTCGACGCTGTGCCTTCGTCCATGCCGCTCGACATGTGCGCCGTGGCGCTGCTTGCCGGCCCGCTTGCCGGCCGCGACGTGCTGCTGACGTTCTATTCGCGCGAACGTCTGATGTCGGCGGAGGCGCGGGCCGGCTGGGTCCCACCGGACGGCGCTCCGCTCGGGATCACGGCCGTGCTCGGTGGCGGCTCCGCCCCGCGTCAGGGCGAATCCTGATTGTGCGCCGCCGTGCACAGGCGTAAGCTGCGCCGACCGGCCCGCACGACGGTCGTTGTCACCTCCAGACCACATCCCGCGAGACGCTATGACTGGCGACCACGTGATCTTCATGCAGTTCGAGGCGATGCCGACGCAGGCCGTGGCCGAGCGGGACAACGTCGCGGGCGCGCACGTCAACTGCTGGATCCAGGCGCGCGATGCGGGGCAGGCCGAGGCGCGCGGACGGCAGTGGATCGCCAGCCAGGGCTGGGTGGTCGTCCGGGTCAGGCAGTGGCGTCCCGTGGACGTGGACATCGAGACCGCGGGCCCGCACGCCGAATACGTGCTCGAAGCGCTGCGCGCCGACGGCTCGATCGTCTTTCACCGCTGGTCGCCGGCCAGCGAGTCCAGGGCTGATTGACCTGACTCGCGCGCACCGGTTCGCTGTTATCATCGCGTTCCTCGCTCCTTCGACGCGCAGCGATTGACTACCGGACCTCATTCGCCGGCGGCGGCCATGTCCCGCGCGCGCACGTGCGCGGCGGCGCTGGTGTGTGCGTGGCTGCTGATCGCCGCCGGCACCGCGTCCGCCGAGGTCGTTCGCATCGACGTGCAGCGCCGCGATGACTGGGGCACGCACGAGCGGATCATCGGACGCGTGCACTTCGCGATCGATCCCCGGGCGCCGGCCAATCGCGCCATCGCCGACATCGACCACGCCCCGCGAAACAGGGAAGGCAAGGTCGAATTCGCCTCCGATCTGCTGTTCTTCCGTCCGAAGGATCCGGCGCGCGCACGCGGCGCGGTGTTCGTGGAGGTCGTCAACCGCGGGCGGGACCAGTCGCTGGCGATCATGAGCGGCGCGCGGCAGCGCAGTCTCGCTCCGGAATCGTGGAGCCTGGGCGACGGCTTCCTGCTCGAACAGGGGTTCGCGGTGGCGTTTCTCGGCTGGCAGTTCGACGTCCGGCCGTCGCAGGGACTGACGCTCACCGCGCCGATCGCGCCGGTCGACGGACTCGTGCGCGATGCCCACATCGAGCTGGCGCACCCGGGCGCCGTCGAGATACCGCTGACGTACTGCGTGACCGAGTCCGGACGCGCGAGCGCGACGCTGACCTTTCGCGCCCGCATGGATGCCGCGCCCCGGCCGCTGCCGCGCGAGAGCTGGCAGTTGTCGCCGGACGGCTGCTCGATGCGCGCGGCGTCGAGCCTCGGCACCGGCATCTACGAGGCCGTCTACCGGGCCGGCGGGTCGCCGGTGGCGGGCGTCGGCCTCGCCGCGATTCGCGACTTCGCGTCGTATCTGAAATACGGCGGCAGGGATGCCGTCCTGCGAGAGACGCCGGGCTCCCTCGCGCGCATCATCGGCTACGGTTACTCGCAGAGCGCGCGTCTGCTCCGCGAGCTCGTGCGCGACGGCTTCAATGCCGACGAGCAGGGCCGCGCCGTGTTCGACGGGTTGATGATTGCGGCCGCCGGCGCGGGAGGCGGCAGCTTCAACCATCGCTTCGCGATGCCGGGTCAGGCGGGCAATTCCGTCCTCTCGGTACTGCGGCCGGTGGACCTGCCGCCGTTCACGGACGAAGGGCTGCTCGCCAACGCCCGCGCGGCGCGCGCGACGCCGAAGATCTTCTACACCTTCTCCTCGACCGAGTACTGGGCGCGGGCCGGGTCGCTGACGCATACCACTGACGACGGCCGTGCCGATGCGCCGCTGGCGCCAACGTCGCGGCTGTACTTCCTGGCCGGCACACCGCATTCGATGGGCGGGCTGCCGCTGTCGAAGGGCGGGAACCGGTTCCGCCAGTACATCAACTCCGCCGAGCAGCGCTGGGTCAGCCGCGCGCTCCTCCTCGAGCTCGACGCCTGGGTCCGCGGCGATCGCGAGCCGCCGCCTTCGCGTTATCCCACGATCGCCCGCGGCGAGCTCGTGCCGCTCGAAGACGTCCGCTTTCCGAAGGTGCCGTCGTTCCCGTTTGCCGCCTACATGCCGCGCGTCTGGCGGATGGACTACGGTCCCGAGTACCGGACCTCGCGCGTCATCACCATCGAGCCGCCGTCCATCGGCGAGCCGTATCGCGTGCTCGTGCCGCAGGTGGATGCCGACGGGAACGACGTGGCCGGCGTCCGGCTGCCGGAGGTCGCCGTGCCTCTCGGCACGTACACCGGCTGGAACGTCGACAACCTGCAGCTGGGGGAGCTGGGGTATCTCGCCGGGCTCGTCGGGGGATTCGAGCCGTTCGCCGGAACCAGGGAGCAGCGTCTCGCGAACGGCGACAGCCGGCTCTCGATCGCCGAGCGGTACAAGGGGCGGCAGGATTATCTCGACAAGGTCAGGCGCGCCGCGGGCGACCTCGTCCGCCAGCGATTCCTGCGCGCGGAAGACGTGGGCGCCGTGCTGCAGTCCGCCGAGCGCATGTGGAACGCGATCGTGACCGGCCCGTAACGGTAACGTCCGCGAGCCAGGCCGATACCCCTCGCATTCCCGGGGCGCGGGCCCGTTCTCGCTCCAGCAGGCGGGCGCCGGCTCAAGTGTGGCCCGATGTTGACCGAAAGATTGGTGAGCGCGAGTCCCGGCGCCCCGGTCCGGACGCGGAGAGCCGCATCCCTGCCGGCGGCGCAGATCGTGGCGTTTCCACCTGAAATCATGGCTGACAACGCGCCTCTGGCAGGATACTCTCCGTTTGCTTTGGCTCCGGACAGAGTCACTGGAGGGGTGCCACTCGTGAGCCGCCGACCGCGGCGCGCCTGCGCGCGTGACCTCTGCCCGCCTCCGGTCGCGATCGACCGCCGCTCATCGACGCCTCTGCATCCGCAGATCCCCCGCCGCCCTGGAGCCGCACGCGGCGGCGTTCTGCATCGGTTCGATCCGCAGCGTCTGCCGCGACAGGGACAGTATCCGGCGCGCACGTTGGAGATCCTCGATCCCGACGACACCCCGCTGTACCTGGCACTTCGCTGATCGAGAATGTCAAACGCGACTATGAACCCATCGACCGATCCCCGAGTGATGTTCCACCGGCTGCATGAAAGCGGCTGTTTCGTGATGCCCAATCCCTGGGACGTCGGCACCGCCCGCGTGCTCGAACAACTCGGATTTCCGGCGCTCGCCACGACCAGCGCCGGACTGGCGTGGTCGCTCGGCCGGCGCGACAACAGCGTCTCGCGCAACGAAACCATCGCGCACCTCCGCGCCATCGTCGAAGCCGTCGACGTGCCCGTCAACGCCGACTTCGAGGATGGATTCGCCACGATGCCCACCGACGTCGCCCGCAACGTGAAGATCGCGACGACCACCGGCATCGCCGGCCTGTCGATCGAGGATTCGACCGGCGACGAATCGGACCCGTTGTTCGATTTCACGCTCGCCGTCGAACGCATCCGCGCGGCGCGCCAGGCGATCGACGAAAGCGGGACGCGCGTGCTGCTCACCGCGCGTTCGGAAGGGTTCATCGTCGGCCGGCCGGACCTCGCCGAGACGATCCGGCGTCTTACCGCCTACGCCGAAGCGGGCGCCGATTGCCTGTACGCGCCGGGGCTGTCGAACACGCAGGACATCTCCACGGTGGTGAAGGCGCTGGCGCCGAAGCCGGTGAACGTGCTGGTCGGCAGCGATTTCACGACGGTAGCGGAGCTGGCCGACCTCGGCGTGAGGCGGATCAGCGTCGGCGGCGCCCTCGCCCGCGCGGCGTGGGGGAGCTTCCTCTACGCGGCCAGCGAGATTGCCGAGCACGGGACGTTCGCGCGGCTCGCCGCGGGAATTCCGTTCCCGGTGCTGAATCGAAGGTTCAGCTCGCGGGGGTGAGATCGCAGAGGGATTGAAACGCGGGGAGCGCGGGGGACGCAGGGAGTTCGATTCTGTTCGAACCGCCGGGATCGCCAGGACCGCTGGGGAGGCTGGGGCTCCGCGTCGAGTCGCCCTGGGTAGTTGGTGGTTAATGGCTGGTGGTCAGTGGTTAGGGTTGGTGACGGCCTGGAGAGGAGCCGACTGATGAGAGGATCTGTCTGGTGCGTGGCAACAGTGTGTGCACTCCTGGCGAGCAGTCATCTCGTCACCGCCCAGAATCCGGGAGCGGCATCCGCGGCCGAACGCGCGACGCCCACGCTGGAGCCGGCGCTGCGGGCCGACATCGAGCGCCTGATGGAGATGACGGGGCAGGCGAATCTGGGCGCGCAGATGGCGACCACGATGTCCGACGCGATGCTCAACAACTTCAGGCAGACGCAGAAGAGGATTCCGCCGCGTGTGATCGACGTCGTGAGAGAAGTGTCCAGCGAGGAATTCGCCCGAGCGTTTGCCTCCTCGGCCATCAAGGAGAAGCAGATCGCGCTCTTCGCGAAGTACTACACGCACGCGGAGATCAAGGGCCTCATTGCGTTTTACGAGACCGACCTGGGCCGGAAAGCCATCGCAAACACTCCTCACCTCATGCGCGAAGGCGCGGCGATCGGCGAGGAGTGGGCCAGGGAGGCAATGCCGGGAGTGATGAAGCTAATCGAGGCCCGGCTCAGATCGGAAGGATTGATCCCCTGAACGAGCGGGGCGGCCACGCGCCGCCTCCATCGCGCCGCCGCCGCGGATTGCGTGTATCATTTCCTGTCCCGCCCGCCTGGCGCGCTGCCCGAGGGCGCGCCGTCGCCGAAACTCGCAACAGACTCAGATAGCAGGAGGACAGGAATGACCCGGTGGTTGAGTGCAGCGTGTGTGCTGGCGATCTGCGTGGCGCTCACGCCGTCGCTGGGCGCGCAGTGGCCGTCGTACCCGACGCCGGGTGTGCCCCGGACAGCGGACGGCAAGCCGATTCTCGACGGGCCGCCGCCGCGGACGCCGGACGGCAAGGTCGACTTCTCGGGGATCTGGGAGGTTCGCTTCGGTGGAGGCCGGGGACGCGGCGCCGGAACAGAGAATCCGGCGCCGGATCCGGACGCGATTCCCGTGTCGCAGTTCTTCGAGGTGGCCGGACGCGGCTATCCGCTGCCCCTGCAGCCGTGGGCGGCCGAGCTGAAGAAGAAGCGGATGGCCAACAACTCGAAGGACAACCCCGACGTCTGGTGTCTGCCCATCGGGTTGATGCAG